>Ga0114129_10000069_pt1 | contig 93426 bp, 86 predicted proteins | sample RhiMetdeltSRZDD1_FD_80071 | JGI IMG/M metagenome (GOLD analysis project Ga0114129, IMG submission 80071) | Populus rhizosphere microbial communities from Tennessee, USA - Rhizosphere MetaG P. deltoides SRZDD1 (version 2) (version 2) | ecosystem: Host-associated > Plants > Roots > Rhizosphere >... | reverse complement strand
GAGTGGCAGACATATGCGTACAACCTGCTCGCCCATGCGACCGTCGCCTTCGGCGGCTACGCGCTGTTCGGTGGCCTTCGACTGTTCGGTGGCGGACCCGTCTCGGCGGCCGAGCTCGCGGACGGATCGGACCCTGGACAGTTCAAGCGGCGGCACTGGATCACGCTCGGGGTCATCGGCGCCCTGATCCTGAGCGTCGTGTTCGCCAAGGTCAATGTCGGCATGGCCGCGTTCGTTGGCGCGGTCGTCCTGGTCCTCTCGAAGTCGGCAGACGATGGAGAGGCGTTCAAGCGGATGCCGTGGCGGGTGATCGTGATGGTGTGCGGAGTGACCGTGCTCATTTCGCTGGTCGAGCGCGCTCAGGGGCTCGATCTGATCGTGTCGCTCGTGGCCAGGATCGCGTCAGCGAAGACGGTGACCGGCGTGATCGCCTTCGTCACGGGCATCGTGTCCGTTTACAGCAGCACGTCCGGCGTCGTCCTGCCGGCATTCCTGCCCATGGTCCCCGGCCTCGTCGCGCGGCTCCCGGGCGCGAGCGCGATCGGGATCGCGACATCGATGAACGTCGGCGGTCATCTCGTCGACCTCTCGCCGCTGTCCACGCTCGGCGCGTTGTGCATTGCGGGCGCCGCCGCTGACGAGAGCCGTGCGTTGTTCAACAAGCTGCTCGCCTGGGGACTGTCCATGGCCGTCGTCGGCGCGGTGCTGTGCTCGATCCTGTTCTGACGATTCACTCGAACGGCCGCACTGACTTGTGCTGCAGGCGCACAAGCTTTCTTCGTGGTCTTCGCGGCCTTCGTGAGAACCGTCGGCGCGTGACGGTGGAAGTCTTTCGAGAATCTACGGCCGGCCCGCGGTACTGGCGCGTCCGGTCTCCACAACCATCAAATCCTCGAAGAACGGGTTGACCATGCGCTTGTTCGGATCGACGGTGTTGACCCACTCGCACAGTCTCTTCCAGCGATCGCCGTACGCGGAGATCACCTGCGCCTGGGTAACGAAGGGGCTCTGATTCAGCAGTGGAATGCCGCCTCGCTGGTGCGACCAGTCATTTGACCTCACGCCGAATTGGATCGAGTCGCCACAACCTAACGGGGAGATGCGGTCACCTGGTGTCGAATCGACACGGCTCGCAATAACGGCGTTTATTATTGAGCTGTCGGTTCGACGCCTCTCGTTCGCAGCGCGTCCACGTAAAAAACCGTGCAATCCCTCAACAAAACAGTTGCGCTCCGGTCGAGCTGAGCGGTAGATTGCCTGCGCACAGTTCCGGCCGGAACAGGGAGGCAGTCGATGCGACCGTCCCGCTCGCGACACTCAGTCCTGCTGTCTTCGTTCGTGTTGATCGCCGTGGCAGCAACCGGGTGCTGGCAGCCGATGACATCCGCTGAGGCGATACGGTTACTCCGTCAATCGACGTTCGGGCCCACGCCCGATCTCATCGCGCACGTCCAGACGGTCGGCGCCGAGTTCTTCCTCCTCGAACAGTTCGTGGCACCCACCACCGCGTATCCGGATCTGCCGGACTGGCCGGCGACGCGTCCGACATCCTGCACCGGGACCTGCCAGCGTGATAACTACTCGATGTATCCGCTGCAGGTGCACTTCTTCAAGAACGCGCTGTACGGCCAGGACCAGTTGCGACAGCGCGTGGCCTTTGCGCTTGGGCAGATTCTCGTGGTCTCGGGCCGCGACGTGCCGAATTCCAGCTGGATGCGTCCGTATCAGCAACTCCTGAACGACAACGCGTTCGGCAACTATCGCGACCTGCTGTACGCCGTGACTCTGAACCCTGCGATGGGCAACTACCTCGACATTGTGAACAACCGATGTCAGCGACGCGATCCGGTGAATCTGAACGTCTGCCGGAACGGGCAGGTCGCAAAGCCGAACGAGAACTTCGCGCGCGAGGTCTTGCAGCTGTTCTCGATCGGCGTCGATCTGTTGAACGCCGACGGCACGCCCGTGCTCGATCCAGAAGGGCGGCCGATTCCGACCTATACGCAGGAAACGGTCGAAGAATTCGCGCGGGTGTTCACCGGATGGGTGTTCGCGCCGGTGCTTCCCGGGCCACCCGAGGTGGGCGGTACCGTGACGAACTACCGCCACCCCATGGTCGTCCACGTCGATAGTCTCGGCCGCGAGGACTACCACGATCGAGGCGAGAAGACCCTGTTGAACGGTGTGCAAATCCCAGCTGGCCTGCCTGCGGAGGAGGACTTACGTACCGCCATTGCGAACCTTGCGAGCCATCCGAACACCGCTCCGTTCATCGCTAAACAGCTGATCCAGCATCTCGTCATGAGCAATCCGAGCCCCGGGTACGTACAACGCGTCGCGGAGGTATTCGCGGGGAACGTGGATTCGCCGTCACAGCTTCAGTTCGTGGTTCGCGCGGTTCTCATTGATCCCGAGGCCCGCCAGAATCTCGGCGACGGCCACCTGTTCGAGCCCGCGCTCTTCATGACGAACTTCCTGCGCATGTTCAACGCCGCGAGCTACGATCGGCAGGGACCGAGCGACGGCGTGTTGAACTCGGTAAGCATCGCCAACTTTCAGATCGGGTCCGCGCAGATGTCGCAGGACATCTTCAACGCGCCGAGCGTCTTCAACTTCTATCCGCCGGATGCGACCGTGCCCGGACAAGGGGACCTTCTCGGCCCCGAATTCCGTCTCTACACATCGTCTACGGCGTTGCGCCGCGCTAATTTCGTGAGCCGCATGGTGTATCCGGTCGGAACCGCGGCGGCGGGTATCCCCGCTGCGGCGCCAGACAGACCCGTGGGCACGTCGATCGACCTCAGTCCCTACATGGATCTCGCGAACGATCCGGATGCGCTCGTGACCCGGCTGAACGAGCTCATGCTGCACGAGACGATGTCGAACGACGTCCGCGACATCATCGTTGGCCGCGTTTCGGCGATACCTGCAACCCAGTTGATGCAACGAGTGCGAGACGCCGTGTATCTCACGGCGATCCTGCCAAGCTACGAGGTGGGGCGTTGATCATGGCACACACACGACGGGAGTTTCTGTGCAACTGCGTCGCCACTTTCGGTGCCACGGCGCTGGCGATGAACAAGTTCGGGCTAATCAACGCGCTCGCCCAGACGGCCGATTACCGCGCGCTCGTCTGCATCTTTCTCTTCGGCGGGAACGACAGCGACAACGTAATCATCCCGTACGACGACTACAGCGAGTACGCCGCCGTTCGCTCGAATCCGACGCTGCTCCAGATTCCTCAGTCGAGTCTGCTCCAGATCACGGCGAACGGTTCCGGTGGCGGCCGCACGTACGGCTTGCACCCGAGCCTGACCGCGCTGCAGTCACTCTGGCAGGGCGGAAAGGTTGCCGCAGTCTGCAATGTGGGCCCGCTGTCGCAGCCGTTGACGCGAAGCGATTACCTCTCTCATCCCGATCTCCGTCCCCGAAATCTGTTTTCGCACTCCGACCAGCAGGCACAATGGCAGACCTCGCTGGCGGATCAGGCGATCGCGTCGGGCTGGGGCGGACGGACCGCCGACAAGACGCGGCTGCTGAATCCGGCTGACGTCCGCTTCCCCATGATGATCACCGTGTCGGGCGTGACGCTTTTCACGACCGGGCAGTCCGAGCTCCCGCTAGCCTTGTCCCCCGGCGCGGCGTTCCGGCTCGAGGGGTTCCCGACGCCACCGGACGCGGACCCACGCTATCAGGCTGTTCGACAACTTGTCGGTGCGGATCGTCAGCCGGTTCTCGTGCGCAGCGCGGCAATCACGCTGGAACAGGCCATCGAGAACGCGCGCGACCTGACGACTCTCCCCACGGTTGGGCCTTTCCCGAATACGCCGCTCGGCGGCCAGCTTCGGCAGGTCGCACAGCTGATCAATCTGAATCGACAGGCTCCATCGCTCGGCTTGAATCGTCAGTTGTTCTTCTGCTCCCTCGGCGGGTTCGACACGCACAACTCTCAGGTGACGAACGGCATCCCGGTCACCGGCACCCACGCGAATCTCTGGGTTCAGGTCAGCGACGCGATGAAGGCGTTTTACGACGAGACGGTGGCGCAGGGCGTCGCATCGAACGTCACGACGTTCACGCTGTCGGACTTCGCGCGCACCTTCCGGCCGAACGGCACGCTCGGCACCGATCACGCGTGGGGCTCCCATCAGTTCGTCATGGGCGGCGCAGTCAACGGCGGTTCGTTCTTCGGGACATTCCCGACGCTCGTGCCCAACGGCCCCGATGATTCCGACTCGGGCAGCGGCGCGCGCGGCCGCTGGATCCCGACGACCTCGGTCGATCAGTACGGCGCGACACTGGCGTCCTGGTACGGCGTGTCCAACGCCGATCTCCCGGCGGTCTTTCCAAATCTCAGTCGATTCGGGACCGCCAATCTGGGATTCCTCTCCTGAGATCAACGCAGAAATTAGAAGCGAGAAGTCGGAGCGATCGTGGCAGGATTCACTCTAGCTTCTAGATTCTAACTTCTGACACGAATTTAAGGCTCACGACGCAGGCAGCATGAGGCTCGCCCTAACGCCTCCCTCGGGCGATCTGCTCAAGAGGATCGATCCACCATAGACGTCGGCGAGGTCGCGGACGATCGCGAGGCCGAGCCCTGACCCGGGAGCGGCTTCGTCGGCACGCACGCCGCGCTTCAACACCGCTTCCCACATCTCCGACGCCACGCCAGGACCATCATCGTCGACCGTGATGACGATCGTGCGCTCGTTCTGAGTGGAACCTACGGTGATGCGAGACGTCGCCCACTTGCATGCGTTGTCGAGGAGGTTGCCGAGCATCTCGTCGAGATCCTCGCGCTGCGCGCGGACGGCGTGAGTCGGAGCCACGTTCAGCTGGATGTCGAGCCCTCTTCCGGCGTGCAGGCGGAGAAGCGTGCGTGTCAGCCCGTCGGCGGATTCGATGACCGGGCACCGAGCGCCGGGTGTCGCGCCCGATGCTGCTGCACGTGCGTGTGCGAGGTGATACTCGATCTGCCGCTGCATCCGCTCGACCTGCTGACCGATGGTTGCCGCGAAGTCACAGTGGCCTTCGAGGGCAGCGCGTTCGGCTTCCTGCGCGAGTACCGCAAGCGGTGTTTTCAACCCGTGGGCGAGGTCGCCAGCTTTCGCGAGCGCTCGTTGCACCATCTCCTCGCGATGCGCGAGCAGCGCATTGAGATCGTCGACGAGTGGTTGCACCTCGCTCGGGTAGGTGCCTTCGACCCGACGATCGCGGCCCTCGTGGACGGCCGCGAGCCGAGCGCGCAGTCGATTCACGGGTGAGACGCCGCCCTTCACGTGGACGAACCCGGCGATCAGGCTGACCAAGGCCGCGATGGAAAGAATGGTGGTGTGCGCAAAGAAACCGTGGACCATCCCGGGCGCGCGCGGGTGTTGAAACATCATGTGGATCACGAGGATCCCGACGATCAGAAAAATCCCAATCGACCAGAAGATGGCGCCGGCCAGGAGTCGCGCGCGGAGGGAGAACATACGGTTCACCGGTTGAGCGTCGATGGTTTGGCGTCGCACACGATGCGATAACCCAGACCGCGGACGGTCTCGATGACTGACGCACCCAGCTTTCGCCGGAGCCGCGCGATGAATACTTCCACGGTATTCGAGTCTCGGTCGAACTGCTGTGAGTAGATGTGCTCGATCAGCTCCGTCTGCGAGACGATGCGATCGCGATGGTGCATCAGGTACGAGAGGACGCGGAATTCATGGCCGGTCAGCTTGACTGGCACACCGGCGAAGGTTACTCGGGCCAGCCGGGGATCGAGCACGAGCGCGCCGCACCGCAGCTCCGGCTGAAGCTGCCCGCTGGCACGGCGGATGAGGGCACGCAACCGGGCGAGCACTTCCTCCATCCTGAACGGCTTCGCGACGTAGTCGTCAGCGCCTCCGTCGATCCCCTGGACCTTCTCGTGCCAGCTTCCCCTCGCCGTCAACACGAGCACCGGCGTCGTGATCGACGCGTCACGCCAGCGTCGCAGCAGCGTCAGGCCGTCGACCTTCGGTAATCCGAGATCGAGCAGGATGGCGTCGTATCGCTCGGTCTGGGCAAGGAAGTCGGCGCGATGTCCGTCGGCCGCGCAATCCACGACGTAGCCTGCCTGACCGAGGGCGGCGGCAAGCTGACGCGAAAGAAGCGCTTCATCCTCAACGACGAGCACGCGCATTTTCCAAGTCGTACCGTTTATAACGCAATCGAACCTGAACGGCACCTGAACGGGGCGTTCAGGTGCCGTTCAGGGGGGAGTCGGTAAGGTGCCCGGTGCCAGGTGCCACGTGCCAGGTGGCCGGTGCGAGGTGCTCGACATCGGATAGGGATAGGGAGGTCAGGATTTCATGAGCAAACGATCGTACGCGTTCGTTCTGATCGTGGCCGCGGTGATCGTCATCGCGGCGGTCAGCATGCGTGGACAAAGTGCGGGGCGGCTGCACCGCTGGATGGCGGCGATGCACGGAAGGCGTTGAAAAGGGAAAAGGCAAAAGGGAAAAGGGAAAGGGAAAGGGAAAGGGAAAGGGAAGGAGCAGGGTCTATGGCGCAGTTTTTTCGGCTTGCACTCGTGATGACGCTGACGATCGGCCTCGGCGGCTGGGCAAGCGCTGCTGGCTTTGCGCAGAGCGATACGAAGCCCGCGACCGTCGCCGGGCGATGGACCATGTCGGTGGATGCAGGGCCGCATGGAACGATGACGATGGGGCTCGTGCTCGAGCAGAAGGGGAAGCGGGTGACCGGCACGTTTTCGAGCCCCCACGGCGATGTTGCCGTGGAAGGGGAATTCACGGATGGCACGCTGACGTTGACGACGACGGCGACCGACGGGATCGAGGCGATGCACGTCACGTTCAACGCAAGGTTGCAAGAAACGGGCACGCTGTCCGGCTATCTGTCGAGTGAGATGGGCGACATGAAGTGGACGGCGGAGCGAATGAAGGAGAAGTCGTAGGGCGCGGTCTTCAGACCGCGCCGCCAAATAGGCACTGATGTACATGCACATCTGGACCTGGATCGAACACGTGAGCCGCGATTTGCGGCACGCGGGACGGATGATCGCGAAGATGCCGGTCGCCGCCGCTGTGATCGTGACGTCACTCGGCGTCGGCATTGGCGTGAATACTGCCGTCTTCTCGTGGATCCAGGCGCGTCTGTGGAAGCCCTTGCCGGGCGTCACCAATTCCGGCGGCCTTTACACGATCGAACCACACACCGACATTGGCCTTTATCCCGGTGCATCGTGGCTCGAGTACCACGATCTCCTCGAACGCCTGCGCTCGATGCCCGACATCATGGCCTTTCGAATGGTGCCGTTGTACGTGGGCGAGACCGGTCGAGTCGATCGCGCCTACGGGATGCTCGTCTCCGACAACTACTTCGCCGCGCTCGGATTGAAACCGGCGCTCGGGCGGTTCTTCCGGCCAGAAGAGGTGGCCCGTGCCGGCGCGGAGTCCGTGGCGGTGATCTCGTACGGTCTCTGGCGGACTCGCTTCGGAGGCTCACCCGATGCGCTCCGTCAGACGCTGCGAATCAACGGATGCGAGCTTGCGGTGATCGGCGTGACGCCGCGTGAGTTCCAGGGCACCGCCTTCGGGCTCGATTTCGCGATCTGGCTGCCGGCGGCGATCGCGCCCGTCGTGCTCAACGGATCGCGCGAGCTCGAGACGCGGAGCGTGCGCGGCTACACGATGATGGGACGGCTTCGCCCGGGCATCAGTCGCGAGCAGGCGCAGGCCGAAGTCGACGCCGCGATGCAGCAGCTTGCGCAAGCCTTTCCCGAGACCAACGCGGCGATCCTGGGCGAAGTGTTGTCGCTGACCGCGGCGCCGCGCGGGCCGCAACGCATGCTGATGACGGCGCTCGGGATCCTCCAGGCCGTTATGCTGCTCCTGCTGCTCGCGGTCTGCGGGAACACGGCAAACCTCGTGCTCGCGCGGGCGAGCGCACGCCAGCGGGAAGTGGGCGTCCGCCTTGCGCTCGGCGCGGGACCGGCGCGGATCGCGAGCCTGATGCTCTCCGAGACCGTCGCGCTCGCGCTCCTCGGCGCCGGGCTCGGTGCCGCGATTGCGACGTGGGCGACGCGGGCGTTGATCGTGCTGCCGCTGACCGGACTGCCGATCAGATTCCAGACGAGCGTGGATGGCGTCGGGCTTGCGTTCGCGATCCTGCTCGGCGTGGGATCGGGTTTGATCTTCGGCGCCGCTCCGGCCGCGCAGCTGGCGCGCGTCGATCCACTGAGGGCGCTGCGATCGGGATCGAAGACAGCGGGTCGAAGCGTGATGCGCAACACGCTGATGGCCGTTCAGGTCGCGCTCGCGCTCGTCGTGCTGATCGTGGCGGGGCTGTTCCTCCGCAGCTTCATGGAAACGTACCACACGGATCCCGGTTTCAGGCGCGAAGGTGTGCTGCTCGCGAGCTACGATTTCGGCGGGAGCCGCGCAAATCAGGCGTTCACACGAACGTTCGCCAGCAGGCTGCTCGAGCCGCTGCGCGCGACTCCCGCGGTGGAATCGGCGGCAATTGCATCGTCGGTACCGCTCGACATCCACGGACTTCCGTCGCGCATGTTCACCGTCGACGGCCACGTGCGAGCCGATGGACAGCCTGACGAGGCGCTGTCGAACACCGTGACGCGCGGCTACTTCGACGTGATGAGGATTCCGCTGCGCGCCGGAACCGACTTCGCTGATCTGAACGACTCGGTCGCTCCACCCCAGGTGATCGTCAACGAAGAGTTCGTCCGTCGGTTTCTCGGTAATCTCGAGCCGCTCGGGCGAAAACTTCAGGCGCGCGGGCGGACCTACGCGGTCGTCGGGGTCGTGCAGAACTCGCTGTACAACGCATTTGGCGAGCCTCCCACGCCCATCATTTACTTCTCGTATCGCGACGGCCCACTGAGTGTGGGCGAGATCCATCTGCGAACGCGCCCCGGCGGCGAAGCCGGGCTCGCGCCCGACCTTCGTCGAATCGTGGGCGAGCTCGATCCCGAGCGGCCGGCCTTCAACGTGCGGTCGCTGACGGATCATGTCGAGACGAACCTCGTGTTCCGCCGCGTACCCGCCCGCATGTTTGCCGTGCTCGGTCCCCTGCTGCTCGTGCTGGCGGCAATCGGCATCTACTCTGTCGTCGCCTATGCGGCGTCGCTGCGAACCACCGAGATTGGCGTGCGAGCGGCGCTTGGCGCGACGAGCGCGCGCCTGGTCACGCAGTTCGTGGGCGAGAACCTCGGGATCATCTGTGTCGGCGCCCTGGCCGGATGGTTGATCGCATTTGTCATCGTCTTCGACATCGTCGGCGACCCGATCGACGTTCCTGTTTTCGTCGGCGTGCCGCTGATCCTTCTGCTGGTCGCGACGTTTGCCTGCTGGCTGCCTGCGCGCCGTGCGGCGCGAGTCGATCCGATGGTCGCGCTCCGGCAGGAGTAACGCTAACAATTTGCGTGATGCCGTTCGAGGCGGGGCTTGAAAGCCCCGCCCTACAATGCTGTAGGGCGCGGTCTTCAGACCGCGCCGCACCACCCAGCGTCGTCAACCTGAGGATGATGATCTCCGTCCAAGTTCCGAGGTTGGGCGATTGAACCCAGCCGAGCGGTCCAAGGAGCAACCATGAACGAGCTCGCACGGAGCATCGGACGGGATGTGCGGCACGCGGTCCGACTTTGGCGAAACAGTCCGGCAGTCAGTGCCGCTGCGCTGATCTCGCTGATGCTGAGCATTGGCGCTGCTACCGCTGTGTTCACGTTCTTCGACGTGTTGCTCCTGCGCCCGCTACCTGTTCGCGCGCCCGCGGAGCTGTATGCGGTTGGGCCGGGATCGTCGTCAACGCTCGACGTGACACCTCTTTACGTTTCGTACATGTTCTACAGACAGCTGCGCGAAAAGCCCGTGTTCGCACAGCTCATTGCGTCGAGCACGGTTGTATCGTCGGGGGTGAACCTCGCCGGAACCGGAGCGACCGAGCGGGTGCGCGCGGAGCTGGTGTCCGGCAACTACTTCAGCGTGCTGGGTGTCGCACCATCCATCGGACGTGCGCTGTCGGACGAAGACGACCACGTCGTGGGCGCCAATCCGGTTGTCGTGCTGAGCCACGCTGCATGGCAACGAGCGTTCGGCGGCAGGACAGACGCCGTCGGCCAGACGATCCAGTTGAATGGCTACCCGTACACGATTGTCGGTGTCATGCCCGAACGGTTCTTCGGCACGCGGCCCGGGTTCACTCCCGATCTCTGGGCGCCGCTCAGCATGACGCAGCAGTTGTCAGGCGGCATGGATCCGACGAAGCAGAACAACTACATCGAGCTGTCCTTGAGGGTTCCGGCGGGTACACCGACAGCAGCGATCGAGGCGACGTTGACGTCGGCTGTCCGTCAATGGACGCAGTCGATCGCGCCGCAAGGATTCAGCGATCGTTCCGTGCTCAGGCTGTACCCGGCATCGAAGGGGCTGTCGCTCCTGCGAGCGCAATACAGTCGACCGCTCGTGATTCTGCTCGGCGCAGTTGGTGTGCTCCTGACAATCGCATGTGCCAATGTCGGCAATCTCCTGCTCGGGCGCGGCATCGCGCGCCAGCGCGAAATGGCCATCCGGCTCTCTCAAGGTGCGACACCCCGGCGCATGGCGCGTCAGGTGTTCACGGAATGCGTCGTCCTCGGAGCCGCTGGCGGCGCGCTCGGCTGGTGTGTTTCCATCGCGCTCGGTCGAACGCTGCTGTGGTTTCTCCCAGCGACTGCGTCCGCCTGGCAATTCTCGCCCGACGCTCGAGCCTTCCTCTTCACGACCGCTGTCGTCCTGTTTGCGAGCATCGTGTTCGGTCTCATTCCTGGCCGACTTGTCGTCCGGCGTGACCTGTACGAGTCGCTGCGACGCGACACGGTCGACCGTCTGGGTCTTCTGCACGGGATCGATGCACAGGCGCTGTTGAGCACGGCGCAGGTCGCCCTCTCAATCGTTCTCGTGTGTGCGGCCCTTCAGTCAGGCCGATCGCTGCACAACCTGAGGTCCGTGGAGACAGGCTTTCAACAAGGCAACGTGCTGCTGGCGGCGATGGACCCGGTCAAGAGCGGGTACTCGCAGGATCGAACCCGCGCCTTCTACGAATCGCTCCGCGGAGCGCTCGCGCAGCAGCCCGGCGTGCGCGCGGTCGGCTTCGCCAGCTACGGCTCGCTCAGTGCGGTGCTCGATCCGGGCACGCGCTTCACGAACACATCGATGCACGCGGACCGTCAGAACCTGGAGCCCAACGAGGATGCGACGGTCTGGCTGAACATCGTGACGCCGGGGTATTTCGACGCTGTCGGCCTGCCGCTTCGGATCGGCCGCGACTTCGGGACACAGGACGGGCCTGGCCGGATGAACGTGGCCGTCATCAGCGAGACGGCGGCGCGCTTCTTCTTCGGGAGCGCCAATCCGATTGGTCGCCGGATTGGATCGGGCCGGAACGGACCCGCCGATACCGAAGTGGTGGGTGTCGTTCCTGATGCGAAGTATCTCGACCTTCGCGAGGCGCCTCGCCGTGTCGTGTACCGCCCGCACGCGCAGGCGTTCCGAAGCCTGATGACGCTTCACCTGAGAAGCGACCGTGACTCACGCAGACTCCTGCCGATCGTCGTTCGGGAAGTACATGCGCTCGATCCCGCGATACCTGTGTTCCGAGCGCAGACGATGCGCGAGCGAATGGACGACTCGCTTCGTCAGGAGCGGCTCGTTGCAGCGCTCGGTGGAGGGCTCAGTACCCTCGGGTCGTTGCTCGCCGCCCTTGGCCTCTATGCCGTCGTCAGCTACGCGGTCGCGCGACGAACGCGCGAGCTTGCCGTGCGGCTGGCGCTTGGCGCGTCGACGAAACAAGTCTTCGTTACCGTCATGCACCGTACCATCCGGCTTGCGATTGCGGGGATCGTCATCGGGATTCCCTTCGCGGTCGTCTCCACGCGCGTGTTCGGTACGTTTTTGTTTGGCGTAACCGGAACCCAACCGGCGGCGCTCCTCGTTGCGGCCAGCGTCCTCGGCCTGATTGCCGTCGCCGCCGGATACCTTCCCGCGCGTCGCGCCATGCGCGTCGATCCGATGATCGCGCTTCGGCAGGAGTAACGCTGGAGAGTCCACGTCAATCTGTAGGGCGCGGTCTTTAGACCGCGTCAACGCTCCAAGGCCGTTGACTTTCGACGTTTGTTCGCCTAAACTGCGGCTTTTGTTGCTTCGCGGAGGTAGACGTGGATTTGAAGGAGTTCTTCCTCAAGTACTGGGACAAGGAAGCGCCGGCGACCCGGAAGGTAATCGGCCGGGTCCCGCAGGAGCAATGCGAGTATCGCGCGGATCCGAAGGCGCGGACGGCGCGCGAGCTCGCGTGGTTGATCGTTCAGGAGGAGATTGCCCTCGCAGACGGCCTTGCAAAGGGCACGTTCGAGTGGGTCGACGTTCCTCCGCCATCGACGATCAAGGAAATCCTGGACACCTACGATCGCGAGCACGACACCGCGACAGCGAAGCTGCGAAGTATCGAAGCGTCCCGCTGGGAGAGGCCGGTGCCCTTCCTGTATCAGGGCCAGGAAGTGATGAAGTCGCCCGGTCACGAGATGGCGTGGGGATTCCTCCTCGATCAGATCCATCATCGCGGTCAGTTGTCGACGTATCTTCGGCCAATGGGCGCGAAGGTTCCGGCAATCTACGGTCCGAGCGCCGACGAATCGTGAAACGCGGATTCTCGCAGATTTCCGCGGATTACGCGGATCGGAGGCAGCTAAGCGCGCTTCGGTTTTCGGGAATTTGACGAGCGCCGTCGCGACCGATCCCGGCGAGCCCAATCGAGCAGCGCATCGAGCGGCCACGTGTTGATCACGCGATCGCGCGGAACCCCGGCGAGCCGCGCGTGCGCGAGGCCAATCTCGACGTACTGAAGCTCCGCGACAGAATGGGCGTCGCTGTCGATTGCGATCAGGCAGCCCGCGGCGACTGCTTGCGACGCGAGCTCGAAGTCGAGATCCTGTCGCGACGGATCGCCGTCGATCTCGACCGCAACCTGCGCCGCTGCGGCTGCCTCGAATACACGCAGCCAGTTGGCCGAGACGCCGGGTCGGGATCCGTACTTGCGGCCGCGCGGGTGGCCGAGAATGCGCACGCGCGGGTTGGACACGGCGCCAATCATCCTCATCGTTTGATCGGTGCTCGTCCGAAGCGCCGAGTGTGGGGCCGCGACGACGAGCTCGAACATCGCGAGCTCTTCGTTTGTCATGTCGACCTGACCGTCCGCCCGGATGTTGGCCTCGATGCCCTTCAGCATGCGAAACCGTCCGCGATAGCGGCGGTTGATCCGGTCGATCTCCTTGTGCTGTCGCGCGACCTCGACCATCGACATGCCACGCGCGACCGGCAGACCGTACGAATGATCGGTCACCGCGCAGTACGAGTATCCGCGCGCAAGGCACCCGTCGACGATGCGCCCCAGGGTGGCGGACCCATCGCTCCACTCCGAGTGCATCTGGAGGTCGCCGCGATAATCGCTCGCACTCGGTCCTTCCAGTGCCGTGTCCGAGAGGGCGGCGACGACTTGCGCCTGACTCAGGAAGTTCCCGCGGAAGTCGCGGCTGCTCTCGACCTCGCCTCGCCGAGGGCTGCCGGCGATCGCCTGCTCGACTGTCGGCGATCCGCCGGTCTTCAGGATCTCGTAGATGATTCTGCTGGACGAAGGACCAATATCCCTGATCTTCTCGAGTGTTCCATCCGGCTTGAGGAAGGCTTCGATCGGACGATCGAGGTTCAGGATTGCCGCTGCGGCGCGCTTGTATCCCCAGCGGCTCTGCGTCGACCGCTGTACCGACGCCATGTCGCGCAGGAGCGCCGCGATCAGGCTGTTCGTGTCGGGACGATCGCTCGAGTCGCCGGTTGGTGCCATGGTGTGCTCTCACCATGGTACGTCCACGTCACTGCCCATCTTCACACGAGATGAGGAGGTCAGGAGAATTGTCTTGAATTGTCTTCTGATCTCCTGAACTCCTGCGAAGGTGCGCCGACGTTGAACAGGTTCGCACGGCACAGCGCAGTCTGTCAGAAACGATGGAGGTACGAGGCCTTGAAGAACAAGCCGCGTTGGCTCGTCGTGTAGTTGCCACTTCCCAGGATCCACCCGCCGTTCACGAAGTCGCGGCGTTCGATCAACGAGCCGTATCCCATGTAGACGACCGTTCCGGGCCTGAGCTCGTACGACGCGAGGAAATCCGTGAGCACGCGATACCTGGAGCTGTCGAACTGCTCGATGCCCCTGATGAAGAACTGCCGTGAGAACTGGTACGTCGTCCGGCTGTAGAGAATGTCGAGATCGTAGACGCGTTCGCCGGTGGCCTCGCGATCGAACGCGACGTGTCGGTACTCGAACGCCTGCGAGAAGCGGCCGTTCGGCTGCAGCGTTGCGGCAATCCGCTCGTCTTTGATATGTCCTTGAAAGGGCTCGCTCGGATCATAGAAAACGGCCTTGCCAATCAAGAGCTGTCCGTCCATCGACAGCCAGCGATAAAGCTGCACGCTTCCCAGGGCTCGCCAGTTGCCGCGATCGAACCGTTGCCCGGCCCACGACTCGAACCCATCGAACCGGTCCACGCGCAAGAAGCCCTGTCGCGTCAGGCTGACCTTGACCCCGGCAACCTCGAGGAGATCGTCTCCCCGCGTGTTGCGATCGCTTCCGCCTTGAGTAAACGAGAAAGGCTGAATCCGCATCAGCCAGGGATGTTTCTTCCTGTCCGGATAGAAGCTGTACTCGGCGTACCCCCATCCGCTCGTGATGCCGACGCGGTTGATGAACGCCGTCTGCATCTCGAAGTCTTCGTCGTAATGCTCGCCGTAGCCGACGAGTGTCCAGCGGCGTGTGCTGTATTCGTAACCGGCCTGCGCGCCGATCCCGGACTTTCCTTCGGCTGCGTGCGGCGCTCGCGACGCGGACGCGAGGAGGAATCCGCTCAACCGCTGCGTCGAGTTCACGCGCCATGACAGATCGGCGCCCACGACCCGGTTGAAGCCGCCGGCGAATTCAGTGTCGATGGCAATGCCTCCGACGTAGTTGCTCGGCCCGAGGCTGTACTGTCCGCGGACGATGTTGAACAGACGATCTTTTCCCGCGTCCGGGTCGCCTAGTGGCAGGTTGCGGCCGGGTCCCTGATCGAGCGCCGTCAGCGTGCCGAACGTCATCCGGCCGGTGCTTCCGGTCAGCTTCGCTCCGAAGACGGGGTCCACGATCTGCCGCGTGTGGACGGCACGCTGCAGGCTGTTGTCGTTCCCTTGGCCCGCGAGCGTGAAGATGCCTGCGCCTTCCATGAAGAACGGACGCTTCTCCGAGAAGAAGATCGGAAAGCGCTGGTTGACTTCCACTTGGAAGGCATCGCTCTCCACCTGGCTGAAGTCCGGGTTGATCGTCGCATCGAGCGTGATCGTCGGCGTGAGCCCGTACTTCGCGCTCAGGCCGAGATCGCCCTCATCGTCGGCTTTCGCCCAGCGTGTCGGTTCCGCCCTCGTTTGGTTTCGTGTGTAGGTGGTGGAAGGAATCGCTTCACGTGTCAGTCGCGGCTGCAGCTCGCTGAAGATCAAGGAGGCGTGTTTCTCGAAGACCCATTTACCGGGCTCGAGCGGCGGCCATGACACCGAGACGCCCGCGCGACTGACGCGGCGCCAGAACAGAATGCCCATCCGGACGTCGTGTCCGCCGCGAAACCGGATCGTCTGGAGTGGCAGTCGAATTTCGACGGCGTAGCCCGAATCGTTCAGGCGGCCCGCGCTGTCCCAGATGTAATCGGGAGATTGGTCCTCGCCACCGGCGACGCTGTTCAGCATGTCGAGCTGCACGCCGCTCGGGTTCACCATCAGGTGATAGGAGAGCTGGCCCGTTCCAAGTGCATCCAGGCTGAGCCCAACCCAGTCATCGGCCCAGATGTTGTCGCGCCGGGTGACCGACGTCTTGATCCGCGCCGGTTCCGGATCGTCGCATTGAAACGCGAAGTACAGATAGCTGGCGTCGTACGCGACCCAGACTTTCGTCTTCTGCGGGATCGCGTTGCCGTGCAGCGGATTGTAGGAGAGCCATTCGCCCGTCTCGAGCGGAGGCTCGTGCCACACGTCGTCGTCGAGGATGCCGTCGATGACGGGAGCCTGCGCCGCACGGACCGGTCGCAGCTCCGCCGCAGCGCCGTCTCGACGATCTGCGCCACTCGTTCGGCTTTCAGCGGCCGCGCTCGTACCGCCGATGAGCAGCAGGGACGCCAGCACCATCGGCGAGACCACCTGGCTCCACGCCAACCTCGAGTTATCGCTTTCCCTTCCGCCCCCCGCGTTCCGCATAAGAGGTTAGACGGGTAGGTACCGCGGGCAGTTGCGAAGGACGTTCAGGCTTTCTCAGCCTTTGCTCACGACTCGTTGCCCGCTCGCCGCTATCGTCGTGAGTATCGGGAGGTCTCATGAAGGTCAACTCGTCGTGCGTTGTCGTCGTGGCGCTCGCGCTTCTTTCTCCGCAGTCCGCCCACGCCCAGGCGGGTTCGTCTCACCCGCAGCTCGAGCGCATCTTCGTGACGCATGCCGGGTCCGGAGAAGAGCTCCGCGGACGCCTGTTGAACATCGGGCCGGAAACGCTGTCGATGCTCGTCGACAATCGGCGAGTCGATCTGCCGCTGACCGACGTGCTTCGGATCGATCGACGCGGCGACTCGTTGAAGAATGGCGCCCTCATTGGTGCCGGCGTGTTTGCCGCGTTGTGTGCGCTGGGTTGTTACGCGGGAACGAGGAACGCCGGCGAGGCGACGGCGGCACTGGTCATCGACACCGCCCTCGGCGCCGCGATTGGCGCCAGCATCGACGCGATGCACAGCGGCCGGACGGCGATCTACAGGAAGGGTGCGGAATCCACTGCGCGCCAGATAGGTGTCGCGTTGCGCGTGAGATTCTGAAGGATGGCGATTGGCTTTCGGCTGCCCGTAACTCACGTGTGAGATTCACTTGTGCGGACCTGGCTTGCGGGAGCCAGGCCTAACCCGGAGTGTTGTGGGGCAGGGTCTTCAGACCCGCCTGTGTTCGACCGGACGCCCCGGATTCGGGGAGCGTGTCACACGAGGAGGTAAACTAACGCCGCCACTCGACGGATGGAGCGAGACCTGGCGGCATGAACAAGAAGGAGCTCAGCGAGCGCGACATCTGCACCAAGTTCATCACGCCAGCTCTCCGTCAGTCAGGCTGGGATGAGATGACCCAGCTCCGTGAAGAAGTCACCTTCACGAAGGGCCGCATCATCGTCCGCGGGAGCTCGTGACGCGCGGCAGGGCCAAGGGCGCCGACTACATCCTCTACTACAGACCCAACATCCCGCTCGCCGTGATCGAGGCGAAGGACAACCACTGCAGCGTCGGCGACGGTATGCAGCAGGCGCTCGAGTACGCGCAGACGTTACAGATTCTGTTCGTCTTTTCGTCCAATGGCGACGCGTTCGTCTTTCACGATCGCACGGCGACAAGCGGGGCGATCGAAACGAACCTTCAGCTCCACGAATTCCCTGCTGCAGCGGTGCTCTGGAGGAAATACCGCGAGTGGAAGGGCCTCCCTCCCGAAGCGGAGCCGATTGTGCTTCAGGACTACTACAGCGACGCGAGCAGAAGGGACCGCCGTATTACCAGTCGAGCGCGGTCAACGCCGCGATTGAAGCGATCGCAAAGGGTCAGGATCGCCTCCTGCTCGTCATGGCCACGGGCACCGGAAAGACGTACACCGCCTTTCAAATCATCTGGCGCCTGTGGAAGGCTGGCCGGAAGAAGCGCATTCTCTTTTCTCGCGGATCGCAACGTGCTCATCGATCAGCTCGACAGCTTCATCGATCCCGAGGCCCAGATTTCCCGTCATCGTCAAAATCGCGGCTCCTGTCCACCGGCGTGGATGCGCAGACCTGCCGCGTCATCGCGCTCGACCGCGAGGTCGGATCGATGACCGAGTTCAAGCAGATTGTCGGGCGTGGGACTCGCATCCACGAGGACACGACAAAGTTCTATTTCACGCTGCTCGACTTTCGCAAGGCGACCAATCATTTCGCCGACCCGGAATTCGACGACGAGCCCGTGCAGATCCACGAGCCTGGCCCTGACGATCCGATCTCCCCACCGGACGTCTCCCCATCAGACGATGGCGAGCCGATACCGCCGGTGCCGGGTGACGATGAAACGATAGTCGATGTGCAGCTGCCATGGGGGGTCCAGACCAGCCGCCGAGGAAGGTTTACGTGGACAACGTGCCGGTCTCGATCGTTGCGGAGCGCATCGAGCATCTGGACGCCCAGGGCAGGCTGGTGACCGAGAGCCTCCGTGATTTCACGAAGAGGACGGTACGGAAGCGCTTCGCGAGCCTCGATGCGTTCCTGACACGCTGGCGCAGCGCCGAACGCAAACAGGCTGTGATCGAGGAACTCGAGGAGGAAGGCGTTCCGATCGACGCCCTCCTGCGTGATGTCAGCATCCATCTCGATCCGTTCGATGTGATCTGTCACGTGGCCTACGATCAGCCGCCGCTGACGCGCCGCGATCGAGCGCACAACGTGCGCAGGCGGGACGTGTTCACGAAGTACGGCCAGCAGGCGCGCGCCGTCCTCGAGGCGCTGCTCGAGAAGTACGAAGACGAAGGAGAGGTCGGTCTCGACGATCCACGGATCCTCCAGATCGCGCCATTCGATAAAATGGGCACACCGCTGCAGTTGATCAAGCGTTTCGGCGGGCGCCCGGAGTTCGAGCGCGCCGTCCGGGAGCTGCAGTCCGCGCTGTACGAGGGAGTCGCCTAGGGAATGTCGGTTCGGAACACGGTCAAGTCGATTCAGGACATCATGCGCCAGGACACGGGCGTCGACGGGGACGCGCAGCGCATCTCTCAGCTCTGCTGGATGTTCTTCCTCAAGATCATCGACGACCAGGATCAGGAACTCGAGCTCGGATTACCGCTCAATTCCTGATCGCTCTCAGTGGCGGGCCTGGGCCGCGGATCCCGAAGGCGTGACCGGCGATTCGCTCAACGCATTCGTCAACAACGAGCTCTTCCCGGCGCTGAAAGATCTTTCAACCGATGGTGCCGGCGATCGCCGCCGCGTCGTCCGCGACGTCTTCGAGGACGCCTACAACTACATGAAGTCGGGTCAGTTGATGCGGCAGGTCATCAACAAGATCAACGACATCGACTTCAACAACCTCGCGGAAAAGCAGCACTTCGGCGAGATCTACGAGCAGATTCTCAACGATCTCCAGAGCGCGGGGAACGCCGGCGAGTACTGCACGCCTCGGGCAGTCACGGCTTTCATGGCCGATCGCATCGATCCTCATCCCGGGGAAATTCTGCTCGATCCGGCGTGCGGAACGGGTGGATTCCTGACGTGCTCGATCCGCCACATGCGCGAGCGCTACGTGAAGACCGTCGAGGACGAGCAGCAGATGCAGGGCGCGCTGCGCGCGGTAGAGAAGAAGCAGCTCCCTCACATGTTGTGCGTCACGAACATGCTGCTGCACAACATCCACGATCCGAGCTTCGTGCGCCACGACAACACGCTGGCGCGGCCTTACGTCAGCTACGGCGCGAGCGACCGCGTGGACATCGTCCTGACGAACCCCCCGTTCGGCGGGCGCGAGGAAGACGGCATCGAGTCGAACTTCCCGAAGCAGTTCCAGACGCGTGAGACCGCGGATCTGTTTCTGGCGCTCATCATCCGTCTGCTCCGGCCCGGGGGCCGCGCGGCGGTTGTCTTACCGGACGGGACGCTGTTCGGGGAAGGCGTGAAAACACGGCTCAAGGAGCATCTGCTGGAGCAGTGCAACCTGCACACGATCGTGTGCCTGCCCAACAGCGTCTTCAAACCGTACGCGAGCATCGGGACGAACCTGTTGTTCTTCGAGAAAGGGGAACCGACCAGCGAGATCTGGTTCTACGAGCACCGCGTGCCCGCCGGGCAGAAGGCGTACTCGATGACGAAGCCGATTCGCGTCGAGCACCTGAAGCCGTGCGTCGACTGGTGGGGCGGTGCGGAACGCAAAGGCCGCGTCGCCAGCGATGTGGCGTAGCGCGTGAGCCTGGACGAGGTGAAGACGCGCGGCTACAACCTGGATTTCAAGAACCCGCACACGGTTGCTGACGACCACGGGGATCCCGAGGAGCTGCTCGCGAAGCTGGATGAAGCGGAGCGGCAGGTCGCGGCGCTAAGGGATCAGTTGAAAGCGATTCTGTCCGAGGCGCTGCTGCGATGAATCAGGTGATCGAGTATTTCGATCGGATCAGCGAGGCGCCGGCTGCGATTCCGCGGCTGCGGCGGTTCATTCTGGATCTGGCCGTTCGGGGGAAGCTGGTCGAACAGGACCCGAACGACGAGCCGGCGTCGGAGTTGTTGAAGCGGATTCAGGCAGGACGAGCACTGGTGGAGAACGGCGACGGCAAGCTTACGAAGTCCCTCAAATCGGATCCAGCAAGTGAGATTCCCTTCACTATCCCGTCAGGCTGGGAGGTCGTTCGCCTTGGTTGGCTCGCTCACAAACTCGGCGCCGGCAGCACTCCACTTGGCGGCAAGACAGTTTATCAGGCAGAGGGTGTGGCCTTCGGGTGCGCTCGCAGAACGTTTACAACGATGGACTTCGCCTGGCCGACGTCGCGCGCATCTCGCGCGCGACACACGAAAGAATGTCGGGGACGCATGTTCAAGCTCACGACATTCTGCTGAACATTACCGGTGCATCGATCGGCAGGTGTGCGATTGTGCCTGACGATTTCGTGGAAGGAAATGTCTCGCAGCACGTAGTAATTATTCGACTGGTCCTCAAGGATATCCGCGCGTTCGTTCACTTGTCGCTGATCTCGCCATTGTTCCAAGAACTCATCGAGGACGTCCAGGTTGGCGTATCACGTGAAGGTCTAAGCATGCAGCGGTTGCGTCAGTTTCCGATACTTCTTCCGCCGCTGCCCGAGCAACACCGCATTGTTCCCAGAGTTGAAGACCTCACGGCGTTATGCGACCGGCTGGAGGCGGCGCAGGCGGAGCGGGAACGGTGCCGCGATCGCATCGTTCTGGCCTCGGTACATCGAATAAATCGGCCGGCCAACCCGTCACGAGTATCGCCGGAATCGGAATTTCGATTTCGACAGTTGACCCGTCTGGCGAGACGCTCCGAGCATATCCGAATATTCCGACAAGCGATTATCGATATTGCTGTGACTGGTCGCCTTTCACTTCATGACCCAAACGACAAACCGTTCTCGTGGGTGGTCGACGAGGCGAAGCACACTCGTAAGTCGGCGGGGCACAGCGCGCGGGCGACGGAACGCGGCAATTCATCAGCCACTCCTCAGATAAGCCGTTTGCCGCTCCATTGGAGCACTGCACCACTTCGAGATCTTGTTGGTTCAGATCATCCAATCTCGTATGGCGTGCTGGTTCCAGGTGGCGATGTGGCGGACGGCATTCCATTCGTTCGAGCTCAAGACCTTTCTCTCACCGCTGCCCGTGAACGACCGACGAAGACAATTTCGCCGGATGTCGAACGGAGCTACGCGCGAACCAGGTTGCGCGGTGGCGAAGTTCTCCTGTGTGTTGTGGGAAGCATAGGCAAGTTGGGTATCGCTCCAGCCACCGGGGTTCAGAGCTCCTTTCGTGATGCAACACGAACGCTGGCTCAGCCCACGCTCAGTATCGGTCTCGTTGAGCAGGTGCCTATTCCCGTCCCCCCTCTCGCCGAACAACACCGCATCGTCGCCAAAGTCGACGAACTGACGGCCATTTGTGACCAGCTCGAAGCCCAGCTCACCACCGCGCAATCCGCGAGTCGCCGGCTCCTCGAAGGGGTCCTCCACAAAGCGCTCGCGGCCGCGTAGCCCGCTCAACTCGGTCCGGACCGAGTTGAGAGCCGATAGCACACAGTCGGCCCGACCTCGCGCACCACCGACGGCGGTCGAGGACTGAAGTACAGCTCCGCCTCATACAAGTTGTGCGCCTTGCACCGCAGCTCGAGGTTGTCGGACACCGTTTGACCTCCCGCGGCATACGGCACGACGTGATGGAACTCGAGGAACCTGGTCTCGGTGCATCGGCCGGGGGCGCCGACGAACGCGCACTGACCACCGTCGCGCGCCCAGACCTCACGCTTCACGGCGGCGGGGAGCCGACGGGACCTACTCCTCGACTTGCGCGCGGGCTGCGGTCTCGTCGTCCATGCAAGCTTCTTTCTGGAGAGGTCCTCGAGGAGCAACGTCAACGCGCGGTCGAAAATCGCAGCGGCGTCCCCGTTCGGGATCGTGTGCCGAAGCAGGTCCTGAACCTGCCGCAGCTTGTCATAGGTGTCACGTGAAGCCGTGAACTGAATCTTGTAACGCTCCGGAGCGAGAGGAGCGACGACAGATCGTTCCTTGCGCGGCGTGCCGACTGATTCAGGTCCAGTCGGCAGCGCTCGCTCCTGAACGGCGGCCGCGCGCTGCGTGCTGTCGTCGGACTCGAGCCGATGCCTCTCGTCGCCGGACGACGACGGCGATGACAACAGATCGTCCGACCGAGTAATTGGAACGTCAGTCGTCTTCGGCACCGGAAGTTTCCGCACGGATGATGGAACGTCAGGTCGAGGACGCAGACTGGCCAGCAGGAGTTCCACGTCGCGTTTGCTCTTGCGTCTCGCCTGTTCCAGCAGCGACAGGTGATTCTCTGCCGTGAGATGGGATGCGAGCAGTCCGACGATCGTCAGGTTGATGGAGCCATCGGTCAGCAAATCGAGGATGACTGGAAATCGCCGTGCCGCTCGCGCGGCCTCGATCCGTCCGTAGGCGGCGTGCTCTGAAAGATGCAGGACGTGCGTGCAGTAGGAGAAGAGCGATGAGCACCCTTCGCCGAGGTAGAGCCGCCTCGTATCCAACTCGGCGAGCGCGGCAATCAGCTGCGCGGTCGCCTGTCGTTCAGCTGTGGCAAGACTTCTCACCTGTGCGAGGAGAGCCGCGTCGGACACCTGCCTGAACGGGAAGAGCGAGATCGTCATGCTCCCTGTGTAGCATGGCAGTTTCTGCCATTCGAGGATCGCGGCTCGGAGCCGAGCGGCACAGCGAACAGGGCCGGAGCGTGGTTTCAGACCGACGTCGCGTCTACGCGACCGTGGGCGGTCTGATGGCCTGTCTACGCGCAGCGCGATGCTGGTTTTCGAGTCGCCGCTGGAACCGTGTCAAGGATAATCTCGCAGCACGGTAGTGACGAAGTTCGGTGACGCGCCGAGTAGTCAACCCGCTTCTAACCTGAACTGCTCGTTCGGACGTTCGGCCGGAATGAAGACCAGTCGCGCGGTCCCCCGCGGGGCGCCCTCCATCGGGACGAACTGGCCCGTGCGCGACGAACTGGCAGACGTTCGCCGAGCGGCACGGACGTGCGGCCGCCGAGAACCGTTGCGGATCCGATCGCAGACCAGGGACACTCCGGCGGGTTCACTGAGGCGCGAGCGACTCGCGATATGTGATCGCGTCGTTGCGGCGCCCGGGCTCGAAGACTGTACGCCGCGCTCGCTTATAAATCGGGCCGGGGTTGCCAATCTCATCGCTGAAGGCGTGCGACGGTGTGTCGGACGATACTGTGTCGCACGCTGTAGTCGTCGAGACGAAGCGAGTTTCGACGATGCCCCGCAGCGAGCGGTCGTCCCTCCGATCCTTGCCGGTAGCGGTTCCCAACTGAACGTGGCTCCCAGTGAAGCTGCGCCTCAAACCGACAAGTGCAGCGTGTCAGCCAAGTGGGGGATCGGTTTGAGGCGCAGCTTCACTGGGAAATGTTGGGGCCGATGCGAACACCGGCGTCCTCCTCGGGGAGTACCATCATCGACCTTCCCGCCAAGGAGGGTTCGATGACGCCCAACATCGCCGACATTATCCGTCACCACGTGACGCTCTCAGTCAGCTGCATCGACTTCCTGACAGCGGTGAAGACGTTCGCGAGCCAGCACTAGGCCACTGCGTACGGCTCTTGACCAACTCGACGCGGAAATCCAGAAACTGCACGAGGAGGCCGCTTTTGCCGCCTGAAAAAAACTTGCTTCAACCGTTACGATCTCACCCTTAGAAGATGTCTAGCGCTAAACGGTCTGAGGGACGTCCTAAAGCAGCCCGTGGTGCAAGTCGGCCGAGTCAACGCGATAGGTCCTTGTACCAGAGCAGTTGGATCTCCTCTGGAAGGTCAGGATAAACCGCGCGATGGATCGCCCGCAGCTGGCATCCCTGCCGCTCATAGAATCGGCATGCCCGTACGTTGGTATTCTGAGTCTCGATCTTGAGCTGCCCACAACCGTGTAGCTGCGCCCATGCCTCGACCTTCTCGAAAAGCGCAGAACCAACGCCTTGGCGTCGAGCGTCTGGGGAGACTCGAATGTCCCACAGGACTGCCAGGTCGCGCCGCCCTTCCAACATCGTCAGTCCTGGTGTATCGAATGCGACGGTCGCCCCGCCGACGATGCGGGTCGCGAAGCGTGCCGTGAAGAGCGCCCAATTCGACAGATCGAAACGACGAGCCCACTGCAACGGTCCTTCGCCAGCGATTGCGTCGTAGTCCTTCTCATAGGGGACTTCGAGGCGGCGCTCTGACACTGCGAACCCGCCCGGACCATCGTCATGATTCGTCACGTCCAATACATGATCGACTGTGAAGACAATGGGAACGCGTGCGTACTCCGGGAGGGCCGTCATCGGGGCTTCGGCGAGCTCGATTGTCATCGGAGAATCCAGTTGACCATGAATCAGGCGAGGACCTGTGACAAGGGAGCACAGCCTGCCACGCTGTCGCTTGATGCTGTTCGTACTACAGTTGACGACATTCGGCGTGATCCGATCCTGTAGACAGGTAAACGATTCAGGAGTTCGCCGCCCTCGGCGGACACGCGGTAAGTCACTCGGCCGATTTCGGCCCGTTGGAGGTTCGATGGCGACGCAGCAAGCGATTATTAGATTTCTCTTTGCGGTCGCTTCACGCATTCTAAGAGCGCTGATGCGCGTCGCAAAGCGGTGGGCAGCGCCCGGCGCTGGCCCCAGACTGGTGGCGTGTTAGCGGCCGTCCATGACCACTCCTCGAGCCGTAATCCTCGCCTCGGGCGTAGGCAGTGGTGGATGACCAAAAAGGGGAAGTTCAACATCACTCGCAGTGAGAAGACCCACTCGATTCGTAGGAGACTGGAGAAATGACTGCACGACGACTCGCGTTGCCAATAATCGCGCTGGTATTGAGCGGCGGATTTGCTTCAAGCGGTCAGGACTGCGCGCTGAGGTCCTCTCGGGCGACCGCCTTTATCGGAACATGGGTCATCTCTATGACGAACCCCGCGGGCGCGACAGAGACCGTCAGGATCTCCGATCAGAACGGTACCCTTGCCGCAACTGTCCAGAGCGGGCGCTTCCCTCCGATTCACGTGACAGGGCTCTTGAAGGACGATGACACGCTCGTCCTTACCCTCACACGGTTTGAAAACGGCAAACCGATTCGCGCCGTCATCTCGCTCACGCTGGACGGCGACACGATGCACCTGGCCCAGATGCTCGAGTTCAGCGAAACAATCAAGCACGGATCGGGGAAGAAACAAGCGTGATTGCGGACCAGACCGGCGCGCCACTCGGGCGATGGCATCGGGGATGCGCAGCCAGTAACGATGATCCCTCCACGACGCTTTCGCATGCCGCTCGAAGCGCGCGTGTTCGCGATGCTCGTGAGCTCGCAATGTCAGGCGTACGACATTCGATACCTGAGCGGGACTGTACGTGGCACCGGATGATCAATCGAAACCGGGTTCAACGAACGACCTGCCGGATCCACTCCACCATGCGTTGCTTGTAGCTCGTCCACTCCGTGTGGCCCTCCCAGTTTTCCAGTCCGTGCGGCGCGTTCTCGAGCGCGATCACTTCATGCCGGGCACCGAGGTCGGTGAGCCGTTGTGCGAACGCCTGCGCCTGCGTCCACAGCCGTTCTCCTGTACCGTTGACCAGCAGCAGTGGCGGCATGTTTTTGTGGGCCTGGTACAACGGTGAGTACTGTCGCAGCAGTGCTCTCGCGTCGTCGTCGAGAACGTGCCGGCGAAACAGCCGCACGAGCAGCGATCGGGGGGAAGTGTCGGTGACCATTGAGAGAAAGTCGTACACGCCGTAGAACGAAATCACGGCTGCGAGCGACGAGTCCTCGGTCCCGATCTGCGTCACCATCTGTCCGCTGGCAGACTCCCCAACGAGGACGATGTGCGCGGGATCGATGTTGAAGCGAGCATGCTCGGCCCGAACGAACCGGATCGCCTGACGCACATCGTCGAGCTGATCCTGGTGTGTCGCTGCAGGCGTGAGTCGATAGTCGATTGAAAACCACGCGAGGTCTGCGCGAGCGAGCGGCTCGAAGAGCGGAGTGATATACGTCACCTTGTCGCCAGCCTCCCACCCACCTCCGTGCACGAGAATGACAGCGGGAACAGGCCTCCCCGTGCGCGGAACGAATGCGTCCAGCTTCACCTGCGCCGATTCACTGTAAACGATGTCTTTCAGAAGGGTGGTTCCAGGGTGCGGCCGGTGCGTTCCGCGCGGGAACGGAGCGAGCGCCGAGAGCCAATTGACCAGCTCGCGTTTATAGGTCCACTGGCTCGGCCACCAGTTCTCGCTGCGGTGACTGGCGCCGTCGACCTCCAGAACCCGGCAGCGTCCCTTCGCACCGACAACCGAGCGACAATACGTCTGCGCCTGCTCGATGGGCACTTCGGAGTCCGCGTCCCCGTGCACCACGAGGAGCGGCGGCATAGACGGGACAACGTGTGCAATCGGAGACGCGCGCGCGAGCAGGGCGGCCTCAATCTCCTTCGCGACGCCTGGGGTTGTGGTGAGGTCGTAGAATCCACCAACGAGCACGGCGCCAATGACGCCAGGAATGCGCTCGGCCGCCAGCAACGCGACCAGATGTGCGCCAGAGTCCTCGCCCAGCACCACCAGCCTGTCGGGATCGATGTCCAGCTCGCGGGCACGACAACGGATGAAAGCCAGGGCGGCACGGATATCGGCGAGCGACTCTTCGAAGCGTTTCAAACCCCCGAGGCGATAGTCCACCGAGAACCAGTTGTAACCGGCCTGTGTCAGTACCTCGAGCAGCTGTCCCACGTGAGCCGCACGGCCACCCGAGGACCACGTCCCGCCATGAATCACCACGACGGACGGACGACGGTCCGAGTCTCGCTGCACGTAGGCGTCGAGGCCAAGATCGCCGGAATAGGGGATGTCGCCCTTGGCGCCGGGAACGATGTAGTTGCCGTCCGGATTGCGGACGTGAAGCGCGGGGCAAGGCTGTGCGAAGACAGGCGTGTTGAACGCGAGCGCGACGACCGGAACAATCGCTCGCGTGACGAAGGTCATCATGCCGACGCGGCTCATGTGCGTGGACGTGTTTGGGTCGAGATCGTTGATCCGCCGCAGTATAGCTTCCGGTCCGGGCTTTCACGCCCCGGTCGTCGACGATCGAAGCCTGCCGTCCGGAAGATTCGAACCTCGCGCAGATCACGCCACATCGTCAAGCAGAGCACGCACGAGATCGGGCATCCGTATGGCGCTTGGCGCGTCAGGCCGGGCGATCGTTGGCGGATTCCTCGCACGAGGCCTGCGGCTCGGCGCGGTCGGGGCCGCTCTTGGCATCGTCGCGGCACTCGGGCTGACGAGGCTTCTGGGTGTTCGGCTCGTGCCGTGGGGGCTGCGCCGAGTATGCTCGCACTTTCGAATCGGCATTGGTCATGACGCCGGGTGAGGTGCGTTCGAGCAAACAGCTGCAGCCGCCGCACTTCTTGTGAGCTGGCCGACGATGTAGGCGAGCTTGTCTGGGTTGCGGATCAGACGGATGCCCGCGACGCTTCTGACTGCCGGCCGCTCGCAATTCTTCAATCAACTCCGAGGCAACGTGTTGCAGTTCTCGCAGCGTCGACTTTGCGATCGCTGAAATCCAGTGAATCTTCGCGCGGCAGCGAGATTGCACCACACCCTTTCGCGAACGCCAGCAAGTCCGCCGAAGCCGTGTCCGCCTCCTCAGCCCCAGCGCGGACAAGACGCGCAACGGGCACGGCCGAGCGAAGCGCTACGGCGAGACCTCGACGAAGCTCGAAGAGCGAGGTCGGGCGGAGGCGGAGCGTGACGCACGAAGCGCGGGTGTAACATGGACGATGTGCCGCAAGTGATGCTCGGAAGGCCGGCGACATACGAAGACCTCGCACAAGTATGAGACCTGGCGGGCGGAACCGTTTGAACAGGCTGATCTGGATCTAGTCGTCATCTGGGACGAGCGCGACGAGGTCGCAGCATCGTCACCGACCAACACACCGGAGTAGAGTACGGGAGCCCCTTTCGGTGAACGGCCCCACGCCCACGAACGACGCATTGGTTTCACCGACGGACACTCTCCTTGCCGATCTGCAGCGCTCTTTTGGCCACGCATCGTTTCGGCCGGGTCAGGAGCCACTCGTCCGCGCCGTTCTCGAGGGCCACGACGTCCTCGCGGTGATGCCAACCGGCTCGGGCAAGTCGCTCGGCTTTCAGCTGCCGGCCGTCTTGCTCCCGGGCCTCACGCTCGTCGTCTCGCCGCTCATCGCGCTGATGAAAGATCAGGTGGACGAACTGAACCGCCGCGGGATTGCCACTGCCGTCCTGCACTCGCTGCTCTCCGGCGAAGATCGCCGCTGCGCGTGGAAGGCTGCGGAGTGCGGTCAGCTGCGCCTCCTTTACGTTGCACCGGAGCGCTTCGCCTCGGAGCGGTTCGCGCGTCTGCTCGCGGATCTGCCGCTCGCGCGGTTCGTGGTCGACGAAGCTCACTGTGTCTCGCAGTGGGGGCACGAGTTTCGTCCCGACTACCGGCGGCTGAAGGACGCGGCGGCACGGTGTCGACGCAGCGATGGCAAGCCGGGACGGCCTCCCATCGCTGCGTTCACGGCGACGGCGACGCCCGAAGTTCGGGACGACATCATCGGGCTGCTCGGCCTCGCGCGACCGAAGATCATCGTCTCCGGCTTCGATCGGCCCAACATCTACCTCCAGGTTCGGCCCGTCGCTGGCGAATGGGAGAAGCATGGGCTGTTGCCCGGCCTTGTCGCGGGCCGGCGTGCGCTCGTGTACTGCGCGACTCGGCGCGGCGCCGAGACGGCCGCGGAGATCCTGCGCGGCGCGCTCATCGAAGCCGCGGCCTACCACGCAGGGGTCAACGATCAGGAACGTATGCGCGTGCAGGATGCATTCGCGAAACGGACGCTCCACGTCGTCTGCGCCACGAACGCCTTCGGCATGGGCATCGATCGTCCCGACATCGATACCGTCGTTCACGCAGCGATTCCCGGGTCCGTCGAAGCCTACTATCAGGAAATCGGCCGTGCGGGTCGCGATGGCCGGCCCGCGACGGCGACGCTGCTGTGGGACTACGCCGACGTGAAGACGCGGGAGTTCCTCATCGATCGCGAGCCGGAGCCTCGACCCGGTCGTCCGCGTGTGCCCGTGGATCCGACCGAGCTCGCCGAGCGCAAAGCGCTCGAGCACAAGAAGCTTCGCCGCATGATCGCGTACGCAGAGACGACGCGCTGTTTCCGTGCGACGATTCTGCGGTATTTCGGCGATCGGCCCGAGCGGGAGCCCTGCGATGCCTGCAGCAACTGCAATCGGCGGACGGGCATCAACGACGATCAGCTCGTTGTCGTTCGGAAGATCCTTTCAGGCATCGCGCGAGCGGGCGAGCGTTACGGCAAACGAAAGGTCGCTGCGATGCTGGTCGGGGATCTCGAAGGGCTCCCGCCGGCGCTGACCGGCCTGAGCACGACCGGCCTCCTTCGAAGGATGGACAGGCGCAGCGTCGAACGATGGATCGATACGGCATGTGGCGCCGGTCTCGTTCGTCAGTCAGAAGACAAGTATCAGACGCTCAGCATCACGGCACCGGGCCGCGAGGTGATGGCCGGTCGTGTTCGTGACGTCTCGATGACCGTGCCGTCCACGCGACCCCTGAGCTTCGGGCGCAAGCGCCGGTCGAAGCGATGGATCTAGCCGGAGGCCGACGGAGGCGATCCGGCGGTCCCTCTGCCAGACAGTTCCGGCCCTGCCAGAGAGACATTCGGAACAATCTTATGGATGGCACCTGTTCCGGCGTACTACGCTCTTCCCCTTAACGAAGGAGACGGAGATCACGGACAAGTCTTTCGCCACAGAGTCACGTAGAACACGGAGAACAAATCATGTTTACTCCGTGAACCCCGTGCCTCGGTGAATGCCTTTTCCGTGATCTCCGTCCTCTTCGGTACCACACGTCTATCCAGGAGGTGCTCGATGCGCCGTCTCACCGTCGGCCACACCCCACTGCGCACAGAACGCGCGGCCGGGGCAGCGTCCGGCTACGCGATCGCCGGCAGTCTCTTCATGGTGCTGTGCCTGGCCACCGTCGTCGCATTCGCACAGACGAAGCCGGTCGCTGACAAGATCCCGATCACGACATCGTCGGAAGAAGCGCGCTCCCTGTATCTGCAAGGGCGTGACCTCGCCGAGAAGCTCCGCGCCACCGATGCCCGACAGCTGTACGAACGCGCCGTCGCCAACGATCCCAGCTTCGCCCTCGGTCATCTCGGCCTCGCGAACACGTCGGGAACGACGAAGGAGTTCATCGACGCGACGACGAAGGCCGCGTCGCTGGCGGACAAGGTCAGTGAAGGGGAACGTCACATGATTCTCGCCGTCGAAGCCAACCTGAAAGGCGATCCGGCATCGGCTCTGAATCACTACTCCGATCTCGTGCGCCTGTTCCCAAATGATGAGCGAGCGCACACGCTGCTGGCGAACCTGTATTTCGGCCGACAGGACTACGAGTCCGCCGTGAAGCACTTCACGAAGGCGACGACGATCAATCCAAACTTTTCGCAGCCCTACAACCAGCTCGGATACGCGTATCGGTTCCTCGAGAAATTCACGGAAGCCGAAACAACGTTCAAGAAATATACCGAGCTGATTCCAAACGACCCTAACCCGTACGATTCGTACGCCGAGCTCCTGATGAAGATGGGCCGCTTCCAGGATTCGATCGCGAAATACGAGAAGGCGTTGTCGATCGATCCGAACTTCGTGGCGTCCTATGTCGGCATCGGAAACGACCACATGTTCATCGGTCATCTCGATCAGGCGCGTGCGACGTTCGCCAAGCTGGCGTCTGTGGCGCGAAACACCGGCGAACGGCGGCAGGCGCGCTTCTGGACGGCCGCGTCGTACCTGCACGAGGGCGCCACTGAAAAAGCGATTGCCGAGTTGAAGGCGAGCTACGCCCTGGCGGAGGGAGACAACGATCGCGCGTCGATGGCTGGCGACCTCACGCTGATGGGCGATGTGCTTCGCGAAGCGGGACAGCTGGATCAGGCATCAGCGAAATACGCCGAAGCCGTGAAGGTCATGAGCACGGCGCGGGTGCCCGAGGAAGTCAAGGAGGCCAACCGGCGGAACGACGTCTTCGAAGAAGGGCGTCTCGCCGTCGCGCGAAACGATCTGCCGACCGCGAAGGCAAAGGCAGCGGAGTACGCGAAACTGGTGGCAGTCAGGAAGGCGCCGTTCGAGATCCGCCAACAGCACGAGCTGGCAGGTTTGATGGCGTTGGCTGAAAAGCGCGGCGCCGACGCGGCGCAGGAATTCGCACAGGCCAATCAGCAGGATCCGAGGATCCTCTACTTGACTGCGCTGGCCTACCAGCAAGCCGGCGACGCATCGAAAGCGTCGACGTTCGCCAACAAGGCCGCGAACTTCAACGGCCTCAGCTTCAACTACGGCTACGTCAAGAGCAAGGCACGCAAGATCAGCGGTACGTCATTCTAGTCCGGGGTCCCCGGCGCGCGTTTTGTGCGCGCTGGGGTGGAGCCGACCCCGCCGCCCCGCTCCGCTCCGTCGGCTCTCTCGCTACGCTCGTTCGCTCGTCCAGGGTCGCCCCATGTGGCGGACCCGTCACTGGGGTCCGAAGCCCTTTGCACTGTCGCTTGCGGGCGGGCCTCCGTTCTGAAATTGCGCCTCCAACAGCTTTCTCAGGGACGCCACGCCGGGGTTGGGCCGCTGGCGATCGATCGCAGGAAGAACGGCTCCCAGAAGTCACACTGCGCCTCGCGCAAGCGCTTGTCCTCGCGTACCGGCCAGTCGAGCACGAGGTACTTGTCCGGTCCTCGTCCACGACCGGTCGGATGCTTGAATGCCGGCCAGTGGACGGCGCTCTCGTCGTCCGCGTTTGGATTGCCTGTTGCGGCGAAGCGCGTGAAGTAGCCGCTGATGGCGCCGAGTTTTCCGTCGCAAAAAACAAAGCTATCGATCACTGGCGTCACGCGCAGGTGGAACGCCGGTATCTCGAAACGCTGCCATCTGCAGAGATCACTTGGAAGCCGTCAGTCGAAGTCTGGCTGCGTGAGGCGAAGTCGTTGAGGCCGGTGCATCGTGTCTGCCTCATCCTGCGGTACGTGCATGGAATGACGCGTGCCGAAATCGCGGACCGCCTCGGCCTCAGCGAAACGCAGGTGAAGGGATACCTGCAGTACTCGCTGACGATCCTGCGTCGTGAGCTGGAGAAGACGTCCTCATGACGAACGATCCGAAGGCCGTGTGGAGCGATGTCGAGCCGGACGACGACGCCGCGCCGAGCCTGTTCCAAAGGCACCGCGCCGAAGGGCACGAATGGAACGCATGCCCGTCTCCCGATCTCGTGCAAGCATCACGCATGGGCACGTTGCCGGCAGATCTGCAGGAACGTGTCTCGAAGCACGTCGAACGATGCATCGTCTGTCAGGCGCTCGGCGAGGCGTTGGACGATTCATCTGTCAACGATCTCGTCCCAGAAGAACAGACCCGGATTCAAACCCGGATTCGGCGGGAGCTGCGCTCGGCCACGCTGTCAGTGAGTCGCTACAAGTGGTGGCATCTCTTCGCCGCGGCGGCCGTCGTCGTGCTCGTGGCGGGTGCGTCGTAACTCGCGTGGCAATCGAGGCGAACGCCGCTGGCGACTGGACCAGCATCGCGTCAGAAGCGGCAATGGACACCTCCGGACGTGTTTCGTCTTCAGAAGCCAGCGGTACGACAGCCCGATGCGAGCGATCTCGTCTTGCGCGGTTCACGCGAGTCTACGACGCAAGAGGATCTCACTCGCGCGTTCGAGTCGTATGCGAAGAATGATTACGCGGAGGCGGCACGCAGGTTCCGGGCCGCAGCCGTTCGCTTTCCGCAGAGCCCGACGGTGCATTTCTATCTTGGCGTGAGCGGGCTCTTTCTCCAGCACGACGCGGAAGCAGTCTCGGCGCTGGAGACTGCCGAGCGATTCGCGATCGCGGATACGCCTCTGAGACGTCAGATCGAATGGTACCTCGCGCTCGCGTACCGCCGGACGAATCAGATCGAGCAGGCCAGAGTGCGCCTCGGCATGCTCTGCGCGACGCGCAACGAATTCGCCGGTCGGGCGTGCACGGGACTTCGGGAGCTTGCGGGCCCCATTACTCTGTCGGGCACTGTGACCAGGACCGACGGCGTTCCACTCTCAGGCGTCAAAGTCGCAGAGCTCGCGGTGCAGATGGGACCTGATTTCATCGTGGCGTTTCCGACGGACGTCTCGACTACCACTGATGCGAATGGGTACTACCGACTTTCAGGAGTGCGGACCCTCGTCCTGCAGGCCTACAAGGCGGGATTTTTCACCACGGGCAAGGTGATTGCAGCGATCGCGCAGGATACGCAGATCAATCTATCGATGGACCCCTGGTCGTTCATAGCTCTGGGCGATGTCGTGCGTGGAACGATCAAGCCCGGAGACATAACGTGTGGGGATGAGGCTGAACTCTGTCACCGATTGGCGCTCACGGTTCCATCGAACGGAACGTTGGACGTGTCCCTCGACTCACCGACGCCAGGCACCTTCAGCGGTCTGCCGTACGGAGACGCGGTGAGGAACTGGGATCTCCACGTCGAGACGCCGGACGGCGATGCCTACGGGCCGCCCGTTGGCGCGCCGTTCCCTCTCCACCTTGCGATTCCTGTTCAGCGAGGCTCGACCTATCAGATTCGCGTCCTGAGTTCTGCGAACCAGGCGCGTGAGTTCGAGCTGACGACGCGGCTGCGTTGATGCGAAGAAGCTAGAAGTTAGGAGCTAGAGCGAACCGGGCCACGATCGCTCTAACTTCTAGCTTCTGGATTCTGACTGGCACCGCACATCAGAGCGGCTTCACATACTTGACGACCTCTGGCGTGAAGCCTGCCCGTTCGTAGAACCGTCGCGCGCGGGCGTTCGCGTCGAAGACATTCAGTGTCAAGAGTGCCAGGTTGCGCTGCTGCGCCCAGCGTTCGGCGTGCGCGATCAGCATGCGCCCGACGCCGGTGCCCTCGGCAGCTTCACTGGTGGCAATCACCGAGATGTGTGCATGGCGCCGGCCGAAAAAGTCGGTCGGCGTGACCATGTGCAGGCAGCCGACCACCGTCCCTCCCCGTTCCGCAATCAGCACCTCGTTGTCGGGCGATCCGGCGCGGACGGCGTTCACCATTGCAGCGGCATCGGCGTCGGCTATCTCCGTGGCGGTCCGCCATGGCGGCAGCTCGAAGGTCGTCAAACGCGCAGCAAGTGCCGAGAGAATCGGGAAATCTCGTTCGTTTGCCGTACGAATGGTGAGATCGGTCCGATTGCCGTCCTGGGTATTCATTCCGCGCGCGCTCATTCAATAATAGTGACCCATGAAGGTCACCAATTGCAGTCGCGTGCCCGCGTTGTTGCCAGCCGTCGCCGCTGTCGTGCTGTTTGCGGCGTCGCTCGCCGCGCAGAAGCCGCAGGTGAAGTATCCGACGTTGCCGAGCGAGACGCCTGCGACGTTCGAACGGGCCACCGACGGGTTCGACTACGTGAAGCGCGACGTGATGATTCCGATGCGCGACGGCGTCAAGCTGCACACGGTCATCCTCGTGCCCAAGACGGCGCTGAAGACCAGGCATGCCCCGATTCTGCTGACGCGGACGCCGTACAATGCGACCGACCTCACGAGCCACGCCGCGAGCGCGCACCTCGGACCGATTCTGAGCGGCTACGACAACGCAACCGACGTGATCGTCGACGGAGGCTACATCCGCGTCGTCCAGGACGTGCGGGGCAAGCATGGGTCCGAGGGGGACTACGTGATGAACCGGCCGCTGCACGGACCGCTGAATCCCACACCGGTCGACCACGCTACGGATACCTACGACACGATCGAGTGGCTCGTGAAGAACGTGCCCGAGACCAACGGCAACGTGGGCATCCTTGGAATTTCGTACGACGGGTTTCTGCCGTTGATGGCGCTCGTCAATCCTCATCCGGCGCTCAAAGTATCCGTTCCGATGAATCCCATGGTCGATGGCTGGATGGGCGACGACTGGTTCCACAACGGTGCGTTTCGCCAGCAGATGATGCCGTACATCTACGAGCAGGAGGCGACGCGAGAGTCCGAGGCGAAGTGGTGGACCAGTCATTTCGACGACTATGACATGTTCATGCAGGCCGGATCCGCGGGAGAGCTGGGGCGACGCCGCGGCCTGGAACAGGTCGGCTTCTGGCGCAAGTTGCTCGAACATCCGAGCTACGATGCGTTCTGGAAGGATCAGGCTGTCGACAAGGTGCTGAGCGCGCAGTCGCTGAAAGTACCCGTGATGCTCGTCCACAGCCTCTGGGATCAGGAGGACATCTACGGCGCTATCGCGGTCTACAAGGCGCTCGAGTCGAAGGACACAAACAACGACAAGGTGTTCCTCGTCATGGGCCCGTGGCACCACGGTCAGGAGATCGATGACGGCAGCCGGCTGGGCGCGCTGAAGTTCAACAGCGACACGGCGTTGTATTTCCGTCAGGAGATCCTTCGTCCGTTCCTCGATCACTACCTGCAGGACGGGTCGCCGAAGGCGGACGTACCACCCGTCGCGGCGTTCGAGACCGGCACCAACACCTGGCGTCGCCTCACCGCGTGGCCGGCAGGCTGCGCAACCGAGTGCGTGCGCGCGACACCGTTGTATCTTGCAGCTGGTCTGACGCTGAGCTTCAATGAACCGAGGGTCGGCGCGGCTTACGAAGAGTACGTCTCGGATCCGGCCAAGCCGGTGCCGTTCCGCGCCCGTCCGATTCAACCAGTGGGCTACGACAACGGCATGACCTGGCCGCAATGGCTCGTCGACGATCAGCGCGAGGCATCAGGACGGCCTGACGTGCTCGCGTTCGTCTCCGACGTCCTGACCGCGCCCCAGAAGATCAGCGGGCAGCCAGTCGCCAATCTGATCGCGTCGACGAGCGGCACCGACAGCGACTGGGTCGTCAAGTTGATCGATGTGTACCCGGACGAAGTTGCGGGTCAGCCGGCGATGGGTGGCTATCAGTTGATGGTCTCCGCGGACATCTTCCGTGGACGCTATCGCGAGAGTTTCGAAACCGCCAGGCCAATCACGCCTGACAAGCCGTTGCCGTACCGCTTCGCGTTGCCCACGGCGAACCACGTGTTCCTTCCCGGCCATCGCATGATGGTGCAGGTGCAGTCGACCTGGTTCCCGCTCTACGATCGCAATCCACAGACATTCGTGCCGAACATCTTCTGGGCGAAGCCGCAGGACTATCGCAAGGCCGTGCAGCGCATCTATCACGCGCCGGGTCAAGCGAGCTTCGTCGAGCTTCCGCTGGCCATCAAACCTTGATTGGTGTCGCGCGTCGCGTTGCCGTGCTGCTCGTCGCAGGGGCGCTCCTCTCGGGAGCATCAGGGCCGCGTGCGCTCCCCCGCCCCACCGCGCACAAGACGCGCGGCGGGGACCCCGCGCAGAAGTCGACGTTTGCGGCGCAGATCGCCGCGCTCTCGGAGCCGGCCGGCTATTTCGATACCGACAACCTCATCTCGAACGAGCGCTCGTACCTCCAGATCCTGCCGGACCTCGAGCGCGCGAACGTACGCGGCGGCGTCTACATCGGCGTCGGTCCCGATCAGAACTTCTCGTACATCGCGGCGATCCGGCCCGCGCTGGCGTTCATCGTGGACATCCGGCGCGACAATCTCCTATTGCACCTGCTGTTCAAGGCGATCTTCTCGATATCGCGCACACGTGTCGAATACCTCGCGCTCCTCCTTGGCCGGCCCGTTCCGTCGTCGCTCGACGGCTGGCGCGGCGAGACCATTCAGAAGCTGGTCTTCTATGCCATGACGCCGCCGGATCGCGCGGCCGTCGATGGGCTCCGCACCCGTGTCGACGATGTGATTCGGAAGATGGGGGTTCCGTTGTCGCGCGACGACTTTGCAACGATCGATCGCTATCACCGGCGCTTCATCGAAGGCGGGGTGCACCTGCAGTTTCAGAGCTTCGGCCGGCCGCCGCAACGGGACTATCCGAGGTACGCGGAATTGCTGGCCGAAACGGATTCAGCGGGACGCCATCGCAACTACCTGGCGTCGGAAGAGGCGTTCCAGTTCGTCAAATCGATGCAGGCGCAGGATACGATCATTCCGGTCGTCGGCGATCTGGGCGGTCCTTCGGCGCTGGTGTCGATCGGACGGCTGCTGGACGTCCGTCGCGAGAAGCTGTCGGCGCTCTACGCGTCGAACGTCGAGGATTACCTGTTCAGGGATGGCCGGTTCCCCAGGTTCGTCCAGAACCTCGGTCGGATCCCGCACAGCGACAACAGCGTGGTGATCAGATCAATCTTCTGGCGCGGGATGTCAGGAGCGCGGCCCGGAGACAACAGCACGTCGAAGATTCAGCCCGTGGACGAGCTCCTGAACGCATTCGCGAAGGGGCGCATTCAGGGCTACGGCGACCTGCTCGTCAGTAGCTCAGCCCGCTGAAATGTGCCGGCCGGATAGACGTGTGTCCTCATCCCGCTAGAATATTCCCACGTGAGGAGTCCTTGGGCAGCCTGATCGAAGCAATCGACATCAAGCGAAAGATGTACTTCGAGTTCGAGGACGCGCCGTACCACTGCCTCGACGTCGCGATCTCGAAGCCGACCGCACGCGGCGGCCAGACACTGGTGCGGCTCAAGATGCGGAACCTCATCACGCGTGCCGTGTTCGACCGGACGTTCAAGGCCGGCGAGAAGTTCAAGGAGCCGGACGTGGCGATCGTTTCCGCTTCATACCTCTACGCCGGTGGCGATGGCTATCACTTCTTGGACCAGGAGACGTTCGAGACGCTCACGCTCGGAGCGGACGTCATCGGCGACGATCGCCTGATGCTCGTGGACAACGTCATCGTCCAGGTCCTCGAGTACAACGGTGTGCCAATCGGCGTGCAGTTTCCTCCGTTTGTCGAGCTGACGGTCAAGTCCACTGAGCCCGGCGTGCGCGGCGACACCGCGAGCGGCGGCGTCACCAAGCTCGCCGTCCTCGAAACGGGTCTGGAGATTCGCGTGCCGCTCTTCATCAAGGAAGGGGAGCGGGTCAGGGTTCATACCGAGACTCGCGAGTTCGCTGGACGGGCGTAGACGCTCTTCTTGTAGAGGCGGGGCTTTAGCCCCGCCCGCGCGGCGCGGGCTGAAGCCCGCGCCCTACAGACCGTTCTGGAGGGTAGCGATGGGTCTTCTCAGCAGACGCGATGCTCTCGTGCGGACCGGCGGCGCAGCACTCGGCTCGCTCCTGTTGCCGCGTACCGGCCGGGCAACGGACGCCCAGAAGATCGTCAAGAATGGCCGGTTGAAGCAATCGGTCTCGCGCTGGCCGTACAACTCGATTCCGCTCCCCGATTTTGCGCACGCGGTTGCCGAGATGGGACTGAGCGCTATCGATCTGCTGCAGCCCAGCGAGTGGGAGGTCGTCCGCCAGGCTGGACTGATTTGCTCGATGGGCTACGCGAAAGCCGGTTCCATCCCGAACGGCGTCAACAACAAGGCGAACCATGACGCGATTGTGAAGGGATTCGAGGAGTTCATTCCGCTCGCGGCGAAGCAGAACGTCCCGAACGTGATCACCTTCTTCGGCAACGTCCAGCCCGGAATGAGCGAAACGGAGGCGATCGACAATTGCGTGATCGGGCTCAATCGCGTGAAGAAGATCGCCGAGGACAACGGCGTGACGATCTGCGTCGAGCTGCTCAACAGCAAGGTGAATCACAAGGGCTACCAGGGCGATCACACTGCGTTCGGCGTGCAGGTCGTCAAGGCAGTGGATTCACCTCGCGTCAAGCTTCTGTACGACATCTACCACATGCAGATCATGGAAGGAGATGTCATCCGAACGATCCGCGACAACATCGACTACATCGCACATTTCCACACGGGCGGCGTGCCAGGGCGCCACGAGCTCGACGACACGCAGGAGTTGAACTGGGCTGCCGTCGCCCGCGCCATCGTAGGGACGGGATTCAAGGGCTACATGGCCCACGAGTTCGTACCGACGCGCGATCCCCTGACGTCGCTGCGCGAGGCGGTCGCCCTTTGTGATGTGTAAAGCCTGACGTGACTCCCAGGCGTTGGCCTTAGAGCCTGTACCAAAACGGGTACGACGACAGCTCGACTGCCGTGCGCGAGTCGCTTGAGCGGCATTTCGCCGACGATCGGCGTCTGCATCACGCGGATCTTGCGGCCGGGTTCGGGCGCGTAATGTTACCGGACGCGCTGGAGCGCAAGTATCCGCACGCCGCCACGGACTGGGCGTGGCAGTCTGTCTTCCGGGCGGGCCGTCCTCGCAATGATCGGTGATTCCCGCGGTGATTGGGGGCACGGGACTCCCGACGCGGCGAGGTGTAAGATGAGCGCGGACTGTAGGAAGACGACAATACGGCGGGCACGTCAGTCCTGTGGATCATTGCAAATGGGCGTGAGCCGTCTACTTCAATACTAGTTTAGTTAGGCGGACTCGGCACGAAATGGCACGGCGGAGTCCGGTTGCGTTTCTTCCATGCGTGCCTCGGCGAGCTGCTGTCGGCCGACGGAGTTGGGCCAGCGACAGGAGTCGGGGTGTGAATCAGGGACTAGCGGCAGTGATCGAAGCGGCTAATCGGGTGCTTCTCGCCGAAGGCAAAGTGGACGCTCTCGATGAGTTCTTCACGACTGACTATGTCGCTCACGGCACCGATCAGAAGATCAAGGGGTACGGTGGGATCCGGAGATTCGTGCGCGAACTTCGGCAAGGCTTCCCGGATCTCCAGGTCGAAGTTGAGATCCTCGTGAAGACGAAGGACCGAGTAGCTTGGCAACGGACGCTTCACGGCTCTCACCGCGGCAGCTTCAGAGGCTTTCCGGCAACCGACCGGCGTGTGCTCTGGTGGGACATGGTCACCAGTCGATTCCGCGACGGACGCATCGCGGAAGACTGGGTGGTCACTGATCTCGTGGAGCGTCTGTTGCGCTCGAGGAAGCGGCGACGAATCGCCTGACTATCTGATCTTGGCGACTGGCACTTCAGCCTACGGTCTTTTGTAAAGCCGTTCGTGCAATCGAGATCGGTGCCGCCTGGCCGCTGCAGCCGACGAGCGGCCGACGGGTGAGTGTGGAACGAGCATTGAGCTCGCCGCTCGCGGCTGAGCGGCAGGGCGTTAGGCAGCGAGACACGCGACGGAGGGGAACTTCATGCCGGTCGTCGAGCTCGAACATGACGCCTGGTACGAGGCTGTTGCCGCGATCGATGCGGGTGATGTCCAGCGGCTACGATTCTTGCTCGCCGCTCATCCACGTCTGGTCACCGACCGACTTGACGGCTCGCCCAAATGGCTGCGGCTGCAGCTAGGCGAGGCGGCGGATGGCTTCTTCAGCCGTCCTTATCTGCTGTGGTTCGTCGCGGAAGATCCAATGCGGAACGGCCGCCTGCCCCCGAATATCGCTGAGATTATCCGGATCATTGTTGCTGCTGCGCGTGCGACCAAAACGACCACACTCCAGGAGCAGCTCGATTCGACGTTGCGCTTGGTCTGCTGGTCGGGCGTGGCGGCCGACGCTCGTCTTCAACTCGACATGATCGACACCCTTGTGGACGCCGGGGCGGCACCGGCTGAGAATCCAAACAATGCGTTGGTGAACGGCCACGTTGCCGCAGCCGAACACCTGCTCTCGCGAGGCGCGATCCTGACGCTGGGAGCGGCCCTCTGCCTGGAACGTTGGGATGAAGCCGAACGACTCAGCGCCCAGTCCACTCCAGAGGTTCGGCAGTTCTCTCTGGTTCTTGCGTCACTGAACGGCAAGGCGGCTGGCGTCGAGTGGATTCTCGCAAGAGGTGCTTCGCCGAATGAGCCAAGTGCAGACCTCTACGCGCACGGCACGCCACTCCATCATGCCGTGTGCTCGGGATCGCTCGACACGGTCAAAGTGCTGGTCAATGCCGGTGCCAATCTACAGCGACGCGATTCTGCGTGGAACGCGACACCGCTCGGCTGGGCGGAGTACTACGAACAGAAGGCTGACTCGAAACAGAGATGGCGATATTCCGCGATCGCCTCGTATCTTCGCGAGGCGGCCGCGTAGAGGAAATGAGTTGCGATCTGCTGCCTCAGGCGCTTGCAGCCGACGGCGCTCGGCGCGATCAGGAGGCGCCGCGGCTGAAGCGCGAACGTTAGGCAGCGCCACTCAATCGCATGTGGCATCCGTAGACTATAGCGCCCGGACATCCTGTTTCCGATCACTTGGCCGAGGTAGAAACATGAAGAACGTCGCGAATTCCCGATTCGCCATCAAGAGCTGGGACGAGAAGCCTTATAGTGAGGCCCAAGACCTGCCAAAGCTGACTCGGGCCGCCGTCACCAAGACGTTCACCGGCGATATCGCTGGCGAGGGGCACGTCGAATACTTGATGATGTACCGCAGCGACGGCTCGGCCACGTTTGTCGGCTTTGAGCGGGTCGTCGGGCACCTTGCCGGGAGAGCGGGCAGCTTCGTGCTCCAACGCACGGGCGTATTCGAGAATGGCGTGGCGAAGGAGTCCTATTCCGTCGTCCCTGGCTCCGGCACGGGAGAGCTTCGGGGCCTGCGCGGCGAGGGCACGTCGGCTGTTGGGCACGGGACTGAGCATCCCCTAACGCTGAACTATGAGTTGGGCTAGCCGGGCGCCATTCAGATCCGTCAAGGCGCTGCCTAACCCGCTGCAGCCGGCGAGCGGCGAGCGCGCGGAGGGCGGGTGCGCGGTAGCATGGGGTGCGCCGCTCGCGGCTGAGTGGCAGGTCGTTGGGCGGACAAGCACAAGCACGTGCCTCTTCTCTGATCGAACGGCTTGAAATGCGTCCACAAGGGTTGCTTGCTGGTTACGGCGGCACACTGGTGTCGACCTGCGGGCAGGCAACGAGTGGTTGCTGTCCCGTGCTCTTATCGACTGCCCATGTCACCTTGGCGGACGTGCTGGAGAGGGCGAGTCGGATCACGAAGGAGGTTGCTGAACGTCGGGATCGGGTTCATCTTGAGACACCTTGGCCGACGCTGACCAGGCTGATCCATGATTTCTTGGGGATTCGATTCGACACGCCAATGGCGGAACTGGAGATGGGCTTCTGGAGGGCGTCTGTGCAGACGCAACCACTGCCCGGAGCCCGGGAGGGCGCTCGAGCGGTTTCATCGATCGGGCGTGCCGGTTGAGCCCAGAGCCGATTCGCAATCGGGCTAATTCGCATTTCTTTTCTATTTGGTTCCGCCCTTTGCACTCGGCCTGTCGTCCGCTTTCAGATCACCCAACACGTACTGCATGCCGGCGAGGATGTGCTCCAGCATGGGCCTTATCGCGTAGACCCGTTCGTGATGCCCGAGCGCCTCGTAGAAGACGCGGCCGTTGCCGTCGCGCTTGATCCAGCTCAGTCCGTAGTCATGATCGCTGCGGGGGAAGTCTTCCTTCAGCTTGTCCTCTTCGCTCATCTTCCCGTAATTGATGCTCGTCAGGACGTGCAGGTTCTCGCGCGACCACGTGTCCATGCCGTACGTGTAGATCTCATCGCGTATCTCGAAGTCCTGACCGTGGAACATCGCGGTGAGCGGACTCTTCGGGTCGTCGATCTTAACGGCGATGAGCTGCGGATCGAGCCAGTGGAATTTGAAGAACCCGCCGATCATCTTGTCGAAATCGGGCCACGTACCGACCTGCGTGTCCCGTCCTTGCCGGCCGACGTTCAGCACGAAGCCAGGAAAGCGCTGCTCGAAATCCACACGCGCCACCTTGCCGGTCTTGCTGTTGTCGAGACGGTCGAACCAGACGTTCGTCAGAGTGTCCAACTCGTCTTTCGAGAGTGCGCGATCGGCGTTCGTGTCTCCCTGATTGAGGAACTGTCCAGCGAACGTGCCGATCGGGCCGCCGCCGCGTCCTCCGCCGCGAGCCCCACCGGGTTGTCCGCCCGCCGGCCCTCTCCCTCCGGCGCCCTGAGGGCTGCTTCGGTGGTACGAGTCGCCCGCGGCGTGAATGCCGGCGAGGCCCTTCCCCCCACGGACGAAATCGAGGAGCGCCTGACGACGGGCCGCCGTCACTGCGGCGTCGTCCGGATCGTCGAGGAATTCACCCGTCGTGCTCGCGAGAAAGATCGCGTCGTACTGCTTCAGGTTCTCCGCGTTGATCTGTGCCGGATCGTAGGTTGCCGTCGCGCTCCACGCGCCGGTCTTCTTTCCCATCTCCTCGATGGTCGTCATCGCCAGCGGGATTGAGTTGTGGATGAAGCCGGCCGCCTTGCCAAGCACGAGAACCCGGCGCGGTTTCAGCGGTTTCGCCGGCGCTTTTTCCGGCAGCGCCGCCATCATCTTCTGGATGTCCTCCGGGCACGCCGGCAGTCCCTGTCGCGGAAGATCGCCGCGCCCGCCGCACGGGGCGGAAGTGGAAGGGGACGGCGACGCGGCCGGCGGGGTGGCCTCGGGCGCACCTGGTATGGGCAGTGCCGCTGTCAACGCTGTGGCCAGCTGCTCCTGCGTCACCGAACCGGTCTTCGTGGCGTCGGCGTCGCTGAACCACTTCTCCATGACCCTCTTCCACTCGGCGCGCGTGACGCCGCCGTCCTTGTCGGCGTCCGTTGTCGTGAAGACAGCCGGCGCGACGTCGCCGCGCCCGCCGCCCTGCTGCCCTGAGATCGTCCCGACGCCGAACCACGCCGCTGCACAAATGGCGATCGTCAGCAAAGGGATACATTTTATGGAAGTCATGCGGTCTTCTCACAATCCTCACGCCAAGCTGTCGACCAGTTTTCAGTGTGACGCGCCGACGGCGATTTATACACTTCCCCGTTTCATTTCTTCCTTCAGGTGATCCATCGCGCGCCAGCATAGCGCGAGGATCGTCCACGTCGGGTTCTGACAGCTCGCCGAAACGAAGACGCTGCCGTCGACGATGTAAAGGTTCTTGACGTCGTGCGTCTGTCCGAATGCGTTCGTGACCGAGGTTTTGGGATCGGTTCCCATCCGCGCAGTCCCGAGCTCGTGGATCGACCAGCCTTCAGTCAGCGGGTCGCGCGTGACTTCGATGCTCTCGGCACCCGCCGCCTTCAGCATTTCCTCGGCGGTGTCGGCCATATCGGCCGCCATTTTCAGCTCGTTGTCGCCGAAACGGTAGTCGAATCGGAGGACCGGAATTCCCCAGGCATCCTTGACCTCGGGATCGAGCGATACGCGGTTCTCTTTTCGCGCGAGGACCTCACCGAATCCGCTGATCGTGATTTGCGCCGGATGATTCGCGCGGACGGTGCGCTTGAATGCGGATCCGAGCCCTGGCGTCGTGTGCGCGTGCGCCGGATACTCGACGGAACCGCTGGCGCCCTGGAAGCCGTAGCCGCGGATGAACCGCGGATCCGTGTCCCTGATGTTTCGGAAACGTACGATGTACACCCCCTGCGGACGGCCGTCGTCGTTCGTCGGCGCGGCGCCGCGCAGCATCGGCAGCACGCCCGTGGCCTTCGGCCCCATGATGTGCTCGCAGAAATAGTGGCCGACGACGCCAGAAGAGTTCGCAAGGCCGGCTGGGTGATTGGGCGACACCGAGCGGAGCAGGAGACGCGTCGTTTCGAGCGTAGACGCTGCGAGGACGACGATTCGCGCGTTGAAGTCCATCACTTCGCGTGTGATGCGATCGATCACGCGCACGCCGGACGCCTTGTTCGAGCTTCGATCGACGAGGACTTCCGCGACGACGGAGTTGGGACGCACTGTCAGGTTGCCGGTGTCGCGGGCAGGAAAGATGAGCGCCGTCGGCGAGTGCATTGGCGCCTGCAGATCGCACCCCCGGCCGCAGCGTCCGCGGCCCATGCATCGGGCCCGGTGCTTGTTCGCGACGCCCTCGGTCGTCACGCCGGCGCGGCCTGGGATCAGATGGCGTCCCATCGGCGCGATCGCCTTCTTCAAGATCATCTCGCCGCAGTTGAGCCGAAGTCCCCGCTGAAAGATGCTGTCAGGAAGCTGCGGAAGATTTTCATTCGTGCCGGAGATGCCGAGCAGCACGTCGACCTTGTCGTAGTACGGCGACAGATCCGCGTACGAAATTGGCCAGTCCTCGCCGAATCCGTCGCGGCTCGCAGCCTCGAAATCGTAATCCGAGAGCCTCAACGCGACACGGCCCCAGAGGTTCGTCTTGCCGCCGAGGACGCGCGCGCGCACCCACGCGTACCTCGTCCCTGTTGTCGGGTGCTCCTTCTCGTTGACCAGCCAGTTCCGCGTGAACGTGTTGGCCGCGTACGACTCCACTCTGCGGTACTTCTCGAACCGCTGCGCGGTGCCGTACGGGCGGTCGATCATGTTGTATTCGGCCGCACCCAGCGCGAATTCGTCAGCCGGGAGCCGGCCACGGCGCGGACCTGCGTACGGCCACTCCATCGTCCGATACTCGCGGTGCGGATCGATCAGCCGGCCCGCCTCGAGGAGCAGAACCTTGATGCCAGCCGTCGCGAGCTGATACGCGGCCATGCCGCCCGCCGCCCCGGATCCGACGACGATGACGTCATACGTCTGACCTGGTTTGATCGAGGCAGCGGCGCTACGAGACGCCTCTTCCTGCTCCGTCAGTACTTTGTCTGGATCTTCGTACTGCATCGGTCTCTCCGTGCGCGGGCATCGGCTCTAGGCTCAGGGCTTTGGGCGCGCCATGCCGAAAGCCAAGAGCCCAAAGCCTGGTCTAATCCTGCGGCGGAACGTAACCGTGCTCCGGGTGCGTGCATCCGACGAACTCGGTCAGGAAGCGATTGCCTTGATACTGCAATTCGTTCTGGATGCCGATCTCGGACGTGTAGTAGCCGCGAATCGTCGCGTCCTTCGTGTCCGTGAAGAACTGCTCGAGCGCGTCCGTCGGGTTCTGCTCGTGACCACTGACATCGGTCAGCACGGCGAGCGCCTGGTCAGGATTGATCTCGGAGAATGGCCGGCCGGCTCGCTGTTTGGACACGCGGTCGAGCTCGGCCAGGCCGGCAACCCACGACTTCTGCACGTCCGAACTCGATTCGCTCAAGAGCAAGTCGATGTAATCCGCGACCCGTGCCGCCTTGGCGCCCGGCGAGTGATCGTCGGCAGGGATGATCGTCTCCGCAATCGCATCAACCGTCGCGTATTGCTCGGCCGTCAGGAAAGCGAGCTTCGGCGGCTGTCCGTCCCGCTGAATCCGGGCGAACGCTGCGGTACCTTGCTCGGACAGACACGGCCACAACGCGAACGTGCCGACGCCCACGCTCAAGCGTTTGAGTGCCTCACGACGCGAGAGTTCAGGATTCACGACCGTAATTGTATCGTCTCTGGTCTCGGGTTTCTGGTCTCGGGTCTCTGGTTGAGGTGGTTTGTCCCTTGCCGTTCGGGTAAAGGGGGCAGCCATGGCCAGAGATCACAGAAAGCTTCGGGTATTCCAAGACGCACATCAGCTGGCGCTCGCTATCTACAAGCACACACGCAATTTTTCTCGCGACGAGTGGTTTGGATTGCGGCTCCAAATGCGCCGCGCCTCAGTATCGATTCCGAGCAACATCGTTGAAGGAAATGCGCGCCGCACAACAAAGGACTACTGCAATTCCGTAAACATCGCCCGAGGATCTGCCGCCGAGCTCTTGTACCCGATTGACCTTTCGTCCGAACTCGAATTGCTGGACGGTCCTGCTTTCGAGGGACTGAACGATCACTGTGAACGGGTTGTCAAACAACTCCAGAAACTCATTCAGACGATGGAGGGCCTGCTGCTTAAGGAACAAAAGGAATAAGAGGGGAATAAGTGTCTCGGTTGACGTATCTGGTCCCTCAATCGACTAAGAGGCCCAAGACCCAAGACGAAAGACCAAAACATGCGCGCCGCACCGACGAGAGGTATATAAGTTGTACCCCAGCCATAGACCAGTGGGAATCATGGGGCCCGAGATCACCGTCGTCATTGCCGACGATCACCCGATCTTTCGGCGTGGCCTGCGCGAGATCATCGAAGAGGAAGCGGGACTGCTTGTCGTTGGAGAAGCAGAAGATGGCGGCCGTGCGCTGGGTCTGATCCGCGCGATCCACCCTCGCGTCGCAGTGCTCGATCTGGACATGCCGCACAAGGACGGATTCGCGGTCGCGCGCGAGTTGTCTACCGATCGCCTGGACGTCGGGCTCATTTTTCTGACGCTGCACGACGACGAGCGGATGTTCAACGCGGCGCTCGACGCGGGTGTGAAGGGCTACGTACTCAAGGATCTTCCGCTGGGATTCAGTGCCGCGAGTTGCCCCTTCGCATGCGGTTGATGATCCGCAAGTCGGTCCGTCATCGGCGTATCCGCCGTGCACGGGCACACCGCGAAGACGCGAACGTTCTGATTGACGAGTCCGGCGGCGACCGACCGGGTCATGCTCAACACCGCCGCTTGCTCGCGCCGTAGATCACGCGGTCCGGCGCGGGTCTGGTCGTGCCGGTGAAGGACGCCGTGTTCACGACCACGCCGCCGCCGCGGTCGATCATGCGCGGGATCGCGTGCTTCATGCACAGAAAGACCCCCTTCACATTGACGGCGAGGATCTCGTCGACGCTCTCCTCGGTGTTGATGGCCATCGTCCCGACGACGCCTTCGATGCCTGCGTTGTTGAAGAGGTAATCGATGCCGCCGCAGGTCGCCACCGTCTGGTGGACCAGCCATTTGACATCGGCTTCGTACGAGACGTCCGTCTGCACGAAGCTGACGTCGAATCCTTCTCTCGTCAGCGAGTACGCGGCGCGGTCGCCGCGCTGCTGATTCCTTCCGGCGATCACGACACGTGCACGCTTTCGCGCGAGGTGTGCGGCCACTGCCGCGCCAATGCCCGATGTGCCGCCCGTCACGAGGGCGACCTTTCCCGCAAAACAGTCCATTGTCAGCGCTCTCTTGAACGTTCAGGATTCAATTTGGCGTGATGGCTCGTTCGAAATGGCGAACAACAGTTGCCGGCGAGCGGGCGATAGTCTGTTTGAATTACCGCGGGTGTGCTTCGGTAAGGCTACCTATTTCGACATGGCGAGTGTTCTGTATTTTTTGGGGCGGGTCTCTTCGGCCACATGAGTAGAGTTACCCAGTTCGTTCGGCAGTCGCGTTCGGAAACGGGAAACGGGAAACGGGAAAGAAGAGGGCAATTCGATTGGAACATCAAACGATCGGTCCCTGCTCGATTGCGATGGGTGGCTGAACGTCCGTGGCGACCGCGCCTTGAACGGGGATTCGGATCGCGACCGTGGTTCCGTTGTCCGCCGTGGGCGTAATTGTCTGCGTGCCGCCGAGCATCTGCACGCGCTCGGCGATGCTCGTCAAGCCCAGCCCGGTTCGCGTTTCGGCGCTGGAGCCGAGGCCGCGCCCGTTGTCGCGAACCGTGATGTTCAGCCAGCCATCGTCCGTCCATAGCTCGATGCTCGCCTTCGTCGCCTCCGAGTGCTTGACGATGTTGTTGATGGTTTCCTGGACGATTCGATAGATGTTGATGTCGGCGCCGTGCGCGAGCAGGCCGTCGAGCGGCGCGATGTCCGCGGTGAACTGGATCGCTGACGCTGCGGATACCTTCTCGATCATTTCTTCCAGCACTGCCGTCAGGCCGAGTCGCTCGAGGTTCAGCGGCCGCAGATTGTAGGCGATCGCGCGCACTTCGCTGATTGCCAACGACGCCGATTCCGTGATCTCGCTGAACTGCTCCACCATCCGACTCGCATCCGGCGCGAAGCGCTCGCCGAGCGACGCGCGGTTCTTGATGATCAGCAGGTGCTGCCCGAGGCTGTCATGCAGTTCCGACGCGATCCGCTTGCGCTCGCTTTCCTGCGACTCGATCAACTGGCGCGAGAACGCCTGCTGCATCGCGTTCACCCGTTCCAGCTGCGAGACCCTCGAGTGCCATGCAAGGTACAGAAGACCGGCGGCGACAGTGCAGATCAGCATGGAGAACCACGCGGTGCGGTAGAAGGGTGGGAGCACGTCGAATCGAAGCGCGTCTCCCTGGCTGTTCCAGATCCCGTCGGCGTTCGCCGCGATCACCCTGAAGGTGTAGTTTCCAGGCGGGACGTGCGAATAGTACGCAGTCCGTCGCGTGCCCGCATCGACCCATTCCGACTCGAGGCCTTCGAGTTTGTACTTGAAGCGGATCCGGCCGGACTTGATGAAGCTGAGCGCCGTGTACTCGATCTCGAAGCTGTTCTGGCGGGGCTCCAGGGTCACGCCCGAGTCGATGCGCACCGGGGTGAGATCCACTCGGCACGCTTCAATCCGCACGGGCGGAGGCTCGAGGTTTGTCGGAAGCGACCTCGGATCGATCTTGACCACGCCGTCCTGCGTTGGGAACCAGAGCGTACCATCGCCGTGACGAGAAGAAGGTTGTTGTGTTCGTCGCGGCAGACGAGCGTAGCCTCCGGGATCAATCCAAGCGCCGTGCCGGAGTCCGCGAGACACTCGCTCGGAAGCCGCTGCGTCGCGAGCTCGCCGTTCTGTCCTCGGGCGGCAGTCGTCTTTCCGATGATCCACATGGCGCCGCGCCGATCTTCGGCGACCCGCGTGATCGGCAGGTCCACGTCATCCCGAACTGGCTGTGTCAGGACGGATCCGCGCACGAACAGCGCGAGCGTGTCGTTGTCGAAGCTCCAGAAACCGCCCCCGACACCCTGGTGGACGAATTCGAAGCTCAGCTCCAGGTTGTTCGGGAATCCTTGCGCGCGCACGTTCGTGAAGCGGTCACCGGTCCACTGAATGACTTGGTTCTCCAGGAGGACCCAGAGATGACCCGCCTCGTCGCCGGCGATGCCCCGCACCAGTTCGTGGCCCGACCACTCATCGGTCGAAAAGGTCGTGAAGGAGCTGTCGCGATAGCGAGTCACGCCGGCGCTCTCGGTTCCGATCCACAACGTGCCGTCGCGATCTTCGTAGATCGCCGTAAACCGGTTGCTCTTGATGCCCGGCGTGTTGGACTTCGTGAAGCTCGTGAATCGCACGCCGTCGAATCGCACGAGACCATCAGGCGTCGCGAGCCACAGATACCCGTCGTGCGACTGGAGCATCGAGTTGATCGAGTTGTGCGGCAGACCGTTGTCGGTGGTCCAGGAATCGAAGTGGTATTGCGCGAGCGCCGGGGCGGCAGCGCCGAGGAACGCAAGGAAGCAGATGGGGACCCGACGCATGGAACGTGGAAGGTGGTCGGGGCCCGATTCTAACGTCGATGAGCCGCGGATAACAGGAGAAAGGGAGAAGAGGGGGTGGACCATGACAGAAGGCGGAACGAACACGTACGTCCACTACATTCGCAGGACAGGTTGACAGGGCGATCTGGAGGCCCTCATGTCCGTTGCTCACACCAAGTTCTCAGACCGCCACCGCCGGCATCGAGTCGCTGCTGGATCGCATCACCGCGCTCGAGCAGCGGGTTGCCGAGCTGGAGGCATCCAGGCCCGACGATCGCATCTCTCTCGTTGTGTTTTCCGGCGACCTCGATCGGATTCTCGCGCATTCATCATCGCGACCGGCGCGGCCGCGATGGGCCAGCAGGTTGACATGTACTTCACGTTCTGGGGCCTGACGGCATTGAAGACGCGCACGGAGCTCACAGGGAAGACCCTGATCCCTGATCGCTAATCACTCGTCATGAATCCCTGACCGCTCGAGTCCACGCTGACGTCCTCGCTGCGCTCGTGAGCGTAGGATTCACGCGCGGCGGAGCCTCCGACCTTGTCCCCGCAGATCTCGGTTCGTCTCTGGTCGCCTCGCTCATACGGTCCGCACACGATGATGGGATCTACACGCGTCGCACGGCGTGCGGGCAGTCCAAGTCCGAGAGTCTGTCGAACTTCGTCCTTGTATTTCTCCACTGGGCCTCCTGAGCTTACCGGGCAGTCCAGCCGCCATCGACGATGAACATCTGCCCGTCGACGTACGTCGACAGGGGCGAGAGCAGGAACACGATGGTGGGTGCCAGTTCGTCAGGACCGTCGATCCTGCCCAGAGGAGTGTTCTCGAGGATCCAGCGCTCGTACCCCTCGTTCGCGTCGAGATGGGGTTGGAGCATCGGCGTTCGAACATAACCGGGCACGACGATGTTCACCCGGATCCCCTTGGGCGCGAGTTCGACCGCGAGAGCGCGTGTTACAGATGCCACGGCGCCCTTCGTCGCGCTATAGGCTGAGCAGCCCGGGAATCCGACAGTCGCTGTTGTCGATCCAATGAACACGATCGAAGAGCCCTCGGCCAGGTACGGAACGGCGCGCTTGGTCATCATGATCGGCGCAAGTACGTTCGTCTTCCACTGGAGATCGAAGCACTTGATTGACGTCTCCTCCAGCGGCTGCGGATCGAACAGGCTCGCAGTATGCACAATTCCGTGTAGCGAGCCGAACTCTTCCACCGCCCGGTCGACGAGGCCCGCGGGTGCTTCGCAGTCCTCGAGGTCGACGATCGCTGCAACGGCGCGGCCCCCGACCGTTAACACCTTCGCTATCTGCTCGTTCAGGCGACCTTCATCTCGGCCGACGAGCAGCACGGCAGCGCCCGCCGATCCCAGGGCACGCGCGGTCGCAGCTCCAATGCCGGAGCTTGCTCCGGTCACGATCACCGATTTGCCCGCAAGACCCCATTCGAGAGTCGCTTCCACGTTCGCTCCATGAGGTTAAGGATCACAATGGCGCGCGGCCGGTCCTACGATGTTCGCAGCATAACGCCAAACCGCCCGCACCCGGGAAATCCGCCAAGAGCGATTGAGTACTGGATACTGTCGGAATACGAATTTCGGCGTCGGCAATTAGGCCGACCTGCATAACGCGAGGCGAGCACGCGGCGTAACAGACAAGGAGGCCTGCAACCGGCTGGCGTACTGGTCGAAGTTCACTTGACAGTCCAGTAAAGCCTGTGCCACTGTTCTGCTCAGAGGCTTCACTTGAATGTCCAGTGCACGGAAAGAACGCGTTGAGCTGTTACAGGGTACCCTCGATCTCATCGTGCTGCGCGCGCTCCACACCATGGGACCGCAGCACGCCTACGGCCTGGCCGCGCGCCTGGAGCAGGTCGCCGAGCATCCGCTGATGCTGAACCAGGGCACGTTGTATCCGGCACTCGTCAGGCTCGAGCAGAAAGGCTGGATCAAGGGCAGCTGGCAGACGACGGAGAACAATCGCGAGGCGAAGTATTACGCGATCACGAAATCGGGGACCCGCGCGCTCGGCGAGCAGGCCGAGCGCTGGCGGCGCCTCGCCGGCCTCGTCGACAAGCTCCTCCTCAACGAAAGCTAGCCATCCGGTCTACATTCGGCGCGCATCATGGAGACACGGACACGCGGATCCGACCGGCTGATCGGCATCGCTTGGATCTTCTGCTAGAGTCACGCTACGCCGCGCGACGGAAGAGCCTCGCGATCGCACCACCCTGACACTCTGGAGGTGACTTGTGGAGGTTCCTTGGTGGATGACGTTCACAATCTTCGTCGTAGCGTCGACTGCCGTCTCGCCACTCGACGGCGACGAGGGAAGGGGCGCTTCGAACGTCGCGGGAACGTGCGGGGATCCCAAGGTCGTGAAAGAGGCAACGCCGGCCGAGGTGCACGCCTTCTTCGCCTCGAAGAAGATGACGGTTCTGACGTTCGCCGGGTACTCCGGCGCAGAGTACGAGGACAAAGCCGCGATGCTGAAGCGCGCGACGGAGATTCTCGCGCAGTTCGATCCGAAGAAGACGATCGTGAACATCGGTGCCACGCCGGAAGGCATGGGCGCCGTGTACGAGGTCGCGAAGCAGAAGGGATTCGTCACGACGGGTGTCGTGTCGAGCCAGGCGAAGGACGCCAATGTGAAACTCTCGCCCTGCGTCGACTACGCGTTCTACGTGAAGGACGCGACGTGGGGTGGATTCATGGAAGGCACACAGCAGCTCTCGCCGACATCCACGGCGATGGTGGAGAACAGCGACGTCATGGTTGGCATCGGCGGCGGTGAAGTGACGCGAGATGAGCTGATTGCTGCCAAGCGATTGGGGAAAGACGTCCGGTTCTACCCGGCCGATATGAACCACAAGCTGGCGCGCGACAGAGCACTCAAACGTGGCCAGCCCGCGCCGACGGACTTTCAGGGCGCCGCGGGCGTCGCCTTCGCGCATACAGCGAGTTCGAAGGGGCCGTTGGAGTAGCAGCTGAAGCCGCTCACTGGCCCCGCATCGCGTTTCGAGGCGGATGCCCGCGCAATCGATGTCGCACCAGCACGCCAATCGCCGCCAGGCCATCTCGCCATCCGACCTTCTTGCCCGCTGTGCGTGATCGCGGCGAGAACGTCACCGGCCTCTCGACGATCCGGTGGCCCGACAGGAGCAGCGTCGCGGTGATGTCCGGCTCGATGTCGAAGCGATTTGCTGTCAGGGGGAGCTGGCGCGCGACGTCGATGCGCATCACCTTGTAACAGGTCTCCATGTCGGTGAGCGACGATCCGAACAGGACGTTCGTCACGATCGTGAGAACGCGATTCGCCGTACGGGTCATCGTCGGCACGTGCGTCGATCGAGCGAGGAATCGCGAGCCGTACACGACCTGCACGTCCCCCTTCAGAATCGGCTCGACGAGGACGGCGAGGTCGGCGGGATCGAGCTCGAGGTCGGCGTCCTGAATGGCGATGATGCTGCCCTGCGCGCGCGCGATTCCCGTGCGAACGGCGTGGCCTTTCCCGCGGTTGTGATCGGCGTGCACGATGGTCAGCATCGGGCTGATGCCGCGAAGCCCCTCGAGCGCTTCCCGCGTCCTGTCGCGAGAGCCGTCGTTGATCGCAATGATCTCGCGCGGAATCGGCAGATCAATCGTGAGAAGCCGACGGATGACCCGGCCAATCGTGTCCGCCTCGTTGTAGACGGGGACGATGATCGACAGGAGCTCGGGTGCTCGCATCAGCGTGGCGGACAGCTCGAAGCGCCGCGCCGACGCGCCACGACAGCGTTGCTGAATCGGGCCAGCACGTCGAGCTCTTCACGAACGTCTCTCGGGACGGCGCGAAGGTCGGCAATCGCGAAGGGAAGTGAGGTCCCGGTGATCCATCGGGCGACCGCATCGCGAAAGACCAGCACCGGCGGCAATGTTCCGGGGGGCTGAACCGACGGATTGCCGAGAACTGCAAAGTGCAGCCAGTAGGATGTCGCGTCCTGCGGGACGAGATATTCGACGCACGCCGGTTGGACGTGCGTCCGCGCCCACGCGCCGGCACGAAAGAGATCCTCGGTGATTGCCGGAGGCCTGGGCCGGATCGAAGAGAGCTCGCGCGTAACATCTGCCGCCAGCGCGAGCATCAGGACCAAGGCGACCGACTGCGCCAAGAGAACGTCCTTTGTAGGCGCCGGCTTCAGCCGGCGCAAACTCCGCCTGAAGGCGGACACTACAGGTCCTGAGCCCTGTGCCGGCCACAACGGTGCCCAGCGGCTCATCGCTGCCAGCGCGAGCGCGCCGCATGCGGCGAGCGGATAAAGTGCGAGATGGACCATCTTGATCGCGAGGTACGGCGTGTCGGCGCCGCCCGCCCTTGCCGCTACGAACAGGCCGACCGTCTGAACCGCGATGGCGCCGAGAACGAGCACGGTAATTCGGTACGCCCGGTCACGGATCGCAAGCCACAGTCCTGCGACAGAGAGCACGAGGAATACCCATCCGATTCGCGCGACGGACGGACGAAACACGGCGCCGCCCGTCGTGACGATTTCCGTTGCCTGGATCCGTCCGATCGTGTGCAAGACGGCAACCGCCGCGATTGGCCCAAGCGCCAGCGCCGCGTGTCGGATTCGTGTGGCTCGCGGAAGCTCTTTGCGGGCGAGTATGACAATCATGAGCACGAGCACGGGCGGGCCGATCCAGATCGGCCAGGTCAGGAATGCGCCCGTTCCCGCTATTGCAAACAGGACGGCCGCCCGGCCCGCCGGATGTTCATCCCAGAGCACCAGCGCCCACCACATCGCGACGGCGAACGCTTCCGACGCGACCTGGGCCAGAAACGAAAAATGCATGAACGATCCGATGAAAAAGTCGTAAGGGAGGAACAGCAGGAGTACGCTGCAGATACTCGGCAGCGCTCGCGGTCCGTCCCTGGGCAGGATTCGACGAACGATCAGGAACAGTACGGCCGCCTTCAATGCAACCAATGCTGCAAGGATGGACTGAATGGTGTGCAGCCCGTCGGTCCCGGTCCAGGCGCCAGCCATCGCGGCAAGCAGATGAACGCCAGGTGTGTAGTTGACCATGTTCCCGATCTGCGTGAACGCGCCCGGATCGGACGGCAGACGCCAGTGCTGTTCGATATAGCCGACGAGTTGCAGGTGATGCGTCAAGTCGCTTTCGCCGCCGAGCGGCAGGAGATCGGGCCACGCGCGCCACGACAGCCACGCGAGGATGGTGACGACGACGCCGAGGACCGCGCCGAGGCTGCCGCGCTCTGGCGTCGAGCGTCGCAGCACGAATGTCGTTGACGCGCCGAGCACGATCGACACGACCAGTATTGGTCGCGGGGGGATCGTCTCAACGGATCTGGAGAGCACGTACGAGACGACGATGGCCGAAACGACCGACGTGAGCATGCCGGCCGCTGCGAGCTCGGCGACAGTGAGATCGGGCTGCGGAGCCGATGCCGGGGGTCGGGGACCGGTGGCCGGCCTCGGACCGGGGGCCGCGGAACCGGACCTGGAGACGTGGTCGCCAGTTGCGTTCGAGAACCTGGTTGGCTGCCTGCTCGAGGTGTCGGATTGTTCGGAAAGGCGCGAGTGCAAGGAGACATCATAATGGCGGACGCGCGCGCGGTTCGATGGCTCGAGGACGGCAAGCGGGATGTGCTCTACGCGGCCAGGCTGCTGCGGAGAAATCCCCTCTTTGCGCTGACGGCGGCGCTCTCGCTCGCTATCGGTATCGGCGCCGATACGACGATCTTCACCGTCGCGAACACGCTTCTCTTTCGCCCGGCAGCTGGCGTTGCCGACCCCGATCGCCTCGTCGACATCGTCCATATCGAGAGCCGGAGCGGCGGTGCGCTTGCGGATCCCAACATCGCGTACCGCGCGTATTCCGAGATTCGTCGCCGAGCGACAACACTCCAGGACGTGTTCGCGTACCAGCTCGATCTGTCACCGGTCGGTTTGCGAGGACCCGACGGCGCCGAGCGAGTCTTTGCGAATCTGGTTACCGAAAATTACTTCAACGTGCTCGGCGTCCGTCCTGCTGCCGGACGATTCTTCAGTCATAACGATTCAGCTCCCGTTGAAGCCGTGCAAGCGGAAGTCGTTTTGAGCCATCGCTTCTGGATGTCGCGCTTCAGCGGAGACCCCGGCATCCTCGGCCAGACATTGCGCTTCAACGGTCAACTCTTCACGGTGGTGGGCGTTGCCGCCGAGGAGTTTCGCGGTACGAGCGTGGTCGCCCCCGATGTGTGGACCGCGACTTCCGCCGCGCAGCTGATTCAGCCCGGGCTCAGACAGGAAATGTTGCAGTTGATGGTCGGCGGACGGCTGAAGCCGGGCGTGTCCTTGACACAGGCGGCAGCGGAGATCGACGTGATCGGCCGAGCGCTCGAAGACACGATGCCGCAACGCTGGCGTCTCGGGTCGCCACGGCCAGAGGAGAGAGGCACTGCGGGATTACGCGTGACGGCCGCGTCACCGATTCCCGATCCGATTCGCGGTATTGCCGCGGGCTTCTTCACATTGCTGATGGTGCTCGTGTCGCTCGTGCTCGTGATCGCCTGCGCGAACCTCGCAGGGGTCCTGCTCGCCCGGGCAACGGCGAGACAACGGGAGATTGGTGTACGGATCGCGATTGGTGCAGGTCGATCGCAGTTGATCCGGCAGCTCCTCACGGAGACGCTGATGTTGTTCGTACTCGGCGGCGCGGCTGGGTTGGCACTCGCGCGCGTGCTGACATCGCTCGTCGTCAAGGTCCTTCCGAAGTTTCCGCTGCCGGTGAACCTCTCGTTTCCACTCGACGGCCGTATCATCCTTTTCACGGTGGGATTGTCGCTGGTTGCCGCCGTGCTGTCGGGCCTTGCTCCGGCGCTGCATGCATCGAAGTCGGATGTGGTGTCGGCCCTGAAGAACAACGAGCAGGGGCCCTCCGACCGAAGGCGACTTCGGCATGCGTTCGTGATCGTGCAGGTGGCATTCAGCGTCACGCTCGTCGTCGCCGGCGGCCTGCTCGTGCGCGCGCTCGCGAGGACGAGCTCCATCGATCGCGGGTTCGAGGGGCGTGAAGTCGAACTGGCTTCGCTCGATTTGTCGCTGGCGGGCTACACCAATGCCACCGGTCCTGTCTTCGCGCGTGAGCTCCTCGACCGCATCCGCGACCTGCCCGGCGTGCAGACGGTGACGCTCGCCGACAAACCACCGACACCGGGTGGCGCGATCACGATGTTCAACGAAGGTGTCACTGTGCCCGGAGTGCAGCCGCCAGCCGGTGAGCCCTTCTTCAGGGTGAGCTGGAACATCGTCGAGCCCGGGTTCTTTTCGACGCTGAGGATGCCTCTTCTTGCGGGGCGTGATTTCAGTGCGGTCGATCGCGACAACACGCAGCCGGTGGTGATCGTGACCCAGTCGGTGGCGCGTCGGCTCTGGCCGGGGCAGAACGCCGTTGGCAAATATCTCGACTGGCAGATGGGACGGATCGACGATCCGTCACGGCTGTCAGGTCCCGGCCGCCGGCTGCTCGTGATTGGCGTCGCGAAGGACATCAAGTCCAATCGTCCGCGCGGCGATTTCGCTCCTCTCGACATGTACGCCCCGCTGCAGCAGCGATACACATCGCACATCACGATCATCGCGCGCACGACTCCCGGGCAACGAGTCGCAGGAGAAATCCGTCGACTGGTCGGATCGATGGATCCGAACCTCCCGATCCTCAGTTCGGGAACGCTCGACGAGCAGATGACTGGTCCCGTTGAGACCCAACTGCGAGTTGCGGCATCAATCTCCGGCACCATGGGCATTGTCAGTCTGCTGCTCGCGACGATGGGGATCTATGGCGTGACAGCGTACGCGGTCACGCGCCGGACGCGCGAGATTGGTATCCGTATCGCGATGGGCGCGCAACGAGCGGACGTGATCGGTCTGGTCCTGAGAGAGGGCCTCTCACTGGTCGGCATCGGCGCGGCGATCGGGTTGACGCTCGCGGCAGTCGCCGGACGCGTCCTGGTTCGTTTGCTGTTCGGCGTGCCGCCGATCGATCCGGTCACGTTCGGCGGCGCGGCGTTGTTGTTCGCTGCGATCGGATTGCTCGCGTGTTACGTGCCCGTGCGGCGCGCGATGCGGATCAACGCTATGGAAGCCCTCCGGTATGAGTAAGTCGATCTGCTCGCGCGCGATGGCGAGCGTCCCGGCGAACGCGTTGACGCCGGCAGCGAGCACGCTCCAAAGCGCAAGGGAGATCCACCATTCGTTCGGCAGGGTCAGGTTCCCCGATCGCGCCATCGACGTCATTCCAGCTGTGAAGCCAAGCAGCTCGAGAAGGCAGAGCGCTTGCACGAGCGCCGCTATGAGCCAGGCCGTCGGGTGGATGGGCTGGGCAAGGTTCGACGCGAACGCCACCGCGCCAAGCGCGAACAGCCAGGAGTGAAACACGCGGAAGTCGGACGAGGCGACCGCAACCCCGGCAGCGAGGCCAAAGACTGCCACTCCAACCACGTTGCAGATGACCGTCAGGGGCGTGAGTCGCGGGGTCATTTCTCCTCTGCCAACACTGCGAGCTTCTGCGCCGTCCAAGACTTCGAGGCTAGTCACATTCGACTGTCCCCATTGCGTACCGTCAAAACGGGGACAGCCACCGGTGCCAGCCACCGGTGGCAGCCACTCGGGGCAGCCACCTGTGGGCGTCCCCAGCGGCCCTAAACGAACTGTCCCCCACGGAGGACCACATTATGCCGCGGTGGCTGGAAGGTCTGGTCCACGATCTTGCGTACGCCCTTCGCTCGTTTCGGCGGAGTGCCGGTTTCGTGTCCGTCGCGCTGCTGTCGCTGATGCTCGGTATCGGTGCGACAACGGCGATCTTCAGCGTCGTGTACGGCGTCCTCATCGATCCGTATCCCTACGCGCGCGCGCACGAGATGTGGGCGCCGCAGATTCGCGCGCTGGACGGTCGCAGCGGCCGCGGCTCGCAATCAGTCGACGAGTTCCTGCAGCTCGGGAAGCTCCCGGCCTTCTCGGACGCCATGGCAACAGGTTCGACCACCGTTCTCCTCACCGGCGATTTCGCGCCCGAGAGTTTCCGCGGCGTGCTCCTCACAGGAAACGCATTCCACTTCCTTGGCGTTCCACCACTCCTGGGCAGGACCATCCAGCCCGGCGATATCGGCGCGGACGGCGAGCCGGCAGCGGTCGTCGTGTTGAGTCATCGTCTCTGGCTGCGATTGTTCAACGGCGACCCGGCTGCCATCGGAAAGACGCTTCGTCTGAACGATCGCCCACATTCGATCATCGGCGTGATGCCTCCCAGATTCGGATGGTATGGCAACGAGGGATTCTGGTTGCCGCTCGGGACGAGTCGGCGCGAAGCAGGGATGGTCAATCCGATCATGCGTCTGGCGCCACGGGTGACGCCCGCGGCCGCGGAGGCGCAACTCCACGCGCTCTTCCAGCAGATGGCGCACGCGAATCCGTCGGCCTTTCCAAAGGACGGGTTCACGACGCGGCTGGTCAACTATCTCGATGTGACCGTCGCGAGCGGAGAGATGCAGACGAGCCTCCGGCTGCTCTTCGGAGCCGTCGTGTTCCTCCTGCTGATTGCGTGCGCGAACGTCGCCAATCTGCAGCTCGCGCGTGGAACGGCGCGCAGTCGCGAGATGGCCGTTCGGATGTCGATCGGCGCTGGGCGTCGACGGCTGCTGCGACAGCTGCTGACCGAAAACGTTCTGCTCGCCGTGATCGGCGGGGCGCTCGGCGTGCTGTTCGCGTTCCTGGCGACGAACGCCATCGTTTCGCTCATGCCCGAGTTCTACGTGCCGAACGAGTCCCGCGTCGCGATCAACATGCCGGTTTTGATCTTTTCGCTTGCCGTGTCGGTGCTGACCGGAATCATCTTCGGCGTCGCGCCCGCACTGCAGGCATCGAAGCCGGATCTCACCGATGCGCTCAAGGAAGGCGGCCGCGGCGCCGGGGAAGCCGTGCGCAGCGGACGCACCCGAAGCGTGCTCGTCGTCGTCGAAGTGGCGTTGTCCGTCGTGTTGCTCGTGAGCGCGGCGCTTACCGTGCGGACGTTTCTCATGCTTGAACGCGTGGATCTCGGCATTCGGGCCGATCGCGTCCTGCTGGTCGGCGTGCCGCTCCCGACCGCCAAGTACAAAACGCTCGAGCAGCGGAACCTCTTCGCGCAGCAACTGCTCGATCGTGTGACCCATCTTCCGGGCGTCGAAGCGGCTGCACTCGGCAATGGCGGCCTGCCGTTCGGTGGTCCGCAGTCACCGTATGCCATTCAGGGACAGCCGGCACGCGAAGGGGAGCGGGTCACGATCAATCTCACGAGCGCCGGGTACCTCGCGACGTTCGGCATCCTACTGCGTGCGGGGCGCGCGTTCGACGAGCACGAAATCCTGCGAGGCGATCGCGTGGCTATCGTCAACGAGGCGGCTGCGCGATTGTGGCCCGCCGGTGAGAACCCCATCGGCAGTCGCGTGCACCTGGCGTTGCTGGAGAAATCACCCGATCCGAATCTGGTCCTCGCGAGCGGCGCAGCCGACGTGACGGTCATCGGGATTGCGGCGAACACGCGAAACTACGGTCCGCGAAACGAGCCGTCGCCCGTGGTCATGATCCCGTACACGCTCGCTGCGCCGGTTCAGAGGATGCTCGCCGTGCACGCGTCGGGGAATCCGATGCTGCTGCTCAACCCGATTCGCGAACAGGTGCGCGCCCTCGACAAGGATCAGCCGCTCAGCCGTCCAATCACCATCGACGAGGTCCTTGGTTCTCAAACGGTGCAGCCGCGCTTCACGATGGCGCTGTTCAGCCTCTTCGCAACGCTCGGCCTCGCGTTGGCCGCAGCCGGCATCTACAGCGTACTCTCGTTCCACGTCACGAGGCGCACACACGAGATTGGCGTACGGATGGCGCTCGGCGCGCGTCGCGCTGACGTGTCGAGTCTGATGCTTGCGATGGGCGGCCGTCTCATTGCGCTCGGCATCTCGCTCGGCGGTGTCGCCAGCTTCGCGTCCATGCGGTTGCTTCGCAGCCAATTGTTCGGCGTCCAGCCGACGGATCCGATCGCGTACGTCGGCGTTAGCGTGCTGCTGTCGATCGTCGGCCTCGCCGCGTGCTACGTCCCGGCGCGGCGTGCCGCGGCCGTCGATCCGATGATCGCGCTGAGGCACGAGTAGCTGAAGGTGCTGAAGGTGCTGAAGGTGCTAAGGGTGCCAGGTGCTGGTGCGGCGTGCGAGGGCCGGCGGGCGGTGACAACCCACGTGAATGGAGGTCGTCACCGCGCGTCGGGTTCGACCAGCTGTGGCGGCTGGGAGAACGTGCTCAGTGTGGGACCTTGGTGAGCATGTACGCCGCCAGTGCGCCGTGTACGGCGGTCGTGGGGTGCTCGGCGTCCCAGAAGACGAACGGCAGAGTGTGATTGAAGAGGCCGCTCGCGTCTGGGCAACCACCTGGATTCACGAAGAGGCACAGCGATGCCCCTGGCTGAAAGTAAGCGGCAAGGGCAGGCGTGATGGGGTCAACGCCAGGAGGCACACTCCCGAGGATGGCGTTCACGTCAATCTCGATCAAATTGAGACCCGGGAACGTCTTCCCGAGTTGCTTCAGCGTCTTCGACAGAAGTTTGTTGTGGTCAGCTGAGAGCTCGGTCAAAACGCCGCTGGGCGGTACAACCGGCAACCCCGAGAATGCAATCGGGGTCCTCCCGAGGTCCGGCAAGTTGACCACGATGATGTTACGCGCGCGCAGGAAGTACAACAACTGAATCGATTGACCGATGTTGGAGACAACCTCCTCCGGCGATAGGGGGTCTTGCTGAATGTAGTCGTTCGCGCCGCTGATGATGCCGTACAAGGCGTGCGAGGATGGACGATGGCCCGCAAGCGCCCCGGCAAAGAGTGCCACCTGACCTTTCAACCCTATCACCGGGAAACCGCCTGGTGAGTTGTTGACGAAGCCGGTCCCGGACCCACCAAACGCAAGACTGACCGCATCGGTCCCGTCGAGTTGCGGCGCAGCGACAATTGGTTGCAGGACGCCGGTCCCGGCCGTCAGTGCGCTCCACAAATAGTCAAACGCGTTCGGTCCGTTCGAAAACCTCCCGTGGAAGTACGTCTGCGCCGGCGGAATCGCCGGATTGAAGCCCAGCTGCTGCGTGGCCAGAAAAACATTGCCGCTGTCGGCGAGACTGTCGCCGAACGTGTAAAAGGCGTCGAACCTCGGGCCCTGTGCCGAAAGCGGCAGCACGGCGACGGCCAGTACTGCGGCAAGTACGAATCTCTTCATCGCTTTCATGTCTCCTCTCGAACCGTCACTCACATGAGTCGGTCCGCCTCACCTGGCTTTCAGCGTCATGAGAATCGAGCCGCCGGATGCGCTCTCGAATAGACGCAAGTCCCGAATCCGCTGTGATGCTCCTCCGATGCGTGACAGCGTTGGCTGACTGTCTCGTGATGTGAATGGGGTCCGTCATACTACCACGGAGTTATACCGCCACGGAGGACGAAAGCGAACGAAGGCTTACGATCTCAGTGCGGTTTTGTCTGCGTCATGCTGAACCAGTTGCCCAGTCCGTCACGCATGATCGCCTCGGTTCCGTAGAACCGTTCCTGCGGCGCCCCTGCGAACTGCACGCCCCGGCTCTTCAACTCTTCGTAGGTCTTGCGGCAATCGTCGACTTCGAACGCGCCTGCACCGAGCACCCCCTTGCGCAGCAGCAGCCGCACCGCCTGCGCCGACTCTTCGTCGAGCATCGGCCCTGGCTTTGGCTCGATCAGGACGATCTTGAGATCCGGCTGCGTCGTCGGCCCGACGGTCAGCCAACGGAATCCGTTGTCCATCGTGTGGTCGGTGCGCACTTCGAACCCGAGCTTGTTGACGTAGAAGTCTTTTGCCTCGTCCTGGTTGTTCACGAACAGCGTTACGTGCGACATCCTCTGAATCATTTCGGTGCCTCCGTTGAACGGCTCCGGGGCGCCGGACCGGGGGCCGGGCCGCGGGCCGGGCCGCGGGCCGGGACCAGCGTCGATTGTGACGGCGGGAAGAGTAGCTACGCTCAACTGGCGCCGCTTCTCCGAAATTGCTGTCTGTCGCAAACTGACTGGGCTGCGGTCCCCGGCCCCCGGTCCCCGGCCCCGGTTGCCTAACGATCCGCCCGATACATGCGGAGAAAGCACGCGGGAATGTAGGGCGTGCGCCGACGCTTGGCGCGATACTCGGCGGGCGTTTCACCAGTCAAGCGTCGAAAGAGGCTGCTGAACGATCCGAGGCTCTGGAATCCCACCGCGTCGCAGATCTCGGTCACGGGCATCGGCGTGTTCACGAGCAGCTCGCGCGCACGCTCGAGACGGCGCTCACGAACGTACTGATGCGGCGTTCGGCCGGTGGATGCATGGAACGCTCGAATGAAGTGGAAGCGTGAGAGCCCCGCGAGCTTCGCGAGGCGGTCGACCGTCAGCGGCTGCGCGTAATGAGCGTCGATGTGGGCGCGCAGCCGGAGAGCCATGTAACCTCGCTGACGAGTCGGCATGTCGACATGCTAGCTCGCCAGCGATTCGATTTCAGCCCCCAGCTTGGGTCAGTCTCTGCGCCGATTCTGGCGATTCCGACGTGCCGCGGCGATCCCGATGCCCAGGCCGAGCAGCGCCATCGTTGCCGGCTCTGGAATGGCCTGCGCCGGAACGAGAAAGTCGCGGATCTCGCCGCCTGGATTAATGGTCGTATGGATGTTGATGTACGCGGTCCCCGCGGCGAGCCCGGCGGCTAGCATCGCTTCGGCGAGCGCGGTGTTTCCCCCAATCGCCGGCGAGTTGAGGAACGCCGGATTCCAGCTCGACGCAAGCGTCAGATTGAGTGGCGCGCCGTTGTACGTGCCAGATGTGACGCCCAGCGGGAAACCCGGAAAGGCCGGAACTGGCGTCCAGACCCCTGCGGTGCCCATGAAGGGTGCGGGCGTGCAGCAGTGGATGTGCGCGGCCGTGGTGTTTGAGGTCAGATTCTGAAACGTAGCGTCGACGTCCAGTGTGTTCAGCGCAGGATCGTACACGACCGACGCGGTCCCGGTACCGGGCGTATTAACGGCTGGGTCTTCCTTAGCGCCAGTCAACACGCCGACGTAAAGGATGGGAGCCGCGTGCACGGCACTCCCGAAGCAAACCGCCAGCGTCGCGGCCAGCAACGATCGCCTCAACATGAACTCCTCCCTTGTCAGGAACTACGGTTAGATCGAATCCCCCAGGGTAGAGAGGCTCACGAAAAGATCTGCCCACAGCAATCTCCGCGCCCGAGCTCGATTCGATTCCGACCGGCGAACTCAAAGGACGTGAACGAGTTGGAAAGCTTTCACCCTTGCAGTATCCCGGGGAGTCTCCTTCCCGACGCACAATAGTCGCCGATCTCATTTCTTGAGCTTCGCGTTCGTGAGCTGCGCGACGGCTGCCAGCGTCGTCTGTGCCGCGTTCAGACCCAGCCTGAAGTCCTTGTCCGAAAACGTCGCGTAGACGTCCGTCGGCTGGTGCCAGTGCGGGTCCCATCCGCCGCCAATCTGCGCGCCTCGCTCGTTTTCTCGCAGGCTGATCGAGGGAACGATGTTCATGAACGGACCCGAATCGGTGTTGGTCATATGGGAGCCGACCGCCGCGGGATAATCGGTGGCATATTTCTCGTTGGCAGACTTGAAGAGCCAGGCGAGCTTCTGGGCGTCTTCCGCCAGCGTGGACGCCGATGTGAACTCGATGTTCACGTCAGCCTCGCGTCGCTGTTCAGTGCTGACTTTTCCGTTCTCGTCGGGCATGCCGTGGTCGAACAACATCATGTCGTGCTGGATCATCCCGAGCCATTTCGGCTCGGCGTACTTGCCCGATCCCGGAGGATCTTCCTTTCCTTGAAGGGCTTGACGCTGGGCGATGTACGCGCGCGCGCCGTTCGTGCCGGTCTCCTCGTTGTTCCAGAGGGCGAACCTGATCGAGCGTTCCGTTTCGACATCCGGACTGCTGAAGATCCGGGCGAGCTCCATCACGAGCGCGGTTCCGGATCCATCGTCGTTTGCGGCTTCGCCCCAGCCGTGACCGTCCATGTGACCGCCGAGGATGTACATTTCCTCCGGGTGCGTCGAGCCGACCTTCGTGCAGTAGACTTCTTCACGCGGACCCGGTGTGGTCGGCTGTGAGTTCAACTCGCGAAGCCTCTCGTCGGGCTGCTTCAACGGATCGTTGTTCACGCCTCTCGGTCCGGTATTTCCGAAAATCATGCTTCCACCCTGGCCGGGCCGTTTGCCGCCAACTGCGATCTGGCTTCCGCCTCGTCCGCGCTGTCCTGTCGTCTGCGGGGCGTCGGTTCCTGTACCCCGTCCAGCGCGACCGCCTCGCTCACCACTACCCGCGTCGTCGAAATTCGCAGTCGTTGTCTGTCGCGGTTGGTACCCATACTTGATGCGCTCCGTGTTCGTGCACCCGTAGCTCCGAAGCTGCGCCTCGATCCAATCCACGGCAGCCTTGTTCCGGTCCGTGCCCTGCCGACGATCGCCGAATTGGGTCAGGCCCTTGATGGTGGCTTTGTACTTCTCGAGATCGAGACGGCCCACCAGCGTTCGCACCGGATCGTCAGCCGGCGTGGTCGTGCCCTGCGCGGCTGGCGCTTGCGTCTCGGCTGTTCCGCGCTGAGCCGTGCCGGGCCGGACCAGAACCAGCATGAGGCCGCACGCGGCCATGACGCATGTCTTCGACCGCATCAAGCTCCTCCGGGTACGCGGATTCACGCGGATTTTCGCGGATTTTCGCGGATCTTCCGCGCGACTTATCGGGCTTTAATACGCCCAGTCAGGAGGACAAGCTTACAGGGGATGAAATCCTTGAGGACTTGGCCCGCACCGTGGCACTAGAAGAGACCCAAAGCCCTAAGTCGAAAGCCAAAGCCGAACGTCAAAAGCCGAGTGGTTACATCGAACCATTTCGAAGTGGCGCTCGACAGCGCGAGCGCCACGCGATCACGATGTGCCGACTAGATTAATGCCGCGCAAACCACTGAGCGTCGGTCAGGCGATCGCGTACGGCACGCTTGTCGTCGGTACGCTGGATATCTCCGACGCGATTGTGGTCTCGCTGGTCCGGGGTTCGACGCCCGCGCGCATGCTGCAGGGCATTGCAAGCGGACTGCTGGGGCGCGCCTCGTTCCAGGGCGGTGTGGCGACGATGGCGTTGGGGCTCCTGATTCACTTCTTTATCGCGTTCTGCGTCGTGACGACCTATAACGTTGCGAGCCGCCGCTTCGCGGTGCTCACGCGTCGTCCGTTGATCTGCGGCCCGATCTATGGCGTGCTCGTGTACCTGTTCATGTATCGGGTCGTGATACCACTCTCGGCGATCGGGGTCACGCCCCAGTTCGTCTTCCCGCGATCGATCAACGACGTCCTGATTCACGCGTTTGGCGTCGGACTGCCGAGCGCGTTGTGCGCGGCTCGAAGCGAGCGGCCGATGACGACAGGAAGCCTCTCACCGTCCGGAGATCAGGCGACCACGCACGCCTGACGCGTCCGCGCGCTCGGCGGCGTCGATCGCCGCGGCCAGCCGTTCCATCCCGCTCGTCAGCGTATCCGGACTCGAGGATGCGAACCCGAGCACGAGCGCGTTCGCTTCCCGCGATCGCCCCGCGAAGTACGCCGACAGCGGCATCACCTCGATCTCCCGCGCTGCCGCCTCGCGCGCGACGCTGACCGCGTCGACGCCAACGAGGTCGGCGACCGCGTGCAGACCCGTTCGCACGGCACGAAGCTCGAGAACCCCGCCGCAGAAGCGCGCTGCGGCCGCTGTCAATGCCTCGAGGCGCTCGCGATAGACGGCGCGCATGCGCCGAAGATGTCGATCGAAGTGCCCGCCAATAATGAAGTCCGCGAGGACGGCCTGATCGAGCGTCGGTGGATGATGGTCGATGCCGCGCCGCGCGGCCAGCAGCTTTCCCCGGAGATCTGCGGGGACGATGAGAAAGCCGAGACGGAGCGAAGGGAAGAGGGTCTTGCTGAAGCTGCCCACGTAGATCACGCGGCCGTCGGTGTCGAGGCCGTGCAGACAAGGGACCGCGCGCGTCCCGTATCGAAACTCCGTATCGTAGTCGTCCTCGAGAATCCACGCGCGAGCGGCGCTCGCCCATCGCAACAGTTCGAGCCGGCGCGGAAGGCTCATGGGAATGCCGAGCGGGAACTGGTGCGACGGTGTGACGTACGCGAGCCTCGCGTAGCGCGCACCGCGCATGCCGGCCTGCACGTCGAGGCCTTCTCCGTCGACGCGCACCGGAAAGATCTCGGCGCCGGCTGCGATGAGCGCCCCACGCGCGCCGGGAAACCCAGGTTCTTCCATCCAGACGGGATCGCCCGGATCGAGCAGGAGCCTGCAAATCAGATCGAGTCCCGGTTTCGAACCGGAGACGATGATGACCTGATCGGCGCCGCAGTGTGTCCCGCGAGCTGCCTGGACGTAATCGGCAATTGCTCCGCGCAGGCTCTCGAGCCCACCGTACGAACCGTAGTCGAGCTGACGCAGTGTCGCCGTCTTCACTCGGCGATTCAGCAGCTGCGTCCAGAGCGGTACGGGAAACAGATCGAGCGCCGGCGTGCCGAGACGGAACGGCCTGGGTGCAATCCCGACGCGGTGCGCCGGGGCAGGGACCGCCGCGAGCGCGATCCCGCGGCGCGAGAGCGGCGGATGCTTGTCGTTTGTCGGCCGCCTGACCACCGCGGCAGCCGCGATGTCATCGGGCAACTCGTGCGACACGAACGTTCCCGAGCCGTGCCTTGCGGTCAGGTATCCTTCGGCGATCAGCTGCTCGTAGGCGAGCAGCGTGGTGGTCCGTGATACGTCCAGCTCGACCGCCAGCTCGCGCGACGATTGCAGCTTCGCGCCGGGGACTGCGACGCCGTTCAGAATCGCCCTGCGGATGCCGTCGTAGATCTGCTGCTGCAGGGTCCGTCGGGCGCGAGGTTCGAGGCGGATCAATAGGTTCGTGGCGCGGTGTCTGGGCATGATCGGGTCTTCTAGTGGCCTCTTACAAAGACCGGCGGCGCGGAGTTGTGATGCTACCACTTCGGAAGCCGTCCGCTCGCAAATCGCCGGTCGCGGCAGGGGCCGGCTCCGAGAGTTTCAATGTATGTTGACGTAACGACGGCCGGGATCGATCCAAACACTAACGCTGAGTCGGAGCCCCATCACGAGAGAAGCTTTTCAGCGACATAGCAAAACCGGGAGAGCCGGCGCTCCGCACAGAGGCGGTTCACGCAGGAGAGAAACCGCTGCAGTCCTGAAAAGTTCGCTTCACCCTCGCGTGAGATGAGCGCGTCGCGATGCTGATCGCGAGCGTCGTGCCAGCGCTGCGCGATCCGCTCCGCCGCGGGCGTGAGATCTTCGCTGAGGATTAGCGCGAACCCGGCCCTCGTGATGAGCCGCTCGTTCTCTCCGGGCGGGACGAAGACGTAGAACCCGATCGAGCTCCGAATCGCGAGTTCTTCGTGGGATACGGCGCCGGTGATGACGAGGGCGTCGGTGAACAACATCCGCCCACCGGGCCGGAGGACGCGATGCCAGTCGCCGAGCACTCGCGGTCGATCGGCAATATGGCAGATCGCATCGTTCGAAACGATTGCATCGAACGTCGCGTCGGGGTACGGCAGCGGCTCGTTCGGGTCGACGGTACGAAACGTCACGCGATCGCTCACACCGCGCGCCGCGGCGAGACGCTGGCCGTTCTGGACGCCCTGTGCGTTGATGTCGACGCCGGTGATCGTGCACCCTCGGAGCGCGGCCAGATACACAGCGGGTCCTCCCGACCCGCTGCCCACCTCGAGCACGTGACTCGTCGGACCCACCAGGAGCTGGTCTGCGAATCGAAGCCATTCTGCCGCGGTCATCCAGCTGCTTTGGCCGATGTCCTCGCCGTAGGTCTCTCGACGAACCGCGGCTTCCGCCGCGCTCGCGAAGTCGCCGTACACGTTGTCGTACAAATCGACGGCGTTATGCATAGGAACCCGCACCAGCGAGCGACCGAACAAGCAACTCACCGAACTCGAACCCCGAATCGAGCACCCGAGCGAGCCGCCGAGCGACTTTTTTCTCAACGCGCGTGGAGCCCACCCCACGCGCTGCGGCTCGACTCGCTTCGGCCACCCCAACGCGCTCAAGACGCGCGTGAAGGGCCCCCGCTGCGCTCCCTCGCCGCGGCCGCTACTACTGAGCTCTTTACTGCTTCTCGTAAACAGACACGTTGTGGATCGTCTGCCCCTTGGCATTCGTTCCCTTGACCGTTACGGTCATCGTCTTGCCGTCCTTCGAGACGGCGCGCGTGTAGGTTTGGACCTGCTTGCCGGCCTTCTTCCTCACGCCTTCGACGGTCGTGCCATTGCGCTTCAGCGCGACACTGTCGAAATCCTGCGAGCCGGTCATCGGGTAGTCCTTGCCGTCCAACTTATAGCTGTAGCTGATGTTGACCGGGGATCGTCAGCCCCAGTGCCCTTGACGGTCACCTTGCTCTCGTCGCCCACGACTTCGATCGTTACCGTCTGCTCTTTCGGCATCGGACCCGGTGAATACTTCGACTTCGCTACATTCAGCTTCCACGTGCCCGCTGACGGATCGGATTGAGCAGACAGAGCGCCCGACGCCGCGAGGATCGCGAACCCGCAGACCGACGCGCTAACGCACAACGTCTGAAAGGCCTTGCTCGTTCTCATCGTCCCTCCTACGGATTTAACGGGGCGAGCTGACGCGGATAGAAGCGACGACAACTATAGGCGGGAAGCGGCCACCCGGCAAGTCGGGCCCGCTCGGATCAGGGTGCCGCCGAGCGCTCCATGAACATCCAGCGGTGACCTTCGAGGTCTTCGGCCCGATAGCGCCGTCCGGGCGGACCGTCTTCCGGCGTCGAGAGAATCGTGGCGCCTTCGCGTGTCGCGCGTGCGTAGTGCTCGTCGATATCGTCGACGAGCACCAGCACGCCGTCGATCACCCATGGCACCGTCGACCACGCGCGGGCGCGCTCGCAGGTTTCGCGGTGCTTCCTCGGGCCCTCGTACTCGGGCGACGGTGTCGCGAGCATGATCAGGCCGTGACCTGCTTCCATCTCACCGTGAGCGAGGCGTCCGTCCGGGCCAATCATGCGCGTGACTTCGCGGAACCCGAACGCCCGGGTAAGCCAGTCCATCGCCGCCGGACCGTTCTCGTAGGCGATCATCGGGATTACGTCCGGTGATGCGTTGGTCATCGTCAATCACGATCCATCGATTGCGCTCATTCACGCCGGCCGACATCAACACGAGATCAGAAGGTCAGGAGTCTTCAAAATGCTTTAAAAACGATCCTCCTGATCTCCTGACCTCCTGTGAGAAAACCCGGTTGTTCATTTTTTTATCGCACTCCAGGTCGAGCCGTTGGAGCCGGTCACCGACCCCTGCATCGAACTGCCGTTGACCTTCCCCGAGTAGTGCGCGCTCCCGACAGCGAACGAAATCTCATTTCCGCGCAGCTTGCTATCGGTGATCGGCGACGAGCCAAGGCTTCCGCTGATCTTCTGGAACTGCTGCTTGAGGGTCAGAGTTCCCTGTGGCATCGTCCACGCGCCCTCGACTTTCGCCGGGACGATCCAGAGCAAAGCCGTGCACCAACTCGAGCAGTCGTTGGTGATCGTGGCGGTCTCGTCGGCCTCCCAGTCCTCCATCGTGAACGTGTTCGAGACGACGCGCGTTCCGGGCTTCAGATTGAGGATCTTCGGGCGCAGCTTCATGTTGATCTCCGGAAGCAGGAACATCGTGATCACGGTCGCTTGCGAGAGATCCGTCTCGAAAAGATCTGCCTTCATGAAGTTGACTTTGGCGGAGACGCCGGCGGCTTCTGCGTTCTTCTTGGAAAGCTCCACCATGTCTGGGTTGTACTCGATGCCTGTCGCGCGCGCGCCGCGCTTGGCGGCCGTAATCACGGTTCGCCCATCACCAGACCCGAGATCCATCAGGTAGTCCTGCGAGGTCAGCTTCGCGAGTTCGAGCATCTTGTCGACGACCGGCTGCGGGGTGGGCACCCAGACGACGTCTTTGCCGGGCTGACCAACGGTCGGCTCGAACGGCTTTGGCGGAGCCGGTTTCTGCGTCGCGCGCTTTGGGATTGGCAGCGCCTGCTCGTACGCGCTGACGCCAATCGTCGCAATCCAGGCGGCCACCAAGGAACGAAAGACACGCGCTCTAGTCATGATGGATATCTCCTGCTATGACTGTTCGACGGTTTACCCGACCCGCAATTCTAATCAGTTCCGTCTCGCGAGCGGCGCGACCGCCCAGATAGCTAACGGGTATGGGAAGCAGGTTCCACAGCCGCATGCTCAGCGCCATCTTACATTTAGATCGGCGACGCGCATCCCGGAGCGTGAATTGAGGCCCTGTCGAACTCAGCGGTGTTTCCACGCGGAGACAGCGCGATTGAAATCACCCGGAACCTGGATTTCGGTGTGCGCCGTGACGAGCGACGAGGCGGAGTATCGATTCAGAATCGCACGCGCCTCGGCCTTCCACGGCTGGGCGTTCTCCACCCGAACGTCAGCCGCGACGAGCGAGCGGGACTCGCGCAGGATCGAGGCTCTGAGGTTCTGCGTGAACGAGCGGAGGCTCACCATCGACCCCACACCAATCGCGATGCAGAGGAAGAACAGGAGAAGCCGAAACCACGACGCGCGCGTCTCGCGCCAGGCCATGTTCAGGATGAAGCGCATGTGTGCTCGTCGCTGACGATGCGGCCTTCGTTGATTGAAATCCTGCGCTCGGCCACCGACGCCAGTGTGTGCTCGTGCGTCACGAGCAGGAGCGTCGTGCCCCGCTCGCGATTGAGCTTCACGAGGAGCTCCAGGACGTGCGCGCCGTTCCGCGTATCGAGGTTTCCGGTCGGCTCATCAGCGAGCAGCAGCTGCGGATCGTTCGAGAACGCACGCGCGATTGCCAGCCGCTGCTGTTCGCCGCCCGAGAGCTGCGAAGGATAGTGATGCGCGCGGTCGCGCAAGCCGACTTCCTCGACGAGCGCCTGCGCTCGCGACCGCGCCGCGGGGTAACCCTTGATCTCTATTGCACGAGGATGTTCTCGTAGGCCGTGAGCGATGGAATGAGCTGGAACGCCTGGAAGATGAAGCCGACTTTCGCGCCGCGCAGGTCTGCGAGGCCGTCCTCCTTCATGCGCGTGATGTTCTCGCCGTCGATGAAGATGTCCCCCGACGACGCGCATCGAGCGCGGCGACGAGCGAGAGCAGCGTGGACTTGCCGCTGCCGGACGGGCCGACGACCGCCACGAGCTGACCGCGTGGGACCTCGAGGTCCACTCCGTTCAGGATCGTCAGCTGCTCGGAGCCGCTTGTTACGACCTTTGAGACATTGGCCAGTCGGATCACGTCGACCAGTGCACGACAAATACCGTGCCGAGGAACGCCTCCACAAGTCACGGCATCCCCCGGCGTTTTCAGCGTGTTGCCAGGAACGCTCGCACCTCCCTGCGCGATCGTGGGATCGAAGCGCTCGCAATCGCTCGACGCGTGACGGGCGCATCGCCCCGCGGTGAGGACGAATGCGCGAAAAACGCCACGAACAAGCTGCGCGCGCGAGTTCGCTTTTTGTTATCATGCTCGCACCCATAGGTAATCAGTGCACCCGCAAACGTCCGACGTCGATCTCCGCCTCTCGGAGCTTCAGACTCAGATAGACGGCCTCAACCTCGCGCTGCAGCAGTGGCGGCAGATTGAGGAACACGCCCAGCCGACGGAACAGCGGCTCGCGCAGCTCACGGTGCAATGCGCCGAAATCCTGAATCGATGGACGGCCACCGACGAGCGGCACACGGACGCGCTCGCGGCGATCGAAGCGCGGCTCGAAGACTGGGGCGCAATCGAACGGCGACTGCAGCACGACTCGCGCGAGCGGATTCGCGAGCTCGAACAGACGATCGAGCACGAGTGGCAGGCCCTTCGCCGGATGCACGAGGAGCCGGTCAAGCAGCTCCGGGAGCAGGCCGCGACCCTCGGCGAGACGTGCGTGGCAGCGGCGAATCTCGCGCTCCGCGGCTTCGAACGGGCCGAAGTGCGCTTGGCCGCGCTCGAACAGGATCTGCAGGCGCGGCTGAACGATCTGTCACGCGATCTCCAGGTGGCAATCGCCGAGATGCGCAGCGCCGGAGGGCAGCGTCCCTCATCGCTCGCTGAAGGGGTATCGCCGTTCCCGCTCGAAAGCGTAGTGCGCATTCACGACGGGCTGCGCCGGTCGGCTGAGACGGACGACAGCGCGACCTCTCGGCTCTCTACCTCACGCGATCCAGCAGCGCCCTCGAGGACCGTCCGGCAACTGCCCCCAGCCGCAGCGGCGCTCGACGAGCGAGTGCTATCGCTCGAAAGAGCGGTCGATGAGGCGAAGGCCACCGCAGAACGAACGGAGGGGCTGCGAAGAACGACGTTTGTCGCAGCCGGCGCCCTGATCGTCGGCCTGATCGTGATGGGCGGGCTCTTCGTGCGCGCGCAGCAGCGGACCGAGGCTCGTATGAACGAGACTATCGCCCGCACCGCCGCCGAGGCGGAACGGCAGGCGACAAAGGCCGCCAATGACGCCGCCGAAGAGCGGATTGCGGCGACACGCGCCGAAGCGAGCCGTCAGGTCGTTGAGGCGCAGCAGGCGGCGCGGCAGGCACAAATCGTCACGAGCGTGCTCGCTGCGCCCGACGTGCTGCGATTCAACTTGTCGAGCGTCGATGCCTCATCGCGAGCGACGGCGCAGGTTTTGTTGAGCCGCAGTCGGGGACTCGTCGCCAGCGCCTCGCGTCTCGCTCCCGCGACGGTGGGCGGCGTCTACCAGTTGTGGCTGCTCACAAACACTTCACCCGTGAGCGTCGGAGTGCTCACGCCCGATGCCGCCGGACGGGTCACGTTCGTGGCCGATGCGCCGGCGAACCTGCCGAGGCCGGTCATTGGTGCAACGGTGACGCTCGAATCTGGCGGCGTTCACACCTCGCCCACGGGCGCGACGGTCCTTGCCCGAACCCAATAGCCCGCGAGATCCCTGCATGAGCATCACTCTCGACGAACTCTTGATGCTCGCGGGGCGATTGGACGACAGCGCCGGCTTCGACACGCCGCGCGAGCGATTCCGCAGATTTCTGATCGAGTACGTCACCGATGCGCGCATCGCGCGGGCACTCATCGAGCAGTGCCGCCTTCTCGACGAGCAGCATCATCGAGCGCTCCAGGATCTCGTCGTGCTGCTCGGACGATCCCTCGGGTTCGAGACGCGATTCGGAACGTACTCCCCCGTATCCGGCGCGTTGAAATACGACGGTCACTGGCGATCGCGCGCCCACCTCGACATCGTGCTGGAGCTTCGCACGAACCAGACACTGGCTGCAGACCCCGACGGGCTCGTTCGATCGATCCGCGCGCTCTCCGCGACGTCCGCTCCGGACGCGGAAGTTCGGCCGATGGGCCTCTGTGTTGTGACCGCGTTGTACGCGAGCCGCGGCCGTCTCGAGGATGCCGTTGCCGCGACGCAGCCCGCGTTTCCGATCCGTGTCGTCGCGCTGCGCGCATTGCTGTCGCTTGCCGACATGGTGAGTGCTGGCCGACTGAAGCACGATGAGGTCGTGAAGCTGATCGAGAGCGGCTCGCCTCTCGATTTCGTGGCGGAACTGCTCGATCGATTCGCGCACACGAGCGCGCCGAGCGAGTCACCAACCCAAAGCCCGAACGAACCGGCTCGACCCGGGCGGCCGCTGCCCGTCGCGCTGCGTCAGGAATCGAGCGAGCATGGCTTCTGGCTGGCCACGGTGGCCGGCGATCACGCCGTCACGCCGGAGCAGTTCGTCGAAGTCGTCATCGGACGCCGGCACATCTTTGGTGTCAGCCCCGACGGGGAAGGTGGCGCACGACCCGGTGATTCGATCTGCTTCTACATCTCGGGGCGTGGCGCGGTCGGCCGCGCGCAGGTGGCGTCCATTGTGCAGAACGGCGTCGGCCTGCGCGACGCCCACCAGTACGCACAGCTCCTTCGACTCGACCACACCGAGCTCCATCTGAGCGAGCCAATCGTGCCTGACTTCGAGACGCAGCTCCGTCTTCGCGCGGCACGGGGGGCCTCGGGCGCGATCTGGCAACCGTTCATGCGCATTTCAGAGCAGGACTTTGTGGCGCTGACTACACGCGCTGAGTCTCGATCCGGCGGCCGGTCCTCCGCTCCGCCGAGCCAGGAGACGATGACTGTCAGCGCTGCAGATCCGCAGTCACGCGAGTGACACCCTCCGACCGGACGATAGCTTTCTGACGCCGTTCGCCCAATTGCGGGTGCCGGAACGTGAATTCGTGTTCTCCGATCGGGACGGCCACATTTCCGAGCGGCGTCTCGCCGACGGTTTTCCCGTCGATCGAGACCTCGGCCCAGGGCACGGCGTTGATGCTGACGCGGCCTTTCGGTGGGGATACCGAGAGCTGCGCGGCCTGTCCTGGCTTCAAATCCACGGTCTGCCGAGACCGATATCCGAGTGCCGTGTTCACTATCTGGAGCTCGTGACGGCCCGGTGCGAGCAAAAGCGGTTTGCCTGGCGCCGATCCCAGCAACCGATTCCCCGCGAAGACTTCGACGGCGATTGGAGACGAAAGTTGGATGCTCGCCATGCGCGGAGACGACGCGCCCGCCGGCCGATCACCAGGGCGAGCATCCGTTGGTCGTGGAGCGGAATCGCCGTTGGTCGCTAGTTCATTCGTGCGCGTGGCCTGCCCTGGAAGAGCAGTTACTACTCGAATGGATGTCGTGCCGAAGGGAATCGGCAGTTGCACCGGCGTCCCACTCGCCGCGCGGCCGTCGACGATGACACGTGCGCCGGGATCGCTTGCCTCGACGACGATCGATTGTTCCGGGGCCACCCATCCCCGATACAACAGGGCCGCGATTGCGCCGGCCTCGGCGGACGCCAGGAGCGTCAGCGCCGCGATGAGCCGCCCTGCCGACTTCGTTCGATGCGAGGTCGCAGCGTCCTGATTCGTCGTCGCGGGCCTTGCGACGGCCGCTGCTGTCCGTCCAACCGGAGAAGTTGATTGTGGTGCCGCAGCTTGCTCGCCGGACGTGTTCTTTGGAAAAGGCGTGACCTGGCGAATTCCTCTCGCATCGATGTTCTCTTCGTTCGCAATCGAGTCTGCCGCGTGCGCTGGGAGCAGCGCTCCCTCGACCTTGTTCGGGACGGGTGTCTCGATCCTGCTCGGGACAGGTCCTTCAATTCTGTTCGGGACGAATTTTTTAATGATCCGCTCGGGAGGGCGTGCAGTCGCGCCCGGGGCTGGTCCCCCTGCGTTCCTTGAGGCAGGCTCCGCGACGTGCCTCGGGACAATCGCCTCGCCTTTGTTCGGGACGGGCGCTTCTACGGTGCTCGGGACATGCCCTTCGATCTCGCTCGGGACACCTCCCTCGGCCGCGGCAGGCGCAAGACCGCCAAGCGCGCTTGGAACACGTCCGTCGACGTTGCTCTCGACGAGTCGTCGATGGGCCGCATCGTCATGTCCCTCGACGAAGCTCGGCGCAGGCGCCAGCCCATCGAGCGCTTCGAGCGCGTCGGACGCCGATTCGAACGCGCCGCCATCGAGTTGAAGCGCTCGCTCGATCCAGTGACGCAGGAACGGGAAATGCGCGGCCGGATCGTAGTGCGAGGCCTGCGCGAGCTGGTCCAGAAGCAGCTCGACGCGCGAGTATTCATCGGGATTCAGCCGGCGCCCGAGCAGCAACGATACGGCAATCGCGCCAAGTTGGAAGAAATCCGTGCGTCCGTCGAGTCGTGCCGCGCTCCTTGTGGGCGGCACCGGGATGCCGAGTTCGATCAGGCGGCTCGAAGGAAGCCGAAGGATCTCGAGGGCTGACCCGAGCACGTGCTCGACGATCACCAGCCGCCCCGTTGGTGCGACGATGATGCGGTCGGCGCTCAGCGCCCCGTGGGCGATACCGTCGGCGTGCTGCTGGAGATCGGCAAGCGCCGGAGTGAGTTGCCGGATGAGCGCGGTTGCGAACGCGGGACCTTGCGCCTCCTTCAGGACTTCCGAAAGCCGCCGTCCCGCCGTGTGATTCGAGACGACCGCCAGCTCACCGTCAGGCTCCAGCCGCTCGACGGTGCGAACGCGCGCGAAGGACTCGTGCAGAAAGTCGGCGAGGGACTGAACACGCTCGCGCAAGGCGCGCTCGAATCCCGGCGTGGAGGCGAGCTCGGATCGAATACGCAACAGCTCCAGCGACGGCGCGTGGGTGTTGTCGAACATGAGCAACCGATCGCCCAGCGCGTCCGACAGTCCTGGTGCGTACCAACTTGCGAGGTGCGGAGGTGAGGGCGGCGCCTCACCCGAGCCGACGCAAGTGAGATCGCGGGCGTGTTTCATTCCGGACGATCGCTCGAGTGATGGTTGGGCGTGTTCGGATCCAATCGCGGCGGACCCGAGTTCATTGTCCACGAAAGATCGGATCAGTCAAGGACACAGATCCCATGGAAATCACGATTGGTGAACGGCATACCCTTCCGGCGTCTCGTGACCGCCGAAGTACCCCTTGCTGTCCGGCCGCTTGATTTGCGAGTGCGGGACGATCCGATCCCGGCGCAGCCCGCGGAAGTCCTCGAGCGATGCGTACCCGTGACGATCCATGAACTCGAGCATCCCGGCCTTGAGTTGTCGGATCACATTCGGTCCAACCGCGTGATCCAGCATCGCCGCGGTACAGACCTGCACGGTGCCGCAGCCGAGGAGGAAGTAATTGAGCGCGTGCGAGAACTCGCCGATGCCGCCGATGCCCGAGAACGCCTTGTCGGGGAACGCCTGCGTCATCTGGCTGATTTTCGCCAGGGACTGCGGAAGGATTGCCGGTCCGCCAAGCCCCCCGTACGAAACGCGACCTTCGACCTGGACCTCGAATTCCAGGGTCGCGGGATCGATGAGCGGCAGCGACGGGAACGTGTTGGACGACGAGATGGCGTCAGCGCCCGCAAGGAACGATCCGCGCGCCTCCGCGGCGATATCGGTCGTCGACGGCGTGAGCTTGGCCCAGACCGGCACGCGCGCCACTTCCTTGACGACCTTGGTGACTACCGAGATCAGCTCGCGATCCTTGCCGATGTTCGAGCCCATGTCGTCCCGATCCATGTGCGGGCACGAGAGGTTCAGCTCGAACGCATCGGCGCCTTCGTCCTGACACGCCTTCGCGAGCAGCTGCCAGTTCGCCAGCTCGCGATCGTTCCCCGATCCCGCCATAATCGACGCCACGAGCACGTGGTTCGGATACGCCTTCTTGATCTTTGCGATCCGCGGAATCCACCAGTCCAGCGTCTTGTCGGAAATGAGCTCCCAGTTCCACGACGAGTGCAGCGCCGTGCCGGGCCGCTTCTCCATCGAGAGTCGATAGGAATCGGGGCTGGCGCGCATGAACTTCGTCTTCGGTCCGGCGACGTTGACGACCGGATGGAGGCCAATCGTCTTCGTGACGACGCCGGCCCATCCGACCTCGAACGCGCGCATGATGTTGCTGTCCGATTCGGTCGGCGGGGCGGACGATAGCAGAAAGGGGTTTTCGAACCGGATTCCGGCGAAGTCAACCGCGAGGGTAGGGGGCATTTGGCCGATTATACGCTGGGCTTTACTTATCCGGGGGACTTCGTCCTCCGGACCCCCATAGGCACCCCACCGCGCACAGTCCGCGCTGTGGGGGCCCCCGCTACACGCTCGCTCGCGGGGACCCCACGATCCCCGCTCCGCTCGCGTGGCTCACTCGCTGTGCTCGTTCGCATCCCCCGGTATCGCCCTCATGCTCTTATTCGCGCCTCGGCTGGCCCAAAGCCTAAAGTCGTAAGCGCAGAGGCCTTAGCCGATAACCTGCGGCGCTGCATCGACTTGACAGGTGCGCGCACCGCCAGCTATGTTCCACCTTTTCACCTCTTTCAGCGAGCAAGGAGCATCGGGATGGGTCGCGTAATCCGCGGCGGCTTGATTCAGGTCCGGGCGGACGTGTCGCTCGAGGGAAGCGCCGACGACATCAAGCGACGGATGATTGACAAGCACATGCCGCTGATCGAACAGGCCGCCGCGCGGGGCGCGCAGCTCCTCTGCCTGCAGGAGCTGTTCTTCGGTCCGTACTTTTGTGCCGAGCAGCAGGCGCGATGGTACGAGATGGTGGAGCCAATTCCTGATGGGCCGACCGTTCGTCTCATGCAGGATGTCGCGCGTCGTCATGGCATGGTCATGGTCGTTCCGATCTACGAGCAGGAGATCACGGGCGTCTATTACAACGCCGCGGCGGTGATCGATGCGGATGGAAAGTATCTCGGCAAGTACCGCAAACACCACATCCCGCACGTCGGCCCGGGCTTCTGGGAGAAGTTTTATTTTCGTCCGGGGAATCTCGGGTATCCGGTCTTCGAAACCGCAGCCGGGCGTGTTGGCGTCTACATCTGTTACGACCGGCACTTCCCGGAAGGCGCGCGGATTCTTGGGTTGAACGGCGCGGAGATCGTTCTCAACCCGTCAGCGACGGTTGCAGGGCTGTCGGAGTATCTCTGGAAGCTGGAACAGCCGGCGCATGCGGTTGCGAACGGGTACTTCGTCGGCGCGATCAACCGGGTAGGCCACGAAGCACCGTGGAACATCGGTGAGTTCTACGGTCAGAGTTATTTCTGCGATCCGCGCGGCCGGATTCTCGCCGAAGCCAGCCGCGACCGCGACGAGCTCGTCGTCGCGGACCTCGACCTCGGGTTGATCCAGGAAGTCCGGAACACGTGGCAGTTCTATCGCGATCGCAGGCCGGAGACGTATGGGGCGATAACTGCTGGATGAGCCCGTGCCGGGATTCGGGGTTCGGGATTCGGGGTTCGCAAGTCCGGCGAGGCCTCGAGTGGCTTCGCACCAGCGAACCCCGAGCCCCGAGTCCCGAGCCCCGGCGTAAGCGGTAGGTCTCCATTATTTCTCGATCACAATGCTCGTTCTGAACAACTTCATCGCCGGCGAATGGCAGGAATCCCGCGGCCGGCGGATTCCCGATCTCAATCCCGCGGATACCACCGACGTCATCGCGGAAGCGCCCGCGTCGACGGCAGAAGAAGCCGCCGCAGCCGTGGATGCCGCCGAGCGCGCGTTCGAGGGGTGGCGCAATACGCCGGCGCCGGTCCGCGGACAGATCCTCTACCGCGCCCAGCGATTGATGGAAGAACGGCACCAGCAGCTTGCCGAGGGGCTGACGCGCGAGGAAGGGAAGACGCTCAGCGAATCGAAAGGGGAAATCCAGCGCGCTATCAACGTGGTTGAATTCTTCGCAGGTGAAGCACGGCGGATCACCGGAGAAACGATTCCATCCGAGCTGCCGTACAACTTCTGCTACACGGTCAAGCAGCCGGTCGGACCGGTGGCGGTGATCACGCCGTGGAACTTTCCGATCGCAATTCCAATCTGGAAGATCGCTCCGGCGCTCGTGTGCGGCAACACGGTCGTCTTCAAGCCTGCGTCGCTGACGCCGCTGACAGCAACGCTGATCGCCGGTATTTTCCGTGACGCGGGGCTGCCGCCGGGCGTCCTCAATGTCGTGTTTGGCGGCGGACGCGAAGTCGGCGACACGATCGTGAAGCACCCCTCGATTCGTGCCGTGTCGTTCACGGGATCAAACGACGTCGGGACGGCGCTGTATCAGGCGGCCGCGGCGCGCGGGATCAAATGCCAGTGCGAGATGGGCGGCAAGAACCCGATCGTGATCCTTGGGGATGCGGATCTCGATCTCGCAGTCGAGAGCACTGTTCAGGGTGCCTTCGGTTCGACGGGTCAGCGCTGCACGGCGACAAGTCGGGCGGTGGTGGTCGAGTCGGTGGCAGATGCGTTCCTCGATCGTCTCGACGCGCGAACGGCAAAGCTGGTCGTGGGACCGGGGCTCGATCCAAACACGAACGTGGGTCCGTCTGTCGACCGTGGTCAGCTCGACACGGTCCTCGAGTACATCCGCATTGGCCGGAGCGAAGGCGCGCGCGTCGTGCGGGGCGGCGGTCGCCTCACCGACAACGGACTCGAGAAGGGCTTTTTCGTCGCGCCGACGATCTTCGACCACGTCAGCGCGGGTATGCGGATCGCGCAGGAGGAAATCTTCGGTCCGGTGTTGTCGGTCATCCGCGTTCCCGACGTCGAGAGCGCGCTGCACGTTGCCAACAGCGTTCGCTACGGGCTGTCGGCCTCGATTTACACGAACGACGTCGGGCAAATGTTCCGGTTCGTCGATCGCCTCGACGCGGGGATTCTTCACGTCAACTCGCCCACGGTCGGCGGCGAAGCGCACATTCCATTCGGGGGCATGAAGGCAACCGGCGTTGGCTTGCGCGAGATGGGCCGCGTCGCGATCGATTTCTACACGGAGCTGAAGGTCGTGTACGTGGACTACACGGGGACTGCGCGAAAGGGAAGTCTGTACTGACACTGACGGAAACCGGCTCTGGGTTCAAGGCTTTAAGCTTTGGGTGCTGGCGGGGTCTGAAGCCCCCCGCCGCACCGGCCCTTGTGAGATCCGGGTACGGTCCAACGCGCAAGAGGCGAGAGAAACCACTGTCAGAGGTCAGAGCCGAAAACCGAAAGCCCAAAGCCCAGCGCCCGGAGCCAGAAGCCAACGCCATGTCACTCCTGATCACTAACGGCCGCATTATCACCGCCTCGGACGACTACCACGCGGACATCTTCTGTCAGGACGAAACGATCACCGCGATTGGCCGCGATCTGCCGTCGCATCGCTTTCAAGCGGATCGTACGATCGACGCGAAAGGTCAGTACGTCCTGCCAGGCGGGATCGACGTCCACACTCACCTCGACATGCCGTTCGGCGGCACGACCTCCGCCGACGACTTCGAGAGCGGCACGATGGCTGCCGCGTTCGGCGGTACGACGAGCGTCATCGACTTCGCGATTCAGTACCGCGGCCAGACGATGAGACATGCGCTCGACGAGTGGCGGAGGAAGGCTGAGGGCAAGGCCGCCATCGACTACGCCTTCCACATGATCGTGACCGAGCTCGAGGATGCCGGCCTGAACGAGATGGATCGCATGGTCCGCGACGAGGGCGTCAGCAGCTTCAAGCTGTTCATGGCGTACCCCGGCGTGTTCATGGTCGACGACGCGACGATCTTTCGAGCGCTGCGGCGAACCGGTGACAACGGCGGCCTCGTGTGCATGCACGCGGAGAATGGCGGCGTGATCGACGAGCTCGTGAAGGAAGCGATTCGCAAGGGGCATAAATCGCCGAAGTATCACGCGCTGACGAGACCGAGCCGTGCGGAAGGGGAAGCTACCGGCCGCGCGATCGCGCTCGCTGAAATGGCTGGCGTTCCGATTTACATCGTTCACCTCTCATCGGCGGATGCCCTCGAGAAGGTCAAGCAGGCGCGTGACATGGGGCTGCCGGCGTATGCTGAAACGTGTCCGCAGTATCTCTTTCTCTCCTACGACAACTACGAAGAACCCGGCTTCGACGGTGCGAAGTACGTAATGTCTCCGCCGCTGCGCGAGAAGTGGCATCAGGACGTGTTGTGGAAGGGGCTTGCGAAAAACGATCTTCAGGTCATCTCGACCGACCATTGTCCGTTCTGCATGCGCGAGCAGAAGGAGCTTGGCCGCGACGACTTCAGCAAGATCCCGAACGGCGCGCCCGGGATCGAGACGCGGCTGACGCTCGTTCACGACGGCGGCGTCCGACAGAAGCGCATCACGTTGAACCGCTTCGTCGAGTTGTGTTCGACGACGCCTGCGAAGATGTTCGGGCTCTTCCCGCGCAAGGGGACCATCGCCGTCGGGAGCGACGCGGATCTCGTCGTCTTCGATCCAGCGGCGAAGACGACGCTCGGCGTCAAGACGCTGCACATGCGGGTGGACTACAACCCGTACGAAGGCACCATCGTCGAAGGCTCGCCCTCCACTGTTATCTCCGGCGGTCGCGTTGTGATCGACAATGGACAGTTCGTCGGGAAGAAGGGCGCGGGCCGGTTCCTGAGACGGCAGAACGGCCATGTGAGTTGCTGATGGTCTCTTTTCCAAGCGTGCCATTCAGCACGCGTTCGAGCGCACCGAGGCACAGGGCCGGTTTCAGGTTGATGCGGTCAGTCCCGTCCGCGCAGCGGCGAGCATCACTCGCCCAGTGCTGCTGATTCACGGAGCTGCGGACCGTGATACCTCACTTTCGCATGCACGCGTGTCTACGATGCGCACCGCGGTCCAAAACGGTTCATCCTGGTGCCAAATGCGGGTTACTATCGCTCGCTTACTGATTCGGTTTGGCGCCAAATTGAGGAGTGGATCGACAGCATCGAGGAATCCGGACAAACCCACAATTCGCAATCCGCATTCCCCAATCAGCAATCCGGCAATCAGCAATCCGGCAATCTGCAGTCCGCAATCTGCAGTCTGCAATTGCGCTCACTCGGGAACGACCCTCACGTACCACAGCCTGATCGCAATCGGCTCGCGCGGATCGATCCATTGATATCGCGGTCCTGCGGCGCTGGCTGGCACGGTCCCGTCGGCGACGAGCAGCAGCTCGTTCGCTCCGACGCGTGAAGTGCGCAGCGGGATTCTCAGACGATACGTTCCCACGCGTTCAGGATTCCACGTCAGCGCCACGCGGCCGATCATGTTCCGGTTCAGAAGCACGGTCACGTTCGTCGGCATCGTCGGCGTGACCGGATCGAGCCGCAGTGCGAGCGAATACTGACGACTCTCGGGTAACGGAATGCGGACGATCCCCCGGTCGCCGCGTGTGACGCGGACAGTGACGAGTCCGTCCTGGTGCGGCTCAGCCCAGCCTCGCCTGAAGAACACGGCATCGCGCGGACCGGTCTCGATGCTCGCCGATTCGCCCAGGCCGATCGCTTCGCGCAGTGTGAAATACGGCATCTGCCGGTAAGCGACGGCAGCACCGACGCCGACGAGCAGCAGGCCGACGGCACCGGCGAAACGCGCGCGTGTGAACCGTGGGAGCTGCCGCGTACGAATCAGGGCAGCACCGTTCGTCAGGGTTCGTACAACGGCGTATGCGGCCGCAACGAGGAGCACCGGGTAAACGTGCATGGTGAAGCGCCAGTCGCCGCCGCCGGCAACGTTCCAGGTGAACGCATAAGGGACGAGTGACGTGAAGACGAGCGTGAGGAGCAGCCGGCCATCGGGCAGGAAGATGAACGACACGAGTCCGGCGACCGCGCAGAGCAGAAGCCACCAGGCGGTTCCGTGACGCCACAGATCGAAGCCCGTCCACTTGTTCTCGATAGGGTGCACGAACAGGCCGACGAACGCGGTGTCGAGCTCGCGAACGGGACGTCGCAGCACCTTGCTGCGCACGTACGTCAGGGCGCTCTCCGGGGTGTCGTACGGCAGTCCTTCGCCGGCACGATAGTAAATGGTGTGCGCGTTGATGGCGACCAACGGATCTCCGGTGGCTCGGGCACAGTTGACCAGATACGGTGTCACCAGCACGCCCGCCGTCAGCGCCGCGATGATCGCGCCCTGCCATCGTCTGCGCCATTCGGCGCGGAGTCCGTCGACGATCGCGAGCGCGAGGCCGGGGAGCACGAACGACACTGACGTGATTCGCGTGAGGCAGGACACAGCGCCTGCGAGGCCCACTGCGACGGCGTTTCCGTGCGTTGGCGCTCTCCGAAACCGGACGAACAACCACGCCGTAAGGGTAAACGCCAGCATGAACGTGTCGTCGCGCCAGCCGTCCGGCGCCCAACTCACGGCGTTGTAGTCCACCGCCAGGCCGAGCGCGGCCAGGACGCCAATCCACGGCGAGAACATCCTTCCGAGCAGGTAGGTCGCCGGGATCGCCAGCGTCGATGCGGACGCCGAGGCGAAGCTGATGGCGACGTCGGCGTCATCGAGCAGCCACAGAAAAACCTTCGTGACCGCGAGAAAGACGGGCTCGCGCAGATGGCCCTGATAGAAGGTCTGCATCTCACGCGCGTAGCGCAGGTAGTTGATGGGATCTCCGCCGACGTACGGTCGGGGCTCGTGATACCAGACAAATCCGGGCGGGCGGAGGGGCGCGCCAACTGCCGACGCCGTATTCAGCAGGGACCCGGCCCAGGAGAGGCGTTCGATTGGACCGTAGCGCGCATGCAGCGCGTCGAACCGCAGCACCGCCCCGTAGGCGGTGGTCAGCAGAGCCAGGAGGACGGGTGCGGCGGCGCGCAGCCGTGCAACCCTCACCTGCGGAAGAACAACCACGGCGCGATCTTAGCGAATGACGCCGGCAACGCCTCGCCGGAGAGGTGAAACCAGAAAAGACGCGCGCTAGTCAGACTAAATTCCACTCGGGACGCGGCTTGCATCAACTGACTCTGCATTTCCTGGCGATTTTCAGCCGACCTGAGCGGCTTACTTCTTGCCAGTCATAAACTCTTGAGTTATACATCTGCGGCGATTGAACCGACGCCAACCAGAAAACACAAGGATCAAGGAGCACCCAGTGGCTGACGGGCCCGTTTTCTCGTTTCGTATTGTTCCTCAGCCCGACCGGCGTCAGCGCCCTGACCGGCGCACAGTCTGGCGCGGCGGTCGACGGACGTCGGACGTGGGCGTGACTGCCGATCTGTTCACCGGCGGAAGCGGCGACTCCGAATGGGGGGATGAGGAGGACGACGAGGACGCGCACTCCGACGGGGTGAAAGCCTACGTTCATTGACATCCCTTTTCGCTCCCATCCTTCACCTCCGATCGGGCGCTGATTCCGCTCGGCGTCGGGCGTTGGGCTGTTAAGATCTGCTCCGACTCCGATGGCCTCCAAGCTGAACGTGTATCCCGAGTACCCGCCACGCGTCCGGGTCGAGTGGCTTATTGCCATCAGCCGAGTGCTGATCGCGGGGGGCGCCTTGATCGCGGTGGCGATGACTGCACAAGGTCGCGCCGATAACTGGGTGCTCACGTACACGCTGGGCTGGTATCTGATTTACAGCCTGCTGCTCGTCGGGCTCGTCTGGACACCCGTCAGGTTCGCACGGGGCTGGGATCTGGCGCAGCACGCGTTCGACCTCGCGGCCTTCTCGCTCTTCATGCTGTTTGCAGAAAGCCCGGAGAGCCCTTTCTTCGTCTATTTCATTTTCCTCGTCATCGTCGGCGCGCTGCGGTGGGAGGTGCAGGGAGCAATTTGGAGTGCCGTGGTGACGATCGCGGTGTACGCGGCGGTGAGCGCGTACGCCGTGATAGTCCTACGGCTCCCGAGCTTCGCCCTGCACACGTTCGTCATCCGTGCGGTGTATCTCGTCGTCGTCGGCGCGCTGCTGGCGTATCTCAGCGCGTATCAGAACCAGTTCCAGCGCGAAATCAATCGCGTCGTGTCGTGGCCGCGCAAGCTGCCGCGCGAGCCGCGCGACCTCGCCGGCGAGATCGTCACGCAGTCGGCGGAGATCCTCGAAGCGCCGCGAGTGTTGCTCGTTTGGGAGGAGCCCGACGAAGGCGACGTCAACCTCGCCTGGGGTTCGGGCGGCGAAATCTCCTGGGCCACGGAGCCCGAGGCGACGTACGGGTCGTTCGTCGTGCCGGGTTATGAGCACAAGAGCCTGCAGGCAGCGGACGTCACCGACGACAACGGGCGGGTGATCCACTGGGTCAACGGCTCGTTTCGTCGTCGTTACGGCCGGCCGATCAATCCGGCGTTGCAGGCCCGCTTCGGGATGCGGGCAGTCCAATCGTGGAGCCTCGACGGTGAACTGGTCCACGGACGCCTGTTCGTTCTCGACAAGCCCCGAATGCGAATCGACGATCTCATCGTCGGCGAGGTCGTCGCCAGGCTTGCGGTGTCGCGTCTCGATAGCACGTATCTTCTGCGGCACCTCAATCAGGCGGCGGCCTTCGAAGAGCGGCTACGGGTTGCCCGAGATCTCCACGACAGTCTTCTGCAGACCATTGCCGGAACGGCGCTGCAGCTCGTCGCTGCGCGGCGTCTGCTGGACCGCGATCCAACGTCGGCTCGCGTGCGGCTAGAGGAAGTACAGAATCAACTGGAGCACGGTGAGCTCGAGATGCGATCGTTCATCCGGCGCTTACGGCCGGCTGTGGCGCCGGAGGCTGCGGTGCCGAAACTCGGGCTCAGGGAACGGCTGGAAGAGCTCCGGCGCCGGGTCGATCGGCAATGGGAGGTCAATGTCAGGCTGCACCTCGACGCCGGGTCCGATCGGTGGCCCGAGGCGCTGGCAGAAGATGTCTATCGTATCGTTCAGGAAGGCGTGTTGAACGCCGCGAAACACGCTGACGCGTCGGTGATCGCGGTCGATTTCGCGACCACTGCGGATTCCGTGCGCGTACAAATCAGCGATGACGGGTGCGGATTCCCGTTCCACGGAAAGTACAATCTCTGGACGTTGAACGAAATGAACCAGGGGCCCTGGACGCTGAAGGAGCGGGTCGCCGCGCTTCGTGGGGATTTGACGCTACAGACAGCCGACACCGGGACGGAACTGCTTATCACGCTTCCGCTCGCTCCTGTGGCAAGCTAGACACGATGCCGATTCGACTGGTGCTCGTGGATGACCATCCGCTCGTGCTCAAGGGGCTCGAGCAGCTCCTTCGCTCGGAGCCGGATTTTGATGTGCTGGCGACGTGCGGCACGGCGGCGGAAGGTCTCGAGGCCGTTCAGTCGCTGCACCCTGACGTACTGATCCTCGACCTGAAGCTGCCCGACGAAGGCGGGCTGACGGTGCTTCGCCGGCTGGATCCGATCACGGCGCCGGCGGTCGTGGTCTTGACGGCCAGCCAGGAAGAAGACGATCTCCTCGATGCCGCGCGGCTCGGTGCTCGAGGCATCGTCCTGAAGGCGATGGCGCCGCGAGTCCTCGAGGACTGCATTCGAACCGTGTATGCCGGCGGCCGGCAGCTGAGCGTCGACGGCGTCGATCTTTCACGACGCCTCGAACAGCGTCAGAACGTCGAAACCGAGCTCGAGAAAATCCTGACACCGCGAGAGCTCGAGATCCTCAGGCTCGTGGCGGTTCGCCTCGACAACCAGGAAATCGCCGCGCGGCTCTCAATCAGCGTCGGCACGGTCAAGATTCACCTCCATCACGTCTACGAGAAGCTGAAGCTGCGGGGCCGACACGATCTTCAGCAGTACCTCCACGGTAAGGAGTACTGATCGGGCACGTGAACGGCTCCAGGCTCTCGGCCTAATTCTTTGCTTGAACCCGCGGCCCCGTCTCGCGTTCCACGGGCGGCAGGCTGCGCAGGTAGCTGAACAGGCTGCGCAGATTGTCGTCGGTCATCTGCGCGTAGGCGCCCCATGGCATCGGACTGCCCGGGATCGCCTCACCTTGACGAAACCGGACGATGAACATTTCCTCGGTCCAGGCGCCGATGACGCCCGTTTTCGGATCCGGTGTCAGGTTCGGCGTGACGTAAACCTTCGTCGGATCGGCGGCCACATCGAGCCGGCCGCCGCCCGCGAACCGCGGCCCGACGAGCGAACCGTCGCGCGTGCTCCGCTCCGTGTGGCACCCAGCGCACGATGAGACCCTGTTCGCCAGATACGAGCCCCGCTCGATCGAAACGCCCGCCGGACTCGTGCGCGGCGGCGGTTCCAATGGACCTTCGGGCTTGATCGCGAATGCCATCACCGCCTTTCCAAGCATGTTCAGCCGGTGATCGGGAACCGGATGCCGAACTGCAGGTCGAGACTTCAGGAATGACACAACCGCCGTGAGATCCTCGTCGCTGAGGCCCTGAAACTCCATCAGCGGGATCGCAACTTTGCCATCGGCACGCACGCCGTACCGAAGAATGCGCGCGAGATCGCCGTCCGTACGGCGGCCGATTCCCGTCTCCTGATCGGGCGTGATGTTCGCCGAATAGATAGCCCCGAACGGCAACGGAAAAAGATGATTGCCCGTGAGCGGCAGCTCGACGCCCTGCTGCAGCTTCGTCCATTGGTCCCTCGGCACGTGGCAGTATGCGCACGCTGCCGGCCCGTAGACGAGGTATCGGCCGCGCTCGATGACTGCGGGATCGGTTGTTGCGGCAATCGATGGATACGGCGCGTCGAACGTGCGCCTCAACCGAATCTCCATCGCCGCAAACGCACCGCCGACGACCAGAAGAAGGATCACAACGAGGACGAGAATGATTTTGCGGATTGTTCGAAACATGACGCGTGTGGCGGACGAGGATTTCCCTGTTTAGTAGGGCGGGGCTTCAAGCCCCGCCTGCGGCGCGGTCTGAGGACCGCCCCACAGAATAACCGAACGATCTCTGAAGTGAGTTTGTGGCTGACGTTATCGTAACGCGTCGACGAGGCCGCGCCATTCGCGAGCCACAGCGGGGCTCGTCTGCGATACCGCGGCCCCGCAGATCAAAATCTGTTCGCCGGCAGGGCTCTGCCAGACGAGATCCGCACGCACCGACAAATCGGACGCGGGCAGTTTGATGCTGATCGACGGCGGCAGCGACTGTTCGGGGTTTCGCGGTATCTCGAATCGCAGGCCACCGTAGCTGATGTCAAGCACCCGCGCCGGTTGATCGTCAATCCGTGCCGGCAGTCCGCCGGCGACCTGTTTTCGCTCCCATCGGCGCAGCGTGTCGAATCTCGACTGCCGCACCTGCGCGAGCTTCCGTCGAACGAGCTCGAGGAGGACAGCTGGCGCGATCGGCTTGAGCACGTACTCGGCCCCATGCTGCCGCGCGTCCGACTCCAGCACGGGATCTGCGAAGCCCGTGATGACAATCGCGGGGATCCGCCTCGGGCTGCTGACCAGCAGTTGCAGTCCGTTGAACGCGCCGAGCCGCACGTCCGCAATCAGGAGATCCGGAGGATCAATTCTGAGCGCCTTCAGCCCTTCCTCGAACGTGCCAACGGCGCGAGCCTCGTAACCCGCCGCCGTCAACAACTCGGCGAGGCCGACACGAGTCGCCGCGTCGTCGTCGACAATCAGCACCCTGGCAGGGGTCGGTTCCATGCAGTCGCCCGGTGAGGGGTCTCGTTTCGGGAACATCCGCGGGATGCGGCAACGCATCGTCGCACAGATCGCGCCCTGATATGATCACTTTACATCCGTCTGCCGCTCGAAAACGCGAACCAATCCTCGGGTATTCCAGACCCAGTTGCATTCCGGACGATCGACCACGTCGCCTACTCACCGGAAGGCTTCGCCGCAGCCCCTTTGATCGCGACGACGTTTCGCTGCGTCCGAACGAGCAGGAGGCCTTCCGACAGCGCGGGCGTCGCGAGCGTGCTCTCCGTCATGTCGTTATCCGCCAGCACTTTGAACGTCGGCCCGGCTTCGAGCACGATCACATGGCCATCCTCGCTGGCAATGAAAACCTTGCCATCGGCGGCCACCGGCGAGGACGTGAAGGCGGACGTTCCGCGACCGAGCCGTTCCTGATACTTCCTTTCGCCCGTCTTCGAGTCGTACACCATCACGACGCCGTTGTAGTTGACGACGTAGAGGAGTCCGCGATAGACGACCGGTGTGGCCATGTAACCGCCGCCGCGCGGATAGCTCCACACGACCGCGTCGTTGCTGGTCGCCCCCTCCGCGAGCGAGATATCGCCGCTAGCCGTCTCGCGAATCGCGAACACCGGAGCGCCCTTGCCGTGCGCGTTCGTCACGTAGATCAGGCCGTCCTGAACGACGGGTGTCGGCACCGGGATGTCGCCGAGCCCTTTCATCTTCCAGATCTCTTTGCCTGTTTTGAAGTCGTATCCACCGATGTGGCGCAGGCCGTTGACGGCGAGCTGCGTCCTGCCGCCGACTTCGTGGATCGTCGGGGTACTCCACGTCGGCACATCGTCGCGCGTCGTCCGCCAGAGCTCACGGCCGTCGCGCGCGTCGAACGCCCCGATGAACGAGCCTTTCTGCACGTCCGCCTGCACGACGACCGCGTTCTCGTGAATGACCGGTGAGCTGCCCGTCTCCCACTGGGCGTCCGGCACCATGTAGAAACCGGCGTCGAGAACCCCGAGGTCCTTCTTCCAGAGCAGCGTGCCCTTCATGTCGTAGGCGTACAACCCTTCGGAGCCGAAGAACGCGATGACTCGCTGCCCGTCGGTTGCGACGGTCGAATTCGCATGCGAGTTCTTCATGTGCCGCTTGATCTTCGGAACGCCGACATACGCAGTCTGCTGCCAGCGAACGGCGCCGGTCTTCTTGTCCAGGCAGTACACGCGCCATTCGTGCGACGTGGTGTCGTTCACCGATTCGATGTCGCCGTAGTAGCCGACGCGCAGGTTTGCGTTCTTGTCGCCACTGATCGAGGTCGTCACGAAGATCGCGTCGCCCCAGACGACGGGGCTCGAGAGCCCGAGCCCGGGAATCGGCGTTTTCCAGGCGATGCCCTGGCCGTCAGTGACGCTCCAGCTCGTTGCCAGCGAGAACCCTTCTGCCACGCCCGACGCGCGGATCCCGCGAAACTGCGGCCAATCGACGCCGGGGCGCGGCGCCGTGTCGCTGTTCAATTCGATCGTTGCTGCCGTGGCGATGCACACCAGAGCCGCGCTGCCCGCGAGAACTTTGAGACGCATGGTTCGAAACCTCCAGCTCCGTCGAGTCGACGGCACAGATGCTGTCAGACCGGCATGACCCATGGTTGCAACGGGCTCAGACCCGTTTCATTTTCTAGCGACGCCCCAGGGCTCGATCGAGCTCCTCGAGCCGCTGGTTGATCTCGGCCCAGCGGCCCTGCTCCACAGCGACGTCCTGTGAGAGCGCCGCCTCCTCGTTCTGCAGGCGCTGTACCGATGCCGCGAACTGAGGAAGCTGCGTCCGACTGTCCCTGAGCGCTGCTTCGAGCTCCTCTCGAGAGGGCCGTCCATCTGGCGCCAGGGGTCCTTGGCGGAGCGTCTCCTCCAGTGATGACACTCGACGCTTCTGGTCCTCCAGCTCGCGTTCGGCGTTCACGCGCCGATCGCGGACCTCATCGAGTCGTCTCACGAGCATGGTGATCCGTTGCTCCTGAAGCTGCAGCCGGCCCATCGCGAGTTGCACGCGCGGTCCGGCAGCAGCCAGGGACTCCAGTGCCGCCCGCAGGCCTCTGACTTCGATCAGAAGGGCAGCCAAGACGTCCGACTCCGGCCGATTCTGTCGGGCGCGGAGGGTCGTTGCAAAAGCACACGCCAGGAACAGGAGGACAACGGGCACGAGCAGGAGCGGACGTCGCATGGGAGCCTCCATGGCTGAAGTACTAATATAATCAAGGGTTCACGCTTATGAAGCCCCCGATTGTCGGTCCGCCGCCACGAGAGACTGACGCGCCGCTCGATTTCATCCGCACCATCGTCGCGGCGGACGTGCAGGCCGGGAAGAACAGCAGTCGTGTGGCGACGCGCTTTCCGCCCGAACCGAACGGACATCTCCACGTCGGACATGCCAAGTCGATCTGCCTCAATTTCGGAGTCGCGGCGGAGTTCGGCGGGACCTGCAACCTGCGGTTCGACGACACGAATCCAACCAAGGAAGAAGTCGAGTACGTCGATTCGATCAAAGAAGACGTGCGCTGGCTCGGGTTCGACTGGGACGACCGGCTTTACTACGCCTCCGACTATTTCGAGCAGCTGTACGAGTACGCCGTTCATTTGATCCGCAATGGCAAGGCGTACGTCGACAGCCTCACGGCTGAGGAGATCCGGGCGTACCGCGGCAGCCTCACGGAGCCAGGCAGGGAGAGTCCGTACCGGAATCGTTCGATCGCCGAGAACCTGGATCTGTTCGCCCGAATGCGCGCCGGAGCGTTTCCGGACGGCGCCCTCGTGCTGCGCGCGAGGATCGACATGGCGTCGCCGAATCTCAACCTGCGCGATCCGGTGCTGTACCGAATCCGCCGGGCGCATCATCATCGAACCGGCGATGCGTGGTGCATCTATCCGATGTACGACTTCGCGCATCCGCCGTCGGACGCGATCGAGCACATCACACACTCGCTCTGCACGCTGGAGTTCGAGGACCACCGGCCGCTCTACGACTGGCTCGTCGACGCG
>Ga0114129_10000068_pt1 | contig 93579 bp, 87 predicted proteins | sample RhiMetdeltSRZDD1_FD_80071 | JGI IMG/M metagenome (GOLD analysis project Ga0114129, IMG submission 80071) | Populus rhizosphere microbial communities from Tennessee, USA - Rhizosphere MetaG P. deltoides SRZDD1 (version 2) (version 2) | ecosystem: Host-associated > Plants > Roots > Rhizosphere >... | reverse complement strand
GAGCCTCAATCCGGTGCTCACCGTCGGCCGCCAACTCGGCGAGACGTTGCGCCTGCACCAGGGCCTCGACAAGAGCGCCGCCGAGGCGCGCGCGATCGAGATGCTGCAGCTGGTCGGCATCCCCGAGGCGCGCCGGCGGGTGAAGGAGTATCCGCACCAGCTCTCCGGCGGCATGCGCCAGCGGGTGATGATCGCCATGGCGCTGGCCTGCAATCCGAAGCTCCTGATCGCCGACGAGCCGACGACCGCGCTCGACGTCACCATCCAGGCGCAGATTCTCGACCTGATGCGCGACCTCAAGGCGCGCGTCTCCGCGGCCATTCTGCTGATCACGCACGACCTCGGCGTGGTGGCGGAGATCGCCGAACGGGTGATGGTGATGTATGCGGGGCGCAAGGTCGAGGAAGCGCCGGTCCGTCAGCTGTTCCGAACGCCGCGCCACCCGTATACGCAGGGGCTGCTCGGCGCGGTGCCGAAGCTCGGCTCCTCGCTCGCCGGTCCCGAGACCAAGCTCGCGGAAATCCCGGGCCTCGTGCCCGACCTCAAGGAGCGCATCGTCGGCTGCGTGTTCGCGAGCCGCTGCGCGTTCGCGACCGACCTGTGCCGCAAGGTCGCGCCGGCGTTGGAGCCGAAGGCGCCCCGCCATATCGCCGCCTGCCACTACGCCGCCAAGGACGCGGTTGCGGCATGACACTCCAACTCAGCACTCCGGTTCCAGCGTTCCCTCCCCCCTTGCGGGGGCGCACGGGGGGACGGAGCACGCTGCAGTGTCCGCATCACGACAGATACCGAGCAGGACTGCCATGACCGCGCCGTTGCTCGAGGTCAACGACCTCAAGAAGCACTTCGCGGTGCGCGGCGGCATGTTCGGCGGCAAGGGGTTCGTGTACGCGGTCGACGGCGTGTCGTTTCACGTCGCGCGCGGCGAGACACTGGCGCTGGTCGGCGAATCCGGCTGCGGCAAGTCGACCGTCGGCCGCGCCATCCTGCGGCTGTTCGAGATCACCGCCGGCCAGGTGATCCTCGATGGCCAGCGCATCGACGACCTGTCCGCCGGCGCGCTGCGGCCGCTGCGCCGGCGGGTGCAGGTGGTGTTCCAGGACCCGTTCTCGAGCCTCAACCCGCGCCTGCGGGTGCGCGACATCTTGGCCGAGCCGATGCGCAATTTCGGGCTGGCGACGTCGGCCTCCGAGGTCGATGCGCGCCTGACGTCGCTGATGGACAAGGTGCGGCTGCCGCGCGATGCGGTGAACCGGTGGCCGCACGAGTTCTCCGGCGGCCAGCGCCAGCGCATCGGGATCGCGCGCGCGCTCGCGGCCGAGCCCGACCTGATCGTGTGCGATGAGGCGGTCTCGGCCCTCGACGTCTCGGTCAAGGCGCAGATCGTCAACCTGCTGCAGGACCTGCAGCAGGACCTCGGGCTGGCGCTGCTGTTCATCAGCCACGATCTCGCGATCGTCGAGCACATGACCCACCGCGTCGCGGTGATGTATCTCGGCAAGATCGTCGAGGTCGGGGCGAAGCGGCAGATTTTCGCCGCCCCCCAGCACCCGTACACCAAGGCGCTGCTCTCCGCGGTGCCGGTGCCCGACCCCGACGCGCCGCGGGCGCGCATCATCCTCAAGGGCGATGTGCCGAGCCCGATCAATCCGCCGAAGGGCTGCCGCTTCCACACCCGCTGCCCGTACGTGTTCGACCGCTGCCGCCTCGAGGAGCCGCCGCTGCGTCCGACCGAGGCCGGCAACCTCGCCGCCTGTCACCTGCACGACCTGCCGGCGGAGCAGAATCCCCTGATCGCGAAGGCGAATTGATGCGAGCCTCGGCGGCTCGCTCGAACCTTAGCGCTGCCATGACTGCCGTCCCTGCGAAAGCGCGGACCCGGTAACCACAGGTTTCGGATCTCGCCGGAAAAGCAGGTGGCTACTGGATGCCCGCTTTCGCGGGCACGACGGGTTGGCGTTGCGCGCCGGCTCAAACCGCGCGGCCGAGGGGCACTGCGTCCAGCGACTTGGCGCGCGGCGGCGAGCAGCGCCGGCACCAGCGCTCCGCCGCCGACTCGAACGCCGCCATCATGCCTGCTCGCGGGCTGCCGTGACCTCGACCTCGATCTTGAATTCCGGGCGGGTGAAGCCTGAAACCACCACCAGCGTGGATGCGAACGCGTCGCCGGTCACGTAGCGGCTGCGCACCGCGCCATAGACCGGGAAATACGCCCGGTCGGTCACGAAGGCATTGAAGCGAACGACGTCGGCGAAGTTCATTTTCGCCTCGGCCAGGATCGCCCCGATGTTCTCGAAGCACAGCACGGCCTGCGCCTCGATATCCTCAGGGACGGTATCGTCCGGGGCGACGCCGAGCTGGCCGGAGGCAAACAGCATGCGCGCGCCCGGCGCGACCAGGAGGCCGTGACTGTAGCGCGCGAACGGCGCGCGGATCGCGGTGGGCGACACCGGTCGGTGCATGGGCAGCTCGCTCAAATGTGCTAACAGGATGCCATGTCTTACGGCTTCATAACCATCCCTGAGAGCGCTGCCTATCGGATCGTCAACGCCCGGGTGCCGGTCGACCTTGCGCCGGCGCTTGCCGAGCGCGCCGGCGCCGACCGATTTGCGGCGTGCGAGCTGGTGGTGGACGGCGCGCAGATCTCCATGCTCGGTGCGCCCGGCGCGTTCCCGGTGGCGGCAGACCTGCCGACCATCGACCTGCGCGACGGCATCGTATTGCCCCGCTTCGTCGACGCCCATACCCACCTCGACAAGGGCCATATCTGGCCGCGCAGCCCCAATCCCGACGGTTCGTTCTTCGGCGCGCGCGAGACCGTGATGGCCGACCGCGAGGCGCGCTGGGTCGCCGCCGACGTGCGCGCCCGCATGGATTTCGCGCTGCGCTGCGCCTTTGCGCACGGCACCGGTGCGATCCGCACCCATCTCGATTCCATCGACAAGCAGACCGCGATCACCTGGCCGCTGTTCGTCGAGGTGCGCGAGGAGTGGAAGGATCGCATCGCGCTGCAAGGCGTCGCGCTGTTCCCGGTCGACGTCGCGGCCGAGGACGAGCCGCAGTTCCGCACGATCGTCCAGACGGTCGCCCGCTACGGCGGCATACTGGGCGGCGTCACGTTCCTCGGCGACCCGCCGGGGCCGAAGCTCGAGCTGGCGCTCGACCGCATTTTCGCCGCCGCGCTGGCGCACGGCCTCGACCTCGACCTGCATGTCGACGAAAGCTGCTCGCCGGACGCGCGCAGTCTCGAGCGCATCGCGCTCGCGGCGCGGCGCCACCGTTTCAAGGGCCGCATCGTCGCCGGCCATTGCTGCTCGCTGGCGCAGGCCTCCGACGCGGACTGCGCTCGCGTGATCGAGCTTATCGGCGAGGCTGGCATCGCGGTCGTGTCGCTGCCGATGTGCAACATGTACCTGCAGGACCGCAGCGCGCGGCGGACGCCGCGGCTGCGCGGCGTCGCCCCGCTGCACGAGCTCGATGCCGCCGGCATCCCGGTGATGGTGGCGAGCGACAACACCCGCGACCCGTTCTACGCCTACGGCGATCTCGACATGGTCGAGGTGTTCCGCGAAGCGACGCGCATCCTCCACCTCGACCATTCCGATCGGCCATGGACGCGCCTGCTGGGCGCGGCGCCGGCGGAGATCGTCGGCTTTGCCGGTCGCGGAGCGCTGGCGGCGGGCGCCGCCGCCGACCTCGTGCTCACGCGCGCGCGCACCGTGCAGGAGCTGATGGCGCGTCCGCATGCCGACCGGGTCGTGATCGTGGCCGGGCGCGCCATCGACACCACGCTGCCGGACTACCGCGAGCTCGACCACCTCTACGCCAGCGAAGCCGCCGAGAGGTTCCCATGCCCGCCTATGACCTCGACGGCCTGAAGCGGCGGATCGCCGGCATCCGCTGGGAGGACAATCCGGCGCTGGTGCGCCAGAAGAGCCGCGACTTCTATTGGTACTCGCCGGTGCTCAAGCGGCAGCTCGAGCAGGTGATCGCCGATATCGTGGTCTCGCCGGCGAACGAGGCGGAGCTGTTGCAGGTAATGGCGGCCTGCTTCGAGCTGCGCATCCCGATCACGCCGCGCGGCACCGGCACCGGCAACTACGGCCAGGCGATGCCGCTCTCCGGCGGGGTCGTGCTCGACCTCTCCGGCATGAACCGGGTGACGGCGATCGCGCCCGGCCGCGTGGTGGCGGAGCCGGGCGCGGTTCTGGCCGCGATCGATCAGCAGACGCGGCCGCACTCGGGGCAGGAGCTGCGCATCCATCCCTCGACCTATCACACCGCCTCGATCGGCGGCTTCATCGCCGGCGGCTCCGGCGGCGTCGGCTCGATCCGCTGGGGCGGATTGCGCGACTGCGGCAACATCGTCCGGCTCAAGGTCGCCACCATGGAGGCGCAACCGCGCGTCCTTGATATGGCCGGCGACGACCTGCACAAGGTCGCGCACGCCTACGGCACCAACGGCATCATCACCGAGGTCGAGATGCCGCTCGCGCCCGCCTATGCCTGGGTCGACGTGATCGTTGGCTTCCCGACGCTCAAGGAGGCGACCGCCTACGGCAACGCCCTCGGCGAGCAGGACGGGCTGCTCACCAAGAATATCGCCGTGGTCGAGGCGCCGGTGCCGCACCGGACCTTCGCGCGGCACCAGAAGTATCTCCGGCCCGGCGATCACGTCGCGATCGTGATGGTGGCCGAGCACGCGCTCGACGCCATGCTCGCCTTCACGCGCCGCCACGCGCGCGCCGAGATCCTGTTCCGCGGCGATCAGGTGCCGGAGGCCGACCGCAAAGGCCTGCCGCCCGGGTTCGAGCTGACCTGGAACCACACCACGCTGCGCGCACTGCGCATCGATCCGTCGATCACCTATCTGCAGGCGCTCTATCCGTTCCCGCACCAGCTCGACCTGATCGAGCGCCTGCACGCGCGCTTCGGCGCCGAGCTGCCGGCGCATCTCGAGTTCGTGCGCTTCGACGGCAAGGTCACCTGCTTTGGCCTTCCGCTGGTGCGCTTCACCACCGAGGCGCGGCTCGACGAGATCACGCGCGCCCACGAGGACTTGGGCGCACCGATCTTCAACCCGCACCGCTACACACTGGAGGAGGGCGGCATGAAGCAGACCGACGCGGTGCAGCTTGCCTTCAAGCGCGAGGCCGACCCCGAAGGCCTGCTCAATCCCGGCAAGATGATCGCCTGGGATGACCCGAGCTACGACTACCGCACCGGCAAGACTTACCTGTTCCCGGGCCTGGCGGAGCGGATGGCGGGGTAGCGTCATCGCGGCAGCGCCGATCGTCCTGGCTCAAGCCGGCCGCCTGCGCGTTGCGCGATGTTAGTTCGCGGACCGGTCTGGCGCGCTCCGGCGGTCCAGGATCAAGGACTGAACGAAACTCAACAGGAACCACACCGCCAGGAAGGCCAAACACTCGAGCGTGAAGCTCTTAAACTTGAACAAAAACTCCGCGATCAAGAAGGCTACGATGAACGGCAGGGCCTCCTTTTTGAGCGCGAGCTGAAGGCCGAGATCTTTCACGAGAGAGAACATGCATCCCCTTTCGCCGCAACGAACAGTTGAGAAGCACTATGCTCCGCCGGAGCAAAAGACGCAAGCGCGGAAGCGATCAAGGCTTGGACTTCTGATGCGGGTTCAGCACCTCTTCCGAGGGCACCGATGGTTCGACCGGAACACGACCGGGAGCCGGCGGGAGCTTGCGTTTGGTGGGCAGATCCTTGCCTAGACCCTCGTCGGGGCGAAAGGCTCGCTTGCGAAAATCCAGCATGAGTCGATCGCTCGTGATCGCTTCCTCGCCTTTGTCCTGTTCGCTACCCATGGTGATGAATCCCGTAACTGGCGACATGTTGCAAAGGATATAGGTCGGCCGGGCGGCCGCGGCTAGATGCAATGGGTCGCGCCGCCACTTGCCTTGAGGTTGCAAACGAAGTAGAAGACTACGCAATCACCTACGCATAGGGGAGATCATCGTGGCCGCTCCGATGGAGCCCAAGGCTGCGTTGCCTGCCGGTGACGCTCTCATCTTGGACAAAGCGAAAAGCAATGCACCGTTCTCTCGCGAGCGGCTAGCCGCCAGGTCCGCAACGGCGCGGTCCGTTCGAGTGAAGCCCCTTCGCCCTGCGAAGGAACGCTTTCCCGTCGCCACCGAGGCGGACCCGGCGCAATTGCTCAGTACCGCGCCAGCGGGCGGACAACCGCCGAGCGGCGCCGCGCCGATGGCTCCCCCGACGCCGCCGGCAGCTCCTCCCGCAACGACACCATTTCCGGGAGGCGCCGACAATCGGACGACCATACCGCCCGATACGGCCGGCGCCGTCGGTCCAACGCATGTGTTCAATCCGCTCAACAACAACGTGTGGATCTTTGACCGGTCGGGGCAGCAGGTTCGTCCCGAGGTTTCACTGGAAGAATTTTGGAGCGGCGAGGGTATCGCGGGCGACATGTTCGATCCGCGGGCGATCTATGACCCGCACGAACGGCGTCTCATTTTCGTCACCATGGCGGACGCGGGTAACCCCACCTCCAGCCTGCTGGTGGCAGCCAGCCTCACCGATGATCCGACGAAAGAATGGGTGTCGCACGCGATCCAGGTGGATGATGCGGCTCAAGGGTCGGTTTGGCTCGATTTTCCCAGCATCGGCTTCACTTCCGACAAGATCACCATCCAGGTCAATCTATTCACCCGAGCGGGCAACCAGTTTGCCGGCTCGACCGTGTACGCGATCGACAAGCGCAGCCTGTACGATCCACCCCACCAAGCGCTCGTTCAGCGCTTCAACCTCCAGAATCAAGGAGCGACGCACGTCCCGGCCATGACCTACGATGCCGGTGTTGCCGATCAGCTCTTGCTGGCGCGTTGGTCCGGCAACATCCAGAACCAGGGTTTTCTCGCCTGTTTCCGTTTGTCCGGGAACGTCGCGACCGGCAGCGCCAACCTCACCCGCGTCGGCTTTGTCACCGTGCCGCAAACCTGGGACGCGTTTCCATCCGGCGATCTCGGACGCCAAACGGGATCGAACGAGCGCTTGAGCGTGGGCGACGACCGTCTGCTGAGCGTCATTTTGCGCAATGGAAAACTGTATGCCTGCCACGCCGTCATGCTGCCGACCGGAAATCCTACGCGCAGCGCCGTGCAATGGTGGGAAATCGATGCCGCGACCTTTGCGGTTCGGCACGTCGGGCGAATCGATGATGCGACCGGCGCTACCTGTTTCGCCGCCCCGTCCTTGGCGGTCAATCGCAACGAGGACATCCTGATCGGACACGCGCAGTTCTCCGCGAATATTCACGGCTCGGGCGCGTTCAGCCTGCGGCGTGCCGGCGGCGCACTTCAGTCGCCAACGATCTTCGCGCCAGGCCGCAATACCTATAGGAAGCCGCCCGCCTTCGGCGGAAACTCCAACCGTTGGGGCGATTACAGCCACACCCAAGTGGACCCCAACGATCTCGATTTCTGGACGGTGCAGCAGTTCGCCGACAACCCGGCCGACACATGGGCGACAATGTGGACCAGGGTCGCGGTCTCGGCCGGAGGTCCACCGGCGCCGGCACGCCAAATTGACGTTCGCACACTTGCAAAGGTCGGCGCCGGCGTTGCCGACCGGATCAAGAGCCTCGCCCGAACGCCAGCTCCGAAGGTGATGGCTGCGGCTCCGCAAGGCGTCGTGCCACTGAAGCCCGTCAAACCTGGGGTGGAACGGTGGCCCGTGAAGACCGGCGTTGACGACGACGTGGACAGGGTGGGCACCCTCGACTTCGCGGGTGTCACCGGTGAAGGGATCGTGCCGACTACCGTGGAAGAGCTCATCGAACTGCCGCGGCCGGAGGACATGAGCGACATCAACGGGTTCCAGAGCGATTACCAGGATCGCCGGGCGGACCCGGTCGAGCTGGTGATCTGGCAGCTCGACGCGGACATCACAGTGCTCAAGAAGGAATCCGACGGCGATCTTCACATCGTTCTGCAAGGGGTGAGCGGCGACACAATGATCGCCGAGGCGCCCAATCCGCATCCGAAGTTCGTGGCGAAGTCGAGTCCCTGGTTCGACGCCATCAAGGAGGTGCGGCGCAAGATCGCCGATAAGTTCGGACAAACATTTGCCCGCGTCGCTTTCAAGCCGATGGACGCAAAATTTGCGATGCCCGCCGCACCGGTCGCCGTTGTGCCGCCTGGGGTCCCCGCTGCGCCACTTGCGCCCGCGGGGCCCGGCGAGTTCATCGCGCAGCCGCCGCCCGGGGGCGACATCTTCGATGCCCTGCCGCCCTTCAAGGCGCAGGTGCCGCGCACCCCCGTCACCGTCACGGGGGTGGGGTTTTTCGATCGCGTGCACGGGCAGACGGGCGTGGCACTGAAAAACGGCATCGAATTGCACCCTATCTTGGCGATTGAATTCCATTGATCCGCGCTACGCGAGACGTTGCAGCGAAAAGCGCTCGGCGTCGCGCAACAGCTTGATGAACTCGGGCCGCCTGGAACTCGGCGGCGGCGCGGCCCTTCTCCGCGGTGGCGCGCGCTGCGCAGGCGGCACAAGGTGCAAGGGCGTGCACACGAAGGTTCGCCGCAGACCAGGTCTTCAGCCCCCTCGGCGTGCTGCGGCTCCGTCGCGTGCATCTTGGCCCGCTGCCGTGTGCCGTGTGATGAATCCAGTCGGAAAAGCCGGATGCCAGAAATCGGCACGTCCGGATTGATGAGCGGGGAGGGAAAACGGAGCGCCCCTCTGCGCCACCGCGCCTCTCCCCGACTCTACTCGCTCATCCGGGCTACGCCAGCTCACTATCGCCGTGCTTCGCGGCCGTGCCAGATACGGGTGACGAGAATGGCGCTATTGTCGGGGACAATCGTATAGCGGACAACGTAGCCCGAAGCGCCGAAGGGAGCGACGAGTTGCCGGATACGGGGATCGTCGGTGACTCGCCCGGACTCAGGAAATTGTTCGAGGCGCTGGAGCGCCGCTCAGATCGTCTGCAGCGCGCGTATCGCGGCGCGTGGGTTTCTAAGCAGAGATTCTCAAGTTGCCCAACGGATCGAGGTTACCAACCATACCGGCAATGGGCACAGTCAGGGTCCATTCGTTGGCGAAGCCGAGAACATCTGCTTAGCCTCGAGAAAGTTGCGGACCCGCATAACGTCCGAGCGCGCCTCGGACGACAGTAGGATCACGAGATCTTGCGCGGATTGGGAGGTGCCATCTCGTTGGTCGTCTCCCACGATTGCACCCACGCCATCACTTCTTCAAACGGAATAGCCTCGCGGGTGCGCTCGAATTCGCGCACACGCCGGCGATCCTCCTCGATATCTGGGCCTTTGATGTCCAGCACGGTATCGAGCAACTCGACCGCATCCGCGACCACCGCCGCGACATCCTGCCCTCTTTCGGCCGCAAGCGAATCGAGCCGGGTGTTGGTCTGAGGATCAAGATCGAGAGTGCGCCGCACGGTGCTCATGCTGCATCATAACAAAACGCCGGGCGTTCGAAAGGGCGGCGGTTACGCCAGCCGGCTCAGCGAAAAGCGCTCCACGTCGCGCAACAGCTTGATGAACTCCAGCGCCTGGAACTCGGCGGTGGCGCGGCCCTTCTCCGCAGTGGCGCGCGCGGCATCGCCGGCGGCGCCGGACGGATGCAGGTCTTGCGCGATCCAGCCGAAGGCGGTGAAGCCGGTCGGGCGCAGGTGGGCGAATTCCTTGGCGATCTTGATGGACGCGGGCGCGAAGTTCTCGGCTCTTTCCATTCGTACGAGATCGGGCCGGAAATGCAGCATCAGCGAGGTCTCGATATCGCCGGCATGGATGCCGACGCTGGCCTCTTCGTCGCTATAGAGGCCGGCAGGCAGGCCGAAGCGCCGCCAAGCGCAGATCACCACCAGCATCGCCAGCCGCACGCGCAGCTCGCGCGCGACGATGCTCAGGATGTCGACATTGCCGCCGTGCGAATTGACCAGCACCAGCTTGCGCACGCCGGCGCGGTTGACCGACTCGCCGATCTCGACCCAGGCGCGCAGCGCCGTCTCGGCGGTGAGCGTGAGCGTGCCGGGCGAGCGCAGGTGCTCGTTCGACTTGCCGACGCCTTGAGTCGGCAGGATCAAGATCGCGAGATCGTCCGGCAGGCGCTTGACCACCTCGCCGATCATGCCGTCGGCAATCAGCGTGTCGGTTCCGACCGGCAGGTGCGGTCCATGCTGCTCGATCGCCGCCACCGGCAACACGGCGATCACCTGCTCGGGATCGAGGCCGTCGAAGTCGGTGGTGACGAGCTCGCTCCAATAAAGCTTTCGCAATTACGCCTCCGGCAACGGCACTCCTTAATCCGCGAAACCTCGTGTGTCGTCATGACTGGGCGAGCAATCGCCACAGCGATTGCGAGGGTTGTCCCGGCCATCCACGTCTTGGCCGGATCCATCGGGTGCCGGCCATGACGGAGTGGATCACAAGCCTGCCATGGCAGCGCGGACTCTGTCCATGAAAGCCGTCCGCTGCGCCTGGGTGGCGACGTTCATGTGGTAGAGCGCGTGATAGTCGACGCGCGCGCGCGCCGTGGCGAAGCGTGGCAGGTAGCGCGTCACCAGTCGGCGCGGTGGGTCCCCGACCACGATCGCGTTCCAGCGCGGGCGGCCATAGGTGGTGATGCCGACGAGGCGCTGGAGGTTCGACAGCAGCGATCTGCCTTTCGCGGGGTTGGACAGATCGAACGCCACGCCCGGCATCAGCAAGCGGTCGAAATAGCCTTTCAGCATGGCGGGCGGGCCGAACGACCACACCGGAAACTGCACCGCCAGCGCTTCCGCCGCCTGCAGGCGCTCGACATGACGTTCGAGCCCCTGCCGGTTGCGGCTCGTGTCGTGGTAACGTCGGCGCTCGTCCGCCGACATCACCGGGTCGAACCCCTCGGCATAAAGGTCGAGCAGGTCGACGTCGTGGCGCGCCGCCGCAAGGCCATCCAGCGCCTTCGCTCGGACGGCGGCGTGAAAGCTTTCCGGGAGCGGATGGCAGTAGAGATAGAGCACCCGCACGGTCAATTCCGTGCGGGCTTGTAGCTTCGCATCTTGCCGGGATTGAGCAGGCCGTAGGGATCGACTTCGGCCTTGAAGCCGAGCTGGTCGGCGTCGGCGCGCTTGTGGCGGCTGCCGTCCTCGAGCGTGTAGACGTGGGGGTTGGCGATCAGCACGCCGTGGTGCTCGTGCAGCGCGATGATCTCGTTGAGGCGCGCGACGTTGGTGTAGCGCACGATCGGCAGCGCGCTGCAGGTGACGCGGCCGGCGAAGCGGATGAATTCGGTGTGGGGGAGCACCTCGTCCGGGAACATCGCCCACATCTCGCGCACCGAATCGATCAAGCGGTCGTGCGGGAACAGGCACTGCAGATAGGTGATGGTGCGGTCCTGCTTGAGCCACTGCAGCGTGGTGTGGTTCCAGGTGTACTCGTAGAGCGGCTCGACGGCCGGCGCGTCGTCGTGCGGCGCCTCGTAGGTGATGGTGCCGCGGCTGCCGAGGATCGCCTTGAAGCTTTCGAGCGACGGCTCGGCGATCATCGCGAAGATCACGTGTCTGCCTTCCGGGCAGTGCCCGCGCAGCGGCCCGAAATGCTGGGGGATCGGCCAGATCATCGGGGTGAGGAGCTTCTTGACCACGCCGTCGGCGAGCGCCGCGTCGTAGCCGACGCGCATGGCGTCGAAGAAATCGTCGAAGGTGATGATGAGATCGATCCACGGCCATGCCGGCGCAAGCGGCATTTCGAGCGCCGTGATGATGCCGGTCGTGCCGTAGGCGCGGTTGATCTTCTGCGCCGCGTCGCCGCGCAGCTCGAGCACGCGCGGCTCTTCCTCGACCGTGACGATGCGGGCCGCCACGATGTTGCCGGGCTCGCGCAGGCCGCCGTAGGTCACCGAGCCCACTCCGCCCGATCCGCCGGCGACGAAGCCGCCGATCGTCGCGGAGCGCTTGGTCGACGGATGCATGCGCAGCTCCCAGCCGGCGGGCCGGGTGAGCGCGTCGATGTCGTTCATCTTGGCGCCGGCGCCGACCCGCACCAGACCCGGCCGCTGCCACTCGATCGCGGCGAGGCCCGTGATGTCGAGCAGCACGCCGCCTTCGAGCGGCACCGCCTGCCCGTAGTTGCCGGTGCCGCCTGCCCGCACCGTGAGCGGAACGCGGCGGCGCGCGCAGGCCGCGGCGACGCGGATCACGTCGGCTTCGTCGCGCGGCGTCACGATGACGTCCGCCGATTTCCCCTTGAGCTGCTCGTTGAGCACGGGGCTGTACCAGAAGAAGTCGCGCGAGCGCCGGCGCACGTTGACCGCGTCCGTGACCACCGGCACGTCGCCGATATCCGCCAGGCAACCCCCGATGTCGTAACGCGAATTGGCCTCCAGGAGGGCGGCGGCGGGTGACGGCGTCATCGCTGTCCTTTCTGCATCCGGGTTCCGGCACTTGTCCGATCCAGCCGGCCGTGCCTGTTGAGCAGGCAGTGGACTGCCGTATCATGAGGCAGCCGGCTGGAGCCCCCCCGCTTTGACGGGTCGCCGCGAGACGGCATGGGCATTGCTAGAATCCAGCCTTAGCTTTATCGCCCTTTGGGGACAGCCGGAAGAAGGGAACCCGCCATGACCGCCATGAAATATCGCATCGATCGCCGCAAGGCCTTGGGCCTTGTGGGCAGTGCCGCCGCCGTCTCCCTGGTTCCGGTTCCGGGCGCCCGGGTGAGCGCACAGACGCTCGACAAGGTGAGCTACCAGACCAACTGGCGCGCACAGGCCGAGCACGGCGGTTTCTATCTCGCCGTGACCAACGGGATCTACAAGAAGCACGGCATCGACTGCGATGTGCGCATGGGCGGGCCGCAACAGAATCCGTCCCAGCTGCTGCTCGGCGGGCGCGTCGACGCCATCATGTCGAATTCGTTCGAGGCGATACACTACGTGCGCGAGAACCTGCCGTTCCTGTGCATCGCCTCGATCTTCCAGAAGGACCCGCAGGTCATCATCTCGCACCCGAATGTCGGCCACGACACGCTCGCCGCCCTCAAGGGCAAGCCGATCCTGGTGGGAGCGGGCGGTCGCAACAGCTACTGGCCGTTCCTCAAGGCCAAGTTCGGCTTCACCGACGAGCAGGCGCGCCCCTACACCTTCAACATGGCGCCGTTTCTGGCCGACAAGAACCTGTCGCAGCAAGGCTTCCTGTCGTCGGAGCCGTACGCGATCATGCAGGCGGGCGTGACCCCGGTGGTGCACCTGATCGCCGATGCCGGCTTCGAGAACTACAACACGACCATCAACATCTCCCGCAAGATGGTGGACGAGAAGACCGACGTGGTGCAGCGGTTCGTGACCGCCTCGCTCGAGGGCTGGGCCGAATACATGAAGGGCGGACCGGCGAACGCGGCCGCCAACGCGGCGATCAAGAAAGACAATCCGGAAATGACCGACGACAAGATCGCCTACGCCCTCAAGGTCATGAACGAGAAGGGCATCGTGCGCTCGGGCGACGCGTTGAAGCTCGGCATCGGCGCCATGACCGACGAGCGCTGGAAGCGCTTCTACGACCAGATGACCGAGGCCGGCGTGTTCACGGCCGGTGTCGACTACAAGAAGGCCTACAGCCTGCAGTTCATCAACAAGGGCATCGGGGCGTGAGCGTCGCCGCGTGGCAGCTGAGATGATCGAGGCGGCGCCTTCCACCCTCCTCCCGCGAAGCGGCGGGGAGGGTCGGCGCGCATCGCGTCGGCGATGTGGGCCGGGGTGGACGGCGCTTGTCGTCCGCGGCGCGGTGGGTACGAATCCCCCACCTCCGACCCGGGGTCCCCATCGCGCGAGCGCGATGCGGTGCCCCTCTCCCCACCACGCGCTTGGCGCGTGGGGAAAGGGGAGCAGCCGGTGCCTTGAGCCATGAGAGCCGCTGCCAGCGCCGCGCCGGTCGCAGACGCAGGACTGGTGCGGCAAAGCGCCCGGCCGCTGGTCTCCATCCGCAACGTCTCAAAGCAGTTCGCCAACGGCACGGTCGCGATCCGCGGCGTCGACCTCGATATCAGGCAAGGCGAGTTCGTCAGCCTGCTCGGGCCCTCCGGCTGCGGCAAGTCGACGTTGCTGCGCATCATCGCCGGGCTCGGTAACCCGAGCGCCGGCACCGTGGACTGGCCGACCTCCGCGCACAGCGCGACCGGGGAGGCCGAGCGCGACCTCGGCTTCGTGTTCCAGGATCCGACCCTGATGCCGTGGGCGACCACCATGCGCAACGTCATGCTGCCGCTCACGCTCGCGCGGGCGCCGAAGCGCGTGGCCGAGGCGCGCGCCGCCGAGATGCTCGGCCTGGTCGGCCTCAAGGGCTTCGAGCGCGCCTACCCGCGCGAGCTGTCCGGCGGCATGAAGATGCGGGTGTCGATCGCGCGCGCGTTGGTGACCCGGCCGAGGATCCTGCTGATGGACGAGCCGTTCGCGGCGCTCGACGAGATCACCCGCCATAAGCTCAACGACGATCTCTTGGAGCTGTGGTGGCACACGCGCTTCACCACAGTGTTCGTCACCCATTCGGTGTTCGAATCGGTCTACCTGTCGCAACGGATCGTGGTGATGGCGGCGCGGCCCGGGCGCGTGATGGCGGACCTTGCCAACGATGCGTCCTACCCGCGCGACGCCCTGTTCCGGACCTCGGCCGAGTATGCGCATCTCTGCCGCGCCGCCTCCGAGACGCTCAAGAAGGCGATCGCCGCATGAGCCACGTGCCGCAGGCTGCGCCGATGATGGTGCCGCACGACGGCACCGACGCCGAGGCGCGCCCGGTCTTCGCGCAGGAGCGCCGGGTGTTCGGCCTGCCGGTGAGCGCCTGGCCCGGCGTCATCGCCCCGGTCGTCATCGGCTTCCTGGCGCTTGCCGCCTGGGAGGCGGCGGTGCGGCTCAACGGCATCCCGCATTACATCCTGCCCGGCCCGCTGTTGATCGCGCAGACGCTGGTGAGCGATTGGGAGACGCTGTCGGCGTCGTTGCTGATCACCTTGCGGATCACGTTTGCGGCGCTGCTCGCAGCGGTGTCGGTCGGGGTTGCGCTCGCGATCATCTTCACGCAGTCGAAGTGGCTGGAGAAGTCGCTGTTCCCGTACGCGGTGATCCTGCAGGTGACGCCGGTCGTGGCGATCGCGCCGCTGATCATCATCTGGGTCGGCGATATCAACCTGTCGCTCTTGATCTGCGCCTGGATCGTGGCGTTCTTTCCGATCCTGTCGAACACGATCCTCGGCCTCAACTCCGCCGACCATAACCTGATCAACCTGTTCCAGCTCTACCGCGCCAGCCGGTGGCAGACGCTGCGCTATCTGCGGCTGCCGGCGGCGCTGCCGTATTTCCTCGGCGGGCTGAAGATCTCCGGCGGGCTGGCGCTGATCGGCGCGGTGGTGGCGGAGTTCGTGGCGGGCTCGGGCGGCAGCGCCTCCGGGCTGGCCTACCGGATCCTGGAATCCGGTTACCGGCTGCAGATCCCGCGCATGTTCGCGGCGTTGCTCCTGATCTCGCTTACCGGCATCGCGATCTTCTTCGCCACCAGCACGATCGGCTATCTGGCGCTCCGCCATTGGCACGAAAGCGCGGTCAAGCGCGAGAATTAGCTCTGTTATAGATTTGTAGGGTTGCGCAAAGCGCCGCGGCAGCGGCGCGTGCGCACGCATCGCTTCGCAATGCCTTGCACACCCTGCAGGCGATCACCCTGCGATGATCTCCTCGCGATGCACAGCGCGGCAATCCATCTCGTATTCGAGGCCTTGGACCGGCGGACGGCAGAAATGCCAGCTGAGGCCGGCGCGCGCGGCGCCGCGTCGCACGATCTCGTCGGCCAGGAACGGGTGGAGGTCGTAGACCGTATAGACCTGCGTCGCGGTCGTGTCGGACCAGCCGAAGCCGAAGCGGCCGAGCCGGCGCTCCATCTCGTCGAGCACGTAGCGCGCCTTCTCGCGCATGGCGTCGGCACCGGTCTCGCCATGGCGGACGGTGCGCTCGGCGTAGCTGCCGGTCCCTTCCCGTGCTTCGCCGCTGCCGGCGATCACGAACGAGGGCGCCGCATCGGCGGCCGCGACCGTGAACGAGAACGCGTGGAACGAGGGCTCGGGCGGCGGATCGACCTCGGGACAGACGTTCGAACGCGCGACCGGGTTAACCTTGCCGTCGTAGATCCCCCACTTCTTGAGCGTCACCACGTAGACCTCGTTGAACGCGCGAAAGCCCGCGTCGCTGAACGGCGCCGGCGAGCGCAACTCGCAGGCGCAGAACGCGGTCGGCGGCCGGCCGGCGTCGCGCATGACGCGCTCGATCCGCTCGAACCCTTGCGCCAGCGGCACCGGCTGCTGGAACCTGACCCGGCGGATTGCGAAGCCGGGCAGGGCGGCGACGCCGCCCGAGTACTGGAACACGGCCGGGATGAATCGGTAGCCGCCGGGGGTGAAATCGGCTGTGGTCATGACGCGCGCACCGGTGGGGTGGTTGTCTCCGCAGACGATGGCCGCAACGGCTGCGGCGCCGCCGGCGCCGCGCGCTTCTGCCACCACTCGATCGCGGTGCCGAGAATTCCCTTCGGCATGTAGATGATGAACAGCACCAGCAGCAGCCCGTAGAGCGCGGTGTCGAGCGCGAGCGCCGCCGAGCCGAGCCAGGCCTTTAACAAGGCCGAGCTCTGGATCGCGACCCTGAGGCCTTCCGACAGCAGCTGGGTGAAGACCGCGCCGACCGTCGGACCGAGCAGCACCCACATGCCGCCGGCGATCACCGCAAAGACGATGTTGAGCGAAACGCCGAGGCCGGCGATGGTGTCGGGCCCGATATACATCTGGTACTGGCCATAGACGGCGCCGCCGGCCGCGCACATGGCGGCGGAGATCGCGGTCACCTTCAGCTTTTCCCGCGTCACGTCGATCCCGACCGAGGCGGCGGCATCTTCGTCCTGGCTGGCGGCATCGAGCGCGTAGCGGTCCATGCTGCGGTCGACCCAGCGCCAGATCGCGAGCCCGACCAGCCAGAGCGCCAGCGCCACGTAATACGAGAGCATGCGGTCGGGCTCGAACTGCATGGCGTAGAGCGAAATCCCATCGCCATAGCGCGCGGGTTGGGTGCCGAGCGAGCCGCCGGTGTAGTCGCGCAGGCCGACGATGCACAGCCGCACGAACTCGGTGAGCGCCAGCGTCAGCAGCGCGAAATAGTGGCCGGTGATGCGCAGCCGGAAGCACGGATAGCCGACCAGGAGCGCCACCGCGACCGCGAGCGCGACGCCGGCCGGGATGCCGAGCCAGGGGGTGAGGCCGGCGAAATTCCACAGCAGCACGACCGTATAGGCGCCGATGCCGGTGAAGGCGCCGTGGCCGAGCGAGGTCAGCCCGAACCGGCCCATCAGCGACCAGCCGGTGTAGATGAACGACCACAGCAGGATCTGCACCAGCAGGTGGAGGTAGTACTTCTCCGACAACGGAAACAGGGCGCGGACCGCAAGCGGCAGCGCCAGCAGGAGCATGAGGCCGATGATGGCGCCGCGCGCTACGCGCATCATGACTTCGTCCCCAACAGGCCTTGCGGCCGGATGAAGATGACCACCATGAAGAACAGGAACGCGATCGCGTAGCCCCACTCGGTCGCCACGCATGAGCCGCCGATGGCGATGAACTGGCTGATGATGAAGGCGGCGATGAAGCCGCCGATCATGTTGCCGAGGCCGCCGAGCACGCAGATCATGAAGATCAGCGGCCCGAACTGCAGGCCGATCTGCGGATAGATGTCGTACTGCAGCACCATCAGCGCGGCGGCGAGCCCGGCGAGCCCGCCCCCGATCGCCGAGGTGACGAGATAGATCTTGCGGCTGTCGACGCCCATCAGCGGCATGATCTGGCGATCCTGCGCGATGGCGCGGATGGCGGTGCCGAGGAAGGTGCGGGAGAGGAACAGCCACAGCGCCAGCATGCCGGCAAGCGCGATCGCGAAGGTGATGATCCGCGACCAGGCGAACGACATGTCGGCGAACCCGACCGAGCCGAGCCGAATGCCGAGATTCTTGAAGTCGATCCCGAACGCCATGGTGGCGGCCGCCTGCAGGAAGAACAGCACGCCGCCGGTCACCAGCAGCTGGTTGATCGGGGCCGAATCGAGCACCGGCCGGATCACGAGGTGATGGAGGATGGCGCCGGCGATGGCGATCAGCACGATGCCGATCAACGCCGCGACGATGAAGGGCATCCCGCCCTTGTAGGCGTAGTGGATGCCGTACATGCCGACCATCACCAGCTCGGCATAGCAGATCCACACCACGTCGATGACGCCGAACACCAGGTTGAGCCCGAGTGCGAGCAGCGCCAAGAGGCCGGCGAGCAGCAGCCCGTTGATGATGGCTTCAAGGAAGAAGATGTCGAGGTGGCAGTCCATCCCTAGGTCCTCATGGTGAGGAGCGTCGCGCAGCGACGCGTCTCGAACCATGAGGCCCGTCAGTGCCTGTGGCCATCCTTCGTGACGCGGCCTTCGGCGGCTCCTCAGGATGAGGGGGAGGGAAGCGCCTTGTTCCAGCCCTCACCCTGAGGAGCGTCGCGCAGCGACGCGTCTCGAAGGGTCCTTCGGACCGCTCCTCAGGATGAGGCTGAGTGCGTCGCAGAGAGTGGGTCATCTACAGCCCCATATACGCCTTGCGGATCTCGTCGCTGGCGGCGAGCTCGGCCGCGGTGCCGCTCGCTTTCACGCGGCCGACCTCGAGCAGGTAGGCCCGGTCGACGATCTTGAGCACCTGGCTGACATTCTGCTCGACGATCAGCACCGTGTAGCCTTCCGACCGGATGCGCCGCACCAGCTCGAACACCTGGGCGACGATCACCGGAGCAAGCCCCATCGACGGCTCGTCCAGCAGCACCAGCTTCGGGCCGCTCATCAGCGCGCGCGCGATCGCGCACATCTGCTGCTCGCCGCCCGACAGCGTACCTGCCAGCTGCGTGCGGCGCTCCTTGAGGCGCGGGAACAGGCCGTAGGCATAGGCGAGGCGCTCGGCGAATTTCTCGCGCGCGGCCGGGATGAACGCGCCCATCTTCAGGTTGCTCTCGACCGAGAGCCGCGGGAACAGCCGGCGGCTTTCCGGAACGTGGGCGATGCCGGCCTCGACGATCCGGTGCGGCGCGATGGTGCGCAGCGACACGCCTTCCATCGTCATCTCGCCGCCCGCAGCCGGCAGCAGGCCGGAGATGACGCGCAACAGCGTCGTCTTGCCGGCGCCGTTCGAGCCGATGACGGCAACCGCCTCGCCGGCGCGCACCGTCATCGAGACGTCGAACAGCGCCTGGAAGGCGCCATAGCCGGCATCGACGTTGTTGAGCTCGAGCATCGATCCGGCCTAGGCATTGCACCCTCTGTCATGCCCGGCCTTGTGCCGGGCATCCACGTCTTGCTTCCTCGCTCGCGGACAGAAAGACGTGGATGGCCGGGACAAGCCCGGCCATGACGGGTAGAGAATGAGTGTGGTCTGCAACCAAATCATGCGGCCGCCTCGGTGCCGAGATAGACCTCGATCACGCGCGCATTCGACTGCGCGGCCTTCGGCGGTCCGGCGAAGATCACCTCGCCGTGGTCGAGCACCACCACGCGGTCGACCACGCGCATGAGCACGCCCATGATGTGCTCGACCCAGACGATGGTGATGCCCTTCTCGCGCCGGATCCGCTGCAGCATGTCGGCGGCCTGATCCATTTCGGCGTGGTCGAGCCCGTTGAGGCTTTCGTCCGCCAGCAACAGGCGCGGCTGGGTGGCGAGCGCGCGCGCGAGCTCGAGCTTCTTGAGCGCGGCCGCCCCGAGGCCATCGGTGCTGCTGCGGGCATCGGCCGGCAGGCCGACCAGGTGCAGCGCCTCTTCGGCGAGACGCCAGCATTCGCTGCGCGTCACCCCGCGGTCCTGGCCGAAATAGGCCGACAGCGCGACGTTCTCGATCAGCGTGAGGTTGCGGAACGGGCGCGGAATCTGAAATGTGCGCCCGATGCCGCGATGACAGATGCGGTTGGCCGACAGCCCGGCGATCTCGCTGCCCTCGAACTGGATGCTGCCCGCCGTCGGCGCATAGAGCCCGGCGATGCAGTTGAAGATCGTGCTTTTGCCGGACCCGTTGGGGCCGATCAGCCCCAGGATCTCGCCTTCGTGCACCTCGAACGAGACGTTGTCGACCGCCCGCAGCGCGTCGAACAGCTTGGTCAGGCCGTTTACGCCGAGCATCGCCATGCTACCTCTCCCCGCAAGCGGGGAGAGGGTAAGGCGGCGGCACCGCTTCGATCACGCGGATCAACGCGCGTAGGCGTGGCCTTTGGGCAGCGGCAGCACCGGGTCGACGGTCTTGATCGCGCCCGGCCAGGCGATCTTGGTCTCGCCCTTGACGTATTGCATCACCACCGGCGAGGAGCGCTCGTTCTGGCCTGCCATCTTGTGGCCGGGCGGGTTGAACTTGACGCCGTAGCCCTGGATCGTGCCGCCGTCCGGAATGTCGGTCTCGAGCGCGGCCTTCTTGAGCGCCTCGGGATCAAAGCCGCCATGCTTCTTGATCGCGCGCGGCAGCACGTCGGTGAGGAAGATCCAGGCCTGGTTGAAGCCCATCGAGACGTGCGGCGGCACTTCCTGCGCGCCCGTCTCGGCCTTGTAGCGCTTGACCATCTCGGCGGTGAGCTCGCCAAGGCCGGGCTTGAGCGTCTTGGCGTCGAGCAGCTGCGCCGCCACCGGGTCGACGTTGTAGAACAGGTCGACGTCGTCCTTGAAGGTCTCGATCAGCTTGTCGATCTGGCCGTAGCCGGCACCGTGGCCAATCAGCGCGGCGAACTTCAGTCCCGCCTCCTTGGATTGGCGCAGGAACAGCGTGATGTCGGGGTTGTAGCCGGTGTGCAGGATGATGTCGGGCTGCGCGCGGCGCAGCTTGGTGACCAGGGCCGAGAGATCGGTCGCGGTCGCCGCATAGCCCTCCTTGTGCACGACCTGGATGCCGAGCTCCTTGCACTTGGCCTCGTTGCCCATCGCGACCCCGACCCCGTAAGGGCCGTCCTCGTGGATGATCGCGACCTTGATGTCCTTGGCCTCCTTGCCGAGCTTGGCCTTGGCGTTCTCGGCGATGAACGAGCAGGACGCTTCGCCGAACTGATCGGAATGGACCTGCGGCCGGAACACGTATTGCAGGTTCTTGTCCTTGAACACCGCCGAGGCGACACAGACGTTGGCCCACATGAACTTCTTGGCGGCGTCGACCTTGGCGGCCATCGGCACGCAGTGCGCGCTCGAATAGACCCCCATGAGCACGTCCACCTTGGTGTCGTTGAGCAGCCGTTCGGCCTCGTTGATCGCGACGTCGACCTTGGACTGAGCGTCGGCATAGGTCGGCACGATCTTGTGGCCCTCGACGCCGCCCTTCTCGTTGACCATGTCGATGGCGAGCTTGTTGCCGATGGCGGCCGCCTTCGATCCGCCGCCCGCGAACGGGCCGGTATAGTCATAGATCACGCCGATCTTGATGTCCGCATGCGCCGCGGTGGCGGCGAGCAGCACGCCGCAGCCGACCGCGGCCAACCCTGCTTTCCACTGATGCATCGTCTCCTCCCGTCAGGCTGCGATCGCGCTGCCTGTTGTCGTTGAGCCAAAGCGAGTTTGTGAAAGGCGGCAAACCCTTGTCAATGGGGCGCCCGTGATTGCGAGGAGCGTCAGCGACGAAAGCAATCGAGAAATGGCACTGCGGCGCGGATTGCTTCGCTTCGCTCGGGACCGCTCCTCAGGATGAGGGCCGAGGGCGCGGCTTGCTGCAGCCCTCACCCTGAGGAGCGTCGCGCAGCGACGCGTCTCGAAGGGTCCTTTGGACCGCTCCTCAGGATCAGGATTGCCCAAGTTTCATCCAGGTGGATCGGCCGGTGTGCAGCTCGCGATGACGGGCGGGGCGCGCCGCCTCAGCGCACCTTGCCGCGGGCCGCCACCGGCCATACGACCTCGACCTTGCCGCCGCGCACGCCGTAGACCTCGTCCACCGTATTGGTGACGACGCAGCAGTGGTTGGGGATGACGCTGACCACCTCGCCCACCTTCGGCTTGCGGGCGCACGCGGCGAGATCGACGTTGCCGTGCTCCTCCGAGAATCCGACGATCGGCGCGTCCGGATATTCCACGATGCGGCCGTAGCCCTTGGCGTAATACTGGTCGTGGGTGAGCACCTTGGAGCCGGCGTCGAGGATGGCGCGGTCGTCGGTCGGGCGGCTCACCACGGTCGTGCGCACCTTCATGGCGCAGTCGTCCCAGGTCACCGCACCGGTCGTCACCTGCATGACGTCGTTGTAGATGTAGGTGCCGGCGCGGTACTCGGTCAGCATCGGGAACTCGCCGACGGTTCCGATCGACGGCGAGCCGCCGCCGGAGACGACCGGCACCGCGATGCCGGCGCCCTTGAGCAGCTGCAAGGCGCGCTCGAGATACTGGCGGGTCTCCGGCTTGGCGGTCGGGAACGTCATCAGCCCTTCGAACTGCATGCGCGGCATCCGCATCACCTCGCGCGCGAGGTCAAGCGCGGCCTGCGGGGTCTGCACCCCGTTGCGGCCGTAGCCGGTGTCGCACTCGATCAGGAAACGGATGTCGACATCGTGGCGCACGCCGGCCTCGGAGAGGCCGCGCGCCACCGTCTCGTTGTCGAGCACGACGGCCATGCGCCTGAGGCGCTTGATCAGGTTGGCGAGGCGCTCGGTCTTGGCCTCGCCCAGCACGTTGTAGGTCAACAGGATGTCGTCGGCGGCGCCGGCATCGGCAAAAACCTCGACCTCGCCCAGCTTCTGGCAGGTGATGCCGACCGCGCCTGCCTCCATCTGCAGCTTGGCAAGTGCCGGTATCTTGTGGGTCTTGATGTGCGGGCGGTTTGCGACTCCGTGGCTCGCGAGCAAGTCCTGGGCGCGCCGGATATTGGCTTCGACGATGTCGAGGTCGACGGTGACGGCGGGGGTGTCGAGTTCGCTGACGAGAGTCATTGTCCCTCCTGCTGCTGTCCTTCCCGTCATGCCCGGGCTTGCCCGGCACGAGGCCGGGCATGACGAGGAGGGATCCTCCAGGCTAGTACGCGCTCATGCCGCCGTCGACGGTCAGGATGCTGCCGGTGGCGAAACGGCTCTCGTCGCTCGCCAGGAACAGAATGCCGGCGGCGATCTCTTCCGGCGTGCCGAGCCGGTTGACGAGCTGGCGCGCCTCCAAGGCTTTGCGCGAATCCGCCGGGTTGGTGCTTTTCTTCATGATCTCGTCGAAATACGGGGTGTCGATCGTGCCGGGCGCGATCGCGTTGCAGCGGATATTGTCGGCGACGTGGTCGATCGCGATCGCGCGGGTGAGCGCCGCGACCGCGCCTTTCGAGGCGACGTAGGCGGCGCGGTTGCGCACGCCGATCGCGGCCACCACCGAGGCGGTGTTGATGATCGCGCCGCCCCCTTGCGCCCGCATCACCGGGATCGCGTGCTTGGCGCCGAGAAAGACGCCGCGCACGTTGACGCTCATCAGGTCTTCCCACGCCTGCTCGTCGATGTCGACGACGGTGCCGGCAATGCCGTAACCGGCATTGCTGACCAGGACGTCGAGCCGGCCGAACGCCTTTACGGTTTCGTCGACCATGCGCTTGCAGTCGGCGGACTTCGACACGTCGATCGAAAGTGCGATCGCCTGCCCGCCGTTCTTGCCGCACTCGGCCGCCACCGCTTCGGCCGCCGCCTGGCGCTTGTCGGCGACCGTCACCTTGGCGCCCTCGGCGGCAAACAGCAGGCAGGTCGCCCGCCCGATGCCGGAGCCGCCGCCGGTGACGATGCAGACCTTGTCCTTGAGGCGCATCTCTCCCTCGCTAGTCCTTGTCCCTGACCCAGCGCATAACGTGACGCGCGACCGCGACCAGCTCGCCGTTCTGGTTGACGACCTTGATGTCGGAGAGCGACTGCCGCTTGACCGGGTCGATCTCCGCCACCGTATAGGTGAGCGTCACGGTATCGCCGATGAACACTCCGCCCAGGAAGCGCACCTTGTCGTAGCCGAGCGACACCGGGGTCTCGTTGCCGGATGCGCCCGCGCACTTGTCGATCAACATGGTCGAGCACGTCGACATGTAGCCGACCAGCAGCGCACCGTGGGCGATGCGATGACCGTATTTCGACCGCGCCATGTACTGCTCGTTGACGTGGTTGGCCGCGAAGTCGCCGGTGATCCCGGCGAACATGTAGATGTCGCTCTCGCCGACGGTCTTGGCGAAGCTGACGGTGTCGCCGGGGCTGACGTAGAAGGCGCTCATGGTAGACGCATTCCCGAGTTGCTCATGAACGTTGAGCCAAGCGCACGACGCCTTCGCTCGCAAGAGCCTGAATGTCGGCCGGCGCGAAGCCCAGCTCGCCGAGCACCTCCGCGGTCTGCGCGCCGAGCGGCTGCGGCGGCAAGGTGACCCCGGCGGCCGCGCCATCGTAGCGCACGGGGTGATTGACGACCGTGATCGGCGCTCCCGTCGTGCCGGCACCGGGCACGGTCACCAGCGCCTGCATGTGGCGGACCTGCGGGTCGGCGACGATCGCCGGGTAGTCCTGCACGCGCGCGTGCCACACCTTCGCGGGTTCCATCCGCGCGATCCATTCGGCCGTGGTCCGGCCTTGCAATGCGCCGGCGATGAGCGCGCTGATCTCGTCCTGCTGCTTGAACGCATCCTTGTCCGAGTAGGCGGCGAGCCGCGGCTCGCCGATGACCTCGGAAAGCTGCGCCAGCGGACACAGCGAGACCGCCATATGGCCATCCTGGGTGGCGTAGACCCCATAGGGCGCGGCGTAATGCCATCCGGCGACGTGGCGGTGCGCGCTGATCGCCGCGGGCTTGTGCGGCGCGTTGAGCCAGGCGACCAGCGACTCCGCCTGCAGGTCGAGGGTCGCCTGCATCAGGTTGGCGTCGACGCGGCAGCCCTGGCCGGTGCGCGCGCGCCGCACCAGCGCGGCCAGGATGCCGACCGCGAACAGCGCCGCGCCGTGGTGGTCGATCGCTGAGACGCCGACCGGGCGCGGGCCGGCGTCGGGATGCCCGGTGATCGCCATCAGGCCGAACAGCGCCTGCGACAGCAGATCCTGTCCGGGCCGCTCCGCGTACGGGCCGTCGGGGCCGTAGCCGGAGGCGGAGGCGTAGATCAGCGCGGGCTTGCGCGCCTTGAGCGCCTCGTAGCCGAAGCCGAGCTTGTCCATCACGCCGGGACGGAAGTTCTCCGCCACGACGTCGGCAGTGTCGACGAGCTTGAGCGCGATCTCGCGCCCCTTCGCGCTCTTGAGGTCGAGCGCGATGTTGCGCTTGTTGCGGTTGGCGCAGAGGTGAAGCGCGCTCTGCCCGTCGTGCCAGACGTCGCCGCCGCTCCAGTGGCGCTGCCACGCGCCCTCGGTCGCCTCGATCGCGATCACGTCGGCGCCGAGGTCTCCGAGCGTCTGAATGCCCATCGGGCCCAGCAGGAAATGGTTGAAGCTGACGACGCGGACGCCCTGCAACAGGTCGAGCATCAGTCCCTCTCGCCGCTGGCGGGGAGAGGGCGGCGAGTGGTTCGCCGAGCCTGACGATGCGTCATTCGGCGGCAACCGCGAGCGCGCCGTCGGGCTGGATGCCGGCCTCCTCGAGCGCCTGCTTCAACCGGGCGATCTCGTCCTCGGGCAGCTTCATCAGCGGCGGGCGGACCACGGCGCGCTTCATACGGCCGAGCAGGACCAGGCATTCCTTCATGCGGTTGTGCATGTCGAGGAACGGCGGCGCATAGAACGCCTGCTGCACCGGATACAGCCGGTCATTGATCGCTTGTGCGCGGGCCAGATCCTTGGCCTTCACCGCCTCGAACAATGCGACCTGCAGGTCGGCCACCACGCTGCCGGCGCCCGAGAGCAGGCCGCCCGCACCCATGGTCAGCGAAGCCATCAGCCAGGCGCTGTGGGTGGTGAGCAGCGTCACCGGCCGCGGCCGCGCCTGCAGGGTGCGGATGTGGCGCTCGTGCAGGATCGGATCGGCGCACCAGTCCTTGACGGCGCGGATCGTGGGCACTTCATCGACCAGGCGCATCAGCGTGTCGAACGGATAGCCGAGCCCGATCGAGGCCGGATACTGGAACAGGATGATCGGCAGGTCGGTCGCGTCGGCGATGTGCTTGAAATGCGTAACCGCCATCTCGGGCCGCAGCTGGCCGCCCCAGCCCATGCTGTTGGGCGGGAACACCAGCAGCGCGGAGACGCCCTCGGCCGCCGCCATCCGGGCGATGCGCGCGGCCTCGAGGCTGCCGTCGACATAGACGCCCGCGACCAGCGGCAGCCGGTCGCCGACTTCCGCCAGCGAGAAGCCGATGACCCGCTTTTGTTCGTCGAAGTTGAGCGCGTGCACCTCGTTGGAATGGGCATTGACTGTGATGGCCGAGATCCCGCGGGTCGCCGCCACATGGCTCAAATGCCGGCGCGTCTCCGCCTCGTCGATCGAGAAATCCTCGTGAAACGCGAGCAGCGTCGCCGGAATGACGCCGGCCGGCTCGAAATTGCGAAAGCGTCCCATATTGTTGCTCCCGTGGGGCTGATTGCCGAGCAAATTAGCTTGCAGATTTCCGCCTGTCACCCCGGCCGAGCGCTCGCTTCGCTCGCCTGGCCGGGATGACACCCCAGGGAGCCAATCAGTTAGCTTCATGAACGAAAGTGCACGCGCAATGACGGGTCCGCGCTAGCGGTGCTTGAAGCGTGGCGGCTGCTTGGCGAAGAACGCCCGCACGCCCTCGGCGCAATCCTCGCTCGTGAATACCCGCTCGCTCAAGCGCAGCGAGGCTTCGACCGCGGCGTCCTCGGCGACGTCGAAGGCGGCATCGACCGATTGCTTGCACGCCTCCAGCGCCACGCTTGGCTGCGCGGCGAGCGTGTGGGCCATCCCGCGCGCGACCTCAAGGGCCTGGCCCTTGGGCACGACGCGGTTGACCAGCCCCCAGGCGAGCGCGGTCTCGACCGGCAGCGGCTCGCCGAAGAACATCATTTCCTTGGCGCGCCCTTCGCCGATGCGGCGGGTCACCCGAATGGTGCCGCCGCTGCCGGGGAACACGCCCAGCTTGATCTCCGGCAGCGCGACCATGTTGCCCGCCTCCGCCACGATCAGATCGCAGCACACCGCGAGCTCGAGCCCGCCGCCGAACGCCAGGCCATTGAGTGCCGCGATGGTCGGCTTGGGAAAATCGTCGACGCGGCTCCAGGTCTCGTTCTCGAGCGCGAGCTTCTTCGGCACCACGACGCCTGCCGCCATCATCTGCGGGAATTCCTTGATGTCGGAGCCGGCGCAGAACGCCTTCTCCCCCGACCCGGTCAGCACCATGACGCGAACGCTAGGATCGAAGGCGAGCCTCGACACCAGCGCGTTGAGCTCGCGCGTCATCTCGAGGGTGACGAGGTTGAGCGGAGGGTTGTCGAGGGTGACGACGGCGACCCCGTCCTCGATCCCGCAGAGTACGGATGAATTCGTCATGGTCCGGTGCTCGCATTGGAGACGGCGGCTTGACTCGGGGGCAAGGCCACGCCGATCATGTCATATGATGACTTGAGTGTCTGGCCAACGATCGGCGCGGCATGGGAGGAAACATGGGACGGCAATTCGCAATGGGCCTGGCGGCGGCGGCCGCCGCGCTGCTGCTGTTCGGGGGTGACGCCTCGGCGCAGCGGAAATTCACCTTCGGCTACGACCAGCCGCGCTCGACGGCCTATGGCATCGCGGCCGACATCTTCGACGCCAAGCTCAAGGAGCTGAGCGGCGGCAAGCTTAGCATCGATCAGTTTCCCGGCGCGCAGCTCGGCCAGGAACCGGTGATGCTGCAGAAGATGCGCTCCGGCGACATCGATTTCATCATCACTTCCACCGCCAATGCCTCGACGCTGGCGCCGCAGGCCGGGGTGTTCTCGCTGCACTTCATCTTCCGCGACGAGAAGCACCTTGCGAATGTCCTTGCCGACAAGACCGTCTCCAGCGCGTTCCGCGACATGATCAAGGATTCGGTCCAGGGCGGGCAGGTGCTCGGCCTGCTCACCATGGGTTTCCGCAACATCTACAGCAAGAAGGAGATCAAGTCGCTCGACGACGTCAAGGGCATGAAGATCCGCGTGCAGGCTACCAAGACCGAGGACACGCATTTCCCGGCCTACGGCACGCAAACCGTGCACATGCCGTTCGGGGAGGTCTACACTTCGTTGCAGACCGGCGTGGTGAACGCCGCCGAAAACGGCATCAACGTCTACCTGGCGAACAAGCACTACGAGGTGGCGCCGGTCCTCTCGATTACCGAGCACGAGGCCAACAACAACTGCATGTGGGTGAGCGAAAAGACCTGGAACAGCCTGAGCGATCAGGAGAAGCAGTGGGTGCAGGCGGCGGCCGACGAGGTCAGCAAGCAGGAGCCCGGGAGAGCCCTGCAGCTGGAGAAGGATTCGGCCGAGCGGCTGAAGAAGATGGGCGTCAAGGTCGTGGACGGGGTCGACAAGTCCGGCTTCGTGAAGGCGGCGCAGCCGATCCAGGACCAGCTTGCGAAGGAGCTCGGGCCGCACGCGGTGAAAATTCTCGAGCTGGTGCGCAATGTGAAGTAGCTCCACGACACAGTTAGGCAATCTCCGGGCGATGGCGCGCCAGCGCCGTCGCCCGCACTTTGCCTGCGAGGGGTAGCCTTGAAGCTTTCGCTGGTGATCGATCGTCACCGCCATCTGAAATGGAGGGCGCTCGACCCGCTCGAGCACCTGCTGATGATGCTTTGTGGCGTGTGCATCAGCGGGTTCACGCTTTCGGTGTTTCTCGATGTCGTGACCCGCGAGCTCGGCTCGGCGTGGCTGTGGCTGCAGTTGGCGACGACGGGCTTTTTCGGCTGGGGCGTGTTCATCGGTATGGCTGCGGCGACACGCCGGATCGACCATCTCAACCTGGTCGAGATCACCAAACGCATGCGCGGCCCCAAGCGGACCTTCCTCGAAGTCACCAACCGCCTAATCATCCTGCTGGTCGGGCTGGCCATGGCCGTCTTCGGTTTCCAGAATTTCTTGCACGACATGGGCAGTTTCCGTGCGCCATCGTTGATCCCGCTTGCGACCTATACCGCCAGCGTGCCGATCGCCGGCGTGCTGGTCGTGCTGTTTTCGATTGAACAGATCATCAACGGCTGGCGCCACGGCTTCGAAGGCCCCGAGGACGCCGACGATTTCGCCGGGATCACGAAATGACCAACGGCATGATCCTGTTGTTGATGACGGCCCTGTTCCTGGGCTTTGGCTATATGGGCGTGCCGGTCGCCTTCGCGCTGATGGCCGGCGTCCTGGTCGCGTGCATGCTGACGCCGATCAGCATGCAGTCGATGATCGGGCAGATGTTCCACGGCATCGATTCCGAGATTCTGCTGGCGGTGCCGTTCTTCCTGCTGGTCGGCGAGCTGATGACGTCGGCGGACGTGACCAACCGCATGATCCGCCTGGCGCAAACCATGGTCGGGCACTTGCGCGGCGGCCTGGCGCAGGTCGTCACCCTGTTTAGCATGTTCTTTGCCGGCGTCTCTGGCTCGTCGACGGCGGATGTCGCGGTGCTGAGCCGCACGGTGGCGCCGGAAATGACCAGGGAGGGCTACGACCGCGCCTTCACGTCGGCGATCATCGCCTGCGCGTCGACCATGGCGAACCTCATTCCACCGAGCATCATGGCGGTAGTCTACGGCGCCACCGGCAATGTCTCGATCGGGGGTCTGTTCCTGGCCGGCATCGTGCCCGGCGTCCTGATCGGCATCGGACTGATGATCTACTCGCACTTCTTCGGGCCGGTCGGAATCCGGAAGCCGCGCGCCTCGCTCTGCGACTTTGCCGCCGCGGCGCGCGCGTCCGCGCTGCCGTTGATGATTCCCCTGATCATCCTGGGCGGCATCCTGACCGGATGGTTCACGCCGACCGAGGCCGGAATGGTCGCGTCGGTCTACATCCTCGTCGTCCTCATTCCGCTGCTTGCCCGCAAGCACATCCGCAACCTGCCCCGCGATTTCGTGTACACCGGGTTGCTCTATTCGATTCCCCTGGCCCTGGTGGCGGCCGCCTCCGCGTTCGGCTGGATGCTGGCCTACCTGCGCGGGCCCGACATCGTCTCCGGCTGGATCGAGGTGCTGGCAGGGCATGACGGCCGCATCATCATGCTGCTGCTGGTGCTGCTGTTCATCGTGATCGGCGACTTCATGGACGCCGTTCCGGCCATCATCATTTTCATGCCGATCGTCATCAAGCTCAACGAGCTCGGCGACATCAACCCGCTGCACATGGGCGTGGTCCTGATCACCACGCTCGTCTTCGGACTGATCACGCCGCCCTATGGGTTGTCGCTGCTGGTCGCATCGAAATTCGTCGGCGTCGCATTCACAAGGGCGATGTTCGCCTCACTGCCGATCTACGTGGTTTTCCTAGTAACCATTGCGTTCACGGCGCTGTTTCCCGACATCGTGCTCTATCTGCCGAAATTGTTCCTGCCGGAGTCGGTCGGCTGCTTCAAGAATCCCAGCGGCACGGGCTACATCTGCCCCCGGTGATCGCCGTTCACGCGCTGGCTATTTCTTCTGGTTGAAGCTCGCGTCGACCCAGCCGAACACGGTGCGGGCTTCGATCTCGGCGACGTTCGCCGGCCGCGGGAACGGCTCGGGCGCCGGCTCGCCCGGGGTCCGCGGCCGGCCGATCTCGGCGAAGAAGCGGTCGAGCCCCCCCGGCATCATGATCCACAGGAACGTCATCGGCTCCGGGTTCGGGTTGAGGAAGTGGTGCCTGCGGTTGAGGCCGATATAGACCGCCGAGCCCTTCTCGATCGGATGCTCGACGCCGTCGACGCGGGCCACGCCCTTGCCCTCCACCACGAAGATGATCTCCTCGTTGTGGGCGTGGGTGTGCTCGCGGATGAAGCAGCCGGGCGCGACCGTCTGGGTGCCGATCGAGAAGTCGTTGTCGGCACCGAGGCCGTGACGGCTGAAGATGTTGCGGACGAAGCCGTTGGCCGGCACCGGCTGCCAGAAGCTGTCGCCCTCGTCCGGGCCCATGATCTTGACGCTGGCGGTCTGGCTTTCCTGCACGCTCATGACTGACCTCTGCGCGATCTCTCGTCGTCGGCCGAGGGTAGGCGACAAGCTCGCCCGGCAGCAAGCCGGCCGGCGGCTCACGCCACCTTTTGGTGCTCGCGCAGCACCTCGAAGGCGACCCGGTGCGCCTCGTTGGCGGCGGGAATTCCGCAATAGAGCGCCACCAGCAACAATAGCTCCTGGATCTGCGCAGCCGTGCAGCCGTTCGCGACCGCGCCGTTGAGATGCACGCGCAGCTCGTTCGAGCGGCCGAGCGCCGCCATCATCGCCACCATGGCGAGGCTCTTGCTGGCCGCCGGCAACGCCTCGCGGCTCCACACGTCGCCATACGCATAGGCGTTGATGACGTGCTGCAACGGCGCGCCGAACTCGCCGAGCGCGGTCATGCGCCGTTCCACCGCCGCTTCGCCCAGCATGCGCTTGCGCAGCGCAAGCCCGCGCTCGTAGAGCTCTTGCGTATCCATTTCGGCCTCCGCTCGTTAACTCTCGGGTGCGATCTGCGGTCCAGCAAGGTCGTTTGTCCAGCCGGTCAGCCCTCCGGGCGGTTGGCGAACGCGCGCAGACGCGATAGGTCCTCGGCCCGAATGATCGCGATCTCCGTTGCCGCCGCGGCGCTGGCGACCTGGCTCTATCTGCTGTTCGGGCGCGGCGCCTTCTGGCTCGCGCGCGAGCGCGACGACTGGCAGCCGCCGCCACCCGCCGTCTGGCCGCGCGTCGCGGCGGTCGTGCCGGCGCGCAACGAGGCGGCTTCGGTCGGCGACAGCATCGGGTCGCTGGTGCGCCAGGACTATCCGGGGCCGTTGCACGTCTTCCTGGTGGACGACAACAGCGACGATGGCACCGCCGCGGTCGCGCGGGCCGCGGGCGGCAAGCATGGCAAGCACGGCCTGACCGTCGTTGCCGGCGAACCGTTGCCGGCGGGCTGGACCGGCAAGCTGTGGGCGGTCAAGCAGGGTATCGATGCGGCCGAGGCCGCGCCCGCCCGGCCTGACTATGTGCTGCTCACCGACGCCGATATCGTGCACGACCCTGATTCGGTCGGCCGCCTCGCAGCCTATGCCGAGGCCAACGGCCTGGTGCTCGCTTCGCTGATGGCGGAATTGCGCTGCACCAGCCTGGCCGAACGGGCGCATGTGCCGGCCTTCATCTTTTTCTTTCAGATGCTCTATCCATTCGGCTGGGTGAACGGCTCCGGTGCGACCGCCGCTGCCGCCGGCGGCTGCATGCTGGTGCGCGCCGACGCTCTGCGGCAGGCCGGCGGCATCGCCAGCATTCGCGACGCATTGATCGACGACTGCGCGCTGGCCGCCAGGCTGAAGGCGCACGGGCCGATCTGGCTGGGGCTCACCCATCGGGTGCGCAGCATCCGGCCGTACCCGCAGCTCAACGATCTCCGCCGCATGATCGCGCGTTCCGCCTATGCGCAGCTGCGCTACTCGCCGCTTTTGCTGGCGGGCACGGTCATCGGCATGCTGCTGACGTATCTGGTACCGCCGCTGATGACGCTTGCCGGCAGCGGGGCCGCGCGCTGGCTCGGGGTGGCCGCCTGGGCCTTGATGGCGCTTGCCTTTCAACCGACATTGCGCTTCTACCGGCTGTCCCCGCTGTGGGGGTTGGCGCTGCCGGGTATCGCGTTGCTGTACATGCTCTACACCCTCGATTCCGCTTATCAGTATGCGCGCGGGCGCGGGGGCGCCTGGAAAGGCCGCGTGCAGGCGAACGTGCCTGGCTCCTGATGCCGCGCGCCGCCGAACTGCGATCGGGCAAAGGCCACCGCGACGAGAATTTTCCGGTCGCGTCGCACCTCATTCATCCGCGTCATCGCGGCACCATCCTCGCGTTCTACAATTTCGTCCGTGTCGCCGACGACATTGCGGACCACGCCGCGCTGTCCGAGGCGGACAAGCTTGCGCTGCTCGACCAGCTGGAGGGCTCCCTGCTCGGCCGCGACGACAAGGACCGCGAAGGCGTCGTGCTGCGTGCGCGGCTGCAGGAGCGCAACCTGACACCGCGCCACGCCCAGGACCTGCTCACGGCGTTCCGCATGGACGTCACCAAGTTGCGCTATCAGGATTGGAACGACCTGATCGGCTACTGCACCTACTCGGCCATGCCGGTCGGGCGGTTCGTGCTCGACGTGCACGGCGAGAGCCGCACGACCTGGCCGGCCAACGATGCGCTGTGCGCCGCGCTGCAGATCATCAACCACCTGCAGGACTGCGGCGCCGACTATCGCAATCTCAATCGCGTGTACGTGCCGCTCGATGCGCTCGACCGCGCCGGGGCAGCGGTCGAGGCGTTCGGCGCCGCGCGCGCCACGCCGGCCTTGCGCGCCTGCCTGTGCGAGCTGGCGGCCCGCACCGAGGGCTTGCTGCGGGAAAGCGCGGCGTTCTCCGGTCAGATCAAGGACGTCCGTCTCGCCATGGAGGTGGCGGTGATCCAGAGCGCGGCCGAGCGGCTGACCGGGATGCTCAAGGCCCGCGACCCCTTGAGCGAGCCCGTCCATTTGGGTAAGGCGGGCTTTGCCGGCATCGGTCTGATCGGCCTGGCCAAAGGCGTCGTCCATCGTCTGAGGCGAAAGGGCGCCGCGTCCCCCGCCCCGCAGGATGTGTAGTCGATTTTCGTGACCGCCGCGGCCCCAACAGATGCCGGCTCGACCACGCGGGCGTCCGGCAGCTCGTTCTACAGCGCGATGCGGATACTGCCGCGCGCGCAGCGCGAGGCGATGTACGAGATCTATGCATTCTGCCGCAAGGTCGACGATATCGCCGACTCCGAGGAGCCACGCGAGCAACGGCTCGCCGATCTGAGGCGGTGGCGCGAAGACATCGACTCGCTCTATGCCGGCGCGCCGGTGCGCCGGGTCGAGGGCCTGGCATCGGCCGCGCGTCGGTTCGGGATGCGGCGCGATGACTTCCACGCGGTCATCGACGGCATGGAGATGGACGCCTGCGCCGACATTCGCGCGCCCGATTGGGCGACCCTCGACCTCTACTGCGACCGCGTGGCAAGCGCGGTCGGGCGGCTATCGGTGCGGGTGTTCGGGATGGCGGAGGAAGACGGCCGGCTGCTCGCGCATCACCTAGGGCGAGCGCTGCAGCTCACCAATATCCTGCGGGATCTCGATGAGGACGCAGACGTCGGCCGGCTCTATCTTCCGCGCGAGGCGTTGCAGGCAGCGGGAATCTCAGCCAGCGAGCCGTCCGCGGCGTTGGCGAGCCCCGCCCTCGGCGCCGCCTGCGCGCCGGTGATCGAGCGCGCCCGCATGCATTTCGCCGAAGCCGGCGCGATCATGAGGCGCAGCCCGCGCCGCACGGTCAAGGCCCCGCGCATCATGGGCGAAGTGTACCGCTCCTACCTCGACGACATGACGGCGCGCGGGTGGGCGCCGCCGCGCGCGCGGGCAAGGATCGCGCGCTCGCGCCTGATCGGGATCATCCTGCGTCACGCGTTCATCTGATGCCGCCGAGGATCCACATCATCGGAGCGGGCCTCGCCGGCCTTTCGGCGGCGGTGCGCCTCGCGCGCGCCGGCGCCCGCGTGCTCGTCCATGAGGCGACCGCGCAGGCCGGGGGCCGCTGCCGTTCCTACTACGATCAGGCGACCGGCCTGACGATCGACAACGGCAATCATCTGATTCTGTCGGGCAACCGCGCGGCTCTGGATTACGCGGAAGCGATCGGGACGAGATCCCGCCTGGTCGGCGCCGACGAGGCGGAGTTCCCCTTCATCGATCTCGCCGACGGCCGCCGCTGGACGCTGCAACTCGGCGACGCGCGGCTGCCATGGTGGGTGCTGGATGCGGGGCGGCGCGTCCCGGATACCGGCGCGCTCGACTACCTGCGCTACGCGCCGCTGCTGTGGGCGCCGGCCGGCAGGACCGTTTGCGAGCAGGTGGGTTGCGCCGGCCCGCTCTATCAACGGCTGGTCCAGCCGCTGCTGGTGGCGGCACTCAACATCCAGCCGAGCGAAGGGTCGGCGAAGCTCGCCGGCGTCATCCTGCGCGAGACCCTGGCGGCGGGCGGAGGTGCGTGCCGGCCGCTGATTGCGCGCGATGGGCTCAGCGGCGCCTTGATCGAGCCGGCAATCGAATTCATTCGGACGCGCCATGGCGCTCTGCACTTCGAGCACGAGCTGCGCAAGCTGGAATTGGTCGACGGCCGGGTCGCCGCCCTCGACTTCGGCCGCGACCGCATTGAGATGGAGCCCGGCGATGTCGTGATCTTGGCGGTTCCGCCTTGGATCGCGTCCTCGCTCCTGGGCGAGCTCGTGACGCCGAGGGAGTTCCGCGCCATCGTCAATGCGCATTTCCGGATCGAGCCGCCGCGAAACTTTCCGGCGATGATCGGCGTATTGAATGGGCTGGTGGAATGGATCTTCGCATTTCCGGGGCGGTTGGCGGTCACCATCAGCGCCGGCGATCGCCTGCTCGGCACGCCGCGGGAGGAGCTTGCGCGCATGATCTGGCGCGACGTTGCGGCGGTCGCGGCGATCGCCGATCCGCTGCCCGCGTGGCAGATCGTGCGCGAGCGGCGCGCCACGTTCGCGGCGACGCCGCACGAGGACGCGAGGCGCCCCGGACCGCGCACGGCGTGGAGCAACCTTTTTCTCGCCGGCGATTGGACGCAAACGGGGTTGCCCGCCACCATTGAAGGTGCCATCCGTTCCGGCTATCGGGCGGCGCAACTGGCCGCCGCAACGTGATGCGTGACGCAATTCATGGACGACATTGCAGTCAAGGCTCAATCATCCGGCGCCGCGGCCGATCCTGCGATCGCGGGGCTCGACCACAGCATCGGGCGCGCCACCCGGGCGCTGCTCGACCTCCAGCAGCCGGACGGACATTGGGTGTTCGAGCTCGAGGCCGACTGCACGATTCCTTCCGAATACGTGTTGCTGACCCACTATTTCGGCGAGGACGTCGATCTCGAGCTTGAGCGCAAGATCGCCGTCTACCTCCGCCGCATCCAGGGCGCGCACGGCGGCTGGGCGCTGTTCCATGCCGGCGCCTTCGACATGAGCGCCAGCGTGAAGGCCTACTTCGCGCTCAAGATGATCGGCGACTCGCCCGACGCCGAGCACATGCGCCGCGCGCGTGCGGCGATCCTGGCGCGCGGCGGAGCCGCGGCCTCGAACGTATTCACGCGCATCCTGCTTTCGCTGTTCGGGATCCTGTCGTGGCGCAGCGTGCCGGTGATGCCGGTCGAGATCATGCTGCTGCCGAAATGGTTCCCGTTCCACATCGACAAGATCTCGTATTGGGGCCGCACCGTCATCGTGCCGCTGCTGGTGCTGATGGCGCTCAAGCCGCAGGCGCGCAACCCGCGCGCCGTCCGAATCGACGAATTGTTCGTGGCGCCGCCCGCAACCGTCGGCCCGCCGCACAAGGCGCCGCACCAGAAATGGTCTTGGTTCCTGTTCTTCCGCGGCATCGACGCCGTGCTGCGCGCGGCCGAGCCGCTGTTTCCAAAGCGCCTGCGCCGGCGCGCGATCGACCGGGCGGTGGCGTGGACGACCGAGCGCCTCAACGGCGTCGACGGACTCGGCGCCATTTTCCCGGCGATGGCGAACAGCGTGATGATGTACGCCGTGCTCGACTACCCGCCCGACCACCCACATCGGTCGATCGCGCGCGCCTCGCTCGACAAGCTGCTGGTGGTCAAGGACGACGAGGCCTATTGCCAGCCGTGCATGTCCCCGGTGTGGGACACCGGATTGACCTGCCATACGCTCATGGAAGTGGGCGACGAGCAGGCGGTCGCGCAGGCCCACAAGGGCCTCGAATGGCTCGAGCCGCTGCAGGTCCTGGACGTGAAGGGCGACTGGGCACAGGCGCGGCCGAGCGTTCGACCGGGTGGGTGGGCCTTCCAGTACGCGAACGCCCACTACCCCGACCTCGATGACACCGCCGTGGTGGTCATGGCGATGGACCGGGTGCGCGTGCGGGCGGGAACGCGGCAGTTCGACGGCGCGATCGCACGCGCCCACGAATGGGTCGAAGGGCTGCAGAGCAAGGGCGGCGGCTGGGCGGCATTCGATGCCGACAACACTTACTACTACCTCAACAACATCCCGTTCGCCGACCACGGCGCCTTGCTCGATCCGCCGACCGAGGATGTGACCGCGCGCTGCGTTTCGATGCTGGCCCAGCTCGGTCACACGGCCCGGACCAGTCCCGCGATCGCCACGGCAATCGACTATCTCCGCCGCACGCAGCTGCCGGACGGAAGCTGGTATGGCCGCTGGGGCATGAACTACATCTATGGGACCTGGTCGGTTCTGTGCGCGCTCAATGCCGCGGGTGCCGATGGCGCCGGGCCGGAGATCCGCAAGGCCGTCGACTGGCTGCTCGCAATCCAGAATCCGGATGGGGGCTGGGGCGAGGACGGCACGAGCTACAAGCTGGACTATCGCGGCTATGAGCCCGCGCCCAGCACCGCCTCGCAAACCGCTTGGGCCCTGCTGGGTCTAATGGCGGCAGGCGAGGTCGAGCATTCGGCTGTGGAGCGCGGCATCAGCTATATTGCAAAAACGCAACAGCCGGACGGATTGTGGAGCGAAGAGCATTTTACCGCTACCGGATTTCCGCGTGTGTTTTATCTGCGTTATCATGGGTACCGAAAGTTCTTCCCGATTTGGGCGCTGGCGCGGTACCGGAATTTGAAGAAGGGCAACAGCCGGGCGGTTGCATTCGGCATGTAGCGGGGACTGGGGGAACGCAAGCGAATGATCGTCGTGGTCGGCCTGGCGTTTGAGGCACGCATTGCTGCGGGCCCGGGGGTCGAAGTCATATGCAGCGGTGACGGACAGGGTCTCGCGACCTCGCTTGCGCGCGCCGTCAAGGGGGGGTGCCGCGGCCTCATCAGCTTCGGCGTCGCCGGCGGGCTGGCGCCGGGTCTCAAGCCTGGGACGTGCGTGATTGGATCGGCGATTCTGTCCGAAAATCCCCCGCTGCAGACCGACAGGCATTGGTCGCAGAAGCTCCTGCGAACCCTGCCCGACGCGGTCTACGGCATGCTGGTAGGGGTGCCGGCGCCGATCGCCGATCCGGCTGCCAAGCGCGCGTTGCACGCCCGCACCGGTGCAATCGCCGTCGATATGGAGTCGCACATAGTGGCCGGTGTGGCCGCCTCGCACGACATCCCGGTGGCGGCGATTCGGGTGATCACCGACCCGGCGATGCGCGCGCTGCCGGAAGCCGCCTTGGCGGCCATGCGGCCGGACGGCACCACCGACATCACCGCGGTGATGCGGTCGCTGTTGAAAAAGCCGCGCGAGTTGCCCGCCCTGTTGCGGACCGCGCTAGACGCGCGGGCCGCGCGCGCCACCCTACTTCGCGGCCGCCAGCTGCTTGGGCCGGGCCTCGGCCTGCCGAATTTCGGATAGCTTGCGCTCGACCTGCTGCGCAAAGACGTATTGCGCCGGCCGCTGGCCATCGAGCGGAATCTCTCGCGCCAACGCGCCTTCGGTCTTGACGCCGGCGAGCGCGACCTTGAGCGCCTGCAGCGGGTGGGCGAAGGTGGCCGCCGCCGCCGTCGGCTCGTAGCCGCAATGCGCCATGCAGTTGGCGCACTTTTCATATCGCCCGGTGCCGTAGGCGTCCCAGTCGGTCGTCTCCATCAGCTCCTTGAACGTCGCCGCATAGCCTTCGCCGAGCAGGTAGCAGGGCTTCTGCCAGCCGAAGATGTTGCGCGTCGGCATCCCCCACGGGGTGCAGTGATAGGTCTGGTTGCCAGCGAGGAAGTCGAGGAACAGCCCGGAATGCATGAACCTCCAGCCCTTGCCCTTGCCGAGCGCGAACACCTTGCGGAACAGCTCCTTGGTCTTTCGCCGCTGCAGGAAGTGCGCCTGGTCGGGGGCACGCTCATAAGCGTAGCCGGGCGAGATCGAGACGCCGACGCCGAGCTCCTTCGCGAAGTCGAGGAACGCCACAATGTCTTCGGCGGCATGGCCGTCGAAGATCGTCGCATTGACGTTGACGGCAAAGCCCTTGGCCTTGGCGGCCTTGATGGCGGACACCGCGCGATCGAACACGCCCTCCTGGCACACCGATTTGTCATGGTGCTCGCGCAGGCCGTCGAGATGCACCGAGAAGAACAGGTAGGGCGACGGTTCGAACAGGTGCAGCTTCTTCTCGAGCAGCAGCGCATTGGTGCACAACGACACGAACTTCTTGCGCGCCACGATTCCCTTGACGATCTCGCCGATCTCGCGATGGATCAGCGGCTCGCCTCCGGGTATCGCCACCATCGGCGCGCCGCATTCATCGACGGCGTCCAGGCACTCCTTCACCGAGAGGCGGCGGTTGAGGATCGGATCCGGATAGTCGATCTTGCCGCAGCCGGCGCAGGCCAGGTTGCAGCGGAACAGCGGCTCCAGCATCAGCACCAGCGGGTAACGCTCTCGCCCCCGCAGCTTCTGCTTGACGATGTAGCCGCCGATACGGATTTCCTTGAGAAACGGTATTGCCATTGTTTTTGCTTTCTACTTTTGCGTTCTACGCCTCGGCACGCGTCGCGCGCGGCGTGCGTTCGACCAGTTCGACCGGCAGCCGGAACTGGATGTGCTCCTCGCGGCCGGGCAGCGTCGAGACATCGACCGGCCCCAGGCGCCGCAACGCCGCGATCACGTCCTCGACCAGCACCTCGGGCGCCGAAGCGCCGGCCGTGATGCCGACGATCTCGGCGTCCTTGACCCAGGCCGGATCGAGTTCGCTGCCGTCGGCGATCAGGTAACTCGGCACGCCCTCTTCGGTGCCGATCTCGCGCAGCCGGTTGGAGTTCGAGCTGTTCTTGGCGCCGACCACCAGGATGACGTCGACAAGCTTGCTCAGCTCGCGCACCGCCGACTGCCGGTTCTGCGTCGCATAGCAGATATCGCGCGTCTCCGGCCCGACGATGTCGGAAAAGCGGCGGCGCAGCGCGCCGATGATGCCACGGGTGTCGTCGACGCTGAGCGTCGTCTGGGTCACATAGGCAACGGGCGTATCGGTCGGGATGCCGAGCGCGTCCACGTCGGCCTCGCTCTGAACCAGAATGACCGGTGCCGAGATCTGGCCCATGGTCCCTTCGACCTCGGGGTGGCCGGCATGACCGATCAGGATCAACGTGCGGCCCTGCGCCACATAGCGCTTGCCCTGATTGTGCACCTTGGTGACCAACGGACAAGTGGCGTTGAGCACCGGCAACCCGCGCGCTGCCGCCTCCTCCTCCACCGAGCGCGCCACGCCGTGTGCGCTGAATACGGTCACGGCATTGGGGGGCACCTCGGACAGTTCCTCGACGAAATGCGCGCCCTTCGCCTTCAGGCTTTCGACCACGTGCTTGTTGTGCACGATCTCGTGCCGCACGTAGACGGGCGGGCCGTACTTCTCCAACGCGCGCTCGACGATGTCGATCGCGCGCACCACGCCGGCGCAAAATCCTCGCGGTTGGGACAGAACGACTTTCATCATGCCTGCGCTCATCACACTAGGTCTGCACTCATCACATCCCGCTCAAAGCGGCAAAGTTTAAAGCAGGTCTTGCCGCGCCGCGCAATCTGTCGGCAGGCCAAGCCCACTTGCCGTTCTCTTGTCGCTGCAACCACTTAGGCGGACACACCGGTGCCACAAGGCAACGCGATCATGCAGTGTGGTTCGGGTGGCCATGAGGTTTTCGCACCGTTGAGCCCAGGCGGCGCCGCGGGCCTGCATTGCTCAAAAAACTAGGCAGCGGGCATGCTTGCGGGTTGTGCGTTTGCGTATTCCACCTATTTCGCTAAAAGGGTGCCCGCCGCCGTGCCGAGTCAACGCCCGAAAAACTATATGGTTCAACGAGATAGAGCAAAAAAGCCTGCTTTTTTCGCCTTGCCCTTCGCCTCAGCAGTAACAAAAAGACCGAAATGTTCAACCCGATCCTGGTCAGAATCGTAAACGCATGCACGCGCCACGCCTGGTCGGTCATCGCGGCAGCCCTGCTGGTCACGATCGTGTGCGGCGTCTACGCGATCCGAAACTTTGCCATCAATACCGACATCGAGGCCCTGATTTCCCCCGAGCTGCCCTGGCGCCAGCGCGAGATCGCTTTCGACAAGGCATTTCCCAATCGCTACGACCGCATTCTGGTCGTGGTGGACGCGCCGACCTCGGAACTCGCCAGTCAGGCCGCAAACGCGCTCATCGAGCGGCTGTCGGGCCGCCGCGAGCTGTTTCATTCCATGCGCCAACTGGGCCGCGGGGATGAGTTCTTCGCTCGCAACGGCATCTTGTTCCTCTCGGTCGAGGAGGTGCAGCGGATGGCCGAGCAGCTCGATCAGGGCTTGCCGCTGATCACGCTGTTGGCCACCGATCCAAGCCTGCGCGGACTGGCGGAATCGCTGTCGCTCGGTCTCACCGGTCTGCAGCGCGGCCAACTCCAGCTCGACAAGATGGTGTGGGCGCTGACGGTTCCGGCCGATGCGCTGGAAAGCGTTCTGGCCGGACGTCCGACCAACTTCTCCTGGCATACATACGCCAACAGCCGCGCCGCGGAACCGAGCGAGCTGCGGCGTCTGATCGAGGTCAATCCGGTCCTCGACTTCGCCGCGCTCGAGCCCGGTCGCGCGGCGTCGGACGCCATCCGCAAGGCGGCAGCCGAGCTCAATTTTGGTTCGCGGTACGGCGCACGCGTGCGGTTGACCGGCCCGGTGCCGATCGCCGACGAAGAGTTTGCAACCGTGCAGGAGGGCGCGCTCGTCAATAGCATCGGCACCGTCGTCTTCGTCCTGTTGATCCTCTGGCTGGCGCTGAAATCAGGGCGGATCATCTTGGCGGTTTTCCTCAGCCTGGTCGTTGGTCTGTCGGTTACGGCGGCGATCGGGCTATGGATGGTGAACGCGCTCACCTTGATTTCGATCGCATTCGCCGTGCTGTTCGTCGGATTGGGCGTCGACTTCGGCATTCAATTCAGCGTGCGCTACCGCGCGGAACGTTACGAGGTCAGCGATCTGCGCGCCGCGCTTGCGCGCGCAGCCGAATCGGCTGGCACGCCGCTCACGCTGGCGGCGGCGGCGGTCGCCGCCGGCTTCTTCTCCTTTCTGCCGACGGCCTATCGGGGCGTGGCCGAGCTTGGACTGATTGCCGGCGTCGGCATGTTGATCGCCTTCGTGACCAGCATCACGGTGCTGCCGGCGCTGTTGCGGGTGCTCAACCCGCCGGGCGAGAAAGAGGAACTCGGATACGGCTGGCTGGCACCCGTCGATCGCTTCCTCGAGCGGCGACGGATTCCGATCATCGTCGTGACCGCTCTGGTGGTGTTCGCCGGCCTGCCGCTCCTGTACTTCCTGCGCTTCGACTTCAATCCGCTCAATCTGCGCAGTCCGCGGGTCGAGTCGATTGCGACCTACCTGGAGCTGCGCAGCGACCCCGAAACGGGGGCGAGCGCAATTCAGATTCTGGCACCCTCGTTGGCGGAAGCCGGCGCGATCGAGGAGAAACTGTCGAAGCTGCCGCAGACCAAGCGCGTGATGAGCCTGAATGGCTTCGTCCCGCCCGATCAGGAGCGCAAGCTCGCCGCCATCAAAGAGGTCGCCGAGGGGCTCAATCCGGCATTCCAGACGGACTCGGCGCTGCCCGCGCCCACGGACGAGGAGAACGTTGCGGCGCTGAAGAAAACCGCCGACGACCTCAACAAGGCGGCGGCCGGCAAGGAGGGCCTCGGCGCGGCAGCCGCGGTGCGGCTTGCGGATCTCATCAAACGGCTCGCCAAGGCCGACCAGCCGATGCGCGACCGCGCGCAGGTCACGTTCGTCTCTCCGCTGCTCACGGCGCTCGAGGAGCTGAAGGCTTCGCTTCAAGCCCAGCCGATCACGATCGACAATCTGCCGCAGGAGCTGGTGAACGAGTGGGTCACCTCCGACGGCCGCGCCCGCGTCGAGATCTCGCCGGCCGGCGACCCCAACGACAACGAAACGCTGCGCGCCTTCGCGCGCGCTGTGCTCGCGGTCGCGCCGACGGCGACCGGCGGGCCGATCTCCATCCTGGAATCCGGCCATACGATCGTGAGGGCGTTCATCGAGGCGGGCTTCTGGGCGCTGACCTCGATCGCGATCCTGCTCTGGATCGTGTTGCGACGTTTCGGCGACGTCCTGCTCACGCTGATACCGCTTCTGCTCGCGGGCGTGGTGACGATGGAGCTGTGCGTGATCCTGGGTATGCCGCTCAACTTCGCCAACATCATCGCGCTGCCGTTGCTGCTCGGCCTCGGCGTCGCGTTCAAGATCTATTACATCATGGCGTGGCGGGCGGGGCAGACCGACCTCTTGCAGTCGAGCCTCACGCGCGCGGTGTTTTGGAGCGCGCTGACGACCGCGGTCGCCTTCGGCAGCCTGTGGCTCTCCAGCCACCCGGGAACGTCCAGCATGGGCAAGCTGCTGGCGCTCTCGCTGCTGACGACGATGTGCGCGGCGGTGCTGTTCCAGCCGGCGCTTATGGGGAAGCCGCGGAACTCATCCGACGTTTGACGTTGGCGCAGACCTCGGCCACGGTCGGCGTTGCGGGCGGGGCCACGGTCGGCGTCCCGGGCGGGGCCGCGGCCGGGGCGGCGGGCGCGGAAGCGGCCGCGGATCGCTCGCCTTGCGTCGGCGCCGGCGCCGGTGCCGGTGCGCCGGCAGCGCCGGCGGTGCGGGGCTGCGGCGGCTGGCCCGTCCGTCCCGTAGTCGGAGCGCTGGGCTTGACGCGGGTCCAATCCTGCCCGCCGCAGAAGATCAGCAGGCAGCCTTCGACCCGCAGCACGTCCGGGCTCGCAAGGCTGATATTGCCGGTATAGGTCTTGCCGTTCTCGGAATTGTAGATCTGGCCGTCCCAGCGGTTCGGCCGCGTGGCTTTCATCGCCAGCAGCACCGGCATGCCGAGCGTCGGCCGGTTTTTCTTGTTCGGGTCCGGGTTGTTGACATCCGTCCCCGGCTTCTGCTCCCAGGACACCACGCCCCAGTACTGATCGCCGCATTTCTCGATGCGGATGTTGGCGTAGCCGTCGGTGACCAGCCATTCGCCGATGGGTTCGGCCGCCAAGGCCAGTCCGGTCGAGAGAGCCAATGTCGCGAGGGCAAAACAGGTGCGTGTCATGCGCGTAACCTTCGATCCGAACCCCCCAGGCGCTGGGCATTAACCGCAATAGCTGCAGCCGGTTTCCGGCTTTATTTCGGCAACGAATGTCGTTGCCGCAGGGGACGTATTCGGCTTAGTTGAGCCGCGCACGCCTCCGGGCGGAGCCGTGGACGAGCCTATGGCCCTTGATATTGCATCACTTTTCGCCGACCGCGAGGCCGAGCGCTTCGCCATGCATACGCGTCACCTCAATGAGCAGATGGTGCGGGTGCTCAAGACCATCGGCTACGACGTGGGGTTTTGCCGCGGGCGCGGACAGTACCTCTATGACCGCGACGGGGCCGAATATCTCGACCTGCTGAGCGGATTTGGCGTCTTCGCGCTTGGGCGCAATCACCCGGCCGTGCGCGATGCACTCAAGAGCGTGCTCGAGGCGGAATTGCCCAATCTGGTGCAGATGGACGTGTCGGCGCTCGCCGGCGTGCTGGCCGAACGGCTGCTCGGACACATGCCATACCTCGATAAGGTCTTCTTCGCGAATTCGGGGGCGGAGGCGGTCGAGGCGGCAATCAAGTTCGCGCGCGCGGCAACACGGCGCACCGGCATCGTCTATTGCGAGCACGCCTTCCACGGGCTGTCTTACGGCGCGCTCTCGCTCAACGGCGATGCGATCTTCCGTGCCGGCTTCGAGCCGCTGCTGCCGGACTGCACCGGCGTTGCATTCAACGATTTGGCGGCGCTGGAGCGGGCGCTGGCGAGCCGGCAGGTCGCCGCCTTCATCGTCGAGCCGATCCAGGGCAAGGGTGTGAACCTGCCCGACGACGACTACCTGCGCGGTGCGCTCGACCTCTGCCGCCGCCATGGTACGCTCTTCGTCGCCGACGAGATCCAGACCGGCATCGGGCGTACCGGACGCTTCCTCGCCGTCGAGCATTGGGGCGTCGAGCCCGACATGGTGCTGCTGGCGAAATCGCTCTCCGGCGGTCACATCCCGGTCGGGGCGGTGCTGACGCGCAAATGGGTGTTCGACAAGGTCTTCAACCGCATGGATCGCGCGGTCGTGCATGGCTCCACTTTCGCCAAGAACGACCTCGCGATGGCGGCCGGCATCGCGTCCCTCGACGTGCTCGAGGCGGAAGGATTGGTCGAAAACGCCGCCCGCGCCGGGGAACGGCTGCTGCGCAGCCTCTCCGCCATGATCGCCCGCTACGAGCTCATGAAGGAAGTTCGCGGCAAGGGCCTGATGATCGGCGTCGAATTCGGCCCGCCACGCTCGCTGAAGCTGAAAGCCTCCTGGAACCTGCTGGAGGCGGCCAACAAGGGGCTGTTCTGCCAGCTGATCACGATTCCGCTGTTCAAGCAGCATCGGATCCTGACCCAGGTCGCCGGGCACGCCAGCCACACCGTCAAGCTGTTGCCGCCGCTCGTCCTTTCCGAGCGCGATTGCGAGTGGATCGAGCGCGCGTTCGACGCCGTGATCGCCGATAGCCACAAGGTTCCGGGCGCCGTATGGTCGCTCGGCAAGACCCTGGTGGATCACGCGATGCGGGCGCGGGCGAGCTGACCGCACGATCCGCCGCGCCGGCCGATTGCAGGGAGGATTTGGATGTACGCCCCGCCTGGTGTCAAAACGAGTGCGGACTTCCCGATTCCCGAGAGCATGAAGGCATGGGTGCTGGGCGATCCCGGCCAGCTGTCGCTCGCGGACAAGCCCGTGCCGGTGCCAGGCAAAGCCGAGGTGCTGGTGCGGATCGACGCGGTCGCGATTTGCGCGACGGATCTCGAGATCATCTATCACGGCCCGCCGGCCATGATCCAAGGCGGGTTGCCGTTCAACAAGAACTTCACTCCCGGCCACGAATACATGGGCACGGTGGTCGCGCTCGGCCCGGGGGTCGACGAATTCGCGATCGGTCAGCGGGTGACGGTGGAAATCCACGCCGGTTGCGGCCAGTGCAAGCGCTGCCGCGCCGGCATGTACACCTCATGCCACAACTACGGCCTCAACTACGGCGATGTCGACAAGGGGCACCGCGCCAACGGCTTCACCACCGACGGCGGCTTCGGCGAATACCAGGTCAACAACATCAATACCCTGATCGCGATTCCGGACGAGATGTCCGACGAGGAGGCGACGCTGGTGGTGACCGCCGGCACGGCGATGTACGGCCTCACCGAGCTCGGCGGCCTGGTGGCAGGCGAGTCGGTGGTGGTGACTGGGCCGGGGCCCATCGGCCTGCTCGGCGTCGCGGTCGCCAAGGCGCTCGGCGCGCAGCCGGTGATCCTCACCGGCACCCGCGACAACCGGCTGCAGATCGGTCGCGAGCTCGGTGCCGACCATGTCGTCAACGTCAGAAACGAGGATCCGGTGGAAGCGGTGCGCCGCCTCAATGGCGGCAAGGGCGTCGATTACGTCGTCGAATGCTCGGGTGCCCCGAACGCGATCAACGAGGCCGCGCGCATGGTCAACCGCGGCGGCAAGATCTGCCTGGCGGCGTTCCCGCACGAGCAAGTGCCGGTCGATATCGCCCACATCGTTCGCAACAATGTTTATCTTTACGGCATCCGCGGCGAGGGCAAGAGCGCGACCCACCGCGCGGAGGCGTTCATGAAGCACAAGCGTTTCGACGCGACCAAGATCCACACCCACACCTTCGCGCTCGAGGACCTTCCGACCGCCTTGCGCTACGCCAAGGATCGCGTCGAGGATGCGATCAAGGTGGTGGTGAAGGCGCGCGGCGTCCCGGCCGTGCAGCGGGAAGCGGCGGAGTAGCGGCTCCACACAAGGGAGGATTGCGGTGCGATTTCTGATGCGGTGCGCGGCCCTCGCCTGGATTGCGGCGGTGAGCGTCACGCTGGTTGCGCTCGGCGCGCAGGCGCAAGGCTATCCGTCGCGACCGATCACCGTGGTGGTGCCGTTCCCGGCCGGCGGCCCAAGCGACGTCGTGGCGCGAATCGTCACCGAGCACATGGCAAGGACTCTGGGGCAATCGCTCGTGATCGAGAATGTCGGCGGCGCCGGCGGCACCTTGGGGAGCGCGCGCGTCGCCGCGGCGCCGGCCGACGGTTACACGCTGCTGGCCGGAAGCATGGGCTCGCACGTGGCGGCGCCCGTGCTCACGCCCAACGTCAAATACGATTCGGCGCGCGACTTCGAGCCGGTCGGGTTTACGGCACACGCCCCGCCGGTCATCGTTGCGCGCAAGGATTTCCCGGCCAACGACCTGCGCGAATTCGTCGACTATCTCAAGAAGCACGGCGACGCCGTGAAGCAGGCGCACGGCGGGGTCGGGGCCTCGTCGCATATGGCCTGCCTGCTGTTCAATGCGGCCGCCGGCGTGAAGCCGACTCCCGTCGCCTATCGCGGCACTGGTCCGGCGATGAACGATCTCGTCGGCGGCCATGTCGACTTCCTCTGTGAACAGGCGGTCAGCGTGGCCGGGCAGATCGCATCCGGCGCGATCAAAGCTTATGGGGTCGCCGCCGGCGAGCGCTTGCCGTCGTTGCCGCAGGTGCCGATCGCCAAGGATGCAGGCGTCGACTATGAGATGAGCATCTGGGCCGGCATTTTCGCGCCGAAGGGGACGCCGAAAGCCGTCATCGAGCGGCTCGCGGCGGCGATCGATGCGGCGCTCGACGATCCCGCAGTCGCGAAGCGGTTGGCCGATCTCGGTGGATCGGTTCCCGCAAAGGACGAGCGCAGCCCGGCCGCGTTCGAGCGCTTCGTACAGGCCGAGATCGCGCGTTGGTCGCCGATTCTGCGGGCGGCGGGCGGCGACACAAGGTGATCTCGGCTGCGATCGAGCGGCGTCGCACAAGCATATCACGACCTTGTTGCATGCTGCAACCAAAGATATTAGGATTCTGCGTGGGCCGCCTTGCTTAAGGTTGCATTTGTGCCACCGGCTAGAACAGTTCGGCCGGGCGCGCCTCGGCGTCACCCTCGGCGGGGCGCGGCGTTTTCGTATACGAATGATGACCGTATCGGCGTCTTTAAGTTGTGACCAATGGGTAAAAACCATTGACTGGTCATTGGCATTGTCACATACCGACTTACCAGCAGCCGTGGATCGGTCGCGTCGGCGAGGAATATTGTCCAGCACGGGTCCGTGCGGTGCGGGGGCCAGCGGCGCCGTGCCAACCTAGATCAAACAGATAAGGAAAATCGGCAATGCAAAGGAATCAGCACACCCGCTCGCCAGACCCGCGCGACCGCGAAGTCGGCCAACGGATCCGCGCGCAGCGCCTGATCTGCAAGATGTCCCAGGAAGAATTGGGAGATCGCGTCGGCATCACGTTCCAGCAGATCCAGAAATACGAGAAAGGCACCAACCGGGTCGCGGCCGGAAGGCTGATCCGCATCGCGGAGATCCTGAGTGTGCCGGTGAGCTTCTTTCTCGAGGGACCGGACCACAATGCGGCCCGCTCCAACGAGCAAGTCAACTCGGCTTTGAGTTTCCTCAAGACCGCCGGCGCAGTTCGCCTGCTGCGCGCCTACAATCAGATCGGCCCGTCCGAAATTCGTCAGGCGCTGGTGGAACTGGCCGAGCAAGTCGCCAGCCGCGAGGAACGGCTGGTCACCACCAAACGGCGCCGCGCCCGGTCCGGCTAGACGGCTAGCGGGTCAGATGCGCTGACCGCCCCCGCCGACTTCTGCAAGTCGCGGGGTCGGCGAGGCGACGCGCGCTCAGCGCTCTTCACGGTCGATCGGATGCCGATCGGGCAGGACCGAGAGGGCCTGCTCGGCGAGCTTCGCTGGCCGGCATGCTCAGCCGAGAACCAAGCGCGGCAGCCACAGCGACAGCGCCGGAATGTAGGTCACCAGCATCAGCACGATCAGCATCGGGATATAGAACACCAGGATGCTCTTCGACACCGCCTCCATCGACACCTTGCCGATGGCGCAGCCGACCACCATCGTCGGACCCACCGGCGGGGTGAGCAGCCCGATCCCGAGATTGAGGATCATGATGATGCCGAAATGCACCGGGTCGATGCCGAACTGCGCGATCACCGGCATGAAGATGGGCGTGCAGATCAGCAGCATCGGCCCGAGATCCATGAACGTGCCGAGCAGCAGCAGCAGAACGTTGACGTACAGCAGGAAGGTGTACTTGTCGCTCGATATCGCCACGAAGAACGCAGTCGCCTTGGCGGGAATTTGCATGATCGCCATCATGTAACCAAAGGCGATCGAGAAGCCGATGGTGATCATCACCATGCCGACGGTGCGCACCACCCTGGCGACCAGCTGCGGCAGCTCGCTCCACTTGACGTCGCGGTAGACGAACATCGTGACGAAGAAGGCATAGACGACAGCGACCGCCGCCGACTCGGTCGGCGTGAAGATGCCGGACAGGATGCCGCCGAGAATGATCACGATCGTGATCAAGCCCCAGACCGCATCGAGTGCGATCTTGAGGGCTTGTCGCAGCGGGATGACCTCGCCCTTCGGGAAGTTCTTCCGATGGGCGATGATCAGCACCAGGATGATCAGCGACAGCCCAAGCAGGAGGGCCGGAATGATCCCGCCGATGAACAGGTGGGCGATCGAGATCGTGCCGCCGGCCGCGATCGAATAGATGATCATGTTGTGCGAGGGTGGCACGAGCAGCGGCTGCAGCGAGCCCGAGATCGTGACGTTGACGGCGAACAGGCGCGGATAGCCGTTCTTGATCATCTGCGGAATCATCACCGAGCCGATCGCCGCCGTGTCGGCGACCGAGGATCCGGAAAGGCAGCCGAACATCGTCGAAGCGACGATGTTGACCAGCGCCATGCCGCCGCGAACGAAGCCGACGAACACCTTGGCGAGATTGACCAGGCGCTCGGCCATTCCGCCGACCGCCATGATGGCGCCGGCGAGAATGAAGAACGGAATCGCCAGCAGCGAGAAATTGTCCATTCCGTCCGACGTCTTGAGCATCACCGCTTCGAGTGGAATGTCGATCCAGATCGCGGCCAGGATGGCGGCAAGTCCGAGCGCGTAGGCGACCGGCATGCCGATCAGGCAGAGGACGGTGAAGGAGCCGATGAGGATGAAAGTGTCCATGGATCGCTCAAGTCCGCAGCCGAACTATTCCGCCGTAACCGTACTGGTGGTCTCGAGCGTCGGCGCCTGGAACCACACCCCGGTCCACATCCGCTCGATCACGAACAGGACGGTGATGAGGCCGCCGATTGGAACAGGCAGGTAGGAGAAGCCGACCGAAACGGCCGGGAACTCCGCGATGCTTTGGTACCAGGTGGTTTGGACGAGCTTGATGCCCCACCACAGCATGAACAGATTGGTGATGAGCATGCAGATCTCGATCACCCATCCGAGAATCGCGCGCGGCGTGCCTTTGAGGCTCTCCGGGAGAATGCCGACCCCGATATGCAGGTACTCCCGATAGCAGACGACGGCCGACAGAAACGAAAGCCAGATCATCAGCAGCACGGCCATCGGCTCCGGCCACGAGGACGCCGAGTTGAGTACGAAACGCGTGAATACGCCCCACGGGATGATGATGGTGATGATCACCAGAGACGCGCCGGCGAAGAACAGGCAGCCGTTGTGAATGGCGTCCATCGCCCGGATGTATTGCGCTTTCATTGCTTGGCCCCCACCCCGAATACAAAGCCGGCCATTCCATCTCGGAATGGCCGGCTCCGATCAAGAAAACGACGCTACTTCACGTCCTGGATGCGTTTGATGAGCGCCGAATGCTGGGCGCCGTACTTGTCCCACACCGGCTTCACCGCGGCCTGGAACGGCGCCTTGTCCTTGATCTCGTTTACGATCGCGCCGGACTCGACCATCTTCTTGAGGGATTCCTTCTCGCGATCGTACCAGAGCTGGCGCTCCTCCTGCTGCGCCTCCTTGGCAAGCTTGGCGATCAGCTCCTGGTCTTCCTTCGAGAGGGTGTTCCAGGTGCGCTTGGAGAACACGAGGATTTCCGGAATCATGAGGTGGCCGGTCTTGGAGTAGTACTTGGCGTAGCGGTAGTGCTGGCCGCTCTCGTAGGTCGGGTAGTTGTTCTCCGCGCCGTCGACGACGCCGGTCTGCATGGCGTTGATCAGCTGGTCGAAGCCCATCGACACCCCGTTGCCGCCGAGCGAGTTCATCGTATCGACGAACACCGGATTGCCCATCATGCGGATCTTGAGGCCCTTGAGGTCCTCGACCGTCTGGATCGGCTTCCTGGAATTGTAGACGTTGCGGGTGCCGGCGTTCATCCAGCACAGGCCGATCAGGCTGGCGGTCGGGTGATCGGTGAGCTTCTTGAGCATCTCGTCGCCGATCGGGCCGTCGATCACCTTCTCCATGTGCGCGTCGTCGCGGAACATGAACGGAAGGTTGAACACGTTGAGCTCGGGCACGAGCGGTCCCATCGGGCCGACGCTGATGCGCGCGATCGCGAGCGCGCCGACTTGCGCCTGCTCGATCATCTCCTTCTCGCCGCCGAGCTGCATCGACGGGTACATCTGGATCGAGAGCCGCCCGTTGGTCGACTGCTCGAGCTTCTTGCCCATGCGCACGACGGCTTCCACCGTCGGATAGCCGAGCGGGTGCACGTCGGTGGCCTTGAGCACCAGTTTCTGCTGCGCGGTCGCCGGACCGCCGAGACCGTGCGTCAAAGCGGTTGCGGCTGCGAGCGCGCCGAGTCTTAGGACTTTTCGCCTGTTCATTTCGCTGGTTCCTCCCTGCTGATTTCGAAGTGGGTCCGGTATTGCGCACCGGTATGGCCCAAGCGCGCCGGTTGATCAACCGGCTGGCCGCATGCTAGGCATCATGTCATATGATGACCTTACCACGCCGTGCGGTGTCAAGCCCGGTAGCCAAGCCGGATCAGAGCAAGCTTTCGGTCCTCCAGTTCGCGCCGGTCCAGCGCGGGTTGACGCACGAGCTGGCATCGCGCCTGGGCGCCGACATCACCAGCGGCAAGCTCGCGCCCGGCGCGCGGCTGCCGACCGAACAGGAGATGATTGCGGCCACCGGCGTGAGCCGTACCGTGGTCAGGGAGGCCGTCGCCGCACTGCGGGCAGAGGGCCTCGTCGTCACCCGGCAGGGGGTGGGTGCATTCGTCGCCGACAACGCGCGGCGGCCGTTCCGTATCGAGCCGGACGAGGTCGGATCGATCCACGAGGTGCTGGAGGTCATGGAGTTGCGCACCGGCATCGAGATCGAGGCCGCCGGGCTTGCGGCCGAGCGCGGGTCGAGCGAAGACGTGGGCAAGATCGCCGCGGCCTACGAGGCGATCGAGCAGGCGATCGAGCGCGGTGAATCCGGCGTCGATCAGGACTTCGCCTTCCACTGCAGCATTGCGCACGCGACCGGCAATCCGAAATTCCTCCGCTTCCTGGAATATCTCGGCCGCCTCATCATTCCGCGCCAGACCATCAACCTGACCTCGGGCGGCATGAGGCGGATCGCCTACCTGAAAATCTTTCAGAAGGAGCACCGCGCCATCCTGGATGCGATCCGCGGCAAGGCGGTGGCGCCGGCGCGGGCCGCGATGCGCCGGCACCTGCACAACAGCCGCAAGCGCTACCAGAAGCTCGCGGCCAGATTGGAGCAGGCGGGGCACTGAGCGCAGGCCCAAAGCCGTGCGCGTTCGGCGCGCTCCCGTGCAAGCTGGATCCAAGACCAATCTCTCTACGCAGGGACATCGGAACCACAATGAAGACAGTGCTGATCACCGGCGCGTCGGGCGGCATCGGGTCGCGGCTGCGCCAGCTGCTCAAGGGCGTGTATCCGGCGATCCGTCTGAGCGACATCAAGTCGCCCAACGATCTCGCCGCCGACGAGACATTCGTGCCGGCGGACCTCGCCGACCTCGCCGAAGTCGAGAAAGCGGTCGCCGGCGTCGAGGGCATCGTCCATCTCGGCGGGCATTCGGTGGAGGGCGCGTGGGAGACGATCCTCAACGCCAACATCATCGGCTGCTACAACCTGTTCGAGGCCGCGCGCCGCCAGGGCGCCAAGCGGGTCGTGTTCGCGTCCTCCAACCATGCCGTCGGCTTCTATCCGCGCCGCCGCCGCATCCCGACCGATGTCACGCTGCGGCCGGACAGCCGCTACGGCGTAAGCAAGGCGTTCGGTGAGGCGCTGGGCGCGCTCTACGCTTACAAGCACGGCCTGCGGGTGACGTGCCTTCGCATCGGCAATTTTGCCGATGCGCCGGTCGACCATCGCCGCATGTCGATCTGGCTCAGTCCCGACGACCTCGCCCAGCTGGTCCGCATCGGGCTCGAGCACCCGGACATCCGGTTCGAGGTGTTCTACGGCGCCTCCGACAACGAACGTGCCTGGTGGGACAATGCCGCGGCCCATCGCTACGGCTACAAGCCGACCGGCCGCGCTGAGAGCCATCGCGACGCGGCGATGGCGGCCCAGGCCAAGCTCAAGCCCGACCCGATCGGCGACTGGTACCAGGGCGGGCCGTTCTGCAGCGACGAGTTCGACGGCGACGCCGGGCTCGCGCCGGTGTGAGTGCCGTACGCCTTCTCAACGCGCTGCGGCGCGCAGCCGCCCGATCTCGGCTTCCAGCATCGCAATGCGGTGGTCGCGATCGGCCAGCGCGGCCGCAACCTCGTCCGCTTCGAAACGTTGCGGAATATGCTGCGAGCAATTCGCGTTCCAGGCAGAAACAGTGAAAAGGATGACTTGTTCGGGGCGAGCCTGATAGCCGTCAGGCATTAGCCTGGCGATGAGCCCGCTGTCGCCTTCGACCACGCGTGCCTGTCCCCAGACCTTGATGCGCCGCCGTTGCGCATAGTCGATCAGGAACAGATGGGACCTCGGATTGTCGGCGAGGTTGCCCTGCGTGATGTACTGCCGGTTGCCGGAGAAATCCGCAAATCCGAGCGTCTGCTCGTCCAGGACGCGCAAGAAGCCCGGCGGCCCGCCGCGGTGCTGGATATAGGGCTGCCCCTCCGCATTGACGGTCGCGATGAAGATGCTCCTCTGGGCCTCGATGAACCGCGCAAGATCGGCGGTGATGCGCGTCTCCCACGAGCCTTTTTGCTCCATGCCCCGGTACGAGCGGCGTGAGCCCTTGCGGGCCTGCACGGCCTTGACCGACGGCGTGAAGGCCACGTCGCTCGAATAGGTGGCGTTCCGCATTCGCTCCTCGGAACTCGGCACGCGCGCAAGTCCCGCGCCTGCTGCCGTTATTTCTTTCGCGGATCATCCGCCGGATTGACGTAGGTGACCGACCAGGGGCCGATGCTGTGAACCTGTCCGATGGTCTCTTCGCTGGTCCAAACGAAATGGGGCGTGCGCGGCGGCATGATCGCGACGCTGCCCGCGGAGAGCGCCCGCGTTTTGGTTTTGTCGAATACCTCTCCCATGCCCATGTTCAACGTCCCCGATATCACCGTCACGTGCTCGATACCGGGATGATAATGCGGCGGGACCTGATAGTTGGCGGGAAACTTCAGCCGGAACATGATCGGCACCGCCTCGGTCAGCGGCCCTTCGAGGACGGCGATCTTCACACCGGGCAATGCCGGGAGGTCGTTCCAGGTCAGCTCAGCCGGAGACACCATCACGTGCGATCCGGCATGGGTTGCGGCGTGTTGTGCCGAGCCTTGCGAGGGCGCAAGCGCGCCGAAACCTGCGATCAATCCGACAGCGATGATGGTTCTCATGGTTTTCTCCTTCGGGTTCGCGTCCGCACGGGCGCCATGGCTTTTCGATTCCTAACCGCCCCGGGCCCGTATGAGTCGGCTGCGTGACGCGCGTGTCAGCGCGACGGAGCCGCGTCCGCGACCGCTGCCGGACGCAGCGTCTTGTCGACGACATAGCGACCGATCTTGCGCCCCATATCCTGTCCGACGCGGGTCGAGAACCGATAGTGGAAGCCGGCATAGATGCGTGCCATCGCCACCTCGTCGGCATAGGCCCAAATGTTGCTCCAGCGGTGCGTTACGCCGGGGGCGGTCGGGCTCGTCATCGTTACTTCCGGGATGTCCGCGCCGCCACACACGGCTTCAATGACCGTCGCGATGGCGGCGCTGCTGATGCAGTGCGCACACGGATACTCGGGGTGCATCGGCGTGTTGGCGATCGGCTGCCAAGTCGGGTCGAGATCGGTTGCCGAATTTCCGTCGATGTCGCCGTTGCGGATCGCGGTGATCGGCCGCCAGAAGTCGTAGTGATACTTTGCATCGAACACCGCGATGAAGGCATCGGAAACGGCAGTCGACGCCAGTGCCATGAAGCGCGCGCTGTCGATGACGTCCATTTTCTTCGCCGCGACAAGTTGGCGCGCGATCGGATAGTAGCTCACCGGTCCCGTCATCAGCCAGAAGTGACCGTCCTCGGTCTGCCGCGCGGAGCGCGCGGGGCTGGTCTTGCCGCCGAGGCTCTTGATCTCGTTGTAGTCCGCCGCCCATTCCTCGCCTTGAAGCGGGATCGGAGGCTGCGGCCGGAATTGCGACGGGCTGGTCATCGCGAATGGCGTCACGTTCGGCCACATCGAAGACGCCGTGATCGGGGTCGGGACATAGACGCCGGGTGTCGTCTTCGGCCGATACGCGTCGGGCGCATTCGACCCGTCGTTGGCCCGTGCCGCGACAATTTTCATCGCGACCGCCGCGCCAAGCTTGATCCCGTCCGCAGTGGCGGTGCCCGATGGCATCGTTGCGAGATAAGCTGCCAGCGCGGCCTTGATCTCATCGGCCGCGTTCGGATGCAACGCGGTCAGCACGGCGGCGGCCGCGGCCGCGGCTGCGGCATCCTTCGAGGTATCCTTCGCGGCCGGGAGCTGCACTGCGTACGGCAGATATCGATGATCGATCGAATTGACGGCGTCGAACATCGCAAGGTGAACGGCCGCCATCACCCGTTCTGCCTGCGGCGGCAACATCGACCGCGCGGTCACGAATGCCACGGCCTTTTCGTTCCAGTCGGTGATGACGTCGGCGCATGCGGGGCCGGTCAGACCGGCGAGGATAATGGCCGACGAAATCCAGCGCAGGTTCGGCAACATGGCAACCTCCTTCGTGAACAGCTGCGACCATCCGCACCCATGGGGTGCCGGCCTGGAAGTCCGCGGCATCGATCCGCAACCGACCCGGGCCCAGGCGGCCAGCTCAGCCGACTCTGCGGATGAAATAAATGGGGTGCAAAGCAATAGACTATTGCAACATCTGAAGTAATAATTCCGGCATGGACAAGCTGGTGGCGATGACGACGTTCGTACGCATTGTCGAGACCGGAAGCCTTACCGCCGCCGCGAACGCACTGGACGTTTCGCTGCCGACCGTAGTGCGCACCCTGGCCGGGCTCGAGCGGCATCTCGGCGTGTCGCTGCTCAAACGCACCACGCGGCGCATCCGTCTCACCGACGATGGCTCGCAGTATCTCGAGCGCTGCCGCGTCATCCTTTCCGCCCTGCAGGAAGCGGAGGACGCGCTCGTGTCCCGCCGGCGCGAGCCGGCCGGCAAGCTCACGGTTACCGCCTCGGCCCTGTTCGGTCGCCGCTACGTTGCTCCGATCGTCACCGGCTTCGTTCGGCGTCACCCGAAGGTCGAGGCGGACATGCTGTTCGTCGATCGCGTGGTGAATTTGATCGAGGAAGGCGTCGATGTCGGCGTCCGCATCGCCCACCTCAGGGATTCCTCCATGGTGGCGATTCCGGTCGGGCGCACCCGGCGCGTCGTGTGCGCGAGCGAGGACTACCTCCGCCGCCACGGCGTTCCGCAAACGCCAAGCGACTTGCGTGACCACGTTTGCGTCCGCCACAGCGGTCTGGTGCCCCGCAACGAATGGCACTTTCGAGTCGGGTCGCGAGAGGTGTCCGTCCCGATCAGCAGCGTGATCACCTGCAATGATATCGACAGCGCCGTGGACGCCTGTGTCAATTCCTTGGGTTTGGGCATGTTCCTGTCGTACATGGTTGCGCCGAGCAGGAAGCAAGGCCGGCTGCGGTATGTCCTGGAAAACTTCGAAACCGAGCCGACGCCGGTGCAGGTCGTCTATCCGCACTCAAAGCTGATGTCGAACAAGGTGCGCGCGTTCATCGACGAGTGCGTCGGCAAGCTTAAACGCCTCCGCCTCGATTGAGTGGCTCGAGCGGGTGCGCAACCCATTGGCAGCCGTCGCGCCGAGCGGCGGCGGGCGCATCCGTGAGGCAAGGAAACGATCGTCGATGCTATTGGCGCGGCGGAGGTTCGTCCTCCAATTGTTGTCTTGATACCCGTGCCGCGGCATCGAGCGGCGTAGGCGCGGTATGACACGACGGTTGATCGAAAAACTTGGTGGCGCGGCAGATGCCCGGTGTCGGACCGGTCAGATCGCCGTTCTGGCAGGCCCTGCACATTCGAAACATGGCTGCCTCGAGCTGCAGCGAATAATCCAGAGCTGAGACCGCGGGCTCGGTTGGATCGAACAGGTCTCCGCCCTTGAGGTTGCCGAACCAGGCGTCCACATGCGCCCGCACCTTGTCGGCATCGGTGATGTCGCTTTCCATGTCGAAGCGGGAGCCGAGCAGACCCTTCGGGGAGCGTGGGGTTCGAGCCGCTGCGTGGCAGGACAGACAGGATGACCGGATATTGTCGGCTGCGCCGTTGGACCGGCCGTTGAACCCCAGCGTCGGACGCTTGTCCCATCCGTGGGTGACATTGCGCAGATCAGGGTTGACCCAGCTTTGGACAATGGCGGTGGTGACGACGCCCGGGTCGTTGCCCCATTGCAGCGTGACCGGCACGAGGTTGTCGTAAAGCCCGTCGCCTTTGGCCGGGCCGACCCAGCCGAAAGTCCCGAAAAGCCATCCCGTTTCGAGCGCCCCGCTGTCCTTGACCGAGATGTCGACCTGCAACAGCCGCACGGCTCTCTTCTGCCGTTCGGCTACCGGTCGGGTTTGATTGCCGGACCCCGCGCGATCGATGTTGGCATCGTATTCCGGCGCATCCCGAAGGTAGGTCACTTCGTCGGCAGGGGCGTCGGTAAACAGGAACTTCGCCGAAACCGTGCCCTCGGGGAAATTCACCGACGCCGGCAGCTGCGGATTGCAGGGGTCGGCAAAGACCTTGCCCAGAATGGTTGCACCGGGGGCGTTGTAGAACCCGACCGCCCAGACTTGATGGCCCGCGAGATTTGTCGGCGAGAGGTCGCCCTTGTCCGGCCCCCGTTCCTTGGTGAGGCCCATGAATGGCTCGCGGCCGGACGTCGTATAATCGAGCCAAAGGGAAATCCACCAATCCTCGCCCGTGGTCCCGACCAGCTTGCGCCCGTCGCGCTTGAAGTGCGGTTTCAGCGTATCGAGCACGGCCAGCAAATACCTCTGCGGTTCGGTGCGGAAATCGATGCCTTGCCAGGGCCGTGACACGGTCCCGACCGAGGCCGGATAATCGGTGCGCCATCGCGCCTTCGGCACGTCGCCGATATCCAGGGTGCTGGCGTTGAAGCCGGCGCAGCGGCCAAATGCAGTTGCGGGATCGAGTGCCGGCAGGAGAAGGACTGCGCATAGTGCAAGGATGCGTGACATGCCGGCGCCCCCCGCTGTGAGCTCGTCTGTTCAACTTTGGAACGATCTTTGACGCTTTGCAACATATTCTGGCTTTGCGCAAAGATGGCCACCATTGCCGCGCGCGGCGTGCGGGCGCATCATGCGCGCCTTCGCCTTCGCAAGGAGCGGCTCCCATGCATGACATCGTGATTCGCGGCGGCACCATCATCGATGGCACCGGTGCGGCGGCGTTCACCGGCGACGTGGCGATCGCCGGCGACCGGATCGTCGCGGTCGGCGGCAAGCAGGGACCCGGTCGGCGCGAGATCGACGCCGCCGGGCTTTTGGTCACGCCCGGCTGGGTCGACGTGCACACCCACTACGACGGGCAGGCGATGTGGGACCCGCTGCTGGCGCCGTCCTGCTGGCACGGCGTCACCACGGTGATGTTCGGCAATTGCGGTGTCGGCTTCGCGCCGGTGAAGCAGCATCACCGCGGCGCCCTCATGGACCTGATGGAGGGCGTCGAGGAGATCCCCAACCCGGTGCTGGCCGCCGGGCTGACCTGGGAATGGGAGAGCTTCCCGGAATTCATGGATGCGCTCGATCGCCGGCCGCGTGCGATCGACATCGCCGCGCAGGCGGCGCATCTGCCGCTGCGCGTCTATGTCATGGGCGACCGCGCGATCCGGCGCGATCCGGCAACGCCCGAGGATATCGCCGAGATGCGCCGCCTGACGATCGAGGCGCTCAATGTCGGTGCCTTTGGGTTCACCACGTCGCGCACCGATTCGCACAAGACGCCGGACGGCGAGCTGGTGCCGTCGCGCGATGCCGACGCCGACGAGCTCGTCGGCATTGGCTCGGCGCTCGGCGCCGTCGGCGCCGGTGCGTTCGGCATGAACAGCGATTTCGACGACGAGGCCTACGAGCTCGCGTGGATGACCAGGATCGCGCGCGAGACCGGGCGCCCGGTCTGGTTCCTGCTCACCGACCGCTACGAGGACCCGGAGCGCTGGCGCCGCCTGATCAAGGCGGTGCACCAGGCACGCGCCGACGGCCTGTCGTTCACCGCGCAGATCGCCGGCCGGCCGATCGGCGTGATGATGGGGATCGGCACGGCGCTCAATCCGTTCACGGTGCGGCCGAGCTACAAGCAGATCGAGGGCCTGCCGATCGCGGAGCAGCGCGCGCGCCTGCGCGATCCCGAGATGCGGCGGCGGATCCTCGCCGAGAAGCCCTCGCAGGCCGAGGTCGCCAAGCTCGCGCAGTTCCGCCAGCTCGTCACCACGCGCTGGGACAAGTTCTTCACCATGGGCAATCCGCCCGACTACGAGCCGGGGCCGGAGAAGAGCGTCGCGGCGATCGCGGCGCGCGAAGGCCGTACGCCCGACGAGGTGGCTTACGACTACATTACCGGGGCCGACGGTCAGTACCTCTACTTCCCCGTGGTGAACTACGTCGCCGGCGATCACGAGCCGATCCGCGAGATGCTGGCCGACCCGGCCTGCCTCCTGGGCTTGAGCGATGGCGGCGCGCACTGCACCTCGATCGTCGACGCCGGCCTTCCGAGCTTCATGCTGGCGCACTGGGGCCGCGACCGCAGCCGCGGCCCGCGCCTGCCGCTCGCGCATCTGGTCAAGCGGCAGACCAGCGAGACCGCCGAGTTCTTCGGCCTCCTCGACCGCGGCCGGCTGGCGCCGGGGCTGCGCGCCGACTTGAACCTGATCGACTTCGACGCCTTGCGGCTGCACAAGCCCGAGCTTGTCCACGACATGCCGGCGGGTGGCCGGCGCTTCGTGCAGCGCGTCGAGGGCTACGAGGCGACGCTGGTGGCGGGGACGCCGATCTTCGAGCGCGGCGAGCCGACCGGCGCGCTCCCGGGCAAGCTGGTGCGCGCCGGGCGCCACGGCACGGCGTTGGCGGCGTAAGCGGATGCCTGGCCGGCCCCTTTCGTAGAAGATGATTGTCGGCGTCTTCTTGCGGGCCGGCGACTGCCGTGTCCGGCCAAAACGCTGGAATTGACCCTTGTATTTGTCCAAGTGGCCTTCCTAGATGCAATGAACGGCAGTCTGTCTGAACTCTTCGCGAAGGGGAGCGTTATCCGGGACGCTCCTTAGCATGAACTTGAACCGGAAAGGCTTGATACCGCTCAGGTATGGTAGAAGTTTGGGATTGGGCGGAGAGGGGGAAGGGCTCATGGCTCACGTGACGCATGTTCAGCTTATCGAAAAGATTTCCCTCCCTACGCAGGTTTGGCTGACCTTCTGGGACTTGGACGAACGGGTTCAGCTTTCGCTGGAAATAGGCAGTCCTGTGAGCACGTACAGGGTGGGCGAAGTCTTCCAGCTGGATCGCGACGCGCGGCTTGAGAATTTGGCGCTCACCCCGGCGAAAAGAACGGAATTCGATATCTCTCAGTTGATAATTCCGCTGCCGACTGAGGCTGAGACCCCCTCGAAGCGAACAAGGCGCCGGCTGCCGGCTGAGATGATCACTGTTGAACGAACGCCCTCGGACAAGGTTCGTGCGCCGGTTTCTTTGCTGATGATTGATAGAGCCATTCGCGCGGAACATGTTTGGGGAGCTCGCGCTTCCTTTTGATGCCGGCAAACATCCCATTGAAGGCCTTCACAAGCTTGGCTCAGTAGACCCTGCAACCGTTGTTGCTATTGAGCACGACGGACATTCATCTCGATAAACATCGTCGACCTACGGGCAGGCGATGTTCTCATGTTCCGTCGCCCAGACAGTTGGACGGGACGCCTCCAATCCAATTTCGATGTTATCGTCCGATATCAGGCAGCACTGCTCCCGGTCGACGCGGCGCGCTGGAGACACGTTGGTGTGCTGGACGACCATTTCCAAGTTTGGGATGCAATGCCGAAGCTCAATGTTCGAAGCAGTCCCCTACGCGAAGTATTGCGCGAGAGAACCGTTGTTGCGATCACTCGTCTGCAAGTGCCCGTTGATCCGTCAGGCTGCGGACTACGCTGCTCATGTTTTCGAACCACGACTGCCGCATGCTTCGGTTGGAAACTGGCGGGCACCTGGTCAAGCGGCTCTTAATTCAGGGCGGGTGGAAGGTCCGTAGTGCCGAAGAGTTCTGCGGAGGGAGCCGTCATCTGTTCTATCTTTGCGTCCAACGTGCTGCGCAGAACAACCAGAGCCGCACTTTTTCGATTTCTTCCGATCGTCGTCCCCGGGGACTTCGCTCATGATCCGATGTTTAAGCCGGTCCCAATCAACTGGTGCCAAATTGCGATGTGAACCATGCCTTTGGCGGTTCAATATGCTCGTCATCTGCCAAGGGCCCGGCGCGCTCCCGGGCAAGCTGATGCGGACCGGCCGGGTCGGCGAGGTCGAAGGCGCCGTAAGCCAGACGGCTCATTCCTGGTCATTGTGAGCCGAAGCGAAGCAATGCAGAACCGCGCTGCGGTTCCAGATTGCTTCCTGGCTGCTTCTCGCAGCAACGACGGATCGTCCCCTCACCAGTGTCCGACGTGGAGCTTTGCCGCGGTTCCCTGGTCGCGGAAACTTCATGGCAATGGCACACAAAGGCCGGCATTCGGCGCTATCTGTTTTGACATCCCAACCACAACACAGGAGCAGCCCATGCCCGTGAAACCTATTCCCGAAGGCTACCACGCGGTCACGCCCTATCTGGTCGCGCGCGGCGCCGACAAGACCGTCGAGTTCCTCAAGAAGGCGTTTGGTGCCGAAATGTCGTTCGAGCCGATGCTGCGGCCGGACGGCAAGATCATGCACGCCGACCTCAAGATCGGCGACTCGCACGTGATGATCTCGGAGGCGAGCGAGCAGCATCCGGCGATGCCGTGCATGGTTCATCTCTACGTGCCGGACGCCGACGCAGTCTACCGGCGCGCGGTGGCCGCCGGCGGCACGACGGTGATGGAGCCATCGGACCAGTTCTATGGCGACCGCGCCGGCAATGTGAAGGATCCGTCCGGCAACTACTGGCACATCGCAACCCACAAGGAGGACGTCGCCCCGCAGGAACTGCGCAAGCGCGCCGAAGCGATGTTCAAGCAGCAGAAAGGCAAGGCTGCGTAGGAAGCGCGTTAGGCGAACGAGCCTGATGCGCACGCGCGTGGGCGAGACGCGCTCTCACCCACGCGCGGTTACTTTTGGGCACTCAGGTTTGTGAATGGCGGGCGCCAGGAGCCGACGCCGGTGGCCGGCCCGGCGATCTTCGAGCGTAGCGAGCCGACGGCGTGATGTCCCGGTAAAGTCGTGCGCGCCGGCGGCGACGGCGGGGCTTGGCGTCGTGCAAAGCAGATAGACGCGCGGGTCAAGCTCGCGCAACAACGACGCCAATAGCGGCCTATGGTCGGGCGCTAATCGGCGCTACGTCGCTTGGGCAAGTCTCCTTCTTCAAACGGCGCCGACATCAACAGGCGACCGAACGACGGCACGCGCGATAGCCGCTCCCAATCGCTAAACCCGAGCACCACTGCCTCTGGCTTCCCATGCCGGGTAATGACCGACGGTTTGCCGCGCGTGGCTTGCTCCACCACTGCCGATAAGCCGGCCTTTGCGTGCCGCAAGGTAACTCGGCGCATCGGGTCGTCCTCCTGGATCGATGATGGTCATATGTCAGGTGTGTCGGCGCCGACAGCAAGCGTCGGTGCGGCGCCTCTCGCTCGCCTCACCAAAATGCGCTAGGCAGGGCGATGGCACCCATGACCTCGTCCAGGCCGCGGCTGGTCGCGCCGCCGGGCACCTGCGACACCCATATGCATTTCTACGACCGTCGCTTTCCGACGGCTCCGACCGCGCTGATCACGCCGCCTGACGCCGGCGTCGGCGCCTACCGGGAAATGTGCCGGCGGCTCGGCATCGAGCGCACGGTGGTGGTGCAGCCGACGACCTATGGCCGCGACAACCGCTGCACCCTCGACGCGATTGCCGCGCTCGGCGTCAATGCCCGCGGCATCGCGGTCGTGGACGAAGCCGTCGCCGACGCCGAGCTCGATCGGCTGACCAGGGCCGGCATCCGCGGCGTTCGCTTCCATATGCTGCCGGGCGGCGCGCTCGCGTGGGACAGCCTGGAGGCGGTCGCGGTGCGCGTGCAGGCCTGCGGATGGCACGTGCAGCTGCAGCTCGACGGCCGCGAGCTCGTTGAGCGCGAGGCGCTGATCCGCCGCTTCCCGGGCACGCTGGTGATCGACCATACCGGCAAGTTTCTCGAGCCGGTCGCGCCCGATCACGCCGCCTTCAAGGTGCTGCTCGCGCTCGTCGACAACGGCAGGACCTACGTCAAGCTGTCGGCGCCGTACGAAGTCTCCAAGGTCGGGCCGCCGTACTACGGCGACGTCGGCGCGCTCGCCAAGGCGCTGGTGCGGGCGGCGCCCGAGCGCATGCTGTGGGCGAGCAACTGGCCGCATCCCTCCTCGCCGGCGGACAACAAGCCGGATGACGCGATGCTGCTGGACGTGCTGCTCGATTGGGTGCCGGACGAGGCGGTGCGCCGGCGCATCCTGGTGGACAACCCGGCGCGCCTCTACGGTTTCTAGCGATGCCGCGCCATCGTCTCGCGCTGATCGGCCTCGGCATGGCGGTGACGCCGCATGCCAAAAGCCTGCTCGACCTCGCCGATCGGGTCGAGGTGGCGGCGGCCTATAGCCCGAGCGCGACGCGCCGCGGCGCGTTCGGGGAGCGGTTTTCATTTCCGTTGAGCGACGACCTCGGCGCCATTCTGGCCGACCGCAGCATCGACAGCGTCGCCATCCTGACGCCGCCGAACACCCACCTCGACCTTGCCCGGCATGCGGCGGCGGCCGGCAAGCACGTGCTGCTGGAAAAGCCGCTTGAAATCACGACCGCGCGCGCGGTCGAGCTGGTCGAGGCGTGCGCCCGCGCGCGGGTGACGCTCGCCGTGGTGCTGCAGCACCGGTTTCGTCCCGCCGCCCAGAAACTTGCCGCGCTGATGCGCGGCGGCGCGCTCGGCGAGCTCATCGGCTGCTCGACCTCGATCCGCAACTGGCGGCCGCAGAGCTACTACGATCAGCCCGGGCGCGGCACCCGGGCGCGCGACGGCGGCGGCGTGCTGCTCACCCAGGGCATTCACACCCTCGATCTCACGCTCAGCCTCGCCGGACCGGTCGCCGAGGTCGCCGGCTACGCGACCACGACGCCGGTCCACCGCATGGAGACGGAGGATCTGGTGTGCGCAGCGGTGCGCTTCGAGAACGGCGCGCTCGGCACCATCGACGCCACCACCACGGCGTTCCCCGGCTTTCCCGAGCGCATCGAGCTCACCGGCGCGCGCGCGACCGCCGTGCTCTCCGGAACCGAGCTCACCGTGCGGTTTGACGACGGCCGCACGGTCGAGCTTAAGGGCGATGGCGGCGCCGCCGGGGCCGGTGCCGACCCGATGGCGTTCCCGCACGACTGGCATCGGGCGCTGCTGGCGGATTTCCTCGATGCCGTCGATGAGGGCCGCCCTCCCGCCATCAGTGGCGCCGAGGCCCTGCGAGTCCACTGTCTGATCGATGCGCTGTTGGAAGCGGCGAACGGGAAGGCCGCCGTCCGCGTCAAGGACCCCGGGTCGCTGCTGAGATCATGATTGTCGGCGCCGAGGCCACGCGGCAGCCATCCAACCAGCTCGCCCCATCCGCAAGCCGACAGAAGCAAAACGTTGCGTTTGTTGACCGCAGGCATAGGCTATGTGGTGGGGACGACAACAAAATCAACGTGAAGGAGCGGGTTGTGGACGCCAGGCCACTGCACGCCCAGAACCGATTGCTGGCGAGCCTGCCTGACACAGACTTCGAGCTTCTTTCCAGCCGGATGCGGACCGTACCGCTGCTTGCGGGAACCGTGCTGCACGAGCCGGGGAGCGAGGTTAGCGAGGTGTACTTTCCGCTTGCCGGCGCCGTCTCCCTAGGTGTCGTGCTGCACAGTTCCGAAGTGGTCCAAGCCGGGGTGGTCGGCCGTGAGGGAACGATCGGCGGCATCGCGGCCCTGGACGGGCGCGTCGGCTGCACCAGGGCCGAGGTGAATATCGAGGGCAGGGCATCGACGGTACACATCGGTCACCTGCGGCAGATCGCCGAAGACAGTGAGGCGCTACGATCGCTGCTGATCCGTTACCAGGAGTATGTGCTCTGCCAGGCGCAATGGACCGCAGCATGCAATGCCTCCCATAGCCTTAAGCAGCGACTATGCCGATTGCTGTTGCGCTTTTGGCAAACGAACGACCATCAGCCTTTGCCGCTAACGCAGGAGCTGCTTGCCGAACTGCTCGGGGTCAGCCGCACGAGCGTGACCGTGATTGCGCATCAGATCGGGCAAGCCGGTTTTCTTCGCATCCGCCGCGGCCACATCGAGCTGCTCAAGCCGGAAGCGCTGCAGGATGCCGCGTGCGAATGCAACGAAAGGATCAGTCGCCACTACGAAATGCTGTTCGGCGATGCTCCCTGGCGAAGCCGACAGCAATTGGGCGCATGATCCCGGTCAGCTCACGCTGCCGCTGCCTGTCGCTGCAGCCCTGTCGGCGCTGTGCGAAGTCGACAATACGAGGCCGGCCGCGGTGCGGGACGTCATGTAATGCATGCGCGCCGTCGCGGGCACGACGATCCATGGCAGCATGAAGCCACATATCCGCCGGATACGTGCAGACGAGGGACCGCGCTTGCGAGCGCTCCGTCTGCGCGCGCTTGCTGAGGCGCCGATGGCGTACGGCTCGACCCTGGCACGTGAGCAGGACTATCCGGACGACTTTTGGCGCGAGCGGGTTCTCGGCGCATCGGCGGGGTGTGATGGTGCGACGTTCATCGCCGAACGCGACGGGCAATGGCTCGGCTTGGCGACTGGCCTCGTCCGAGCAGACGAGCCGGAGGGTGCGGGCCCACTCCTCGTCGGCATGTTCGTTGACGGCACTGCACGCCGGCTCGGCGTGGGCGTCGAGCTGGTGGAGGCCGTCGCATCGTGGGCACGGGCATGCGGCGCCGCGCACCTCACCCTTTGGGTCGCCTCCGGGAACGAACCCGCCGCCGCGCTCTACCTGCGCTGCGGATTCCGGCCAACCGGCGCAACCAGACCGCTCTCTCACACGCCCGCGCTTGCCGAGTGTGAAATGATTCGCGAGCTCGATTAGGCGGATCGCGGCAACTTGCGCAGCTCCCGCCAGCGCCGCTGGCTCGGCAGTCGTTCGTCGCGCTTCCTCCGAGTCCGATCCCAGCCGCGTATCCCTTGTCGCCTAATAAATAGGCAGTTGCCCTCCTGGCGAGCGATTTCTTGGGCTCTGCCTATTTTCGTGGCAAAGCGTGCGCCCGATCCCTGCGCGATTTCCAGCGATTTCACGCCACTGTGAGCCTTTGGCACGGGCCTTGCGATTTGCCCCGCATGCGGGCCGGTGCCGGCCGGATCGCACGCGTCAACGCAAAAGGACATCGCGATGCTCACTCCAACCGTTATGACCCGCCGCGGGCTGATTGCCGCGGCCGGCCTTGCTCTCGCCCTGGGCGTAGCCGGGCCCGCAACTGCGCAGGACACCATCAAGGTCGGTGTCCTGCACTCGCTCTCGGGCACCATGGCCATCAGCGAGACCACGCTGAAGGACGTGATGCTGATGCTGATCGAGGAGCAGAACAAGAAAGGCGGCCTGCTCGGCAAGAAGCTCGAGGCGGTCGTGGTCGATCCGGCCTCGAACTGGCCGCTGTTCGCCGAGAAGGCGCGTGAGCTGATCACTAAGGAGAAGGTCGCGGCCGTGTTCGGCTGCTGGACCTCGGTGTCGCGCAAGTCCGTGCTGCCGGTGTTCAAGGAGCTCAACTCGATCCTGTTCTATCCGGTGCAGTACGAAGGCGAGGAGAGCGAGCGCAACGTGTTCTATACCGGCGCCGCTCCCAACCAGCAGGCGATCCCCGCGGTCGACTACCTGGCCAAGGAAGAGAAGGTGCAGCGTTGGGTGCTCGCGGGCACCGACTACGTCTACCCGCGCACCACCAACAAGATCCTCGAGGCGTACCTGAAGTCGCGCGGCGTCAAGTCCGAAGACATCATGATCAACTACACACCGTTCGGCCATTCCGACTGGCAGACCATCGTCGCCGACATCAAGAAGTTCGGTTCGGCCGGCAAGAAGACCGCGGTGGTCTCGACCATCAACGGCGACGCCAACGTGCCGTTCTACAAGGAGCTCGGCAACCAGGGCATCAAGGCGACCGACATTCCGGTGGTCGCGTTCTCGGTCGGCGAAGAGGAGCTCGCCGGTATCGACACCAAGCCGCTGGTCGGCCACCTCGCCGCCTGGAACTATTTCGAGTCGATCAAGACGCCGGCCAATGCCGAGTTCATCGGCAAGTGGAAGGGCTTCACCAAGAATCCCAAGCGCGTCAGCAATGACCCGATGGAGGCCCACGTCATCGGCTTCGCCATGTGGGTGAAGGCGGTCGAGAAGGCCAAGACCACCGATCCCGACAAGGTGATCGACGCGCTGCCCGGCATCGAGGCGCCGAACCTGACCGGCGGCATGTCCAAGATGCTCGCCAACCACCACATCACCAAGCCGGTGTACATCGGCGAGATCAAGGGCGACGGCCAGTTCGACGTGGTGTGGAAGACCGACGTGCTGGTGCCGGGCGATGCCTGGTCGAAGGAGCTCGACGGTTCCAAGGATCTGGTCGGCGACTGGGTCGACAAGAAGTGCGGCAATTGGAACACCAAGACCAACAAGTGCGGCGCCTGAGCTCGCGCCTGTCCGAGTGACCGGAGGCGGCGGCCCGTTTGCCGCCGCCTCCCAATATCTGGCTGCCGGGACCTGCTTGGATGCGTTTCTTTCGCGATGGCCTCATCGCGCTGGCCCTTGCTGTCGCCGTGCTGATTGCGATTGCGGGGCCGGGGCGTGCGCAAAGCTTCGAGGCGGCGCTCGCCGGGTTCACGACCGATTCCTTCCGCGATACCGAGAAGGCGATCAACGACGTGGCCGCGAGCGGGCACGCGCGCGCCGCCGACGTGATCGCGGCCTTGCAGGAAGGCCGCCTGCTGTTCGATCCCGGCGCGAAGAAAGTCTATGTCCGCACGCAAGCCGGCGCGATCGTCGACGCCGCGAGCGGCGAGCCGGCCGCTAGCGTGGCGCCGGCCGATCTCAATCCGGTTCGTCTCAACAACCGCCTGCGGCGTGCCGTCGAGGCGGCGCTGGGCGGTCTCACGCTGCTGGCGCCCGATCCCGCCAAACGGCTGGAGGCGGCGCAGGCGGTATTCAGATCGCGCGACGCGAGCGCGCTGCCGACGCTCGAGAGCGCGCTCGACAAGGAAGCCGACGCCCGCGTCAAGCGCGCGCTGGCGCAGGCCCGCGCCGCCGTCATCCTCAACAAGGCCGATGCCAATGACGACGATCGGCTCGACGCCGTCGCGGTGATCCGCGACCGCGGCGACCAGGAGGCGCTCGCGCTGCTGGCGGCGCTGCCGGCGGGCGCGTCCGCCGAGGTCAAGAAAGCCGCTGCCGACGCCATCGGCTGGATCGAAGGCCGGCTGGCACTGTGGAACGCCGCCCAGAACGCCTGGTACGGATTGTCGCTCGGCTCGGTCCTGCTGCTCGCCGCGATCGGCCTTGCCATCACGTTCGGCGTCATGGGCGTGATCAACATGGCGCACGGCGAAATGGTGATGCTCGGCGCCTATACGACGTTCGTGGTCCAGGAGCTGATCCGCGCCCACAACCCCGCGCTCTTCGACTACTCGCTGATCATCGCGGTGCCGCTCGCCTTCCTGGTCGCCGGCGCCATCGGCATCCTGATCGAGCGCGGCATCATCCGCTTCCTGTACGGCCGTCCGCTCGAAACCTTGCTTGCCACCTGGGGCCTCTCGCTGATCCTGCAGCAGGCGGTGCGCGTCGCATTCGGCGCGTCCAATCGCGAGGTCGGCGCGCCGTCCTGGATGAGCGGAGCGTTCGAGCTGGGCGGGCTCACCATCACCTACGGCCGGCTGTGGATCATCGTGTTCGCGCTTTCGGTATTTGCGCTGCTGCTCGGCCTGCTGCGGTTCACACGGCTTGGCCTCGAGATGCGCGCGGTGACCCAGAACCGCGCCATGGCGGCCAACATGGGCATCCGCACCGGCCGCATCGACGCGCTGACCTTCGGGCTCGGCTCCGGCATCGCCGGCATGGCCGGGGTCGCGCTCTCGCAGATCGACAATGTCAGTCCCAACCTCGGCCAGAGCTACATCATCGATTCGTTCCTGGTGGTGGTTTTCGGCGGCGTCGGGAACCTGTGGGGAACGCTGGTCGGCGCCTTGACGCTCGGTATCGCGAACAAGTTCCTGGAGCCGTTCGCCGGCGCGGTGCTCGGCAAGATCGCGATTTTGGTGCTGATCATCCTGTTCATCCAGAAGCGTCCGCGCGGGCTGTTCGCCCTCAAGGGTCGGGCGGTCGAGGCATGATCGCGCCGTTCATGACCCGCGCGTCCGACCGCGGCGCCATGGTGTTCCTGGGGCTGCTGATTGCGGTCGCGGTGCTGGTGCCAGCGCTCAACCTTCTGGTGCCGCCGAGCTCGCCGTTCCATGTGCCGACCTACCTGGTCGCCTTGCTGGGCAAGTACCTTTGCTATGCCCTGCTCGCGCTCTCGATCGACCTGATCTGGGGCTATTGCGGCATCCTTTCGCTCGGCCACGGGGCGTTCTTCGCGCTCGGCGGCTATGCGATGGGCATGTACCTGATGCGGCAGATCGGCACCCGCGGCGTCTACGCGCATCCGACGCTTCCCGATTTCATGGTGTTCCTGAATTGGCCGGAGCTGCCGGTCTACTGGTACGGCTTCCAGCACTTCCCGTACGCGATGCTGATGGTGCTGCTGGTTCCGGGAGTGCTGGCTTTCGTATTCGGCTGGTTTGCCTTCCGCAGCCGGGTCACCGGCGTCTATCTCTCGATCATCACCCAGGCGCTGACGTTCGCGCTGATGCTCGGATTCTTCCGCAACAATTTCGGTTTCGGCGGCAATAACGGCCTGACCGACTTCAAGGACATCCTCGGCTTCAACGTGCAGGCTCAAGGGACGCGGGCAGCCCTGTTCGTGGCCTCATGTGCCGCATTGGCGCTCGGGTTCCTGATCTGCCGCGTTGTCGTCACTTCGAAGTTCGGCAAGGTTTTGATCGCGATCCGCGATGCCGAGGCGCGCACCCGTTTCCTCGGCTATCGCGTGGAGTCCTACAAGCTGTTCGTGTTCACGCTGTCTGCCTGCATGGCCGGGGTCGCCGGTGCGCTCTATGTTCCGCAGGTCGGCATCATCAACCCGAGCGAATTTGCCCCGGCGAACTCGATCGAGGCGGTGATCTGGGTTGCGGTCGGCGGCCGCGGCACGCTCACCGGCGCCGTGCTTGGCGCCGTGCTGGTCAACTACGCCAAGACGTTCTTCACCACCGGGGCGCTCGCGCCCTATTGGCTGTTCGTGCTCGGCAGCCTGTTCGTGGCGGTGACGTTGTTGATGCCGCGCGGCATCGTCGGCACCCTGCAGCATTGGTGGAACGAGCGCAAAGATCGACGCGCCGCGAACGGCGGGCCGGTCGCGCTGACCGATCCGCAGCCGGCCGAGTGAGAGCCGCGATGGACGTCCGCACCACCTCCGCGCTGCTCTATCTCGACGGCGTCACGGTGTCGTTCGACGGCTTCCGCGCGCTCAACAAGCTGTCGCTCGCGGTCGAGCCGGGCGAGATGCGCGCCATCATCGGCCCGAATGGCGCCGGCAAGACCACGATGATGGACGTGATCACCGGCAAGACCCGGCCCGACGGTGGCGATGTGTACTTCGAAGGGATGTTCGACCTCTCCCGGCTCGACGAGACGGAGATCGCCGAGCTCGGCATCGGCCGCAAGTTCCAGAAGCCGACCGTGTTCGAGATGCACACGGTGGAAGACAACCTCCGGCTCGCACTGAAGGCGGACCGGCGCGCGCGCGCGACGCTGGTCTGGCGCGACAGCGCCGCCGAGCGCGCGCGCATCGACCAGATCCTCGAGACCATTCGCCTCACCGCGCTGCGCGGTCGCGTCGCCGGCGCGCTCTCCCATGGGCAGAAACAGTGGCTCGAGATCGGCATGTTGCTGGCGCAGGACCCGAAGCTGCTCCTGGTCGACGAGCCGGTGGCGGGCATGACCGACGCCGAGACCCATCAGACCGCCGGCCTGCTCAAGGAGATCAATCGCGAGCGCACGGTGGTCGTGGTCGAGCACGACATGGCGTTCGTGCGCGAGCTCGGCGTCAAGGTCACGGTGCTGCACGAGGGCTCGGCTATCGCCGAAGGCTCGATCGATCAGGTGTCGTCGAACGAGCGCGTGATCGAGGTGTATCTGGGCAGGTAGCGAATAGTGAGTAGTGAGTAGTGAGTAGTGAAAGCGGACACGGTGTCGCGAACGGGAGTTTCAGTATGATCGGATCGCTATTCACTATTCACTACTCACTACTCACTATTCACTAAAATGCTCGACGTCAGAAACATCGATCTGCACTACGGCGCCGCCCAGGCGTTGCGCGGAATCTCGCTGCAGGCCGAGCCCGGCAAGGTCACCTGCGTGCTCGGCCGCAACGGCGTCGGCAAGACCAGCCTGCTCGATGCGCTCATGGGCCAGCATCCGGTCAGCCGCGGCAGCATTCTGTGGGAAGGCGCCGACATCACCGCGCTGGCGCCCTACGAGCGCGCCCGCCGCGGCATCGCCTATGTGCCGCAGGGCCGCGAGATCTTTCCGCTGCTGACGGTGCAGGAGAATCTGCAAACCGGGTTCGCCCCCCTGAAGCGCGCCGAGCGTCAGGTCCCGGACGACGTGTTCTCGCTGTTCCCGGTGCTCGCCGACATGTTGCGGCGGCGCGGCGGCGACCTCTCGGGCGGCCAGCAGCAGCAGCTCGCGATCGGGCGCGCCCTGGTGGCGCGGCCGCGCCTGCTTTTGCTCGACGAGCCGACCGAAGGCATCCAGCCTTCGATCATCAAGGATATCGGTCGCGCCATCACCTATTTGCGCGGATTGGGGCAAATGGCGATCGTGCTGGTCGAGCAGTATCTCGATTTTGCCCGCGAGCTCGGCGATCGATTCGCCGTCATGGACCGCGGCGCCATCGTCTATTCCTGCGAGCGCCAGGACATGGACGAGGGCGCGCTACGGCGTGCGCTTGCATTGTGAGCAGTCGCAGCGCGAGGAAGTGCGGCGGTGCAGCGCTCCAGGTTTTCGACTGAAACCGTGCCGTCGAGCGGGTGGACGATGGCGCAGGCAGGAGTGGCCGCAGGCGAGCGGACGAGCAGGGCTTGGCTGCGGCTGCTGCATGCTGCCGAGCTTATCGCGCCCCCCGGCAAGAAAACGGCCTTAAGGCTTCCGCCAGCAGATGATGGGGCCGCTCAAAAACGCAGCGGGCAGGCCGAGGCCTGCCCGCAGAGCTCACAACTCTACCAAGAGAAGGTAACCGGCACGACCTCGACCACCTGCTGTCGTTTGCACGACAACCGCGATCAATTTCAGCGCCCGCTCGACTTCCCTAAGCAACGTCACGAGCTGATGTGATGGTAGGTGAGGGCGGCGGACCAAGCAATGCGTTCGCGCTACCGCGCCCTGTGAATAACGGGAATTGCGCATGAGCACCAAGTGCACGCGGCGGTTCCGGTCATGACCTCCCTTGCCGTCATGCTTTTTCTCGCGCTCGCGGCGATCGCAGCCGTGCATGTGGCATGGGGGCTCGGTATGCGCTGGCCGGCCGAAAGCGAGCGCGATCTGGTGGCACTCGTCGTCGGGCGTACCGGACAGACTCGCATGCCCGGCCCGCTCGAGTGCTTTGCCGCCGCGGCGGCGCTGCTGTGCGCCGGCCTGGTGGCCCTGGCGATGGCGGATCTCCTGCACGTGCGGGGACCGCCACTGCTCGCAACGACGGCCGGCGCCGTCGCCACCCTGGTCTTTGCCGGTCGCGGCATCGCCGCCTACCTTCCGGCTTGGCGCCGGCGCTATGCGCAGGAGCCGTTCGCCGCCATGGACCAGGGCTGGTACGCGCCGTTGTGCCTGCTGTTCGCGCTCGCCTTCGGTCTGCTGCTGGCAAGACGGCTGGCAGGCTGGCCGTGAGCAATCCGCATGGTCCCGGAAGTTTCGGAATGCGGTTGCGATTGCGGAGGCCGGGAGGGCGGTAGCGCTGCACGAGATTGCTTCGCCCCCGGCTCGCCATGACGGCTAGGTTGGACTCGCCCGGATGAGACCGTGGCTGGGGCGCAGGCGACGGCGCTGCGCCAGGATGATCAGCCCGAACAGCGCCAGCCCCGGCAGCGCGAACCAGTAGGGCGAGGGGCGCTCGGCCGGCACCAGCACCGCGCGGATCTCGTCGCCCTGCTGCAGGCCGTATCTGCGCGCCTCGCTGCCGAAGCGCACCGATTGGATCATCAGGCTGTCGCCCGCGGGCCTCACCGTGATCCCGCTGACTGCCAGGCGTTCGGCCGGCGAACTGCCCGGACCAAGTGTCAGGCGGACCAGCTTCTCGACCGGGTCGCCGCTCAAGTCTTGCGTCACCACCCGCACGCGCAGCGCGCCGTCCTTCGGCGCCTTCTCGATCTGGGCCAGCACCTGGCCGGCGGGTAGCGACACGAACGGCTCGTAGATCATGTCGAGCCAGAACGACGGGCGGAACAGCGTGAAGCAGATCAGCAGCAGCGCGACCGTCTCGTACCAGCGATTGCGCACCAGCATCCAGTGCTGGCTCGCGGCCACGAACGCGCCCATCGCCAGCACGCAGCACATCACCACGACCAGGAAATGAACCGGCCCGCCGATGTCGATCATCAGGATTTCGGGATTGTAGACGAACACGAACGGCAACAGCGCGGTGCGGTTCTCGTAGCGCATACCCTGCCAGCCGACCTTCATCGGATCGGCGCCGGCGATCGCGCCGGCCGCATAGGCGGCGAGCCCGACCGGCGGCGACACATCCGCCATCAGGCCGAAGTAGAACACGAACATGTGGGCGGAGATCAGCGGCACCGCGATGTCGTTCTGCGCCGCCAGCGCGACGATCACCGGCGCCATCAGCGTCGCGACCACCACGTAGCTTGCCGTCGTCGGCAGCCCCGCGCCCAGCACCAGGCAGATCAGTCCGGTCAGGACCAGCATCAGCACGAAGCTGCCGGCCGAGAGGAACTCCACGATCTCGGTCATCACCAGGCCGATGCCGGTCAAGGTCACGGTGCCGACGATGATGCCGGCCGTCGCGGTCGCGATGCCGACCCCGATCATGTTGCGGGCGCCGTTTTCGAGGCCGCCGAAGAACTCGCGCACGCCCGTCCACGCGTGCGGGCCCAGCCGGCGCTGGCCGCGGAACAGGGCGGTCAGGGGGCGCTGCGTCAGCACCAGACCGGCCATCGCCACGACGCCCCAGAACGCCGACAGCCCGGGCGACATTTCCTCGATCATCAGGCACCAGATCAGCACCGTGACCGGCAGGAGGTAGTGCAGGCCGGTGCGTGCGACCTCGTAGAAGTCCGGTACGGTCACCAGTGCCTTGTTGGGATCGTCGAGCGGCAGGTCGGGGTGGCAGGCGCGCACCGCAACCAGCCCGATGTAGCCGGCGAGAACCACGACGAGCGCAACGAGGCTCGCCGCTTGCCCGAACGCGTCTTTGGTCCAGCCGAGGCCCCAGTAAATCAGCCCGGAGAGGATCACCAGGCCGCAGAATGTCAGCAACGCCTTCAGCGCGCCCTGTGCGAGCGAGCGCCGGCGGGTGCGCGGCAGCCCGGTCATGCCCTTCTTCGCCGCCTCGATGTCGACGATGTAGAACAGCGCCGCGTAGGTGATGATGGCCGGCAGGAACGCGTGCCGCACCACGTCCGCATAGGTGATGCCGACATACTCGGCCATCAGGAACGCGGCGGCGCCCATCACCGGCGGCATCAGCTGCCCGTTGACGCCGGCCGCGCATTCGATCGCGCCGGATTGCACCGGCGTGTACCCGACGCGCTTCATCAGCGGAATGGTGAAGGTGCCGGTGGTCACCACGTTGGCGACCGAGGAGCCGGAGATCATCCCGGTCATGCCGGAGGCGACCACCGCGGCTTTGGCCGGCCCGCCGCGGAACTGGCCGAGCAGCGAGAACGCGAGCTGGATGAAATAGTTTCCGGCGCCGGCCTTCTCCAGCAGCGCGCCGAACAGCACGAACAGGAAGATGAAAGCGGTCGAGACCCCGAGCGCCACACCGAACACGCCCTCGGACGTCAACCAGAAATGCGAGGCCGCGCGGCCGAGCGAGGCGCCCTTGTGCGCCAGCAGCCCGGGCAGATACGGGCCCGCGAACACGTAGAACAGGAACGCGATCGAGATGATCGGCATCCACGGGCCTTCGGCCCGCCGCGACGCTTCGAGCAGCAACACCACCCCGACCACCGCCACCGCTATGTCCCAGCGCGTCGGCAGCCCGGGACGCAGGGCGAGGTCGTGATAGAACACGATGAGGTACATGACCGCGCACACCGCCGCGACGGCCAGCACCCAGTCGAAAATCGGGACGTGATCGCGCGGCGACGCACCGGACGCCGGATACGCCATGAAGCCGAGCAGCAGCGCGAACGAAAGATGGATCGCGCGCGCCTCGGTGTCGTTGAAGATGCCGAAGCCGAGCGTGAACGGCAGCGGCGAAGCGTACCACAGCTGGAACAGCGACCACGCGATGGCAAGGCCGGTCAGCAGCCGCCCGACGGCGCCGCCGGGACGGCGGCCGCCGAGATCGGATTCGGCGACGAGCGCGTCGAGTTCGGCGCGCGATGGCGGCGCACCACTCCCGATCTCGGCGTCAATGCGCGCCTCGAGCTCGACACGCGACCGCGGGTGATCGCTTGCGGTTTCTTGTTCGGCGGTCATAAGGTTGCGGGCTTACAATTTCTTGTCGTGGGCATGACGCGCAACGGTGCGCGGCAGGCCCGGGACCCCGGCTGCCCCGTTTGGGGGGAAGGAAACCGGATCCCGGATCTGCAAATGCGGCACTAGGCGCTGGAGCGCGTGCGGGACACGAGGGTGAGCTTGGCCGGGGCGGGAGTCAGCTCACATCCAGCCCTTCTCCTTGTAGTACTTCACCGCACCGGGATGCAGCTCGGCCGAGATGCCCGACTGGAGCATCTCCTTCGGCTCCAGGTTGGCAAATGCCGGGTGCAGCTTCTTGAACTCGTCGAAATTGTCGAACACCGCCTTCACCAGATTGTAGACGACGTCGTCAGGCTGCTTGGCGCTGGCGACCATGAGGGCGCGCACGCCGTAAGTGGTGGTCGGGGTCGGGTTGTTGGAGTACATGCCGCCCGGGATGGTCGCGACCGAGTAGTAGGGGAATTTCTTCACCAGCGACTCGATCGCCGGACCGGTCAGCGAGATCAGCTTGGCGCCGCAGCTCGTGGTCGGATCCTGGATCGCCGCCGACGGGTGGCCGACGCCGTAGTAGAAGCCGTCGATCTTGTTGTCGCAGAGCGCCGGCCCCTGCTCGTCGGCCTTGAGCTCCGAGGCCAGCGAGAAGTCGGAGAGTTTCCAGCCCATCTCGGCGAGCAGTTGCTCCATCGACGCGCGCGTGCCGGAACCCGGGTTGCCGAGGTTGAAGCGCTTGCCCTTGAAATCCTCGAACTTGGTGACGCCGGCTTCCTTGCGCGCCAGCACCGTGAACGGCTCGGCATGCACCGCGAACACCACGCGCAGGTCGCTGACCGGGGCGGCCTTGAACTGCGCCTCGCCCTTCACGGCGTTGTACTGCACGTCCGACTGCGTCATGCCGAAGTCGAGCTCGGCCGACTTGATGGCGTTGACGTTGAATACCGATCCGCCGGTCGATTCGACCGAGCAGCGGATGCCGGTCTTCTGCCGGTCCTTGTTCATCAGCCGGCACACCGCGCCGCCGACCGCGTAGTAGACGCCGGTCACGCCACCGGTGCCGATGGTGACGAATTTCTGTTGCGCCGCGGCGGGCTCCGCCCAAGCGATGAGCCCGAGCGCGGTGGCGGCCGCGACGGCGTGACGACCGAAATGAAGTTTCGACATGGAGAACCTCCCGTTGGTGTCTTCGATCATTTGTGGTTTTGCCTATGCGGCCGCAACGCCGCGCGCGGCCTGTACCGCGGCGTCGACGGCATCGCCGAGTTGCTCGACGATCAGGTCGATCGACGGCGCATCGACGATGAACGGCGGGGCCAGCAGCACGTGGTCGCCGGCAGCGCCATCGGCGGTGCCGCCGGAGGGGTAGACCATCAGTCCCCGCGCCATCGCTTCCCGTTTGACGCGCGCATGCAGTTTCAGTTGCGGATCGAACGGCGTCTTGTCGGAACGATCGCTGACGAGCTCGATCGCCTGGAACAGCCCGCGCCCGCGGATGTCGCCGACGTGCGGGTGGTTGCCGAAGCGCTCCGCCAGCCGGCGGTTGAGGCGCGCGCCCATGGCCTTGACGTTATCGAGCAGATGGTCGCGCTTGATCACGCGCTGCACCGCGAGCCCGGCCGCGCATGCGAGCGGGTGTCCGAGATAGGTGTGGCCGTGCTGGAAGAAGCCCGATCCGTCGGCGAAGGCATCGAAGATCGCGCGGCTCAGCAGCACCGCCCCGATCGGTTCGTACCCGCCGCCGAGGCCCTTGGCGATCGCCATCAGGTCGGGCGCAATCCCGTCCTGCTCGCAGGCATGCAGCGTTCCGGTGCGCCCCATGCCGCACATGACCTCGTCGAGCAGCAGCAGCACGCCGTAGCGGTCGCAGATCTCGCGGATGCGCTTGAGATAACCGGGCGCGGGCGGCACCGCGCCCGCGGTCGCGCCCACCACGGTCTCCGCCACGAAGGCGATCACGCGGTCGCGCCCGAGCTCGAGGATTTTCGCCTCCAGTGCGTCGGCCGCGCGTTGGCCGTAGGCCTGCGCGCTCTCGTCCGCCCGGCGATGACGGTAGGCAAAGCACGGCTCGATGTGGTGCGTCTCGAACAACAGCGGCGCGAACGTCGCGCGCCGCGCCGCGTGGCCGCCGGTCGCAAGCGCTCCGAGCGTGTTGCCGTGGTAGCTCTGCCGGCGCGCGATCACGTGCCGGCGCTGCGGCTCGCCGCGCTCGACAAAATACTGCCGCGCCATCTTGAGCGCGCACTCGATCGCCTCCGAGCCGCCGCTCTGGAAATAGACGTGCGACAGTCCGGCGGGGGCGTCGGCAATCAGCGTATCGGCGAGCTCCTCGGCGACCGCGGTGGTGAAGAAGCTGGTATGGGCGTAGGCGAGCTCATCGAGCTGCGCATGGATCGCGCGCAGCACGTTCGGGTGCCCGTGACCGAGGCACGAGACCGCGGCGCCGCCGGAAGCGTCGAGATAGGCGCGCCCGGCCGCGTCGTAGAGGTAGAGCCCGGCCCCGCGCACCGCGACCGGCAACTCGGCATGGATCTGGCGATGGAGGATATGGGTCATCGGGGGGCTTTTCGGGTCGCGGGATGCCAATAGGCGTCGACCGAGGCAAGATAGCGTTCGCGGGCGGTGACGGCGGCGAGCGAGCGTTCGCCGCCCCGCACCGTGACCAGCATCGCCAGGATCTCCGCCGCTGCCAGGGCGGCGGTCTTGGAATCGAAGAACGACGGCGAGGCGGTGCCGACCAGGATCGCGTGATGCGCGAGCGAGGCGAGCGGCGACACCGCGCTGTCGGTGATGGCGACGAGGCGCAGGCCGGCAGCCTTGGCCTGCCTCGCGGCGTCGATCGTCGGGCGCGTATACGGCCTGACGCTGGTCACCAGCAACGCGTCGCGGGTGGTTGCGCCCGCCAGCGCGTCGGCGCCGGTCGCACCGGGGCCGTCGAGCAGCGTGACCGCGCATCCCGACATGCCGCAGATGTAGTGGAAGATGAAGGCGGCCGGGAAGCTCGACCGCAGCCCCAGGCAGTAGATGTGGGAGGCCTTCGCCAGCCCGGCGGCCGCCGCGGCGAGCTGTGCGGCCGCCTCCGGCTGGCCGAGCGCGCCGACGTGATGGGCCAGCGCCTGGGCGGTGTCGCAGGTCAAGGCTTCCCAGTGCTTCCGTCCGCGCCGGCCGACAAGATCCGCGGCCTTCTCGGCGTAGCCGGCGGCGTTCTTGCGCATCGCGGCCGCATAGCTGGTGCGGATCTCGTCATAGCCGGCCAGTCCCAGCCGCTGCGCCAGCCGCGTCATTGTCGCCGGCGGAACGCCGGCGCGGCGAGCCTGCTCGCGCATGGTCAGCAGGGCCACATCCTGCGGCTGGTCGAGCACGAACCGTGCAGCCGCCTGCAGCCGTGCCGGCATGCGGTCGAACTCGCCGATCAGCCGTTCGGTCAGGGGGTGCGGCATCGAGCAGGTGCCCGCGGTTGGCAACATTCGTTTCGAACACTAGGTTGATGAAACGAGTGTTTCAAGAGCTTTACGTGACGGCGCTCGGGGTCTCGTTCCGCATAACATCGAACGCCAGCGGGGGCACCGCCTCGGTCGAGGCGCACATCCCCCGCGAGCCCCGATCAGCTCGAGTAACTGTGGCGGCTCATGTAAAGACCACGGCCGTAATCTCTGCATCATATGCGGCGATTATTCTTGCCATTTGCGGGGAATAGCAGCCATAATCACCGCATATAGCGCGGAGATTATGGCTTACATCTACGATCTCAGGGATTGGCCGGAATTTCGCTGGGACGCCAGAACATTGGCGCGGCCGCTCGCCGACGTGCGGCACCGCCAAGGGCGGCTGATCGGCCGCCTGCAAGGGCTTGGCTTTAGGCTGCGCAGCGAAGCCATGCTCCGCACCCTGACCGAGGACGTCGTCAAGTCCAGCGAGATCGAAGGCGAAATCCTAAGCCGCGACCAAGTTCGCTCGTCCATTGCGCGCCGGCTCGGAATGGACCTCGGTGGGCTGATCCCGGCGGACCGCGATGTGGAGGGCGTCGTCGAGATGGTGCTCGACGCGACGCAGAAATACGGGGAGGAGATGACAAACGAGCGGCTGTTTGGCTGGCACGCGGCGCTGTTTCCGAGCGGGCGGAGCGGCATGCACCGAATCACGGTCGCCGCCTGGCGCGATGCCAAGGCGGGATCGATGCAGGTCGTTTCAGGGCCGGTCGGGCGGGAGCGTGTGCACTACGAAGCGCCGAAAGCAGATCGGGTCGCGCGATACATGGAAGCGTTCCTCCCGTGGTTCAATGGCGGGGAGGATATCGATCCCGTGCTCAAGGCCGGCGTTGCACACCTGTGGTTCGTGACCATTCACCCGTTTGAGGACGGCAACGGGCGCATCGCGCGCGCCATTGCGGACATGCAGCTTGCGCGCTCGGAGCAGAACCCGCAGCGCTTCTACAGCATGTCGGCGCAGATACGGCACGAGCGCAAGGCGTATTACGAGATTCTCGCAGCGACTCAGACAGGCGATCTCGACATTACGGACTGGCTGCAGTGGTTCGTGGCGTGCCTTGGGGGCGCCGTTGACGGCGCCGACAGCATGCTCGCCGGCGTGCTCAGGAAGGCGCGCTTCTGGGAGAACCAGCCGGCCGCCGCGCTGAACGAGCGCCAGCGCGACATGCTCAATCGCTTGCTTGATGGCTTTGAGGGCAAGCTTACATCGTCCAAGTGGGCGGCAATCCAGAAGTGCTCGCCCGATACGGCGCTGCGGGACATCACCGACCTGCTGGAGCGCGCAATTCTGGTCAAGGACGAAGGAGGGGGGCGAAGCACGAGCTATTCGCTGGCTCAGCCGGATTGATGCCTTTCTAAGCGGGCCGCACCCGATGATCCGGATATGCGCGCCCAAGTGAGGCTCTTCTGGCTCGACATCACGCGTTTCAAGCAGGCCGCTGGCGCGTCACTCAGCGGCAGCGGTATGCACAGGCGAGACATCAACCGCAACCGGGGCGCCGCTTGCGATCGAGGCGACGATCGCCTCGAAGGCGCCGATCAGGTCGAGCATCTGGCGCGGCGTCACCGGGAACGGCGCCTTGCCTTCGACCGCATCGGCGAAGGCTTCGACCAGGACGCGCAGCGAGTCGACGTGCTCGAACGTGCGCGTCTGCGGGTCCTCGCCGATGCGCGCCACGATCAGCGTGTCCTCCCCGCGCGCCTCGGCCGAGCCGCGGGTGCCGAAGGCGTGCACGCGCCAGAACATCGGCGCGGCGCGCACCGTCGCCATCAGGCCGGTCGCGCCGCTTTCGAACTCCACCAGCGCGGCGACCGCGTCGCGCGGGTCCGGCGGGGCTTGGCGCGCGGCCAGCCGCGCATCGACGCGCGCCACCGGCCCCACCAGATTGACGAAGGCGTCGAGCACATGCAGCCCGGCACCGGTCATGCCGCCGCCCGGCGATTCGTTCGGATCGTCGCGCCAGCCGCCTTGCACCCGCGTGCTGTGCTCGTTGCAGAAATGGCCCTCGATGTGGAAGACCTCGCCGATCGTGCCGGCCGCGATCACGCGCTCGAGCTCCCGCATCGAGGCGAAGCAGCGCTTGTTGTTGCCGGTACCGAGCGGCACGCCGGCCGTGCGGCACGCTTCGATCGCGCGCACGGCCTCGCCGCGCCTGAGCGCCAGCGGCTTCTCGCACCACACCGGCTTGCCGGCCTTGGCGACCGCCTCGACCTGCGCGACATGCAGCGAATGCGGCGTCGCCAGGAATACGGCTTCGACCTCCGGATCGGCCAACGCGCTTGCCAGATCGGTGGAGAGCCGGATGCCGTGCCGCGCGGCGATCGGCTGCGCCAGCTCCGGCTCCTTGCTCACGCCGTGCACGAAGCGCACGCGCGTGCTCTTGCCATGCACCGAGCCGAGGATCGTCTGCCCCCAGCGTCCGAGGCCGACCATGGCGGCGTTGATCATGCTCTTCCGCTCCCCGTCGCGCCCGCTATGCTCTCGCAACTCGTGAGAGCATGGCAAGCGGGTGTGGAGGGCAGATGAGTGAAGATGTGCCGCGGATCGCCGCCGCGCCGCTGCAGGCCTTCGTGGCGCGGGCGTTCGAGGCGGCGGGCCTGCCGGCGGCGGACGCCGGGGTCGTTGCCGAGCTGATGGTGCAGGCGGATCTGCGCGGCACCGACACCCACGGCGTGATCCGCCTGCCGCTCTACGTCCGGCGCATCCGCGCCGGCGGCATCAACCTGCGCCCGGACATCCGGGTCGTGTCGGAGCGGCCGGCTGCCGCGCTGGTCGACGGCGACAATGGCATGGGACACCTGGTGATGCGGTTCGCGGCGCAAACCGCGATCGCGAAGGCGAAGACGGTGGGCGTCGCCTGGGTCGGCGCGCGCATGAGCAACCACGCAGGGCCGGCCGCGCTCTACGCCACCATGCCGCTCGCGCACGACATGATCGGGCTCTACCTGGCGGTCGGCGGCGCCAACCATTTGCCCCCGTGGGGCGGCAGCGAGATGCTGCTCGGCACCAATCCGGTCGCGATCGCGGTGCCGGCCCTGGACGAGCCGCCGGTGGTGCTCGACATGGCGCCGACCGTCGCGGCCTTCGGCAAGGTGCGGCTCAAGGCGCAGCGCAACGAGCCGATGCCGGTCGGCTGGATGATCGACCGCGACGGCAAGCCGCTCACCGATGCCAGGCGGGCCGACGAGGGCTATCTGTTGCCGATCGGCGACTACAAGGGCTACGGCCTCTCCCTCATGATCGGACTGCTCGCCGGCACGCTCAACCGCGCGGCCTTCGGCCGCGACGTGATCGAGATGGTCAAGGACGTCGGCACTGCCAGCAATACCGGGCATGCGATCGTCGCGATCGCGATCGACGCCTTCGGGCCCGCCGAGGCGGTCAAGCGCGGCGGCGATGCCGTGGTGGGCGACATCCGCGGCTCGGCGCGGCTGCCCGGCGTCGAGCGCATCGTCCTGCCGGGCGAGCAGAGTGCCGAGAAGGCGCGCGAGCGCAGCGCCGCCGGCATTCCGATCCCGAAGCCGTTGCGCGAGAGCCTCGACGCCGTCGCGCGCGACCTCGGCATCGCGCCGCTGTGAATCCCATTCGCAATGGTCGAATTTCGACACCGATGCGTCTCGAAGGATACAATTCCGAACCTGCCTATCACCCTGAACCCATAGTCGCGGGAGATGCTGCAGATGACCACCCTGTCGCCGGTCGGGCTCATCGGTGTCGGCCTGATGGGAACCATGTTCGCCGAGCGCTTGATCGCCGCCGGCCAAGACGTCCTCGGCTACGACGTCGTGCCGGAGAAGAACGCGCACCTTGAGGCGATCGGCGGAACCGCCGCGGCCTCGGGGGCCGACGTCGCACGGCGCTGCGACGCCATCATCATCATGGTGTTCGACACCGCCCAGGTCGAGGACGTGGTCGAGAGCGACGTCCTGCAGGCGGTCGGACCGCGCTCCAACAAGATCGTGCTGTGCGGCTCGACCTGCGATCCCGACCGCATCGCCGCGCTCGGCGCGCGCGCGACCGAGGGCGGCCTGCGGTTCCTGGAGATACCGGTGTCGGGCACCAGCCAGCAGTGCCGCGAGGGCCTCGGCACCGGCCTGATCGGCGGCGATCCGGCACTCGCGGCGCACGTCAAGCCGATCCTCGATGCGCTCTATCCGCGCCAGTTCCACATCGGCGGCCACGGCGACGGCAACCGCGCCAAGCTTGCGATCAATCTCATCCTCGGCATCAACCGCACGGCTTTGGCCGAAGGCCTGGTGTTCGCCGAGCGGCTCGGGCTCGAGCCGGCGAGGTTCCTCGAAGTGGCCAAGGCTTCCGCCGCCTACTCGCGCGTGATGGACGGCAAGGGGCCCAAGATGGTGCGGCGCGACTACAACCCGGAGGGCGCCCTCGAGGTCACCTACAAGGACGCGACCCTGGCGCGCGCGCAGGGGCAGAAGCTCGGGCAGGAGCTGCCGCTGCTCGAAACCTATCGCAGCCTGATCGAGGCCTGCATCCGCCACGGCCAGGGCGCGCTCGACAACAGCTCGGTGATCGAGGAGATCCGAAGGCGCGGCAGGATGGAGGGTGGGTTGAGCGGAAAGCAAAACCCATCAAACGCTGTGAGGAGATGACGAGGGGCTTCGTTGCACTCCACCGATCCTAACGACGACTGAGGCGTCTCTCGGGTTGGTGCTGAGGTCTGCAGGCAATCCATCCACCGAGCCGACAAGATCGACAATGGCGGCGAGCGTCGCACGTTGCCCGCGCCGCAATCCGGCGGGATGACTCAATCGCTCGCGAATCACGTCGGACTTGGAAAGCTTGCGCTCGCGCGACTCCGCCTCGATCTGCGCCATGAGGGAGTCGGACAGGCGGACGGTGAACTTTTTCATGCAGCGATTGTATTACGTTGGCGTCGATGGTGCCGCACAGGACCACACGCTCACTGAGGTTGGAGCTGGCTGGCATTGCATGGTCTGTCGGGCACACGGCTTGACCGGCGCTGTCCCAGCCACTCTTATGCCGGGCAACAGCCGCCCTGGCCGCAAGGCCGGCTGCGGTCGACAACGACGAGATCAGGGAGGATCAGATGCGCCTTACGGGAACGCGGCGAGGCGCCATCGCGCTTGCGGCCGCTACCGTCCTTTCGGCAGCATGCGCTGCCGGCCCGGCCTCCGCGCAGCAGATGCGCGACGTCACCTTCATGGTGGTCAACAACCTGTTCTCGACGCCCGCCTACGTGGCGGCGGAGAACGGCTACTGGGCGAAACAGGGCCTCAACGTCACCGTCAAGCTCACCGGCAGCGGCCGCGCCGTGGTGCAGGCGGTGCAGGCCGGCGACGCGCAGTTCGGCCACGCCGCCTTGAGCACGACGACCGCGTCGGCGCGCGCCAGCGGCAACATGCTCAAGGGCGTGATCGCCTACTACAACGCCGCCGACTACCTGGCGAAGGCGGGCGGTCGCGCCATCATCGGGCGCAAGGACCGCGGCATCGATGCCGCCGATCCGAAATCGATGGAAGGCAAGAAGATCGCCCACCTGACGGGCTCGACCAATGAGGTCTACCTGCGCGAGTGGTTCAAGCGGCACAAGCTCGACATTTCGAAGTCGCAACTCGTCAGCGTGCCGGTCGAGAACATGCCGATCACGATCCAGCAGGGGCTCGTCGATGCGGTGGCGCCGTGGGAACCGTACACCTCCCAGGCGGTGAGCGCGCTCGGCGCCAACGCCGTCATCGTCAGTCGCGGCGAGGAAGGCTTGGTCACCGACGTGATCGGCGCGGTCGCGCACGAGGACTGGATCAAGAAGAACTACGACTTCGTCGAGAAATTCTCGATCGGCCTGATGGAGGCGGCGGCGTTCGTGCGCAAGAACCCCAAGGAGGCGGCCGAGATCGCCACCCGCTATCTCGACGGATTGAACGTCGCGGACGGCACCGAGGGCCTGAAATGGCTCACCTGGGACCCGCGCATCTCGGTCTGCACCGTCGAGGGGCTGGTGCGCACCGGCAACGAGATGATCCGCAGCGGCCTGCTGAAGAAGGACAAGCCGTTCGAGCCGGCCGACTTCTACGACGACACCGTGTTCAAGCGCATCGTCGAGAAGCATCCGGAGTTCTTCGCCGACCTGCCGCCGCTGCCGAAGACGTTGGCCGAGTGCAAGGGCCAGCTCGGGTGATGTCACGCGAGGCGGCGCCGCTTCCTTCTCGCCGACCTCTCCCCGCAGGCGGGGAGAGGTAAAAGCACGCGCGCCCATGGCGAATGATCAAATCGCCCCGGCGCAAGGCAAGATCGTCGTTTCCGGGTTCCGGCATTTCTTCGATACCGCCGACGGGCCGGTCCAGGCGACCGGCGTCGTCGATCTCGCGATCCGCGCCGGCGAGTTCGTCACCCTGGTCGGCCCCAGCGGCTGCGGCAAGACCACGCTGCTCAAGGCGATCGCCGGCTTCATCAAGCCGACCGAGGGGGCGATCTTCTGCGACGGCAGAGAGGTCACCAGACCGGGCCGCGACCGCGGCGTGGTGTTCCAGGAGCTCGCGATCCTGCCGTGGCGCACGGTGCGCCGGAACATCGGCCACGGCCTCGAGATCGCGCGCGTGCCGCGCGCCACACGCGAGCGTGCGGTCGCCCGGCTGATCGAGCTCACCGGACTTGTCGGCTTCGAGGATCGCTATCCGCACGAGCTTTCCGGCGGCATGAAGCAGCGCGTGGCGGTGGCGCGCACCTGGGCGGCCGATCCCGACGTGATCCTGATGGACGAGCCGTTCGCGGCGGTCGACGCGATGACGCGGCTCACGCTGCAGGAGGAGCTGGCGCGCCTGTGTGCGGCGACCCGCAAGACCGTGTTCTTCATCACCCACAGTGTCGACGAGGCGGTGTTCCTCGGCGACCGCGTGCTGGTGATGACGCGGCGGCCGGGAGAGATCAAGGCGCGCATCGACATTCCGCGCCGCGCGCCGGGCGGGCGCGATTGGGAATCCTTCACCGCCGATCCCGAGATGCAGGGCATCGCCGAGCAGGTGCTCAAGCTGGTGCGCGCCGAGCGCGGCGCGGCGCTGTTCGCGGAAGACGGCGTACAGCAGCCCGCGCGGCGTTGTGATGCGGGCCCCCAGAATAGCCAGCGGCCATCCTTCGAGACGCCCGCTTCGCGGGCTCCTCAGGATGAGGGCTGAAATTCTCGGCCCTCTTGGTGAGGAGCGCGGCGAAGCCGCGCGTCTCGAACCATGGCGGCAGGCGAAAGCATGGCCATGAGCGCCACCGCGGTGACGGCCGTCCGGCGACCGCATGGGCTGCTCGGCGCGCGGCGCTCGCTCGATAACCTGAAGGTCCTGCTGCCGTTCGCGCTGCTGGTCGCGGCCTGGTGGGCGATCCATGCGACCGGCGACTTCGCCCCCAACGTGCTGGTCTCGCCGCTCGCCGTCTGGCGCGCCTTCGTGCACCTCGTCACCCACGGCGTGCTGGCTGAATACGCCAGCACCAGCCTGACCATGATCGGCATCGCGGCCTCGATCTCGATGCTGATCGGCGTGCCCATCGGCTTCGCGGTCGGCGTCAACCGCTACGCGGCGCACGCGCTCGAGGGCTTCCTGCGCTTCCTGCAGGGCATCTCCGGCATCGCCTGGCTGCCGCTCGCGATCATCTGGTTCGGCTTCAGCCACACCACGACACTGGTGATCGTGATGTACACCCTGATCGTGCCGATCATCTTCAACACCATGATCGGCGTGCGGGCGATCCCGGAGAACTACACGCTGGCGCTGCGCTCGCTCGGCGCCGGCCGCCTGCGGCTGGTCACCGACGTGTACCTGCCGGGCGCGCTGCCGAGCATCGTCGTCGGCCTGCGGCTGGGGATGGGCTATGGCTGGCGCGCGCTGATCGCGGCCGAGATGCTGGTGCGCAAGGGCGGCCTCGGCGACCTGATCTTCGGCGCGCGCACGTTCGGACAGGTCGACCGCATCATCGTCGGCATGATCATGATCGGCGGCCTCTACATTATCGTCGACCGGCTGATCGTGCAGCCGATCGAGAACCTCACCGTGGCGCGCTGGGGGATGCTGCGGAAATGACCAGGAGTGGAGCAGGCCGGCATCCTTCGAGATGCCCGTTTCGCGGGCTCCTCAAGATGAAAGTAGGAGCCCTCGGCCCTCATGGTGAGGAGCGTCGCGAAGCGACGCGTCTCGAACCATGTCAGCGAACGCGGACATCCCGCCTATGACGTTACCCGCCCCAACCATCCGCGTGGCTGCGCACAGCAGCGCCAGCGACCTCGCCTGGCGGCTGTTGCCGGCGCTGCCGTTCGTGCTCGTGCTGGTGGCGTGGATCGCCTACTGGAACGCCTTCCGGCCACCGCCGGCGACGCTGCCGTCGGTCACTGCCGTGGCCGAGACGGTGATCGCGCTCGCGACCGACGGGCAGCTCGGCAGCAATGTCCTGGCGAGCCTGTGGCGGCTGTTCCTCGGCGCGACGGTTGGGATCGTCACCGGCATCCTCGGTGGCTTCGTCGCCGGCCTCTATCGCAACGTCTCCGATTTCCTCAATCCGCTCGTGGTGTTCTTCAATGCGATCTCCGGCATCGTGTGGCTGCCGCTGATGATCGGCTGGCTCGGCATCGGCACCGCGCTTGCGGTGTTCGTGATCTGGAACACGGTGTTCTTCATCGTGTTCCAGAACACCGTGCTCGGCGTCCAGCTGGTGCCGGAAATTTACGAGCAGGGCGTGCAGGCGCTGGGGGGAGGGCGGCTGGAGACCATTCGCACCGTCATCCTGCCGGGCGCCTTGCCCTACGTGCTCACCGGCATCCGCTCCGGGCTGGGCTTCGGCTGGCGCGCGCTGATCGCCGCCGAGCTGGTCGGCGCGCCGTCCGGACTGGGGCAGATGATCTTCGCCGCCGCCGACTATCACCGCTCCGACATCATCATCGCCGGCTGCCTGATCATCGGCACCATCGCGATCGCGATGGATCGCTGGCTGCTGGCGCCGATCGAACAGCGCACGATCCAGCGCTGGGGCCTCGTCATCGACGCCGCCAAGGAGAATTGATTGAGCATGGGCAGTGCCGAGCAGGCTTCCGGGCGCCGCGCCGCGAGGCCACGCCGGCTGTGGTCCGGTCCCGAGGGCCGCAAGATCCTCATTGGGATTGCGCTGATCGCGCTCACGCTGTTCGGACAGCAGCTCTACGGCATGACGACGGCTTCTGGTCGGCTCGACCCTGCGCTCCGCGGCGCGACCGGCCCGCGCAACGTCGTCGTCGTGCTCGACTTCCTGCCCGAACGTTTCCACAACGAGCGGGTCCAGCAATACGGCGCGTTCGCCGGCCGCGACGGTGCGCTCAACCGCATGCGGTTGCGCAACGTCACGCCGGACAAGCTCGCTCAGCTCGCCGCCATTCCGTGGATCGCCCGCATCGAGCCGATGAAATAGGCACTCGCGGCTCATCTCGCGGTCGTCATCCCCCGCGAGAGCGGGGCATCCAGGAAGCGACAGCGGAGAGGTCGTGCGCAGTCGGCGGGGTTTACTGGATCATCCGCTTTCGCGGATGATGACGCCGAAGTCACGGGGAACGACGAGGAGAGACCGGACATGGTTCCATTCGACAAGCAGCAGGTCGCCGTGGTGAGACAGCGGCAGATCGGCACCGACACCGACTACCAGCCGCCGCTGCGCATCGGCTTCGGCATCAACGATGCGACCGTCGACGGTTCCAATGCCGTGATGGGGCGGACCATCCTGGTGCCGGGCGCGCAGCCGAACATGACGCACTATCACACCGAGAACGACGTCTGCTGGTACATCCTCTATGGCAAGATCCGCTGCATCACGGCGCGCCATGACGGCAGCGAGCGCAAGGAGCTGACCCTCGAAGGCGGCGACTTCGTCTACATTCCGAGCGGGGCGCTGCACGTGATCTCGAACGCCTCGCAGACCGAGGAGGCTTCGCTGATCTTCTGCTACATCGGCGTCGGCAGCACCGACAACGCCGGCACCGTCAACCTCCCGCAACTGCACGAGGCATTCGTCAACGCATGACCGTGATCGATGCCCACCAGCATTTCTGGCAGCATGCGCGGCGCGCGCACAGCTGGCCGCCGGCGGCCGGAAACATGCTCGACCGCGATTTCACCCCGCAAGACCTTGAGGTTGAGCTGAGTCGGGCCGGCGTCGACGGCACGGTGTTGATCCAGTCGCTCAACGACGCCGAAGAGACGCACGAATATCTCGATCTCGCCAACGCGTTCGATTGGGTTCGCGGCGTCGTCGGCTGGATTCCGCTCGACAGCGCGGCCGAAACCGAAGTCTTGATCGATCGATTGCGCGAGCGCGGCAAGCTGGTCGGTTTCCGCCATCTCTTGCGGTTCGAGGCGTCACCCGACTGGCTCCAGCACCCGGACGTGCTGCAATCGCTGGCGCTGATCGCGCGCGCCGGGCTGGTGTTCGAGCTGGTCCCGGTCAATCCGGCGCAATATGCGCAGATGCTGGCGATCGCCAAGCGCCTGCCGGAGCTGCGGCTCGTCATCAATCACCTCGGCCGCCCGCCGGTGCCGGAGCAGGGCTGGGAGCCGTGGGCGTCGTTCATCAAGGATGCCAGCGGGCACGCGAACCTCAACATCAAGCTGTCGACCGGGGTGGCGATGATCGCCAACTGGCGCTGGTCGACCGAGGCGCTGCGCCGCTACGTCGACCACGTGATCGCCTGCTTCGGCCCGGACCGCATCCTGGCGGCGAGCAACTGGCCGGTGATCCTGATTGCCGGCCAGTACCAGGAGGTCTGGGGCGGCATCACCGATCTGGTATCCGGCCTTTCGGCCGCCGAGCGGGCCGCGATCCTCGGCGGCACCGCCGAGCGGGTATATCGCCTGAGGTAAGCATCCCCCGTGGTGTCATCGCGGACGCGCCGCAGCCGCGATCCGGGATCCAGGTATCCCGGTATCCGGGCAAGCCAAGACGGCGAGACACGTGGGTCCCGGCTCTCGCGCGTTCCGCGCTCGGGCGGGATGACGGCAGTGCGTCAGCGCAGGAATTCCGGCGAGATCAGGCCCGGCAGCAACAACGACACCTGCGGCCACACGATCACCAGCGCCAGCACCATCAGCATCGGGATCAGCATGATGCCGGTGTCCTTGATCGCGTCCCTGATGCGGATCCCGGCGACCGCGCAAGAGATCATCAGGCAAAGACCGTAGGGCGGCGTCACCAGGCCGAACGCCAGCGACACGATCCCGATCATCGCGAAGTGCACCGGGTCCATGCCGACCGCTTTGGCGAGCGGCTCGAGGATCGGCGCGCAGATGATGATCGCGGGAATCGCATCGAGGAAGCAGCCGACCACCAGGAACACGAAGGCGATGAAGAAGCCGGTCGCGGAGAAACCCATTCCCCAGGACTGCACGCCCGCGAGGATCGCCTCGGGGATCTTGTAGTAGGCCAGCAGCCAGCCGAACGCGCTCGCCGTTCCGACACAGAACAGCGCGACGCCTGCCAGTCTGCCCGTGTCGGAGAGCGCCTCGTATAGACCCTTCAAGTCCATCTCGCGATAGACCAACAGCGACAGCACGGCGGCATAGAGCACGGCGATGCAGGCGGATTCGGTCGCCGTGAACCAGCCGAAGATCTTGCCGCCGATGATGATGCCGGGGGTCATCAGCGCCGGGATCGCCAGCCAGGAAGCGCAGAAGAACTCATGCAAGGTCGCACGTGGATAGGTGGGATATCCGCGCGCCTTGGCGTAAGCATGCACGGTCGCCATCTGGGCCAAGCCGATCAGCAGCCCCGGGATGATGCCGGCAAGGAACAGCGCGCCGATCGAGACGGTCAGGATGCCGCCCCACACGATCATCAGGATCGATGGGGGGATGATTACGGCCAGGACCGCGGAGACCGCGGTGATCGCAACCGAGAACGAGAGATCGTAGCCCTCCTTGGTCTGTGCCTCGATGAAGATCTTGGACTGGCTCGCCGCATCCGCGGTCGAGGAGCCGGAGATGCCGGCGAAGAAGATCGACAGCACCACGTTGATCTGGGCCAGCCCACCCGGGAAGTGCCCGACCATCACGCGCGAGAGCTTCATCAGCCGGTCGGTGGTGCCGCCGACATTCATCAGGTTGGCGGTCAAGAGGAAGAACGGCACCGCCAACAGGATGAAGGAATTGTAGGCGTTGAAGGTCTCCTGCATCAGCGTCACGGTGTCGAGCCGCGGCTCGATGATCAGGATCGGCAGGCAGGCGAGCCCGAGCGCGAACGCGACCGGCACGCGCCAGAACAGGAACAGGAAGAAGCAACCGAACAGGATCAGCGCGGCGACGCCGGGCGAGAGCACGGACCCGGTCATGCGTCGCCCTCGATGATCGTTTGCAAATCGCCGTACATCTGCTCGCCGAGGAAGATCAGCCAGGTCGCGCCGGTGACTGGCCAGGCGACGTGGATCAGCCACAGCGGCAGTTCGGCAAGCTCGGAGATCCGGTTCCAGGCAAACCGCGTGAACTCGATTCCCGCCGAGATGAAGACCAGCGCCATCACCAGGACGCCGATGCGCGAAACCAGCTTGACGGCCGCCTCCACGCGCGGCGGAACCTTCGGCCACACGTCGACCTCGAAATGCGTGCTCTCGCGCACCCCGATCATGGCGCCGACCATGACTGTCCAGATGAACAGGAAGCGCGCCATCTCCTCGGTCCAGATGTAGGACGGGATCAGATCCGTGTAGCGCGAGAAGATCTGCAGCGAGACCGGGACCACCAGGATCCCGACCGACAGCACCAGGACCCACGACAGCAGCCGGGCATATCCTTCCGTCAGGCGGCGCCAGGCGGCGGCCAAGCGGGCGCGGTGAAGCGGCATGTAGGCTATCCGACCGGGAAAGAAGCTGCCCCGGCTCCCGCGGTCACGCCCGGCCCGGTGCTGTGCATCCACGTCCCATCTTGTGACTGCAGGTACCAAAGACGTGGATGGCCGGGACTAGCCCGGCCATGACTTGTCGGTAGGGCTCGGGGTGTCACCCGCAGCGCTTACTTCAAGTTGACGATCTGCTCGAAGATCTTGTCGGCCCCGATCTCCTTGGCGTAGGCCGCCATCACCGGATCGACCATCTTTTTCATCTCGTCGCGTCCCTGGAACGGGATGCGCTTGAGCTTGCCGGCCTTCTCGAGCGCGGCCAGCTTCTGCTCGTCCTCGCTCGACTCGATCTGGCGGCCGTAGGCGCCGGCTTCCTTGCCGGCCTTGAGGATCGCCTCCTGCAGGTCCTTGGGCAGGCTCTTGAAGGTCTTGCCCGAGAAGCAGATCGGCCGGATCGTGATGGCGTGCTGCGTCATCGCGAGGTTGGGCGCGACTTCGTAGAACTTCATCTGCTCGACGCCGGCGGCTTCGTTCTCGCCGGCGGCGATGACGTTGTTCTGGATGGCGTTGTAGACCTCGTTATAGGCGATCACGGTCGGCGCCATGCCGGCGGCCTGGAAGGTGCGCGACCAGATCGGCGCGCCCTGCACCCGCACCTTGAGGCCCTTGATCTCGGCGAGCGAGCCCATCGGCTTGTTGATGAAGATGTTGCGCACGCCGCCGCCCGCATAGCCGATCAGCATGACGTCGGCCTTCTGGCCGATCTCGTCGGCGACCGGCTTCAAGAGATCGGCGTCGAGCACCTTGTTCCAATGGTCGAGATCGCGGAACAGGAACGGTGCGTCGATGAACGGCGCCGCGCGCGAGAAAGTCG
>Ga0114129_10000066_pt1 | contig 93802 bp, 99 predicted proteins | sample RhiMetdeltSRZDD1_FD_80071 | JGI IMG/M metagenome (GOLD analysis project Ga0114129, IMG submission 80071) | Populus rhizosphere microbial communities from Tennessee, USA - Rhizosphere MetaG P. deltoides SRZDD1 (version 2) (version 2) | ecosystem: Host-associated > Plants > Roots > Rhizosphere >... | reverse complement strand
CAGGACCGCGCGTTCCAACTCCTCGACGTGCCCGTCAAACTGTAGCCAGTAACAAAACAGCCGAACCTGCCAATCCGCGAGTCAGATCAGCTACTTCTGCATCTTCAATGGGGGTAACTTCCGCTTAGTGGTCTTGCGTTGTTGCGCCAGCGTTGGTCGTGCCGGGTTCCGTGCACCAACGTCCGCCCTCTACTCGGCAGCGCTCGTTCAAACGCGCGCGAGCGCACGGCCCACCAGGCCGTGCGCACGCCGGTCGCGGTGCCGCATTGCAGCAGCAGGGCGGCCATGGTTCCGCCACCCGCTCGCGAAGTTCGAATCCCTGGTAGATGCTGCTGGAATGCTCGATCCAAGCCGCGCGCAGCAACGGCGCGCAGCCCGGAAGCGTCGCGGCCGGGTATCGGCTCAATGCCCCGTTAGCCCTGCGCGCTCCGGTCGGGTCGCGCCGGCGCGTCCGGCTGGCCGCGACGGCGCGGCCATCGACCGCTGTCGATTGCCGCGCGCCTACGACGTCAGGCGGCGTGCGTGAGCGGGCGGAACCGCTTCGCCGCCACGATGCCGAGCACCACGAACAGCGCCAGCACCAGAACCTGCGCGATCAGGAACGGCGGCTCGGATTGGGTCGGCGCCAGCCGCTTGAGGAAAGCCAGCTTCTGGAACGACTGCACGACGCCGACGAAGACGTTGAGATAGAGCGCCGCCAGCGCGGTCGCGACATAGATCCATCGCCACCGGCCGGCGAGGTGATGGACGTAGAGCGCGACGATGGCGACGGCGAGCAGCAACAGCGACAATACGCCGACGATGTGCGACGGCAGGATCTGCGTCGCCGGCAGCGGGAACCCGGTGAGGCTGGTCAGCACCGTGGTGGCGAGAAAGACGGCAGTCAAGCCGCCGTGCGACTTGCCGGTCAGCAGGCCATAGAAGAACACCAGGCCGGTCGCGATTCCGACCAGGCTCAATGCAACGTGCACGAACAAGAGCGGCGACATTCCGAGGATCACGATCCAACTCCCTTCGTTGTTTCACTGACGGTGCAGGCGAACGGCGCAGACGATCGGGACTAGCCGCCGCCCATGCTTTCGGTTCGGCGCCGGACTTCCAGCCGCACCAGCGGGTCCGGATCCTGGCCGACGACCTTGCCGCCGACGATCACCTGGTTGCCGGGCCCTGAACGGCATTGCCGAGCCCGAGCGACCGTGCCGTCGCGGGCACCGCGATCATGATGAAGGCGATGAGGCTCGCCAAGAGAATTGTGATGCGCAAGCGCGGCTCCTCTGCTGCGAGCAACGGCGGTTGAGGGCGGCCGGCCCCCTGCGGGAGAGCCGGCCGCGACCGGGCCTGATCGAAGGGAGAATGGGCGCCGCCGAGTCGGCCTTCCATTGCACAATGGTTTTTGCGGCCATACCTAGGTTTGAGGGCCAATCTGCCCAGTCCCGACAAGTCGGATTGCCGCGCGCGCGTTAGTCTGTGGTGCGGTGGCGGCGCTGTCTTGCGTCATCTTAACGAAAGTGTCGTCGCCGCGAGAGCGGGCTACCCATGTTCGGCACCGCCTTTTCATACTAAGGACCAGGAAGACCGACACCGACTGCGAGGAGGATCTCGAATGAAAACGCATGGATCAGCCGTCTGGCAGGGCGGAATCCGGGACGGCAAGGGTGCCATCTCCACCAAGAGCGGCGCCTTGAAGGACTATCCTTACGGCTTTTCCAGCCGCTTCGAGGGCAAGCCCGGCACCAACCCGGAAGAACTCATCGGGGCGGCGCATGCCGGGTGCTTCACGATGGCTTTGTCGCTCATTCTCGGCGAAGCCAAGCTCACGGCCGAGCACATGGAAACCACCGCTGAGGTCTCGCTCGACAAGGTGGCCGACGGCTTTGCGATCACCGCCGTGCATCTGACGCTCAAAGCCAAGGTGCCGGGCGCCGGCAAGGCAAAGTTCGAGGAACTGGCCGGGAAGGCCAAGGCCGGCTGTCCGGTCTCGAAACTCTTCAACGCTACCATCACCTTGGACGCGGTGCTGATCGACTGATTCGCGACGCGGCCGACGGGAGCGCGGCGCGCCGCGCGACTCTTTCAGGCCGAAGCTCTTCATCGTCATTGCCGGGCCAGCGATCGCCACAGCGATTGCTGGCCCAGCGCGTAGCGGCTCGACTCTAGGCGGCCTGCAGGTACTCGCTCGGGACGACCCGTGCGAGCTCCACGCGCGCCGCGGCGATCGGCTCCTCGCCGCGAGGTTCATCTGCATGCTATGAAGCGCGCAAAGACATCTGTTTCTTCGTCACAGCGCACTTCCCCTGCGTGACCGACGGACGACATTGAGGCGTCCAAGGGAGTCACCCGTGATCGCCATCATTTTCGAGGTCCGTCCCGCGCCCGGTCGCCGGGACACATATCTTGAGCATGCCGCGCGGCTTCGCGCCGATCTCGAACGGATCGACGGTTTCATCTCGGTCGAGCGGTTTCAGAGCCTGACCGATCCGGACAAAATGCTCTCGCTCTCCTTCTTTCGCGACGAGGAGGCGGTCGCCCGCTGGCGCAATCACGCCCGCCACCGCGCCACCCAGGCCGCGGCCCGCGACGGCATCTTCGCCGAGTACCGGCTGCGCGTGGCGGAGGTCGTGCGCGACTACGGCATGAACGAGCGGCGCGAGCAGGCACCTGACGACAGCCGGGAGCTGCATCACGCTTGAGCTCTCGGCTCACCCGCTTGTGGCAGAGCGAAGCGAACGAGGCAGATCATGGGCGAATGCAAGCGTCGGGTCGTCTGCTGGGCGCCGGTCTGGGACCAGGACCGCGTGGGCGTCGGGCTGGAGCACTTGCTGCTCGCCGACCGCGAGGCCGAAAGCACGATCCTTGCGTTCGACGAGGCCGGGCATCCCTTTCGCCTGACCTATCGGCTCGCGTGGGATGAGGCGTGGCGCCTGCGCACCGCGCGGCTCGACGTGACCACCGAGGCCCTTTCGCGCGCCTTGGAGCTCGCGGCCGACGGCGAGGGCGACTGGCGGGACGGATCCGGCCAGGCACGGCCCGACCTCGACGGCTGCCTCGACATCGATATCTGGCCGACCCCCTTCACCAACACGTTTCCGATCCGCCGCGCCCCCATGGCGGTCGGCGAGCGGCGCGAGTTCGTGATGGCTTGGATCTCGGCGCCGCAACTGACCTTGACACCGATGCGTCAGGGCTACACGCGACTGGCGGACCGGCGCTATCTCTTCGAGAATCTCGAAAGCGGCTTCCGGGCGCTGCTCGATGTCGACGCCGACGGCATCGTGCTCGACTACGAGGGCATTTTCCGGCGCATCCACTGACGGCAGCAAAGGGAGTCAAGGACCGTGCGACCGAGCGTGACCACCTTCCTGATGTTCGAAGGCAAGGCCGAGGAGGCGATGAATTTCTACGTCTCGCTGTTTCCGAACTCGGCCGTCACCGCGATCGCGCGCTACGGGCCGGACGGACCCGGAGCCGAAGGCTCGGTCATGCATGCGCGCTTCTCGCTCAACGGGCGCGAGTTCCGATGCATCGACAGTCCGGTCAAGCACGCGTTCACCTTCACGCCCGCGGTCTCGCTGTTCGTCGATTGCGCCAGCGCGAGCGAAGTCGACGCGCTGTTTGCACAGCTCTCGGCCGGCGGCCACGTCCTGATGCCGGTCGATGCCTATCCGTTCAGCCGCAGGTTCGCCTGGGTGAACGACCGCTATGGCGTCTCGTGGCAGCTGAGCCTGCCGCATGAGACCGGCGCCGCCTGAAGCCGTGCGGTCGAACGGAAGGCCCCCGGGACCAGGGACACCGTCGATCCGGTGGTCGTCACCTGGGACGGCAAAGACGCGCCCATGCACACCGACGCAGACGATCTCAACCGCGGCGACCGCAGCGTCGATCCGTCCGGTAATTCGGATGTGCCCGCGCCGACCGATCTCTTCGCGATCTAGCGCGGCCGGCTCGCGTTGATTCACTTCCCGGAAGGGAGCCCGCGCCGCGCATCCATGCTCAGGCCCCGCGCGACCTCCGCCAGCATGGCGGCAAGCGCGTGCCGGTCGACGCGATCGGCCGCCATCATCGCCTGCACGATCTCGTCGGAAAGAATCTCGTCGACCGTGGGCTCCCGTTCAATGCGGAGCGGCTCTTTCATTCGCGGAATCCTCCCGGCAGTTCTTATTATGACGCCGGCGCGTGCGATTTGACATCGCAAATCGAGATCGAGAGTCGCGCGGCCATTCGACCGCACTTGACCAGGCGTCTGATAATGGCTCATGCGGCCGGCGTTGCCAGCGCCGGGTCGACCGGCCTTGCCCTGCGGCCAAGAGCGGCGAGCCAGCGGCAGATCACGTAGAAGGCCGGCGTGAACATCAGGCCGAAGGCGGTGACGCCGATCATGCCGGCGAACACCGCGGTGCCGAGCGCCTGCCGCAGCTCGGCGCCGGCGCCCGTCGCCCAGGCCAGCGGCACGACTCCGAAAACGAAGGCGAGCGACGTCATCAGGATCGGACGCAGCCGCAGCCGCGCAGCCTCGACCGCCGCTGCCCGACGGTCGCGGCCCTGGTCCTCGAGCTGTCTGGCGAACTCAACGATCAGGATCGCGTTCTTGGCCGCCAGGCCGATCAGCACGATGAAGCCGACCTGGGTCAGAATGTTGTTGTCCTGCCCGCGCCAGACCACGCCCGTGATCGAGGCGATCAGGCACATCGGCACGATCAGGATCACCGCCAGCGGCAGCGTCACGCTCTCGTACTGGGCCGCCAGCACCAGGAACACGAACACCACCGCCAGCATGAAGGCAAAGACCGCGGTGTTGCCGGCACGCTGCTGCTGGAAGGCGAGCGTCGTCCACTCATGGCTGAAGCCGGGCGGCAGCGTCTCGGCTGCGAGCCGCGCCATGGTCTCGATCGCCTGCCCCTGCGACGCGCCGGGAGCCGGCGCGCCGTCGAGCTCGGCCGCCGGATAGAGATTGTAGCGCGGCACGCGGTAAGGTCCGGTCGTGTCGCGCACGGTCACGAACGAGCCGAGCGGCACCGTGTCGCCGCTCGAATTGCGCACCCGGATCTGCAGCACGTCCTTGGGGTCGAGCCGGTAGCTGCTCTCGGCCTGCACCGTCACCCGGAAGGTGCGCCCCAGCAGGTTGAAGTCGTTGACATAGAACGAGCCGAGGTCGGTCTGCAGCGCGCCAAACACGTCGGGCAGGTTGACGCCGAGCATCTGTGCTTTGGTGCGGTCGATGTCGAGGTAGAGCTGCGGGGTCGAGCTCTCGAACAGCGAGAACACCTGCGTCACACCCGGCGTCTGCGCAGCGCGCCCCATCATCGCAAACACCGCGGCCTGCAGCGCCTCCGGCCCGCGCCCGGCACGGTCCTCGACCATCATGCGGAAGCCGCCGGAGGTGCCGATGCCGCGCACCGCCGGCGGCGCGATGACGAGAACGAACCCCTCTTCGATCGCCGACAGCTTCTGCATCAGCGCCGCCTGGATCGCCGGTGCCGACTTGCGCGGGTCCTTGGCGCGCTCCGCGAACGGCTCAAGCGTGACGAAGATTGCGCCCGAGTTGGGGGCGTTGGTGAAGGTCGCACCCGAGAAGCCGACGAAGTTGGCCGCATGGGTGATGCCGGGAACCTGCAGCGCCGCCTCGACGGCGCGCCGATTGACCTCGTCGGTGCGCGCCAGCGAGGCGCCGCCGGGCAGCTGCGTCACGACGATGAGATAGCCCTGGTCGACCTGCGGGATGAAGCCGACCGGCGCCTTGCGGAACTCGTTGAGGCCGAACGCGATCACGCCGGCGTAGACGACCAGCATCAACACCGCGAAGCGCACGACCCGCGCCGCGAGCCAGCCGTAACCGCGACCGAGTGCATCGAAGCCGGCATTGAAGCCGCGAAAGAAGCCATTGACCGGGCGCAGCCACCAGCGGTCGCGCGCGCCCGCCGCGTGCGGCTTGAGCAGCAGCGCGCACATCGCCGGCGACAGCGTCAGCGATACGATCAGCGAGATCACGGTCGCGCCCGCGATGGTGAGGGCAAATTGCCGGTAGAACTGGCCGGAGATTCCGGTGATGAAGCCGGCCGGGACGAACACCGCGCACAGGACCAGCGCGATCGCGATCAGTGCCGTGCCGACCTCGTCCATGCTCTTGCGCGCAGCCTCGCGCGGGGAAAGCCCGGCCGCGATGTTGCGCTCGACGTTCTCCACCACCACGATCGCATCGTCGACCACGATGCCGATGGCGAGCACCAGCCCGAACAGCGACAGGTTGTTGAGCGAGAAGCCGAACATCGCCATGACGAAGAAGGTGCCGACGAGCGACACCGGTATCGCCACGATCGGGATGATGGCGGCGCGCCAGGTCTGCAGGAACAGGAGGACGACCAGAACCACCAGAATGACCGCCTCGACGATGGTCTCGACCACCGCGTCGATCGACTGCTGAACGAATTCGGTCGGATTGTAGATGATCGTGTATTTGAGGCCGTCCGGAAAGTCCTTCGACAGTTCCTCCATCGTCGACTTGATCTTGCCGGCGGTCGCCAGCGCGTTCGAGCCCGGCAGCTGGAAGATCGCGAGCGCGACCGCAGGGTCGCGATCGAGGTAGGAATTGGTGGAGTAGTCGACGGCTGCGAGCTCGACCCGGCCCACATCCTTGAGGCGGACGACCGCGGTCGCGCTCTGCTTGATCACGACGTTGGCGAACTCGTTCGGGTCGATCAGGCGGCCGAGGGTGCGCACCGCCAGCTGGAACGCGCGCGGCTGCTCGACCGGCGGCTGGTTGAGCACGCCCGCCGCGACCTGCACGTTCTGGCCCTGCAGGCCCGCGAGCACGTCGCCGGCGGTGAGGCCGAGCGACTGCAGGCGGTTGGGATCGAGCCAGACGCGCATCGAGTAGTCGCGCGCGCCGAATGCGGTGACCGACCCGATGCCGTAGATGCGGCCGAGCACATCCGTGACCTCGGTCTTGGCGTAATTCGAGATGAACAGCGTGTCGCGCGACTTGTCGGGCGAATAGAGGTGCACGACCATCATCAGGTCGGGCGAGCTCTTGATCGTGGTCACGCCGATGTTGCGGACATCGGCCGGGATGCGCGGCAGCGCGACCGCGACCCGGTTCTGCACCTGCACCTGCGCGGTATCGAGATTGGTGCCGAGGTCGAAGGTCACGTCGATCTGGAAGCGGCCGTCGCCGGTCGAGTTCGACGCAATGTAAATCATGTTCTCGACGCCGTTGATCTCCTGCTCGAGCGGTGCCGCGACGGTTGCGGCGACGATGTCGGCGCTCGCGCCCGGATACTGGCCGCTCACCCTCACCACCGGGGGCGCAATTTCCGGATACTGCGCGATCGGCAGCCGGCCGACCGAAACCGCGCCGACGATGACGAACACGATCGATACCACCGCGGCGAAGATCGGCCGGTCGATGAAGAAGTGCGAGAGGCGCATCGGCGATCCCCCCTCAGTTGGCCTTGGTCGCCGGATCGGCGGCGGACGCCGCGGCGATGCTGGCGCGCTGCGGCGTAACCTTGGTACCGGGGCGCGCCCGCATCAGTCCGTTGATGATGACGTTGTCGTCAGCCGCCAGACCGGCGGTGACGACGCGCAGGCCGTCGACCGCCGGTCCAAGCGTGACGTATTTCGGCCGCGCGACGTTGTCGCCATCGACGACGAGCACGAACTTGCGCGCTTGCTCCGCCCCGATCGCCGCTTCCGGAACGAGCAGCGCCTCGCTCGGCGGCGCCGCCGCCACCTGCACGCGCGCGAACATGCCGGGCGTGAATATCCCATTCGCATTGCCGAACTCGGCGCGGGCGCGAATGGTGCCGGAGGAGCGGTCGATCCGGTTGTCGACGAAATCCATCCTGCCCTCGTGCGCGAACGCCGGCTCGTCGATGAGCTTGAGCTTGATCGGCACGTTGAGGCCGCGGTTGGCGGCCTCGGCGCCGTCCTTGGCGACGCGGCCGTAGCGCAGGTACGAGGTCTCATCCAACGTGAACTCGAACCGGATCGGATCGATCGACTCGATGGTCGCGAGCAGGCTGGTATTGCCGGTCGTTCCGCCGGTGACGAGGTTGCCGACCGAAACGCGCCGGTCGCCGATGCGACCGGAAACCGGTGCGCGCAGCTCGGTGAACTCGAGGTCGAGCGTCGCCTGCTCGACCACCGCTTCCTGCGCGGCGGCCGTCGCCTGCGCCGCGCGCTTGGCCTGCACGCGCTGGTCGAAGGTCTGCTGGGTGATCACGCTGCCGATGGCGACACCCTGGGCGCGCACGAGGTCGCTGTCGGCGAATGCCAGGTTGGCCCGCGCCTGCGCGAGGCTGGCCTGGGCCTGGGCGAGGGTCGCTTGGAACGGACGGCGATCGATGGCGAACAGGAGATCGCCCTTCTTCACCAGCTGGCCGTCCTGGAAATGGATGCCCTCGAGATAGCCCGATACGCGCGCCCGCACCTCGACCGACTCGACCGCGACGAAGCGGCCCACATACTCGTCCTGCTCCGCCACCGGCTTGCTGACCGGCTTGGCGATGGTGACCTGTGGCGGCGCCGGCACCGGCTGTGGCTTCGACTGGCTCTGTCCGCAGCCGGCGAGCACTGGCGCTGCGATAATGGCCGCGAGGATCATTTTTTTCATTTTAGCTCTCTCTGAAAGCTGAGCTGACGGCGCCGCTCTTGGAAAAGACATCGGCTCCCTCTGGGTGGACTGACACTTGGGGACCCGTCGCCGGCGAGCAATCGTACGTGCGCCTTCGACCTCCACACTTTCGTATGAAATGCGACGATCGGCTGCTCCGCGCCCGGTCAACTCGAGCCGCGTCAAAGCCCGGCGCGGCCGTGCCGCACGGCATGCGGAATATCGCCTCGGCTGATGCCGATGTCCTTGAGCTGATAGTCGTTGAGCCCTTCGAGCTCTCTGGCGGCGCGCCGCATCGCACGCTCGCGCCTGAGTTCCAGCAAAATCCGAGAACAGGCGGCGAGAACCAGCGCAAGCGGGCGCGCCCCGGTCAGCGGCTCGCGCGCGACGACAAATCCGTCGGTCGCATAGAACGATCGAGAGTTATGCATTCTTCCATTTCCTTTTTGAATGAGTGGTTCTCTTGGCAGCAAGCGGGCGACGCCGCTGACCGCTGAGGTCTGGTTCGGCCACGACAACGGGGCCGATCCGGCCGAAATACAGGCGATCGGCTTCGCACATGCAGAATCATCTGCCGTTGCGTCGCCGGTCGAGCGGCGCGATGCAACGCGTTCGCCTGCTGGTGCTGGAGACGCCCGCCTCCTTGTCTAACGCTGCGTGATATAGGCTGGACGGGGACGCGGATTAGGCCCGGGATCTAGAAAAGGGCGTTCAGCGCTACCGCAAAATCTCGCGCGATCGTGATCGGCGCGTTTCGATGCGCGCGCAAATCGGCCCAAAATATCGCCAGCATCGAGGGCCGGCGATGATGGTCAAGGCCGCTACGGCATTGGCGACGGTGGTGGGCGTGCTCGCCTACCTCGGGCTCGCCGTGCTCGGCTGGGGCGGCTTGCGCGAATTCTTCGGACACCCTGCGCGCGTGGCTCTCGCCGTCATCACGGTCGTGCTGGCGGGCGTCGCCCCATTCACCGGCGGCAACTTGAGCCGCGGTGAGCGCGAGGATCGCGGCAACCGCTGGATCATCGCCGCCCTCGGCCTGCTCGGTCTCCTGAGCGCCTACCTACCGGCCTACTGCGATCGGATGGAGCTTTGGACGATCGACGGCGACGCCGTTCGCTGGCTCGGTGTTGCGCTCTACGCGGTCGGCGGCGCCCTGCGGCTTTGGCCCGTGGTCGTGCTCGGCAGCCGGTTCAGCGGATTGGTTGCGATTCAGCCGGGGCACAGGCTGGTGACCACCGGCATCTACGGCAAAGTGCGGCACCCGAGCTATGCGGGCCTGCTGCTCAATGCGCTGGGATGGGCGCTGGCATTTCGCTCCGGCGTCGGCGTCCTCTTGACGGCGCTGATGATCCCGCCGCTATTGGCGCGCATGCGCGCCGAGGAGGCGCTGCTCACGTCGCACTTCGGCGCCGAGTACGATTGCTACCGTGCGCGCACGTGGCGGCTGATCCCGGGACTCTATTAGCTGGATTGGAGCCGTTTCCATCGCTTTGGCGCAGCCATTCGTTCGCGGATCCGCTCATGACGACAAACGCCCACCCGCCGCCGCACCACCGGCTGCGCCGATTCGTTCGGATCCTGATGGTGCGCCCTCGCCTGCTGGTGTCGGCGGGGGTCGGATTCTTGGTCTTTCTGCTGCTGTTGCCGACCGAAAGCCGGCTGCCGGCGCGTCTGCTCATCGGCTGGGACGCGGGGGTCGCGTTCTACCTGGTGCTCGTGCTGCGATTGGCGGCCCGATCCAAGCCGGATCACATTCGCCGTCGTGCCCGGCTGCAGGACGAAGGGCAGCTGGCGATCCTGGTCCTGACCGCGGTCGCGGCGTTCGCCATCCTTGTCGCCATCTTCGTCATGTTGGGCGCGACGCGAGGAGCAGCGCGCCAGCCGCTTCATCTGCTGCTCGCGGTCGCGACCGTCGCCCTGTCCTGGGCGTTCATCCACGTCATCTTCGGGCTGCACTACGCGCACGAATACTACGGCGAGAACGGCCGCACGGGCGGCGGCTTGCTGTTCCCCGGCGAAGGCGCGGCGCCCGACTATTGGGATTTCTTCTATTTTTCCTTCGTTATCGGCATGTGCGCACAGGTGTCCGACATAACGGTAAGCGACCAGACGATTCGCCGAACCGTCTTTGCCCATTCGGTGATCGCTTTCATTTTCAATGTCGCGCTGCTCGCGCTGGTCGTGAACGTTGCCGCCGGTGCGATCGCGACGTCCGCCGGCTAGCGCCAGGCGGCGGTGGCGGTGATTCCCGCCAGCGCCGGGCCTCCATCCTTCAGTCGATGGCCGCGGCCACCCGCTCAAGCGCCGCAACGTACCGCTGCCAACCGAAGCCCGCGCCCTGGTAGGCACGCTCGTCCGCGGGGCGGAAGCCGGACTGTTCCATGCGCACGCGCGTGCCGCCCTTCACCGGTGTCAATGTCCAGGTGACGACGGTCTTCAGCCCGCCCGCCTCCCCCTCGCCTGATGCGCTCCAGCGATAGGAGAGCCGTTCGCAGGGTTCGACCACCAGCACTTCGCAGTCGACAACGCCGTTCCAATGCGGCATCGGCTCGGCGCGAAAGTTGAACCGATGGCCGACGATTGGCCGGAAGTCGTTCTTCATCAGCCACGTTTCGAGCAACGGATTTTGGGTGAGTGCGCGCCAGACCTTCTCGGGTGGATGCGGCATCTCGCGTTCGACGACGAGGGAGCGCGCGGCAGTGGCAAGTTCGGTCATTGGTCCATCCTGTTCAAGAGCGTTTCGAGGCGGTCGAACCGATCGCGCCAGAAGGCACCGTAGAGGCTCATCCAATCGATCAGAGGCGCGAGGCCTTCCGGCCGCGCGCGGTAGTGGGCGAGGCGTCCCTCGCGCCGATCGCGCACCAGCCCGGCCCGCTTGAGAACGCCGAGGTGCTTCGACACGGCAGGCTGCGAAATTCCGGCATGGTCTGTCAGCACCCGTACGGTCTGCTCGCCCTCGCGGCACAGCCGCTCGAAGATGGCGCGGCGGGTCGGATCTCCGAGGGTGTGGAAGAGCGTGGCCGGGGCTGCGGGCATGAGACTATATACATAACTTACAAGTTATGTATAAGTCAAACGAAATCGCAAAGGAGCGACCGGCCGCGTAATCTTCCTGCGCGGGCTTCACCGGACTATCGTCCGGGCCGTCCTCGCCGTCTGCGACCAGGTGCGGGCGCCGCTTGAATGCGCTCGCCGGCGCCCATGCGATCGATATCTTAGGCAGACATTCGCGCGGCCGGCGGAAGGTCTGACCGTTTCGCACCCGCGCGATCGATTGCACCGCTTTCCTGCTCGTGAACAACCCTGACGCCGAACTGTTCGAGCCGTGCCACCGCCGCGTCGGGCGACACCAGTGTCTCCGGCAGATAGAGGCCACCGGGAGCTGGCGAGCGGCCATCGAGGCCAAGCACCCGTTCGGTCGCGACCACGATCCCGAGCGCGGTCAGATGCGCCAGCCCTCTGGGATCGGACACGATGGTGCGCTGCTTCATCGGTTTGCCGGCCTGCGAAACGCCCTCGATATCGATGTAGACGTCGCTCGAGGCGGGACCGCCGGCGCGCGTCCCGATCGAGTCGCCCTGAAGCATGTCGATCCGCACGTTGGCCGCGCCGGTGATCGACGCCAGGCTGGGCGCGTCCAGGAGCCCGGCCGGGTATCCGTCGACATGGTATCGTCGTTGAGGCGCACCGCTCGCGCATGCTGCGGGCCTTCGACCCATTTCCATAGCCCGGCTTGGCGCAGCAACGCGCGCGTAACCAGCATCTCGGCGTCGCCCGCGGTCATCGGGCCGACCGGATCGCGGGCATCGTAGAGCGCCGCGACCGCGATCGCGTCGACGCGGCGGAAGCGCTGCGCGGCCTTTTGCGCAACGATCGTCGCGACGCCGGCCGTGCAATGGCCGAGCAGGACGATCGGACGCTTCGGTGCCGATCGCAGCGCTGCAAATGCGATCGGTGCGACGTCCTCGACCTTGGTGGTGATGCCGATATGGGCGACGCCGCGCCTGAGCGCCTCGAGCGCCAAGGTGTTCGCCGGATCGTACAGCGCCGACACCACGAGATCAGCCGACGCCAGCGCGTCCAGGCCGGTGCCGCCGGCGACGTCGAGAGCGGCGGTGCTGGCGCAGTCGAGCTCGCGCGCCAGCGCGGCGCCTTTTTCGGGGTTTCGCCCCGCCAGGATGAGCTCCGCCTCCGGGCTCAGGCTCCTGAGCTGGCGCGCGAACGTGCTGCCGATCAGCCCATAGCCGCCGGCAATGAGAATCCGAGATCGCATGGTCCTCTCCTTCACGCGATGAAGCGGGCAAGGGCCGCTTGTTGCTTTACACGTGTAAAGCACCGTACTTTACACGTATCAAGCCAGGGGAGAATGCATGACGGGCGAGGCCGAAGCCGGGTCGCCGGAGACGCGCGAGCGGATCCTGGCGACGACCTGGCGGCTGATGGAGAAAAGCAAGGACCTGCGGGTGCGCATCGCCGATATTGCGGCGGCAGCGGGCGTGTCGCGCCAGGCCGTGTACCTGCACTTCGGCAACCGTGCCGGCCTGTTGTTGGCGGCGTTCCAGTATCGCGACCGCACGCACGCGACCGGCGCCATCAAGCGGGCGGCCGAAACGGCGCCCGTTGCCGAGGCGCTCGCGGCGTTCGTGAAAGCCTGGTTCGAGCACATCCCGCGCATTCAGCCGGCGGCCCATCTGTTGTCGGCGGCGGCCCAGATCGACCCGGAGGCAAGGCTCGCCTGGGAGGACCGCATGGGGCTGTTGCGCCGTCTGACCCTCACGCTCACCCGGCGGCTGGCGGCCGCCGGCCTCCTCAAGCCCGAGTGGACGGCCGCCAAGGCGGCGGACTGGATCTGGCACCGCACCCACCTGGACGGTTGGCGGCACCTCGTCGGCGAACGCGGCTGGGACGCCGCCGAGTACGGCCGCCGCGTCAGCGCGTCGCTGCAGCGCGACCTCTTGAAGCAAGGCTGACGGTCACGGGCTTTTGATCCGAGGAGGGACTATTGCGGCTGCCGGCGCGTCCGCCCAAGCAAGGCACGTAGAGCTCGTCATCGAGGACCCGGCTGCCGCGTGCACCGCGGGTTGCGGTATCGGCGCTATCGCAGCAATGCACCCACGCGGGACAAGCTCGCCCCGGCCTTGATCGCGGCCGTCATGCAGGCGCGGGCCTCGCGCTTTTCCCGCCCGGTCAGCAGACCAATCGCAAACGCCTTTTGCGGCAACTTTGTCGATCGTTTGCGGGAGCGCGCCAACTGCCTGGCCAATTTCTCATGCACCGCGATGTCGTTGAGCTTGCCGAGGGCGTCCTGCAACGACTTGAGCTCCTTGGAGAACCGCTTGCGCGCTTTCGTGCGCCTTGAATGCGCAAGCCCCACAAAGAAGTCGGCCGCATAGCGCAGCTTTTTGACCGCGATGCGCAATTTGTGCCGTTCTTGTGGGCCCAACTTATCGAGCTTTCGGGCTTTTCTCGCCACCTTCTTGGTGCGGCGGCGCAAGGCTTCTTGTGCGAAGTCGCCGATGGGCCTGTCGCGGCGGCTGACGGCGAGCGGATCGGCATTCTTCGACCACTCGCCATTGATGAGCCACAGAGCGGTTCGAAGCACGGTCTTGCGGTAGCGCTCGCTCGCAACGGCGGTCTTGGCCTGCAGAAAGCCGGCATCGCGCTTTCTGGCCAGATCGGCCTCCAGCAGCGCGATTTCCCGCCGCTGCCCGGGATTCTCTCGCCGTAGCGGCGCCACCCCTTCCTGGACGAATACATCGAAGTCGCGGGCGGGCGCGAGCTGGGCGGCAAGCCATTTGAGCTCGGTCTTGATCCTGTCGGTATCGGTGCCCGACGCGACCTCCTTGAACACCGAGATCGCGGCCCGCAACCGCCGCAATCCGACCCGCATCTGATGGATGCCTTCAGGCTCGCCGCGGCGCACGGCAGCTTCGTTCGCGGAAAAATGGTTCAGGCATGACAAGCCGATCGCCGCAAACGCCTCGCCTGTCGAAGCAGTTCGCGCAAGCGCGATCTCGTAGGCCTCAACCGGCTTGCCCTGCTCGCCCGCGCTCAGTGCATAGCCGCGCTCCGCCTTCGGCCGCGCGCCATAGGCAACCGGAATCGACTTTGCCAAGCGTTCGGCAACGCGGGCGATGTCGGCGCGCTCGCCTTGCTTTAGCTCGAGCTCGATCTCGCTGATCTGCTCGCTGCGCGCGCCGGTACGGATTCGTCCACGATCGAAGGCGACCTCCACTTCGCTATCGCCGATGCGGAGCGGCATCGTGATGCGTTCCACCTTGGTCTCGAATACTGCTCGCAGGGATCGCTCAAGCTTGCGTGTGGCGAGCGGCGCCAGGGCCGTGCCCTTCGCCAGGGCGAGATCCGGCCTTTCGACGGCGACCTCGCGTTCCCATTCCTGACGGCCGGCAACCGAGCCATTGGCCGCGGCTTTGATGGTCTGCAATTTCCTGCGGCCCGCTCTGCGGATGCGCAGGGAGACGCCATGGTGGCGAAGCTTGAAGTTGCTCGTATCGAAATAGACCGAAACGAGCCTTTCGCGGCTGGCAGGGCTGCTCGCCAGCTTGCGAAGCCAGGGCAATTGCGCGGCGCCGCGCATGGCGGCCGGAGAAACGGCAAGCTTCAATTCGATCTCGGTAGCCATAGGAAACCGGGCTCGCGGGAGGGTGGGTTCCAGCCACTATGGTAGCGGCCATGTGGCAGGACTGGAACCTACTTGCAGACGACGGCGCCGAGGCTGCTGCCGGAACCCCGGCCAGGCGCCTTGAGCGTGTCGTCCCCGCACCCGCCCGATGCTATCGAGGCGTCCGATCAGGTCGTTGCATCGACGACGAAATCAGCCGAAATCGTCAAGGCCATGAGGCGGGCTATGCCGATCCGGGTTTCAACCGCAGATCGGCGCGCCCCTCGCCCTCGACACATCAGGTGATGCAGAGATCCAGCCAGTCCCGTCTGAAGGGACGCGCCACCGGAACGCAACGTCTCGGCCAATTTGAGCGACGCGCCAACCTCGTTCGGGATCGGTGCGAAGTCTCAGAGATTGAGGACGCCGATCCGGGCGGCATGCGCGACGGCATCGGTGCGGCTCACGGCGTCAAGCTTCTCGAGCAGCTGCGCAACGTGATACTTGGCGGTATGCGCCGAGATGCCGAGGCGGCGGCCAATCAGCTTGTTCGACGCGCCCTCGGCAAGGAGTGCAAGCACTTCCAATTCGCGCGCAGTGAGCGTGAGATTGGCTTCCGGCGCCGGCGCTGCCGCAGATCCAGCGACGACAATCGCGTCGGGGTCATCGCTTTTGCCGACGAGCTCGAGTGCGTCGACCTCGGCCAGCAGCGATGCGATCCGGTCGGCGAGAACGGGATCGGCGACGTCGATTGCCAACCGCAGCCGATCGCGCGCGCGCGGATCGCTCAAGCCGCCGGCCTTTCGCCGATCTGAATTTCTGTCTGGTGCGATCGGCCGCCGCGCCGCAGTTCGATTTGCAGCGATTTGCCCACGCTGTCGGGACCCAAGGACCGCAGCAAGGCTTGCACTTTGCCGACGGGTTTGCCGTCCCAACTCACGAGAACATCTCCCTGATGAATGTTAGCCGCGGCTCCGGGACCCTTCGGGTCGACCCCCATGACCATGACGCCCGATCCACCGCCTTCGATCGTCACCGTCTGCAGACTGAGACCCAGATAGCCGCGCGCAATGCGTCCGTGCGTCTCCAGCCGCGCCGCGATGCGGCCGATGGTGGCGGAGGGTATCACCAAGACGCGCCGCCGTGGTCCGAACACCGTCATGCCGAAGGCCTGCCCGCCGGCATCGACCGCGAGACCGCCGTCGGCTGTCGACCGCAAGCGCATGTCGATCTCGATGCGCGCGTCGATTTCGCCACCGCGCATCGACTGCCAGCGTCCGCGGCTGACGGAGACCAGGCCGAGGGCGGCGGTCGGGGCACCGTCCTCCGCGCCCAGGGCAACGACGAGAGCGCCGGACGAAGGAACGGTCGCCGCCAAGGCCACCGGTTGTAGACCGGCCCGGTCAAGCTTGAGCAAGGCGACGGCGCTGCTCGGATCGCGCCCGACGATGTGGGCGACCGTGCTCTCGCCGCCGGGAAGTGTCACACGAACTTCGCCCTCCTCGGCAAGACCCTCGTCCGAGGTGACGACAAGTCCGGCGCGCCAAACGAAGCCCGACGCCTGCATGCGATGGGAGTTGACCGAAACGAGACTTGGCGCCAAGCGCGCCACTACGCCTTCCAGCGCGGCCGAAACGTCTTGCAATTGCGTGCTCACGGGATGTCCTCCGAAATGCGTGCGATAGACATGGGCCGGGAGGCGCGGTTCGTCCACTAGCCACATGGGCAGGCGAACATCGGTACAAGCGCCACCGGGCCACGTGATCGCGACGGCAACGATGAGCCTCGCCGAGCCTTCGATCGCGGCGTACTATCTGACGGGCCGCGGCGGCTTCCAGTCGGGCCCGTATGCAAGCGAGAGCTCGACGAATTCGCGCACCAGCTCGTAACAGATGTGCAGCCTGCGTTCCGCAATGGTCCAGCGGGCGTTGGCATGGCCGCAGGCTCGCATCTCGAACTCGATGCGCGCGGGCCACACATAGCGCTCGGCGATGTGCTCGGCGACCGTCTCCAGGAACCGTGTGGCGCGAAAGATCCGCTCGGAAATCGCCAGCACGCCCTTGCCTTCCTCGTATCTGGTGTCGATGTGCGTCCGCGGCTGATCGTCGGCGCGGCGATGGGGCGCCAGCACGTTTTCCCAGGAGGCTAAGGCGGTCTGGTAGTCCCAGACGCAGGTGTGTCGCCGATCCGGCGGCAGCTTGGTCTCGTCGGCCAGCGCCTTGAACCTGACCGGGTCGGATCCGACCATCAGGCAGACGATCTGGTAAGCGCGCTGCTCATTGAGGCCGTGCCGCTCGTAGTAATCGAGCGCGCGCCCTTCGCGCTTGTCGCGACGGGCCGCCAGGAACCAGCCCTTGGCGGCATCCTCGAGCACGCGGTGCGAGAGCTGGTCGCCCATCCATAGCGCGGTGAGGATGGCGAAGACGTCGGCTGCGTCCTCCTCGCGTACGAGGATCGGCAACTTCATTTCCGAGACCAGTGCATGGCCGAGCTCGTGCGCCGCCACGAACAGGACGTTGCCGAACACGAACTCCACATGCGCCTGCCGCTGCCTTGCGGGCAGGTGCTTCAGGTACGGCACCTCGGCGGCCATGCGGGCGGCCTCGTCGATGCCCGCTTGAAACGCCTCCGTCGAGGATGCAGCGGGGTCGAGGCTTTGCGCCGGCAGCGGCTCCGCTCCCAGCGCGATCAGCAGCAACGCGCACGGCAGCCACGGGCGCCTCATCGAGGTTGCCCGATCGGAATCGAGGCGCGAGACATGGCCACGCTCTGTGCAGGTTGCAAGTGTTGCACCAGCACGAGCGGCATCAACCGAATGAGGTCGAGCGGCACTTGCCGCCGCAGGCCACGTCTGTCCGGGCATCCGCATCCACGACATGGGTGTCTTCGTCATTCGTTTCGTTCTCGCTACGACGTGCCGGTTGGAAGTCGTGAGGAGAATTAGGACCCGGTGTCGGACGCGGGGAGTGACAAGTGTGGCGGGATTCCGACTCACTCATTGATCACGGCTGCGGCGCACGCACTCGCTGTGCCTGATCCCCTCGGGCAATCAGGCCCGGACGCGCTCCGCGACGATGCAGCTACGCGCGCGCTTGAGGCATCCGCGTCGTCATTTCACCTGAAAGAAGTGGCTCAGTACGCCGATCACCAGCTCAAGACAGATAAGGATGATGATGTACAATTCCAGGCGATGGCTGGTGCGCGTGGACAGCAGGTCGCCCATGGTGTCGGCCGTTTCGCGAATGACCTCCAGTTTCTGGCCGATCGCGCGCGCACGGGGACCGAGGTCGTATTCGTCGGTTAGCTTGCCCCATAGGCGCTCAAGCTCCGGATGATCCCAGAGCACATCCGGACGATCGGCCAACTCGACGCGGCCAGCGAGCCGCTGTTGGATCAGCAGCGCTTCGCCGATCTGTTCGAGGAGCTCGCCGCGCCTGCCCGCCATCAGCTTTCTCCGTTTGAGGGTGGACGCAATGGGCACCACGCGGTCGAAGGCCTGGGCAATACGCCGCTCGTCGTAGGCGAGAGCCACGCTCATGGCCAGTGCTTCGGCCACCAGCAGGAGCCGTTCGGGAGCGGTATCCTTGAGGGAAAGGCCTCCGTTGGGGAGAGGTTGGTCGTCGGCATCAGGCTTGATCACGATCTGCGAAATTTCGCTCTCGCGCTCGGCCAACGGCTCGATCAGGCGGCCTGCAAGATCTCTGATGATTGCTTCCTCCGCGAGCGGGTTCATGCCAATGAAGACGGCGGAGCCAAACCGGAAAAGGACGACCGTGCCCCCGCCGGCGACCTTGAATGCCAGCGGGCTGCTGGAGAACTGGTCGGCGCGCTCCAGGCCCTTGAGCTCGATCCGCTCCGAGAGTTGAAGCGCTCGCGCGATGAGTGACTCGTCGCTCATGCGGTATCGCCCTCAAAAATGGGGTCGCCGGAACTCCGGACTGTAGCTCTGGGCTGTCCCCAACGCGAAGCCCGAAAGCGAAGCGAGTTGGGCAAGGCCACGCGCCGTGATGATCATGGCGACGCCGAACCCAATGTGCCCAAATTCGCCGAAAGCTTGACCCCGGGTCGACGTTCGGGGCGTCACTGAGGACGTAAGTATTTCTTGCGGCTTCGTGTTCGCATGAGCTGCGACAGGTCTTCGACCATCGTCCGGACGTCTCCCGTGCCCCCGGGCGAGAGGCTGCGGCCGAGATAGGCCCAATTGAGGACGCGCGCGCGGCTCGCCGCAATCGCCGCATCGAGCCCCGCCTCGATGAGAAGGTTCGCCAGATAGCGAACGCGCTCGGCGTCCACGACCTCGACGGCGGCGCGCACCTTCGGGTCGGCGGATGCCCACGCGCGCACGGCGCTCTCGAGGTTCGATCGGGCAGAAAATGCCCGCTGCATCAGCGCCTGCAGACGATCCCCGGGAGTACCTTCGAGCTCGGCGACAATGTTTTCGAGCGCGACTTCGCGCCAACGCCGAAGCACGGCGGCGTGGAACGCGCCGACGTCGGCAAAATGCCAGTAGAAGCTGCCGCGCGACACCCCGAGGCCCTTCGCCAAGGTGTCGGCTTTGAGCGCGGTGAAGCCGGCGCGGGCGAGCGCGCGCAAGCCTGCGTTCACCCAGTCGTCGGGCGCCAAGCGTTCGCTCGCGGTTTTTCCATACACCACTGTATTGACCTCGGCATGCCGCGATGGTAGCTTGTCCATACAGTACTGTATGGAGATGCGCAATGCGGAATTTGCTGGTTCAGGCCGCAGGTGTTCTCGGCATTGCGGCCGCTCTCGTGCACGGCTACCTCGGCGAAGCGAAGGTCTTCGCGAGCCCGCGCATCCCGGCGGGCCGGACACGGCTGCTCTTGCGCGGGGTTTGGCACTGCAGTGTCATCGATTGGGCGGTCATGGGCGCGCTGTTGATCCTCGTGCCCACGCTGGGGTCGGATCGGGCGCGCATCGCCATCGTTTCGGCGAGTGCGGTCGTCTTTGCGGCCGGCGCGATCGGCAATGCCTGGGCATCGCGCGGGCGCCACTTCGGGTGGGTGTGGCTCGCGCTGGTGGTCGGCCTGGCCGCGGCCGGGATGTAATCCCATTCATCGACATCACGACCATGTGGCGCTGGGCATCGGGCACGTGGGCATCGGTACCCGATTAGGGCGTGCGTTCAGCCGTTTTGCCCTTACCTAGTCGGGCAACGATAGTGAGGTGATGCCATGCGTATCTTTGTTGCAGGCGCCACCGGCGCGGTAGGCCGTCGGCTCGTCCCGCGTCTCGTGCGCGCGGGGCATTCTGTCGTCGGGTTGACCCGAACTTCAGAGAAGGCAGCTTTCGTTCGCAACCTCGGCGCCGAGCCGGTGGTGGCAGACGCGCTCGACGCCAACGCGCTCGAGGCCATGGTCGTCTCCGCCAGGCCGGACGTCATCGTGCATGAGCTGACCGATCTGAAGGGCGCCTCGGACCTCCGCAAGTTCGACCGAGCCTTCGCCAGCAGCAACCGATTGCGCCGGCAAGGAACCGATAATCTGCTGCGTGCGGCGCGCGCCGCCGGTGTCAACCGCGTCGTCGCGCAGAGCTTCTGTGGGTGGCCCTATGCCAGGACCGGGGGCCCGATCAAATCGGAGCAAGACCCGCTCGATCCGGAGCCGCCACGAGAGTTTGGTCCGACCCTCGATGCCATCAAGTATCTCGAAGCAGCCGTCACGGAGGCCTCCGCGCTTGCCGGGATCGTGTTGCGATACGGGGCCTTCTATGGACCCGATACCGGCGTCTTCGATGGCGCCTTTGTCGAGCAGCTGCGCCACCGCCGGGTGCCGCTGATCGGAAGCGGAAACGGATGGTGGTCATTCCTGCACATCGAGGATGCCGCGCAGGCGACTGCGATCGCTGTCGAGCACGGCAGTCCAGGCATTTACAATATTGTCGACGACGAACCGGCGCCGGTGCATGAATGGCTGCCCGCCCTCGCCGAGATGCTCGGGGCCAGGCCCCCTTTGCGCGTGCCCGAATGGCTGGCGCGCATGATCGCCGGCGAGCACATGGTCGTGCTGATGGCCCAATGCCGCGCCGGATCGAACGCGAAGGCCAGGCGAGACCTCGGATGGCGTCCCGCCTACCCTTCCTGGCGCGGGGGATTCGCCGAGATCATCGAGCAGCGAAAGCAGGATCGGCGCGCAGCCTGAGCGCGGCGTCGTGCACGGCCGCAGTTACGAGAATCCTGGACGGACGAGCCCGCGCCAGCACGGAAGAGAGATGGCACAGAATATCTACGACAATCCCGAATTCTTTGCCGGCTACACCCAATTGCGCCGTTCAGTCCATGGGCTCGACGGCGCACCCGAATGGCCGGCGATCCGCGAACTGCTTCCGAATCTTTCCGGCATGCGCGTCGTCGATCTCGGCTGCGGGTTCGGCTGGTTTGCGCGCTGGGCCGGCGAACAAGGCGCGGCGCATGTCCTCGGGCTCGATCTTTCGGAGAACATGCTGGCCCGCGCCAGGGCGGACACCCGCGATCCGCGCATCGAGTATCGGATGGCCGACCTGGAGCGCCTCGAGCTTGCTCCAGGATCTTTCGATTTCGCCTACAGCTCGCTCACATTCCACTACATCGAGGATTTCGACCGGCTGGCGAGAATGATATGGCGCGCACTTGTCGCTGGCGCCCACCTCATCTTCACGATCGAGCATCCGATCTACATGGCCCCGACGCATCCGGGCTGGTCGGTCGACGGCGAAGGCCGCTTGACGTGGCCGCTCAACGGTTATCTCGTCGAAGGCCCGCGCACGACGGACTGGCTTGCCGACGGCGTGCAAAAGCAGCATCGGACAATCGGGACGACGCTGAACGCGCTGATCGGCGCGGGCTTCACGATCCGGCACGTCCGAGAGTGGAGGCCGACGGAAGACCAGGTCGCCGCCGACCCCGAGCTGGCCAAAGAGCTGGAGCGCCCCATGCTGCTGCTCGTGGCTGCGCAACGTTGAGCGCGGGTCATCGCACCAGGAAGGTTCCTGGCTGCGCGCGTCAGCTCAGCGCATCTATTTGCGCGGCTTGTTGCATTCGCGCGCGATCGGCTCCTCGGCCATCTGCTATCGAGTCGGTCGGTGCTACCCCGCGCGGAACACAGTCCGTGCGCCTGCCGGTCGGGGGCGCGCGCTATCCCCTGCCCGTCGCGAACCGCCGGTCGAGCTTCGTGAGCTGGCTGGCGAGGCCCATCGTCGACATCTTGGTGAACTCCTCGGTGTGCATCGGATCGAGCGTGACCACCATGCGCACGCTGTCGCCCGACGGGAAGAACTCGACCACCATCGTGCTGTCGTAGGGCTTCACCCCCGGAAGGAAATCGATCACGTGCGTGATCGCCAGCCGCGCGTGCGGCCTGAGCTCGACGAAGCTGGCGCGCGTCTGGTGCGAGGTCGGCCGCCCCATCCGCCTCATCGCTGCGACCTGTTCGGAGGCGTGCGCGATCATGTCGTAATGCAGCGTGCCGCCGACGCGCGCCTCGAGCGCATGGACCTCGACGCGGAAGCCCTCCGGCCCCCACCAGGACTCGAACCCCTCCTTGGTGGTCCACAGCTCCCACAGCTCCTCGAGCCGCGCGCGGTAGGTGCGTTCGATCACCACTTTCGGCCTCAATGCGCTGGCGGCTGCGGCACTGCCGTTGCGGCTCATGTGCGTTTCTCCTTGTGTGTGATGCCACGGGCCTTCCGCCGCTTCTCGAGCGCGGCCCCGAAGCGGTCGAGGCGCGCTTCCCACAGGCCGCGATACGGCGCGAGCCACGCGTCGAGCTCGCGGAACGGCGCTGCCTGCAAACGGTAAAGGCGCCGCTGCCCATCCGGCCGCCGCGCGACGAAGCCCGCCTCGTGCAGGATCCGCAGATGGCGCGAGACGCCGGACTGGTGGATCCCGGCCTGCGCGACGATGTCGCTCACCTGCTGCTCGCCGTGGCGCAGCGCTTCGACCACCAGGCGGCGAGTCGGGTCGGACAGGATCTCGAAGCCATCTATATGCATGTTTATGCATATGCATAGATGCGCATTTATGCATTGTCAAGTCCGGCGCCGCGCGTGCACCGCGTTGCGGGCGCAAGGCTTGTTGCTCATCATGGATCCGCCGGAACATCTGTGCCAAATGCAAGGCAAGGAGAGGCCGATGAGCTTGACTGGAGGCTGCCACTGCGGCGCGATCCGCTACCAAACGGAAGGCGAGGCAATCACCCACGCACTGTGCCATTGCACCGACTGCCGCCGGCACGCGGGGGCGCGCCGATGGTGGGCTGGACGATGTACCCGCTGGCACTGGTCAAGGTCACGCAAGGCTCGCCCCAGATCTACGCGTCCTCGGAACACGGCCGCCGGCACTTCTGCGCGCACTGCGGCACCGGCCTGTTCTACACCAATGCCGACACGATCCCCGGGATCATCGACGTTCAGAGTGCGACCTATGACGCGCCGGACGCCGTTCCGCCCCGGGCGCACATCCAAGTCGCGGAGCGCATCGGATGGATGGAACGCGCGCACGAGCTGCCGGCGTTCGAGCGCTATCCTCCGCGCGAATAGTTCGGATGGGATCTCGTTGCTCGCGTGCTCCTCGAGAAGCGTGAGCCCTGCCGACGGCGGAATGCGTTCGGAGGGATCGGATGCGACGATGGGCATCTTGAGGGTGGCTACATCTTGGCGCTCTTCCTGACGAGAGGTGATGCCCGCGCGCGTTGACGGCAAGTTGCAGCGCCTGCCTCTAAGTTGGTTTGAAAATTGCCACGTTGCTGCTGTGCGAGACGGCGCCGATTGCGCGCCGCCCGCGACCGCTTCAAGTCCTTCCGATCCAGTGCCAGAGCGCCGCATTCCAGGGCTCGGCCCGCCTGCCGCGGCGCGCGGAATATTCGATGTTTCCGCGCGACAGGCCGATATCGGCGAGAAGGCGATCATCGAGGGCGCTCAGCTCGCGGATGCCGCGGCGAATGCGCCGCTCGCTGGCGATCCGACCCATCAGCCATTTGGCTGCCCCTGCCGACGCAGCGCGCAAGGACCTGCTTGCAGGCTTCCGCGCGGCCGGCAATGCGCGGCCTTCTACCGTCGTGCTGCTCATGATCGCCTCCTCTTGGCTTGGGATAGCGCCGCCGCCCGCGCTGAAAAAAAAGGTTCACGGCCGGTGCCAGCGACGCCGAGGCTGGAATATGGGGACGCGCCGTTGCGCGTCGATTTCTGCCGAAGAGGAATCGCGTTACAGATGAAATTCTGCGCGCAGCCGAAAGAATGAGCGGCGTTTCGTCGAGAGCGGAGCGTGCCGGAGCGCTCAACCGCGGGCTTCATCAAGCACGGTTGCGGTAAGATTTCAGAATTGAGAAATCCGGATACGTTTGAAACGCGGCCTTGGCAGGCGCGGAAATCAATCGGCGTCCTCGAGCTGGCCGCATGCCTTTCGTCAGCTTTGCGCAGAGCGACTACCACGCGGCCCCACTTCTCTTTGGCCCCATCGCTGCCTACGTAGCGGACGGGGATCGGGGTCTGCCGAGGGCTGAGACGCACGGATGGTCGCTTCGCCGCGGGGGCTTCTTTGCGTGTCTATTCAAAGCGGTCAGCCGGACGGTGCGATGAGACATGTACTTGTGGTCGACGACGACCCGTCGGTTCGCGACGTGATCGACAACTACCTGCAGAGTCACAACTTCCAGGTCAGTACCGTTGCCGACGGCCCGGCCATGGCCGGCGTTCTCGCCGACAGGGCAGTCGATCTCATCATCCTCGACCTGATGCTTGCAAACGAAGACGGCTTCGATCTCATGCGCGGTCTCGGCGCCCGGTCGGACGTACCGGTCATCATGCTGACCGGTCACCGACACGACGAGGCCGATCGCGTCCGCGGGCTTGAATTGGGCGCCGACGACTACATGGTCAAGCCGTTCGGCTTGCGCGAGCTGCTCGCGCGGGTGCGCGCCGTTCTGCGCCGATCGCAAGCGCCGAAGCCAAATTCGAGCAAGAACTTGCGGCGCCTTCGTTACCGCTTGGCCGGATGGCACCTCAACATGCGCACGCGCGCGCTGACGTCGCCCACCGGCAACACCGTCAAGCTGACGGCGGGTGAGTTCAACCTGTTGACCGCCTTCCTGCGGTCGCCGCAACGGATATTGAGCCGCGAGCAACTGCTTGCTGCCAGCCGTGTGCACAGCGAGGAGGTGTTCGACCGCAGCGTCGATATCCAGATTCTGCGGTTGCGCCGCAAGCTCGAGGTCAATTCCAGCGAGCCGCAGCTCATCAAGACCGAACGCGGGGTCGGCTACAAATTCAGCGCCGAGGTCGAGATGCTTTAGGCGGGCTATGCGGCCTGCCTGGAGCGACCATGCCGATCCGGATGGCCTTCGTCGATTGCGTGCGCGGTGCACACCGGCCAGGCGGCCGATCCACCTGGATGAAACTCGCGCAATGCCTCATCCTGAGGAACGGTCCGAAGGACCCTTCGAGAAGTCCGCAGCGACACTGCAGTGCGTGCCTCGAGCTTTCCCCGCGGCGCCGGGTTGGTTCATCGGCGCCGCTTATGGATCTCGTTCTTTGTCGCAGCCCGCCGGCGCACGTTGTGCGGCCAGACGACCTCGTCGCCATGGATGACGATATGCTGCTGATCCAGGCACAGGCCGCCGAGGTGCCGGATCGCGGCCGCCAGATCCTCGAAGGTGGCGAGCGCTGCCCCCGGCTCGCCGATCCACTCGACGCGATAGAGTTTCTTGCCCCGCCGGCTGCGCATGGCATTGTCGGGCGTGCGACCGCCGTATGACAGCCTGGCGAGTTGCTGTGACACGAGCATGTCAGGGCACCATACGGAGGCCGGATAGGGCAACTTCGCGCGTCCCGCTAATCCGAGTCCACCTCGCGCAATACTTCCTTGAGTTTTCGCGGGTCGGACCAGAGCGCCTTGAACTTCTTGACGTCGAACGTCTCCGCGCCCGGGGTGCGCCGGCGCCGTCGTCGTCGTCGAATAGATGCCTCCGACGCCCCCATGGAAGATGGGGGCGCTCGCCTCACGCGTACTGGCAACGCTTTCACGGGGTCCTCGCGGCACTTCGCCTCCCAGAGCTAAGCAGCCCTGCGTGTCTGGCCAAGCGCCCTTCGCGAGTTTTCCCCGACCTTTATGGCCGCCGACTCGCAAAGCCACAATTGGGGTCAAAATTGGTCATAACCAGTCACTCTTGGGCAGCAACGCACGCGCTATTGGCGGATGCCACGTGGGAGGCGGCACGAGAGTTCATGGCTCGGCAGCCGGGCTACGTCTCGACGCGGCTGCACCGCGGCACCCGTTCCGAGCATCGCGGCCGCAAGGGGCCAGCACGGGATGCTAGCTTTGAGCTTGCGCCTTCGGCGCGCCGAAGAAACCGATGATGCGCCGCAGCTTTCCGTCACCGGCGAGCTGGCCGACGTCGAGCCCGGCGGGCAGGCGCTTGCCGTCGGCGAGCACCATGCACCAGTTGAAACGCGGCACCTGGTGGTGGCGATCGATGAAACTGGTGCGCTCGATGCGGGCGCCCGGGTACGTGCGCTGCACGGCATCGATGTGGGCGACCAGCTCGTCGATCCCGTTGGTCTCGACGGTCGGATCCGTATAGGTCGCGTCTTCCGCCCAGACTTGCTGAAGCAGCGCGCGCCGGCGCGCGGGGTCGGTTTCCTGCCATGCTTGGCAGTAGGTGGAAACCAGCGCTTCCAGTTCGGTCGCCACGATCCTCACCCAGGTTTCTTGCCCTGTTGATGTGACGATCGGATGACGGCGCGCCGCCGCGGCCATGTCCCGGCTGCAATTCCGTCACGCGCCGCGACGCGCTGGCCTAAATTACATTGCCGGATTGCGCGAACCGCATAGCCACAGGCGCGCGATCACGACTGTTGATGTCATCGAATATCCGCGTTCGGCAAGGCGTCGCGTATCGGTGTCGACTGGATGGCGCTTTCGCATCCTGTTGGGGCGCGGTTGCGGGCCCTGGCGCCCGTGAATTGGAACAGCGGTTCGCCCATTCGAATGACGCCGCCGACGCCCGCGGTTGCGACAAATGACCAGGTCTCGGGTGCGAGCATGACGATCGTCGATCCGTGCTCGAACCATCCCATTTCTTCGCCTTTTCGATAGTCCGCGGCACAGCGCATGACGTTCGGGCCGCCATACGCAAGGTTGAGCGGCACCGGCAGGCAATGCAGACGGATGCATGCCACAAAAATCGCCGCGACCGGCACCAGCGTGACCGCGTCGCCCCCGGTAAGGCGCGTCTCGATTACGGCGCGCTCGTTCCTGCAGAACAGCCGCTCGATCCGCCGCAGCGCAATCGGGTTGACGTTCCAGGTGTCCCCCGCGATGTAGGTGACGCGCTCGACCCGGCAGTCGCACGGCGCATGGAACCGATGATACATGCTGGAGGTCAGTCGAAGGGTGGCATAGACCCCGTCGCGGTGCCGTTCGACCAGCTCGTCCGTGCCCAACAGGTCGCGGAGGCGGTAGGGGAAGCCCTTGATCTGGAACAGCTCGGTGCCGGCGATTTGTCCATGCGCGCCCAGGATGGCATCGCACGGGCTGACCGCGATCCCGGGGCGGCCATCAATCGGCCGCGCTCCATCCATGAGCTCGCGCGTGAAGCAATCGTGCAGGCTTTTGAAGTCCGTCTTGCGCGCCTCGCTCAGATCGAGGTCGGAAAATAGCCGCCACAAGGCGATCGAGGCGTCCCGCACCAGCGGCTGCTCGATCTTGCTGAACCAACCCATGAACCGGGTCAGCACGCGGCGCGGAATGCGATTGGTCAGCAGGAAATTTATGTCTTCCTGCTCGAACAGCTTCACGATGGCGGATCGCATCGTCATCAAACGGTCAGGCGTGCCGGATACGGTTCCGGCCGATGGATTCGCGCTTGATGACGTTTGCGCTTTACGCGCTCGGCGCCGGCGCCCTCACGACGTCGCTGCTTAAGGCAAAGGGCCGCCTGGCCCTCTCGAAAGGCAAGCACCGATCGCTGCGCGGCCACGCCCGGATTGCCCGGCGGCTCGCCGCGATGGTGCCGTTCTACGAATACGACGACAAGGCCTTCTTCCGCGCCGACGACGCGCCCGTCGATGTTGCCGCGCGCCGCGAAGCCGGGTTCTGGCGCCTGTCGCACCTCTATCGGCAGCGCTATGCGGCGACCGCGCGGCTGACGGAAGAAATTCGCGACGGCGTTTCGGACCTGCAGTTCACCGACGCCTATCGGGTGCCGTTTCAATTCAGCCGCTTCGTGCGCCGCCACCTTCAGGCCGGCGCCTTCATGCAGGCTTCCGCCGGCGTGACCGTTACCGATCTTGACGGCAACCACTTCTACGATCTCGGCGGATCCTACGGGGTCAACCTGTTCGGCTACGATTTCTACAAGCAATGCATCACGGCTGCGGTCGACCGCGCGTGGGACCTCGGCCCGGTGCTCGGCGCCTACCATCCGGCGGTCGCCTACAACGTGCAGCGCCTGCAACAGATCTCCGGCCAGGACGAAGTATCCTTCCACATGTCGGGCACCGAAGCGGTCATGCAAGCGGTGCGGCTCGCACGCTATCACACGCGCCGCACCCATCTGGTCCGCTTTTGCGGCGCCTATCACGGTTGGTGGGGCGAGGTGCAGCCCGGCGTCGGCAACCCGACGCCGGCGCGCGAAACCTATACCCTCAACGACATGTCGGAAGATGCGCTGCGCGTGCTGGCGCGGCGCCGCGACATCGCCTGCGTGCTGGTCAACCCGGTGCAGTCGCTGCATCCCAACGCGGACGCGCCGAGCGACGCCGCATTGCTCGACAGCTCGCGCAGCGCGCGCTTCGACCGCGGCGCCTACGCCGAATGGCTGCGGCGGCTGCGCGAAGTCTGCTCGCATCGCGGCATCGTGCTGATCTTCGACGAGGTCCTCGTCGGCTTCCGCCTGGCAATCGGCGGGGCGCAGGAATATTTCGGCGTGCGCGACGACATGGTGACGTACGGCAAGACGCTGGGGGGCGGATTGCCGGTCGGCGTGCTGTGTGGCGGCAAGAGCTGGATGCGGCGCGCGCGCGACGACCGCCCGGCCGACATCTGCTTTGCGCGCGGCACGTTCAACTCGCACCCCTACGTGATGACGGCGATGCAGGAATTCCTGCGGCGGCTCGACACGCCGGAGATCAGCGCGCTCTATCGCGATCTCGATCGTGTGTGGGACGCGCGTGGCGGCGAGCTCAATGATCGCTTGCTCAAGCAGGATGTGCCGGCGCGGGTGGCGAACCTGTCCTCGATCTTTACCGTGCTCTACACCCAGCCGTCGCGCTACAATTGGATGCTGCAGTACTATCTTCGCGCCGAAGGCCTTGCCTTGAGCTGGATCGGCACCGGGCGGCTGATTTTCAGCCTGAACTACAGCCAAGCGGATTTCGACGCGGTTGCGGACCGTTTCGTCGCCGCCGCGCAGGCGATGCGCGACGACGGCTGGTGGTGGCGGGATCCCGCCGCCACCAACAAGTCCATTCGGCGCAAGCTGCTGCGGGAAATCCTCGCGCATCGTCTTTCGCCGGGCCGGAGCTAGCGGGCGTTCCGACGCTGGTTGCCCTTATGCCCGTCGCGGCTGCTGCTCGAATGCGTCGCCATGCTGCGCGTGCTGCGGATCGATCAGCTCGCCGCGCAGCAGATAGAGCGGTGCCTTGTGATACAGCTTGATGTCATGGAACGGGTCGGTGAGGATCTTCGTCATCCAGACCAGCCCGGATTGAACGTCTTTGATGAAGAACAGATGCAGGGTGCGGAACAGCAGGCCCGCCACCCCGAGGAACAACCACATCAGCCCAACGTGGCGGACGAACTCTCCCGCGCTCTGGTGCGGCTCGAAGATGCCGAACAGCGTCGGATCGAAATAAAGCGGCAGCGGCGATAGCACCCAGATCGCCAGCAGGACAAGCTTGCGGTTCAAATTGTAGCCGACCTTGATCTCTTCCTTGTGCGCGTGCGTCGCCTGGTTGACGTGGTCGTATCCTCGCGGCTCGAAGAAAAAATGCCCCGCTTGCCTCGTCGGCATCGCGATGAGCCAGCCGACCAGTGCCGCCAGCGCGGGGGCGGAGAACACCAGCGCATAGGCGCAAAGAAACGCGAGAGCACTGACAAGGTGCAGCGATTGATTGATCCGGCTGTGGTGATAGTAGCGGTGGTCGTCCCAGCGCTGTTGCCTGAGCTCTTCCAGAAAGCTTGCCATCGATCATGCTCCCGAATGTGATTCGCCTGCGTGCCGCAATCGTGCTGCGTGCGCTTCAGGCGCTGGCCGCGAGCGCGACCCGGGCCTCGAGCGCCGCGCGCTTCCCGAAGCGGATCATCGAGAAGTGTCCCAGCGGTGGCATCGAGCGGCGCTCGATCAAGTAGACGCCCGGCGTGCGAACGGCCCAATGCACATAGCGCTGCCAGGGAAACTCGGACCGCCAGCCGAGCTTGCGGGCCGCGGGCGCGATCAGATGCTCGACCGTCTTGCGCGGGCCACCGTCGGCGCCGAGGCGGCTTAGGATGATGATTTCTCCGCCCGGTCTGAGGACCCGGGCAAACTCGTTGAGCGCGGCTTCCGGATTGGGCACGGCTGTGACGACGTACTGCGCCACCACGACGTCGAAGGAATCATCCGGAAATTCCAGGCGCTCGGCGTCCATCACCTCGAGCGCCTCGACATGGGCGAGCCCCAGCTCGGCCACGCGCTCGCGCGCCTTGTGCAGCATGGCTTCGGAAATGTCGACACCGACGATCCGATTGGCGCGCGAATAGTCCGGCAAGGAGATGCCGGTGCCAACACCGACCTCGATGATGCGGCCGCCGATGCGCTCCGCCGCAGCGATGGCGGCGCGCCGCCCGCGCTCGAATACCGCGCCGAAAACCAGGTCGTAGACCGGCGCCCAGCGGTCGTAGGCCCGCTCCACGGCGTCTCTGTCGATGTCGATCGCTATCGCCACCATCACTCTCCTTCGTTGATGCCGGATCGGGCCCTCAGGATCGTCTATCCCTGCGCCGACGCCGGCACCGGTCGAGCGGCGTAGACGCGCCGCGACGGGACCGGCACGAGCTGGCTGAGATGCCCGCTGAACTGCCGCGCGCTCGTGGTCCAGGAATGCGTCAAGGCGAATGTGCGGCACGCGGCGCGGGATACTTGCAGCGCGCCCAGGCAGGCCGCGCGCAGGTCCTCGTCCAGCACGCCAACGCCATGACCCGCTATCACGTCCTTTGGGCCGGTGACCGGGAAGGCGGCGACCGGCTGCTCGGAAACACGAACACGTCTGCGGCGGCGATCAGGCCGGCAAGCTCGGGACCCTTGCGCAACCCGAGGAACGCCGCTTGCGGAAATCGTCGGCGCAGCTCCGTTTCCTGCGGCCCCTCTCCGACCACGACCTTCGATCCGGGCAGATCCAATGCCAGAAAGGCCGCGAGATTCTTCTCGACCGCCACCCGGCCGGCGGTGAGAAAGATCGGCCGCGGCAGGTTGAGCCGGATCGCGCGTTCGGGCGCAAACAGATCGGTGTCCACGCCGCGCGTCCACAGACGCAGGTTGCGAAACCCGCGCGCTCGCAGCTCGGCCATGAGCGAGCCGGTGGAGACCATCGTGACAACGGCGGAGCTGTGAAAGCGTCGCAGTACCGCGTAGCTCACGGACGCCGGAATGGGGACACGCGCTGCGATGTATTCCGGGAAGCGCGTGGTGTAGCTGGTGCTGAACGGCAGACCGTGCCGCCGGCAGTACGCGCGGGTTGCAAAGCCGATCGGCCCTTCGGTCGCGATGTGGATGGCATCAGGCCTTGCCGCTTCGATGCGGCGCGCGATTTCCCGCCCGCCCGGCAACGCCACCCGCAGGCTCGCATAGGTCGGCAGCGCGACGCTCGGAAAGCCCTCGGGCGTCAAGAAATCGATCGTGACGCCCAAGCCCGCCGCACTCTCGGCGAGCGAGGTCAAAGTCCTTACCACGCCGTTGACCTGCGGATGCCACGCGTCCGTCGCAATCAGAACGCGCATCAGCACTCCTCCGCGAAACGACGCCACGAACCAGATCGGCTGGCGCGGTGATCGTTGTTGGCGGTGACGGTCCTGCTCGCGGCGCCTGCCGGCTCGCTTCAGACGACAAAGCGAGTCTGTGATTTGCCGCTCCCGAATCACGTGCGACGACTTTGGCCAATTCGTATCTCAACGTTATGACAGTGCCCGGCGCGGGCCTGCTTTTGTGGTTGCGGCAATTTGCCTGCAGCCGGCGCCGCGGACGCGGCAATCACCGAACGTGCAAGAAGGATTCACGCGCCCGACACGTGATCGGGCTATCCGGGCGGAAGCTGCGGGGCTTGGCGCGCATGACCGCTTGGCTTGCATTGTTGCTCGCAGGCGCCCTCGAGATCGCCTGGACGTTCGGGCTGAGGCTCAGCGATGGCTTCACGCGATTTTGGCCGAGCGTTGCAACCATCCTGGCGATCGCATCGAGCTTCGTGCTGATGGCCGTGGCGCTGAAATCGATTCCGTTCGGTACGGCTTATGCAATCTGGACCGGCATCGGCATCGCCGGCACCGCCATCGTCGGGTGCTTGGCTTTCGGAGAGCCCGTGACCCCGACGCGCCTGATCTGCGTGGGGCTGATCACGATCGGCATCGTCGGACTGAAGCTGGCTGATTCCGGCTAGACCGGGATCGCCGGTCGGCCCCGACCGTCATCGAAGCGCAAGACAAATCAACGATACGCCTTGCATGACGTTCAACGCGCTGTGGCTCTCCGACCGGGAACCCGAAGGATCGGAACGGGTGCGCACGCTGTTTCTCTCGGACATTCACCTGGGGACGAGAGGATGCCAAGCCGAGAGGCTGTTGGACTTCCTGCGTCACTACGATGCCGACACCATATTCCTCGTCGGCGACATCGTCGACGGATGGCAGCTGAAATCGAGCTGGTACTGGCCGCAAAGCCACAACGACGTGGTTCAGAAGCTGCTGCGCAAGGCGCGCAAAGGCGCGCGTGTCATCTATGTTCCCGGCAATCACGACGAATTTCTTCGTGATTACTATGAGAGCCATTTCGGCGGAATCGAAGTGGTCGAGAGCGCCATTCATACCACGGCGGACGGGCGGCGCTATCTGGTCGTCCACGGCGACCTGTTCGACGTCGTCATCCGACACGCCCGCTGGCTCGCCTTGATGGGCGATCGGGCCTACGACGTCGCAATCATGCTCAATACCTACTTCAACGCCGTCCGGCGGGCGTGCGGCATGACCTATTGGTCGCTCTCACGCTGGGCCAAGCTGAAGGTCAAGAACGCAGTGAGCTTCATCGGCGAGTTCGAAGTCGCGCTCGCCAGCGAAGCGCGGCGGCGGGGATCGGAAGGCGTCATCTGCGGTCATATTCATCACCCGGTCATTCGTGCCCTCGATGGCTGCGCCTACGTCAATTGCGGCGATTGGGTGGAAAGCTGCACCGCCGTGGTCGAGCACTTCGATGGACGCCTGGAGATCGTCGACTGGACGGCCCGACAGGACCTCGCACCGGCCGGCCATCCGGTCGTCTCTGCCGCCACCTGAGCCGAGTGGCGGAGCTTGAGCAACGGACCCCACCCTGTGGGTCATGTCCGCGCCTGGCGGATGCGGACGGAGGGCTCCAATCATGCGCCTGCGCGTCGGCGAGCAGCGCCCTGTTCTCTGGTAGGCCGTCCGCCGCTTCAATGCAGATTCAGCCTTTCACCTGTTGACGCTCCAAATCTAAAGCGTCTTTGGATCCCGCCAGCCGAATTTTTCGAGCTGCAGGAAGTTCACCATTTCGTACGCCGCGCCAGCATCGAGGCTCATGTTGAGCGCATCGACAATGCGACGATTGATGACGCGCTTGGTCCACGCCAGCGCATAGGACGGCCGCTTCAGCAACGCGGTCGCAAGTTCGCTGACTTTGGCGTCGAGCGCGGCATCGTTTGGGACCGCATAGTTGATGATCTTGTGCCCGGCGAGCTCTTTGCCGGTCCAGCGCTTGGCGAGCATCAGATATTCCTTGGCAATGACGGGCGACATGAACAGCGGTACGAGCGAGGCTCCGCCATCACCTGGAACGATGCCGAAGGAAGGCCCCCCTTCCGGCACCTCTCCCATGCCGAGATGCATATCGACGAATGCCGCGTCATCAAGCGACACGATCAGGTCGCACGCGAAAACCAGGCTCGAACCGAACCCGATCGCCGGACCATTCACCTTGGCGATGATAGGCTTTTCGATCTCCGCCATGGCGCTATGCGTCCGAAGCACGCCCGTGAAGGTCTGCCAGGCCCCTTCGGGCTTGCTCAGGTAATTCTTCGCGGCGTCGGTCTCGTAGAAACCTGGTTCTCGCGGCCTATAGAACTGGCCGTCGGACCCCGTCAGAACGACCACACGAACGTCGTTGTTGCCGCGCAAGCTGCTGAAGACGTCGCCGAGCTCCCAATGCAGATCGGCTGTGCCGCGCGTCAGCCTGCCGGGCGCGAGAATCGTGACGGTGGCAACTTGGCCGTCGATCGTGAGTTCACAAGCACGATATTCTGTCACGGGGGCTCCTCGACCGCCGATCCTGTAGGAGTCGGCATCTGAATTTCAGATTCAGTCAGATTCAGAAAGCGGCGGACTGCAGCGTGATGCCGCCGTCGACGGCGAGGATCTGCCCGGTGATGTAGGCGGACTCGTCGCTGGCGAAGAACAAGGCCGCGCGCGCCACGTCCCAGGCATCGCCCATCCTGCCGATCGGGCAGGCAGCGTCCCGACGCTTGAACATGGCGTCGAGCTCGGTGCGAGAAAGCTTTGCCCCCAGCGTCTTCTCCACCATCGGCGTGTGCATCAGCCCGGGCATGATTGCGTTGCACCGGACCTTCTGGGCGGCGTACTGGATGGCGATCGAGCGCGTGAGCTGGTTCACCCCCGCCTTGCTCGCGCTGTAGGAAACGTAGTGTGGCCCCACCGCGGTGATCGCGACAATCGAGGAGACGTTCACGATCGAGCCGCCGCCCCGGTCCACCATCACCGGCAGCACGTATTTGCAGGTCAGGAACATGCTGGTGAGGTTGATGTCCATCACCCGACGCCAGCTTTCGAGCGAGGCTTCAACCGGCCCGCCGAGCTCGAGCGTCCCGACGTTGTTGTGCAGGATGTCGATACCGCCGAAAACCTCCTTCGTGCGGGCGACGGCGGCCTCAACGCTCTCGGCCGAGGTGACGTCGGTCTTCAGGGCAAGACACCGCCCGCCCTCGCCTGCGATGTTCGATTGCGTCTCGTCGGCAGCCTCGGAATTTATGTCGCAGGCGACGACCGCCGCCCCCTCGCGCGCGAAGAGGACCGCAGTCGCCTTGCCGTTGCCCCAGCCCGGCCCGATCGCGCCTGCTCCGGTCACCAGGGCTACCTTTCCCGAAAGACGACCCATGCGCCGCTCACGCGGCTTTCTGGGCGGTCTTCATGGGTGGGGTCAGGTGCGCCCACGGCCGCGCGCTCTCGAAGGCGGCCGAGAGGCGGAAGATGAGCGCTTCGCCCAGATGCTTGCCGACGATCTGCAGCCCGACGGGCAGGCCCGATTTTGTGAAGCCGGCGGGGATGGACGCGGCGGGCAGGCCCGTGAGGTTGAACGGGTAGGTGTAGAAGATCCACTCGATAATGTTGTCGTCGGTGGCGAGACCCGGAGCGTAATCGAGCTCGGCGTCGAAGGCCTCGGTCGGCAGCGTCGGCGTCAGCAGGGCATCGTATTTCTGGAAGAACTCGTAGACCTTCTGGCGCAAGTCATAGCGCTTGAAGACCTTGGCGTAGTAGTCCTGCATGGTCTGGGACAGCGCCTGGTCCAGCGTGCGGGCGACCGCGGGGTCGAGCAGTTCCCGCCTTTCCATGAGAACCGGCTTGAGGCGCGTGCCGGCACCAGCGAAGAACTCGGCCATGAACTGCGGGAGGGGATCCTCGTCGAAGACTTTCTCAACAATTTCGACGCTGCAGCCAAGATCTTCAAAGGCCTTCGCGGCATTCTCGGCGATGGCGAGAACCTCCGGCTTCGGCTTGGCGTAGCCGAGAGTCGGGCTCCAGGCGAGGCGCATGCCCTTCGCCGGCATGTCGCATTCGGTGAGGAAGTCCGGCACGGTCTGGGAGACGGCGCCGGCGTCCCTCGCGTCGTAGCCCGAGATGACCCCCAAGAGCAGGGCGGCATCCCGCACGGTGCGGGCCAACGGTCCGACATGGGCGAGGGTGGGCGTCGCGCTGGTCGGCCACACCGGCACGCGCCCGAAATGGCCCTTGATCCCGAACAGGCCCGTCAGGCTGCACGGCACCCTGACCGAGCCACCCCCGTCGGTGCCGAGGCCGAACGGACTGACGCCCGCGGCGATGCTCGCGGCGGCGCCGCAGCTCGACCCCCCGGGGGTCTTGCTCAGATCCCAGGGGTTGCGGGTGATGCCCGTCAACGGCGAGGAGCCGACGCCCTTGCAGCCGAACTCGCTGGTCGTGGTCTTGCCGATGATGACGCCGTGGCTGGCGCGGACGCGCTCCACCGACGGCGCGTCGACCGCGGCGACGTTCTCCGCCATGGCCCGGGAGCCGAAGGTGAGCTTCGCGCCTTTGACCGCGATCAGGTCCTTGACCGAGACCGGCAGCCCGGCGAGAGCGCCGACCGGCTCGCCGGCCATCACGGCCTTCTCGGCGTTCCTGGCGGCATCGAGAGCCTGGTCCTCCGTCACTTCGACGAACGCGTTGATCGCCGGCTCCACCTCCCGCAATCGGGTCAGCGACGCCTTCGTGACCTCGACCGGCGAAGCTTTTTTTGTCTTCACGAGCTCGCGCAATTCGAGCGCGGATTTCCAGAGAAAGTCGGTCATCGGTTTTGACCCTCGCTCCAAGGGAAAAGGGGGGCCGCCCCTCGCGGATGACGGCCCATTTGTCAAACGATGGCGAACGCCCGCACTGGCGAGCCGGAGCCCTTAAGGATCTTGAGCGGCACGCCGCTGAAGAAGAATTCCTTTTTTCCGACAAGCTCCTCCAGGTTGATCAGCCACTCCCAGTGGAAGATCTTGCGTTCGCGGCAAACGCGATGGCTCGGAAACTCGCTCCAGTTCGGACGGTCGGTCGAGGGGCCTTCGACGCCATGCGCCTTCGAGCCGCGATCGGCCAGCCAGTGCGTGGCGGCGGCCGTCAGGCCCCAATTGGCCTCGGCGGACTGGCGCGAGGGATAATGCTTCTTGGTGAGGCCGGAGCACATCAGCACGATGTGGCCGTCGACCTTCACGCCGGCCTTCTTCTCGGCGTCCTCGAGCTCTTTGACGTCGACGTCGGCGAGGTCGGGGATGTGACGTAAGTCGAGGCACACCGCCGTGCCCATGAAGAGATCGAGCGGCATCTCGTCGACGGATGCTCCCTTGGGATTGATGTGTACGAAGGCGTCCACATGCGTGCCGACATGGTCGAGCATGCTTATGAAGTTGGTCTGGAATGTCATGCGGTCGCCTTCCACACCCAGGTTGTAGCTGTGCGTCTCCTCGTGACGCTTGTGGTTGACGATGATCGGACTCTGGAAGAGCTTGTGGGCGGTCATGTTGTCTTCGATCGTGAGCGTCAGATCGATGATCCGCCCGTTCGGGAAACCTGCCATGTCTTTCCTCCGTTGATTGCCTGCCGCGGCCGATGCCTCACATCATCGTCGCGGGAAGCCAGGTTGCGATTTTCGGGAACACCGCGATGAGCGCGGCGAGGACCAGGAGCATGATCCAGTAGGGCGTCGAGGCCCCAAAGATCTCCGGCAAGGTAATGCTGGGATCATTGATGCTCGCCTTGACCGTGTAGACGCTGATGCCGAACGGCGGCGTCACGAGCCCGGCCTCGATCACGACGATGCCGATGATGGCGAAGGCGATCGGATCAAAGCCGAGCGCGACGGCGATCGGATGGAAGATCGGCACCGTCAGCAGGATGATCGACACAGAGTCGATGAACATGCCAAGGATGAACCAGACCACGAACATGAAGATGAGGATCAGCACAGGTGAGGCGCCCATGCCCATGACCGTTTCCTGAACGCTGTCGACCACACCGCCCAGCGCAAGGAGACGCGAGTAGAACTGCGCCATGATGAGGAGGAACAGGATCGGGGCCGAGGTCCGGCCGGTGGCCCAGACCGCGGTGGCAACCTCGCGCAGCGTCATCCCCTTGGCGAGGCCGAGCACGAGCGCCAAAAGCGCGCCGATGCCGGCCGCCTCCGTCGGCGTGAACACGCCGAACCAGATGCCGCCGAGCACAAGAATGATGAGCAGCGAAATCCCAAGCGCGCCGAGGCCTTCAGAGCGGGTAAGTGGCGGCGGCGTGTCGAGCTCGTCGGCGCGCCCGCCAAACTTCTCCGGTCGCATCACGGCGTAGGTGCTGAGAAAGACGCCGTACATCAGCGAGAGCAGGATGCCGGGTACGACCCCGGCGATGAACAGCCGGCCGATCGAGTCTTCCGTGATCACTCCCCAGACGATCATCAGAACGCTGGGCGGGATGAGCATGCCGAGCGCGGCGCTGCCGGCGATTGACCCCAGCGCGACCTTGCGGTCATAGTTGTGGGCCATCATCTGCGGGTAGGCGATACGCGAGAAAGTGGCGGCCGAGGCGATGCTGACGCCGGTGACGGCGCCGAAGACGGCATTGCCGCCGACTGTCGCGACCGCAAGGCGGCCGGGCAGCCGGCCAAGCCCGCGGTTGACGATGTTGTAGAGGTCTGTCGCGGCGCCAGAGCGGGCGACCAGCTCGCCCATGAGCACGAACAGCGGCACGACCGCGAAGATGTAATCTCGGATCGCCTCGTAGGTCGTGTTCGACATCAGCCGGAGCGCCCGGTCGATGCCGCCCATCAGATAGCTGACGCCAAGGATGCTCACCAGCCCGAGTGCGGTGACGATGTGGATGCCCATGAGCACCACGCCGAGCAGGGCGGCGATCACGATGAACGAGAAGGCGTATCCGGCCATGACGGGTTTCGCGATCAGTGAGCCGGGGCGCTGCTCGGCAGCGGCGCCCCGCGCAGCGTGCCGATCGCAAGCAGTATGAAGTTGACGGTCGCGAGCACACTACCGGCGACGATGACGGTGCGGACCGGATAGGTGATGACCCGCAAGCCGCCCTCCCCTTCGTATTCGCCTGTCGCCCAGGCGCGCAGCATGGGCTCCCAGCTCGCCACCACGATGAGGAAAAAGAGGACCGCCCCGAGGACGTACGCGACCGCGAGAAGGATGCGAAGGCCCGTCGGCGGGAGCCAGCCGTCGATGATCTCAGCGCGCAGCATCGCCCCGATGCGGACCGTGTAGGGCAGCTGCAGGAAGGCGATGATGACGATCGAATTCGCCACTAGCTCCTTGATGCCGAGGATCGGCCGGTCGAAGAGCCCGCGCGCGACGACGTCGGCCAGGATCATCAGCGAGACGGCGAACAGCCAGACCGCCGCCACGAGCTTGAGCGCGCGCGAGATGAGGTCGGAAGCCTTGTCGATCAGGTGCATGGTTCGACCGCGCGGAGGAAAGGATCGGTTCGCTCCCGAGGAACGGCGTCGGGAGCACGAGCTCCCGGCCGTCGTGGCGCGGCCTCAGCTGGGTCCCGTGATCTCGTAGCGGCACGGATACTTGTGCCCCATCTCCTGAATCGTCTTCATGTAGAAGTTCATCACCTGCGGCCCGGGCAGGCCGCGCTTCACGGCCTCTTGGGCCATGGTGTTCGGCCAGTCCTTGAGGAGATTGCACCAGGCGGTCTTCTGCTCGTCGCTGAGCTGCTTCATGGTCACGCCGGCGTCACGAAGCTGCTGTTCCCCGCGGACACTGAAGTCGACGCAGATCTTCGCGCTCTCAATCTCGTAGTCCTCGACTGTCTTCATGACGATCTGCTGCATCTGTGGGGACAGCTTCTTCCAGGTGTCGATGTTCATGGTCACCGCCATGATGCCCTGGGCGCCGAAATCGGTCTTCATGAAGTGCTTGCCGACTTCGTGCAGCTTGAAGCCGTACCAAGAGCCCGGGAAGATGATGTAGCCTTGGTAGACGCCCGACTGGATGGCCTGATAGGCCTCGTTGAGGTTCGAGGCGACGGGGGTCGCGCCGACGATCCAATTCAAGTTCGCGCCGGCACCCGCGATTTTCTTGCCCTTGAGCTCGTCGACCTTGCTCCAGGCAAAGCTGGTGCCGAGGCCGTAATTGCCGACGCAAGCCGCCCCGAGCCATTTCTGATTGTGCTTCTGCTCGAAGACCGTCTTGAGCTCCGGGAATTGGTCGAAAGTCTTGCGGGTCGCCTTCGTGACCATCAGCGGGTCGGGCGAATTGAATGGCAGGTAGAAGTTGAACGCCTGCAGGAAGGCGTCTGTCGGCTCGAACACGATGCCCCAGAGGCCGATGTCGAGCAGCCCGTCGCGGGTTGCTTCGAAGACCTCGGTCAGCTTGGCGACCGTGGCGCCGTGCAGCTCTTGAATCGATAGCGTGACGCCCGCATCCTTGGCGCGCTTGATCAGCTCGGGCACAAGATAGTTGTGGGCCGCGATGTTGTACTCCACCGCCGTGACCGGATGACCGCTGCCCAGGCGCAGCGACAACCGCTGCTGCGCCTGCGCGCTGGCGGCGCAGATCGTCAAGGCGCCCACGACCAGCGCCTGCACACACGTCGATAGCCGAATCTTCATGTTCCCCTCCGTCTTCAGAGCGTCGTCGCCGGCTTCAGGCCGCGGCGCGGGCCGGGCGCGCGGCGCGTTTTAAGAAATCAATGATCAGCGGGATGCTGACGTCCTTCCGTTCCAGAAGGTCGGCATGGCCGATGTCGTCGTAGATCTTCGCTTCCCTGTTCTTGAGAGTTTCAAGCAAGTACTCAATCCCGGCGCCGGACTTTGCAGTCTTGTACGGACACAGGTAGTCCAGCGTCGAAGCAATCACCAATACCGGCGATTCGATCTTCTTCACGGCCTTGGTGAGATCGAGCTCCTCCATGATGAGGCATGCCTGGATCACGGTTTCGACCGGCATCTGAGCGACCATGTCGCGGACATTGGCGATCAGCCGGTCGGCGATGTCGGTGTCGAGGATGTCCGGACCGACGGCTTGGGTGACGAGATGGTCGGCGAAGGCATCGCCGCAGCCCATGGCGTGCGCCATGCGCCGCCAAGTCTCGAACATCATGCGGCGCATACGGTCCGGCTTCACGAGCGGACAATCGGTGACGACGCCGAGGCAGCGGTCGGGATACTTGCCCGCGAAGGCGAGCGCGACCATGGCGCCCATCGACGTCCCGGCGATATGCGCGCGATCGATACCCAAGGCGTCGAGCAGCCCCGCGAGATCGTCGATCCAGACATCCATGGTGTAGCGCTCGGCCGGGCGGTCGGAGCGGCCGTAGCCCCGCTGGTCGTAGCTCACGACCGTGAAATGCTTGGCGAACTCGTCCCAGGCCATCGCCCAGTTGCGGCGCCCGAACACGGAGCCGCCGATCAGCGCGAGCGGCTCCCCGGAGCCGAAGATCTCGTAGAAGGTCCTGATGCCGTTGGTCTCGACGTAAGGCATTGGTCTCCCCGGCTCAGTGGATGTGGAGGCCGCCGTTGACGTCGAGGGTCGTGCCCGTGACGTAGCCGGCTAGGTCGGACGCTAGGAAAAGGCAGGCTCCGGCGACTTCACGGGCGCTCGCCAGGCGGCCGAGCGGGGCCTGCTTGGCAAGCCCCCTGCGGACGTCCTCGGCCATGAAGGGGGCGGTCATGTCGGTGTCGACGAGGCCGGGCGCGACGGCGTTGACGCGGACCCCGGCAGGCCCGAGCTCGCGCGCCAGTCCGCGCACGAAACCGAGGACCCCGGCTTTCGCCGCGGCATAATGCAGGCCGCCGACGAAGCCGCCGCCACGCTGGGCGGCGAGGGACGAGAGGCAGACGATCGCGCCCCGCCCCTTGTGCGACATCTTCGGGGCGAGCGCTTTGACGATCTGGATCGTGCCCCAGAGGTTGACGTCGATCATGCGGTCGTAGCGCGCCTTCGTCATCTCGCCGAGCGAGAGCGGCTCTGCGATCCCCGCGCAGTGCACGAGAGCGTCCGCTCCTCCGAGCTCGGCGGCCCGTTCTCCCGCGCGCCGGCAGTCGTCCTCATTGATGATGTCGCAGGCGAACCCGAGGTGCGGCGGTCCGAGCTCCCGGGCAGTGGCCTCGGCCGCCGCGCCATCGAGATCGAGCGCCACGACTTGAGCCCCGTGCTCCGCGAAGAGTTGGCAAGTCGCACGCCCGATGCCGCGGATCGATCCGGCTCCCGTGACTACTGCGATCTTGCCAGCCAAAAGCATCCGCCCTCCACTGCTGGAGCGCGCGGGCGCGCTCATCGCGCACGCTGCTGAAGTCGTATTTCGGAGATGCTATCGGGCGTACGAACGGAACAGAAATACTGTTTCGCGACGGCTGCTATCGAGGCCGCTTATACGCGGCCGACCGCCATCGGCAGCCTTTCGTTGATGTCGCTCGCCTCATCGAGCTCGGCGCCGCGCCAGAGCCCGGCGCGGATGAGATCGCGCGACACGGACTGCACGAGGTCGAGGGTCGCCTCACAATAGGGCATGCGCTCGAAGCGCGCCGAAGGGACGATCACGAGCTTGATGCCGAAGCCCTCGTCGGTGATGGGCCAGGCGTTGATCGGCCCGGACACCCAGTCTGGCGTGATCGCCATCTGCGGAAGGATCGTGAAGCCCTTGCCGTTGAAGACCAGCGTCTTGATCTGCGCGAGGGAATCGATCTCGGCGACAAGATTGGGGGGCGCCTTCAGCTGCCGGCAATAGGTGTCGATCAGCCGGCGCAGCGTGTGGTCCGGGCTGGTGTGGACGAGCGGCAGCGGGATGATCTGCGAGAACGACACCTCGTCGAAGCCTGCAAGCTCCGGGATGCGCGGACCGATCAGCGCCAAGCGCTCGCTGCCGATCTCCCGGAAGCGGAGCTTCTCGGTCTTGGCGGAGGCGAAGAGGATCGCCGCGTCGAGATCGTCGTACTCGAGCCAGCGCTCCAGGTGCCCGGTCATGGCCTCGACGACCTGGAGCTGAAGCCCCGGCATCGACTGCCTGATGCGTTCGAGGAGCGGGATGGCAACGAGCTGCGTGGTCGTGGTCGGGACGCCGAGGCGCACGTGGCCGTGAAAGCCTTTCCCGAGATCGTGGATCTCGCCGCGCAGAGCGTCCACGCGATGGAGAATGTCCTCGGCGCCGGTGAGCAGTCGTTCGCCCGCATGCGTCAGATCGACGCCGCGGCTGTGCCGGACGAGCAGTTGCGCGCCGAGTTCCGATTCGAGTGCCGCGATCTGGCTGCTCAGGGCAGGCTGGGCGATATGGACCTCGCTCGCCCCTTTCGAGAAGCTGCCGCTGCGGGCGACCGCCACAAAGTAGCGTAGCTGCCTAAGATCCATGACCAACTTGCAGAAACGCACTGCGACACGGCGCTTCGGCGGCGAGACTATAGCCGGCGGCTCGGTTGAACAAGCGTTCGCCCGCGTGCCTCGCCGCCCCGGGGCAGGTGCGCGCAGGGCTGCGCTCGCCGCGAAGCCAAGCTCAGGTGGGGCATCCTGCCGGTCGCCCCGCGTTCCGCCGAACGCTCGTGCCGCCAACCAATTTGGAAGGCAGCCGCTATGACCCTGCGCCGCTCCGCCCGACCATTGCGGCCTTCTTTGTCGCCTTCGTCGTCAACGCGATGCTTGTCCGGATCAATTTCTTCGTCGTTCCGCCGATCATGGCGGCTGCGATCGCGGTGAGCCTCGGCCTCGCCCATGTTTCGGCGCGGCCGCACCGGCCTCCCCAGCTCGGCCAACCGAAATCGCGCTATCCGGCGAGCGGCTTCTCGCTCACCTTCGGCCAATAGGTGCCGAAGTTCCAGAGATTTCCCTCCGGATCGCGGCAGGCGAAGTCGCGGCTGCCGTAGTCGGTATTGTGCAACTGCCTCTCGATCTTCGCGCCGGCCGACTTAACGCGGTCGTGCAGGGTGTCCGGGTCATCGACCGCGACGTAGAGCGCGTCGGTGCGCCGGCCCTCGAGGTCGCCGACCAGCCGGCCGTAGTGGTCCTCGCTGTGCTGGCCGAGCATCACGATCGACGATCCAAATGCGAGCTCGGCGTGTTGCACGATCCCATCGCGGCGATAGGTCACGCGCTCGGTGAAGCCGAGGACATCCTGCAGCCAGCGGATCATCGCCTCGGCGTCCTTGCATCGCAGGGTGGGATAGATGCGCGGCGCTTCCATTTCGGTCATCTTGCTCACGGCAACAACCTCGTTCTCGATCCTTCGAGGCCATCTTGCACCAGCCCGATGGGGCAGGCTTGAAGATTTGTTACCAGGCCTCGATGGCATCGGCCGGGAAAGCGAGCCGGCTGTCGATCAGGGACATGCGCCGCGCCCAGACGGTCGGCGACTCGCCGGCGAGCGCAATGAACTCGCGCGCGAGATGCGCCTGATCCGCATATCCCGCCTCGGCGGCGATCATGGCCCAGCCGCCGGCTCCTCCGGCATGGGCGAGCCGGCAGGCCTGCCGAAAGCGCATCACGCGTGCAACCGACTTCGGACCGAGGCCGATCTCCGCCTGGAAGCGTCGGACCAGATGCTTGCGGCTCCAGCCGATCTCCTCGGCCACGGCAGCGATCCGGGTGTCGCCGCCCGCCATCGCCAGCCTGCTATAGGCGAATGCGACCTCCCGCGACGGCACGTGCACTGCGCGGCGCGCAACAAATTTCTCGACCAGGTCGAACTGCTGGTCCCAGCGCGCCGTTGCGCCCAGGCGATCGCGCAGCCACCGGCCTTCCTGGCCGAGCACGTCGGCGATGTCGACCATGCGCCCGACGAGGTCGAGGACCACCCCGCCCAGGAACCGGTAGGCGCCGAGCGGCGTGAAATCCACCTGGACGCACTCGGCGTGGCCGTCGGACTCGATATGCACCGGGCCGGCATAGAGGCCGGCGGCGAAGCTCGGCTGCCGCTCGAGCACGACCGGGTCGCGGCCGAGCGCGATCCTGAACGGCGTGCCGAGGCTGATGACCAGCGGCACGACCAAGGCGGCGGTCTCGCGCTGACGAAAACGCCCGCCGGCCGTCTCGCGATAGCCGGTCATTCTTTGGATCAAACCGACCAATCGCGGAGAAGGCATGCGACGGGCCAGCTCGAAAGAGAGCGGATGCATTTGCCTCAACTCGTGCCCTTTAGCGTCGACGCGGCTCACCATCGATCAGCATCGATCCTGTTCGAGCGCAAAGGGTGGCGTTGGCCCTGCCGATCATGCAAGCTTTTCTCCCGTGCTTCGTCGCGAACGTGATACTCCGTCGTTCCGGTGATCATCGCACTTTGCGATCATCGTCGTGCGTAAGCTTGGCTTTCGTTAGGCGGAGCCGCGGGCCCCGCCCGCGTCGGTTTGCAACGGTCAGCCGATTTGCCGTGCTCGGCCCATCCTCCCTCCCCTATTCCTCGGATAGCACCATGCAAGCAGCCTTGTGCGCGGCCTATGGCGGACCGGAGGTCGTAGAGCTGCGCGACGTCCCGGCCCCGGTCCCCGCTGACAATGAGGTGCTGATCCGCGTCCGCGCGTGCACGGTGTCCTCGGGCGACTGTCGCGTCCGCGGCTCGAACTTTCCCGGCGGGTTCTGGCTGCCGGCGCGCCTGATGCTGGGCATCACCCGACCGCGGCAACCGATCCTCGGCACGGAGTGTTCAGGCGTGATCGAGGCGGTTGGCGCCGCCGTGACGCGATTTCGTCCGGGCGATGCGGTCGTCGCCTTCAGCGGTGCGGGCTTCGGATGTCACGCTCGATTCAAGACCATGCGCGAGGACAAGGCGCTGGTCCTCAATCCCACCGGTTGCACGTTCGAGCAGGCCGCGGCCATCGCGTTCGGGGGAACGACGGCGCTGCATTTCCTCTGCCGCCAGGGCAAGCTGCAACCCGGCGAGCGCGTGCTGATCAACGGCGCTTCCGGCTCAGTCGGAACGGCCGCGGTGCAGCTCGCGCGGCATTTCGGAGCGCACGTCACCGGCGTCTGCTCGGCCGCCAACCTGAACCTGGTCCGCGCGCTCGGCGCCGCTGCGGCCATCGACTACAATGCGGCGGATTTTGCCACGCGCGGCGAGCGCTGGGACATCATCCTCGACACCGTCGGAAATGCCTCGTTGGCGCGCTGCCGGGATGCATTGAACGACAACGGCCGCCTGCTGCTGGTGGCCGGCGGGCTCGGGCACCGGCGCCGTTCCAATCGATGACCAGCGGCCGCACCGTTGCCGGAGGGCCGGCGCCGGAGCGCGCCGAGGATCTCGCGCTGCTGCGCGACCTTGTCGACGCGGGCGCCTTCATGCCGGTCATCGATAGCCGCTTTCCGTTCGACCGCATCGCCGCGGCGCATGCGCGCGCGGATTCCGGCCGCAAGGTCGGAAATGTCGTGGTCACGATGGAAGGCGCTTAGGGGGTTGAGCGCCGGCGAATTCCGGATCAACCTCAACCGGCCTATTTGCTGCCACGTTCTGATCGCTCAGCCGTCCGCCTCCTGCCAACCGCCGACGGCATGCTGCGCTCGACATCCCGCATGGAGGAGGTCCTCATGACCATTCGCCCCCGGGCCATCAGCCGTCGCGGCTTTCTCGGGACCGCCGCGGCAACGACCGCGGCGACCGCGCTCGGTCCCATCGCCCGACCATATCTCAGCCAGGCGGCGGACCGTCCGATCATCACGCACGGCCTGCAGTCGGGGGACGCATCGATCGACTCCGGCGTGGTGTGGGCGCGCGCCGACCGGCCCTCCCGCATGACCTTCGAGATCGCGACCACGGACACGTTCAGCAATGTGCTCCGCGCCGTAAGCCTCGACGCACTGCCCGAGACCGACTTTGCCGTGAAGGCCCTGATCGACGGGCTGCCGTCCGGGCAGGACATCTTCTATCGCGTCGCTGCCGCCGATCTGAGCTCGCTCACATCGCGCAGCGAGCCGCTCGTTGGCCGCTTCCGCACCGGGCCAGCCGACCGCCGCTCGCTATCGTTCGTTTGGTCCGCCGACACTGCCGGCCAGGGCTGGGGCATCGACGAAACGCGCGGCGGCATGCGCACCTACGAGACCATGCGGCGGCTGGCGCCCGATTTCTTCATCCACAGCGGCGACACGATCTATGCCGACAACCCGATCGAGGCGGAGAAGAAGCTGCCGGACGGAGGCGTGTGGCGCAACCTCGTCACCGCCGACAAGGCCAAGGTCGCCGAGACGCTCGAGGAGTTTCGCGGCAACTACAAATACAACCTGCTGGACCGTAACGTCCGCGCGTTCAATGCCGAAGTGCCGATGCTGGCGCAATGGGACGACCACGAGGTGACTGACAACTGGTCGCCCTCGAAGTCGCTGATGGAGGACAAGCGCTACGTGGTGAAATCGGTGCCGCTGCTCGCCGCGCGCGCGGCCCGCGCCTTTCACGAGTTCGTGCCGATCCGCGCGACGCCGCAGGAGGCGGCGCGCGTTTACCGCAAGATCGCCTACGGTCCGCTGCTCGATATCTTCTTCCTCGACATGCGCACCTATCGCGGACCCAACACCGACAATACCCAGAGCGCGGAAGGCCCGGAGACCGTATTCCTGGGACGCGACCAGATCGCCTGGCTCAAGCGCGAGCTTGTCGCCTCGCGCGCGACCTGGAAGGTGATCGCCGCCGACATGCCGCTCGGCATCATCGTCTATGACGATTTCGTGGCCAGGAAGGGCTTCGAGGCGGTTGCGCAGGGCGACGGCCCCGCGCTCGGTCGCGAACTCGAATTCGCCGAGCTCTTGGCCTTCATCAAGCGCGCGCGCATCCGCAACACCGTCTGGCTCACCGCCGACGTGCACTATACGGCAGCGCACTACTACGACCCGAACCGGGCGGTGTTCCAGGACTTCGACCCGTTCTGGGAATTCGTCTCCGGCCCGCTCAATGCCGGCACGTTCGGTCCGGGAAGGCTCGACAACACCTTCGGGCCGCAGCTGCGCTTCGTCAAAGCGCCGGCCGAGGGCCAGGGCCAGAACCTGCCGCCGACGCTCGGCCTGCAGTTCTTCGGCCACGTCGCGATCGATGGCCGCACCGAGACCATGACCGTGACGCTGAAGGATTTGGACGACCGCGCGCTGTGGTCGACGGTGCTGCAGCCGAGCTACGCTTGACTTCGTCCGGGGGGCGCTCGCGCGCCTCATCGCCCGGCAGCCGGCGAGATTGGTGCGAGCGAGTCATGTCAGAGTCGCACAACTGTAGAGTCCCTGTCAGGAAACATCATCACCCTCCGCACCGATTCGTATCGCGGAGGCGCCATTGTCAGCCCGACGCCGAGCCGTGCGGTTGTCCCGCCGCCGCTTCCTTTCGACCGCGGCGGCGTCCTCCAGCCTGACCCTGCTCGGCGGCATCACGAAGCCGCATCTTTCACTCGCGCCAGAGCGGCCGCGCATCACCCACGGCCTGCAGTCGGGCGACGTGTCGGCCGGCACTGCGGTCGTATGGGCGCGCGCCGATCGGCCGGCGCGCATGCATGTGGAGGTGGCAACCACCGCAGGCTTCCGCGATGTCCACGACGCCGTCGCCATCGACGCGTTGCCCGAGACCGACTGCACCGCCAAGGCGCTGCTCGAAGATCTGCCGGCCGGACAGGATATTTTCTACCGCATCGGTTTCCAGGATCTCGCGTCGCCGGCGTGCCTTGGCGAGCCGCAGGTCGGGCATTTCCGCACCGCGCCGGCCGACCGACGATCGGTTTCCTTTGCGTGGTCGGGCGACAGCGCCGGCCAGGGCTGGGGAATCGATCGGGCGCGCGGCGGCATGCGCACCTACGCGACCATGCTGCGCGAACAGCCGGATTTCTTCATCCACTGCGGCGACATCATCTACGCCGACTGCCCGATCGCGGCCGCGGTGACGCTGCCGGACGGGCAGGTCTGGAACAACATCGTCAGCGAAGAGAAGAGCAAGGTCGCCGAAACCCTCGCCGAGTTCCGCGGCAACTACAAATACAACCTCCTCGACGAAAATCTGCGCGCGTTCAACGCCGAAGTCCCGGTGCTCGCGCTGTGGGACGACCATGAGGTGACCGACGACTGGTGGCCGGGTCAGACGATCGCGCGCAAGGATTACCGTGAGCGCAGCGCCCTGATGCTCGCGGCGCGCGGACGCCGCGCGTTCAACGAATTCATGCCGGTGCGCGAAACGCCCGCGGAAGCGGGACGGGTCTATCGCAAGGTCGCCTATGGGCCGCTGCTCGACGTCTTCATGCTCGACCTGCGCAGCTATCGCGGGGCAAACGGCGACGGGGGAGGCGAAATCCTCAACCCGAACAGTCAGGTCCTCGGACCAAAACAGCTCGCTTGGCTCAAGCGGGAGCTTGCCAATTCAAGCGCCACCTGGAAGGTGATCGCCGCCGACCTGCCCATCGGGTTGGTGAGCTACGACGGGATCGGCCAGGGCGACGGTCCGCCGCGCGGGCGCGAGCTCGAGATCGCCGACCTGCTCGCATTCATCCAGCATGCGCGCGTCGACAACGTCGTTTGGCTCACTGCCGACGTGCACTACACCGCCGCTCACTACTACGATCCGAACGCCGCGGTGTTCCACGATTTCACGCCGTTCTGGGAATTCGTGTCGGGTCCGCTGCACGCGGGCACCGGCGGACCGGCCGAGCTCGACAACACCTTCGGGCCGCGCGTCATCTATCAATGCACCGCGCCGGTCGGCAGCGACAATGTCGCTCCCTGCTTCGGGCTGCAGTTCTTCGGCCACGTCGCCATCGACGGCCGCACCGAAGTGATGACGGTAGCGCTCAAGGATGTCGCCGGGCAGACGCTTTGGTCGACCGACATCGGTCCGGCAATCAGGCGACCGAAGCTGGCGGCGCAGCATCGTGGCTAGCGGCGCGCGCCATCCGAGCCCATCACCGTCGAGCGGGGTCAGCGCAGGACAGGCGCCGCGCCGGCCGCGGAAATCGATACAGACAATACAAAGTCGGTCGCAGGCGACATCGGCGAGAAACGGAATGGATCTACTCGTTTGCCCCGACACTCAAACGTCTAGGGGAGACACATCATGCGTAATACCATGAAAGCATTCGGGCTCGGGCTTGCCTGCATGATAGCGGTGGGCACAGCCAACCCCGCGCATAGCGCTTCCATGCCATCCCTCACTGCAGCCGTGAAAAACACCGGCGTGGACAGCGCGACTGAGGTGCGCTGGCGCGGCCGGGGCCAGGGGCCAGGGGTTGGCTTAGGCACCGCAGGCGCGGCGCTTGCCGCCGCGGCACTCGCCGGAGGTTACTACGGGTACGGAGGCCACCCGGTGTACGCCTACGATCCGGCCTATAATGGAAGTGGAGGCCATCCTCGCCCGAACAGCTATCGCGGGTGTGTGACTGACGAAGGCTATGGCCGATTCAGCAGCTGCGACCATTAATCCATCGGCTATGGCCATATGCTCGAGTGCGCGAGAACTTGGATCACTGATCAGCGCGCGCCGCCGCCGTCATGGCTCAAGACCATGATGGCGGCGGTAAGCAAGAGCCGTACCCGGTCCGCGCATGAGAAAACAGCCGCCCACTCGCCATCTATTTGCGCGAGCGTCATCGCCGATGGCCGCACCGAAGTGATGACGGTAGCGCTCAAGGATGTCGCCGGGCGGACGCTTTGCTTGAGCGACATTCGTCCGGCCGCGATCAGGCGACCAAGGCTGGCCACGCCGCACCGTGGCTAGTGGCGTGCGGCTCGCCAGCCCGTCATCGCGAGGAGCGAAGCGACGAAGAGCGGGCGTCCGCACCACCGATGGATCGCTTCGCTCGCGATGACGGCTGCTCTGCCCGTCAACGCCGCGTCGCCTTGGGGCCACACCTCGCATGAAAAACAACATGGTGCCCGGCGAGGCTATTTATTTCAGCCGGCCTGTTGCGCACGAAACCTACCGTTCTGGCGGCCGGACGCGCATTGTCTCGCCGAATCCGTGGCGACCCCAATGGGGAGGCGTGGATGCAGGCGGCCAAAATCTTGTTTCTGTGCTCGGCCGCGGGCTTGGCGGCAACCTGCGGCGCCTAGGCCGCCGATCTCCCGGCCAAGGCCAAGCCGGTCGAATACGTGAAGGTCTGCACGGCCTACGGCCTCGGGTACTATTACATCCCGGGCACCGATACCTGCCTCAAGGTCGGCGGGTTTGCCCGCATGGACATCGGGCTCAACGCCAGCGGCAGCCACAATCCTTATTTCGGCGGAGCGGCGGCCCGCACCAACCGTGAAGACACGCCCTTCTACCAGACCCGCACGCGCGCCGTGATCTCGTTCGATGCGCGCAGCGATACCGAGTGGGGAACCCTGCGCGCGTATGTCCGCGCCGGCTGGGAAATGAACAGCGCCACCACTGCCTATACCGTCACCGGCGGCGCGACGGTCGACACCACCTATCGCGGCTCCACCTGGTGGGACAAGGCGTTCATCCAGTTCGCCGGCCTCACGGTCGGCAAGACGGTGTCCTTCTTCGACTTTTACGCCAACGCGCTGAGCTATTCCTCGCTGATCGTCACCGGTTCGGAGACGGTATCGACCGGCCTTAACCTCCTGGGCTATACGTTCCAGTTCGGTGGCGGCTTCTCGGGCACGATCTCGTTGGAAGACACCGTGCATCGCCGCACCGGCATCTGGGACGCCTCCACGCGACCCCTTGCGACGGGTTCGCCCGCGCTTGGCGTTCCGCCACCCAACTACGGCGACTATGCGGCCCAGACCTACCCGGACGTGGTGGCGAACTTGCGGGTCGACCAGCCCTGGGGTTCTGCCCAGGTCATGGCCGCCCTGCATAACGCCCAAGGCGCCTGCTACGGCGGCGTGTGCAACGCCGGCGTGGGCCTGCTCAATAACGGTCCGGATGCGGCCGGCTGGGCGGTCGGCGCCGGCGTGCAGTTCAAACTGCCGTGGACGCAGGGCGACGAGTTCTGGCTGCAGGGCACCTTCGCGCGCGGCGCGGTCTCCTATCTGGGCCTCAACAAGTTCACCACGGTCGATAGTTTTGCGATGTTTGCCGGCGGCGCGCCGATCAACCTCGGCGGCGACGGCAGCGTCGCGCTTGCCTGGGCGTTCGACGGCATCTTCCAGACCGGCACCGGTGTCGCTCTCACCGAAGGCTTCCAGGTCAGCGCCGCGGTCCAGCACTACTGGACCCCGATGTTGCGGACGTCGGCGTTCGGCGGCTACCTCCAGCTCAACTTCGGCAGCAACGGCGATCCGAGCTCGGCCGCCACCCTGTTCTGCACCGGCCTCCTCGGCGGCGGGGTCAACGCCCCGCTGCCCGCAGTCTGCGATCCCTCATTCGCGCTGTGGCAGGTCGGGACCCGCACGGTCTGGTCGCCGGTGCGCAACCTCGATATCGGTGTCGAGGTGCTCTACTCCCGCCTCGATCAGAAGATGGTCGGCGCGTGGAATCTCGGCGCCAGCGGCGGCCGCGCCGCCGGCCTCTACGAGGCGCGCGACCAGGACACCTGGAGCGGGCTGATCCGCTTCCAGCGTAATTTCTGGCCGTGAGCGCCGGCGTCGTGAGCGGCTCTTGCCACTGACGTGAAGCTATCCGGCGGCACGCCCCCGCAAGCCGTTGCTACCGCCGTCCGGCAAGAAATGCGCCGATCGCCAGCGCCTGCACCAGCGCAGCGGCTGCAAAGACGGGCGTCGCGGCGCCCGCCGCGACCACCGCTGGATCGGCAGCGAATTCCCGCAACAGACCGAAGCTCGCGGGCGCAAACGCGTAGGCGCCTTGGGCAATGCCGACGATCAGCGCCACCACGCGCGGTCCGTCCTGCTCGGCGAACTCGGTCTGCGCGATCAGCGGCGGCAGCGAGGTGGCGTTGCCGAAACCCGCGCCGAACAACACGATTGCGACCAACAGCAACGGCGCACTGGTTCCGGCTGCGGCGATGAACACGAGCGAGCCGGCGAACTGCGCGGCGTAGCCGGCGCACGCCATCAGCCGCCGGTCGGCAGTCGGCCGCAGCGTCCATCCGAGCACGGTGCGGCCGCCGATCGCCATGACGGTGACGAGCCCCATCGCCAGGCCGGCGCTGTGCGCACCCAGCGCCGGCACCAGGAGCGAGAACAGATGCGCGGTCAGGCCGATCTGCGCGAACAGCCCCAGCGCCATTCCGGCAGCCAATGTCAAGAACTTGCGGTCGCGCCAAAGGAGCGCGCGGCGCAACGGCCGCGCCGTTCGCGATGCGATCGGAGTTGCGGGCACGTCGACGGCATCGTCGTCCGGTGCCAGCCCCATCGCTTGCGGGGTCTGCGACAGCAGCAGGGTGGCGAGCACCCACGCCGTGACCGCCATGACCAGGGCGACTGTTGCCGCGGCGGTGGCAAAGCCGAGCACGCCGATCGCCGCCGGCCACAGCGGGGAGAAGATCACGCCGCCGACGCTGCCGCCGTTGTAGGCCATCGCGAGCGCGGCGGGCCGCCTGCGCACGAACCACGGCGAGACGATCGCATTGATGGCGGCGGCGCTCATCGCGCCCCAGCCCGCGCCGCTCAACACCGAGGCAACGAACAGCTGCCATGGCACCGTCGCCACAGCCCAGCCGGATAGCCCGGCGGCCAGGCAGAGGGCGCCAAGCTTCGTCACCGCCGCGGCGCCCAGTCGACGATAGAGCGCAGGCAGATTGGCGCCGGCGACGGCGCCGACCAGGAAATGCACGGTGACGGCGGTCGAGATCAGCGCCAGCGGCCATCCGCGCGTTTCACGAACGACGCTGAGAAAGACCGGCGGCCCGTAGAAGCCGATGCCCCAGCCGAACACCGCGATCACGAAGGCGGCGGCGACCACTCGCCAGCCATGGAACGTGATCGATCGCGTGCATGCCGCCACGGGTGCCTCGACGCAGTGAGGCACGCATTCTGCCCACGTCACCGCCGCGAATGCTTCGGTGGCGGCCGAAGCGTTGCAGTGAGCCCCCCCGTGGTTGCGCCCAGCCAGAAATCGGGTGGGCATCGAAGCTGGAGGCGCCTATGCGTCGCCGCCAGGAATGCGCGCTTGGCGCCGTTTTCGACGACACCGTAGCCGCGCCCGACCCGACGAAATCAATGTCGAAAGCTTCCGCCGAATACACGCGCGGCGCACTCTATGGCCTCGGTCCGCCGGCATCTGGGCCGGCTGGATCGTCGTCGCTCGCCTCGGTGTCGGCACCAGCCTTGACCCGTGGGACATTGCGGCGCTCCGGTTCGGCATCGGCGGGCTGATCTTGCTGCCGTACCTCATGCGTCGCGGACTTGCGATCGAGCGGCTCGGTTGGATCGGGCTTGCTGCCATCGTGCTCGGCTGCGGCGCACCGATGGTGCTGCTCGTGAATGCGGGCCTGTTGTTCGCGCCTGCGGCGCATGCGGGCGGCCTGTTCTCAGGCGTGGTGCCGCTGATGGTCGCGCTGCTCGCCGCGCCCTTTCTGCACGAAGCCCTCACGCCCGGCAGGAGGGTTGGCCTCGCGCTGATATTGGCCGGCGTCGTCAGCATCATCTGGAGCGCCGGTGGCGCCGCCTTCGGTGCGCGCGAGAACATTGGCCATGTGTTGTTTCTTGGCGCCGCCCTGCTTTGGGCTGGCTATACGGTCGCGATGCGCCGCGCGCGCCTCGACGGCCTCCATGCCGCTGCCATAGCGGCTGTCGGCACGTTGGCGCTCTACCTGCCCTTCTATTCCGTCGTTGCGGGCACCAGCCTGTTCAAGGCTCCGCCGGCCGACATCACCCTGCAGGCGTTCGTCCAGGGAGTGCTCGCGGCGGTTGTCGCGCTCGTTCTCTAGGGGCGCGCGGTGAGCATCCTTGGCGCGTCCGGCGGCGCAGCGTTCCCTGCGCTGTGCCCGGCGATGACCGCGGTGCTCGCCATTCCGATTCTCGGCGAGTGGGCCACGGCGGCGGATTGGGCCGCCGTCGCCCTCATTTCGGTCGGCGTTTACGTAGTCAGCGGTGCGCCGCTCACCGGATTTCGACGAGGCAGATCAGAACAAAGCCGTGCGGGTCGACCAGCAGAACGACCCGCACGGCCGAAGATCGGTTGAGCGCCGGCTTAGTTGTGGCCGGGCGTGCTGGCGTCGCTACCGTTGACCAGGCGATCGTACTGGCCCGGCCCATAGTAGTTCTGCTGCGCGACCCAGCGCGAGCCGCGCTCCTGCGCGAGCGACGGGGTAGCGGATGCGATCAGCGTTCCGGCCAGCGCGGCCGCGGCGGCGAAAAGTGCGAGTGTGCGAGTCATTTTCTTCTCCATCACAGATTCGGCGGCGGGCGATGCGACGCTTGCAAGCGCCCACGCGCGCCGCCATGCCGCAAAGATGGAGGCGGCATCCCTGCTCAATAAGCGCCGCGTGGTGAAAGCGGCATTCAGCGAGGGCGAATAACGCGCGCGTGAGGGCGATGTGATGCGGCTGCGCCCTTCCCATTATTGCGAATTGCGCACCGGCCTGGCGCCGATCCACCTGCGCGCCCTTGCTCGCGCCGACATAGACTAAGGCTATCTACCTAAGCGATATTCGTTCTTGAGTTTCTATTTGCTTCGTCAAATAATCGAGACCGCATTCCGCTGCCGTTACCGCGATTGTCGACATCACCCCGCTCGAGGCCGCCGCCGCGCGGTCGCTGAGCCGCACGCGCGTGGAGGTTTACGATGCAGGCGACCCCGCTGATCGATCGACGTCAGCTTATGGCAACCGGCCTCGGCGCGCTCGCCGCCGTCCTGCTCGACCGCGGCGTCGGCTTGCGGGCGCAGACGCCGCCGATGCGGCGCGAGGTGCACGACCCCGCGGCAGCGCCGATGCTTGCACTCTACAAGCGCGCCATCAAAGAGATGAAGACACGGCCGGTATGGGACCCCACCAGCTGGTGGTTCCAAGCCGCCCTGCATTGGACTCCGTTCCAGAACGATGCGTTCGGGTGCTATGAGCTTGCGTGTTTCAACCAGCTGTTCCAGCCGCCGGCGGGTGCCGGCCCTGACGTTCTCGCCCGCATTGCGGCCTCGCGCCGCCTGGTCGCAGGCGACGTCCCCATCGATCCGCGCCTCGGCATCGGTCGCGATCGCATCTGGGTGAAGTGCCCGCATCGAACCTACGACTTCCTCCCGTGGCACCGCGTCTACCTGTTCTTCTTCGAGCGCATCATCGAGAACGTGGTGGGCGAGCCGTTCGGTTTGCCCTACTGGAACTATCTCGATACGCGGTTCCGCGATTTCCCCCCGCCGTTCCGCCCCGCCAAGGAGAGCGACGGCAGCGACAACCCGTTGTTCTATCCGGACCGCAGCCCGCTCTGCCGCGACCCGAGCGACCCGTCGGTTCCCGCCGCCGAAAAACCGCTGATCCGCGATCAGGACTTGAACTGGCCCACCGCGGCTGAGCAGCGGTTCCTCGAGCGCGGGGAGGTTCTCGGCCTCGACCGCGGCTTTTCATTCCAGCTCGAGAGCGCGCCGCACGACCAGGTGCACGGCCGCATCGGGATCGTGGTGGGTGAGACCCCGCTCGGGATGGCGACACCGGCGCTCGCCGCGCGCGACCCCATCTTCTATCTGCATCATTCCAATCTCGACCGGCTGTGGGAGTGGTGGCGCACGCAGCCGGCCGGACCGGAGGATCCGCCGCGAGATCCGGACTACATCTGGACGCAGGAGCCCTACCTGTTCGCGACCGCCGATATCCACAAGACCGCCTTCACCGCCGACGAGTCGCTCGGCATGGTGAGCCGGTTTTATGCTTACGATACACTCGACCCCGTTACGGCTCCTCCGCCCGGGCCGGTCGCCGCCGTCGTCCGCGCGCAGGCAGCGCCGCCCGCCGCCCCGACCCGCGTCGGCCGCAGCGGACCGCTGACGGTAACCGGCGCTCCATCAAGCACGCAGCTCGCCCCGGCGCCGCAAGCGCCCGCGGCGCCCGATCGGCGCGCCGCGGCCGCGCCCGCTGAGTCGCGCTGGTTCCTGCGCCTCGCCGACCTGAATTCTCCCTCCGGCGCCGGCGTGTTCGACATCTATCTCGATCCGCCCGGCGCCGCGTCGACGTAAGGCGCCCCGGCGGGCAGCTTCTCCCTGTTCGGCACGCCCGAACGCACGCTCGTTCCACATGCAGGTCACGGCGCGGCAGAGAAAGTGATCGAAGTCACGCCGCGCGTGCGGCAGCTGATCGGACGCGGCGTCAACCCGGCGGAGGTGCGCATCACGGTCACCCCCAACCGCAGCAGCGGCGCCTCGACGGTGCGGATCGGGCAAATGGAGCTGTTCAGCCGCTAGCCCGCGCCGCGTCAACCGGGACTAACCCTCCGGCAGCGGGATGAACTCGGTCTCGCCCGGCACCGGCGTGAAGCGGCCGGTCTTCCAGTCCTCCTTGGCCTGCTCGATACGCTCGCGCCGCGAGGAGACGAAGTTCCACCAGATGTAGCGCGGCCCTTCGAGCGCGGCGCCGCCGAGAAACATCGCCCGCGCCCCGCGCGCGGTCGCCTTGACGGTGATGCGGTCGCCGGGACGGAAAATCAGCAGTCGCGGGCCCTCGAAGGTTTCGCCCGCGATCTCGACCTCGCCATCGACCACGTAGACGGCGCGCTCCTCCTGGTCGGGATCGAGCGGCGCGCTGGCGCCGGGCTCGAGCGCGACCTCGGCATAGAGCCACGGCGAGTGCATCCCGACCGGCGCGCGCGCCCCGAAGGCTTCGCCCGCGATCACGCGCGCCTTGACGCCGCCGTCCTCGACCACCGGCAGGCTCGCAGCGTCGAAGTGCTGGAACGAGGGCGCGATCTCCTCGTGCGCGGCCGGCAGCGCGATCCAGCTCTGGATGCCGAACATCGGCTCGCCGCCGGCGCGCGCCGCGGCCGGCGAGCGCTCCGAATGCGCGATGCCGCTGCCGGCGGTCATCAGGTTCATGGCCCCGGGCTTGATCTCGAGCGAGTTGCCCTCGCTGTCGCGGTGCATGATGCGGCCGTCGAACAGGTAGGTCACGGTCGCCAGCCCGATATGCGGATGCGGGCGCACGTCGATGCCCTGCCCGGCGACGAACTGCACCGGCCCCATCTGATCGAAGAAGATGAACGGGCCGACCATCTGGCGGCGGCCGTGCGGCAGCGCGCGCCGCACCGAGAAGCCGCCGAGGTCGCGCGCGCGCGGCACGATCACGAGTTCGAGCGCGTCGCACGAATGCTTGTCGCCCAGCACCGGGTCCTGCGAGGGCATCCAGCTCATGGGGGAACTCCTATGCTGCGTGACCGATCATAGCCGGGGCACAAGTAATGGCCGAATCCGCCATTGCAACAATCCGTCATTTGCGAGCGAAAACGACGCAATACAGGACGGCGGCGCGGGTCTGGATTGCGTCGCTGACGCCCCGAGCAATGACGGTCAACGAGTGACACGTCACAGCCCCGCACCCTTGCCGGAACGTGCAAGCGTCTTCCACGTCGTGACGGCGATTGCCAGCACGGCAACGGCCGGCAGCACCAGGGCATCGGGCGACCCCATGGTCCACAGCGTCGCGCCCGCGATCGCGCACCAGGCGAGCGGAACTATTGCGAGGTGCCACGATGGACGGTCGGCGGCGACCAAAACGCCGAGCGTCGCGACTATGGTCGGATCGGGCGCGAGGCCGAACAGCTCGGCCTGCGTCCACGGCCGCCCGATCAGCAGCGGACCAATCAAGGGGAGCGCGATCAGGGCGTACAGGAACAAGCCCAGCCCGGCGCGCGACGCGAGGTCGGTCCCGCCGGCCCGCATCGCCAGCCGGTCGCCGATGACGCCGCTCAACGCCAGCAGCACCGCTTCGAGCGCAAAGCCGGCCGCGAAGTAGCGCGCCGCCCAGTTGATGGTGTCGTAGCGGGTGAGCAGGTACGCCCACGCGACCCAAAGCCAGCAACCGGCGAGGGCTGCCGCGATCGCCTGCCCGTGCCACGCCGGCCGGCGGATCATGAGCGCGAGGATCGCGACCCCGAGCACCAGCGCCAACAGCTGCGCCGGCCAGATCGCGAGGTTGTAGAGCTCGAACAGCCGATAGTAGGTGCGCGGCGAGAACAGCAGGAAGTCGGAGAGCGAGTAGGTCCACCACTCGGACATCAGCCGGCCCTTACAAGACCATTGCAGCTCGGCTCGCCGTTGCCGCATGCTTCGCGACGCGCGCGTTGCGCGCGCTCCTGAGCATGAGGAGGCCGTTCATGCCGGCCAACCCCGCCCTCATCCTGAGGCGCGCCTGCCGAAGGCGGGCCTCTCGCAGGATGCGAGCCGATCACAGCTTCTCGACATGCGCGATCATGCGGGCGCGCAGCGCCGCATCGGGCAGCCGGCCGGTGGCGGCGGCCATGTTCTCCTTGACGTGGTCGACCCGCGTGGTGGCGGGAATCGCGCAGGTCACCGCCGGATGCGAGGCGATGAACTTGAGCACGACCTGCGCCCAGCTCTTGCAGTCGATCTCGGCCGCAAAGGAGGGCAGCGGCGCCCGCTCGATCCGCTTGAGCAGCTCGCCCTCGCGGAACGGCCGGTTGACGATCACGGCGATGCCGCGCTCGCGCGCGAGCGGCAGGATGCGCGCTTCCACCTCGCGATCGAGGATGTTGTAGGTCACCTGCACGAAGTCGAGCGGATGGCTGCGCATGACCTTCTCGACCTCGCCGTGGCGGCGTCCTTCCGACGTGGTGATCCCGACATAGCGCACCTGGCCTGCCGCCTTCATGGCGATGAGCGCCGGCAGGTGCGCCTCCCAGGCGAGCAGATTGTGCACCTGCAAGAGATCGAAGCGCGGCACGCCCCAATAGCGGCGCGAGGCTTCGATCTGGCCCGGGCCGCGCGCGCCGGAGGAGATCCAGACCTTGTCGGCCGAAAACAGGCTCGCCGGCCTGCCGAGCTTGCCGAGGCCGTAACCGATCACCGGCTGCGAGGAGCCGTACATCGGCGAGGAATCGATCATCCGCCCGCCGGCGTCGAAGAACGCCCGCATGACCTCCGCGCAGGCATCGCGGGCGCGCGGATCGTCGCCGACGTTGAAGGTGATCCAGGTGCCGAGCCCTACCACCGGCAGCGCCTCGCCGCTCGACGGGATCGGCCGCGTCAGCAGCGCCGGCTGCGGGGCGGAGGCGGCGGGCTGCGGTCGCAGCAGCGCGTCCGCCGCGGCGGCGGCAAACGCACCGAGCAGAGAGCGGCGATCGAGCGGTGATTGCGCCATCGAAGGCTCCATCGGCGACCGAATGCTTGCTATAGCACGCGTCAGCCGCGCGTCAGTGCAAGGGAGAGCCGCGTCATGAAAGCCGCAGTCCTGGGTGAGAACGGGGTCGAGGTGCGCGAAGTTCCGAAGCCTGCCCCCAAGCCCAACGAAGTTTTGATCCGCGTGCGCGCCTCGAGCCTCAACCGTGCCGACCTTTTGGTCGCGTCCGGCCACCGGCACGGCGCCATCGGCGGGGTCGGTGCGCGGCTCGGCCTCGAATGCGCCGGCGAGGTGGAATCAGTCGGCGATGACGTCCGCAACATTCGGCCGGGCGATCGGGTGATGAGCTCGGCCGCCGGCGCCTATGCCGAACACGCGGTCGCCGACTGGGGCCGCGTGCATCGCATTCCGGCGAACAATATCAGCTACGAGCAGGCCGCCTGCCTTCCGGTCGCGCTGCAGACGATGCACAATGCGATCGTCACCGCCGGACGGCTCAAGGGCGGCGAGACGCTGCTGATCCAGGGCGCGAGCTCGGGCGTCGGGCTGATGGGTCTGCAGATCGGCAAGCTCATGGGCGCCGCGAGCGTGATGGGAACGTCGACCAATCCCGAGCGGCGGGCGCGCCTGAAGGATTTTGGCTGCGACCTCGCGCTCGACTCGGCCGATCCAGGCTGGCCCGAGCAGGTGAAGAAGGCGACCGGCGGCAGGGGCGTCGACCTGATCGTCGACCAGGTCTCGGCGAGCGTTGCCAACCAGAACCTCGAGGCGGCGGCGGTGCTCGGCCGCATCGTCAATGTCGGCCGGCTCGGCGGCATGAAAGGCGAGTTCAACTTCGACCTGCACGCGCTCAAGCGCGTCGACTATATCGGCGTCACCTTCCGCACCCGCAGCGCCGAGGAGGTGCGCGAGATCAACCGGTCGATGCGCGCCGATCTGTGGGCCGCGGTCGAGGCCGGAAAGCTCGCGCTGCCGATCGATTCGACCTTCGACCTCGATGCGGTCGCCGAGGCGCTGGCGCGGATGCGCGCCAACCGCCACTTCGGCAAGATCGTGCTGCGGATTTAACGGCCACCGGCGCCCCGACGATGTCGAAGCCAACGACCGTCAACCTGGTGGCCGCGACCAATCCGGACGGGACACCGTTCTACGAGTCCGTCCTGGTCGAGCACATCGGCCCTCAGCGCTATCTGGTACTGGCCTCGCCGGGCCTGCTGGAGGGCTTCGCCGCCGGGGACGAGATCGAGCTGGTGCCGGAGCAAGGCTCTGGCTATCGGGTCACGAAGCGCGGCGGAAACGTGTGCGTGCAGTTCTTCTGGAACGCAGACGAGAGCCGCCCCTGGCTCGAACCGCGAGTCGCCGCGCTCGGCGGACGCCTGGACGGGCAAACGCCAGGCATTCTGGTCTTCACCATCCCGGTCACGGCCGGCTTCCCCGCAATCGAAAGCATCTTCTACGAGGCGGACAAGCGCTACCCCGGCTGCAAGTGGATGTACGGCAACGTCTACGACCCGGTGGACGGCGTCACGCAACTGAACTGGTGGCTGCAGAGCGGGGCCGAACGCGACTAGCGGCGCGCGTGGCGCCACCAGTCGGCATCGTAACCGCGGATGCGGTCGCCGCTGTCGCCATAGACCAGCGACTCGATCTCGCGCGGGCTGATGCCGAGGTCGCGCAACGTCCCGACGTCGAGGGAGTAGAGCGCGCGCAAGGTCTCACGCCGCGCCCGCCACGCCTGGAACCGATCCCACATCCGCGCCGCCACGCCACGGCGCCCGGCGCGGCCCTTCGCCTCCGGCCAGCCAGCGAGCGGGGCTAAAGCATCGGCCCATTCGGGGAGCCTTGAAACATCGGTCATAGCCATGGCCATCTCCTTCGCGATAACTGAGCTATTCTCATGACTGAACTCTTTCGGCGCCCTAAAGATCGCGCTGGATTACGTCTTGGACAAACGATATTATCTCGCCATACACTTGAGGATACCTAAACGATATGGCACGCCCTTTGCCACCGCTCAATGCCCTGCGGGCATTCGAGACGATCGCCCGCCACTTAAGCTTTTCGAAAGCGGCCGATGAGCTGCACGTGACCCCGGCGGCGCTCAGCCACCAGATCAAGGGGTTGGAGGAGCAGCTCGGCATCGCGCTGTTCCACCGCCGGACACGGTCGATCGAGCTCACCGATGCGGGGCGCCTGCTCTACCCCGGCCTGCATGCCGGGTTCGAGAACGTGCGCGACGCGGTCGCGCGCCTCGACCGCGCCCGCGAGGACCGCATCCTGGTCATCAGCGCAACGCCGGGGCTGACTGCCAAATGGCTGGTGCCCCGGTTGTGGCGGTTCCTGTCGGCCCACCCGGACGTCGACGCGCGCATCGCCGCCAGCATGGACTTTGCGGATTTCGTGCGCGACGGGGTCGACGTCGCGATCAGGCTGAGCGACGGCCGGCATCCCGAGCTGCACGTCGAGAAGCTGTTCGCCGATTCGGTGCTGCCGGTGTGCAGCCCGCGGCTGGTGGACGCCGGCTTGCGGCGGGTGGAAGACCTCGCCCGCTTCCCGCTCATCCACTACGACATCCCGCTTTCGGCGCGGGCGCCGCCGTTATGGGCCGAATGGCTGAAGCTCGCCGGCGTCGAAGGCGTCGACGCGACGCGCGGTCTGCACTTCAACGTCGCCGACCATGCCCTCGATGCCGCGGTGGCGGGCGCCGGCGTCTCGCTCTCGTTCAAGCTGATCGCATCCGACGACGTGCATTCGGGCCGGCTGGTGATGCCGTTCGGTCCGGAGCTTCCACTTACTGCCGGCTATCACTTCGTCTGCCCGCAGGGACACGAGGAGCGGCCCAATGTGCGCGCCTTCCGCGACTGGCTGTTCGCCGAGATCGCCGAGACGCGCGCGCGCTGGGCCGCGCTGGCGCCGAAGGCGGCCTGATCGATTCCCAATCGCCGCCTTCGGCGGGGGATCGGGAGGGTCGTGGTGGATGGGCGCCGCGACGGCTCGACCTTCCGGATTGAGCTCACGGTCGGTGAAATGCGCTCCGGCAACCGGCGCGCCGCTCGCGATCGCGACCCCCGTCAACTCTCGATCGTCGAGCAGGCGGCTCCAAGCCGGGTCGCCTTCAAGCACCAGATGATTGTTTCCTTCAAGCGCTACGAAGCGCGCGCCGGGAATCCCTGCGGCCATGCGCCGTCCTTCGTCAAACGGCTGCACCGCGTCACCTCTGCAATGCAGCACCAGCGTAGGCACCCGCACCTTCGGGAGCAGGTCGGTGACGTCGACGTTCTCGACCGCGAGCCGGATGCGCACCGCGTTTTCCGGCGACGCGGTGATGCGCTGCAGGTCATTGAACCATTTCATCTGCTCGGCCGTGCCGCCTGGCAGGAAACGCGTGGTGAAAATCTGGCGAAAGGCGGGGTTCTCTTGACCCCACCCGTGGCGCATGAGCGTGTGCAAGGCATCGGATTGTTCGATCTCGCTGGCGGATCCGCGCTTGCGCATACCGCGCGCAAAGCCGCCGTAAAGAATGAGATGGGAAACGCAATGGGGATTGCGCACCACATAGGCGATTGATGTGGCGCAGCCCTGGGAAATTCCAAGCAGCGCGAACCGATCAAGCTCCGTCGCTTCGACCACGGTTTCGAGGTCGGACACGAACGCTTCGAACGAAATCTCCTCCACGTCCCAGTCGGACAGGCCATTGCCGCGCCCATCAAAGCGGATCAATCGGTACTTCGCAGCCAGCGCGTGCAGCAGATAGCTCCAAATCGGGCTCTCCCAGTCGTATTCCAGGTGATTGAGCCAGTTGGCGGTTTTCACCAACGGCGGTCCGCGCCCGACAGCAGCATAGGCGATGCGCGTCCCGTCGGGGGCGGCGCAAAACTGTACGTCTTGCCGGAGAGGGGGTCGGCCGGGTTGCGACCCTATCTTCGCACCGTGCCAGTCTGGCTCCTCCACCGCGCCGATGAAGCGCACGCCTTTGCGCGCGATGGTACGGATCAAGCGCTGCTCGCGTCCGCTATCGCACACCGCCTTGCGCGCGGCATTGATGCGGCTGGTCAGCGTCGAATCGGACACGATGCGACCGCCCCACACTGCCGCGATCAGATCGTCCTTACTGGCCACTCGGTCGCGATTCTGGATGAGGTAAAGCAGCAGGTCAAAAACCTGGGGCTCCAGCGCGACGAGGTCGGAGCCGCGGCGTAGCTCCCGTCGATCCGAGTCAAGCAGATGATCTTCGAAGCGAAATCGCACACTCGGCGCTCCGGATCAGACGTTGCTTCATCGCTAATCAAGCCTATCGCAGCGCCAAGCGCGTCGCAAAGTCTTGCGGAGGGTCCGCGGACAGCCTCTCGGCTGAAGCCGAGGGTCGATCCATCACCGCAACCCTTGGCACAGAGCCGCCTCGATAGGGGAGGCAGAGCGCTCGTTGAACCGCCCGTCGAGCCGTGGCCTTCACCGGCGTAAGCAGCAGGACTCGGTCGGGCGCTTCAGGGGCAGAGGACCGCGGCTCCCTGCAACCTTCCCTCTCGCAGATCATCGAGCGCCTCATTGGCGCGCTCGAGCGGGTAGCAAACCGTCACGGTGGTGACGCCGGCGCGCGGCGCTACGGCAAGGAAGTCGACTGCGTCCCGACGGGTCAGATTTGCCACCGACACGACCTGCCGCTCTTCCCACAACAGCCGATACGGGAAGCTCGGTATGTCGCTCATATGGATGCCGCCGCATACGACGCGGCCGCCTTTGCGCACGTGTCGCAATGCTGTCGGTACCAGCAACCCGACCGGTGCGAACAGAATGGCGGCATCGAGATCGATCGGAGGATTTTCGTCCGATCCGCCGGCCCACGTCGCGCCGAGCGACCTGGCGAAGCGTTGGGCCTCCTCGTCGCCGGGGCGCGTGAACGCAAACACATCACGGCCCTGCCATCGACATACCTGCGCGATGATGTGCGCAGCGGCGCCGAAGCCGTAGATACCGATCGCCTTGCCATCGCCCGCCGCCACCAGCGAGCGCCAGCCGATCAGTCCCGCGCACATCAACGGCGCCGCGGCCACCGGATCGTCATGTCCCGCGAGACTGAACACGTACCCTGCGTCTGCGACCGCGCGCTCCGCGAAGCCGCCGTCGCGCGTGTAACCGGTGAACAGGGGCGTGTCGCACAGGTTCTCGTGGCCCGAGGCGCAATAGGCGCAATGCCCGCAGGTCCGTCCGAGCCAGGGGACGCCGACCCGCTCTCCAAGCGCGAAACCGGTCACGTGCTCGCCGAATGCTTCGACGGTCCCGACGATCTCATGGCCGGGTACCAGCGGCAGTGTCGGCTTCGGGAGATCGCCGTCGACTACATGCAAATCGGTCCGGCAGACGGCGCAGGCCTCGACGCGCACCAGGATGTCGCTCGGCCCCGGCTCCGGTGGCGGCCTTTGCTCGAGACGCAGGGGGGTCCGCAACTCCCTGAGCACCATCGCCCTCATGCCGGTGGCTCTCCGCGCGTTTGAGGCGCCGCCTGCCAGGCCTCCGTCAAGCGCGCTGCCGAACGAGCGCCAGTAGCCTGCGCCTTGCGGCATCACGAAGACAAACGCTTGGATGTCAACACCACCGCAGTGCGCACGAACAGTGAGGCCGGTGTCGCTCGACCGAGGTCAGATCGGCCGGCGCGGGGCCGCGTTGCGGCAGAAGTCATCGGCCACTGGCCGGGCAGAGGCCGATGACGGCTCGCAAGGCGTCAGTGCGACATGGACTTGGCCGATTTCGCCGGATCATGATCCCGGAAGATATCGGGATTATCGGGTCCGGTGACTTCGAGCATGCCGACGAGCCCACGTTCAACCCGGGTGAGCGCGTGATCGACCAGCATGTATTGGCCGGGCACTTCAAGCTTGAAGTCGACCACGACCGCGCCGCCGGGGGCGACGGTTGTGGTCTGCACGTCCCGAAGCGGCGGCGTGGTCAGCGAGCCCTGGTTGTAGACCCGGTCGAAAATCTCGCCGATCACGTGGAAAGACGAGGTGAAGTTGGGGCCGCCGACGCCGAAGTAGATGCGGACCGTCTCGCCGACCTTCGCCTTCAGCGGCTTCTCCTTGGCGAGCGCCGCAAAGGCGCCGTTGAACACGAAGAATTCCGGGCGCTCGTTCATCAGCTTGTCGTGGCTTTCGGTCAGCTCGCCCTGCGCGCCGAGCTTCTGCTCGGTATAGATCTCGCCCTGCATGACATAGAATTCGTGCTCGACCGCCGGCAGCCCGCCTTCGGGTTCGACCAGGATCAGCCCGTACATGCCGTTGGCGATGTGCTGCGCCGCCATCGGCACCGCGCAGTGGTAGACGTAGAGGCCGGGGTTGATGGCGGTGAAGTCGAAGCCGCGCGCTTCGCCGGGAGCCGCATCGGTCGCCTTGGCGCCGCCACCAGGCCCCGTCACCGCGTGGAAATCGACGTTGTGCATCACCACGCTGTCGTCGTGGTTCTTCAGCCGCACCTCGATGGTGTCGCCGACGCGCACGCGGACGAAGGGGCCGGGGACTTTTTGATTGAAGGTCCAGTAGCGATAGCTGGCGCCGTCGGCGAGCTTGCCGGTCACCTCGATCGTTTCGAGATCGACCCTCACGCGCTGGGGCCCACGCTTACCGATCGGCGGCGGAAGGTCGGTCGGATCGCGGACGATGGAAACCGGGCCGTCCGATTTGACGACGGTGGCACGGGTGTGTGCATGCGGCACCGCGCCACGTGCCGGCTGCGCACGGAAAGCCTCGGTGCGCGCCGTTGGCGAGGCCTCGGCATGAGCGGCAGATGGCACGCCGATGGTGACGTTGCTCATCCCGACAGCCAGACCGAGTCCGATCAGAGCCGTCATCGTTGCCAGCATCACGCGGTCGTTTCGGTCTTTTGGAAGTCTCATGGGACGCTCCTTTGGCATCGTCGCGGTAGGTTCGGGTCGCGATCCTAGGAGGGCCAAGGAGGTGCGTTTTGAGAAATATCAAAGGGTGGGTGCGACATTCGCGCATGCTCGAACGGCCGGGCGTGCTTGGCCAGAGGCTCGCGAAAACGATCCGCCGCGTGCGACCGCGAGCCGATTTCAGGAGAGCAACGATGAACACCACCCTCAAGCAGGAGATCCTTGCGGTCCTTGCGAACGCAGCTGACATGACGATCGCCACGGTCCGCGAGGATGGCTATCCGCAAGCCACCACCGTCAGCTACGTGAACGATGGCTTGGCCATCTATTTCGGCACCGGCGCGAGCTCGCAGAAAGCCCGCAACCTCGCGCGCAACCGCAAGGTCTCGATCACGATCAATCTGCCGTACACGAGCTGGGATGACATCCGAGGCGTGTCGTTCGGAGGCGTCGCCGAGCGCATCGCGGCCGCGCACGAGAGCTCGCGCGTCAGCCAGCTGATGCTCAGAAAATTTCCACAGATCGCGAACTACGCCTCGGCAATCACCGGCGAGCTCGCGCTGTTTCGCGTCACCCCGCAGGTCATTTCGCTGCTCGACTACCGCCAAGGCTTCGGCCATACGAAGTTGGTGACGGCGGTCGAGCTCGAGTCGGGCGCCGCTGCCGCGTAGCGCCGTCCTAGACGAAGCCGCCCAATGGCCACGATCGCGACCGTTGCGCCATGTCTGAGCGCGTTGCCCAACCGCGCCGCCGGCGACCAGCGCCCATGCCGCAAGCGACAGGCCTGGATTTGGTCGCTATCCTGAACGCGTTGCCGCGCGCCAAAGGATCCCTATGGTCGACGTCGTGCACGAGCCGGCGGGGTTGACAGCCGACGCGTCGACCGCGTCCTGGGCGCACGCGCAGAGCGCGTTGGTCCGCTACGGCGTGGCGGTCGCCTGCGTCGCTGTGGCATTCGGGCTCCGGCTGGTGCTTGAACCGACCCTGCACGACTTCGGCGTCTACCTTCTGTTCGTTCCGGCCGTGCTGGTCGCCGGTGGGTTCGGCGGCCTGGGACCCGGCTTGCTGGCGACTTCCTTGAGTCTCGTGCTCGGAGCCGCGCTGACGAGCGAGTTCCCGGCGCTGAAGCTGCCAATCATCGCGAATGCGGCGGCGTTCGCGGCGATCGGCGCCGGGGTCGCGTTGTTCGGCGAGCACCTGCAGCGGACACGGCTGCGCGCGAGCGCCAGCACGCACGATCTGCTGGCGCGCGAGGCGCATCTTCGATCGATTCTCGACACCGTGCCGGACGCGATGATCGTGATCGACGAGCAAGGCATCATGCAATCGTTCAGCAGCGCGGCCGAACGCCTGTTCGGCCACTCGGCGGCCGAGATGATCGGCAAGAACGTCAAGCTGCTGATGCCCTCGCCCTATCGCGAGAACCACGACGGCTACATCGAGCGCTACCTGCGCACCGGCGAGCGGCGCATCATCGGTATCGGGCGCGTGGTCGTGGGCGAGCGCCGCGACGGTTCGACCTTCCCGATGGAGCTCGCGGTCGGTGAAATGCGCTCCAGCAACCGTCGCTTCTTCACCGGCTTCGTTCGTGACCTGACCGAGCGACAGCAGACCGAAGCGCGACTGCAGGAATTGCAGTCGGAGCTCGTGCACATCTCGCGCCTGACCGCAATGGGCGAGATGGCGTCGAGCCTCGCCCATGAGCTCAACCAGCCGTTGTCGGCAATCGCCAACTACATGAGGGGCCTGAGCCGCATGCTGGAAACCAGCGTCGACGAGCGCTCCGCAACCATGCGCGACGCGATGGGCAAGGCCGCCGAGCAGGCGCTGCGTGCCGGGGAGATCATCCGGCGGCTGCGCGATTTCGTTTCCCGCGGCGAGAGCGAGCGGCGCGTCGAGAGCCTCAGCAAGCTGGTCGAGGAGGCGAGCGCGCTGGCTCTGGTCGGAGTCAAAGAGCAGGGCGTGCGCGTGCGATTCCAGCTCGATCCGCGCGCCGATCGGGTCCTGGCCGACAAGGTGCAGATCCAGCAGGTCTTGCTCAACCTGATGCGCAACGCCATCGAAGCGATGGCCGAGGTAAAGCGGCGCGAGCTTCTGGTTGCGACGGAAACCATCGGCGATGGAATGATCGCGGTCGCGGTCGAAGATACCGGTCCCGGCATTTCCGCTGAGATTGCGAACCAGCTGTTTCAGCCGTTCGTGACCACCAAGCAGCACGGCATGGGGGTGGGTCTGTCGATCTCGAAGACGATCATCGAGGCGCATGGCGGGCGCATTTGGGTGGAGCCGACCGCGGGCGGCGGCACCACCTTCCGCTTCACGCTGCGCGCCGCGACGGCTCCGGAGGTGGCGCATGGCTGACCAGCCGTTGGTGCACGTCATCGATGACGATGAAGCCATGCGCGATTCGCTGGCGTTTCTGCTGCGGAGCGCCAACGTCCCGGTGCGCACCCACGAATCGGCGGTCGCGTTCCTGGCGGCACTTCCCGAGGTGCGGTCGGGCTGCATCGTCACCGACGTCCGCATGCCCGAGGTCGATGGCCTCGAGCTGCTGCGCCGCCTCAAGCAGCTTGGCGTGCATCTGCCGGTGATCGTCATCACCGGTCATGGCGACGTCCCGCTCGCAGTCGAGGCGATGCGGGTGGGGGCCGTCGACTTCCTGGAGAAGCCGTTCAACGACGACGTGCTGCTGGCCGCCGTGCACGCCGCCCTCGCCAGGGAGCACGAGGAAAGCCGGCGCCACGCCGAAAAGGCCGACATCGTCAGGCGCGCGGCAACGCTGTCGCAGCGCGAGCGTCAGGTGCTGGAGGGTTTGGTCGCGGGAAAGCCCAACAAGGTGATCGCCTACGACCTCGGCATCAGCCCGCGCACGATCGAGATCTATCGCGCCAACGTGATGGACAAGATGCAGGCCGCGAGCCTGTCGGAGCTGGTTCGCATGGCATTGGCGGCGGGTCTGTCCGGCAGCCCATCACCTTGACCGACAGGCAAGGATCAGGCGGCGCTCTCGGAGGCTTCGCCGTTTTTCGCCGCGATCACCAACGGAGCGGACGGCGGCCAGCTGGCAGGCCGCACGCAATTCTCGGCCAGGAAGCTTGCATTGGGACAGAAAACGGGCGGCTCGGCAGCTGTCGCGGGCGGAGCCGCCAGCCACGCGGCGCAATCCTTCCCCTGCGGGCACGCGAGGCACCTCCGCCAGGCTGCCGCCAGGGCCGCGCCCCCGCGGGCCCGCGACGCATCGAGCGGATCGACGCCGACGCGCGCCATCATCGCCCCCAGCAGGCGGGCCTTGTTCTCTATGCGGCTCAGCAGTTTTGCGAACATGGGCTGGATCCTATTTCGGTCAGGATCGCGCGAAGCGGCGAGCACCTTGTTGCGGTAGATCAACCCGGCTCCGTACCTCGCGCCGGCTGCGGTAACAGGCGGCGCTAGCGCAGCGTGTTCAGGAACGCGATGAAGTCGCCGATCTGGTCGGGCTCCAGCCGGAACTCCGGCATCGAGGGATGGCCGGTGATGATGCCCTCGCCGAGCGCCTCCTCCAGCGCCTCGACCGGATAGCGCCGGTGCAAGGTGCGGAACGGCGGCGCGATCTTGAGCGGGCTTTCGCTGACCTTGTCGAGCGCGTGGCATTGCGCGCAATGGGTGCGAGCGAAGGCAAGCCCGCGTTGCGCCCGCGGATCCTGTGCCTGCGCCGAGCCGACCATGCCCAGCACGAGCGCGACCGCCAGACTGTTTCCGATTCTCACCGCGGCAGCCCTTCGGGCGCGTTCGCCGGCGAGGCCAGCGCCACCAGCGCCGAAAGCGCCGCCTCGTTCGGGCAGTACGCGGTCCAGGCCGGCGACTGCGGATCGTCTTGCAGGTCGCGCGCACATTGGCGCTTGCTGTCGCAGAACGAGCAGCAGCGTTGCAGGTCCTTTTTGATCTCCAGCAGGGCGGGATCCGCAGCGTCGATGCCGAGCGCCCGCAGGCGTTTGCTCAGCAGATCGGCGGCGTTCGGACCGCGCGCGACCAAGTCGCGCAACTCGCCGCCGGAGAGGCCGAGCTCGCCCGCCATCCGGCTGACCTCGTCCTGCGGGCAGCCCGCAAGTTCAGCGGTGGCCGCACGACGCTCGCGCCAACCGGCCCAGAGGTTGCCGAGGACCCTGGTGGTGCGGTTCTTGAATGAAGCAAAGTCGTCCCTCATGGCCGCCTCCCTTCTCGGATGCCTGAAACGATCGCCGATCCGGCGGCGGCCGTATTGATTTACATCAAACCAGGAGCCGACCGGGCCCGGGGAATCGCGGTCCCCGCCGTTATCCGTCTCGGGAGATCTACGTACCTGCACGCGACCTCCACTGGCGCATATTCGCGCCGCGCCGGCCGGGCGAGCTGATTTGATCTGGATCAAGGAGGAGCCCGACGCCGGCATGCATGGTTCGCCGGTTCGGCGCGGCATGATGAAACTCGACGAGGCAGTCTTATGGCGCAAGCGGCGGGTGTTGATCCAAAGCGCATGAGCTTCGGCGAGTTCGGCACCGCTTTCGTCTTTGCGGCGCTTGCCTTCTTTTCGATCATCGTGTCCGCGAAAGCCCACACGCCCGAATACGCCTTTCACGCCTTTCTGTTCGCGGCCGGCAGCGCCGCGGCATTGTTCACCATCGTCAACCGTTACTTCGAGCGGCCGGCCGAGCCCGTGCCGCTGAAGCGCGACGGCAAGCCCGTCTACAACATGGCCCCGGTGCAATTCGCGACCGTCGCGGCGATGTTCTGGGGCATCGCCGGATTCGTCGCCGGCCTGTTGGCGGCGCTGCAGCTCGCCTTCCCGGTGCTCAACCTCGACCTGCCGTGGCTGTCGTTCGGCCGCATCCGCCCGCTGCACACATCGGCGGTGATCTTCGCGTTCGGCGGCAACGTGCTGCTGGCCTCGTCGTTCTACGTCGTTCAGCGCACCTCCCGAGCGCGTCTGGCCGGCGATATTGCGCCCTGGTTCGTCGTGCTCGGCTACAACTTCTTCATCGTGATTGCCGCAACCGGATATCTGCTGGGCATCACGCAGTCGAAGGAATACGCCGAGCCGGAATGGTATGCCGATCTGTGGCTCACGGTCGTGTGGGTGACCTACCTGCTGGTGTACTTGGGCACGCTCATGCGCCGCGAGGAGCCGCACATCTACGTCGCCAACTGGTTCTTCCTCGCCTTCATCCTGACAATCGCGGTGCTGCACGTCGGCAACAATGCGGCGATTCCGGTTTCGGTGTTCTCGCCCAAATCCTACGTCGTATGGTCCGGCGTGCAGGACGCAATGGTGCAGTGGTGGTACGGCCACAACGCCGTGGGCTTCTTCCTCACCGCCGGCTTCCTCGGGATCATGTACTATTTCATCCCGAAGCGCGCCGAACGACCGATCTACTCCTACCGGCTGTCGATCGTTCACTTCTGGTCGTTGATCTTCCTCTACATCTGGGCCGGTCCCCATCACCTGCACTACACCGCGCTGCCGGATTGGGCGCAGACGCTCGGCATGACGTTCTCGATCATGCTGTGGATGCCGTCCTGGGGCGGCATGATTAACGGAGTGATGACGCTGTCGGGGGCATGGGACAAGCTGCGCACCGATCCGGTACTGCGCATGATGGTGGTCTCGGTCGCGTTCTATGGGATGGCGACCTTCGAAGGCCCGCTGATGTCGATCAAGGCGGTCAACTCGCTATCCCACTACACCGACTGGACGATCGGACACGTTCACTCCGGCGCGCTCGGCTGGGTCGGCTATATCTCGTTCGGCGCCATCTACTGCCTGGTGCCGTGGCTGTGGAACCGGCCGCTCTACTCCCTCAGGCTGGTGAACTGGCACTTCTGGATCTCGACCATCGGCATCGTGCTCTACATCTCGGCGATGTGGGTCTCGGGCATCCTGCAAGGCTTGATGTGGCGCGCCTATAACAACCTCGGCTTCCTCGAATATTCCTTCATCGAGACCGTCGAGGCGATGCATCCGTTCTACGTCATCCGCGCACTCGGCGGTGCGCTGTTCCTCGCCGGCGCCCTGCTGATGGCGTGGAATCTCTGGAAAACCATCGTGACGAATGAGGCCGAAACTGCCGTTGCGGCCGAGCAGCAAGCGGCCGCAGTCGCGGCGCAGTGAGGTTCAGACAATGTCGCTATGGTCGAAACACGCGCCGTTCGAGCGCAACTCGATCATCCTGGTCATCGGCGTGCTGATCGTGATCGCGATCGGCGGACTGGTCGAGATCGTTCCGCTGTTCTATCTGCGCAGCACGATCGAGAAGGTCGACGGCGTCAGGCCCTATGCTCCGCTCGAGCTTGCCGGGCGCAACATCTACGTCCGGGAGGGCTGCTACAACTGCCACTCTCAGATGATCCGTCCGCTGCGCGACGAGGTGGAGCGCTACGGCCACTACTCGCTCGCGGCTGAGAGCATGTACGACCGGCCGTTCCAATGGGGCTCGAAGCGCACCGGCCCGGATCTGGCTCGCGTGGGCGGCAAGTATTCCGACGATTGGCATCGCGATCACTTCAACGCGCCCAAGTCGGTCGTGCCCGGCACGGTGATGCCGGCCTATCCGTGGCTGGCGCAGACCGACCTCGACTTTGCGCACATTTCCGACGACCTGAAGGTCCAGGCCGCGCTCGGCGTGCCGTACACGCGCGAGATGATCGCATCCGCGGCCCTGGATGTGAGGATCCAGGCCACCACCGACCATCCCGACGCCGCCGCGCTGGCGCAGCGCTATTCCAAGGCCCAGGCGCGCGACTTTGACGGCGACCCGCGCCGCATCACCGAGGCCGACGCGCTGATCGCCTATCTGCAGATGCTGGGCACGCAGATCGATTTCAAGCTCTACGACCACAAAGCCAACATCCGGTAAGCGCCGTCATGCCTGCGACCTACAAGTTCCTCGCCGAGTTCGCTCAGACCTGGGGCCTCGCCTACTTCGTGGCGGTCGCTCTGCTCGTGCTCGCTTACGCGCTGTGGCCGTCGCGCCAGCGGCAATTCGACGAAGCCGCCCGCGTCCCGCTGAGAGAGGATTGACCGACGATGGCGACCGATCCGCACCCGCAAATCGACGCCATTACCGGGACCCCCACGACCGGTCACGAATGGGACGGCCTGCGCGAGCTCAACACGCCGCTGCCGCGCTGGTGGCTGTGGATCTTCTACGCCACCATCATCTGGGCGATCGGCTACTGGATCGTCTATCCGTCATGGCCGCTGGTGAGCTCGTACACTTCCGGCCTGTTCGGCTGGAAGTCGCGCCAGGCGATCGTCGAGGACCTCGCCGCGCTCAAGGCGCAGCGCGCCGGCATGACCGACAGGATCGCGGCCGCGTCGCTGGACCAGATCGTTGCCGACCCGGCGATGCTCGCCTTTGCGCGTGCGCAGGGGCGCGCCGCGTTCGCCGACAACTGCGCTCCGTGCCACGGCTCGGGCGGCGGCGGCGCCAAGGGATATCCGAATCTCAATGACGACGAGTGGCTGTGGGGCGGCAAGCTCGCCGACCTCGAGCTGACCATCCGCCACGGCATCCGCTCCACCGACGACAAGACGCGGGTCGGCTCGATGCCGGCGTTCGGCCGCGACAACATGTTGCCGCGCGCCGACATCGTCGCGGCCGCGGATTTCACCCGGTCGCTGGCAGGACTGCCGGCCGCACCCGATGCCGACCTGGGGCGCGGCCGGCGGGTCTTCGCCGAGAACTGCGCTGCCTGTCATGGCGACGACGGCAAGGGCAAGCGGGAGTTGGGCGCGCCGGACTTGACCGACGCGATCTGGCTTTATGGCTCGGATCGTCGGGCCATCGTCGAAGGCCTCTGGAACGGCCGCGGCGGCGTGATGCCGGCATTCGCCGGCCGCCTCGACGATACCACCATCAAGGCGCTCGCCGTGTACGTGCATACGTTCGGCGGCGGGGAGAAGTGAGCCGTGCATGTCGTCGGCGCCATCACGACTTCGGTTCCCGGCGCAGGCTCCGAGCCCGATCTGGTCGAGCTCGTGAAAAGCGCCAAGGTGGTGCCGTTGCGAGCGGCGGCACCGCTGGCCGCCACCGAGGAGCCCGAGCCGCCGCTGCTATACGCACCGCGCCGAAAGATCTATCCGCAAAGCGTCCAGGGCACCTATCGCCGCATCAAGTGGATCGTGCTCGCCGTCACCCTCGCCATCTATTACCTGTTGCCGTTCGTGCGCTGGGATCGCGGGCAGTACGCGCCCAATCAGGCGGTGTTGATCGATTTTCCCAGCCGCCGTTTCTATTTCTTCTTCATCGAGATCTGGCCGCAGGAGGTCTACTATCTCACCGGCCTCCTGATCCTTGCGGCCGTGACATTGTTTCTGATGAACGCCGTCGCCGGCCGCGTGTGGTGCGGCTACCTCTGCCCGCAGACGGTATGGACCGACCTGTTCTGCGCCGTCGAGCGCCTGGTCGAAGGCGACCGCCGCCAGCACATGCGGCGCGACGCCGGCCCGTGGACGGCCGAGAAGGTTGCGCGCAAAGGAGCCAAGCACTTTTTCTGGCTGATGATCGCTTGGTGGACCGGTGGCGCCTGGGTGCTCTACTTCGCCGATGCGCCCACGCTGGTGATGGAACTGGCGACCGGCCGAGCGCCGCTGATCGCCTATGCCTGGATCGGCATTCTCACCGGCACGACCTATTTCCTGGCCGGGCACATGCGCGAGCAGGTCTGTACCTATATGTGCCCGTGGCCGCGGATCCAGGCCGCGCTCACGGACGAGCATGCGCTCAACGTTACGTACCGGCATGATCGCGGCGAGCCGCGCGGCTCCATCAAGAAAAACGAGCAAGCGCGCGCCAAAGGCGAGCGCGCCGGAGACTGCATCGACTGCCTTCAGTGCGTGCACGTCTGCCCGACTGGCGTCGACATCCGCAATGGTCTGCAGCTCGACTGCATCCAGTGCGGCCTGTGTATCGACGCCTGCGACGCCATCATGCGCAAGATCGGGCGTCCGACGCGGCTGATCGGCTACGACACCGACGTCAACATCGAGCGGCGGCAGGCAGGCAAGCCGGAAGTGTTCAGGATCGTGCGCACCCGCACGGTCCTCTACAGCGGCATCCTCGCAGCCGTAGGCGCGATCATGATCTACGCACTCGCGACCCGCAGCACGCTCGGCATCAGCGTGATCCACGATCGCAACCCGGTCTACGTCCGGCTCGCCGACGGCGGCATCCGCAACGCCTACACCGTCCGCGTCCTCAACAAGTGGCGCGATACCCACTTCTTCACGCTGACGGTGGAAGGCGTGCCGGAGCCGGATGCGGGGCTGGAGGTCGTCGGCGACAGCACCGGCATGGTTGGCCGGCCGGTGATCGAGGTCGGGCCTGATCAGACCCGCGAGGTGCGCGCGCTCGTGACGTTGCACCGGCTGAGCTACCAGGACTCGCTCCCGATCGCGTTCCGCATCGTCGAACCCGAAAGCGGCGCGCAGGCGTCCGCCGCCGATCATTTCCGTGCTCCCCATTGAGGCTCCGCGCCATGCCGACCCTGGTCAGCACACCTCCTCCGCCCCGCCCGATCACCGGCCGCATGGTCCTGATCGGTTTCGTCGCGTTCTTCGGCCTAGTGACGGCCGTCAACGCGGTGATGATCCGCGCGGCGACGTCGACCTTCGGCGGCGTCGAGACCGGCAGCGCGTACAAAGCCGGGCTTGAGTTCAAGCACGAGATCGCCGCCGCGCGGGCGCAGGACGCGCGCCATTGGCAGGTCGACGGCCGCTTCCTGCGGCAGGGCGCCCGCCAAGCGCTGGTGGAGATCATGGCGCGCGACCGCACCGGGTCTCCGCTCTCCGGTCTTGCCTTGACGGCCCGGCTTGCCCACCCGACCGACGCCCGGCGCGATCATGCGGTTGCGGTGACCGAGACAGGCCCGGGTTTGTTCCGCGGCGCGATCGAGGTGACGCCGGGGCAGTGGGACCTGATAGTCGACCTATGGCGCGCGGACGAGCGGCTGTTCCGCTCGAAGAGTCGCGTCATCTTGCAATGAGAGAGCTACGCCATGCCTGAGACGGTCGATCTGTCGATCTTCGCGCGACCGCGTGGCGACGGCGTCTCGCAGATCGAGCTCGCACTCGAGGGCGTGTCGTGCATGGGCTGCATCCAGCGCATCGAGTCCGGGCTCAAGGCGCTGCCCGGCATCGTGGACGCGCGGCTCAACTTCACCAACCGGCGCCTGATGCTGGCGTGGCGCGACGACGCCTCCGGGCCAGCGCAAGCCATCGCTGCGCTCGAGCGCATGGGCTATCGCGCGCACCCGTTCCAGGCGGACGGCGCCGAGCAGGAGGAAGTGCGGCAGGCACGCTGGCTGATGAAGTGCCTGGCGGTCGCGGGCTTCGCGGCCATGAACATCATGCTGCTCTCGGTGTCGGTGTGGTCCGGCAACGTCACCGACATCACGCCGGAGACGCGCGACCTCTTCCACTGGCTCTCTGCCCTGATCGCGCTGCCAGCCGCCGGCTATGCCGGGCAACCGTTCTTCCGCAGCGCGCTGGCCGCGATCCGCGCTCGGGCGGTCAACATGGACGTGCCGATCTCGCTCGGCGTGCTGCTCGCGCTCGGCATGTCGCTCGTCGAGACCGTCAATCACGCCGAGCACGCCTACTTCGACTCGGCCGTGATGCTGCTGTTCTTCCTGCTGTGCGGGCGCTACCTCGAGCATGCGATGCGCCGGCACACGCGCGCCGTCGCCGGCAACCTTGCGGCGCTAAAGGCTCAAACCGCTCATCGGTTCCATGCCAATGGCGAGCTCGTGCAGGTGCCGGTCTCGGCGCTGCGGGCACACGACCGCATCCTGATCCGGCCCGGCGACCGGGTCCCGGCCGACGGCGTCGTGATCGGCGGCAGGTCGGAGATCGACGACGGGCTGGTGACCGGCGAGACCGCGCCGCGCGCGGTGACGACCGGCGCGACGCTCTACGCCGGCAGCGTCAACCTCGGCGGCACCCTGACCGTGCGTGTCACCGCCGCCGGCGGCAACACCCTGATCGACGAGATCGAGCGCTTGCTCGACAAGGCGGTGGCGAGCAAGTCGCGCTACGTGAGGCTCGCCGACCGCGCCGCGCGGCGGTACGCGCCGGTCGTGCATACGACCGCGGCGCTCACCCTCGCCGGCTGGCTGATCGCCGGCGCCTCCGCCCACAACGCGATCCTCACGGCGGTCGCGGTGCTCATCATCACATGCCCGTGCGCGCTGGCGCTCGCCATTCCGGTGGTGCAGGTGGTCGCCGCTGGGCGGCTGTTCCGGCAGGGCCTGTTCCTCAATTCCGGCGACGTCATCGAGCGGCTGGCCGAGGCCGATACGGCGGTCTTTGACAAGACCGGCACCCTCACCCTGCCGGAGCCGCGGGTGGTGAATACCGCCTCGATCGATCCGGATTTGCTGCAGGTGGCGGCACGCCTTGCGCTGACGAGCCACCACCCGCTAGCGGCCGCGGTTGCGCGCCACGCATCGCAATGCCGGCCCTACGACGGCGCCACCGAGGAACCTGGACGGGGCGTCAGGGCGATGATCGACGGCGTCGAGGCGCGGCTCGGCAGCCCCGAGTTCTGCCGCATTGCTGATGGTTTCGAGGGCGCCGATCACCCCGGCAGGTCAGTCATCGCGTTCCACCATGGCGAGCGCTTCACCTTGCTGACCGTGCACCAGTCGCTGCGGCCGGATGCCATTGCGACGGTGCGCGCCTTGGCGGCGCTCGGGCTCGACCTGCACATCCTGTCCGGCGACCGCGATGCCGCGGTCGAACCGGTCGCGTCGGCGCTCGACATCGCGAGCTGGCGCGGTGGTCTCACGCCCGCCGACAAGGTAGCCGCACTGGAGGCGATGAAGGCACAGGGCAGGCACGTGCTGATGGTCGGTGACGGCATCAACGACGCGCCGGCGCTTGCGGCCGCCCATGTCTCGCTTTCGCCTGTCAGCGCCGCCGACCTGTCGCAGGCGCATGCCGATGCGGTGTTCCTCGGCGAGCGCCTCGCGCCGGTGCTCGATGCATTGGCGACCGCGCGGCGCGCGCGCGCGCTGATGCGGCAGAATCTCTGGCTGGCGGTGATCTACAATCTCATCGCCGTGCCGGTCGCGGTCGCGGGCCTGGTCACGCCGCTGATCGCCGCCGCGGCGATGTCCGGCTCATCCGTGCTGGTGACGCTCAATGCGCTGCGGTTGAGCCGCAGCACCAAGTCGGCGGCAGCCGAGAACAGGCCGGCAGCGATCGCCGCGATTGCAACGGAGGCGCCGGCATGAACGTCCTCGTCTACCTGCTGCCGATGGCGTTGGGGCTCGGCCTCGCCGGCTTGTTCGCCTTCCTGTGGTCGCTCAAGAGCGGCCAATACGACGACATGGACGGCGCCGCGCTGCGCATTCTTCCGAACGACGATTTGCCCAACGAACAATAGCGGCCTCACGGCGCCAGCACCGTTGCAGCCGCTTGTGAGCAAGGAGGGACATCAGTCACCTAAGGGACTCCCCTTAGGGTGTTTATCTGAATTTTCTTGCATGCGACGAAGGTCGATTTTCCTGCCGACACATCCGTCGGAGGGTTTAAGCCATGCTCAGACAAACGGGAAATCAGAGCGCCGCCGGACCCGGCTCGCAGCGCGCTCCAAGTTCGGTTCCAAGCATCGCTCCCCTGTTCGATTCGATTGAACTTGCCGGCGTGACCATGTCCTTCGACGGCAATGTGGAGATCTTCGGTGAAGGCGAACCGGCGGACTACATCTACAAGGTTCTCAACGGTTCGGTTCGCACCTACCGGGTCCTCACCGACGGGCGCCGGCAGATCACCGCCTTCCACCTCCCGGGCGACGTCTTCGGGCTCGAGTCGGCGGAGGACCATTCCTGCTCGGCCGAAGCGATCAGTCAGGCGATCGTGCTCGTCGTGAAGCGGAGCGCCCTGTTGGCGGCGGCGGACCGCGAGGCGAACGTTGCGCGCCAGCTATGGCGGGTCACTGCCCGCGCGCTGCGTCAGTCGCAGGACCACAGCATGCTCCTGGTCAAGAGCGCGCAAGAGCGGGTCGCTTCCTTCCTGCTGGAGATGGCGGGCCGCTTGTCGGGCGCCTCGGCCGTGGAGCTGCCGATGACCCGTCAGGACATCGCCGACTATCTCGGGCTCACCATCGAAACCGTTTCGCGCACCCTGACCCAGCTTCAGGGCGCCGCAACAATCGAGCTGCCTGCCTCGCGCCGCATCGTGCTTCGCAACCGCTCGGCGCTCAACCGATTGGATTCGTGAGCGCCATGATCACGAGCCCGTGGAGGGGAACCATGAAAGCTTCGGACATCATGACCCGCAAGGTCATAGCCGTCGAGCCGGACGCGTCCATTCTGCAGGCGATCCACCTGATGCTGCAAAACCGGATCAGCGGCCTCCCGGTGATCGACGCGGCCGGGAAACTCGTGGGCATCCTGAGCGAAGGCGACCTGCTTCGACGCCAGGAAATGGGAACTCAGAAGCGACGGGCGCGCTGGGTCGAGTTCTTCATGTGCGGCGGCCGCCTCGCGAACGAATACGTCCACGCCGCCAGTCGAAAGGTTCACGAGATCATGACGCGGGACCCGCTAACCATCATCGAAGGCACGCCGGTCGAAGAGATCGTGCAGCTGATGGAGCGGCGTCGGATCAGGCGCCTACCGGTGATGCGCGCTGATGCCGTCGTCGGCATCGTCACCCGTGCCAACTTGGTTCACGCGCTCGCAAGCCTGGCCATCGAGGCCAAGCCGGCGGCGCTCACGGACAGCGGTATCCGCGAGCAGTTGCAGAAGGAATTGGATCGTCAACCTTGGGCGCCCGTGGCCCTCATCAACATCGTGGTCAGAAACGGGGTGGTGCAGCTCTGGGGCACGATCACGGATGAGGCGCAGCGCGCGGCGCTCATCGTCGCGGCCGAGAACATCGCCGGCGTGCGCAAAGTAGAGGACCACCTGGTCTGGATGGATCCGATGTCGGGAATGGTTTTCGCGCCGCCGGAATACCCGGCCGAGGCCTCGTGAACGCGTGGGCCCCCAACGGCTATCGCTTCAAGGCAGGCCGGACCGCGCCTGCCTGGTAGCTGGCAATGTCTCCCCAAGGGGTGAACGATGACCTATGCAACGCTGATGGTGCAGCTCGAGCTTGAGCATCCAAACGATGCACGTTTGCGGATCGCCGGCGACTTGGCGGAGCGATTCGCCGCCCGGCTGATCGGAATTGCGGCCTGCGAGCAATCGACGCCGCTGTATTATGCGGACGGCGCTTTTGCTCAGGGCTGCTGGAGCAGGACCGGGTCGAGCTGGCGCAGCGGCTGGCTGATATCGAGCAGCGTTTCCGGGCCGCTGCCAAGGGCCGCGCCCAGGCGGTCGAATGGCGCAGCGCGGTCGCCAACCCCACAGCCTATGTGGCTCAGCAGGCGCGGGCTGCTGATCTCATCATCACCGGCACGAACCGCGACGGGTGGGCTCTCGATCCAGCCCGGCGGCTCGACCCAAGTGCGCTCGTGATGCAGGCTGGACGGCCGGTTTTCTTCGTTCCGCCGGAGGCCGAGTGGCTCACGCTCGGCACCGTGCTTGTGGCCTGGAAGGACACGCGCGAGGCGCGCCGCGCGGTTTGGGATGCCTTGCCGCTGCTGCAAAGAGCCCAAGAGGTCACGATCGCGGAAGTGCCCGAGGGCGAGGAAAGTCCCGAGGCCGCCCGCAATCGCGTCAATGACGTCGCGGGCTGGCTTGCGCGGCACGGCGTCGTGGCCGACCTCGTGGTGCCCGATGCTATCGATGACGCCGGCGAGCGCCTGGAGCTGATCGCAAGCGATATCGGCGCGGACCTTGTCGTCGCCGGCGCCTACGGGCACAGTCGGGTCGGCGAATGGATGTTCGGCGGCGTGACGCGCGACCTGGTCAAGCGGTCAACGCGCTGCTCCGTGCTTGCGCATTGACCCGGAATGTCCAACGTGTTTCCAAGGTTATTTCCGGGCCTCGCGTCCAAGATCCGATGCGCAAGCAGATCGTCATCATCGACGGGCATCCTGATTGCGACCCCGCACGGTTCGGTCACGCGACTGCAGGCACCCATGCTGAGGCGGCCGTAGCCGCCGGGCATCATGTAAGCCGCATCGACGTCGCGCAGCTTGATTTTCCCATCCTTCGCACGCGCGCCGATCGGGAAGACGACACGCCGATCCCGGCGCGTCGTTTCTTGCCCAGCATCGGCGCGCAGTCGTGCGCCAGGCGCCAGAGCCGCCCATGCTAGAGTTCATTCTGGCTGTCTTCCTTCTGGAACTCACACCGGGCCCGAACATGGCCTATCTCGCCACGCTCGCGCTCGCGCGTGGTCGCATGGCAGGATTGATCGCCACAGCGGGTGTCGCGCTGGGCCTCAGCGTGCATGCGACGGTCACCGTATTTGGCGCCGGCGCGCTCATTCAGCGGCAGCCGTGGCTCTATGAAACGCTCCGCTGGATCGGAGTCGCCTACCTGCTTTATCTCGCCTGGGAAGGATGGCGGCCGGAGAAGGAGAACTCCCCCCAACGGGCCGATCTCCTGTCGACCGCCGGCCCCCTGTTCATGCGTGGCCTCCTGTCGAATGTCTTCAACCCGAAGTCCGTGCTGTTCTTCGTCTCGGTCCTTCCCACCTTCATCCGGAGCGCTCCGGGAGATCCCGCGATTCCGTTCGAGATGACGGTCCTCGGCCTGCTCTATGTGGCGATCGCCACCGCCGTCCATGCGGCGATCGTGGTGCTGGCGGCCGAGCTGCGGCCTTGGCTGCTCGAGGGGCCGCGCCATCAGGTCGTGCGGCGCATCTTGTCAGCGGCGCTCGCGCTTGTGGCCGTTTGGCTGGCCTGGACAACGCGGCGCTAAGCTGACCGTGCCGCCGATGCCTCGTTCTCGATGCACGCAAACAAGAATCAACTTTCACAGAAATCTCTTGCGTTGCGCTGATGAGGTAGATGCGTCCGGCGACAGCCGAGGCGCACGCAACTACATGACTCCGGCTCCCGACCTCGCCGGGCTGCGCAGTTGACCCTTTTTCCTTTTTCGTTCTCAATGCGTTTGAAGTCGGGATGCGGCAAAGAGAGCTTTGACGCAATTCGGACCCGCAACCAAAGCACCGAGGGAGAATGAAATGTCTTGGCGGGGACATGCTTCGCTTTTGACTGCGATGTGGCTGGCCGCGGCCGGAGCCGCGGGTGCGGCCGTGGCACAGGAGCAAGTGATACGATTTGGTCTGATTCCGTCCGAGGACGCCGATAAACTGATCGCCGACTCGCAGCCGTTCATCGCCGCCCTTGAGAAGAATATCGGCATGAAGGTCAAACCCTTCGTCGCCATCGATTACAGTGCGGTGATCGAGGCGCTCAAGTCGGACAAGCTCGAAATCGCCTTCCTCGGTCCGAACGCCTATGTGCTCGCCAAGGACAAGGTGAAGGCGCAGATCGAGCCGGTCGGGCGCGGCGTCATGGAACTGACCGGCACCTCCGCATACAAGGCCCTGATCATCACGCACCCGAGCAAGCCAATCAGCAACATTGCGGACCTCAAAGGCAAGACCTTCGCGCTAGTCGACCCGGCTTCGACTTCCGGCAATCTGGTCCCGCGCTACGTCTTCGGCAATCACGGCATCACGCCTGAGAAGGATTTCAAGTCGGTCTACTATTCCGGGACGCACCAGGCGTCGCTGATTGCGGTCAAGGAAGGCAAGGTGGATGCGGCGGCGATAGCCGACGAGGTCTACAATCTCGCGATCGCCAAAGGTCAGATCAAGCCGACGGATCTGAAGGTCGTATTCGAGTCCGAGCCCATCCCCGGTTCGCCTTTCGTCGTGCGGACCAATCTGCCTAAAGACCTGCAGGAAAAATTGCGGGCAGGATTCATGGCGCTCAAGGACGTCAGCTTCGGCAAGCTCGGCGTTGTCAAATCCATGGATGCTGCGACCGACAATGACTACAACGCGATCCGCGAGCTCGAAGGCTTCAAGGACAAGCTAAAGAGGGGGAGCTGACGTCCATATTGCGGGCGCACCCGATCTCGATGGCAACGCCGCCCGCCGCCCAGCGCGGCGGGCGTGGCATTATCGCAGCGTCTTTTCATGACGGCAGGGAATGTGGCGCCTTCCTCCGAGCGACAGCTGATCCTGAAGATTTCCGGCCTGCGCAAGGCGTATGGGTCGACGGTCGCATTGCAGGACGTCAATCTCGACGTGGAGAGCGGTGAATTTATCGTCATCCTCGGCCGCAGCGGGGCCGGCAAATCGACTTTGATGCGATGCATCAACCGGCTTGTGCAGCCGACGGCCGGCGCAATCCGCTTCAACGGCGAGATGTTGCCCACGAAAAAGAAGCGGCTGCGGCGTTTCCGCTGCGCCATCGGGATGATCTTCCAGCAGTTCAACCTGGTGAAGCGGCTGTCGGTTCTGCAGAATGTGATGACGGGCGGGCTCGGCCGCAAGCCGCTGCTAGCGTCGTTGCTGCATTCCTTCTCGCGCGATGAGAAGCTGCTGGCCCTGGAATGCCTCGATCGCGTGAATATGACGCATAAGGCCTTCCAACGCGCCGACACGCTATCGGGAGGCGAGCAGCAGCGCGTCGCCATCGCCCGCGCGCTCTACCAGAAGCCGATCCTGCTGCTCGCCGATGAGCCGGTGGCGAGCCTCGACCCGGCCATCGCGCGCACTGTTCTCCGATATCTCAAGACGATCAATGACGAGCTGGGAATCACCGTGCTCTTGAACATCCATCAAGTGAACTACGCACGCGAGTTCGGCCAGCGCGTCGTCGGCCTGTGTGGTGGCGTAATCGCCTTCGACGGGCACGTCTCCGGACTGACCGATCGCGTGCTGAACGACATCTACGGTGGCCTGCCGGAGGATAACCATGACGAGTGAGGTCGCGAGCTCGCACGCCTCGCCTGGCGCGCCGCCCCGCGGATCCGGGGCGCGGGGGCAATTGGAAACGCTCCTCGATACTGCGGTGCCGCGCTCGGAGCGTCATCGCAAGATGGCGATTCAGGCGCTGATCGCGCTCGCGGTGATCGGCGTCCTCTATTGGAGCGCGGTCGAGACGAATGTCAGTTTGCCGGAATTCGTGCGCGGCGTCCCGGCCATTGCCGAGTACGTCAGCCGGATGTTTCCGCCCGACTGGTCCTACACGCCGGCGATCATCGGGCCGACGATCGAGACGATCCAGATCGCTATTTGGGGAACCGTGCTAGGCGTCGCGCTTGCCGTTCCGCTCGGACTGCTGGCGGCGCGCAACATCACGCCGCATCTCGTCGTGTACGGAACCGCGCGCTTCATTCTCAATGCGCTGCGCGGGGTGTCCGAGCTCGTGTTCGCGCTGATCTTCGTCTCGGCGGTTGGGCTTGGCCCTTTCCCCGGCATTCTGGCATTGGCTCTGCACAACGCCGGGATGCTGGGAAAGTTCTACGCCGAGGCGATCGAAGCGATCGACCCGGGCCCCGTGGAGGCCCTGCAGGCGAGCGGCGCCGGTTGGCTGCAAACGGTCATTTACGCGATCGTACCGCAGGTGACCCCGCACTTCGTCACCTATAACTTGTATCGCTTCGAGGTCAGCAGCCGCTCGGCGACCGTGCTCGGCCTGGTCGGCGCCGGCGGCATCGGCTTTCACTTGATCTCGAGCATTCGCCTGTTCGACTACCAGACCACGGCGATGGTCCTGATCGTGATCGTGCTGCTCGTGATCCTTACCGACTACGTCGGGACCAAATTGCGCAATCGCATCATCTGAGCATTTGCGACCGGCAACGCGCGTCCGCTGGCGTGCACCTAAGCGGAAATCCGGAAGCAAGCTCAGCCATGTCGGCGCGGGGTGACCGCTCATTCGAAGGCGCGCACCAACGTTCGCGCACCGGCGCACGCGAAAATCCCCGCTAGCACCGGCGAAAAAGACCGTCGTGTGCTATTCGTTGCGGGCATCAGCCAATGGCCGCGTCCACGAGGCTGCGTCATGCTGGACCAGATAGGCTGGTGGACGTTCGATGCGCAGACGCACGCGTTGCGCAACCGCGCTTCGGGCCAGTGCGTGCGCTTCGAGGGCGCAGTCGACGATGCCGGCGCCTTGCTGCGCCGGCCGGCGGGCGGTCGGACCCGACTGCGCTTTTCATACGAGGACGCGGAAGCTCGCTATCCTCTGCTCGTGACCCCCCGGTGCGAGACCTATGGCGGTCCGGGCTACGATCACCGCGACCGCGACCGGCGCTCGCTCAGTTGGTCGATCGATCATGTCGCCTCGGCCGAGCAGTGGCGCCGCGCATCCGGCGCCCATGCAAAAATCCCGCCATACGGCCTGTGGCGGCGTGTCGATGACGCCCTGTTCGACGCGCTCGCCTGCTGGCCGCCGAGCGAGGCGACCGGGGCGGAGCCTTCGCGGATCGACGCCTGGGGCGGGTGGCTGAACGGCACCTGGTCGCCGCGCTTGCGGCGTGTCGGCGCCGGGTGCGCGCCGACGAACCTGGCGGTCGAAAACGGCCTGCGGCCGTTCCTCGAGCCGCTCGCGAGCCCGGCATTGTCGTGGCACTTCGTCGACGCCGAAAAAGCGGTTGCCCGCGCGACCCTTGCCGGCGTCCGCACGCGCTCGGCATGGCATTTCCTGCCGCGGGACGCCGCGCTCACCGGTTTCGAGACCGCCATCCCGCACCTGCGGCGCAGCGACGGCAAGGCGGTCACGTTCCCGTATCAAATCCGAAGCTCGCTCGACAAGGACGGCTGCTACGTCCCGCGCGCGCAGTTCTTCTACGCCGATGAGGATGTGTTCTTTCGAATCGATGGCCGCTCATGGGCGGCGGGGACGCGTTCACCGGGTGCCTGGGAGTTCGAGTTCCATGAGCTGACCGATGTCGGCGGCCGCCAGGGCCCGGGGACAGGCGACCTGCCGGCTGAGCTCATATGCAGCCGTCAGGTCTATGATTGGCGCGGTCCCTACCTGCAGCCGCTTCCCCGGCTGGCACAGCGGCTGACAGCGGGCCTGATCGACGCCTGGCTCGCCTGGAGCGGCTCGCGCCTGCGCCTGCTGGATGATGTGGAGCAGCTGGCATGGCATAAGGCGCAGCGCGCCCCGTATCCGGTGCCTGCGCTGGCAGAGAGTGGGATCGAGCTTGGTGCCAAGGCCTTGGTCACGATCAACGAGGGGTACCACGGCGGCCGGTTCGTCGCGCGTGAAATGACCGGCTACCTTCACCAGGACGGCTGGACCGAGGCCGGCTACCCGCTTCGGTAGTAGCCTAGCTTGCGAGCTTGAAAGCGACCTGCAGCAGGCCCATTGCCATCATCAGAGGCCCGAGGACTTTCAGCATCCGCCTCCATTTCGCATACCATTGCTGCCATTCGATCTGCTTCGTGGTATCGGCCGGCACGCCGCCAAAGACGAAGAAGGTGCAGAAGGCGCCGCCCGCGAACAGCAACAGCGCGTCGATATGCTGGTAAGCCTGCATCAGGGGCCCCGTGCGCTTGAGGGTGCGCAACATTTGACGCACGGGACAGCAAGAAGGTTCTCATGCTGCCGTTAGAAATCGCGCATGGGTGCCCGCGCCCTCACGACGGCAGCACGGTTGCGGGTCCTGCGCTCTCGATGACATGCTACCGGCAACGCCCGCTGCGCGGCTGGGGCACGAATGGTTTGGGACGACGGCGCCACCCCGCTCATTGCCCTCGACGCCGTAGCCATTGACTGCGAGACGACGGGTCTCGATCCGCGCAAGGCCTGGATCGTCGAGTTCGCCGCCGTGCGCCTGGCCGGCAGCCGGCCCGAGGTCACCCAATCGATCCGGTACCGGCTCAAGCCGGGCGACGCCATTCCGGCATCCGCCACCAGGATTCACGGCATCGACGAGGCGGCCGTTTCGGGCGCCCCGGCTTTTTCCGAGATCTGGCCCGAGCTTGAGCGATTCATCGGCCGCACCACCGTGATCGGCCACACCATTGGTTTCGACCTCGCCGTGCTCGAGCGCGAATGCCGGCGCGCCGGCGTTACCTGGAGCCTGCCGCGCAGGCTCGACGTGCGGTTGCTCGCCGAAATCGTGCAGCCCAGCCTGCCGGACTATTCGCTGGAGACGGTCGCCGCCTGGCTCGGCATCGATACCGCAGGTCGGCATTCGGCCTACGGTGACGCCGCCGCCGCGGCCGGTATCTTCGCGGCCCTGGTGCCGCGCCTCCGCGACCACAAGGTTCGAACCCTGGCCGAAGCCGAGCGGGCGTCCCACCAGCTGGTCGAAGGCCGCAGCCACCTGCCCGCCGCCGGCACCGACCCGGTCGAGAGCCCGCAAGCCGCCGGCTTGGCAACGTCGCAGCGCATTGACAGCAGCGCCTATGTGCGACGCATCGGCGAGGTGATGAGCGCGCCCGCGCGCTTCGTCGGTCCGGACACGCCGATCAGGCAGGCGCTCGAACATATGAGCCGCGAGAAGCTCTCGTCGCTTTTCGTTTCACTTGCCGATCGCGCCGACGCACCGCGTCCGGGTGAAACCGGCGTCATCACGGAGCGCGACGTCATGCGTGCGCTCGCGGCCCATGGTGGCGCCGCGCTGCAGATGCCGGTCGTTCAATTCATCAGCCGGCCGCTCGCGCACGCGCCGGCGGACGCGTTCGTCTATCTCGCCATTGCCCGCATGAGTCGACTGAGCATTCGCCACCTGGGCGTGACCGATGCGCAGGGCGTGATCGTTGGGGCGCTCTCCGCCCGCGATCTGCTGCGATCGCAAGGGCAACATGAGCTTCTGCTTCGCGACGGGATCGAACAGGCGACGAGCGTCGCCGAGCTCGCGCGGAGCTGGGCTGGGCTTGCGGCCGTGGTCGGCGGCCTGTTGGCGGAAGGGGTCCGCGGTCTCGCGATCGCGGCCCTGATCTCGCGCGGCATCCAAGAGCTCACGCAGCGCGCCGCAATCCTTGCCGAGGAACGCATGCGGCAGAATGGAAGGGGCGATCCGCCATGCGGTTACGCGTTCGCGGTGCTCGGCTCCGCGGGTCGCGGAGAGAGCCTGCTGGCGATGGACCAGGACAACGCCGTGGTGTTCGCCGCCGGCGCACCGGACGGCGCCGAAGACCTTTGGTTCGGCGAGCTTTCGGCTCATGTTGCCGACATCCTGCATGAAGTCGGGATCCCGTACTGCACCGGCGGCGTCATGGCCAAGAATCCGGACTGGCGCGGCTCCATCGACACCTGGCGGGAGCGGATTGCCCATTGGCTCGCCCGATCGAGCCCGCAGGACCTGTTGAGTGTCGATATCTTCTTCGATTTGCGCGGGGTGCACGGCGATGTCGGCTTGGCCGATGCGGTCTGGAGAAACGCCTTCGATCGAGCCCGAGCGAATGCCGCCTTTGCCAAGTTGCTGGCCGAAACGGCGGGCGCCACGGAACCCGCACTGGGCTGGCTTGGCCGCCTCAAGACCAAGCAAGGCCGCATCGATCTCAAAAAGACCGGCCTGTTCGGCATCGTCACCGCGGCGCGCGTGCTCGCCATCCGTCACCACGTCGTCGAACGTTCGACCCCGGTGCGCCTGGCCGGCGTTGCCGCTGTTACCAGGGAATCCGGCGCCGATCTCGACGCCCTCGACGATGCGTTGGAGATCCTTGTAGAGCTCATCCTCCGCCAGCAGATCGAGGATATGAGGGCCGGCGTGCCCCCGACCAACGCGGTCGCCGTCAACCGCCTGTCGCGGCGCGACCGCAATCGCCTGCGCGCTGCCCTTGCCGCCGTTGGGCACCTCGACGACCTGACGCGCGAGCTCTTGTTCTAAGCAGAGTGGCAGAGCTTGACCAACGGACCACCCTCCGGATCATGTCCGCACCTTGTGCGGGCGCAGCAATTGGCGACACCGCCGTCCGAGCCTACAGGTCCTCGGCCGTGGCCGTATCCGGTGAGCGGCCCAGGAATTTGGCAAAGGTCTCGCTGATGGCCCCCCGAAACGGACATTAGGCGACGCCGCAGGCCAACCGCTCTATGCAGCCGACTTCAACCATCTCGAGAAAGCTTGGATGGTCTTCTCGCGTGGCTGATCGGCCCTGCGAACGACATAAAAGCGGTATCCTGCCAAGCTCAGATCATATGCCTTCGCAAGCGTGCCTGCTGCAAGTTCTTGCCCCACGAGCACATCGCTGAAGATGCCAATCCCCTGTCCGGCAATGACTGCCTCAATGGCATGCAGCTCTTCCCTGAAGCTCAGGTGCTGCATGTCTTTGAATTCTGGCACGCCGCTCCACTTGCGGCGGGCAAGGACGAGCCATTTCTGCCATGTCGGAGGATCCAGGTCGGCTGGTGACCAATAGGAATGAACGAGTACGTATTTCCTAAGGTCGGCAACTCTCTTCAGATCGCCAATCGGCGAAAGCAGTTGCGGACTGCAGACCGGCCAGAAGGAATCGCTGAGGAATTCTTCCGCGATACCGTCCGGCGCTGTGCGGCCGGTGGCATAGCGGATCGCGACGTCGGCGTCACCGGCATGTAGGTCCAGAACGCTGTCGGTGCCGATCACCTCGAGAGTGGCATCGGGGCGCAGCCTTCTCCAGCTCGGCAAGCGCGGTACCAACCACCGGCTGGCAAAGGCGTTGGTCGTCGTCACCCGAAGAGGCTGTTTGTCGCCATCACGCTTGATGGCAGCAATGGCCGTGGCAAAGGCTTCGAGGCCATCGCGGATAACCGGAAAAAGACCCGTCCCGGCCGCGGTCAACGAGAGCGGCCGCGGCCGCCGACGGAACAGAGCTCGACCGCAATAGCGCTCAAGCAGGCGAATTTGGTGGCTGATCGCGGTTGGTGTCACGCCGAGTTCAGCGGCGGCCTTCTTGAAACTCAAATGCCGTGCTGCAGCATCAAAAGCTCGGAGCTCAATCAGAGGCGGGAGCTTGTTCATGCCCTTCACTGTAGGTGAAAATGATTCATCCTCCACTGAATTCTTTGCGTTTGCTCCGAGCCCGGTCAAGCCGGAAGAAGGATCGGAGGCATAACCGGAGGCGCGCCATGATCTCGATTGCATCGGTTGCGGACGCTGCGGCGGAGCGCGCCAAGACCTTCTCGGGACAACTCCTAAAGCCCGCTGATGCCGGCTATGAGCAAGCCAGACGGGTCCACAACGGCCTGGTAGATAAACGACCGGCGTTGATCGCCAGATGTCGCGACTTGGCCGACGTCGTCGATGCCGTCAAGCTCACGCGCCAGCTGGGTCTCGAAGTGGCGGTTCGTGGTGGCGGCCACAACGTTGCGGGGCGCGCGACCATCGATGGCGGGGTGATGATCGACTTGGCGCCGATGAAAGGCATTCAGGTCGACCCCAAAAGCCGCAGCGTCCGTGCTCAAGGCGGGGTCACCTGGGGAGAGCTCAATCGCGAGACGCAAGCGCATGGCCTGGCCGTGACGGGCGGTATTGTCTCCAGCACGGGCATCGCCGGACTGACCTTGGGCGGGGGGCTTGGCTGGCTGATGGGCAAACACAGTCTCGCGCTCGACAATCTGCGCTCCGTCGAACTTGTCACCGCCGACGGCGAGGTTGTGCGGGCCAGCCGGGACGCGGAGCCGGATCTGTTCTGGGCCGTTCGCGGCGGGGGCGGCAATTTCGGCGTAGCAGCGTCCTTCGAATATCGACTCCATGCGGTGGGGCCCACGGTCACGGGGGGCTTGATCGCGCACCCATTTGAGCGCGCCCGTGACCTGATGAGGTTCTTCCGCGACCGCACGGCCTCGCTGCCGGATGAGCATCTCATCTTCGCGGGTCTTATTCACGCTCCCGACGGCTCCGGCGCGAAACTGGCGGCGATGGTGACATGTCATTGTGGCTCGCTCGCAGCCGGCGAAAACGCCATGCTGCCGCTCAAGCAATTCGGATCTCCAGTGCTGGACGCCCTCGGCCCGATGCCCTACTGCCAGCTCAACGCCATGCTGGATGACGCTTACCCCGCAGGCGCGCTCAACTATTGGAAGTCGAGCTTCCTTGCGCGGTTGAGCGACGATGCAATCGACACCATGATCGAGTGCTTCGCCCGCTGTCCGACCCCGATGGGGCAGCTGATCCTCGAGCATTTCCACGGGGCCGCAGCCCGAGTTGGAGTCAGCGAGACGGCATTCCCGCACCGCGCTGAGGGCTACAACTTCCTCGTGCTCGGCGAATGGATGAACCCCGGCCATACGGAGACGTGCATCGCCTGGGCCCGCGAAACATACGCGCAGATGCAACCCTTCGTCGCCCCTGGGCGGTACGTCAATTATCTGGGTGATGATGAGACCAGCGATTCGGTTGCGGCCGCGTATGGACCGAACTACCGACGTCTGCAGGAGCTCAAGACCAAGTACGATCCGAAAAACTTCTTCCGTATGAACCAGAACATTCGGCCATTGATCTGAATGAAGTGCGCTATCGCGCCTCGTGTAAGGACCTGCACATGGCGCTGCATCCGCACTGGCGTCCGTGGTTGTTCTGGCAAACGGCTTGGCGCAGACCCAGGCCCACGACATCTACACCGGCCTCTACAGCAAGTATGGGACGGCCTGTTGCGACAACTCCGATTGCAGGCCGGCGAGGTACCGCAAGACACCGGCCGGCGTGCAAATGTTGGTGGATCGCGAGTGGATATCTGTCCGGCCCGACGCGATTCAGTATCGTCTGCTAGTGAGGGATGCCTACACTCGGAGCGCGCGCGTTAGGGCCGAGGACTGCCGGGGTAGACGAGCGGGATGATGTGTTCAAGCAGCCCCACCTCCTCGACATTATGTCGCAGCCAGGCATGGCCCATCGCCTCCGGAAAGATGGCGCGGTGGATAAGGGGGTTCAGAACCGCGCGCAGCCCCGGCAACGTGGTGCCGATGGTCAGCGTTGACAGGTATTGCGTCCCGCCGTCGACGGCCGCGAAGTCGTGATTGAGACGTGCGACCTGCTGACCCGCCCGGTAGCCGACCAGGGTGATTCCGGTCGCATCCAGTCGGGTCACGGTGTCGATGACGTCGACGTAGAAGTCCGGGTTGCGGCCGAAGGCCTCGACGATTCGAAACTTTGCGCCGGCGCTCGCGTGCCCGTCCGGGCCGGGTTCGGCGAGCTCCCACAGGATATGATCCTGCGGATGCCAGACGAGGTACTTGTTCAGCCTCGCCCCCTCGATCCCCATGTCGCCGCCGATGTTGCCGAACCACCACGCGACCATCGCGGGCGAGACGCCCTTGAGAACATCGTGGCGGATGCGCATCACCATTCGTCCGAACGCGTCATAGCTCAGCGACGTCTCGGCGCTCGCCAGCGGCTTCAACGGCCAAGGCAGGCTCCGCGGCGGCGGGAGCGGAAGGCGGCTCGCCCACGCCGGCTGCTGCGCGCGCGCCGCTCGCGGCCAAGCCAATGTCGCCGCGCCGATAAGCGTGATGAGTTTGCGGCGTCGGATCATCCCGGTTGTCCCGCGCCCGTGCTACTGCCAGCCCGGCACGCCGCGCATGTCCGGCAGCCGATGCGCGATCCCCTTGTGGCAGTCGATGCAGGTCTTCTGTCCGGTGAACAGGAAACGCTGATGGGCGTCGACGGCGCGCGGGCTCTGCCGTGTGATGTCCATCGATTGCGCGCTGTGGCAATTGCGGCATTCCAGTGAGTCGTTCGCCTTCATGCGCGCCCATTCGTGGATAGCAAGTTCAAGCCGGTGATCGACGAATTTATCGCGCGTGTTGATGGTTCCGAATAGCTTG
>Ga0114129_10000065_pt1 | contig 94355 bp, 94 predicted proteins | sample RhiMetdeltSRZDD1_FD_80071 | JGI IMG/M metagenome (GOLD analysis project Ga0114129, IMG submission 80071) | Populus rhizosphere microbial communities from Tennessee, USA - Rhizosphere MetaG P. deltoides SRZDD1 (version 2) (version 2) | ecosystem: Host-associated > Plants > Roots > Rhizosphere >... | reverse complement strand
CGTTCTTCGGCCGCTATCTGCGCTGAGCGCTACAGCATTCGCGGATCGGGGTCGACGCCGAGCCCCGGCCCCTGCGGCACCGCGATGCGCCCGTTGACCGGATCGATCGCGCCACCGAGGGGATTCTTCGCGAAGTCGCAGTAGAAGCGCTCGACCAGCGTCTCGCCCGGCATGGCGGCGATGCAGTGGATCGACGCGAGCAGTCCGGGACCGAAGTAGGCGGAATGCGGCACCACGGTGACGCCGAACGTCTCGGCGAGCGCGACGACCTTCCGCAGCTCGGTCACGCCGCCGACCTTCGTCACGCTCGGCTGGGCGTAGTCGATGGCGCCGGCCTCGAACGCGCGGCGAAACTCCCACACGCTGCCGTAATTCTCGCCGGCTGCCGTCGCAATGCCTCCGCGCTGCCGCACCAGGGCGAGCCCGCCGACGTCGTCAGGCGGGAAGACCGGCTCCTCCAGCCAGCGCAGGCCGAGCGGCGCCAGGCGCCGCGCCATCTCGATGGCCTCGACCACGCTCCACGGACAATTCGTGTCGAGCATGATGCGGACATCCGCACCGGCGACGTCGCGCGCCGCCTTGACCTCCGGCAGCGTGATCTCGTGCAACTTGATGTCGCGATAGCCGCGCTCGAGCGCCTGCTCTGTATAGAACGCCACGGCCTTCGCATCGCCGTAGCGCAGCAGGCTCGCGTAGGCGGGCAAGTCGACGCGTGTGCCGCCGCCGAGCAGCCGGTAGAGCGGCAACCCCGCCGCCTTCCCGGCGATGTCCCAGAGCGCGATGTCGATGCCGGAGAGCGCGTACATCGTCGGCCCGTTGCGGCCGATCCCGTGCAGCATGCGCTGAAACTCGTCGTGGATGGCGCTGATCTGCGTCGGATCGCGGCCGACGCACATCGGGCCGAGCACCGTGTCGATGGCCGCGCGCGTGGCGGGAAAGATTCGATGCCCGAACGCCTCGCCCCAGCCCGTGAGGCCCGCGTCGGTGTCGATGCGCACCAGCAGGATATCGATGCTGGTGACCGCGCGGTCGCGCAGCCGCGGCGTCGCGCCCGAGATGACCATCGGCAGCGTCACGACCCGCGTCTCGACGCGCGTGATCTTCATCAGAACGCGACCGGCAGCGCCTTGAGTCCGCGCAGCGTGAGGCTCTGGCGATACTCCGGCTCCGGCGTCGCCAGCTCGAGCTTCGGCAGCCGCCGCACGAGCGTGTTGACGGCGATCTGCCCCTCGAGCCGGGCCAGCGGCGCGCCGAGGCAGAAGTGGATTCCCCAGCCGAAGGCGATGTGCCGATTGTCAGTGCGGCCGATGTCGAGCCGATCCGGCTCGGCGAACTGCGCCGGATCGCGGTCCGCGGCGCCGATGAACGGCATCACCATCTCGCCCTTGGCGATCGTGCGGCCACCGAAGACGACGTCCTCGCTCGGGATGCGCGCCGTGCGCTGCACGGGCCCGTCGAAGCGCAGCAGCTCCTCGACCGCGGTGCCGATCAGCGTCGGCTCGCGCCGCAGCCGCTGCAGCTGGTCGCGATGACGCAGCAGGGCCAGCGTGCCATTGCCGATCAGGTTGACGGTCGTCTCGTGGCCGGCGATCAGCAGCAGGATGCACGTCGCGAGCAGCTCCACCTCGTTCAGCTTGTCGCCCGCCTCCTCGGCCGCGATCAGGCCCGACAGCAGATCGTTGCGCGGGGCGGCTCGCCGCTGCGCGATGAGTCCGCGGAAATAGTCGGCCAGCGCCTGCCGTGCCGCGACGCTGCGGCGTCCGACCTCGGAGTCCGGGCCGAGCCAGATCAGGTCGAGCCCGCGCGCGATGTCGAGGCTCCAGCCCTTGAACCGCTCGTGATCCTCGACGGGCACGCCGAGCATCTCGCAGATGACCACGACCGGAATGGGGTAGGCGAACTCCTCGATGAGGTCCATCGAGCCGCGCTCCGCGGCACGGTCGATCAGGCCGTCGACGATCTCCTGAATGCGCGGCCGCAGCCCCTCCACGACCCGCGGCGTGAACGCCTTGCTGACCAGGCCGCGCAGGCGCGTGTGATCCGGCGGATCGCGGTCGAGCATCGAGAGGCCCATCGCGGGCACCGGCGCGCCGAAGCGCGCGGCCACGAACGAGGCGATGGCCTCCTTGGCCAGCCGCGGATCGCGCAGCGCGGCCACCACGTCGTCGTAGCGCGTGAGCACCCAGAAGCCGAGCGGGCTGTGGTGGACGGGATCCTCGCTGCGCAGTCGGTGGTACGTCGGGTACGGATCGGCCACGAAGGCCGGGTCCATCGGGTTGAATTGAATATCAGCCATCAGCGCACCTCGTAGCCCGGTGAGATCTCCGTCTCCATCGCCCCCGGCGGAACGGCCCGGCCGTCGAAGAACACCGCGATCTGCTCGCCGAGCGCGCGCTTGCGATTGACGCGCACGACGATGTTCCACTCGTCGTGCGCGCCGGCCGAATACGCGGCGGACGCCCGAAGGGCATAGTATCGAAGGAAGGCGCGCCGCGCGTCGGCGTTGCCATCGACTCGCCGCAGGTCGGCGTCGGCGGCAGCGCGGGTCACCAGCCATTGCCCAAGACAGCCGGTCAGGTCGTCGCCGCCGCACCCGAAGAACCCCCGCATGTCGCTCGGCCCCGTGAAGTGCGCCATGTCGATGTCACGTCCGGTGCCGTCGTCGCCGGCCAGCACGCGCGTCCACATGACCATGTAGTCGCCGCCGCCGGACGTCTTTCCCTCGACGCTCGGCAGCTGGTACACGCCGGGATCGAGAACCCAGACACCTGTCCCGAACGCCTTTTCGAGCCGCGCCTTCATCGCGGCGGCGATCTCCACGTTCACCTTCTCGACGCCGCCACCCCGCGGGCTGATCGGCGTGCTCGCGTACACGACGAGCCGTCCGGCCTGGCGCGCGGCCTGGATGTCGCCGCGGATCTTCTGCACCTGCGTGGCCACGACCGCGTCGAACGCCGGATCGGCGCAATGCTTCATGCCGATCACCGTGTCGACGGCCACGCGCGGCGCGCGACACGACTGTGCCGCGGCCGGTGCGGCGGCGGCGGCCAGCACCGCAAGCGTCAAGGCTAGGCGCAGCGTCATCATGAGTCCGCCGCCAACAATCGCACGGCGGCGGCGTCGCACATGATGCCGACGCGCGCGCCGACCGGCTCGACCCCGCGCCGCGTGGGATCGTACGACGTGGCGTGCAGCAGGGCGCCAGCCACTTCCACCAAGTACTCGACTTTCTCGCCGAGGAAGGTTCGGCCGCGCACGATGCCGGGTACGACGATCTCGCCCTCGGCCGCTTTGGCCGACTCGGGGAGCAGCGTCAGCGATTCGGGACGCAGCACGAGCGAGAGCCGCTGGCCGACGACGTAGCCGTCGGCCCCGGGCACGCTGAGCGAGCCGTCCCACAGCGCCACCGCGAGGCGTCCGCCGGTAATCGCCAGCACGCGGCTTGCCACGAGGTTCACGCGGCCGATGAACTGAGCGACGAACGCGGAGCGGGGCGAACGGTACAGCTCCTCGGCCGTTCCGATCTGCGCGACCCTCCCCTGCCGCATGACGGCGATGCGATCCGACAGCGCCATCGCCTCCTCCTGATCGTGCGTCACGTACACGGTCGTGATCGCGAGCTGCCGCTGCAGCCGAGAGAGCTCCGCACGCATCTGCACACGGAGCTTCGCGTCGAGGTTGGACAGGGGCTCGTCGAACAGCAGCAGCTGGGGCTCGACGACGACGGCACGCGCCACGGCCACGCGCTGCTGCTCACCGCCCGACAGCTGGTTCGGAAATCGCCGCTCGTACCCCGGCAAACCGACGAGCTCCAGGACCTGGCCGACACGCGTGCGGATCGCCGCCGCGGGAAGCCCGCGGACGCGCAGGCCGTAGGCGACGTTTTCAAAGACCGTAAGGTGCGGGAACAGGGCGTAGTTCTGGAACACGAAGCCGATGCCGCGCCGGTAGACCATCAGCCGGGTGACGTCGTCGCCGCCGATGCTGATGCGGCCGGCATCCGGCTGCTCGAAGCCTGCGATCATCCGCAGCGTCGTCGTCTTGCCGCATCCCGATGGGCCGAGCAGCGTCATCAGCTCGCCCGGTTCCACGCTGAGACTGACATTGTCCACGGCGGCCACGGCGTCCTGTCCCTCGCGCGTGAATCGCTTGGAGACGTGCTCGAGGGTCAGTCGCTTGCCGCGCGCGGCCGCCTGAATCATCACCCGCCCAGCAGCGTACCGGCCTGACCGAAACTGCCGGCGTTGAGGCGTCGCATCGCCAGGCTCGCGACGACGACGGCAACGTAGACGAGCACGATGACCAGGACCGAGAACGCCGAGGCCTGGCCCAGCTCGAGATTCGTGATGCCCTCGAGGATGCGTACGGTGACGAGCGACCACTGCAGCGACACGAGAAAGATCGTCGCGCTGATCGCCGTCATCGCGCGGATGAACAGCACGGTCATCCCCGCGAGCAGCGCCGGGCGTACGAGCGGAAGCACGACGCGCCGAAAGGTCGTGTCGCGCCGCGCGCCGAGGCTGGCCGAGGCCTCCTCGATCGACGGGTCGATCTGCGCGAGCACGGCGCTGGTGGCCCGCGTGCCGGCCAGGCTATAGCGAAAGACGTAGCAGACGACGAGGATGAACGCGGTGCCCGTGAGCGCCAGCGGCGGATCGTTGAACGCCACGAGGTAGGCGATCCCGACGATCGTGCCGGGCAGCGCGTAGTTGAGCATGGCCGCGAACTCGAGCGCGCGGCGCCCCGGAAATTGCGTGCGGGACACGAGAAACCCGAGCACCACGGCGAACAGGCCGCCGACGGGCATGCAGATCACCGCGACGATCAGCGTGTCGCGCACCGCTCGCAGTCCCCCGCTGAAGACGTGCGCGTAATGCGCGAGGGACAGGCTGTTGTCGGCGCCGAGACCGCGCACGATCGAGGCGGCGAAGATGACGGCGTAGCAGACGAGGACGAGGACGACGACGAGGCCGCAGACGGCGCCGAGGCCGGCGACCGCCGCCGGCGACAGGCTCTTCACCCGCGTGGCCGCGCCCACCTTACCGGTGATGGTGACGAACGAGCCGCCGCGCCGCTCGGTGACCCAGCGCTGGCCCGCAAACACGGCCAGCGCGGGCACCAGGAGCAGGAAGCACAGGGCAGCGCCGCCGCGCGTGTCGTAGAGTCCGGTGATCTGCAAGAACGCTTGCGTCGGCAGGACGGGAAATCTCGTCCCGCCGAGAATGAGCGGGGTGGCGAAGTCCGCGAGCGACGCCGCGGACACCAGCAGAAACGCGTTGGCGACGCCCGGTGTGGCCAGCGGCAGCGTGATCGTTCGAAAGACGCGCCAGCGGCGCGCGCCGAGACTGAACGCCGAGTCCTCGAGGTTCGGGTCCACGTTGGCCAGGACCGCCTTGAGGGTCAGATACGCGATGGGAAAGTACGTCAGCGTCTCCGAGAGCAACGTGCCCCAGAGTCCATAGATGTTGACCTTCGTCAGCCCGAAGACGTGATAGGAGATGAGCCCGCGCGGCCCGAGCGCGAAGATGAGCGCGATCGCGGCGGTGAACGGCGGAGAGATCAGCGGCAGCAGGATGACCGCATCCAGAGCACGAACCGCCCAGCGCGACATGTTCGCGCGCACCGCGAGCAGGGCCGCCGCCAGCCCAAGCGCCGTCCCGGCGATGCCGACCAATGCGGCGAGAACCAGGCTGTTGACCAGGGCGACCCGATGCGTCCAGTCCCCGCCCAGCCTGCGCACCGCATCGAGGCTCGGGCCACCGTCCCAGAAGGTCAGGATCAGCAGGCGGCCGAGCGGGTAGAGCACGAACAGCGCCACCGCCCCCCAGACCAGCAGCACCGCCGGGGCGACGACGGGATCGCGCCTCACTCCTTGATGACCTCGTTTACCCAGCGCTCGACGAGGCGCTTGCGGTTCTTCCCCACCCACTCGAGGTCGACCGGCAGCAGCTTCGCCTCCTTCATGAGCGCCTGCACATTGGCGTCGATGCTGGCGCCGGGAAGCGTCGGCAACATGTAAACGTCGTGCTTGTCGAGCAGGTCCTGCATGTCGCGGCTGAACGTCCAGTCGATGAACTTCGTGGCGAGCTCGCGGTTCTTCGCGCCCTTGACGAGGGCGACACCCTCGATGACGGCGACCACGCCTTCCTTGGGGAAGGTCACGGCCATGTCGTAGCCCTTCTTTCGGGCCTCCATCGCGTCGGGCATGTGGGCGATACAAACGATGGCCTGGCCAAGCGCGGCGGGAATCGTGCACCCGCCGCCGCTCTTTGTGTAGACCTGCACGTTGGCGTGCAGCTTCTTCTGGTAGTCGAACGTCTTGTCCTCGTCCTTCCCGAAGGCGTAGTAAATGGACAGGATTCGCGTGAGCGCGGTGCCGGACGTCCGCGCGTCGGCGGTCTGGATCTGACCCTTGTACGCGGGATCGAGCAGGTCGTTCCAGGATGTGGGTGCCTTGAGGCCCTTTTCTTTGAGGAGCTTCGCGTTCGACATGAACACGAGCGTGTTGCGGCTCACGGCGGTGTAGTAGCCGTCCTTGTCGCGGAGCTCGGCCGGAATCTTGTCCCACGTCGGCGGGCGGTACGGCTCGATGATGCCGGCCTCCTTGGCGGCCGCAAAGCCGTCGCCGGGCGCGCCCCAGATGACGTCGGCGCGCGGGTTGTTCTTTTCGGCCGTCGCCCGCGCCACGAGCTCGCCGGTGGAGAGCCGGATGAAGTTGACCTGCACACCGGTCTTGGCCGTGTACGCCTTGAAGATCGGCTGCGACAACGACTCGGGCCACGCCGTGTAGACGTTCAGCGTCTCGGCCGCCGCCTCACCGGCGTACCCGCCGGCCATGATGAGCACCGCCACGCACGCCGCCAGCGTCCAGTCCCTCATCGCGACCTCCCGGGCCGTGATCGGCCGGCCCACTCTACACGATCGGCGCGATGGCGGTATGCTAGGCGCCGAGCCCAGGAGGCCCCCATGGCAAAGATCAAGCACATCGCCATCTCCTCGCAGGATCCTGACGCGACCGCGAAGTTCTACGTCGACGTGTTCGGGATGAAGCAGGTCGGCCGCATCGAGAACCCCAACACGAGCGGCTACTACCTGACCGACGGCGACATCAACCTCGCGATTTTGAAATTCAAGAACGACAAGGTCGCGGGCGCCGAGCGCGGCAAGGAATGGTCGGGCATCCATCACTTCGGCTTCCAGGTCGAAGACCTGAAAGACATCACCGAGCGGCTCGCCGACGCCGGGGCCCCGCGACGTGACGACATCAACGAGGCGCTCGGCGTGGGTCACGGCGAACGGCACTACTCGAACGTCGAGGTGAAGTACACGGGCCCCGACGGCGTGACCGTCGACGTGTCCGAGAGTGGCTGGGTCGGGACGCCGAGCTTCAGCCCGAAAGCCTGACCGGGCTCAGCGCTCGCTCGGTCAGCGTTCGCCTGGGGTGATTCTCCCGACGGTGGCGCCGCGCGCGACGTCTTCCCGTCGCGCGCGGTGCGCATCGAGATAGCCGAGCGGATTCGCCATGCGCACGCGGGCGAGCTGCAGATTGCGGCGCGCCTCGGCATAGCCGGGCTGGATGCGCAGCGCCGCCTCGAAGCGTTGCATGGCTTCCGAGAAGCGCCAGACGTTGGCGAGCGCGACCCCCCAGTTGTTCTCGGCGTAGGCGTTGTCGGGCCGCATCCGCAGCGCCTCGCGGAAATGCGCAATCGCCTCCTCCGTCCGGCCCTCTTCGTCCAGCAGCACGCCTAGCTTGGCGTGGGCCACCGACGACGGGCTGGTGGTCAGCGCGTGCGTCCACAGCGTTCGCGAGTCGCGCCACACGAGGCTCTGGCGCCACGTGAGGACGCTCAGAACCAGCACCACGGTCAGCGCGGTGGCGACGGTGCCGCGCGCGACGACGGCCGACCGACCCGGGCCCAGCAGATGGAGGACGACGCCGCCCGCGAGCATCGCCACCGCCAGGCCGGCGAAGTACGTGTTGCGGTCGGCGACGATGTGCAGGCCGAAGTGCAGCAGGCCGAGCACCGGGAAGAGAAGGACAACGAAGCCGGCGACAGCGACTGCCACACCGGGCCAGCGTCTCCAGGCGCGCACGAGCCCAATCGCGACGACGCCGACCAGGACGGCGCTGCCGAGAAACCACGGCGTGAGAATTCGATAGTCGTAAGGCGCCTCGTAGAGCGGCGCCAGCCGCGTCGGCAGCACCGTCTTCCACGCGTAGAACACGAGCCCATAGCAGGCGAGCCCGATGCGCTCGAGGATTCCGACGGCGCGCAGATCGCTGAGCGTCCCGACGGAGCGCTGGGCAGCGATGGCGAGCACAGCGGCGACCGCGCTGAGCGCGGCGAACGGCAGCTTTTCGCGCCAGACCTCGCGGCGCGTCCAGCGCCCGGGGCCCAGACGCCGGAGCGGGTAGACGTCGAGGAGCAGCAGCACCGCCGGCAGCGTCACCGCCATCGCCTTCGACAAGAGCGCCAGGCCCGCGAGCGCCACCGCCGCCCAGTGCCAGCGCGTCCGCCGCGGCGAGTCGTGGTCGACCGCGCGCAGATAGCACAGCACCGCGCCGAGAAGGAAGACGCCGCAGAGCACGTCAGGGCGCTCGGTGATCCAGGCGACGGACTCGACCCGCAGGGGATGCACGGCGAAGATCAGCGCGGCGACGGCCGCGGCGAACCGGAGCGCCAGCCGCGACGCCGGCACGACCGCCGCCTCGAGCAGGCGCAGCGCAACGAAGTAGGCACCCGCAGTCGCCACCGCGTGCAGCAGCACGTTCAGCGCGTGATAACCGGCTGGATGCATGCCCCAGAGCACGTAGTCGAGGCCGTGGCTGAGCCACGTGAGGGGCATGTAGTGGCCCCACATCACCGTGAACATCCAGGAGAGCTGGGTGGGGCCGAGCCCGCGGTAGTGGGGATTGGCCAGGAAGTAATGATCGTCGTCCCAGAGCACGAAGCCCGCGCGGAACGCCGGAGAGAAGGCCACCACCACGATCTCGGCCAGGACCAGCACGATCACGGCGTCGCGCCACCAGTCGCGGGGCGCGTCAGCGGCGTGGGGGCGAGGGTTGGTCACCCGATCATCGCATCATGCTCGGCAGCCAGAGTGCAAGAATTGGAAACGCCACCAGAATCGCCAGCCGCAGGACGTCCGCCCACACGAACGGCATGACCCCGCTGAAGATGGTGGCTGTGCTGAGGCCGGGGATGAGGGTTCTGAGCACGAACATGTTCATGCCCACGGGCGGGCTGATGAGGCCGATCTCGACGACGCACACGATGATGATGCCGAACCAGACCGGGTCGAAGCCGAGATGGATGACGACCGGGAAGAAGACCGGGATGGTCAGGAGGATCATCGAGAGCTCCTCCATGGCCGTGCCCAGCACGACATAGATCGCGCAGATCGCCGCGATGACGGCGGTCGGCCCGACGTTGAAGCGGGTGACCCAGGCCTTGAGGTCGGCCGGCATCGTCGTGATGTTGACGAACTCGGCGAAGATCAGCGCGCCGATCAGGATCATGAACAGCATCGAGGTCGTGCGCGCGCTCTCGAGCAGTGCGGCGTAGAGCGTGCGCCACGTCAGCGCGCGGCGGGACAGCGCGAAGATCATCGCGCCGAACGCCCCCATCGCCGCGCCTTCGGTGGCCGTGAAGAGGCCGCCGTAGATGCCGCCCATGACGAAGGAGAACAGCACGGCCACCGCCCAGACTTCCTTGAGCGCGGCCAAGCGCACGCCCCACGTCGAGCGCTCGCCGCGGGGGCCCGACGCGGGGTCGCGCCAGGTCATGTACTGCACGGCGCCGCAGAGCAGGACGGCGCCCACCAGCCCCGGGATGATGCCGGCGGCGAACAGCTTGCCGATGTTCGTCTCGGTGAAGATGCCGTAGATCACCATGATCGTGGACGGCGGGATCATGATGCCGAGCGTTCCCCCGCCCGCGACCACACCCGCGGCGAGGCGGTCCGAGTAGCCGAACTTCTTCATCGACGGGTACGCGACCTTGGCGAACGTCGCCGCGGTGGCAATGGACGACCCGCAGATGCCGCCGAAGCCCGCCGACGCCCACACCGTAGCCATGGCGAGTCCGCCGCGCAGATGGCCGATCATCGCGTAGGCGGCGCGGAACAGCTCCTCGGCCATGCCGGCGCGGGTGACGAAGTTGCCCATGAGGATGAACAGCGGCACGACCGACAGCGTGTAGTTGCGGCCCGTCTCGTAGAGCTTCGTCTGCGTCATGGCGAACGCGACGGTCCAGTTCCAGTCGCGCATGTACGCGTAGCCGACGATCCCGACGATGGCCATCGCAAACGAGATGGGGATGCGCAGACAGCAGAGCAGCATCATGACGACCAGCCCGAGGAGGCCCTCGATCACCGGCGCTCGACCGCCTTGTAGATGTGCAGCAGCCCCGCGAGCCCGAGCGTGATCGCCATGAAGTAGACGAACGGGCCATAGAGGATGCGCAGCACGTCGGTGGCGTCGCGATATGCGGCGATGCGGTCGGCCTTGAGCCACGTCAGCCACGCGAGCAGGAACATGAAGGCCGCGCTGGCGACCTCGACGCCGCGGCGCAGCCAGCGGTGTGCGCGCGGCCCGGTGACGCGATCGATGAAGTCCATGATCGCGTGCTCCTCGGAAAACGACACGAGCGGCAGGCCGGCAAAGATCAAGACGACGAGCATGAGCTCGGTCACCTCGAAGGCTCCGCGGACCGGCCGGCTGAAGACGTAGCGTGCGACGACGTCGACGACCGTGAGCAGCATCATCGCCAGCAAGATGGCGGACGCGGCGATGCCCAGAAGCGCGTCGGCGCGCGGCTTGCCGCCGGCGTCGACGACCTGTGGAGGCTCGGCTAGAGCCACGGCAGGACCGACTGCGCAAAGAGCAGCGTCCCGTCGGGCCGGGGCGCGTCCGCGAAGTTGACGGTGAGCCGATGCGCGCCCTGGCGCACGATGCGCTGCAGCGTCTCCGTCACCTGCCCGGGCGTGCCGGCCAGCCGGATGTCGCTCATCGGCCGGATGCCGGGCGCGCCCTTCAGCCGCTCGACCTCGCTCTCGGTCTCCGCGATCAGGATGCCGACGCGCACCACCTGCACGATCGCGTCATAGTCCCGGCCGACCTCTTTACAGTGCGCCTTCAGCACCGCTTGCTTGTGGGCGTAGAGAGCGTGATCGCGGAAGCCGTAGTTCCACCAGTCGGCGTGTCGCGCGACGGCGCGCAGCAGGTACTTTTCGCCGTGGCCGCCAACCATGACCGGCGGGATCGGATCTGGCCGCGGCTCACACCGCGCGTTCGTGATGCGATAGTGCTCGCCGGCATACGTCGCCGGCGCCTCCGTCCACATGCGACGGATGAGGTCGATCGCCTCGCACATCTGCGCGATCCGCACCGGCGTTGGTGGAAATGCCCAGCCGTACGCGAGGTATTCCTCCTGGTTCCAGCCGGCGCCGATGCCGAGGATCGCCCGGCCGCCGGAGAGCGCCTGCGCGGTGGCCATCATCTTCGCGGTATGGGCGGGGTTGCGGAAGCTGTTGCAGAGCACCTCGTGGCCGCACTTCTTGTCGGGATAGCGGGCCAGCGCCCACGTCATGAGCGTCCAGCCCTCCGCGACCTTGTGGCCGTCGTACTGCACGTGGTCGGGCAGCCAGATCGAGTCGAACGCGGCCACTGTCCGGTCGAAATACGGAAACGTCGCCTCGACGAGGCGCGACCAGACGTTGAGGCCGACGGGGACGGTCACTTCCCGGCGGCGACCTTCTTCAGCTCCTCACGGAACTCTGCGAGGACCTTCGCGCCGTCGACGCCCTTGGTGCTCGCCTGCTTGATCCAGTCCTCCACGAGCGGCGCCGAGCGCTTCTTCACCTCGGCAACCATTTCGGGATTGGCGTTGACGATCTTCACGCCGGACTTCTTCAAGACCTCGAGCCCCTTGCCGTCGGCGACGTCCCAAGAGTTGCCGGCGTGGCGCGCGATCCATTCGCCGGAGATCTTCTCGAGCGCCTCCTGGTCCTGCTTGGGCAGGTTGTTCCACTTGTCCTCGTTCATGAAGAAGCCGAAGGCGGAGGAGTACATGCCGCCGGGGAACAACGTCGCCTGCTCCAGCACCGTGTCGAGCTTGAACGAGATGATGGACTCCATCGGGAAGAACACGCCGTCGGCGACGCCTGACTTGAGCAGCTCGTAGGACTCCGGCGCCGGTTTGACGAACGCGGAGGCGCCGAGCGCGCGCGCCACCTGTTCCGCGGCGCCGCCGCCGGTGCGGATCTTCATGCCCTGCACGTCGGCGATCGAGTTGACCGGCTTCTTGGTGAACAGCTGCCCCGGCCCGTGCGTGAACACGCCGAGCAGCTTCACGCCCTTGTACTCGCCGACCTTGTGGAAGTGCTTCCAGTAGATGCGCGAGTAGGCGACGGAGTTGATGAGGGCAGTCTCGCCGGCGCCGGGCAGCTCGGCCATGATCGGCAGCACGTGACGCGCCGGTGTGTAGGACGCGGTCACGTACGAGAGGTCGACGAGACCGTCGCGGACCGCGTCGAATGTGCCGGGCGGCGCGGAGGGGTGCTTGGGCAGCATCGTGAACTTCACCCGTCCATTGGTGACCTTCTCCGCCTCGTTGGCCCAGCCCTGCAGCACGACGGCGGTGACGTGGTGCTGCGGCGACACCCATGAGGACATCGTGAGCGTAGTCGTCTGCGCCAGCGCCGGCGCGGCGGCAAAGAGGCCGAGCAGCGCGGCGAGCGTGAGCGAGGTCAGCGTCGACATCAGTCTCCTCCGTGGGACCGGCGAGTCCGCCGGTAGTGTAACGCGTGTGGTACGCTTCCGGTCCACGATGCCCAACAACGTGATCCGCGTCGGCGACGTCGAGATCATGGCGCTGTCCGACGGCTCGCTCGAGTTCGACCTCTGCAACTTCTTCCCGACCATTCCCGAGGAGCGCTGGGAGCCGTACGAGTCGCACCTGCACGACCACAAGGTCCGCTTCAATCTGGGCTCGTACCTGATCCGCGCCGACGGCCGCACGATCCTCATCGACACGGGCCTCGGGCCGCGCCCGAAGGACACGCCGGACGTGCCGTGGGGCGAACTCTTGCGCGACTTCGCCGCCAAGGGCGTGCGGCCCGACGAGGTCGACATGGTCGTCATGACGCACCTGCACCGCGACCACGTCGGCTGGAATCTCACCGACGCGGGCGGGCGCTGGGTGCCGACATTCCCGAAGGCGCGCTACTGGGTGAGCACGAAGGACTGGGAAGCGTGCCACGCGCCCGACATCCAGCCCACACGCTTTCCCAACGCGCCGACCTGCGTGTGGCCGCTGGCCGATCTCGGGCTGGTCGAGTTCATGAAAGGTGAGCAGAGCCTCACGCGCACGCTCACCGCGGTTCCGACGCCTGGCCACACGCCGGGCCACATGTCGATCCTCGTCACCTCGCGCGGTGAGCGCGCGCTCGTGTTGGGCGACGCTGCGCACAGCCCCGTGCAGCTGCAGGAGCCCGACTGGGTCTCCCGTGCCGACATGGATCCCGAGCTCACGCGACAGACGCGGCGCGCGCTGCTCGAGCGGCTGGAGCGCGAGGAGATCGTCGTCGCCGCCGGCCACTTTGAGGCGCCCGGCTTCGGCCGCATCGTGCGGCTCGAGGGCCGGCGCTACTGGCGCGGACTCTAAGGAGGTTTCGATGCGCTACGAGATGATCTCCGCCGATTGCCACCTCGACCTCTGCTGGCTGCCTACCGATCTGTTCGTCTCGCAGGCGTCGCCGGAGATGCGCGATCGCATGCCCCACGCCGTCGACGATCCGAAGGGCAAGCGCTGGGTCACGAAGAAAGGCGCCAACCTCGGGCTCGTCAACGGCATGGGCTCCGCCGGACGCGAGTACGTCCCGGGCCGCATCCATCGCGCGGATCGGATGGAGTCGACCGGGCTCTACTCCGACGGCAAGAAGGGCATTCGCCGACTGAGCGATCCGGATCTGCGGCTCAAAGACCAGGATCGCGACGGCGTGCAGGCCGAGGTGCTCTACGGCATCCTCGGCGCGACCAGCCGCATGAACGATCCCGAGGCCACCGTCGAGGTCATGCGGATCTACAACGAGTGGCTCGCCGACTTCTGCTCGGCGCACCCCGAGCGCTACGCGGGCCTGGCGTCGATTCCGAACAACCCGCTCGACGCCGCGATCACCGAGGTCGAGCGCGTGGCCAAGCGCGGCGCGCTGCGCGGCCTGGACATCGCCAACTCGCCGGACCTCAAGCCGCTCTGGGATCCCTACTGGAACCCGCTCTGGGAGGTCGTGAACGCATCCGGGCTGCCGCTGCACTTCCACACCGTCGGCGGCTACGTGCCCGAGCACATCCGCAAGATTGTCTTCGTCGGCAGCGATCCCTCGCGCGCCTCCTTACCCGATGCGCCTGCCGTCGAGCTGCCCGTCGCGCGCGCCGCGTTCGCGACGAGCATCACGATGTTCCAGGTCAACATGGCCACCGTGCTCGCGTCGATGATCTTCTCCGGTGCGCTCGAGCGCTATCGCGGCATGCGCCTGGTGCTGGGCGAGTCGGGCATCGGCTGGATCCCGTACATCCTCTGGCGCATGGACGCGGAGTGGGAAGACCAGTTCAAGGACCTGTCGCTGAAAATGGCGCCGAGCGAGTACTGGAAGCGCCAGTGCTGGGCGACGTATCAGACCGATCCGATCGGCATCAAGCTCATCGACGAGCTCGGCGTCGACAAGATCATGTGGGGCTCGGATTTTCCGCATCCCGACGGCGTGTGGCCGGACTCGCGCGAGTATGTGCAGCGCGAGATGGGGCACCTGCCCGCGGATGTCCGCCGCAAGATCGTCTGCGAGAACGCCGCGCGGCTGTACGGTTTTGCCCTCGAGGGGAGCACGCGATGAGGAAGACCTGGCGGCTCTACACGGGCGCCGACGGGCAATCGCACGTCGAGCCCATCGACATCGACAAGCAGAGCGACTGGCTGAAGGGCCTGGCCACCACGCAGATCTCGTTCAGCGTCTGGCCCAAGGACCGGTTCCTCGACTGGCATCCCGCACCGCGGCGTCAGTTCGTCATCATCCTCTCGGGTCAGCTCGAGATCGGCTGCGGCGACGGCAGCAAGCAGGTCTTCGGTCCGGGTGACGCGCGGCTGGTGGAGGACACCACGGGCAAGGGCCACACCACTCGCGTGGTCGGCGGGGAGCCCTGTCTGACGGCCACCGTGCCGCTGGCGCAGCAATGAGCCCGCAGGCCGCGACCGCGCAGCCGACGAAGATCCTGTTCGCGCCCAAGCAGGACGCCGGCGTGACCGAGATCGCGAAATCCCTCACGCCGCCGGGCTTCGAGCTGATCATGGCCGACTACGGCACGCCGGAGTTCGTCAACGCCGCCGCCGAGGCCGAGTACTTCATGGGCATGGCGCGCAACATGGGCGGCGAGTTCTTCCGGTCGGCGCCCAAGCTCAAGCTGGTGCAGCTGCTGAGCGCGGGTTACGACCGCGTGGACGTGGAATCCGCCCGAAAGGCCAAGGTGCCCGTGGCCAACAACGGTGGCGCCAACGCCATCGCCGTGTCCGAGCACACGATTCTCCTGATGCTCGCCGTCCTCAAACAGCTCGTGAAGTTCCACCAGGACGTCGTCGCCGGCCGCTGGCGCCCGCCGGCGTCGTCGGAAGCGCCCGTGTACGAGCTGTCGGGCCGCACCGTCGGTATCGTGGGACTCGGCAACATCGGCAAGAAAGTCGCGCGGCGCGCGCGCGGCTTCGACGCCCGCGTGCAGTACTACGACGTGCTGCGCCTGAGCGAAGCCGAAGAGGATGCGCTCGGCGTGCGGTTCGTGCTGCTCGCCGAGCTGCTGCGGAGCTCCGACATCGTCACCCTGCACGTGCCGCTGACCGACACGACGCGGGGCATGATCGGCGCGCGCGAGCTGGCGCTGATGAAGAAGGACGCGATCCTCGTCAACACGTGCCGCGGCCCGGTGGTGGAGGAGGCGGCGCTCTACAAGGCGCTGAAGGATCGGCAGATCGGTGGCGCCGGCCTCGACGTGCTCGTCGACGAGCCGCCGGCCAAGGACAACCCGCTCTTCACGCTGCCCAACGTGACGCTGACGCCGCACTCGGCCGGGCCAACGTGGGAGAACTGGGTGGCGCGCTTCCGCAATGGCTTCGACAACATCGAGCGCGTCGCGGCGGGGCGCAAGCCGCTCTGGATCATTCCCGAGCTGATCGAGCCGCCGAAATGATCACCATCGTCGGGGGCGCTCAATGATCACGAAGTTCGCTACGGTCTACGCCGGTCACGTCGATCTACCCGACATGGGGCAGGGCGCCACCCCCGCCAACGAGCGGCGCTACGGCAACGAGCATCTCGCGAGCGTCTTCGAGAAGACCGACGCCGTCGCGAAGTGCATGGACGACGCCGGGTACTACGCGATCTGGCTCGCCGAGCACCACTTCCAGCACGAGGGCTACGAGGTCATCCCCAATCTGCTGATGCACGCGGTGCACCTCGCCCACGTCACCAAGCGCATCAAGATCGGCTGCGGATTCAACATCGCGCCCATGTGGCATCCGCTGCGGCTGGCCGAGGATTATGCCGTCGCCGACATCCTCACCAAGGGTCGCGTCATCTTCGGCGTCGGCCGCGGCTATCACTCGCGCGAGGTGGAGACGTTCGGCGCGCCGATCCTGGACCAGGAGGCCAATCGCGAGCTGTTCGAGGAGCAGGTCGAGATCATCTTCAAGGCATTCGACAACGAGCGGTTCTCGCACCAGGGCAAGCACTACACGCTGCCGCCCGCCGTGCCCTACCGCGGCTACGAGCTCAAGGAGCTCACGCTGGTGCCGCGCCCGATCCACCGCCCGGTCGAGTGCTGGCAGCCGATCGTCAGCGCCAAGCCGCGCGCGCTGGATTTCATGGTGCGCCACGGCATCAAGGGCATCATCGGCGGGGGCGCCGCCACGATGGCCGAGGGACCCTTCCACGCCTATCGCGAGGCCGGCGCGCGCGCCGGCAAGAATCTGAAGCTCGGCGAGAATCTCTGTCTGGGCATCTTCATTCATCTGGCGGAGACGCGCGAAAAGGCCATCCGCGAGATCAAGCCATTCTACGAGGAGCACGTGAAGATGTTCGGGCCGCTCGGGTTCGTCCCCGGCATCACGCCGTCGCAGCTCGAGGCCTCGACGAAGCGCGGCGGCTGGGACGCCGCCGGCGTGCCGACGGTCGAGCACTACATGAAGAACGGCGCCTGGTTCGCGGGGCCGCCGGAGGAGCTCACGGCCTACTTGCGGGACATCGAGTCGCGATATCCCGGGCTCGAGTACGTCAACGTCAGCATCTCCATGGGCACGCCCAAGGCCGTCATGCTCGAGCAGCTGCGCGCGTTCGCGACCGAGGTGATGCCGAAGTTTACGAATCGCTGAGGCGCGCGATCGCGGTCGCGCTAGACCGTCGCGGCCGCACCGGCGGGCGTATAGATGACGATGCGGTTCATGCCCGCCACCTGCGCGCTGCGTAGCGCTTCCTCGGCATCACGCAGCACGGTGAACGCGTCGGCGTCGCGCCTTTGCGGCTCGGCGATCCCGACGCTGATCGTGCCGGCCACCGTCCGCTCGACGAGAGCGCCCGGAGTTTTGGCACCGGCTTTCGTCCGCTGAGCGACGCGCACGTCGAGGATCGCCCGCTCGATCGCCCGTCGCACGATCTCGAGCTCGCGCCGCGCCGTCTCGACCGAGCGATGCCGGAAGACGACGACGAAGTGGTGGTCGCGCATCAGATAGAAGGCCCGCCCGCCGCCACCGACCTTCATGAACGCTTTGCCCACGAGCCGCAGCATCCGGTCGGCGACCTCCGCACCCTGGTCGTTGCGAAACGCGGTGAAGTCGTCGATCGCCGCGCAGGCCAGCGCATAGCGACCCGACAGCCGCCGCGCCAGCTTGTTGAACTCGAGGCTCGCGGGGAGCCGGGTGACGCCGTCGCGATGGACCGGGCCTGGCGCGTCCAGCACCGTCCCGAACGCCAGCATGATCCCCGCCGCGGCGAAGTGCAGGTCCGCCGACCGGCCGGAGCCCGCCGTATCGAGCGCCAGGAATGACGCCACGAGCGCCCACATGGCGGCCGCCGGAAGCGGATCACGCTTTCGCATGAACCGGGCCAGCTGCATACCGAGCATGGCGGCGAAGGCCAGGACGGCGAACTGCGGGAGCGACAGCCACGCGGTCGTGTCGACGGCGACGAGCGGCTGCTCGACCGATGCGCCGAGCTCGACCGGACGGAAGAACTCGAAGACCGCCACGGCCGCCGCCTGCAGCAGCAGCATGCCCAGGAGCGATGCGCCGCGATTCGAGAGCGCGCGAGTCTCGCCGAGCCACGCCATCACTCCGAGGTTTAGGGGCAGCAGCAGCGCGACGGCATAGAAGGTGGTGCGGCTCCCGAAGTGGATGAGGGCGGCCATCGTCAGCGCCAGCACCATCAACCCGAAGACGAGACGCCCGCGTCCAGTGGCGATGCCGAGCAGCGCGCCGCCGGCGAAGACCAGTAACGGCGCGGCGTGAACCGCGAGCGAATCGCGAAGCTCGGGCGCAAGCGACACAGCGGCCACGATGGGCAGAAGCAGCGCAGGAGCAATGAGCGACGAGACTGATCGGTAGATGGCGGCCTCCTTGGCGCGATGCACGCGCTCGCGCGTCAGAGAGCAATGCGAGTACCAAAACCGCACCCGCCGCGGGAAGTCCTGTCACACCGGTAACTTGCCCGTGCGCCCGCAGCGGATTGGATGGGTTCTGACCAACGCGGCGGGACGAGGTGACGCGCGTCTGCCGGGCTGACCAGCCGACGCGGCATCGATCGCGGCCGCGGCTACAATACCCGCCGGGAGGAACCAGGCATGGCGATGTACTGGAGGGAAATCACGGTCAACTGGGGTGAGTCCGATCCGTTCGGCCTCGTCTACTATCCGCGCATCGTCGCCTGGTTCAACGACACCGAGCACGAGCTGTTTCGGATCATCGGCTATCCCATCGAGCAGATGATCAAGAACGACCGCACGACGTTCGTGATGGGCGAGATCCACTTTCGTTTCATCGGGCCGGCGGCGTACGGCGACCGCATCCTGACGACGATCAATCTCGCGGAGATCGGTGAGCACACGCTGCACTGGAACTGCAAGGCCAAGAACGCGATGACGGGTGCGGCGGTGAGCGAAGGACGCGCTACGCGCGTCTACGCGCGGATCATGGAGGACGGCACCCTCAAGGCCATGCCGATTCCGAGCGAGATGATCAACGCGATTCGTGAGGTCGGCGACCTCAAGCACCTGGGACCGAACAGCGCGCTGAAGAAGCGCTGAGTGTTCGGCGCGGGGACGACGCTCAGCGCGCGGTGAGATCCGCCCAGAGCGCGTCGGCGCCGCGGGCGGTGACGGTGCGACCCAGCTCGCGCGCCCAGGCACTCTCGCTGCCGAACTCCGCCCGCCACGACCAGAGCCGCCGCGTCGCGAAGTGCAGCGAGTGCTCGTAGGTGAAGCCGATCGCCCCGTGCGTCTGATGCGCGATGCCTGCCCCGACGCCGGCCGCCTCGCCGACGCGGACCTTGGCGACCGCGACCTCGAAGTGCGCGTCGCCGCGCTCCGCCGCACGGAACGCGGCCTCGGCCGCGATGCCCGCCGCGGCCACGTGGCCGGCCAGCACGGCGAGGTTCTGCTGGATCGCCTGAAAATTCCCGATCGGACGGCCGAACTGCTTGCGCTCGGTGGCGTAGCGCACCGACTGCACCAGGCACGCCTCGAGCGCGCCCGCCATCTGCGCCGCGCGAGCCATCGCACCGAGAAGCCGGATCGCCTCGCTCGGAGCCTCGGCCGGCGCGGCGGCCACCGCCCGCGCGTTGTCGAACACGAGCGTGTCGCGCGGCTCCAGCGCGAGATTTCGGTCCTCCTCGATGCGCGCCGCGCCGCGCGCGACCAGCGCCACGGTCGGACGTCCGTCGAGATCGGCGACCGTCACCACGTGGCCGGCGTCGCGGCCCCACGGCACCCGCGTCGCGCGGCCGCTGACGGTCACGCCGCCGCCGTGCCGCGTCAGCGTCAGCTGCTCGCTTCGGCGGACGGGCGCGAGCGTCAGCGGCCCAAACGGCACCTCGAGGCCCGCGTGCGACAAGAGCCAGCCCGCGACGATCGTCTCCGCGATCGGCACCGGCGCCGTGTAGCGTCCGCACGCGCGGATGACGACGTGCGCGTCGAGCCACGTGCCGCCCGCGCCGCCCGCGTCCTCGGCGACGAGCGGTAGCGTGAGGCCGCCTTCTTCCAGCGCGCGCCAGAGCTTGTCCGGCCACGTGCCCTTCTCGGCGGCTTCGATCAGCTCCTTGGTCGCGAGGTCCGAGAAGAGGCGTGTGACGGTATCGGAAAGAAGCGACCGCAGCTCGGTGCTCATCGGAGCCCCAGTCCGCGCGCAATGATCCCGCGAAGGATCTCGCGCGTGCCGCCGCGCAGCGAGAACGACGGCGCGGTCTGCGTGATGTAGCCGAGCACCTGCTGCAGATCCGAGCCGGTGTCGAGCGTCGGCTCGACGTCCAGGAACGCGTGGGCGAGCTCCGGAATCGACTGCTCGAACGTGGTCCCGACGTCCTTGACCGCCGCCGCCTCGAGATTCACCGTCTCGCCGGCCTGCAGCATGCCGGCAACCGACGTCGACATCTGGCGCAGCGTGGAGAGGCTCGCGACCATGCGACCGACCGCCTCGGTACCGCGGTCTTCGGGATGCGCGCCCACCTCGCGCACCAGCTCGCGGATCAGCGCGATCGACGACAGATAGCGCTCGGGGCCGCTGCGCTCGAAGCCGAGCTCGGTGGTGACCTGCTTCCAGCCGTCGCCCTCGTTGCCCACCCGCGCCTCATCCGGCACGAACGCGTCGGTGAAGTTGACCTCATTGAAGTGATGCTTGCCGGCGAGGTCGATGATCGGCCGGATGGTGATGCCCTTGGTGTTGCGCAGGTCGACGAGGAACTGGGTCAGGCCCTCGTGCTTCTTGTCCGGCACGACCTGCGTGCGAAACAGCGAGATCGCGTAGTCGGACAGGTGCGCGTTCGACGTCCACACCTTGGTGCCGTTGACGAGGTAGCCGCCGTCGGCCCGCGTCGCGCGCGTGCGGATCGACGCGAGGTCAGAGCCGGAGTCCGGCTCGCTCATGCCGATGGCAAACGCCAGCTCGCCGCGCACGATGGCCGGCAGGATCTTTTCGCGCTGCGCCTCGGTGCCAAAGCGCAGCAGCAGCGGCCCGCTCTGGCGATCGGCCACCCAGTGCGCGCTGACCGGCGCGCCGGCCGCCAGCATCTCCTCCATCACCACGTAGCGCTCGAGGAACGAGCGCTCGTGACCGCCGTACTTCTTGGGCCACGTCATGCCGATCCAGCCGCGCGCGCCGACCCGACGGGAGAACTCCCGGTCGAACCCGCCCCATGACTTTGCGCGCTTCACCGGCGCGGCGCCGCTGAACTCCTTACGTAAGAACTCGCGCACCTCGGCGCGCAGACTCTCCGCCTCGGGCGGCAGGTCGTTGAGCGCGAAGCGAAAGACGCCCGGCATGGCCGGGAGTGGACCACACCGCGTGCGACGACGCAACCGCGGTGCTAGAGCCGCGTGAAGCCGTCCGGACTCCAGCGCTCGCTGCCCACACCGTGGTGGACGACGAAGAGCCCGTCGGGGTCGTACCGGTCTTTGATCGCGAGCAGCCGCGGATAGTTGGCGCCCCAATACGCACGCTGCCAGTGGGGTTCGAAGAAGTTGCTCTCGGAGACGTAGGATCCGGGATTCGGCGCCACCTTCCGCAACTCCGCCATGGCGCCCTCGATCGCGGCCGCGTGCGACCGCGCGGCCGCGACATCGGGCTCGTGCCCGACGACGCCGGGATAGGCCGGCGGCCCCTCCGCCCCGGCGATCGCGAGCGCAAAGGCGTCGAGGACGGCGGGATTCATGGCGGTGTCCCTCGCCGCGCTGACTTCGTCGGCGGGCGCGCCGGCGAGGCCTTTGTTGACGTGCAGCGCGAACTGCCAGTGCCGCGTGGCCGCGAAGACGGCCTCGGCCAACCGCGCGCGCGACGCCGGCCGCAGCAGCGACGCGGGAAGCCACAGCGACTGATACCCGTGCAGGTATTGCCCCGCCTGACCGATATCGCCCGCCCAGGCGACGTTGCCCTCGGGCGCCCCGGGGCGATCGTCGGCCACGACGATGCCGGGGAGCTGCTTGCGTCGAAGAAGGGACGCCAGACGCGCTCGGCGTCGTACTGGGTCAGGCCCTGAAACACCATGCGGATCGCCAGCGTATCGTCGCGGCGAAACACGATCTGCTCGCCCCAGTGCGGATTGAACAGATACTCGGCGTAAAAGCCGACGACGAATTCGATGAGCCGGCGGTACGCGGCATCTGATGTTGCCCTGATCGTCGCCATGACAGCGCCGAAGAGCTCGGGGAGCTCGCGCGTTCGCAACGTGATCCGCGTGACCACGCCGAACGTTCCGCCGCCGCCTCCCTTGAGTGCCCAGAAGAGATCGGGATCCGTGCACGCGTTGGCGACACGCACGGCACCGTCGGCCGTGACGATCTCGGCCTCGAGCAATCCGGCGGCGGCGAGGCCGAACCGCTTCGAAACGCTGCCGAACCCGCCGCTGTGCACGAGTCCCGCGACCCCCACCGTGACGCAGCCGCCGCCCTGGACGTAACGACGGCGCGCGGTCGTGATCTCGTTGTAGACCGGCATCCAGATCGCGCCGGCCCCGACGCTGACCGCGGGTTGCGGTGCCTCGCGGGCCGCGCAGCCGCTAGCCACGAAGGCGTCGTGCACGACGATCGCGTTCATCGGCCGCGTCCAGATGAGGAGCGAGTCCGGCGCATTGGAGGTGCCGAGGTAGCTGTGCCCTCCGCCTTTGACGACGAGGCGCAATCGGTGCTCGCGCGCAAAGTTGACGCCCGCGACGACGTCCGCCGTCGTGCGCGCGGCGATCGCATACACACTGGGCCGGGACATCCACGCATCCACCCACCCGAACGTCTGCGTCAGGCCGACCTCGTCGCCGAGGTAGTAGGGATTCTTGACGTGCCTGACGAATTCTGCGCAGCGCCCCGCGCGTCGCGCCTCGGCTTCCGCACACTCGACGAGCGGCGACCGCACCCCGACGAGCCGTCCGCCAACCTGCCCCGCGAGCGCCTCCCAGCCGTCCTTGCTCGGCCATGCTGGGTCTGAGGGACGGACGCGGCGAAACGCAGAACCTCCGGCAACGCGTGATGACGGCGCGCAGGAGGCGCCGAGCGTCGGCAGCAACGCCGTCGCGCCGGCTCGAATCAGGAGCGTGCGTCGGTCGATTGGCGCAGACACGGTCGCGAGCGAGCGCGCCGCGTGAAGCGTTGCGTCAGCGCGAGGCGGGCGCTGACGCTTCCGGCGGTGGGGCGGGCGGCGTCCCGGCGGGTGGCATCGGGAACTCGCGCATCTGCGGGGCGGAACGCGAGGGAGGCGCCGCCGCCGAGGTGGGCGGACACCGGAACACGATCGCGTTCATGCGCTCGAGACTCTCCGCGGGGAACGACAGCAGCGCGGTGTCGCCGCCCATCCGCACCACCTTGCGGCGCAGGTCTTTGAGCGAGTCGTCGTTGACCGTGCCGAGCGTGGCGCAGCCGACTGGCACCTTGGGATCGGTAGTCAGCCGCACGCGGGCCATCGCCAGACGCGTGGCGTCCTGCGCCGCCGCCGCCGACGCCGTGAGCAGCACGAGGACCGCCGCCAGGATCAGCGCCACGCGTCCACCGATTCGGTCTTCTGGTAGTTGCAGCCCATGATCCTCCAGTAGCCGTTTGTCTCGCCGCCCACAACGATGACATGAATGTCCTCGCGGCGAAACATCGGAATCTCCTCGTCCGGCGCCACCTTCAGCTTGCTCGCCCAGGGCTCCTCGCCGAAGGTCGCGCGGGGATAGATATAGTTCTGGATCAGCTGGTAGTCCCAGTACTCGCCGGCGCGCATGCGCGCCGCGTCGTGGAGCCAGTCGATCAGCGCATCTTTCTTGCCGAAGCCGCCGCGGTCGACGAACTGGCGCGCGGCGATCGGATCGAGCAGCAGCGCGGGCGGCCCGTGCGGGTCCATACCGCGCAACAGGTGCCCGACGTGCTCGCGCCAGTGCTTCTCGCGCAGGCCCAGCGTGAACGCCGTCGAGCGCACGCCGGAAAAGACGCTCACCGCACTGTCGGTCGCGGCGAAGCCGTGCTGCACGTGGAACGGCTCCCAGGGGCTGCGCTCCTCGTTCTCGGCGAACGTCACGCTGTTGTACGCGTAGTTGTTGCCCTGGTTACCCATGTACGAGAGCCCCGGCACCGAGCCGCCCTGGCCGTTCTGCGACAAGAGACCGTACGCGCGGCCGATGGTCGCGTTGGCGTGGCTGTACGGTCCCATCGCGCCGGTGCCGGCGTTCACGCCGATCGCGGCGCGGATCGGTCCATTCACCACGGCCATCGCGGCCACCGCGCTCGACGAGCTGCCGCGCGCGGTGACGCCGGTGGCCGCCAGCGCCAGGATCACGGGGAAGTACTCGGGCCGTGCGCCCGCCATCACGGCGTTCACCGCGACCTTCTCGACCGTGTACTCCCAGTACTCGCGGAAGTGTGTGGAGCGCATGCATCCGACGACCTCGTCCGGCTTGCGGCGCGTTCCCGCCAGCATCGCGGCCACGCGCGCCTCGGTCGGAAGCACGATCGGCAGATAGTCCGTCCAGCGCCGCTCGAGGAAGAGCCGGTGAAGGTTCTCCTCGGTGTCGGCCTCGACGAAGCGCGGCGTTGAGCGATCGTACTCGATCGCGCCGCGCGCGCCGTCGCGCGGTCGCGTGAGGCCTTCCACGACTTCCTGCATGACCGGCCGACCGCTGATCGGGTCGACGCCGTCGACGTAGGCGCGCAGCTCGCGCGCCGTCTTGCCCATGATCGGCTGCGGGACGAACACTTGGGCCAGACCCGGCATCCCGTTGACCTGGGCCACCGAGCGCACGACCTTGTCGAACTTGTCCGTGTGCATGGCCACGGTGGGCACGCCGTACTTGGCTTCGAGCGTCATCGCGTGCGCGGCGACCGCCGGCGCGCACGTGCTTCAGTGGCCGACGCCGAGAATGGCGGCGTGGCCCTGCGCCTTGATCTCCTCCCACGTCTTCGGGTCATCCACGAGGTACACGCTCGAGATCGGCTTGAGCACCGTGCGCACGCTCGGCAGATGCTCGGCGAGCCACGCCTGCATCTGCTCGAGGAAGAGCCCGGAGTCGTCGAAGCGGCAGTCGACGAGATAGACGGTGCGGCCGTCGAGCGTATCCAGCCGCGGCGCCAGCGGCTTGGCGGAGATCTTCGGCGGATAGCCGGTTGGATCGAGAACGGTGAGCTTGCTCATGCCGATTTCCAGGAGAACGGCGCGAAGTGGCCGTTGTTGCGCCCGGACGTGTCGTCCCAGTCGATGCCGAACGCGTGCATGTGGCTGCGCGATGCCTTGGCCAGCGCCAGACGGGACGCCGCAGGATGACCGACGTTGTCGAAATAGATCGGCTCGCCCTGGTTGGCGCCGGGGATTCCGTCGACCGCGAGATCGAGCACGCCCGGGATGGACACGGAGCGATGCATCCCGCTGCCCTGAATCGTGATCGGCTTGGCCTCGGCGCCGGCAAACTTGCCGATGAGCGGTCCGAGTGCCGCCATCGGGCCGCCGCCCTGGCCGCTCGCGATCGTGGTGAGCGCGTCGCGCTGCTCTTTGGACGCGCGCTCGTCGAGGATGAGGCCGACGGTCCAGTTGCCCTGGATCATCGCCCCGGGCGTGTGCAGCAACACCGCGAAGCTGAGACCGTCGAGCGTGGTCGCGCCGTAGCCGCCACGCTGAACCTGGAAGACGAGACCCGCGTCGCACGAGCCCTTGGTCGGACGCGCTGCCAGGCCCGACGTCGGACACGGGCACACCGAGTCGCAGCTGCAGGCCTCGAAGTACTCGCCACTGATCTGCCACTGGACGTTCGCCATCACGTCCCTCCGTTCAGCTTTTTCACGACGTCATCTCGCCGGCGCACGCAGCACGCTCGCGAGACCGGGCTGCAGCGCGACGGCCACGCCGAGCAGCGCCAGCGCGATGCCCGTCGTGCGCGCGATCCATTCGCCCCGCGGCAGGATCTTCTCCGCCGCGACCACACACGCGATCAGCAGGACCCACGGTAAGCCCATCGCGCCCGCCACGACCAGCACCACCATGAGGACCCAGCAGCATCCCACACAGTAGAGCGCATGCGCCGATCCCAGGCTGACGGCCTCGCGCCAGCCCGCGCGCCAATGTCCGAGCAAAAACCCGAGCGGGCTGCGGCAGTGGCGCAGGCACACCTGCTTCAATGGCGACAGCTGGAATACTCCGGCGACGATCAGGACCGCGGCGATCGCATATGCGAGCGTCGCCGGCGAGACCGCCATGAGGCTGACGCTCGCGATGTAGACCGGGACGCCCGTCAGCGCCCACAACGCGGCATACATGAGCACGAACAACGCGACCGCGGCGATCTTCATCGTCGGAGCGTCACCGCGCTGCATCGTTGCGTACAGCCCGATCATCGGCAAGGCACTCGGCAGCATCATCGCCGCCATCATGATGGCCCAGCCGACGACGAACGCGACGCCGTCGTGAACCGTCGGCGTCATCGTCATCTCCATCCCCGCCATGTCTTCCGCGCCCATCGGGGATGACAACATCACGACCCAGGCCACGGCGGCGACGACGAGCAGCGCCGCGTACGTGACGAGGGTCGCCCGATCGACCGCCGCCGGCACTCAGTCTCCCATCACCATGCCGCCGTCCACCTTGACGGCCTGACCGGTCATGTAGTCGGAGTCCGGGCCCGCCAGGAATGCGACCACGTTCGCCACGTCGTCGGGCGTCTCGGGCCGGCCGAGCGGAATGCCGGCGATGCGTTTCTTCCACGCCTCGCGCGGTGCCCAACCGTGCAGCGCGCCGATCTCCCGGTCGATCTGCTCCCACATCGGCGTGTCGACCGCGCCGGGGCAGACGCAGTTCGACGTGATGCGGTCGGGCGCGAAGACCTGCGCCGCCGTGCGCGCCAGCGAGACCACCCCCGCCTTCGAGGCGTTGTACGGGGTCAGCAGCGGGTTACCGCCGCGATACGCGGCGATCGACGCGGTGTGGATCAGCTTGCCGCGCAGCTCCGAGCCGCGGATGGGTGCCTGCTCCTTCATGCGCCGCGCGACCGCCTGCATGACGAAGAACACCGCCTTGAGATTGACGTTCATCACGCGGTCCCACTCCGCTTCGGTGACGTCGAGGAGCGGCTGGACCCGAATCACGCCCGCGTTGTTGAAGAGCACGTCGAGGCGGCCGAAGCGCCGATAGGTCTCGTCGACCATGCGCGCGACGTCGCCGGCGCGTGTCACGTCGACGGGCACGGCGGCGCCGCCGAGCTCGGCGGCGAGCTTCTCCACGTCGTTGCCATCGACGTCGGCGAGCGCGACGCGTGCGCCGTCACGCGCCAGGCGCCGCGCGGTCGCCGCGCCGATGCCGCGCGCGGCGCCGGTGATCAGGACGATGCGGCCGTCAAGCTGGGCCATGGACCCTCCTCACGAACCGGCCGATGACGTCGATCGCCTGCTGGGCTTCATCGAGCATCGGCAGGAACCAGTGCCACACGTGAATCATGGACGGCCATTCTTCCAGCGTGACGTCCACGCCGGCCGCCTTCCCGCGCTGCGCGAGGCCACGCGCGTCGTCGAGCAGCACTTCATCGCCGCCGACCTGAACCAGGAGCGGCGGCAGCTGGCGGAGGTCGGCGTACAGCGGCGAGACCAGCGGCGCCTTGCGATCGCCGGCGCCCACGTAGGCCAGCGTCATTCCCTCGATGCCGTCGCGCGTGACGATCGGATCGGCGGCCGCCCGCGTGACGTAACTCTCGGCGCTGTTCGTGAGATCGACCCAGGGCGAGATACAGACGCCGCCGGCGGGTCGCGGCAGTCCGCGATCGCGGAGCGCGAGCAGTGTCGCGACCGTGAGCCCTCCGCCCGCCGAGTCGCCGGCCACGACGACGCGCCCCGGCGCGATGCCCTGCGCGAGCAACCACTGGTACGCCGCGATCGCGTCCTCCAGCCCCGCAGGGAACGGAGATTCCGGCGCCAGGCGGTACTCGAGCAGCAGCGCGCGCGTCCCGGCCGCGCGCGCGATCGCGGCCGCCAGGTGCCGATGCGAGCGCGGCGAGCCGATGACGTAGCCGCCGCCGTGCAGATAGAGCACGACGGCGTCGCTGCGGACCCCCGGCGGCGTGAGCCACTCCGCGGGCCGCTCGGGTGCCGCGATCGTCTCGACCTTGACGTCCGGCGGCGTCGGGAACACGCGCTCGGCGCGCTCGTACTGGGCCCGCCGCTGCGCGATGGTGAGCGTATTCGAGGGCGGCAGCTTTGCCAGATGCTCGCGAACGAGATGGATGCCTTTGTCGCTCATGGCGCGACATGGTACGCCAAAAGGAGCCGCTGGACCGCCCGTGCTACCCTCTGGCCCATGGCCCACAAAGGAATGACGTTCGGTATCTTCCTGGCTCCCTTCCACCGCCTCGGCGAGAACCCCAACCTGGCGATCGCGCGCGACATGGAGCTGATCGAGTGGCTCGACTGGCTCGGCTACGACGAGGCCTGGATCGGCGAGCACCACTCGGCGGGCTGGGAGCTGATCGCCTCGCCCGAGATCTTCATCGGCGCCGCCATCGAGCGCACCAAGCACATCCGGCTCGGCTCCGGCGTGACGAGCCTGCCGTACCACCATCCATTCCTGGTGGCCCAGCGCTTCGTGCAGCTCGACCACATGTCACGCGGTCGCACGATGCTCGGCTGCGGACCCGGCGCGCTCGTGTCCGACGCCTACATGATGGGCATCGAGCCGGTGACGCAGCGCCCGCGCATGGACGAGGCGCTCGACGCGATCATGGCGCTGCTGAAGTGTGAAGAGCCGGTGACGCTGAAGACCGATTGGTTCGAGCTTCGTCAGGCGCGGCTACATCTCGCGCCGTATACCGAGCCGCACTTCGAGATCGCGATCGCCAGCGTGATGACGCCGTCGGGTGTGCAGGCCGCCGGCCGCCACGGGCTGGGCGTGCTCTCGCTCGGCGCCGGCATTCCCGGCGGTCCCCAGGCGCTCGCCAATCAGTGGAAGATCGGTGAGGAGGTCGCCGCCCAGCACGGCAAGACGATGGACCGGAAGAAGTGGCGGCTCGTCGTCAACGTGCACGTGGCCGAGGACGACGCGCTGGCGATGCGCCAGGTGAAGACCGCGGAGCGCCACGAGACGATCACCTACTTCGAGGAGACGCTCGGGCGCCCGCCGGGCCGCTCCGATGATCCACTGACCGACGGGGTGAAGATGGGCACCACGCTCGTCGGCTCGGTCGAAACGGTGATCAGGGGCATCGAGAAGCTGTGGGAGCTCTCCGCGGGCGGTTTCGGTGGTCTGCTCTTCCGCGCCCACAACTGGGCCAATCGTCAGGAAACGCTGCATTCCTACGAGCTCTTCGCGCGCTATGTGATGCCGCGCTTCCAGGGGATGGCGGACCCACCCAGCAGCTCGAATGCGTGGGCGCGGAGCAATCGCAAGACGATCTTCAGCCCAAACGTCGACGCGATCCGCCAGGCCTACACGAAGGCGGGGAAGGAAGTCCCACCCGACTTCCTGCAGCGCGCGTCGGGCTCGCGCGACATCGAGGGCACGACCACCACTCCGTGATCGTCGTCATCGTCCTGGCCCTCGGGCTGCTCGTGTCCGCGGCCGACGCCACGGATCTCACGCGGCGGCTGCCGCTCGGCCTCGAGGAGCAGGCTGCGTGGGTCCCCGACGACAATCCCATCACCGCGGAGAAGATCGCGCTCGGCAAGCAGCTTTTCTGGGACAAGCGCTGGTCGCGCAACGGCACGGTGGCCTGCGTGAGCTGTCACGATCCCAACCACGGCTGGGCGGATCCGCGGCGCTTTTCGCTGCGCTTCGACGGCAAGCCGACGCCGCGGCACTCACCGACGCTCGTCAACCGTCTCTTCAGCGTCGAGCAGCAGTGGGCGGGCACGCGCGCGTCGCTCGAGGATCAAGCCATCAAGGCGTCCGATCAGTCACCTGAGCTGCTCGTCAAGAATCTCGGCGCGATCGCCTCATACCGCGAGCAGTTTCAGAAGGTCTTCGGCACCGAGCCGACGCCCGAGGGCGTGGCCAAGGCGATCGCCGCGTACGAGCGCGCGATCCTGTCAGGCAACGCACCGTACGATCGTTTCCGCGCCGGTGACACGGCCGCGCTCTCGACGTCCGCGCGGCGGGGGCTCGCGCTCTTCTCAGGCAAGGCGCGCTGCGCGCCGTGCCATGCCGGGTTCAACTTCACCGACGAGGGCTATCACAACATCGGTGTCGGGATGGATCGCGACACGCCCGACCTCGGGCGGTTCACAGTGACGAAGGTCGAGGCGCACAAGGGCGCGTTCAAGACGCCAACGCTCCGCGACGTCGCCCGGCGGCCGCCCTACATGCACGACGGCAGCCTCGGGAGCCCGGCCGAGGTGGTGGCGTTCTACAACCGCGGCGGCGTCCCGAACGCCTGGCGGTCGAGCGCGATCGAGCCGCTCAACCTGACGGCCGCCGAGCACCAGGATCTCGTCGCCTTCCTGGGGGCGCTGAACGGCGAGGTCGATGCCGCGATCGCGAGCCCGCCGCCGCTGCCTGACTGACGCTCGAGGCCGTTCGTCCCGCGCCCAGCCCAGAGCTTCGTGCCCGCGAGCACGATGGCGAGGCGGAGGAGCGCGCGGCGCTGGCGGGGGGTCACGAGTCGCCGGTCGGTACGACTCCCGCTCCCTCGATCATCAGGATGACGCTTCGCTCGGGGGCGCGCGTTCGATGCATCACGCCCTTCGGTACCGTAAAGCCTTGGCGCGGACCCAGCTCGATCGTTCGGCGTTCCAGGTCAATCACGAAGCGTCCGTCGACGACGTAGAAGAATTCGTCTTCGTCGTCGTGTTTATGCCAGTGGAACTCGCCCTGCATGACGCCGAGCCGCACGACGCAATCATTTACTCGGCACAGCGTCTGGTTGTACCAGGACTCCTTGCAGGCATCGACGAGCGCCTGCACGTCGACGAGCTCCAGGGGCGCGTAGCGCGCGTCCAGGTTGATCGAGTACGGAGCTTGACCGGCCATATGCCTCCTCGTGATGCTGCGACGGTGACGATCATCGAACGAGATAGTCGGCTCGCCGGAGCAGAGACGGCGGAATCGTGAGTCCGAGCGCGTTGGCGGTTTTCAGATTGATCGCGAGCTCGAACTTGGTCGGCGGCTCCACCGGAAGGTCCCCGGGCTTCGCACCCTTGAGGATCCTGTCGACGTAGCCGGCGGAGCGACGAAAGAGATCGCGCCGGTCGGCCCCATACGACATGAGCCCGCCCGCGTCGACGAATTCTCGGAGACCGTAGATGGCCGGCAATCGGCTCGCCGCCGTGAAGTCGAGGATCCGAGCTTGGAACGTGACCGTCACGTAGTCTTCCACGACGATCATGGCGTCGGCCTGGTCCATGAGCGCCGCCTCGAAGGCGCGATCGAACGTCGCCAGCCCGTCGCGGGCCTGTATCTCCAAGCTTTTGAGCTCGACCCGCATCGCTCGGGCGACGCTCTGAGTATCTTTCACGAGCAGCGGCGTCTGAATGTCATGTGGGTTCCACAGAATGCCGACTCGCGATGCACCGGGCACGGCCTCTTTGAGGAGCTGCAATCGCCTGCGGCCCAGCTCGGCCGGAACAATGGTGTGGAATCCCGTGACATTTCCGCCCGGCCGCGCCAGGCTGGCGACGATACCCTCCACTCCGGGTTCACCGCTCGATGCCATCACGATCGGAATCGTTGCCGTGGCGTGCCTCGCCGATATGGCCGCCGGCGATCCGCGCGTCACGATCAGGTCGACGTTGAGCCGAACCAGGTCGGTGGCAAGATCCGCGAGCCGCTCCGTGCGGCCGTCGGCCGAGCGGTACTCGATGGCGATGTTCTGCCCTTCAACGTATCCGAGCTCTCTGAGCCGCTCTCGGAATGCGTCGAGGTTCGCCACGTTCGCAGCCGCCGGCACGGTCTCGAGCACACCGATCCGGTAGACCTTGGCGTCGCGCTGCGCGTGGGCGAGCGCTGACGCGGCGCAGACGACAGCGACCATGACGCCGATCCGCGTCAGCAGCGCGGCAGAAGGCCTCATGCGATGCGTTGCAGAGAACGAAGGCGGGTTGCCGCTTCGAGCGCATCCCTCACGGACACGTGGCGCGGCAGTGCCGTATTCAGGGAATGCCCCGCGCCCGGCACGCCGATGCGTTGCACGAAGATCCGGGAATTGAGCATGCCGAAGTAATCGATCTCTCCGATGAACTGCTGCAGATCCGCGAATTGAGGCGGAAACCAGATCACGGCTCCGAGCGTCACGATCTGCAGCTTCGCGTTCGGGGATCCGGCCCAGCCTTCCAACGCGTTCTCGATGCTGTAGTTGCCCTTGCTGTGCCCGACGACAAGCCGAAGCCGGTCACCCAGCTTGTCCAGCAGGTACAGCAGCGTGGTCGAATCCGGGCTCCCATAGAGAAATCGCTCGTTCGGAGTCTCGGGCGGCGCCACGTCCGCTTTGAGCTCTCGGTGCGTTTCCGGATCGCGCACGTGATCCTTCAGCGCCAAGGCGTCCAGAAACCGCGCGACGACCTCGCGCAGCGCGTTTCTGGCGCCGAAGACGAACCAGCCACCGAGAGCCTCGGAGACGACGTCCGCGAGTCCGAGGCCGGAGACGATCCCGGCGACGGGTGTGCCGAGGTGGTCCGCGACGTCGCGCGCGAGGGCCGCCGTGCCGACGGCCGAGCTTCCGACGCCCGCGACAACCACGGTCGTGACGGCGTCGCTCGTTCGCTCCTGCTGTTCGCGAACGAACGCCTCGGGCGTCAGCCATCGAATCTCCTGAGCCGCATCAGCCGGATAAACAACCAAGATCGAACCTTCGGGCCTCAGATACGTCGAGAGTGCCAGACGCTCCTGCGAAGACAGGGCGCCGACGTCGTAGAAGACCGTATCGAGCAGCGAGTTGAACGCCCGCCACGCCGATACATGGTAGCGACGCGAGACTTCCCAGAGCGGCGGCGCGACGTCAGCCGGCATCATTCACGCTCAGACTTCGGGCCAGTATGCGAAGCCCGCACCGATTGGCGAGGCGTACACCGGCACGTAGTCGACGATCGTCGCCGGCTTGCCGTCGGCGACGGCGGCGGCGGCGATCCAGTTGCATGTCTCGCGCGTGCCGCCCTGCGGCCCGCCGGGACTCGGCATGCCGGTGGCGCCGCGGCTGCGCGTGGCGATGTCCTGGCTGCGGTCGCCCGCCGGCGCCGTGTAGCCGTCGAAGAACCGCGCCATGCCGTGCGCGTTACCTGCGGCCATCAGACGCAGGATTTCGCGATCGAACGCCTCATCCAGATACGCGTCCGGCGCCCGCGGCGTGTGCCAGAGCCCGCCGGAGCCGACGACGGCCACGCGCAGCGGCGTCGGATACGCGTCGATCACCTCGCGCACGGCGCGGCCGAGCTGGTAGCAGCGCAACGCGGTCGGCTGCGGCGCGTAGTAGCAATTCAGGAAGATCGGCACCAGCGGGATCGTGAGATCGGTCAGCGACTCCGCGGGACGAAAGAACGCGTGCCCCACCCCACGCTCGGGCTTGGGCATCTCCATGCAGAACGCGGGATCGAAGCCGCGCTGCATGAGTCCCGTCAGCAGCGCGACCGCCAGCTCGGGATGCCCGCGGACCTTGGCGCGGTGGCCTGAGGCCAGCGCGCCCTCGAACGCGCCGCCGGCGTAGATGGCGAACGCCGGGAAGTTGGCGAAGTCGAAGCACTCCAGCTGGTCATCGCCGAAGATCACGAGCACGTCCGGACGCGCCGCCGCCAGCCGTGCCCGCAGCGCGGCGAATGCGGCCTCCACGCGCGCCTTCTTGACGCGATTGTCCTCGAGCGAGTCCATCGGCACGTCGGCGCGCAGCGTGCGGCTCGCGCGCACGTCGTTCCATTCCTCGGCGGGGCGATAGCACGTGGGGCTGTGCGCGACGTTGAAGACGCCGACCAGGCTCGCCATCGTCAGCCGGAGCTTCGCTCCGCCCAGATGCGCTCCATCTCCTCGACGATCTCGCGCGGCTGACCGGCGTGGAACAGCATCGGCCGCGGCCGGCCCGGCGGCGCCACCGCCGCGCCGCGGCCCGTGCGCACGCGCGGCAGCGCGAGCGCCACGTTCTTGGCGGCGTCGCGCACGACGGCCTTCGGATCGCCACCCTTCGCGACCACGGCCGCCTCCTCCAGCATCCGCTTGCGCAGCAGAATCACGCCGCGATCGCTTTCCCCGAGGTGCTCTTTCGTGCGGTCCGCGATCGTGCCCTGCCCGATCCACGCAATGAAGTCCTGATTCATGATGTGGCTCGTGATCAGGCGCCCGCGCGCGTCGGTGATGGGTCCGTGCCAGTACGGAATGCGTGTCTGCTCGAACGGGCTGTTGCCCGGCACGAGATCGTTGAACCAGGCGACGTGCAGCGTTCGCTCGTCGTCGATCGGCACGCGCCACTCGAACTTGCCCGTGTAGAGGCAGTTCGGCCAGAGACACACGCGGCCGACGGTCCACAGCTCGTCGTCTTCGGTCGTGTCCTCGCGCACGCGGCGATAGACGAACCCCCACTCGAATTCTTCGAAGGCGATCTTCATGTGCGTCGGCACACGCGCGCCATGCTCACCGCGCAGCGCTGCGGACCAGTTGCCGTGCAGCCACTCGAAGTGGATCGGATCGATGGAGTTCTCCTGCCCCTGGAACCAGTTGCACGGGATCTCCGAGAACACGATCTGCTTGTAGCCGCGCTCGCCGAACAGATCCCAGTCGGGGACGAGCGGCGCCGGCGCCGGCCCGAGATACGCCCACAGCAGGCCGGCCTTGGCCTGGACCGGATACGCCGTCGTGCGGATCTTGTCGCGAAAGCGCGCCTCGGGCCGCGCGATCTCCTCGAACGGCTGATGGAGACACGCGCCGGTGCCGTCGAACAGCCAGCCGTGGTAGTGGCAGCGCAGGCCGCGCTCCTCCGGCACGCCGTTGCAGAGATCGGCGCGCCGGTGCGGACAGTGGCGATCGAGCAGACCGTAGCCGCCGCGCGTGTCCTTGTAGAGGACGAGGTCCTCGCCCATGAGGCGCACCGGCAACGTGGGATGCTCGTCGAGCTGCGCGACCGCGGCCACCGGCTGCCAGTAGCGGCGCATGAGCTCGCCCATCGGGGTGCCGCGTGAGACCCGCGTCAGGGCATCGTTGTCTTGCGCGCTCAGCATGGTCGTGGGCCCAGATGATACCCTCTGGCCCTGATCGCCACAGCCGGAGGTGCGCCATGCGCCGACACCGTCCCGTTCCCGGCTCGCTCGTTGCGGTCCTGCTCGCACTTGCGTTCGTCTCGCCCGCCGCCGGCCAGTCAGCGCCGGCCGGCGAAGCCGTCATGGCGTGGCACGTCACGATCGCGCCGTCGTGGTTCGATCCGTCCACCGCGCCGCCGCAAATCACGCCGTTCGGAATCCTCTACGCCATCCACGACGCGCTGGTGAAGCCGCTGCCCAACCAGAAGATGGGCGCGAGCCTCGCCGAGTCGTGGACGGAGAGTCCCGATGGTCTCGTCTACGAGTTCAAGCTCCGCCGCGGGCTGAGATTTCACAACGGCGATCCGCTCACGACCGACGACGTGAAATTCTCGTTCGAGCGCTACAAGGGCACCGGCGCCTCCGAGCTGAAGGCGCGCGTGCAGCAGGTCGAGATCGTCGATCCGCTGACGGTGCGCTTCCATCTCAAAGAGCCGTGGCCGGACTTCATGACCTTCTACGGCACCACCGCGACAGCGGCCGGTATCGTCGTGCCAAAGAAATACCTGACGCAGGTCGGCGACGACGGTTTTCGCAAGCACCCGATCGGCGCGGGGCCGTACCGCTACGTGAGCGACACTCCGGGAGTCGAGGTCATCCTCGAGGCGTACACCGGTCACTGGCGCCGCGTGCCCTCGGTGAAACGTCTGGTCATGAAGAGCGTGCCCGACGGCAACACGCGCGTGGCCATGCTGAAAACCGGCGAGGCGGACATCGCCTATGCGCTCGACGGCCCCGATGCCGAGAACGTGAAACGGGACCCGCGCCTGACCTTGCTGGCATCCCGCCACGCCTCGATCTTCTGGATGGAGTTCGCCGAGCAGTGGGATCCGAAGTCGCCGTGGGCGGACAAGCGGCTGCGGCTGGCCGTCAACCACGCGATCGATCGCAAGGCGATCAACGAAGCCGCCTGCCTCGGATTCTGCCCGCCGGCCGGGGTCATCGTGCCCCGTGTGATGGATTTTGCCCTTCAGGCCGAGCCGCCCGCGTACGATCCGGCGAGAGCGCGCCGCCTTCTAGCCGAGGCGGGCTATCCAAAAGGGCTCGACGCCGGCGACCTGGTACCGATCCCGCCGTTCTTCACGACCGCCGAAGCCGTGGTCAACTATCTCAATGCGGTGGGGATTCGGATGAAGATGCGGCCGGTGGAGCGCGCAACGTTCTACGCGGCGTGGCGCGAGAAGAAGCTGCGCGGCGTCTTCCTCACCGCCTCGGGGAACTCTGGCAACGCCGCCAGCCGCGTCGAGGCGTTCATGTACTCCAAGGGCGCGTACGCCTACGGCGGCTATCCCGATCTCGACGATCTGTTCCTGCAGCAGGCGCGCGAGCGCGACGTACGGCGGCGCGAGGCGCTGCTGCATCGCATCCAGCAGCTGTCGATCGAGCGTGTGATGTTCGCGCCGGTGATGGACTTCCGCGCGCTGATGGCGGTGGGTCCGCGCGTGGCCGACCATGCGATGAACATCGTGCCGATGACGCCGTTTCCGTCGTACGAAGACATGCGGGTCCGAGACCGCTGACGAGGAGCACTCGATGAAAGACCCAGTGATCGTTCGGTTAGACAATACCGAGCGCGTGAGCTTCGGCCCGCTCTCGCACTATCAGCTGATCATCGGCGACGACGAGGGCAGCACGCCGGTGCGCACCGGCATTCAGACAGCGCAGCCGGGCTACGAGGCGCCGGTGCACTCGCATCCCTACGTCGAGATTCTGCACATCCTCGACGGCGCGGCCGAAGCGTGGATCGAGGGGCGGGAACGCGAGGCGGTCACGCTGCGCCGCGGCGACACGATGGCGATCCCGCCGGACACGCCGCACGCGTTCCGGGTCGTCGGCGACGAGACGCTGCGGCTGCTCGGCACCCACGCATCGCCCAAGCGCATCGTCGCGTACAAGGACGGTGCGGTGAGCGACGCGCGAGGCTACCGCGTCAACCCTTGAGTTTGGGCAGCACCTCGTGCGTCAGGATGCGCAGCGTCCTGAGCATGCGGTCCATCGGCAGCAGGCCGCCGGGATTGAGCTCGACGATGAACCCGTCGAGCCCGAGGTCGGACGCGAGCATCCCGAGCCGCGCGCGGAGCATGTCCGACGTGCCGAAGGCCACGCGCTTTTCGAGAATCTCGTCGTACTCCATCGCCTTGAGCTTGGCGAGCCGGGCCTCGTGGCGGTCGAGCGGGCCCGTGTCGTTGCGATTGAGGCGCGAGATCGTCAGCTCCTGGTGCCGCTCGAAGAAGTAAGTGATGTTCTCGCGCGGCTCGTCGAGCGCCTCTTTCTCCGTTGGCGCCGCGTAGACGGGAATGCGCAGGCACACGTCGCCGTTGCCGGGGTGGCCGGCCTCGCGCCACGCCTGGCGATACGCTTTGAGATTCTCGCGCAGCTCCGGCAGATCGACGTCGCGCAGCCCCACGAAGAGGCGCAGCCCCGCGCGCCCGACCCACGGGAACGTCTCCTTGGAGTTGGCGGCCATGCGTAGCGGCGGGTGCGGCTTCTGCAGCGGCGTCGGCGAGACCACGGTGTCGCGCACCGTGAAAAACTTGCCCTCGTAGTCGAAGCGGTCGCCCTTCCAGGCCTCGCGCATGATCGCGAGCGCCTCCTCGAAGCGCGCCTGGCTCTCGCCGTACGCAATGCCGAACCGGTCGTAGGTGCGCGCGCCGCCGCTGCGCCCGATGCCGAGGTCGAAGCGCCCCTGGCTCAGGTGATCGACAGTGGCGGCCTCTTCGGCGATGCGCAGCGGGTGCGCCAGCGGCAGCACGGCGACCGCCATGCCGATGCGCACGCGCTTGGTGCGCGCCGCGAGAAACGCCGCCAGCGCCATGGGCGCGGACTGCACCGAGCGGCTTGGATTGAAGTGAATCTCGCCGAGCCACACGCCGTCGAGGCCCCAGGCCTCGGACGCGTCGGTCAGCTCGAGTGCCTCGGCGAACGCGGTCGCTTCACTGGTACCCCGGCGCCGCTCCTCCACGAAGATCCCGACGTGCATGGGTCCCTCCGGTCCGGCGGCGCACACGATACCGCAGGCCGTGGGACAATGCGAATCGCAATGGGGGGCGTCGTCGTACGGGTCCTGGTCGCGGCCCTCCTCCTCGCCGGCGGCGCGTCAGTCGCGTTGGCGGCGGCGGACGCGCCCGAACCCCGCGTGCGCGTAGAGCTGGTCAGCGAAGTCAGCGAGATTCCGGCCGGTCGAAGCTTCTGGATCGGCCTGCGCCAGCGCATCGAGCCCGGCTGGCACACCTACTGGAAGAATCCCGGCGACTCCGGCGAGCCCCCGCGCATCGAGTGGACACCGCCGCCGGGCTTCACACTTGGCGAGTTCGCCTGGCCGCATCCCGACCGCATCCGCGTCGGACCCGTGATGAGCTACGGCTACAGCGGCGAGGTCGTGCTGCCGATCCCGGTCAGCGCCCCGCGCGATCTGGTACCGGGCGCGCGCGTCACGCTGCGCGGTCAGGCGTCCTGGCTCGTGTGCGAGAAGATCTGCATCCCCGAGGAGGCGCCGGTCGCGCTGACCCTGCCGGTGACGAGCGGCGAGCCGCGCCCCGATGCGCGCGGCGCCGCGCTGATCGCCACCGCGCGCCGCGCGGTGCCGGTGCCGAGCCCGTGGCCGGCCTCGTTCAGCGCGACGCGTGAGACGGTCACGCTGAGCGTCGCCGCGCCGGATCTGGCCAGCGAGCGCATCGCCGAGGTCGCGTTCTATCCGGCGGGCTGGGGCGCGATCGAAAACGCCGCGCCGCAGCACGTGCGCGGCGGCACAGCCGGCCTCACGCTGGAGCTGGCGCGCGGGCCGCTGCCGAACGCGCTGAGCGGACCGCTCGAGGGCGTGCTGGTCGTCGCCGAGAAGCTCGACGGCGGTGTTGCGCGGCACGCGTTCGTCGTGAGCGCGTCGCCCATCGCCGGCGCGGGTGCGCTATCGCTGCTCGCCGCGCTGACGCTGGCGCTCGCGGGCGGCGTCGTGCTGAACCTGATGCCGTGTGTGCTGCCGGTGCTGTCGGTGAAGACGCTGGCGCTCGTGCGTCACGCGGACGGACACGCCTTGACGCTGCGCCGGCACGGTTTCGTCTACACGGCCGGCGTGCTCGCGTCGTTCGCCGTCGTCGCCGGTGTGCTGCTCACCCTGCGTGCGGGCGGCGCGCAGCTCGGCTGGGGCTTTCAGCTGCAATCACCGGTCTTCGTCACGCTGCTGGCGCTGGTGCTCTTCACGCTCGCGCTCAGCCTCTCGGGCGTGCTCGTCATCGGTGGGCGCTTCACGGGCGCGGGCCAGATGCTCGCCGGCCGTGCCGGCTACGCCGGGACGTTTTTCACCGGCGCGCTCGCCACCGTGGCCGCAACGCCGTGCACGGCGCCCTTCATGGGCGCGGCACTCGGCTACGCCGTCACGCAGCCGTGGACGACGGCGCTGCTCGTCTTCGAGGCGCTCGGCCTTGGTCTCGCGCTGCCGTTTCTGATCCTCACGCTGCTCCCAGCCTGGCGGCGCGCGCTGCCCGCGCCCGGAGCCTGGACGGTGCGCCTGCAGCAGCTGCTCGCGTTTCCGCTCTACGCGACGGTGGCGTGGCTGGTGTGGGTGGTGAGCCAGCAGGCGGGACCGCAGGGCGTGGCCGCCGCGCTCGCCGGACTGCTGGTGATCGGCTTCGCGGGGTGGCTTTACCAGACTTCACGTGGGGCCCAGGCACGCTGGCGCCGCGCGGCGACGCTCGCGGCCATTGCGCTGGCCGCCGTCAGCGTCGCGCTCGGCACGCTCGCGGGCGCGGCGTCGGCGGGCCGTGTGGCGACGACGAGCGCGGGCTGGGAGCCGTTCAGCGCCGCGCGGCTCGCCGAGCTGCGCGCGGCCGGCAAGCCGGTGTTCGTCAACGTCACGGCCGCCTGGTGCATCACCTGTCTGGTGAACGAGCGCGTCGCGCTGGGGTCGCGAGCCGTCAGCGACGCATTCGCGCGCAACGGTATCACCGCGCTCAAAGCCGACTGGACCCGCCGCGATCCCAGCATCACGCAGGTGCTCGGCGCATTCGGGCGGAACGGCGTTCCGCTCTACCTGGTTTATCCCGCGGGCGCCGGCCGGCCGCCGGCCGTGCTCCCCCAGATCCTGAGTGAGACCATCGTGCTCAACGCACTCGACAAGGAGACGCCATGAGCCATCGCAGCCTGACCCGTCGTACGTTTCTCGCCGGCACCGGTTTCGTCGCCCTCGCCAAGGCGGTGCCCGCGCCGGCGTGGGCCGTGGGCGCCGCGAAGGTGGGGACCGCCGCGCCTGGGTTCACGTCCACCGCGACCACCGGCCAGCCGGTGAGCCTCGGCGACTATCGCGACAAGACCGTCGTGCTCGAGTGGACGAACCACGACTGCCCGTACGTGCGTAAGCACTACGAGACCGGCAACATGCAAACGCTACAGAAAGAGGCGACCGGGCAGGGCGTGGTCTGGCTGACGATCATCTCGTCGCCGCCCGGCGCCCAGGGCCACGTAAGCGCGGGCGAGGCCGATGCCCTCACGAAGAAGCGCAACGCGAGCCCGTCGCTGGTGCTGCTCGATCCCAACGGCGCGGTCGGCAAGATGTACGGCGCGACCAACACGCCGCACATGTACGTCGTGGATCGTGCGGGCACGCTCGTCTACGCGGGCGCGATCGACGACAGGCCGACGTCGCGCAAGGCGGACGTGGAGGGCGCGCAGAACTACGTGCGCGCGGCGCTGGCGGACGTTGCCGCCGGTCAGCCGGTGAAGACGCCGATCACACGCGCGTACGGCTGCACGGTCAAGTACTTGTAGCCGTGTCGCATCCCATCCCCCGTCGCCGGCTGCTGCATAGCGCCGCAGCCGCCGGCGTGACGTGGGCGCTCGGCGCGCCGGCGTGGGCGCAGGTCGCCGACGCGGCGCGCGCGGCCATGGCGTCCGCGGCGACGGCGTTTCTTGCGGCGCTTCCTGATGCCGGCCGGCGCGCCGCCGTGTTCGCGTTCGACGATCAGGAGCGAGTCAACTGGCACTACGTCCCGCGCCGGCGCGAGGGCGTGGCGTTCCGCGACATGCCGCCGGCCGCGCGCGCGGCGGCCCACGAGCTGATGAAGGCGGGCCTCAGCGGCCTCGGCTATGCGAAGGCGGTCAACATCATGCGGCTCGAGGGCGTGCTGCGCCAGCTCGAGACCTTCGGCGGGCTCACGCGCGATCCCGACAACTATTCGGTCACCGTCTTCGGCACGCCCGCGGCGGACGCGCGCTGGGGCTGGCGGCTCGAAGGCCACCATCTCTCGCTTAATTTCACGCTCGTGCCTGGCAAGCCGGTCGCGGTCACGCCGGCGTTCTTCGGCGCGAATCCAGCGGAGGTCCCGAGCGGCCCGATGAAGGGGCTGCGCACGCTATCGCGTGAACAGGATCTCGGCCGCGCGCTCGCGCAGGCGATGGACGCGGCGCAGCGGCGGCGCATGGTCATCGCCGCACAGTCACTCGGCGACATCGTCTCCGGCCCGGGGCGACGCGAGAGCCTCGCGTCCCCCGCCGGCATCCCGGCCGCGGACCTCAACGCCGCGCAACGCGAGCGGCTCGTCACGCTGGTGGAGGAGTACGCGCGCAACATGCGGACCGACGTCGCGGACCAAGAATTGCGTCAGGTGCGCGACGCGGGGCTGGAGCGGCTGCACTTCGCGTGGGCGGGTCCGATCGAGCCGGGGCATCCGCACTACTACCGCATCCACGGCCCCACGCTGCTGATCGAGTTCGACGACACGCAGAACGCGGCGAACCACATCCACTCCGTGTGGCACGATCCGCGGCGCGACTTCGGCACGGACTTACTTCGCTCGCACTACCGCGACGGCCACCACGACGCCTGACGCGGATCAGCGCTTCGCGGCCTGAATCGCTTTCCAGATCCGTTCGGCGGTGACCGGCATGTCGACGTGCCGCACGCCGAGCGGCGCCAGCGCGTCGTTGACCGCGTTCATCAGCGCAGGCAGCGCGCCGACGGTGCCAGCCTCGCCCACGCCCTTGGCGCCGAGCGGATTCACCTGCGTCGGCACCTCGTAGGAGTCCACCTCGAACGACGGCACGTCGTCGGCGCGCGGCATCGCATAATCCATGAACGATCCCGCGAGCAGCTGCCCGGTCTCGTCGTAGGCCAGCGTCTCGAACAATCCCTGTCCCAGCCCCTGCACCACGCCGCCGTGGATCTGCCCTTTCACGAGCATCGGATTCACGATGCGGCCGACGTCGTCGACGACGGTGTGCCGCACGATGCGCAACACGCCGGTCGCCTCCTCGATCTCGACCTCGCACACGTGACAGCCATTCGGGAACGTCACTGCCGGCGGCGTGAACGCCGCGGTCTCGCTGAACCCGGGCTCGAGTCCGGGCGGCAGCTGCTTGGTCACGTACGCGGCGCGCGCGACGTCGGCGAAGGCCACGCCCTTGTCGGTGCCGGCGACGCTGAAGCGGCCGTCCCGGAAGACGACGTCCTCGGCCGCGGCCTCGAGCGCGTGCGCGGCGATGCGCCGGCCGCGCTCGACGATCTTCTCCGTCGCGCGAAGCACGGCCGAGCCACCGACGGTCAGCGCGCCCGAGCCGCCGTTGCCGCGACCTGCGCCGAGCAAGTCCGTGTCACCGGACAGCACCTGCACTCGCGACGGCGCCACGCCCAACCGCTCGCTGATGATCTGCGTGAACGCCGTGTCGTTGCCCTGCCCCATCGTCGTCGAGCCCGCAAAGAGCGTCACCGAGGCGTCGGGATTGACGCGGATCTCCGCCGTGTCTGGATTGACGGACGTGTACGGCCCGCCGGCCACCTCGATCGCATTCGCGATGCCGAGGCCACGCAGCTTGCCCTGCTCGCGCGCCTGCGCCCGGCGCTTGGCAAATCCGGCGTGGTCGGCGAGCGCCAGCGCCATCTCCATGCCGCGCGCGAAGTCGCCGCAGTCATAGGTGAAGACGAGGCCCGTCTTGAACGGCATCGCCGAGGGAGGAATTAGATTGCGGCGGCGCAGCTCGATCGGGTCGATGCCGAGCTCACGCGCGGCGACGTCGATCACGCGTTCGATTGCGTACGTGGCTTCTGGCCGGCCGGCGCCGCGGTACGGTCCCGTCGGCGTCGTGTGCGTGTAGACGCCGATCGTCTCGTGATGGATCGCCGGCGTTCGATACACGCCGGCCACACCGCCGACGTTGTTCGTGCCGGGTCCCGCGCTCCGCGGCGTGAGATAGGCGCCGACGTTCAGCGTGACGGCGATGCGGAGCGCGAGGAACGCTCCGTCACGATCGAGGGCGAGCTCGACGGTAGAGACGTTGTCGCGGCCGGCCTCGTCGGTGACCATCGCCTCGCGGCGGCTGGACGTCCACTTCACCGGCCTACCGAGCCGCTTCGCCGCCCAGAGCACGAGCGCCATTTCGGGATAGAGGCCGCTGCGCATCCCGAACGAGCCGCCGACATCCGAGCTGACCACGCGCACGCGGTTCTGCTCCACGCCGAGCGTGGCCGCCAGCAGCGTGCGCGTACCGTGCGGCCCTTGGATGCCCGTGTGCAGCGTGTAGCGCTCCGTGCGGCGGTCGTACTCACCCACGGCCGCGCGCGGCTCCATGGGCGCCACCGCCACGCGGCTCACGACGAAGTCCAGACGCGTGATGTGCGGCGCGGTCTCGAAGGCCCGCGTGACCGAATCCTTGGGCCCCGCCGACCACACGAACGCAACGTTGTCCGGCGCCTCATCCCAGACGGCCGGCGCGCCGGGCTTGCGCGCGTCGGCGGTGGCGGCGACCGCCGGCAGCGGCGCGTACTCGACCGTCACCCGCTCGGCGGCATCGGCCGCGTGCTCGCGGGTGTCAGCGATCACGAGCGCGACCGGATCACCGACGTGACGCACGCGCTCCTGAGCGAGCAGCGGGCGCGGCGTGGCGAAGGCCGGCGTTCCGTCGCGGCGCTTTCGCGTGCGGTCGGTCGGCATGTTGCGCACGCCGTCGGCGGCGAGATCGGCACCGATCAGCACGGCCAGCACGCCGCGCGCCTCGACCGCCGCACGCGTCTCCAAAGCAATGATCCGGGCGTGGGCGTGCGGCGAGCGGACGACGAAGGCGTGGAGCTGCCGCGGCACGTCAACGTCGTCGGAGTAACGTCCCAGTCCGTGGAGCAGCCGCGCGTCCTCGACACGACGCACGGCCTGCCCCACGGCGAACTTCTCGACGGTGACCTGTTCGCCCACTACTTGAGCTTCAGGTCTTCGGCCGGGCCGACGTACGGATAGCCTTCGATGAGCCCCGCCGCCGGCTCGGCTACGCGCGCGCCGACGCCCCAGATGAACGCCTGCTGGAAAATCGGGGCAATGAGCACGTTGTCGGCGACGAGCTTTTGGATCTGGTGCAGCACCGCCTCGCGCTTCCTCCGGTCGAGCTCCTTGGCCTGGCGCTGAAAGAGATCGTCGATCTCCGGCATCGAGCCGTACGCGTAGAAACCGCCTTTGGTGAAGAACGGCTCGATGCGGGCGGCGGCGTTGCCAGCGGCGCCGGTGGCGGGAAGGATGAGGCCGTGCAGCTTCTTCTCGCGCCACGACGTGAGAAACGTCGCCCGCTCCATCGAGCGGACGTGGGAGCGGATGCCGATGTTCTGCTGGAGCATGCTCGCCACCGATTCGGCCAGTGTCGTGTAGGGCGGCAGCGGCGTCAGGTCGCCGGCGTCGAAGCCGTTGGGGTGGCCCGCCTCGACCATGAGCTGCTTGGCGCGCTTGGGATCGTAGGCAGGCGGCTCGAGCTTCAGCGCAAAGTCGAACTCTGGAGGAATGTTGGACGAGGCCAGCTTGCCGAGGCCGAGCATCTCCGACTGGTTGATGGCGTTGCGGTCGATCGCGAGGTTGGCCGCCATGCGCACGCGCTTGTCGTGCCAGGGCGACTTCGGATCCCACTGATCGGGGAAGTCGAGCCAGTACATGCCATAGAGGACCGGAGCGACGATGCGCACGCCGGGCGAGCGCTTCAGCTCTTCGGCGGCGGGCCCGGTGAACAGATACGCGAGGTCGGCCTCGCCGGTCTTGACGGCCGCGGCGCGCGTCGTCTCGTCAGGAATGCTGCGCATGACGAGGCGCTTCACGCTCGGCGCCTTGCGCCAGTACTGCGGGAACCCCTCGAGCACGAGCTCGACGCCGGGCGAAAACGAAACGAACTTGTAGGGACCCGCGCCGACCGGCGCCTTCTTGAAGCCGTCCTCGCCCACCTTCTCGACATACTTCTTAGGCACGATCCAGCTGGCGCCGGTGGCCGACGTTCCGTAGAAGGCCATGAAGTCCGGCCACGGCTCTTTCAGAACGAACCGCACGCGATTGGGCGCGGGGGTCTGAATCTCTTTCACGTGATCCTTGAGAATCTTGGCCGACGCCCCTTTGTACCGCTCGAACGTGAACTTCACGTCCTCGGCGGTCACGGGCTCACCGTTGTGGAACGTCGCGTTCTTTCGGATCACGAACTCATACGTGAGACCGTCCTTGGACGCCGTCCACGACTCCGCGAGGCTCGGCGTCATGATGTTCTTGGGCATCGGCTTCACGAGCGCGTCGTGCAACGCGTAGAGCACCATGAACGGCGTGATCAGTGCTTCCGTCTCGCCGGGGTCGAGCCAGCGATTGACGAGCGTGACGTGAACACCGATGGTTAGCGTTCCGTCCGGCGACGCGGCGAGCGCCGCGGACGGGATGGTGACGAGACAAACAAGTGCGAGCGCGATGCTTGCGAGCGAGCGAACACGCATTCACGAGCCTCCTTGAGCGAGCGGGCGGGCACACGATACCACGGGGCCTCAAGCCCGCCGGGGATGCGCGCTCCTTACAAAGAGGCGTCGCTCGCGCGCGTCAGGCGCAGGCGAGGGCGTAGACGTCCTCGACCCCCTCGGGCAGACGGTGCTCGCGCCACGAGCGCCCGCCGTCCTCGGTGCCGAAGACCTGACCCGTCCGGCTCACGCAGTAGACGCGATCGGCGTCGCTGGGATGCAGCGCCACCGCCATCATCGTCGTCTCCGCCTTGATGCCGTGGTCGAAGCGCTTCCACGTCTCGCCCACGTCGTCGCTGCGATAGAGCGAGCCGTCCTGGCTGCGCGCGGCCGGACTGAGGCAGGCGTACATTACGCGCGGGTCTTGCGGGCTGACGCGAATGTCACGGCCGTACGTGAGCGGCGAGAACCGCCCCACCTGCATGTCCTTCCAGTGCGTGCCGCTGTCGGTCGACTGGAACAGGCCCATGCGAATCGCGGCGTACGGCACGCCGGGCTTCGCGGAGGTGAGCGCGACGGCGTGGATGTCGAGCATGCCCTCGATCTCCGTGTCGCTCACGATCCGGCTCTTGAGGTGCGGCAGCTCGGCGAGCTTGACGAGATCGGCGGTGCAGTCGGTCCACGTCTCGCCGCCATCGTCCGTCTTCATGATGCCGCCGACCTCGAGCCCCGCCCAGATCGTCTCGGGCCGCGCGGCATCCGCGGCCAGGCGCATCACGCGGCACGCGAAGCCCATCTTCACACGCTCCGGCATGACCGCCTTCGGCAGCCGCCGCCACGTGTCGCCGCTGTCGTCGCTGCGAAAGACACCGACCGGCGAGGTGCCCGCGTAGATGCGGCGCGACTCGCGCGGGTGCACGAGGATCGACCAGACTTGAAGATCGCGCTCGGGCAGCGCCAGCCGCTCCCAGGAATCACCGCCGTTGCGGCTCCGGTACGGTCCGTCGTGCGTGCCGATGAAGACGACGTCGGGGTTTGCAGGATCGACGGTGATGGCCTGCACCTTCGTCGTCTCGGGCAGGCCTTTGGTGAGCTGCTCCCAGTCGCCGTCACCGACGCGACGGAAGATTCCGGGACGCTTGCCGGAGGTGTACGACCCGACGCCGACGTAGACGCGTGACGCTCTCGACGGATTGGCCATGGCGGTGTCCTTTCCCCGGGCGTTTCGGCGGTACGATAGCACGCCGGGCCAGTGGGAGTGCGAGCCGCAGCACGTCGTGGGGCTGGGGCCCCACCGTGCGAGGCGAGCCTATGAATGATCCGAGCCGCAGCACGTCGTGGGGCTGGGGCCCCACCGTGCGAGGCGAGCCTATGAATGATCCGAGCCGCAGCACGTCGTGGGGCTGGGGCCCCACCGTGCGAGGCGAGCCTATGAATGGGTCCGCGCGCGGGAGGCGAACATGAGACTCGCGGGAAAAGTAGCGCTCATCAGCGGCGGCGCGCGCGGCATGGGCGCGTCCGAGGCCAAGATGTTCGCGCGCGAAGGCGCACAGGTCGTGATCGGCGACGTGCTCGCGGACGAAGGCCGCGCCGTCGAGGCCGAGATCGCGGCCAAGGGCGGCAAGGCCGCATTCGTCTCGCTCGACGTCACGCGTGAGAGCGACTGGCAGGCGGCGGTCGCGCTCGCCGAGCAGCGCTTCGGCAAGCTGAACGTGCTCGTCAACAACGCGGGTATCAGCATCGTCGGCCGGGTGGAGGACACGCCGCTCGCGGACTGGCAGCGCGTGATGGACGTGAACGCGACCGGCGTGTTTCTCGGCACCAAGGCCGCTATCCCGGCCATGCGCCGCGCCGGCGGCGGCTCGATCGTCAACATCTCCTCGCAGCTCGGCCTCGTCGGCACCGACATCACGAGCCCGATGTATCCGGCCTCGAAGGGCGCGGTGCGGCTGCTCACCAAGGTCACGGCGATCCAGTACGCGAAAGAAGGTATCCGTGCGAACAGCGTGCACCCGGGCCCGATCGTGACGCCGATGACCGAGAAGCGCCGCGCCGATCCCGAGATCTACAAGCTCATGGTGTCGCGCATACCGCTCGGCCGCTACGGCGAGCCCGAAGAGGTCGCTTACGCCGTCCTCTATCTCGCCTCCGACGAGTCGTCGTTCGTGACCGGCAGCGAGCTGGTCATCGACGGCGGCTGGACGGCGCAGTAATGCCACACGACGCCGCCGCGCCGCTGCTGCTGCGTGGCGGCCTCGTCGGCGGGCGCCGCCAGGACATCGCGATGCGCGACGGCCATATCGAGCGCATCGGCGAGCGGCTGGACGCCGCGGGCTATGAGACGCTCGACGTGGCCGATCGGCTCGTCCTCCCCGGCTTCGTCGAAAGCCACATTCATCCCGACAAGGCGTTCATCGCCGATCGCACGCAGGGGCTGCGCGCGGGCGGGCCGACGCCGCAGACGCTGGTCGCCGAGCTCAAGAAGTCGTTCACCGTCGACGACGTCTACCAGCGCGCGCGTCGCGTGCTGGAGCTGGCCGTGCGTCACGGCTGCACGGCCATGCGCGCCCACGTCGAGATCGACGCTTTCGTCGAGATGCGGGGCGTCGAGGCAATGCGTCGGCTGCAGAGCGATTTCGCGGGCGTGCTGGATTTGAAGCTGATCGCGTTCGCTCAGGAGGGCATCTTCCACGAAACGGTGACGCGCGAGCTCTTGCGTGAGGCGCTCAAATCCGGGCTCGACACGCTCGGCGGCTGCCCGTACATGGACGCCGACCAGCGCGCGCACATCGACTGGTTCTTCGAGACCGCGCAGGCCTTTGGCGTGCTGCTGGACTTCCACGCCGATTCTTCCGACGACCCCGCGCAGCTGACGACCGACTACATCGCCGAGCAGACGATCGCGCGCGGCATGCAGGGCCGCGTCACGCTCGGCCACCTCTGCACGCTCGACGTGCTCGAGCCAGCGGACCGCGCGCGTGTGATCGGCCGCGTCCGCGATGCCCGCATCCACGTGATCAGCTTGCCGGCGACCGAGCTCCACGTGAAGGCGCGGACGGACACCAAGCGAACGTGGCGTGGCGTCACGCGACTCGCGGAGCTGCGCGAGGCGGGCGTCAACGTGTCGATCTCGACCAACAACATCGTCAACCCGTTCACGCCGTACGGGCATCCGGATTTGTTGCGCCAGGCGCTCGTCACCGCGATGGCTGCGCACCTCGGCAATCTCGACCAGCTCGCATGGCTGCTCGAGCTCATCACGACGAATCCCGCACGCGCGCTCGGCCTCGCCGACTATGGCCTGGCCCCGGGCCGCCGCGCCGACCTCGTCGTACTCGACGCGCGCGACGCTGCGCAAGCCATCACCGAGCAGTCGGAGAAGCTTTACGTCGTAAAAGCCGGCCGCGTCGTCGCGCGCAACACGCGCCACAGCGAGCTCGTCCTCCCCCGGCGCGGATAGCGCCGGGATGCGGCTGCTCGGCTCGCGGGCCGTCTTCACGCCGACGCTGCTCGCCTGTTACGCGATCACCGCCGTCGGACACATCGGCTCGATCGTGCTGAGCACCCTCCTTCCGTTTCACGTCGTGGACCTCGGCGGCACGAAGACCCAGGTCGGGCTGATGTTCTCGGTGATGACGACCGTGTCCATGTTCCTGCGGCCGACTGTCGGCGGCTGGGTCGATCGCTTCGGCGCGCGCCCGGTGCTGGTACCCGGGGTCGTCGCGCTCGCCCTCACGACGCTGGCGCTGCAGCTCGCGCCGACGCCGGTCACGGTCATCGCGCTGATGGTCGGCCTCGGCATCGCCTACGGGCTCATCACCACATCGGCCAGCGTGCTGGCCGCGCTGAGCAGTGCGGCCGCGCACCGCGGCGAAGCGATGGGCACGTACTATCTCGCGGGCTCGCTGGGGATCGCGGTGGGCCCGCCGCTCGCCTTTGCGCTGCGCGCGGTCGGCGGGATGCGATTGGCGTTCGCGGCCGTGACGCTGGTCGCCGTCCTGCTCGCGGTGATCGTGGCGCGGCTGCCGTCGAGCGTTGCGGGCCCCGCCACGGCAGGCGTCCGCCGGCCGCGGCTCATCAGCCGCTCGGCGGTGGGCGTCTCGATCGCGCTCGTGTTGTCGACCATCGGCCACAGCGCGGTGTTCGCGTTCTTGCCGCTCTATGCGGTCAGCCGCGGACAGGCGGCGGCGCTCGCGTGGTTCTTCGCGCTCTATCCGGCCTGGCTCATCACCTGGCGCGCGCTGCTGCGCGGCGTGTCCGACCGGCTGGGTCACGTGCGCGTGAGCGTGGTCGCGATGGCAATCGTTGCGGTCGCCTATCTGATCATCGCGCTGCCGCCCACGCCGCTGTCGCTGTCCCTCGCCGCGCTGGTGCTCGCGAGTGGCAACGCGCTGCTCTATCCCACGCTCGCGGCGCTGGTGGTCGAGCGCGCGCCCGATACCGAGCGCGGTCTGGCGCTCGGCACGCTGTCCGGGGCGTGGGACCTGGGCGTCGTCGTGGGTTCGACGCTCATCGGCGTCATCGCCGATCGGTACTCGTACGGTGCGGGCTTTGCGGTCGGCGGGGCGTTCGCGGCGGTCGGCGTCGGAGCGCTGGCGCTGGCCGGCGCCCAGCGCGCGCGGCTCGTTCGCAGCGCGCAACCTGCCGCGGGCGCGTGATCGAGGAGCGCTGGGGGCATGGGGGGCCATTTCGGCCCCCCCAGTACTAGAGTCCGCTCACGTCGAAAGTCCGAAGAGCGACGTCATTCGGACCGCGGATAGCATCTCGGCCATCTCCGAATCGGGCGTGCGCCGCTCATAGCGGGCGGCGGCGTCGAGCACCTTCGGCAGCAGCGTGAGATCGCCGGCAGTGTTGAGGTGCACGCCGGGGATCCCGAGCGCCCAGTGCACCGCGCGATCGATATCGGCCTGCGCCTCCAGCGGCTGGTACCACGTCGTGTGCGTGCGCTCGGTCGTCGCCCACGGCCCGCGCGCGATCGACTTGATCACCTGCACCGCCGTGCGACGCTCGCGACAAATAGCGAGCACCGCCTCGAACGACTCGCGATAGCGCGCGTCCTGCGCCATGAAGAAGTTGTAGGGCAGCAGCACCGAGTCGAAATCGAAGCGCGCCAGGCTGCGGCGGTGCATGGCCGCAATCGTCCAGCCGTGACCGGTGACGCCGATGAAGCGCGTCAGTCCTTCTTCCTTGGCGCGCACCAGGGCCTCGAGCGCGCCGTCGGGACCCATCGCGCGATCCCAGTCATCGGGATGCCCCAGCGAGTGCAGCTGGATCAGATCCACGTGATCGACGCGCAGCCGCTCGAGCGAGCGCTGCAGATCCTCGCGCGCCTCCTTCCCCGTACGGCTACCGGTCTTGGTGGCGAGGAAGAAATCGTTGCGATGGCGCGCCATCCACGGCCCGATCCGCAGCTCCGAGTCTCCGTAGCGCGCCGCGGTGTCGATGTGGTTGACGCCGTACCGGAGCAGCAGCTCCAGTGCGCGATCGGCCTCGCCCTGCCCCGCGCGGGCCAATGCGGCGGCGCCGAACAACAACACGCTGCTGTCGTGGCCGGTGCGACCGAACGGTCGTCGCTCGAGCGGCCGGCTCACGCCATCACCCAGCCGAAGCTGCGGCTCGCAACCGTCACCAGCGCCACACGTCCGTCGAGGCGTCCCATCGCGGCGCACAGTGTCGCGTGCCGGTGCATGCGACGCAAGCCTGTCGCGAACGAACGCTGGTCCCGGACTCCGACCTGGGGTAGAAGATCGCTTCCATGACGCCACCCCGATTCGGACTCAACCGCTTCGACGGGCGCTCGGTCGACGCCTTCGCCGACGATGTCAAGCGCGCGGAAGATCTCGGCTGGGATGCGGCGCTGCAGCCCGATTCGCAGCTGCGCCGTCGCGACACCTACGTCCTGCTGGCGGCCGCGGCGCGCGCGACCCGGCGCATCACGCTGGGGCCGCTGCTCGCCAATCCCGTCAATCGCCATCCGACCGTCACCGCGTCGTCGATCGCCACGCTCGACGAGCTGGCGCCGGGGCGCGTGCTGCTCGGCTGGGGCGTCGGCGACACCGCGGTGCGTCTGGCGGGGCTGCGGCCGGCGCGGGTGAAGGAGCTGGAGGTGTCGACGCGGCTGATGCGCGCGCTCCTCGACGGCGAAGACGTCGAGGTGGGCGCCGCGCGGCCGGCGCGCCTGCCGCACGCGCGGCCCGTCCCGATCTGGATCGCTGCCGGCGGACCGCGCACGCTGCGCATGGCCGGCGGCGTCGCGGACGGCGTCTTCATCCGAGTCGGCACGGATCGCGCGAACATCGCGGGCGCCGTCGAGGCGATTCGCGCCGGCGCGCGCGAGGCCGGTCGCGATCCCGCGCGCGTTCGCCTGGGCGCGGTGTTTCACACGGTGCTCCTGGACGACGCGGCACGCGCGCTGAGAATGGCGAAGTCGATGGCCGCCGGCTACTACGAGTACTCGCCGGCGCTCTTCGACCCACCGGGGTTGAAGTGGACCGGCCCCGATCCCGAGACGCTCAAGCGCGAGCGCGCCGTGTGGCCGGACTTCCACCACGCGCCGGATCTTGACGCGAGCGGCCGCGTGGTGGATTTCCTCTCCGTCGAAGCCGCGGACGCATTCGCGCTGCGCGGTGGACCCTCGGAGATCGTCAGGCAGCTCGTCGACGTGCTGCGCGCGGCGCCCGCCACGTTCGACTACGTCGTGCTGCACCCGATCCCGAACCCGGCGTGGCCCGCCGATCCCGAGCGCGACTACACGGCCCGCGTCGCGCGCGAGGTGCTGCCAGACGTCCGACGCACACTCGCAACGGCGTGAAGACTCAGACGCGGACGAGATTCGACGTCACTTCGTCTCGCGGATGACGCTGCGGGCTTCCTTCTCGACGTCGGGCGGAATGGTGGCCATGTTGTCGGCACGCATGGGAACCAACTGGGCTCTCGGATGGGCCCCCGTGCTAACCGTGGAACGTACGCCGGCCTTCCTCGCGCGTCCAGAGCCGGATCATGTGCCGCTTCAGCTCCGGCTCCGGCGCATCGACGAAGTCCGTACGCGCGTGGGCGAAGGCGCGGTTGTTGATGAGCTGCACCTGGCCACGCTGGATCGTGAGCTCCACCGCGAAGTCGGGTGAATCGAGGATCTCGCGCATCGCGGCCAGCGCCTCGCGTGCCTCGGCGTCGAGCGGCTCCCCGGCCAGCTCGGCGCCCGTCTCGATCAGCTTCTCGTTGACGCACGCCATGAACACGCCGCTGTCGTACTGAAACACCGGGCGCCGGGTGACCTTGGCGTCCCCGGGCGCGTGCTCGGCCTGGCGGTCCCACGGCACCGCGCGATAGAGTCGCGCCAGCAGCGCAGGATGCCGTCGCGCCATTTCGGTGTGCACGCTCACGAGGCTGACGAACCGGCTCACGCCACCCTCACGCGCAGAGTTGATGCAGTAGAGACCGACCAGCTCGGGCGGCAGCGGGAGCCACGCGGCGTCCGTATGGAAGACGAGATCGAGATTGGTGACCGAGCGGCGCACGCCGTACTCGAGCGCTTTGCCCGTGTCGCGCACGTCGTAGATCATCGTGCCGTCCCACTTCTGCGCGACCAGGCGGCCGAGCAGGCTGCCGAGCAGCCACGCGAGCGCGCGGTTCTCCTCCGGCGAATACCGCTCGACGGGCACGCGATCGAGGACGACCAGGCCGATGCCGGTGCGCAGCATCTCGCGCGCACGCGCCAGCGTCTGCGTGCACGCGCGGAGCTCGAACTGCTCGGGGGACAGCAGCAGCGACGGCAGCGGATCCTCGCGGACGGCGCGCGCGACCGCGTCCAGCTCCTCGAGACAGCGCGGTGACAGCGCAACGAGCCAGTCGGCGGGCGTCACCGTGTCGCGACGCCAGGCCCGCGGATCCCGCGGGTCGGCATCCAGCATGGGCGGCGCGGCGACACGTGCGGTCACCGGATCCTCCGTACGCTCAGGCGCGGGCCTGCGCGATGCCGCCGCGCGGCGCGCCGGGCGCCGTCGTCCCCCACAAGACCTCGAAGCCGGGCGGCAGCGCGCGGCTGTTGCGCGGCGCGAGCCACAGCCGGAGCAGCAGGCGGTCGCTGTCCGCTCCCGGCGCGTCCTCATACGCCGTGCGCGCGTGGTAGACGACGTGATTGTTGAGCAGCTGCAGGTCGCCCGGCTGGAACGCCATGGTGTGGCAAAGCTCCTCGCAGAGCGCGGCGTGCAGGTCGAGCGCCTCGTCCTGCGCCGCGGACATCCGGGGGACGCCGGGCAGCTTCTGCGCGGCCTCGACGAACGTCCGCGAGTACTGCGTCGTGAACTTGCCGCGGTACTCCGCGAAGACGGGCAGCGCATAGGTCTGCTGCTCGCCGCCCGCCTCTTCGCCCTGCCGGCTGCGCCAGTAGTCGCCGAAGAGCAATGGGTGGAGATCCGGTCGCCGCTCGCGGATGGCGGCGGCGACGCTCACCGCGCTCACGATCTTCGATAGCCCGCCGTTCTCCGCCGTGCGCACGCAGAGCAGGCTCACGACGTCGCAGCGGTCGGTATGGAAGCGCAGCGGCCCGCTCGAGCGCGCCTTGCTCCGTGACGAGCGCCCGAGCACCGCGTCCACCGCCGGGCCCTCGCGCACGGCGCCGTAGCGCGCGACCTCGTCGCGAACCTCGCCGATCAGCTCGCCGCGGGCGTTCTGGTAACAGATGTGGCCGAGGTGGCTGCCGAGCCCCCAGTAGATGTCGCGAACGTCCTCGGCCGCCCAGCGGTCCACGGGAAAGCCGCGCAGCAGGACGAGGCCGCGGCCGTTTTCCAGCTCGTCGAGAACGCTGTCGAGCTCGCGCGCGAACGTCGGCAGCGGAAAATCCTCGCGTCCGAAGTGCGGCCAGGCGAGCCCGCGCCGGCGCAGCCCCGCCACCGCGGCCTCGCACTCCGCAATGCCCGCCGCCGACACGGGCCGGATCCAGTCCACCGAGGCGGCCAGATCCGACCCGACCCAGTCGGGCGACGTCGTGCCGAGCGGCGTCACGCCGCGGCCGCCGCCTTCTTGAAGTCCGTCTCCGTGAAGCCGTAAAGGTGCGCGCCGCCCTCGAGGATCGGCCCCGCGACCTCCTTCGGCACGTTCTTCAGCAGATTCGTCGACACGTACGGGAAGTTCGAGTCGAAGTGCGGATAGTCGGTGGAGATGCACATGCGGTCGGCACCGATCAGCCCCGCGGTCGCCTCGATCTCCGGCTCGCTGCCTTCCACGGCCGCCCAGCAGTTGCGCCGGAAGTATTCCTTCGGCGTGAGCGTCAGGTACGGCGCGTGCGACTCGCGGTACTGCGGGTAGTCCCACTCGATGCGCGAGAGCACGCCCGGCACCCAGGAGTTCTGCGCCTCCAGGAAGCCGACGCGCAGCCGCGGGTGGAACTCGAAGACGCCGCCGATGACCATGGCGATCAGCGCTTGCTGCATCTCGATCCAGTGGCTCGCCACGTGACGGTAGAAGCGGTTCTCGCCGTAAAGCACGTTCATGTGCGAGTACCAGGCGCCCGTGCCCTCGTGGAAGCCCCACGTGACGTTCAGCTCCTCGTGCAGCGCGTAGAGCGGCGTCCAGTAGTTCGAGTGCCAGTAGTGGCCGTTCACGAGGTTGGGACGCATGAACGAGCCGACGGCGCCCAGCTCGCGCACGCAGCGCAGGAGCTCGCGGCACGCCAGGCTCACATCGTGCGGCGGCAGCATGGCGACGAACTTCAGCCGCTCGGGACGATAGCGGCAGAACTCGTGGATCCAGTTGTTGTAGGCCTGGCACAGCGCCAGCGACAGCCACGGGTCCATGTTGTCGCGCGCCAGCAGGCTCAGACCCGTCGTGGGATAGAGGACCGCGATGTCGACGCCCTCCATCTCCATGCCCATCAGCTGCGCCTCGGGGTCGTACTTGCGCTGGATCGCGAAGTCCAGGCGCCCGGTGATGCGCGAGCCCGAGAGCGGCTGTGTGCTCTGGCTCGTGTCGACGTTCGCCTTGGTCTTCTTCCGATACTGCTGCAGTTCGGCGTCCATCGACGTCGGCAGCCCGTCCACCACGATGGTGCCGCGCACCGGGCGGCCGTCCGCGCCGATCGGCAGGACGACGCGATGCTTGAACTTCGGATCGAGGTACCGCTCGAAGAGGTCGGGCGGCTCCATGATGTGCATGTCGCAGTCGACGAATCGCAGCCCGTCTTTCATGGCGTCGTCCTCCGCATCGCGGTCGCTACGTCGGTCACGGGTTCCGTCAGTTCTTGTACGAGGGATCGAGACGGTCCAGGCGGCGGATCAGCCCCGGCCACACGCGCGCGCCCTGGCGCTGGCGCGTGACGGCCTGGTCGAGAATCGCCTGGGGAATCGGAATCAGCTCGCCGCCCGTCTGCGCGCGCACCTGGATCGTGCACGAGGCCTCGAGGTAGTACATCGCCACCCACGCGTCGGCCACGGTCTCGCCGACCGTCAGCAGTCCATGGTTGCGCAGGATGAGCGAGGTCTTGTCGCCGAGATCGGCGACCAGCCGCGGCTTTTCGTCGTCGTTGAGGGCGGGGCCCTCGAAGTCGTGATAAGCCAGGCTGCCCATCGAAAACATCGAGTGCTGGGAGATCGGCAGCAGGCCGCCGCGCTGCGCCGAGACGGCGACACCGTTCAGCGTGTGCGTGTGCAGGACGCACTTGGCGTCGTGCCGCGCGGCGTGGATGGCGCTGTGGATGACGAAGCCCGCCGGATTCACCTCGAACGGCGAGTCGTCCACCTTCTGCCCCTTGAGATCGATCTTCACGAGGCTCGAGGCCGTGATCTCGTCGAAGAAGACGCCGTAGGGGTTGATGAGGAACTCGTCCTCCGCCCCCGGCACGCGCAGCGAAATGTGAGTGAAGACGAGGTCTTCCCACTTGTAGAGCGACACGAGCCGATACGCGGCGGCGAGGTCGACGCGGGCCGCCCACTCTTCGGGCGAGACCTTGCCTTTCAAGGACGGGACGTTCAGAGCGCTCGAGGTCATGACGGGCCTCCGACTGGCGATGTTGGCTGAAGCTAGTGCCGCGGGCGGCGGGAGTCAAGCGCTGCGCGTCATGGTACCGTCGCCCGCACGGAGGATCGCGTCATGGACTACCGCATCATCTCGGCCGACGATCACATCGACCTGGCATGGTTGCCGAAGGACCTGTGGCAGACGCGCGTCCCCGCGGCGTGGCGCGAGCGCGCGCCGCGCGTGGTCGACACGCCCGATGGACCGTACTGGATGCTCGGTGACGAGCGCTGGGACGCCTGGGGCGGACGCCGCGGCGCGGCCGGCGCGATGGGTGGCCGGCGGCACGCGCTGGATCGGGGCGGCGTGCTCGAGCCGGGCGTGCTGCGTCCGACGACGACCAAGCTGCGGCTGGCCGACATGGATCGCGACGGCGTCGACGCGACCGTGATGTACGGGCCGATCGTGCCGCTGCTGATCAAGGATCCCGAGTTGCGGCGCGTCTGCTACCGCGCCTACAACGAATGGCTCGCCGAGTTCTGCGCCACCGCGCCCGAGCGGCTGATCGGCGCCGGATTGATCCCGGTGGACGAGCCGAAGGCCGCCGCTGAGGAGGTGCGGCACCTGAAGGCGCTGGGCCTGCGCACCGGGATGTTCCTCGCCGCCCGCGCTGAGCTACCGCTGTGGGACGGGGCGTGGGAGCCTTTGTGGGAGGCCGCGGCCGAGACGCGGCTGCCGATCGGCTTTCACCTGGGCGGCGGCCTGCGCACCGTAACCTGGAGCGGCGCGAACGCCTCGCATCCCGGCAACATGGGCGTGCGCGTGAGCGTGTCGACGCTGCAGATGGACGAGCCGATCGCCGCCGTCATCTTCTCGGGCGCGCTCGAGCGCCACCGCGATCTGCGCATCGTGCTCGCCGAGACGGGGATCGGCTGGCTCCCATATCTGCTCGAGCGCATGGACGACACGTACGACAAGTTCGTCGACGCGGGCGACTTCTGGCGCGCGCACGGCGGCCTGCCGCTGACGATGACCCCGAGCGCCTATTTCAAGCGGCAGGTGTGGGCGACGTTCCAGTCGGATCGTGCGGGGCTGCGATGCCTGGACCTCATCGGCGCCGACCGCGTGATGTGGGCGTCCGACTATCCCCACGCGGACAGCACCTGGCCGGAGTCGCAATCGGTCATCGAGCGCGACTTCAAGGACACGCCGCCCGCGACGCGGCGGCTGATCCTGTGCGACAACGCGCGGCGTTTGTACGGGCTCTGACCGTCCACTCGCGGCGCTGACGCGCGCGCGACGCGGCGGCGGTTTTCCTTAGCCGGCGGCGACGGCGAGGTGCTGCGCCCAGCCGACGATCAGGCGCGCGACCTCGTCCTGCAGCGTGGTCGAGAACGGCACGGTCGCGCCGCGCTCGTCGCGAGCGTTGATGAGCTGCAGCACGCCGACGATGTCGCCGCGCGCGTCGCGGATGGGCAGCGACAGCACCGATTGCGTGCGGTAGTCGTTACGGACGTCCCACGCCGGGTTGAACACCCACGGGTGCGTGCCTTCCGGCTCGTACGCGTCCGCCGTGTTGACCGCGCGGTGCGTGAGCAGCACGTAGCTCGCGATGCTTCGCTCGGACAGCGGCAGCGAGCCGGCCGTCAGGCGCCGACGGGCTTCGGCCCAGCCGTGGCGCTGCTCGAGCGCCTCGTTGTGCGCGGCGGCGAAGCGCAGCCCGGCCGGCTCGCGGATGTAGACGGTGCCCGCCTCGGCGCGCGTGAGCTGCCGCGCCTCGGTGAGCAGGGCGTCGACCGCCTCGGCGGAGATGGTGCCCGCCCGCGGCGCTTCGACACGCGCGCCGGCAGCGTCGCTGCTCGCGTCGTAACGCTCGAAGTCCGCGCGGTGCTCGCGCAGCCAGTCGAGCGTCGCACCGCGCCCGTAGGCGAGGTCGTCCAGAGCGACCACCTGCGCGGCGCGCGGGGTGAACGGCCCGCAGCACGCGAGGAGACTCTCGTCGCGCCCGCTCACCTCCACCGCCCAGAGGTTCGCCGACGGCCTGTGTCTCCAGAACTCGCGTCGCAAGCGGTCCACGACAGACGCCCGCCCGAATGGTAGCATCTGGACCACCAACGACACGGAGGACGATATGGCCTTGCCGCTCGAAGCCTTCACGGTGATCGACCTCACCCGGGCGCGCTCCGGACCGACGTGCGTGCGGCAGCTCGCGGAGATGGGCGCGAACGTGATCAAGGTCGAGAACAAAAACGAAGACGATTTCGCGCGCGACGGCTTCGACTTTCAGAACCTGCACCGCAACAAGCGCTCGATCACGCTGGACCTCAAGAGCCCGCGCGGCGTCGAGGTGCTCAAGCGGCTGGTCGCGAAGGCCGACGTCCTGGTGGAAAACTACCGGCCCGACGTCAAGCATCGGCTCGGCATCGACTACGAGACGCTGAGTAAGGTCAACCCGCGCCTGGTGTACGGCAGCATCTCCGGCTTCGGCCAGTCCGGTCCGTACCGCGACCGTCCCGGTTACGACCAGATCGCGCAAGGCATGGGCGGTCTCATGTCGATCACCGGTCTGCCGGGTCAGGGTCCCGTGCGGGTCGGCATCCCGGTGGCCGATCTCACGGCCGGCATGTTCCTCGCGCACGGCATCCTCGTCGCGCTGCTCGAGCGCGAGCGCTCCGGCCGCGGCCAGTGGGTTCACACCTCGCTGCTCGAGGCGATGGTGCGCATGCTCGACTTCCAGGCGTCGCGCTGGACGCTCGGCAAGGAGATTCCGCCGCAGGCGGGCAACGATCATCCCACCGGCATCCCGACCGGTGTCTTCAAGACGTCCGACGGACACATCAACATCGCGGCGTCCGGTCAGGTGATGTATCGCCGCCTGTGTGAGGCCATCGGCGCGACGGCGCTGATCGACGATCCGCGCTTCAAGACGCCCGCCGATCGCTCGAAGCATCGCAAGGCGATGAACGAGGAGCTCGATCGCGTGCTGATGCACAAACCGAGCGCGCACTGGGTCGACGTACTGAACAAGGCGGGCGTGCCGACCGGGCCGATCTACAACGTGAAGGAAGTCTTCGACGACCCGCACGTGCAGGCGCTCGAGCTCGCCGTTCCGATCGAGCATCCGCGACTCGGAAAACAAGCGGTGCAGAATCTCCCAGTCACGTTGTCGCGGACGCCCGGCGCGGTTCGTACGGCATCCCCCGACATGGGACAGCACACCGACGAGATCCTCACCGACCTCGGTTACGGCAAGGAGGAAATCGCCGCGCTCCGTCGCGACAACGTCGTCTGAGCGTCAAAACATCAATGTGATCGTTGACGGCGCCGCTGGCACCGGCGTTGCACCGATGCCCGGCATGCACACTCATCGACGTCTCGTCCTCGGGTTCGTCGTCGCGTTCGTCGTCGTCTCGCTCGTGTCTCCGGCGCGCGCCGGCGCGCCGACCGACGCCCTCAAGCAGACCGTTGATCAAGTCGTGAAGATCCTCAGCGATCCGGCGCGCGCCGACAAGCCCGACGCACGCCGCGCGGAGGTGCGCAAGATCGCGGAGGGCATCTTCGACTATCCCGACACCGCTCGTCGCGCGCTCGGTCCGCACTGGAATGCGCGCACACCGCAGCAGCAGCAGGAGTTCGTGAAGCTCTTCGCCGATCTGCTCGATAAAGCCTATATCTCGAAGATCGATCTCTATCAGGGCGAGCGCGTGCAGTACACGGGCGAGACGGTGAACGGCGACGAGGCGACCGTCAAGACCATGATCGCCACGAAGAAAGGCGGCAGCGACATTCCCGTCGACTACCGCATGCACATGAAGAACGGACGCTGGCTCGTCTACGACGTGATCATCGAGGGTGTCAGTCTCGTCTCGAACTACCGCACCCAGTTCAACAAGATCGTGCAGACCGAGTCCTACGATGCGCTCGTGCAGCGGCTGCGCGCGAAGGACACGCCCGAGCCGGCCGCCAGCCCGGGACGCTCTCGCGGCGAACGGTAGGATTTCTCAGTAATCGTCGAGCTCGTCGGCGCCGGGGTTGTCCCGGCGCTCGCCGAACTCGTTGTGCGTCTCGATACCGGCGTCACGCAGATAACAGTGACGGTGCACGGTTAGTCCAAGCGAGGCCGGTCGAGTCACGTCCTCGCCGTCGAAGATGAACCCATCGCAGAACAAACAGCGCTCCCGACCCATATCCGAGGGGGAGCATGGCAATTGTGAGGCCATCGACTCGTACAAATACGTAGGTGCGTACGTCGGTGTACGCAGCGTACGCTCAGTCCACGGTCTCGCCTGCCTCAGGGTCGCGTGTCCCGGGAATCGAAGAATCCCATCGCTTTGAAGCGGAGTTCGACCGGGACGCCATAGACCCGCACCGTCGCGCCCGGCGTGAGATATCGCTCGAGGCTCGGGCTCAGGCTCGAAACGTCCACCGCGACGCGGCCCTCAGTCGAGCGCAGCAGGAGCGTGCGTCCGACGAGCGATTCGACGACGCCGGTGATCTCGGTCCAGCGACGATCCTCGGTGGCCGATGTGGGTACGGGCGCCGTCGGCGCGCTCGCCTCGGGGCGCCGCGCGGCCGGAGGCCCTGCGGCCGCCACGCGTCCCGACGACGGCGGCATGGGAACGCTGATGACGTTCGGGTACGTGGTGACGCCGGTCCCGGGCGGTGTCACCGCCGGCGCGGCAGGGGGCGCAGCGCTCGGCGCCGATGGAGCGGCCGCTTGTGCCGGAGCCGACGGCGCGGGCGGAGCTGCGGCAGTCGCCGGTGGCGCAGCCGCCGCAGCGTCAGCGGGGGCCGGCGTGCCATTTACAGATTTCGCAGTCGCAGCGCCGGGTGCGGGTGCGGCCGTTGACGGAGACGGAGCCACGGCGGGCTTTCCGTTCGGCGGCGCGATCACGGCGCCACCGTTGGGCGGCGCGGCGGCCGTCGTCGCAGGAGCCGCAGCCGTCGGCGCGGGCGCGGGGGTCGTCGCCGGCGCCGAGCTTCCATTCTGTGGAGGCGCACCTGGTGTCGTCGCGGCAGCCGTGTTCGGCGTCGTCGCGGCGCCACCGTTCGGTGTCGTTGCGGGCGCGGACGCTGCGCTCGGCGCGGTCGGTGCGCCGTTCGGTTTCGGCGCCATCGCGGTTGCGGGTGCCGCCGGCGGACGCGCGCCATGGAGATTGGCGAGCGCACTCTCGACCGAATCGCCGAGGCCGACGCCAAAGGCGGTGAGCTCGTGCGGGGTGCGACCCTCGAGCCCCAGCACGGAAACGCGGCCCCCGGCGGCGAGCGAGGCGTCGCGCCGCGCGCCGGCAATGGCGACGTAATAGACGTGGCCGTCGTCACCGCGGACGAGCACGAACGGTTCGTTCGTCACCACGCGCGGCCATTCGAGCACACCGTTGACGAGTCGGGGATCACCAGGCCCCGCGAGCGCCACCGCGTGCGCGGCGACGACGACGATCACGCTGACGAGCGCGACAAATGACCTCATGGCCCACCTCCGGCCGGGCGCCGCTCGCAAAGGAAATGCCACACCTGCAACTGCGTGCAGCATCGCGCGGTGGCTCCGGGCGATAGGGTCGCGGTGTCCTCAATTCTTCCCGTGTCGAAATTCCGTCGGGAAAAATTTTTCCCATACCGTCCTACGAGCCCGATGGTGTACAACGATCGCTCATGGAGCTCGAAGGCACCACCGTGCTCGTCGTCGAGGACGACGACGATACGCGTGAGGTGATGCGGGCAATGCTCGAGCTGTGCGGCGCCACGGTGCTCGTCGCCGAATCGGCGAAGCGCGGGCTCGAAGCGTTCTTGACGGCTCACCCCGATGCGATCGTGAGCGATATCGCGATGCCCGGCGAGGACGGCTACTGGCTGGTACGTGAGGTCGCGCGCAGTCTCAACACGCGCGACGCGCCCGCGGTGGCTGTCACGGCGTTTGCGGGCCAGCATCCGCGCGCGAAAGCGCTCGAAGCCGGATTCCGCGCGCACCTCGCCAAGCCCGTCGATCCCGACGTGCTGTGTCGCACGGTCGTGCAGGTGATGACGGGCGACTGAATCAGCCTTTGAGCCGGCGCTCCAGGCGCGCGACCAGACGATCGAGCTCGCGACGATCGTCCGCGGTCAGGGTCAGCCCCGGCGCGCGCACGGTCGGTGAGGCCAGCGCGCCGCGGCGACAGAGCAGCTCCTTTCGCACCGCGAGCCCCGTGCCCGGCTGCGCTTCGTAGCGAAGCAGCGGCAGATACGCGTCGAACACGTCCTCGGCGCCGTCGGCATCGCCGGCGGCAAAGCGCTCGTAGACTTCCACCAGCATCTCCGGATAGGAGAAGCCCGTCATCGCGCCGTCGGCGCCGCGCGCCAGCTCTTGCGGATAATAGAGGGCATTGTTGCCGACCAGCACGCTGACGCGTCGGCGACCCGCGGCCGCCGCCTCCGCGCGGATGCGGCCGAGCTTCGTGAGCCCGGGACAGTCTTCGTGCTTCAGAACGACGACCTGCTCGAAGGCGTCGACCATACGGTGGAACGCCTCCACCGTCAGCGTGACGCCGGTCGACTGCGGATAGTCCTGATAGACGAGCGGCGTCCCGGGATCGAGCGCCTTGACGACGGCGGCGATGTACGCGAGCAGCGCGTCGTCGCCCGCGGTCCCGGGAGGCGGCGCCACCATGACGCCGGCTGCGCCCGAGGCCATCGAGTCGTTGGCGAGGCTGGCCAGCGCTTCCAGCTTCGCATTCGACACGCCGACGACGACGGGCACGCGGCCGGCGACGCGCGCCAGCGCGCGGCGCACGACGTCGCGCGACTCCGCCGGTGTGAGCTTCGGCGCTTCGCCCATGATGCCGAGCAGCGTGAGGCCGTGCACGCGTCGCCCGAGGTAGAAGTCGACCAGCCGATCGACGCTGTCGAGATCGAGCGAGCCGTCGGAGGCGAACGGCGTCGCCGCGATCGGAAAAACACCGCGCGCGCTCTCGTCGAGCCGCGCGCTCATGGTGCCGCCCCCGCGAGCCGCTGCGCGAGCGTCGGCACGAGCGCGGCAGTCCGCGGCGGGCCGCCGCCTGCGGCGATTGCGTCGCAGAGTCGGCGCAGGTCGGCCTCGGTATCGACGTCGAACCACCGCGCCAGCTGACGCACGCGCAGCCCACTCGCCGCCGCGCGCGCGAGCGTCGTGGCGAGCACGCGTTCGGTGCTCCACGGCACGTCGGCGAAGAGCCCCGGACACGGCGCGCGCAGCCCGATCGACCAGTAGCCTCCGTCGTCGCTGGGTCCGAGCACGACGTCGGCTTCGTTCGCCGCCAGCGTCGCGAGCGCGTCGGAAACCCACGCCATCGGCAGCGTCGGGCTATCGGCGTCGAGGGCGAGCACGGCGGCGTGCTCCGCCAGCAGATCGTCGAACAGCGCGCCCAGCCGCTCACCGAGGCCGTCGCCGCGCTGTGCGAGCAGCCGCACGCCGTGCGGCGTGAGCTGCCGCAGTGCCGCCTCCGCCTCGGCCGGCGTGAACGCGAGAACGACGGTGGCGCGGCTGAGCGCGACCAGCGCGTCGAGCCGATCGAGAAGAAATGCCGTCGCGAGCGCGCGCGCTTCGTCGCTCGTCAGCGGCGGCTGCAGCCGCGACTTCACCGCGGTGAAGCCGGGCGCCTTCGCCATGACCGCCACCGCGAGTGCCGCGTGACTCACCAGGCGCCGCTCACCGGACGCCCCATCCCTCGGGAGCCTGGATGCGCTCATACGCCCACACGGTCACACGATAATGGTCGGCCTTCGGCAGACCCGGGATCTCGAAGTACACGCGGCCGAACCCCGGCACGGTGCCGGACAACCACCAGAGCTTCTGGCCAATGAGCGCCCCGTTGGCGTCGAGCGCCTGGCCGAGCAGCTGCACTCGGCCCGCGGCCTCGCCGTAGACGTTCTCGACGTACCCGCGCAGCCGGCGCTGCTCCGGATTCCGCTCGGGTGTCGCCTCCCAGCTGAGCCGGAACCAGCGCTCGCTGTCGGGCATGAGCGTTGTCACGGACGCCGACGGTGTGATGTCGGTCGTTGCACAGCCCACAGCGGCCATAGCGACCACGACCGCCAGCAGCGCCCTTCGCATGAATATCCTCCTGATCTGCGCTCTCATCGTACAGCGACGTCGACGACGGCGCCGCGCTATGCTGCCGCCCCGTGAGCGACGTCGAGGCATTCGAGGAGCGTGAGGCCGACGGCATCGTGCGCGGTCGGCTGCATCGGCCGCGCCTTCCCACCGGCGACGGCGTCGTTCTCGCGCACGGCGCGGGCTCCAACTGCGAGTCGCCGGTGTTGCGCGCGGTCGCAACCGCGTTCGCGGCGCACGGCGTCGCCGCGCTGCGCATCGACCTGCCGTTCCGCCAGGGGCGCGTCAACGGCCCGCCGTCGCCGACGTGGGCCGCGCGCGATCGCGAGGGCTTGCGCCGCGCGCTCGGCGTCCTCGCGCGCCGCTGTCCGGGTCGGCTGCTTCTCGGCGGGCACTCGTACGGTGGGCGTCAGGCGAGCATGCTGCTCGCCGCCGCGCCGGAGCTGGCGCGCGGCCTGCTGCTGCTCGCGTATCCGCTTCATCCGCCGGGGCGGCCGGAGCGGCGGCGGGCCGAGCACCTCATCACGCTGCGCGTGCCGACCGTCTTCGTCCACGGCACGCGCGATCCCTTCGGCCGGCTCGACGAGATCGACGAAGTGCTGAGACTCATGCCCGCGCCGACGCGGCTCGTGCCGGTACGCGACACCGGCCACGACCTCGGCGCCCGCAAGGACGGCGCGTTCGCGACGGCGGCGGTCGCCGAACTGCTGGCGCTCGCCGGCTAGCGCCCGCGGAACACGGGCTCGCGCTTTTCGACGAACGCCTTCGCCGCCTCTTTGTGGTCGTCGGTGAAGCCGGTGCGGGTGTGGTGCATGGCTTCGAGATCGAGGCATTGCGCGAGCGTCTGCGTCTCGGCCGCGTTCATGTTGCGCTTCATGTAGCGCAGCGCCACGCGCGGCCCCTGCGCGAGCTTGCGCGCGAGCGTCAGCGTCTCGTCCTCGAGCTTCTCATCGGGCACCACACGATTGACGATGCCGAGGGCCAGCGCCTGGCGCGCGTCGACGATCTCGGCGGTGTAGTAGAGCTCGCGCGCCTTGGCGGTGCCGACGAGCTGCGTGAGAAACCACGAGCCGCCGAAGTCGCCGGAGTAGCCGACGCGCGCGAACGCCGTGGCGAACTTCGCGCTCTCGCCGGCGATGCGCAGGTCGCAGGCGAGCGCCATCGACAGCCCGGCGCCGGCAGCGGCCCCGCGCACCATCGCGATGGTCGGCTTGGGCATCTCGTGCAGCAGCCGCGAGACCTCCATCTTCATGCGCAGACCGTGCGCCTTTTCTTCGAGTCCGGTCTCCGCAAACTCGCGGCCCTCGGCCATCGCCTTCACGTCGCCGCCCGCGCAGAATCCGCGGCCGGCGCCCGTGAGCACGACGACGCCGACGGCGGCATCGGCGCCAAGGCGCGGCAGCGCCTCGAGCAACGCGTCGAGCATCGGACCCGACAGCGCGTTGAGCCGATCCGGTCGATTGAGAGTCAGCGTCGCCACGCCGTCCTTCACGGTCTCGAGCAAATCGTTCGTCATCTTGGCCTCCGCAAAAGTGCCGGTATCGTACCGCAGCCTGCGAGCCGCCATCGGTGCGGCGCGGTCTGGCACTGGGCCATGTCAGCGCGCCGACACGGCCGTCGCGCGGTCGGGCGGCAACGCCTCGTTTTCATTGGGACCCGGTGTGGCACCCTACTTGCCGAACACAGGCAGGACCATTGCGCAGGAGGACTGAGAGATGGTGTTGATGCCCACAGCATGGCGGCTGCCGCATTGGCTCGCCGCCATTGGCGGGACGCTGGCTCTGGCGATCTACGGAGGGCTCTTGCGGCCGCGCGAGATCGCGCTGTACTTCGCGAGCCGACCGGAGGTCTCGTCCGCCTTCGCCGACCCGCACTTCGGGCGAGCCGACGCGCTCATCCTCGTCTTCTCGACCCTGTTTTTGGCGCCGTTCGCCGCATTCGTGGCGATCGTGTTGCTCATTTTCGCGATCGCGATGCTCGGCGGGTTCGTGCTGCCGGTCGTGCGCTGGTTCAGCCTGCCCGATTGGATGGCGACCGCGCTCGTGGTCGTCGTGGTGGCGCTGGCGGCGTGGTCGCAGAGCGATCTGTGGGTACCGCGCTCGCTGTGGTTTCTCGGGTTGCTGGCGCGGGCCTGGAAGATCATTCTGGCCTGACGCCGCGCGCCGCGCGGCGCGCTAGTCGTTCTTGCTGGCGAGTGATGCCTCTTTATCGAAGCCCGGCAGGATCGCCTTGATGAACGCGTTCTGGACGAGCCGCACCAGCACCTGCCACGTGCTCGTTTGCGGCGATTCGATGGGTCCCGAGATGTCGGCCTTGGTGGCGACCTCTTTGCGCGGGCGATTCTTGAGGACCTTGCCGGCGATGTCGATGACCTTCTCCTTCACCTTCTGGCCGAACTTCTTGTCCTCGTCCTGCTCCTTGTCGTAGACCTTCAGGTCACGGAACAGCGGTTTGACGTAACCGTCGATGCGCTGGTCGTGGACCCGAGCCTCCATGAAGAACGAGAAGACGCCGGAGGCGACGTCGAATTTGCCGTGCGCGCGCAGCAAATCGTTCATTTTCTGCATGTCGGTGTTTTCGATCTTGGCGTCGACGTTGAAATTGGGGCCCTTCGTCTCCGGCCGGAAGGTCGCGTCGATCCGCGTCGCGCCGCTGCCGAGGAAGCGGCCGGTCAGCACGGCCTTCCCAAACCCCTCGTCCTTCTGGTTGCTGAACTTGTTCAGCGTCAGGTTCATCTCTTCCACGAAGACTCGGTACTCCGGTTTCGCACTCTTGTTGATGAACCCGACGTTGGCGTTGACGATATGGAACTCGTCGATGTGCAGCACCACGTCGCGCGCGTTGTTCACCTGTTCCGCTTTCTCGGCCCCCTCCTTGACGACCTGCTTGTGTGCGGGAGCATCGGCTTTCTTGTAGAGATAATCGGCCACGAGCCCGTCGATGCGGAATTGCTCCAGCCACACGGTGGCGATTTTCGGCGAATACTCGATGTCACCCCGCCCGCTGATCGTTCCGCGCTTGAGGATCACGTTGGCGTTCGCCGCCACGGGCGTGAAATAGTCGAGGGGCACATCGCGAATCTCCAGATGCCCTTTCACGCCGGCATACGGCGCGCGCAGGAAGTCGGCGTTGCCGTCGATCGCCACGTGGCCGCGGTCGAAGACGACGGCCTCCACCTTCACCGGCGACGGGTACTCCCCCTCCGCCGAGCGGACGTTGCGCACGTCGCGCACCACCGTCTGGATCTTGGTCACCTTCAGCGGGCGCGTCTGCGCGTTCTCCACATAGGTGGCCTCGCCGTCGACGATCTTGAACTCGTTGATCTTGAGCGGGTACATCGCCTGCAGCGCGTCCTGCCAGCCGTGGTCCTTCACCGGCGTGGGGTCCTTGGCCTCCGTCTCGAAGTGCGACTTGTCGACGTAGACGATGGGCTTGACCAGCTCGAAGTTGGCGACGAGCTTGGCGTGAATGAGCGCGCGCCACTGGACGCTCGCGCTCAGCCGTTTGATGCGCGCCACCGGCGGGTCGGGGTTCGCGTTCTGCACGAGGATGACGTCATAGAAGTCGACGGAAAAGCCGATAGGGTGGAAGTCGAGCTTGCCGATGTGGGCCGTGTAGCCCTTCATCTTGCGGTTCATCTCGCGCTCGGTCATCCGCCGCATCGGCTCGTCGATGAAGAACGCGACGATGAGGGAGAGCACCACGACCACGCCCACCGGTACGGCGAACCAGAGCCAGTGGCGCCGTGACCAGTTGCCGAGCCCGCTCAGGGCGTTTCGCATGCTCTCCCTCGCTGAACCAGGGAGCAAGCACAGTGCCAGCGACGTATCATCGAGCCATGGCACATGGCATCCTTGCCTTCATCACGCTGCTCGCTGTCGCTCTACCCGTCGCCGCCCAGACGCCGCGTCTCATCCGCGTTGACGTTCAATTCCGCCAGACCGGGACGCAATCCCGCGACGGCGCCGGCGCCACAGGCGGCGTGATCATTACGGAGCGCGGCGGCGTTCGGCCGCGCGGCGCGGCGGGCGCCGCCAGCACCGAGACGCGGGTGCAGCAATCGACCGGCGTGTTCACCCTCGTACAAGACGGCGGCGAGTCGACGCTGACCGTGGCGACCCAGGTGCCCTACGCGCAGGTTGGCTTCTATCGCGACTACGCGACGGGCGCGGGCTACGTTGCGCAGGGCGTCGTCTTCCGCGACGTCGGAACCGCCCTCAAGGTGCGGGCGAGCCTCCTGCCCGACAACCGCGTCCGCGTTCGCCTCACGCCGACGATCAGCTACTTCGCCGCGGACGGCTCGGGCACGATCGAGTTCACGGAGGCGACCACCGACGTGATCGTCCCGAACGGCCGCCCGGTCGTCCTGGCCGGCGCGACGACCACGACGCACGCCGTCACCCGCGAAATCCTCGGTATCGCGCGCGAGCAGGGAACGAGCGAGCGCACCGTCGTCCTGACCGCCACCGCTCGTTGAGCCTCAGCGCACGCTAGCGGCGGACGGAGCGCGCCAGCAGCGCGATGCCCACCGCCAGCAGCGCGGCCGCCAGCGCCGCCGGAAGCACGCGCGCGTGCGCGGCGCCGAGCAGACCGCTGGCGAACGGGCCGAGGAACATCCCGCCGTCGACGAACACGCGAAAGACCGCGGTGCGCCACGCGACCTGCGTGGCCGGCGTCGCCGAGCGCAGCAGCCCGACGGGCAGCATCCAGCCCGCCATGCTGAGACCGAACACGATGCAGCCGGCGATGACCAGCGGCAGCGGTCCCAGCCCCACCATCGCCACGGCGGCGGCGAACGTCAGGAGGACGACGCCGAGCACGCGCGGGATGCCGCGCCGATCAGCGAGCGCGCCGAGCGGCAGCAGCGCGAGCGTGTCGCAGACCTGCGCGACCATGAGCAGCCGCGCGATGCCGGCGCGGTCGAGACCGAACTCGCGGCTGCCGCGCACAGGAATCAGGAACTGCTCGAGCGTCGCGTAGGCGAGCGCGATGGCGCCGCCCGCCGCGAACGCCAGCACCGTCGTTTCGCGACGCGCGGGGATCGCGTCTGTCGCAGGGGCGGCGACGGTGGCGGCGCTGCGTGCGAACCACGGCCGGCCGCGGCCGTCGTCGGGAAGCAGCGCGAGCAGCTGATGCAGCGTGACGGCAACCCCGAGCAGCGGCGAGCACGCGATGACGAACGCCGCCTGCCACGGCAGCGCGCTGGGCAGCGCGGCGACGACCGTGACTCCGCCGAGCATGCCGAGCATCGCGCTGAACTCGAACGCGGCCAGCGCGGACGCGAGACCGTGCTCGGCCCGGACTCTCAAGAGGGTCGTCAGCATGCTGAGCTGGCCGAGCGTGTGCCCAGCGCCCATCAAGACGCGCCCGAGCACGAGCCAGGCGAACGAGCCGCCGAGCACGACACAGGCGATGCCCGCGAGGACGAACGCCGGGCCACCGACGAGGGCGCGGCGCACGTGATGCGTCATCACGAGCCCGGCCGGCACGTCGATCAGCATCCGCGCAAAGCCGAAGGCGCCCGCCAGCGCGCCGAGCTGCCAGTCGGCGAGCGCCGCGCCGCGGCCGATTTCGGGCAGCAGCGCCGGGAACGCGCCGAGGGAGAAGATCTGCAGGCCGCAGGTCAGACACAGGATGACCAGCAGACGATCGGGTCGCATCGAGGCCGTGATCAGGAAGCGAGCGCGGCGCGCGCGCGAGCGTGCGCAGGATCGTCGCCGCGGAGCAGGTCGGGATTGCGTCCGCGGGCGACCGCGACGTGATAGGCGAGCAGCTGCAGCGGTACCACGGCAAGGATCGGCGACAACGCCTCGTCCACCTCCGGCAGAGCGATCACCTCGCCGGCGAGCGCCGCCGCGTCGCGATCGTCTTCACGCGCGAGCGTGAGCACCTCCGCGCCGATTGCGCGCGCGGCGCGGGCGACGTCGAGGGCGCGGGCGCGTGAGGGCCCCGGTGGCGCGATCAGCACGAGCGCGTCGTCCGCCTCGAGCGCCGCGGACGGCCCGTGCAGAAACGATTCCGGGTCGAAGGCGACGGCGTCCAGCCACGCGGTCTCCGTCAGCTTCAGCGCCGCTTCGCGTGCCGTCGCGGTGTTGGGGCCACCGCCGACGAACCAGAAGCGCCGCCGGCCGGCGAGGCGCGCACCGAGCTGGTCCCAGGATTCCTGGCCGAGCAGCAAGGCGAGCAGATCGGGCAGCGCGCCGACAGCGCGGCGCGTCGCATCGGCGCCTCCGGTCTCGGCGGCGAGAAGGGCGAGCGCGGCCAGCGCCGTCGTGTACCCGACCGTGTGCGCGCCGGAGAGCTCGACGTCCGACGTTCGGATCGTGTGCGTCGCGCCGGTGAGCGTGACGCCTTTGGCCGTGACCCCGACCGTCAGCGCGCCGCGGCCGGCGGCCCGCGGCAGCGCGTCGGCGGTCACGCGGGAGCCGCGATGCGTGATCGCGACCACGATCTCACCCGCTTCCGGCACGGGCCCGTACGCCAGCCACTCGGAGGTAACGACCGCGCGTGCGCGCGCGGCGAGTCCGCCGACCGTGGCGAGCAGGTGCTCGCCGACGAGCGCGGCGTGCCACGACGAGCCGACGCCGGCCAGCCACACGCGGCTCGCGCCGCGGAGTGCTCCGGCCGCCCCGGTCAGCACCGCATCGTTTCCGCGCTCGAGCAGACGCAGCGCGCCGGGCTGGGCGTAGATGGCATCGTGCATGTAGTACGGGTGGGCCGCGCGGGGCGGCGAGCTCGCGGTCATGCGCGGTCAGTGTACACGGAGGTGCGGGATGGAAGAGCGCAAGCAGGACGCGAAAGAAAAGAAGAACGCTCCGGCGCCGCACGCGCCGGACACGCTGAGCGGGAGCGAGCACGAGCGCCGCGCCGCGCGCGAGTCGCGAGCCGGCGGTCGTCCGCTCTGGCCCGAGGAGACCGCTCCGGGCGAGCGCGGTGACGGGCCATACGGAGACAGCGAGCCGGGGCGTCCCGAAGAACGCCCCGGCGTTTAACGCAACCGCCGCCGCGCTGGTCGCGCGGCGGCGTCTAGCCGCTCACGCGCTCTTGCGCAGCGCGCGCGCTTGCCGGTAGTCGTACCCGCGCTCGAACCCGCGCTGAAACGCAGGCTCGTCGACCAGCGGACCCTGAAGCGGCCGGACGTTCTCGCGGTTGTCGCACCACTGCGCGGCCTCGAAGCCGCAGCGGTACGCGTGCTCCTCCACCGGGTCGAAGCGGCCGCGCTCCGCTTCGGGCAAAGCACTCCACCATCGGTCGCGCGCGGTATCGAGATCGAGCGCACCCTCCTCGCGGAGGGCGTCGCGGGCGCGCTGCGCCGTGGACTCATCGTCCACGAGCGCGAGCGCCACCGACTTGCCCGTCCGCAGCGCGTCCTCGATCACGAAGAGATCGTCCCGCGGCACGCCCTGCGTGAGCGTGTTCTCCAGTGCGTTGCCGATGGCCGCACCGCCCGCGCCAAAGAGCGCAGCGCCCAGCAGGCCAAACGCGATGATCGGGCCGATGCCGGGCACGACGAGACTCACCGCCGCGCCGATCGGCAGACCGACGCCGGCGCCGGTGGCGGCGCCCGCGACGGCGCCGATCGCGGCGCCGGTGCCCGGCGCCTCGCCCTCGTCGACGGGAAGCGTCGTCAGACGCCGCATGTCGCTGCCGGGAGTCAACAGCGTCAGATGATCGCGTGCGATGCCGTGCGACGCCAGGCGGTGCATCGCGCGCTCCGCGGCGTCGCGTGAGTTGAAGATGCCGGCGACGGCTTTCATGGAGTCCCTCCCGTCAGGGAGGGCAGCAAGCACGGTGCCAGCGACGCGCGTGTGACATCGATGTCGCGCGGCAGCGAGGCGTCGTCAGGCGGGCGCGCGGACGGCGTCGACGACGGCGCGCAAATGCGCGTCGGAGACGGCGAGTGGCAGGACGCACCCGGGCGTCACGATCAGGCCGAGCCCACCGGTCTGACGAATGGCGTCGCGCGTTTCGCGCGCGACGGCGCCGGCGGGGCCATCGAGCAGCGTGCGGGATTCGGCCAGGCCCGCGGCAAGCGCGCCGGCGAAGCGACGCGAGGCGTCGGCCAGCGTCGGCGCGGAGAGCCGATCGTGCCAGTTGACGACGTGCACCGGCAAGGTCGTCCACGCGTCCCAGAACACGCCGCGGCCGTGCAAGTGCAGCATGGTCAGCGCGGATCCGCCCCGCACGTGCTCGAGCACACGGCGGGCGTACGGAAGATCCCAGGCGATGCTCACGTCTTCGCTGACGGCGTCGGCGCTCGCCGCCTGCGTCGCGAAGAACAGGCCATCGGCCCCCGCCGCGAGCGCCTCCATTGCATAGCGCGCGGTCGTCTGCGTAATGACCTCGAGCGCGGCACGGAGCGCGTCCGGCGCCTCGTGGATGCTCTGCGCGGCAAGGTCGCCGCCGAGCTTGGTCGCGATCGTGAATGGCGAGAAGACCGTCATCAAGACCGGTGCATCGTCGGCGCGGCCCTTACGGATGAGTCGCACGGCGTCCAGCTCGCGCGCCAGCACGCCGGAGCCCGGATCGAGTGGCGTGAGGCGCTCCCAATCGGCGGGGCGCTTCACGGCGTGCTCGACGCATCGCTTGGCGCCACCCGGGTGACCTTGATAGGCGACCGCACAGCCCCAGTCCTCGACGCAGTACACGCCGCTCGACATGACCTTGATGAGGTCGAGATCCCACACCCGGTGAAACGCGAGCATGGCGTCGGCGAGCCCCTGGGCGGTGTGATCGACCTCGGGGACGTGCCGCCAGAACGCGACGGGCGCGCGATCCACCGCGCGGCGCGCAATCGCCGCGAACACCCGCTCCCGCTTGGTCATATTGCGGCTCACGATACCACCGTGCGAGGATCGGGGACCTACGAGGAGGATGCCCATGCCCGAGTGGAGTCGCCGCGCCTTCGTGGCCGGTTCTGTCGCCGCTGCCGTTACCGCCCGCGCGCCGTTCGTGCACGCACAGAAGAAGGGCGGCACGCTGCGCTTCGTCCCGCACGCGGATCTCAAGATCCTCGACCCGATCTGGACCACGGCCTACATCACGCGCAACCACGCCTACATGATCTTCGACACGCTGTTCGCACTCGACGGTGATCTGAAGATCAAGCCGCAGATGATCGACAAGCACACGACCTCCAAGGACTCGATGAAGTGGTCGTTCACGCTGCGCGACGGCCTGAAGTTCCACGACGGTCAGCCGGTGACCGCGGAGGATTGCGTGGCGTCGATCAAGCGCTGGGGCGCCAAGGACGCGCTCGGTCGCTTGATGACGGCGTCGGTCAGCAAGATGGCGCCGGTCGACAAGAAGACCTTCACCATCGATCTCGAGACGCCGTTCGGCCTCGTGCTGGATGCGCTCGGCAAGCCGTCGGCGAGTCCGTGCTTCATCATGCCCGCGCGCTTGGCCGCGACCGATCCCAACGAGCAGGTGAAAGAAGTCATCGGCTCGGGGCCGTTCAAGTTCGTGAAGGACGAGTGGCAGCCGGGCAACCGGGTCGTCTACGTGAAGAACGCCGACTACGTGCCGCGCAACGAGAAGCCGAGCGGCGCCGCCGGCGGCAAGCGTCCGCTGGTGGACCGTGTGGAGTGGCGCTTCATCCCGGATCACGCCACGGCGGCCGCCGCGCTCGAGGCCGGCGAGATCGACTACTGGGAGAACGTGCCGCTCGATTTCGCGCCGCGGCTGGAGAAGAACGCCGACCTGCACGTGTACATCACGGATCCGCGCGGCAGCCAGGGCATCCTGCGTCCCAATCACCTGCATCCGCCGTTCAACAACAAGGCCGGCCGCCAGGCGCTGCTCTACGCCGTCGACCAGCAGAAGTACATGCAAGCCGTCATCGGCAACCCGAAGTACTACAAGGCGTGCCCGTCGGTGTTCATGTGCGGCGGGCTGCCGTACGAGACGGCGGTCGGCGCGCCGAAGCCGGACCTCGAGCGAGCCAAGAAGTTGCTGAAGGACTCCGGCTACGACGGCCGCCCCATCGTCGTGCTCGACCCGGCCGAGTCGCCATACGCGCACGGCCCCGCCCTCGTGACGGCCGAGATGCTGCGCTCGCTCGGCGCCACCGTGGATCTGCAGGCGATGGACTGGTCGACCATGGTGCAGCGCCGCGCGAAGAAAGAGGCGCCGGCCCAGGGCGGCTGGAACATCTTTCACACGTGGTCGACATCGTTCGACACGATGACGCCGGCGGTGTCGTCGGTGCTCGGCGGCGGCGGCGACAAGGCGTGGTTCGGCTGGCCGACGAGCGAGCCGATCGAGAAGCTGCGCGCGCAGTTCACGCGCGAGCCCGACGCCGCCAAGCGCAAGGCGATCGCCGACGAGGTGCAGAAGATCGCGTACGACGAGGTGCTGTACGTGCCGTGGGGCCAGTTCGTGGTGCCGGGTGCGTTCCGCAAGAACGTCCAGGGCCTGCTCGAATTCGGCGCGACGCTCCTCTGGAACATCTCCGTATGAGAACGACGCCGAGCATTCAACGCCCGACCGTCGGGCCGTTGTGCGAGCCGCAGCCCGTTTCAGGAGCCGCAGCCACAGGCGAGGCGACGCTGCGAAGGGCGAGGCGAGTCTGCGTGAATCGCCCTGCGCAGGGGCCCCGACGGCAAATATGATAGTCGCCGGCGCGCAGCTCGGCCCGATTGCGCGCAGCGACACGCGCGCCGACGTCGTCAAGCGTCTCCTCGCACTGCTGCACGAGGCCAAGGCCCGCGGCGCCGAGCTGGTCGTGTTTCCCGAGCTCGCGCTCACGACGTTCTTCCCCCGCTGGTGGATGGACGATCCGGCGGAGATCGACGCGTTCTTCGAGCGTGAGATGCCGGGGCCGGAGACGTCGCCGCTGTTCGACGAGGCGCGCCGGCTCGGTCTCGGCTTCTGTCTCGGCTACGCGGAAAAAACGCCCGACGGCCACCGCTACAACACCTCGATCCTCGTCGACGCCGGCGGGCGCATCGCGCTCCGGTACCGAAAGATTCATCTGCCCGGGCACGCCGAGCACGAGCCGTGGCGTCCGTTCCAGCATCTCGAGAAGCGCTATTTCGAGGTCGGCGACCTCGGCTGGCCGGTGACGCGCTACAACGGCGCCGTGGTCGGGATGTGCATCTGCAACGATCGCCGCTGGCCCGAGACGTATCGCGTGATGGGACTGCAGGGCGTCGAGCTCGTGCTCCTCGGCTACAATACGCCGATCCACAATCCGCCCGCACCGGACCACGATCATCTCGCGGGCTTTCACAATCATCTGTCGATGCAGGCCGGCGCCTATCAGAACGCCACATGGGTGGTTGGCGTCGCCAAGGCCGGACGCGAGGAAGGCTGCGATCTGTTGGGCCAGTCGGCGATCATCGCGCCCTCCGGCGAGATCGTGGCGATGGCGTCCACCGTCGGCGACGAGATCATCGTCGCCCGCTGTGACCCGGCACAATCGCGCAGCTACAAGAGCACGACCTTCAACTTCGCGAAGCACCGCCGGCCCGAGCACTACCGGCTGATCGTCGAGCGGACCGGCGCGGTCACTCCGCGCTGAGCGCTGGCGCCGCTAACGCACCCGGCCGAGCGCGTCCAGCAGCAACGCGTTCGCCTGTTCGGCGGCCTCGTAGATCGCCCAGTGGCCGGCGCCGTCGAGCACCCGAATGTCGAGGTCGGGTCGGGTCGCGGTGAGCCGCTTGCGACGCGTCTCGACGTCGCCGCCGATGAACGAGTCGCGGGTCGAGTAGATCGCCGTCATACGCGCGCGCACCGACGGCAGCACGCGCACGAGCGCGTCGGAGGTTGGGATGTCGCCGGACCGGAAGCGCGCGCGGCGCACGTTGTCGCTCTGAATGGCGACCGCGAGCTCGTCGATGCACGCCGGGTCGGCGATCATGAGGATCGCCAGGTTCGCGCGGTGTGCCCGGCGCATCGTCTCGGCGGACATCGCCGCGGTGATCGGCTGAAGCGGCGGCGTCGGCGCGCGCGGCAGACCGAGCCCACCCGCCCCGAACAGCACGAGCGAGTGCACCCGCGTGCCGACCTGCGCGGCGACGTGACCGGCCACGATGCCCCCAAACGAGAAGCCGGCCATATCCATTGGCCCGGTCACGACTGAGTCGAGACCCTTAGTCATCGCCTCGGCGAGCACCTCGACCGTGTGCGGCTCGGGCGGCGCAGCCGAATCGCCGAAGCCAGGCATGTCGGGAACGATGACCGAAAAGCGCTCGGCCAGCGTCGGGATGTTGCGGATCCAATGGGTCCACGAGCCGCTCGCGCCGTGGAGTAAGACGAGCGGCGGACCGTGCCCCCATGTTCGCCACACCATGGCGCCGCCGCGAGCGGACGTCGTCACGCGGCGCGCCTGAGAGTCGAGGGCGTCGACGACGTCTGAGGGGTTCACGCCTCTATCAGACCGCGGGGCGCTGTGCCCGACAACGGCTCCGCACACGACCCACCCGGCTCGTGCGTCTGCACGCGCCGCCGGTGACGTCGACACCGACCATTCCGCGGAGACCAAGGTCGGAACAGCACTGACCGATCACGGCGCGAAGGGCCGCGTACCGCCGATCGCGCGCGTTGAGCAGCAACATCCACGGCGTGATCAAGACGACGGGCAGCGCGACGACGACCAGGGCGAGCGCCGCGTCGCCGAGCGCTTTCATGCCACCGGCTGCGGCTGCCGCTCGAGGGACAGCACCGGCGACGTGAGGATCAGCAGTGCCTGGATGAGAAAGCCGAGCGTCGCCACGACGAGGCAGATCTCCGCGCCGTACAGCGTGCCGAGCAAGGCCCCGAGCGCGGCGCCGACGGGCCGCGCGCCGGTCGCCGTCATGCTGATCGCCGACGCGCGGCCGAGCAGCCCGGACGGCGTGACCGTTTGCCGCAGCGTGGCCGTGCTGATGACCCACACGATCGGCCCCGCCCCAACCAGGAAGAAGCTCAGCGCGGCGAGCACTCCCGACGGCGCCCATATCGTCGACACCATGACCATCGCTGCTGCGAGTCCGGCGATCGGCCCGAGAACCACGACGACGCCGAACGGCAGCACACGCATCGCGCGAGGCGCCGTCAGTGCGCCGGCCACCATGCCGACGCCGTAGGTGGCGAGCGTGAGGCCGACACCGAACGCGGACAGGCCCAGGCGATGAACGGCGTAGGGGACGTACACCGCCTGCAGCATGAAGAACGCCGCATTGAAAACGAACTGCGTCAGGAACACCGGACGCAGCAGCGGATGCGAGAACACGAACACCGCGCCTTCGCGCAGCTCGTTCACGACGCGTTTCGCCGGGCGTCCCGATCGAACAGGCTCGCGTAAACCGGCCAACAACACCACCGCACCGGCGGAGAGCGCCGCGGCGATACCGAAGGCCGGCGCGCCGCCCGTCCAGCCGACAAGCGCGCCGGCGAGCGCCGGACCGGCAGCGAAGGCCACCGTCCGCGCCAGCTCGATGCGACCGTTCGCGACGGGCAGCGCCTCCGCGGGTACCAGCGCCGGCACGAGCGCGGGGGCGGCAACGCTGTACGCCACCGTCCCGCACGCACCGACGAAGCCGAGCAGCGCGAGCACCGGCAGCGTGAGCCATCCCGCCTGCGCCAGCGCGAGCACACCCGCCAGCGCCAGCGTGCGCAACGCTTCGGCGGCGGCCATAACCCGACGCCGCGATCCGCGATCGGCGAGGAGACCGGCGGGAATCGAGAGCACCAGAAACGGCAGCGTCTGTGCCGTCTGGAGCAGACCCGTCTCGCCGGCGCCCGCGCCCAGCGCGATGACAGCGACGATCGGCGCGGCCGCGAGCGCGATCTGGTCCGCCGACTGCGCCGCCAGATTCGACCACGCGAGCCGGTTGAACCCCGGCGGCAGTGATGCTCGAGTGCGCACGCAGCGAGCGTACGAACGCGCACACCGCGCGCGCACTCCGCATCTTGCGCTCTAATTCGCCGCGACCCGCCTTTGGCGGTTACCGCACGTCCAGGGTTTCCCGGAGGCCGTCGCCGACCAGATTGACGGCGAGCACGGTCAGCGCGAGGAACAGCCCGGGGAAGAGGATGATCCAGAACGCGAGCTGCACGTACGTCTTGCCCTCGGCCATGATGTTGCCCCACGACGGGATGTGGGGCGGCGTGCCCGCGCCGAGGAACGAGAGGTACGCCTCGAACAGGATCGCCGACGCGCAGATAAAGGTGGCCTGCACGATGAGCGGCGCCACCAGCGCGGGCAGGATGTAGCGGGCCAGGATGCGGGGCGTCCGCGCGCCGAGGGCGCGCGCGCCCTCGACCATGGTGTGCTCGCGCAACGAGAGCACCGAGGCGCGCACCACGCGGATCACCCGCGGGATCTCGGGGATCACGAGCGCGATGATGACGTTGCGCACGCTCGCCTTCATCAGCGCCATCAGGGCCAGCGCGAGCAGGATGGCGGGAATCGCCATGAGCCCGTCCATCACGCGCATCATGACCGCGTCGAGCCGGCGGTAGAAGCCGATGATCAGGCCGAGCGTGGTGCCGAGGACCACGCTCGCGATGGCGACGGTGGCGCCCACGATCAACGACACGCGGGTGCCGTAGATCGTGCGCGTGTAGACATCGCGGCCGAAATTGTCGGTGCCGAACCAGTGACCCGCCGCGGGGGCGCTCAAGCGCTCGACGGGACGCATCTCCAGCGGATCGCCGGTCCACCACGCCGGCGCGAAGACGCCGCCGGCGGCGATCACGGCGAGCACGATCAGGCCGAGCACGAGCGTCGGCTGCCGGCGCACGAAGCGCGCCGCGCGCGCGGCCGCCGAAAGCCGCTCGGCCACGGGCTCACGCGCGCTGACAACGGGGGGCGGCGGGCCGGGAACGTCGGCGCCCAGAACGTGCGTGGAGGAAGACATCGGTGCGCTCAGTACCGGATCCTGGGATCGAGCACGACGTACAGCATGTCGACCACGAGATTGATCAGCACGTAGACGCCGGAGACGACCAGGATCACGCCCTGAATCACCGGATAGTCGCGGCGGATGATCGCGTCCACCGTGAGACGTCCGAGGCCCGGAAGCGCGAAGACGCTCTCGGTGACGACTGCGCCGCCGATCAGCAGCGCGAAGCCGATCCCGATGATCGTCACGATTGGCAGCGAGGCGTTCTTCAGCGCGTGGCGCACGAGCACGCCGCGCGGCGCCAGCCCCTTGGCGAAGGCCGTGCGGATGTAGTCCTCATTGAGAACGCCGAGCATCGACGCGCGCGTCATACGCGCGATCAGCGCCATGTACACGAGCGACAGGGTCAGGGCCGGCAGGATCAGGTGGCGCAGGAACGGCCAGGCGCCCCGCTCGATCGGCTGGAAGCCCTGCACCGGAAGCCAGTGAAACGAGACGGCGAACACGTACACCAGCACGAACCCCAGCCAGAACGTCGGCATCGAAAAGCCCGAGACCGCGAACACCATCACCACGCGGTCGATCAGCGAGCCCTTCTTCCACGCGGCGAGCACACCCAGCGGCACCGCCACGCTGACGCTGATAACCATCGCGAACAGCGTCAGCGCGATCGTGGCCTCGGCGCGCTGGGAGATCAGCGTCGACACCGGGAGACCCGAGTAGATCGACGTGCCGAGGTCACCGCGCACGATGCGGCCGAGCCAGATGCCGACCTGAGTGAGAAACGGCTGGTCGAGACCGAGCTTCGATCGGATCTTGGCGATGTCCTCCGCCGTCGCGTAGTCGCCGGCGATGATGACGGCGGGATCCCCGGGGGTGACGTGCAGCAGGGCGAAGACGGCGATGGCCACCACGCCCATCACGGGAATGGTGGCCACCAGGCGGCGGAAAATCTCGGGAAGCACGATCAGGCGATCGACACGTTCCAGAACACGGGCGCGGGGAACTGCAGCACGCCGTTCACCGACTTGCGATACGCCGTCGGGAGCACCCACTGGCCGAACGGCACGTAGAGCACCTCGTCGTAGGCGATCTTCTGAATCTCCTCCGCGAGCTGCTTCTGCTTCGCCTTATCGGTGGCGCGCACCCACTGGACCTTGAGATCCTCGATGCGCCCGTTCTCCGGCCAGCCGAACCACGCGCCGTCACCCGCGCCCGAGATGCCGGGGTGGACGGCCGGGTTGATCAGGTCGGAGGCGATCCACCAGGTGAACAGCATGTTCCAGCCCGCGGGCGGCGGCTCCTTCTTCGCGCGCCGTGCAACAACCGACGACCAGTCCATCGCCTGCAGATCGACGTTGAAGCCCACCTGGGTCAGGAGCTCGCGCGTCACCAGCGCGGCGCCGTGCGTGAGCGCGATGTCGCTCGGATCGAGCACGACGATCGGGCGGCCGTCGTAGCCGGATTCCTTCACCAGCGCCTTCGCCTTCGCGAGGTCGGGCTTGTCGGGCGCCCCGGCGGCCGAGTCGAACGGCCCGCCGCAGGTGAACAGCGCCGGACAGGTCTTGTAGTACTTCTCGACGCCGATGGCGGCCTTCAGATACTTCGCCTGGTCGACGATATAGAGGAGCGCCTGGCGCGCTTTCTTGTTGTTGAACGGGGGATGCTTGTGGTTCGGGCGGATCCAGCCCTGCGTGCCGCGCGGGTCGGTGATGAACGTCGCGAGCGCGGAATTGGACTCGATCTTCGGCACGAAGTCGAGCGGCGGGTTCTCCCACCAGTCGATCTCGCCGGCGTCCAGCGCCGCGCTCGCCGTGGCGGCGTCGGGGATGTAGCGCCAGACGACGCGGTCGATGTTGACGACCTTGCCGCCGGTGGAGCCGCTCGGCTTCTCCTGGCGCGGCACGTAGTCGGGATTCTTCACGTAGACGACCTGGTTGCCCGGCTGCCACTCCTCCTTCACGAACTTGAACGGCCCCGACCCGATCGTTTCCTTGATCGGCTCGTTCTCCGACGTCGCAGCGATCCGCGCGGGCATGATGAACGGCACGTTCGACGACGGCTTGCCCAGCGCCTCGAGCACGAGCCCGAACGGCTGCGACAGCTCCAGCGTGAACGTCTTCTTGTCCGCGGGCGCGATCTTCGCGGTGTGCGCCGCGAGCAGCCGGCCGAGCGGATCTTTCTTCGACCAGCGCTTGACCGATTCGACCGCGTCCTCGGCCGTCACCGCCTGCCCGTCGTGGAACTTGAGCCCGTCACGCAGCGTGAACGACCACTTGAGCCCTTTGTCGCTCGACGAGTACTTGTCGATCATCTGCGGCTTGATGGCGAGGCTCGCGTCCGTTCCGAACAGCGTGTCGTAGATGAAGTACGAGTGGTTGCGCGTGATGTAGGCGGTGGTGGCGATCGGGTCGAGGACCTTGAGATCGGCGTGTGGAATGAACCGGATCGTCCCGCCCTTCTTCTGCGCGTGCACCCGCGGGGCGCCGACGGTCGCCGCCGCCGCCGCGGCGGCCGCGCCCGCGAGAAAGCTGCGGCGGCTGACCGCGCGCATGGCCTACTTCTTCTCCTGTGCCACCGCCGCCTCGGCGGCCTGGAACCCGAGCTTGCTGTGCGTGCCGTCGCAGAACGGCTTGCTCACCGATCCGCCGCAGCGGCAGAGCGCGATGCGCGCACCCCGCGCACTCGTGTCGACCTTTGCGCCGTTGACGTCGATGAGCTCGCAGTCCCCCTCCACCAGGTAGGGACCGTTGGGGCGGATCGTGATCTTGGTCGGCATGTCGGATGCCTCCTCGCGTAGGAATTGCGGTCAACGATAGCACGGGGGTGCAGCGTAGACTGGCCCCATGACCGGTCCGGCCGAGATCCTTCTCGTCGCCTGCTACGAGCTCGGGCACCAGCCGCTCTCGGTGGCGTGGCCGGCGGCGTTCCTCGAGCGCGCAGGCTTTCGGCCGGCGGTGATGGATCTCTCGGTCGAGGCGTTCGACGCCGACCGCGTGCGGCGCGCGCGCCTGGTCGCCATTGCCGTACCCATGCACACCGCGCTGCGTCTGGGCGTCGCCGCCGCGTCGCGGGTGCGCGCGCTGAACCCCGCGGCGCACGTGTGCTTCTACGGTCACTACGCGGCGCTGAACGCGGACGAGCTCACCGCGAGCGGGCACGCCGACTCGGTGCTGGCCGGCGAGCTCGAAGACGCGCTCGTCGCGCTCGCCCGCCGACTCGAGGGCGAAGGGCGGCCTCCGCGCGTCAGCCTCGCGAAGCTCGACTTCCCGCTGCCGGCGCGCGCCGGGCTGCCGGCCCTGAAGAAGTACGCGCATCTCGACCGCGAGGGCGGCTCGCACCTGGTCGGCTACGTCGAGGCCAGCCGCGGCTGCAAGCACGGCTGCCGCCACTGTCCGATTCCGCCCGTGTACGGCCGCCGATTCTTCGTCGTCCCGCGCGACGTCGTGCTGGCCGATATCCGCCAACAAGTTAAGGCCGGCGCGGCGCACGTCACGTTCGGCGATCCGGACTTTCTGAACGGCCCACGCCACGCGCTGCACGTCGCGCGCGCGCTGCACGCCGAGTTTCCGACGCTCACATTCGACTTCACCGCCAAGATCGAGCACCTGCTGGCGGAGCGCGCGCACCTCGCCGAGCTGGCCACGCTCGGCGCGCTATTCGTCGTGTCCGCGGCCGAGTCGCTCGACGACGCGGTGCTCGCGATCCTCGACAAGGGTCACACGCGCACCGATATCGAGGAGGCGCTGGCGCTGACCCGGACGGCGGGTCTGTCGCTGCGGCCGACCTGGGTGGCGTTCACGCCGTGGACGACGCTTCCCGGCTATCGCGACTGGCTCGACTTCATCGCGTCCGAGGGCCTCGTGGACGCCACCGATCCCGTGCAGTACGCCCTACGTCTTCTGGTACCGCCGGGGTCGTGGCTGCTCGAGTCTCCCGCGATGCGGCCGCACCTCGGCCGTCTGGTCCCGGGCAGCTTCCACTATGAATGGACGCATCCCGATCCGCGGATGGACGCGCTCCAAGCGGCGGTCGCCGCCGCCGTCGCGTCCGCGGCCGATCGGCGAGAGGACGCCGCGCTGACGTTCGATCGAGTGCGGGCGCTGGCGGCGGCCGCTGCGGGGGGGAGCGCGCCAGGACCGATCGGCCTCGCACCGCGGCGCGCGCGACCGCCGCGTCTCAGCGAGCCGTGGTTCTGCTGAGCGGAGCCGCGAGAGGGCCAGTTGGCCCTCGCCGGGAACGAGGGTAAAGTACCTGTCTAAGAGGTGATGACATGACTGAAGCCGCGACGCCCGATCTCAAGAGCCGGGTGCAGGAGCTGATCGATACCATGATCAATCCCGCCGTCGCTGGCCACGGCGGCTTCGTCGAGTTGCTCGACGTGCAGGACAACCGCGTCTACCTGACGATGGGCGGCGGCTGCCAGGGCTGCGGCGCTGCCGACGTCACGCTCAAAGCCGGTATCGAGCGCCTCATCAAGGAAGAGATCCCCGAGGTGGTCGAAGTGCTCGACACGACCGACCACTCGCAAGGGACGAACCCCTACTACACCGCCGGCAAGTCCTGATTCCGCCGTGGGCGGGAGCGCGCGTCTGCTGCTGCTCCTGCCCACGCGTACGTACCGCACCGAAGACTTCATCGACGCCGCGCACACGCTCGGCGTCGATCTCGTCTGTGCCTCCGAGAAGCCGAGCACGCTCGAAGCCCTCGCGCCCGACAGTCTCCTGACGCTCGACTTCGCCGATCCGGACGCCGCCGCGAGCAGCGTCGCGGGATGGAGCAAAGAGCGGCCGCTCGCAGCGGTCGTCGGCGTCGACGACGTCACCGCCGCCGCCGCCGCGGCCATCGCCGCACGGCTCGGCTTGCGCGCCAGCGCGCCGAGCGCCGTGGCCGCCGCGCGCGACAAATTCCAGATGCGGCAGTGCCTGGCCGCCGCCGGCCTGCGCGTGCCGCGCTTTCGGCGCATCGCGCTGGGCGAAAATCCCGTGCTCGCCGCGCGTGGCGTCGAGTTTCCGTGCGTGCTCAAACCCCTGAGCCTCTCGGCCAGCCGCGGCGTCATCCGCGCCAACACGACCGAGCAGTTCGTCGTCGCTTTCAAGCGGATCACGGCGCTGCTGGCGCGCGATGACGTCACCGTCAGTGGCGACGCCGCGCGCTACTTGCTCGCCGAAGAGTACGTCCCCGGGCTGGAGGTCGCGCTCGAGGGACTCTTGATCGACGGCCGTCTGCACGTGCTCGCGCTGTTCGACAAGCCCGATCCGCTCGAGGGCCCCTTCTTCGAGGAAACGATCTACATCACGCCCTCGCGCCTGCCCGAGGTGGTGCAGCAGGCGATTCGGACGACAACGGCCGCGGCCTGTGCGGCGCTTGGGCTCACCGAGGGACCGATTCACGCGGAGCTGCGTGTGAACGACGACGGGCCGTGGGTGCTGGAGATCGCCGCACGCTCGATCGGAGGCCTCTGCTCCCGCACGCTGCGCTTCGGGACGGGCATGACGCTCGAGGAGATCATTCTGCGCCACGCGCTCGGCTGGCCGATCGACACCCTCGAGCGCCAGCGGCCGGCCGCGGGCGTCATGATGATCCCGATCCCGCGCGGCGGGACGCTGAAGGCCGTGCAGGGCGTGGAGGACGCAAAGGCGACGGCGCACGTCGAAGACGTCGTCATCAGCGTCCACGTTGGACAGGAGGTCGTGCCGCTGCCCGAAGGCTGGCAATACCTGGGCTTCATCTTCGCCCGCGCGGCCGCACCCGCGGACGTGGAGGACGCGCTCCGGATCGCGCACTCGCGGCTGAAGTTCAGGATAGCGTGAGACCGGGAGAGGCGGTCAGCGCCTCTCCCGGTGTGTCGCGGGCTCAGGCGTGCGAGTACACCCCGTTCATGACCGGTGCGTGCACGCTCTGCAGGCGCCGGTGGACTTCGTTCAGCGGCTTCTGAAGATCGCTGAGCTGGCCGAGCACGGCCGCGAAGGCCTCCGCCGTCGACGCCTGCTCGTTCCGATGATGTTGCAGCTCGGCGACGAGACTCGCCACCTCACGCCGCAGCCCCTCGAGCTCGTGCCGGAGACGATCGCAATCCGCCTCGGAACCAGCCAGCCGCGTCTTCAGGCGCTCGCGCTCGTCGAGGTACCCCGGGATCAAGCGTCCGAGCAGGTACTGGCTCTCCTCGAGCCAGCGGTCGACGCGTTGTCGGTCCTCGAGATCGATCTCGCTCATCGTCTGCCTCCTGTCATCCGGTCGTGGAGAAATGAGGGGAGTCATGAATTGGGCCGGGTCGCCCAGCCGAACCACGGTGACGCCCTGCATGAGTACCACCGCGCGAGGTGCGGGCCGCGGAATCTTGCGGCGCTCGACCAGCACCGAAGTCGCGGGATCGCCCTTGAAGCGCTGCTCGAGGTACTCGAAAAGCGCGAGGTCGGTGGCGGGGACTACGACGAGATAGCCTCCATTCATCGGCATCTCGTCCTTCACCCTCGTCGGACACGGCGCCACTCTATAACGATCCGAGTCGCGTTCCAAGAGCAAATCCTCGTCGTCGTATTCCGCGCGCGTCACGTCGGCTATCATGCGCGTCAGATGGCCTCGCGCTGGGTTGCGCTCGCGCTCATCTTCGTCACGCGCACGTCAATGGGCATTCAATTCCAGTCGATCGGCTCGGTCGCGCCGCTGCTCGTCGCCGACATTGGAATGACCTACGCGCAGCTCGGCATGCTGATCGGACTCTATTTGCTGCCGGGCGTCGTGCTGGCGCTGCCGGGCGCCGTGATCGGTCGGCGCATCGGTGATCGCCGCGCGCTGATGCTGAGTCTCGTCGTCATGCTCGCGGGCGGACTCGTCACCGCGTGGAGCGCGGGCTTCGGCGGCGCCGCCGCCGGTCGACTGCTCAGCGGCGGCGGCGCCGTTCTGATGAACATCCTGCTCGTGAAGATCACCGCCGACTGGTTCGACGGGCGCGAGATGACGACGGCGATGGCGGTGATGCTCACCGCGTGGCCGGTGGGCCTCGGGATGGCGACGGCCACGCTCGGCGGTCTCGCGCTGGCGACGTCGTGGCGAACGGCGCTCGTCGTCGCCTCCGGCGCGGCCGCCCTCGGCCTCGTGCTCGTCGCGGGCGCGCTGCGCGATGCGCCCGCACGCGCGACGCCGGGCGCGCGGACGTCGCTGGGCGCCCGCGATCTCGGGTTGGCGATCACCGGCGGGCTCGCGTGGGGCGCGTTCAACGCGAGCCTCGTCGCCGTCATCGCGTTCGGGCCGGCGATGCTCGTTGCACGCGGCGTCTCCCTGGCGCAAGCCGGGTTCGAGGTGAGTCTCGCGATCTGGGTGACCATCGTGTCGGTCCCGCTCGGTGGCGTGCTCAGCGATCGCCTGCGGCGAAACGATGTGTTCATCGTCGCCGGCAGTCTCGGCGCCGCCGCGCTGTTGCTCGCGCTGCCGGCGATGGCCGGCGCGGCGGTCGGCCTCGTCCTCGTCGGCGTGCTGATCGGCGGTGCGGCCGGGCCGCTGACGTCGTTGCTTCCGCGCGCGCTCGCACCGGAGCGGCTGGCGACAGGCCTTGGTCTGTCCTATACCGCGTACTACATCGTGATGGCGGTTGCACAACCCATCGCCGGCCGGTTGCGAGACGTGACGGGCGATCCCACGACACCGATTCACTTCGCCGCGGCCGCGATGGCTATCACAGTGCTGGGCCTCATCGCGTTTCGTCTGATCGAGCGCCGTCAACTCGCCGCGTCCCGCTGAAGCTTGTCACTTGCCTTGCGTGCGCAGCGCAGAACGCTTGCGTTCTGCCACGTCGCTATCGCTCGGGGGCCTGGATATTGCTACCTCGTCTTCGCCGGCAGAGAACAACCCCTCTGACCCGCCATCAAGGAGGAGATTCGAATGAAGAAGATGCTCACCCTCGTCCTGATCGGGATGATTTGTTTGGTGCCGGCGCTCGTTCAGGCCGCCGGCGGCTCGTCGAGCGGCGGTAGCAGCAGCGGCGCGGCAGGCTCCTCGACCGGCGGCTCGACTGGCGGCTCGACCGGCTCGCCGTCGGGCAGCACGGGCAGCACGAGCGGCGGGAGCAGCACGGGCGCGGGTTCGTCCACGACCAGCCCGAGCTCCGGTTCCTCCTCGGGCGCGTCGCCGTCGGCCAGCCCGACGACGGGTGGATCCTCGCTGTCGACGATCACGAACCAGGCTGACTGTGTCAAGGCAGGCGGCGACTGGTCGGCGTCGACCAGCATGTGCAAGGCAAAGCAGTAACGCACCGCTGAACCGCTCCCACCGCGCGCTTCTCGGCGCCACGGCGTCAAGGGGCGCGCGGTGCGGAGTCGCAGACACTCCCCAGTCGTGCGGTATCGTCAACGCAATGCCGCGCGCCCGCGCCGCCGATCTCAGCGATCTCAGTGACGCGCTCGCCCGCATCCGCGCGCTGCCCGGCCTCACCGAGCGCGCGCGCGGCGTCTTCTGGTTACGTCGTGTCCCGTTCATGCACTTCCACACCATGAAGCCACCGCGCCGCGTTCACGCCAAGAATGGCAAGACGTGGGGTGCCGAGATCATCCTGCCGGTCGGTGCCGGGCGCGCCGCCCGCGCGGCGTTCGTGCGCGAGATTCGTGCGCGCTACGAGGCGTGCCTTGCGAGCCAGGCGGGCGTCTCGAAGCGGAGCGTCGTAAAGCGGAGACGTTGACCGCCGGGACGCCTCGTCCCGGTCGATGGCGTCGTGCTGGGCGCTACGCGCTGACCGGCGGCGCTGGTGCGCCGAGCGGACAGCCCTCAGGCGCCGCGGCCTTCTTCCTTGCAATGATGTCGGCCGCATACTTCTGCAGATAATGCGTGATGGTTTCCACGCGGATCTTCACCGAGCCGGCAGGCTTGGTCGAGTCCAGATCCTGGAACGAGAAGAACAGCGTGCCTGACCGCTCGATGATCTGTTGCGTCGGCGTGTAGGTCGGCTGGTCCATGCCGCACTCGTACGACGACAGCCGGACCACGCACGCGATCCACGGAATGCGCGCTGCCAGCTTGGCGCCCCAGAGAATCTCGTTGGTGTTCGAGGAGTACGACGACGGCCAGACGTCGTGGATGTCGAATGGCGACTTGATCACGCCGGCGCGGATGTCGTCGCCGAAGGCCCACGCCATCAAGTCCTCGTCGGTCGGCGCGTACTGAACCCAGAGCACGGGATAGCCGTACGCCTGGAGGTCGACCTCGATCTCGTGGCCGATCCCCGGATCCATGTGATACGGCCGCGCGAGCACCAGTAGGCAGGGACGGTCCTCACGCGCGCACCAGTCGAGCACCTCGCGCGACTTGCGGCGCAGCCGGTCGTTGAACTCGAACAGCGCCTTGTAGCCGGCGTCCACCGCGCGCGCCGTCTCATCCGCCGTGAGCCCGGGCAGCACGTCCCGCAGTCCTTCGAAGAGCTGCTTGGGAACGAGCCGCCGCTCGTCGAGTGACACGAACGGCGCGGCGTAGGCGACGCCCGCCTCGGCGAACACGTCGCGCTCCTTGATGAACCCGGCCTTGATGTTTTCTGGCGCGGCCATCACGCGCGGACATGTCAGGGTCTTGGCGACGTGGCCGCTCATGAACGAGGGCAGCGTGTAGATCATGGGCGAGAACAGGATGTCGAGCTTCTGCCGCTGGCCGAACAACAGCTCGCCGTAATGGCCGGAGATGCACTTGACGGGATAGCAGCAGTCCACGGTCCCCCGGCCCTTGCCGAACTGCCGCCCCTGCTCCTCGGAGGTGTCCGACGAGAAGACAATGTTGCGCGGATCGATGCCGAGCGCGCCGAACAGACCCATCCAGAACTGGTGGGTGGACCAGAGGTTCAGGACGCGCGGGATGCCGATGCGGAGGCTAACGCGCGACGGCGGAGGTGGCGACGCGACGGAACGCGTCCTTGCGAACCATCTCGGCAACGTTAGGGTAGTCACGCTTGACCTCCTCGAGCTTGCCCTTCACCACGCGCATCTCGTTGACATCCTCGACCAGGCCCTTCGGACACGAGTTGCCGCTGATGACCCGCTCCCAACCCTCGGCCAGCGGCAGCTTGCTCCACGGCCGGCCCTTCGCGCCAGGCAACTGCACATCGATGAACGTCCGCGTGCAGTTGATGGGACACCACTTGCACACCGTCTCGGCGGCCGTGGTGCTCGTGTAGGTCAGCGCCGCGATCGTGTCGAAGCCGCGGAACGCCGACGCCGCCCCCTGGCGCGTCCAGTCCGCCGCGCAGAGCGCAGCGCCGATGGCCCCCGCCTCCCCTGAATAGGGATGCAGGACCACCTCGGCGTCCGGCACCTTGCCCCGGATGAAATCGACCTGCGCCTTGACCACGGCCATATTGCGATGCGTGCCGCCCTGGAGCACGAACTTGCGTCCGACGGCGCGCAGGTTCTGGAGCTGGCCGGCGTAGATCCAGACGTTGACGGGCAGCACCGCCGCCAGCGCGGCCATGATCTCTTCGGCCGACCAGCCCTTGCGCTGCTGATTGACGATGTCCGACTGCAAGAAGACGCCGCAGCCCATCGTGAGGCTCGGCATCGCCTTGGCCTCGAACGCGCGGTCGGCGTAGCGCTCCAGCGGAATGTCGTAGCGCTCGGCCACGCCCTGCAGGAACGCGCCATTGCCCGACGAGCACTGCGAGTTCAGCCGGAAGTCGGCCACCGTGCCCTGGCGCAGGATCATGATCTTCACGTCGGTGCCGCCGACGTCGCAGATCACGTCGGCGTCGGGATAGAAGTGCAGCGCCGCCGTCGCGTGCGCGACCGTCTCCACCACGCCCACGTCGGCGCCGAGCACGTCTTTGAGGAGATCCTTGCCGTACCCGGTGAGCGCCAGCGCCCCGACGTCGTCGAAGCCGGCGTCGCGCACCTGCCGGAAGAGCGACTGCGCGTCTTCGATCGGGTTGCCTCGGCTCAGCGCGTAGCACGAGAACAGCAGCTCGCGCTCGGCCGACAGCACGACGGCCTTCGCGGTGGTGCTGCCGAAGTCGCAGCCGATCAGCACGCCGCCCACGTGCGCCGGGCGCGGCGCGGCCGCCGGCGTCGGGCGCACGTACTCGGTCACGAACGTGGCGAGGTCGCCTTCGCCGGCGACGAGGCCGCGCGCGCCCTCCTTGGCCTTCTGCTCGTGCTGTCCGACCTCCACCCACGAGGTGAGCTTGTCGGCGCCCTGATACACGCCGACGTCCGGCTTTTCGCCCGCGCCGATCTCGACGCAGCCCAGACACGCGTAGTAGAGCGCCTCGGCCGGCACGTTGATGAGCGACGCCGGCTCGCGGCCGTCGGGCAACTCGACCTTGCGCTGCGCCCACAGCTTCGCGAGATGGTGACGCCACGCCTGCTGCAGGCCCTTGAAGAAGAGGTTGGGGCCGCCGAGCAGCAGCACCTCGGGCATCGGCGTGTTGCCCTTCGTGAGCGTCGCGAGGTTCTGGTAGACGACCGCCTCGAAAAGGCTAGCGATGATCTCCTCGACGGGCACGCCGGTCTTGACCAGCGTGTTGGCGTCGGTCTCGGCGAAGATGCCGCACTTGCTCGAGACCTTGTGCAGGCTCATGCCCTCGTAGGGCATGGCGGCCAGCCGCTCGCCCGGCACCTGAAGCTTCCGCGCGGTCTTTTCGATGAACGTTCCGGTGCCGCCGCTGCATGCGGACTGCATGAAGACCTGCTTCGTTTTGCCGCCGGCCGAGGCGGTAAAGAAGATCGTCTTCATGTCCTCGCCGCCGATCTCCGAGACGAAGCGCACGTCGGGATGCAGGCGCTCGACGCACGCGGCGACGGCAACGACCTCCTGAATCAGCTTGCCGCCCGCGAGCGGGGCGAGGAAGCCCGCGCCGGAGCCGGTGAAGAAGATGCGATCGCGTCCCGGCGTCAGGCCGGCCTCACGCTCCATCCGCCCGAGGAACTCGACGACCTTCTCGGCCTGGCGGGTGTTGTGACGCTGATAATCCTGCCAGCCGACCTTGCCGTCCTCGACCACCACCGCCTTGACGGTGGTGGACCCAACGTCGACGCCAACGATCTTCACGACGCGGTCGCGCGGCGGCCGAGCTTCCTCGCGACGTGCAGGACCATACGCGCGGCGGTGCCGGCGGCGCGGCCGTCGTGCGGCACCCGATAGGTCGCCTTGTTCAGCTCCGGATGCGCGTTCAGGAACGCGCGGACCTCGTCGACGGTCAGGCCGGTGCTGCGCAGCGCGTCGTCGAATTCGCACTGCGCCCGCTTCTTGGCTTCCGTGAGGATCATCTGGCAGCGCGACAGCGCGTGCACCTCGGCGTCGCCCTTGATCTCGAGCGGCGCGTAGAGCAGGTCCGGGTATTTGCCGACGACGCCGGCCATCGCGCCGATCGACATCGTGTTCGGCATGCACGAGTACGGGGACAGCTCGCAGATCATGTGGGCCTTCTTCTTCTGATGCGCCCACAGCGCCTTGCCCACGAGCATGTCGCCCTCACCGCCATCGAGACGGCTGTGGAAGTACGGCGCGGCCAGCCGTCGCAGCTCGAACTGACTCGGCAGCTCGTGCGGGAGGTTTCCCATCGCGCGCCGCAGTCGATTGAAGATCACCCGATAGAGGCCCTGCACGACGCGACCGAGCGCCAGCTTCCAACGCGCGCTCCGCTCGACGCCGCGGTAATCCTCGAAGCGCTGCAGCGCGTGGCGCAGCAGGTAATCCATCCAGACCGCGATGGCCGCGGGATAGACCTCGGCGCCTTCGCTCTCGAGCCAGCGGTGGATGTTGTAGTTGGGATCGCCCTCGACGGTCTGCAGATAGAACTCGCCGGTGATCTTCACGATCGGCTTGACGCGCAGGCGGTCCACCTCGATCGCGGCGAACTTGCGATGCACCTCGCGTAGCGCGCGCGTGAAATATCCGGTCGTCAGGTGCCACACCACCGAGCGGTAGGGCGAGCGCGCGGGACGCTCGCGGAACACGTGGGAGAGATACTCGATGCTGTCCTTGACGACGGCATCCGTCGCGCCCGGCACGACCTCGTAGGGTCGCACCTGGTACTCGAGATCCTGTACCAGGTCGGTGACGAACAGACCCCACAGCAACCCGAACGTCAGCGGCAGGTTCAGGTCGAGGCCGTCCCCCATCTTGGCCGACTGGTCGAGCTGGTCCTGGGCCATGAGGAACATGCGGAAAGCGCCGAGGCCGCTGTTGCGCAGCGCGAGCTCGTAGCTCTGGTGATACTGGCCGAACCGGCACGCGCCGCACGAGCCGGCGGTGAGGTAGACGTACTTGTCGTTGACGGCGTCGACGCCGATGCGGCCGGCCTCGCCTTTCAGGAAGTTGACGAGATTGCCCGTCGTAAACGACGTCGGGCAGCACTGACCGATGTCGGCCACCTCGCGGCCGGTGAGCAGATCCTCCTTCGTCGCCATCGGGAGGATGCGCGACCGGTAGCCGGCGCCCTCCAGCACAGCTTGCACGATGCGCTCGGCGCGCCAGTGCAGGCCGCCGAAGAGAATCGTGACCGTGTCGCGTTCGTGTCGTGTGAACGGGCGGGGCGTGTACGCGCGATAGTGCTCAGTGGTGACCGTGGCCATTGCGTCCTCCAGTCCCGTTGCCAACCTTCGCATGCCGGTCCATCCACGCCTCGAGCAGTCCGACGGCCGCGAACCCGGGCAGTCGCCGGATGGTGTCATCCACCCGACGGGCCGCCGCGCGGCCCTCCTCGTCATCGAAGAGGTATCGTGCCATGAATCGCAACTCTGTGTCGGGCTGCACGCCGCTGCCGACCGGGGCCCAAAACCGGTCCACGATCAGCCGCGTGACACGCGCCACCGCGCGGCGCTGCATCCGCCGCTCGGCCTGCCGGTAATAGAAGAAGAAGTGGCGCGATTCGTCGAGCATGATCCGTTCGAGAAGGTCGCTCAATACGGGATGGTTCGCAATCGCCAGCAGCCGGCGGTACGCCGTCAGCGTCGTCAGCTCGTTGATGGCGCCCCACGTCATGTGCACGGCGCAGAAATCGGGCCACATCCGCGACAGCAGCGCGATCCCGCGTGCCTCGAGCCACTGCGGAAACGTTTCGCGACCGCGCGGGCGCGGACGCTCGCCTACCGGATGCCCGGCCGCCTCGAGGAAGCGCGCGAGCGCCAGGCCATGGAACGTTTCCTCGTAGAGCCAGCACGCGAGGAACGTCGCGACCTCCGGATCGTCGATGGCGCGGGTGGCCAGCAGCGAGCGCGTGTAGACGATCGTGTGACTCTCGATGTCCTGCATGTAGCGAAGCGTGCGGGCGGTTTCGGGTGACACGGGGTACCGCGGGACGGCGGCCCAATCGATCGCGGAAAGATCGATCGCCTTTGACCGCACGACCCACGCGTCGAGGTCGAAGGCCGGCATGCGGCGACTTTCAGTTAAAACCGCCGCGCCATCGTCGGGCAAGAAATACTT